>Ga0255338_1000054_pt1 | contig 514152 bp, 434 predicted proteins | sample MeOH1_35cm_T4_19_FD_203715 | JGI IMG/M metagenome (GOLD analysis project Ga0255338, IMG submission 203715) | Sandy soil microbial communities from University of British Columbia, Vancouver, Canada - MeOH1_35cm_T4_195 | ecosystem: Engineered > Artificial ecosystem > Sand microcosm >...
CTGAATGTCCACAGAAATTGCTTTGGATACATCCAAATCCACATTCTGTATAAAAGGCTTATAGCCAATAAAACTGGCAGATAAGTTTTGAATTCCCTTCTGGCTGGTTTTGAAGCTGAAGTTTCCGAGGCTGTCGGTGGTGGCGCCGTCGTAGCTGTTTTGGATAAACACGTTGGCGCCGGGTAGCGGATTGTTGTGTGTGTCGGTTACTTTTCCGTTAAGCTGGACCTGTGCAAAAAGATTTGCGCCGGTCAGGAAAAGAATGATGATTGAAATAATTGATCTCATGGCTTTGAGTTTAAATCTAAGCCAAAGTAAGATCAGCCTAACGGGTTATTAAAATAAAAGAGACCGAGTCGTAGTTTGAGCCTGACGAATCGTAAATAGTGATGACGAAAGATTTGATAAGTAAAGCAGATTAAGCTTCCGGTTCAGCTTCAGGCGCTTCTTCTCTGGGGTGTAGGAATTTGTCAATCAGTTCAGAGACGTACATGCGAATAACTTCAGCATTTTTGGCAACCAGGTTAGTGATGCCAAACTGCATAACGAGCCCTACAATTTTCAGGAAAGGATTGCTGTTTTTGCCGACCATCAGTTTCTTGGAAAAGTATCCTGTCATGACAGAAACAATGGATTCGAAGAGGGTCGTTTTTATTTCAGTCAATTCGGTAAGGTCTTTGATCGACGATTTTACCAGGTTAACCAGTTTCAGGCTTTCGTAGGTAGCTTTGAATTGGGCTTTCAGTTCTTTACCTTCTCTGACTTGTTGTATTTCGAGCTGACGAATCGACTCACGAAGTGCTTCTTTGGGAGATTGTTTTTCCATAAGGCTTATTCGAGTACTTGTTCAATAATTGAATTGTTAAGCGGCTCTTTAATAAGTTTTTTTCGGAAGACAGAGAAAACCAAGGCCAGCAATCCGTAAAATCCCGACACCGCAAAGAATCCATAATATGATTTTCCCATCAGTTCGCCCAGCCACAGGGCAACACCAATATTAAGAATAAGGAAAAACAACACGGCAAAAATCAAAACGATTAACCACGAAACGAGGTTTGAAGCCACATCGGCTGATTTGTCCAATGTTTTCAGCTTCAGTAATTCAATCGTCGTTTTGCCGTATTGTTCTCCTTTTTCAATAAGCGACTCAATTAAGCCTGATTGTTCTTCCATGATTTAGTTATTCGGAATAATTAGGTATTTAAACGGATTAATTGGTTGAAACTTTAGGCTCTTCGGCTTTTTTCTTAGTATTCGAAGCCATTTCATCAACTTTGGCTTTTACACCATCCATTTTTTTACCCAAATCGTCAATCAGGCCGCCGACTTTTTCTTTGATTCCGTCAACGTAATCTTCGCCTTTTTCGACAATTTTTTTACGGGTTTCCGAACCTTTGTCGGGAGCAAACAGAATTCCGATCAGAGCACCGGCGGCAACGCCTGCCAGAACGCCCAATAAAACTTTTCCTGAACTCATAATTCTGATTTTTAATTGTTTATGACTAATAATAAAATCCGAATATTCTTATTTCGGAACTTTATTCTTATTATGCAATTTAATGAAAAACAGCTATAAAACCTAACAAAATCATATCAGATTTGTTGAAGCGGCTAACAATAAAATAAGTTTCTGAATTCCGGAGACTTTTTTTATGCTTTCTTGTCGCGTTTCAGGATTCTTTTTAGAAATTTATCCTGGGCTTCCTTTTGTTCGTTGAAGTTTACCTCTTCGCCAAGCAGAAAGCCATAGGGTTTAAGAGAATCGACATGGTCGCATACTACTTTGGCCATTCCGGTGAGTGGTAAACAAAGTACCATTCCCGGAATTCCCCAGATCAGAGAACTGGCTATCAGAACGATTGTTGCCGTAAGCGGATTAATGCTCACACTACTACCAACAACGTAAGGCGTAATAAAATTATTATCGAGAAACTGAACCACGACACAAATGGCGCCTGCAGCAATGGCATAACTCGCCGAATCTTTGGTAAGTAAAGCCATCAGAATTGGCAAGGTACTTCCGATGAGCACCCCGATGTAAGGAATAATATTGAGCATGGAAGCCAGCACACCGAATAATATGGCGTGTGGCAGCCCCAAAATGAGAAACCCGGTTGAATTCAGCACTGAAAGTATAATTACATCGAGGAAAATTCCCATGACATATTTCTGCGAAACCAGGGAAACTTTCTTCACAATCATTAAAACGTGCTGATCTTTATCGTCTTTTACTACGAGCTGGATAAATTCCCTGAACTTATCGGTATAGAGTGTCAGGAAAAAAACATAAATAGGGATAAGGGCGAAACTGGCTATGAACGATGTGGTTGCCGAGAACATGCCCAGAACCAGAACCCCGCCGGTACTTGCATTTTCCTTTAATTTGGTGGTCAGCCATGCTTTTTGTTCCAAGCGGCTGATATGGAAAGTTTCGCTAATAAATTGCTGAAGACTTTCCCATTTGGCTTCGAATGTTTTTTGGAGAACAGGCCAGTCGTTCACAAAACTAAAAATCTGATCAACAAAAAAGTAGAGCAAAACAGCAACCAGCAAAAAGGCTAGAATAATACTGAGCAATATCGCCAGTCCCTTTGGAACATGCCATTGTTCGAGCTTGTTTGAAACGGGCATCAACAGGAACGTGAAAAAAATAGCAATGGTCAGCGGAATCAATATGTTTTGAGCCAGAATCAGAAACGCGATAATCAGACCGGCAAGCAAAAGCTTTATAGTCAGCTGGAAATAAAGTGGCTGCTCTTTGATGTTCATGGGACAACAAAATTTTTAATTGAACAACTAAAGATATAGCTTTTGTTTTTATTTAACCTGCATCACTCCGAATATTGCTGAATGACGTTCACAATGCTTCGCAGGCAAACTTTACAGAATACATTGTGCCGTGTGTACATGATGCAATCGAGCTGCGAACGGTACATTCCGGTCGGAGTGTAGTTTGCTCCTTCGAAAGCACCAACGACATCTTTATATTTTTCGGCTGAGAAAAATTGGTTTTCCTGATTCATCTGGCGAACGAAAAGATCTTCCATTACCGTTTCTGGCAAATGATTGGCCCGGATGCTGTCGCGTTGTTTCTGAATGTTGTACCCAAACGTGTCGAAGGCTTTCTTTTCCCAAGGCGTTGGGATAGGAGTATCTTTATCAACAAGGTCTTTCCATTTTAAGTTATCCTTATCGAGCAGGGCGGTAACATTGGTTTCCCAGGGTTCAACGGTAACTTTTGGCACTTCGTAGGCTACTGCCGAGGTGTAATATTCATCGGCTAAAGCAGCCATGTGGTGCCCCAATTCGTGCACCATGATATATTCAGAGAATTTATTATCAGCCGAAACTGTAGTGTACAAATTGTAAATTCCGCCGCCGCCATAGGTGCGTTCATTGATCAGGATGACCATAAAGTCGTACGGAACAGCCGAAGCCACATCGCGAACAGTTTTATTGTCTAAAGTCAGTGCATAACGTTCCGAATCGAATGTGCTGTAGCTGACAGAAAGTGGTGTTCGTTTGAAAACACCATGGTGCGGTTTGTTTACGCCTGACTGCATGGCCGGAGTTTCTACCGCACGGATATTGATGTTTTTACTTTGCGATTTAAACGGCTCGGTATTCAGGAGTGCGTTCGAAAGGCGTTTTGCATCATTTCTGAATTTTTCCATTTCTGAAGCAGAATAACCATCGCCCAGAACCACAATGTCAAGTTTCTCGCTGGCTGGACCGTTTTCAGCAATGATATCTACTTTTTCAGGATGCAATCGTTCTGCCGGAATCACCTGTCGGTTGGCCGGATCAATTTCAGTATTCCAGATTTCGGCAAACTTATTTTCAGCATTGCGTTTCTTAACGATCACAGTCACCGGTTTTTGTGGCCATGGAAAACGGAGCGATTCGTGGAATGTACCTTTCACTTTGTCTGCTTCAGGCGTTGTTTGCCACTCGCCGAAAATAGAAGCAAACCCACGCGAATAAAGTAAGGTTTTGGTTTCTTTATCAATCACTTCAAAGAAATAAGGGCCCAGTTCCAGTTTGTCAATCAGTATTTTGCGACTGCCGCTCCAAACGCCGTCACAAAGCGCTTTGTCAACTGCAAAAACTTCCTCTTTGGCCGAGCCTGTATGGAAAAAGTCGAGGCGCATGGTTTTGTCCTGAAACCATTGACCGAAATCGACATCCCCTTTATTCACCGTTTGTGTTTGCTCAGGCGCTGCAGTTGGGGTTGTTCCCGAAGTTTTGGGTGCAGGATTGGCACATGAAAATAAAACCGCGGCCATGAGAGATAAAGAAATCAGCTTCATATTTTTCTATTTTAATTGTTACAAGTTTAATGATAAAATACCGGCTACAGCCTGATTTTAGTAAGCTATGTAAATTCAATGTTAGATTTTTGCCTTAAAAAGGCAGAAACATTTTTAAAAATAAATTCAGAATTTGTAATAGTTATAATTTTGTAACCATTATAAATAATGAACAGTTCAGATGGATAAATTAAAAGTTGATCAAATTGCGGAAAACATCATTTCGGTGTACCCGCTTTTGTATAAAACCATATCGCGACCAATCAAACATCAATCGATTACTCCGGGGAGTATGTTTGTTTTGGGAAGCCTTAAACGACATGGTCTACTGTCGATGTCGGATATAGGCAAATGCCTGGCCATGCCGAAGCCTCATGTTACGGTTATTGTAGATAGACTAATTGAGGAAGGATATGTCGAACGGCAAAATGATCCGAATGACAGGCGAATCATCAATATTTTAATCACGGAAAAGGGAAATGAAGTTTTTCATGAGATTAAGAAAGCACTGGCTGAAAATATGAAAATCAAGCTTTTAAATCTGACAGAAGAAGAACATGATATATTGGCTGTTGCCACACAACAAGTCAAGGATATTTTAATATCCATTTTATCGAAAGAATAAATCGTTTAAATAAAAATATTATGGAAAACAAACAGGTGAAAAAAGAGAAGAGTGGAAAGGTTTACATTCCATTGATTGTAGTGATTGCCCTAGTTTTGGGAGGAGGAATCTATTGGTACATCGATTATTCGAAATACATTAAAACCGATGATGCCAAAGTTGAGGCCGATAATGTTGCTGTAAGTCCAAAAATTTTGGGCCGAATCAGCGAGCTGATGGCTGAAGAGGGTGCTGTGGTGAAAAAAGGCCAGTTGCTTGCTGTTTTGGATAGCACCGATATGGTTGCCCAGAAAAACCAGATTGTTGCAGCCAAAGCTCAGGCTGAATCGATGGTATTGCAGTCAAACGCAAAATACCAGTACGACCTGAAAAATAATAAGGTACAGGAAGTGATGCTGAGCAAAGCCAAGGAAGATTTTGACCGTGCAAAGGCTCAATATGAAAAAGATGTGATTACCCGCGAACAGTTTGATCATGCTAAAAAGACACTTGAAACCGCACAAGCCCAGATGGATGCAGCCCGTTCTCTGGTGAATGTATCGAGCGCGCAGATTAAAAGTTCGCAGGCTTCTGTTGAAACAGCCCAGGCGCAAATTAACCAGATCGACACTCAGTTAAACAATACCAAATTATTTGCTCCAAGCGACGGTACAATCGGGAAACGCTGGCTGATGCCCGGCGATGTTGCTCAACCCGGACAATCGATTTATACCATTGTGAACGACAATAAACTGTGGATTAGTGTATTTCTTGAAGAAACCAAATTGCAGAATCTGCATGTTGGTCAGTCGGTAATTTTCACATTGGACACTTATCCTGATGTTACTTTCAACGGGAAAATCATGACTCTGGGTTCAAATACCGCTTCACAGTTTTCCTTGATTCCGGCAAGTAATGCTTCGGGCAACTTCACCAAAGTCACACAGCGTGTTCAATTGAAAGTATCGATAGACGGGGTTTCGGATGGCAAAAAACTGGAAGATTACCGTATTTTATCCGGAATGTCGGCTGTTGTTAAAATTATCAGATAATGAAGAGACGCATTACACCGTCACATTTACTGCGTAAGAAACTGCGAAACCGAAGCTCCGGGTATCATCCACAGCACGACAGCTACCGATGGTTCGTTCTGGGAAATATCATGCTCGGTACCTTCATGGCAGTTCTCGACAGTACCATTGTGAATGTGGGCTTACCCAAAATTATGGCATCGTTTGGTGTTGGAATCGATAAGATTGAATGGGTCATTACGGCCTATATGTTATCGATGGCTGTAATGCTGCCAACATCGGGATGGCTGGCCGATAAGTTCGGTTACAAGCGTCTGTATTTTATGGGGTTGGCAATGTTCACATTGGGGTCGTTATTCTGCGGAATGTCCTACGACGAAAATACTCTGATTCTTTCGCGCATCATACAAGGATTGGGTGCCGGAACGATTCAGCCGCTGGGGATGGCCATTATTACCCGCGAGTTTCCACCGCAGCAACGCGGTATGGCGCTTGGTTTCTGGGCTATCGCCGCTGCCGCATCGGTATCATTTGGTCCGCTCATTGGCGGTTACCTGGTCGATAACTTTAGCTGGCAGCTCATATTCGACGTAAATATTCCTTTCGGTATAGCAGCTATGGTTTTTACCATTGTCATACAGAAGGAATACATCAACCGATTGGTGGGAAAATTCGATCTGGTCGGCTTTATTTCAGTACTGGTATTTCTTCCGGTTTTGCTCTATGCTTTATCGGAGGGTAGTGCATCTACAAATACTGCTGGCTGGAGTGCTCCATATATTTTGGTTTGCTTTGGTATTTCGGCTATTGCTTTGGCGGTTTTTGTTACGCACGAGCTGACCACGAAACATCCGCTGATTAATTTGCGGCTTCTCGGCGATTACAACTTCGGAATGGGAAACCTGGTGATGCTTATTTTCACCATTGGTATGTTTGGAAGTACCTTCCTGCTTCCGTTGTATTTGCAAAACTCGATGGGCTACACTGCTGTGCAGGCCGGAGCAGTATTTCTTCCGGTAGGGATCATCCAGGGAATGATGTCGCCAATTGCCGGAAAGGTTTCAGATAAAATCAGCCCCAAAGTTCCAATGATAGTGGGTGTAGTTGTGTTGGGGATCAGCTTTTTGCTGAACTCGCAGCTTTCGTATCTTACTGAACACAATTTTGTGATGCTCTCGCTATATCTGCGTGGGTTTGCTATGGGCATCATCTTTACTCCCCTGAGTAACCTCATGTTGCTTACGATGCCGCGAGAACACATGGCTCAGGCATCCGGAATTACCAATACCATCCGTCAGGTGGGCGGTAGTTTGGGTGTGGCATTATTTACAACTTTGCTTACAACCCGCGTTACCTATCATGCGCAAACTTTTGGTGCTGCCATACAAACTGGCTCTCAGGAGTTTAAAAATGTGGCGGCTAACTTAAGTCATTTTGCACAGCAGAGCATTGGAAGCAATATGGCAACGGCAGCGCAACAGGGAAAATACCTGATTATGCAGCACGTTTCGAAACAAGCCTACATTGCCGGAATCGACGACGATTTCTGGGTAGCGGCTATCATCACTTTTGTGAGCCTGGTCCCGGTTTTGATTATGAGGACTAAAACAAAAAAACACGTGTAAAACAGAATATTATGCTTTTAAAAATTAACAGATATTTCCGGTTTGTGCTTCCCGTTTTGGGAATATTAGTTGCCGGAACAGCAAAGGGTCAAACGCTTCCAACTGATTCTCTTTCGTTGAAATCAATTATCGAGGAAGTAACAACTAATCACCCGGCAGTGAAAAAAGCTATGGAAGAGTTGAATGTTGCCGATGCTAAAATTGGTTTGGCCGAAGCGAATTATTTGCCTAATGTAGACTTTTCGACAAGCTATACGCGCATTGGACCGATTGCAACTATTTCTATTCCTGATATGGGTTCATTTAGTTTCGTGCCGCACGACAATTATTCGGCAGCTGTAAATGTGAATCAAACGGTTTACGATTTTGGACGGACAGACAAAGCCGTTCAGCTGGAAAAACAGGGCAAAGAGCTTACTCGTCAAACGGTTGAACAGGTGAAGCAAAAACTGTCGCAGGCCGTTATTGCCAACTATTACACGCTGGTTTACCTTCAGGAAGCTATTAAAATTAAAGATGAGCAACTGAAAACGCTGAAAGAACATTTAGATCGTGTTCAGAAGAAACAGGAAACAGGTTCGGCTACGCAATACGAAATATTAACTACGGAAGTACGGATTTCGGCGATCGAAAACCAGAAAACTGATCTGGAAACAGCCCGCCAGGTGCAGGTTTGTCAACTGAATTCGTTACTGGGGCAACCTGAAAATACAGCACAACAGGTTCGTAAAGATTTAACTGTTGCGAATCCCGATTTAAAGGAGGATGCTCTGATGGATGCTGCTATGCAAAACCGCGACGAAATGAAGCTGGCCCGCGAAAAAGCCCGATTGGCCGGACTGCGACTGAATTATACCAGCTTACAAAACAAGCCGGTAGTTAACGCCTTTTTATCAGGTGGAATAAAAGATGGTTATACACCATACATTTACGATCCGAAAGCCAATTTTACCCTCGGATTTGGGATGAAAGTGCCGATTTTCGATGGTAAACGCAGCAAATACAATGTCAAACAAGCCGAATCGGCTATTCTGTCGAACGATCAGGATACTGAGATTGCCCGTCGTGGAATTGTGAACGAAGTGGTTGAAGCTGAAGCAACCCTGAAAGCATCGGCAAAAAAAGTAACTCAGTCGGAGTTGCAGTTGAAACAGGCCAATAAAGCCTACACTTTAGCACAGGCCAAGTTCGATGCAGGAGTAATTACCAACCTCGAATTGATCGAAGGTTCGACTGCCGTTTCGGAGAGCCGCCTGCAATTGCTGAAAGCAAAAATTGACTTCACTGGAAGCCTTTACAAGCTGAAATCGGCTGTGGGCGAACGGTTATATTAATCAATATTCCTAACTGTAAGAAAGAATAAGCCGGAACTCATCACTGAATTCCGGCTTATTTATTTGGGGACTGCTATCACAATTTCAGGTCAGGATAATGTCGGGCAATCAAATCCTTTTCAGGCATTTCAAGCTCTTTCAGCAGAATGGGTTTATCCTGAGGCCTCAATCCTTTCTGATTGATTCGGTTGATCAGTGTCCAGTCTTTAAGCGGCTTTTGCGGAGTCGGGTCTGCTGGTTCATGCGCCGGTAAATCGTAGCGCGTAAAATCAATGATTCGGTCGGGTTCTTCCCGGTGCCAGTCGCGAAGCAGAGCCAGCCTGAATTCCTTGTTCATGAACCATTTCAGTTCAAGATTATTGTACGAATCGCCCAGTCCCGAACCCCGTTCAACAAACTGGTAATCCCAGCTACTGTTGTCTTTGTATTGTTTCCGCCAAAGGTTGCCAAATTCGCCAAAGGTAACAAAGCGCGTATCAGGCCAGCGCTTCATGGTGTCGCCAACCCACATTTCGAGTGCGTTGCAAATCAGGTCTTTCCCGATTTCGTAGTACAATTGTGCCTCCCAGATATTGGTAATCCAGCCAAAATTGTTCAGTTCGAAGCCTTTGTCAAAATGAAGCGATTCGGTATGCATCACTTCGCGATGCCCCAAATCCAATCCCCATCCAATGTAGGTTTCAATTGGGCCGATGCCGCGACGGCTGTTGTAACCAGTTATGGCATGTCCGTTCGAGCCGCTTTGACGGGCACAGATGAAATCCATTGTCCAGCCATCGAGGTTGACACAATCGATCAAATCGGCTTTCCCTTGTGCCGGTTTGCAGAAATGCTCGGTTGACGGATAAAAAGGGTACGATGGCGATCCATCTGCACCGCCTCCGTCGATGTTGTGCTGGCTCCAGATTACAGCATGCGCTACGTTTATTTTTTCCTTCTCGGCCAGGTATCTCAGGCTGTCGGCTGACAGAAATCCACCCATGATGGACTGTGGCCGGTAGCCATTGCCAACAAAGCCTGTAATGATTTGAAGCGCTTCGGTAATTTCGCGGTTAACCCTTTCGCGCGGCAGATACATGGCCGGAAAATATCCGGGAAAATACGACACTTCGTCGCCATATTTTTGCTGGCATTCAACCACATAATCGCGAATTTCGCAGTAGTTTTTACGTTTGTCTTCCAATGCGTTGAGCGTAAATCCCCAGGTAAGGCGTCCGTCGGGATTGTGCTTTGCAAACGATTCGCGCATGGCCCTCACACCTTCGAGCGTGTGCCAGTTGGCTTCGTCGCGTGGGTGCAATTTCACGTCGCGCGAGACTTCCCACGGAGTGGTGCGAATCATGATGCAAAAGGTGGCAAAGCGGTGGCCTAAAATTGAGGCGGGCATTGCCGAAGGTCCAAAATAAACAGGAGCGCCTTTCAATAGGTGGTTTCCGGCCAGCAATCCGGCGCCGGTTAATGCTGAATTTCTGATAAATATACGTCGGTTCATAATTTGGTTTAAGAGAGCCTCTAATTTAAAGCATAATATTTCATTATTGGCAAGCACACGGAAATTGATCGCATTTTTCATTTGTCACGAAGGATGTGATTTTTATTTTTACTGCGGTGAAAAACAGGGGAAAGACCGTAAAATGCTGTATTCATGCTAAAATAAATCGGGGAACGGATATACTAAAACCGCCTTCAGGGTAGTTTTATTCAAGATTGGATTTCAATAATTCATCAAAGACTACCAGTTACCAAAAATAAATCAATCAATTCCTGGTAGTACCTTTGGAGAGGCTGGCCCGAAAGGGCTCAGCCTCTTTTCATTTCATACCGAGAGTGTGACAAAATGCATATCCGAACGCCTGCGATCGCCTTCAATTTGGCAGGTTTTCTGACAAATGATTCACAAGTCTTTATTTGGTTTCAGGTTTGAAGTCTGGCCAGAAAACAGAAACATTATGCAAGGAAACTTTAATTCAATCATCAATTCAGATATCCCGGTACTGATTGATTTTTATGCCGAATGGTGCCAGCCATGCAAAGTGCAGTCGCCGGTTTTGCTCGAAATAGCCCGCGAACGTCAGGGAAAACTTCGTGTAGTTAAAATCGATGTCGATAAAAATCCGGAAATCTCAAATCGTTACCAGGTGCGCAGTGTACCTACCCTGATGTTGTTCCGGAATGGTAATCTGCTCTGGAAAAATTCAGGCGTATTGTCGAAACAACAATTAAATGAAATAGTAAAAACCTATACAAATAATTAAAAGAATACCTGATGGAAACCAATGCTGAAAATACCGGAATTGTCCTGGTTTCTGAAATATATCCAGATAACCTGGTCGTACTTCCGCTCGAAAACAGGCCGGTGCTTCCCGGATTGGCACTGCCGTTAACGTTTTTCAACCCCAAAGCAGTCCGGTATGTCGAACACGCACTCGAACAAAACAATGGATTTATTGGTGTGTCGTTTATTCGCAGCCTGAATTCGGTCGATTATATGAATTCGGACCTGCATCACACCGGTACCCTCCTGAAAATCATCAAGATTATCAGCAAGACCGACGATCAAGTGCATTTTTTTGCTCAGGCACTGACTCGGATTCATTACAAAAAGGAGTTTGTGCGGGGCGACCTCAAATTTTGGCAGGTTGAGTATGATTACGATGAGAAAATAGTGCTGAATCCGGAGTTGAAAGCCTATACTTTGGCTATCATTAATTCTGTGAAAGAACTGATTAAGCTGAATCCGATGTTTCAGGAGCAGATGAAACTGGCCCTGTCGCAAATCGGGATGGAAAAGCCGGGGCTGCTCATGGACCTGATTGCTTCGTTTCTGACTTCGGATGCCGCCAAGCAACAAACGATACTCGATATGGTGAATTTATATGAACGCAGCGAAAAGCTACTGGTTTTGCTGCGCGAAGAAATAGAGCTTAACCAGTTGCAACAGGATATTCAGAAGCAAATCGAAGAGAAAATCTCGAAACAGCAGCGTGAATTTTTCCTTCGCGAACAACTGAAGGTGATTAAGAAAGAACTAGGACTTGAAAAAGACGATAAAGCCAGCGAAATTGAGGCTTTGGAGAATAAAATTGAGCGACTGAAACTGAGCGACGAAGCGGCAAAGGTGGTCGAGGAGGAAATGAATAAGATGCGCACACTTGAAACTGGTTCAGCCGAATATCAGGTTTCGCGTACTTACCTGAACTGGCTGACCGATTTGCCTTGGGGAATTTTTTCTGAAGATAATTTCGATCTGGCTAAAGCTCGCAAAATTCTCGATCAGGAGCACTATGGGCTGGACGATGTAAAACAGCGCATCCTCGAGTTTATTGCAACTATTATTAAACGCGGAAAGGTTTCCGGCTCCATCATCTGTCTGGTTGGGCCTCCAGGGGTGGGGAAGACCTCCATTGGAAAGTCGATTGCCGATGCATTAGGTCGTAAATTCTATCGGTTTTCGGTGGGAGGAATGCGCGATGAGGCCGAAATTAAAGGTCATCGCCGCACTTACATTGGCGCCATGCCCGGGAAGCTTATCCAGAGTTTGAAACGGACAGAGGTGGCCAATCCGGTGATTATGCTCGACGAAATCGACAAGATTGGCGCCAGCTACCAGGGCGATCCTGCTGCGGCTTTGCTCGAAGTACTCGATCCCGAACAAAACAGCGACTTTTTGGATCATTACCTCGATGTGCGCTTCGATTTGTCGAATGTGCTGTTTGTAACCACGGCCAACCAGCTCGATACCATTCCGCGCCCGCTGCTCGACCGCATGGAAATCATCAAGCTTTCGGGCTACATCATGGAAGAAAAAGTGGAGATTGCCAAGCGCTATCTGGTACCAAAACTTCGTGAAGAACATGGTCTGAAAACTTCCGAAGTATTGATAACCGATTCGGCTTTGGTGAGTATTGTCGATGGTTATGCCCGCGAAGCCGGTGTCCGAAATCTCGAGAACCTGTTGAAGAAAATCATGCGGAAGGTGACATTGATGCAGGCCGAGAATGGAGCATCTAAAGTCAGCATCAGTCAGAAAAACCTGACTGATTTCCTCGGACAGCCTATTTTTACCACCGAAGAATTGTACAAAAAATCAATTCCGGGCGTAACGTTAGGATTGGCCTGGACTGCCATGGGCGGAGCCACACTTTATATCGAAGCTTCAGGAATTAAGGGCAAAGGGGGAGGCTTCAGGCAAACCGGGCAGCTGGGCAGTGTGATGCAGGAATCATCGGAAATTGCGTACTCATACATTCGCGGGCATATTGCCAACAGCAGTAAAAAGGAAAATTATTTCGACGATCATTTTATTCATTTGCATGTTCCGGCCGGAGCAACACCTAAAGACGGTCCGTCGGCCGGAATTACCATGGCCTTGGCGTTGTATTCTCTGGCTAGCGGCAAACCGATTAAAAAAGGACTGGCCATGACCGGCGAACTGACCCTGACAGGTAAAATTTTGCCGATTGGTGGTGTGCGCGAGAAAACCATTGCAGCCCGCCGTGTTAAGGTTTTTGAATTAATCTTCCCTGCCGATAACCGTAAGGATTTCGAGGAATTGCCCGATTACCTGAAAGAAGGCATCACGCCGCATTTTGTGGAATATTTTGACGATGTGCTGAAGATAGCGTATTCAAATTAGTCAATAATAAATGCAGCAGACAGGGTGATTGTCTGCTGCATTTATTATTATAAGAAATCTGAATCTTATTTCACAGCTTTCAGCCAGGCTTCGGCCATCAGGGCGCAGCCTGCCATCGATGGATGAACACCGTCGCCAGTCCAGTATTTGGCTGGTGCACGAAGCACGGCTTCGTTAAAAATAGTTTGGTAGGGGATAAATTCGGCTTCGAACTCTTCAGCCAGTTTTTTGGCAACAGCACGGTACCCGTCAAAATCGGGGAACCACTTTTCGTTCACCGCTGATGTTTCAGGAACTGCGAAAGGCTCACCAACAACCAGTTTTATCTCGGGAAGCATCTTTCGGGTCAAGGTAAGCAGCTGCTTGTAATCCTGTTCGTATTTCTCAACAGTTCCGTCGTATTTTCCGTCGAGTTTATGCCAGAAATCGTTCACCCCAATCAGGATGCTGAGTACCGCCGGATTTAAATCGAAGCAGTCTCGTTGCCACCTTTCGGCCAGCTGATAAACTTTGTTTCCACTGATTCCCCGGTTGAAGATAGAGAAGTCTTTCTCCGGATTTTCATTCAAAAGCCTGGTAGCTGCCAGAAACGCGTAGCCTGCTCCGAACGATCCGGCCAGGTTCGATTGCTGCTTCATCCGTTCGCGTCCGGCGTCGGTTATTGAATCGCCTTGGAAAAGAATGACAGCCCCGGTTTTTAATGACGATAATATGCCTTTTTGCTTTTTCTTGATTGTTGGCATCGAAGCCGATAAAATTTCCGGAATTGCTGCCAGACCAACGGTGCCTATTGCAGCACTTTTCAGAAAATTGCGTCTGTTAATTTCCATTATTTCTCAATGTTTAATGTTGTGTAGTAGATAAATTATGCGCTCAGAGATGGGTAATAAAGGTAATTCAATTATCTGATAATTCAAGTTTCGGTAGGTTTCAACAACAATCTGGTGAATCTGAAATGCTTCATCAAATGTTTCGGCTCTGATCGGATCATTTACATAGATTTCAGGCCATGGTGGAGTAACAAAAACTTTGCTGGCATAACGGTATTCGCTGGCGGCCGACACCAAAACTTCAGGCGTTCCGAATCCTTTGTACCGGGCAAAAGCGAGCTGATCGGGTATGGCGCGATCGGCAAAGGCGATGGCTCCATCAGGAACAGAATCGAAAAAATCCTTTCGCTTCTTCAAAACAGCTTGCTGAAAAAGTCGTGGATTTTTCCACGGAAGGTTGTCGCCGCCGATTTCCTGTTGCGAAAGGATCAATTCGCGTGCAAACTCGCCGGAACAAAGGTACCCCTTAGTTCGGAGCGCTTCAACGAGCATGGTTTTTCCAAATCCGGGTCCTCCGGTAATTACATATATTTGTTTTTCAGGCATTCCGATCAATGAAGTTTAGCAGAACCCGCCAGTCTGCAAAATTCTGCAGTTTTTGGGTTTCTGCACTATTCCTATTTCTCATAACACTTTAAAATTAGGAATTATAAGTTGCTGTTTGCTCAAAAACGGCATGTTTATTAAATAATCATTAATAATGTGCAGTCTTAGTGTTGTATTTCAGTGTTTTAGGTGGTGTTTTTAAGCGGTGCCGATACACGAATAAAATAAAAATATACATTTGCGACACAATCCGTGTTCGTACACGGAAAATCTAAATTTGACGCAAAATGGAATTAAATCGCAAAAACGCAACACAAGTACAAACTTACCCAACACGCATATTTCAGTTCGGAGAAGGAAATTTCCTTCGTGCTTTTACCGACTGGATCGTGAATAAAATGAATAAAGAAATCGGTTTTAATACCGGGATTGATGTGGTTCAGCCGCTGGCTGGCGGAATGGTTCACATGCTTAATGATCAGGATGGTTTATACCATGTTTACCTGAAGGGGATTAAAAATGGTCAGCCAGTGAAGGAATATTCACTGATCGACTGTATCAATCAAGGGATTAATCCATACACCGAATTTGCAAAATATGAGCAGTCGTACCTTAATCCCGATCTTCGCTTTGTATTTTCGAATACAACCGAGGCCGGTATTGCCATGGACGAAACCGATACGCTCGAAATGCAGCCGCAGAAATCTTTCCCCGGAAAGGTGGCCGCTTTGCTTTATAACCGTTACAAGGCATTTGATGGCGCAACTGATAAGAGCTTGATCTTTTTTGCCTGTGAGCTGATTGATCGCAACGGAGATATGCTGAAGAAATATGTACTTCAACACGCTCAAAACTGGAACCTGGGCGACGATTTTGTGAATTGGGTAAACAACTCTTGTGCTTTCTGCAGTACGCTGGTAGACCGCATAGTACCGGGGTTCCCGAAAGATGAGATCAAAGACATCCAGAAGGAATTGGGTTTTGAAGACAACCTGGTTGTCGTTGGCGAATATTTCCACCTGTGGGTAATCGAAGCTCCGGAGTGGGTGCAGAAAGAATTCCCTGCCGAAAAAGCAGGTCTGGATGTGAAATTCGTGAAAGACATGACCCGCTTCCGCGAACAGAAAGTGTTGGTGCTGAATGGTTGCCACACTGGAAGTTACGCAGTTTCGTACCTGAGCGGTCTGGAAACTGTTCGTGAAGCTTTCGAAAACCTTGAAGTTGGAAATTTCATGAAGGACTTGGTTTACGACGAAGTTTTACCAATTCTTGATGGTTCTGAAAAAGAGCTTGAATCATTTGCACACAAAATTCTCGAACGTTTCCGCAATCCATATATTCGTCACCAGTGGCAAAGTATTGCGTTGAATGCCATGTCGAAATGGGAAACCCGCAACCTGCCAACACTTCTGAATTACTACGAGTCGCACCAAATGCTTCCGCAGAAAATTGTATTTTCACTGGCCGCCATGATTGCTTATTTTAAAGGCGAAGCCAATGGCGAGCAGTATAAAGTTCAGGACGATCAGTGGATTGTTGATTTTTATAAACAAGCCTGGGCTGAGTGTGATGGTCGCCCGATTTCAATTCAGAAACTGGTTGAAAAAGTGCTTAGCCTTGAAAAAGTTTGGAAACGTAACCTGAATGAAATACCAAACCTGACCATCTCTGTAACTTGTTATTTGTTCCTGATTGAGCAGGTGGGCATGAAAAAAGCAGTGAAAGCTGTTTTGAATAAAAATAATCCGTTGATGAAGATTGGATAGAGTCGGAAGACGGAAGATAAAAGACCCGATTTGAAGATGAAAATCAGCCATGGTTATATGGTTGAATTGCTAAATGGTTAAAAAAAGGATAGTGCGAAGATCCTCGCGATTTACAGTTCCCTCCCTTTCGGGGAGGGTTAGGGAGGGGCTTCTACTTGAAACCTGGAATTTGGAACTTGAAACTAATTGAAAAATGGCAAAATTCATTAAAATAAACCCGAACGATAACGTGGCTGTTTGCCTCGAAGCTGCTGTTGCAGGTGAGTCGGTAAATGTTGACGGACAGCAAATTGTTGTGCAAAATAATGTGCTGGTAGGTCATAAACTTGCCTTGACCCCGATTGCGCTCAATGCTGATGTGGTAAAATATGGTGCGCCTATTGGTCACGCCATTGCCGAAATTGGTGTTGGCGAATACGTGCATACACACAACCTGAAAACCAATTTGGCGGGAACAATCACTTATTCGTTTAACCAAAAACTAAACGAAATCCGCTATGCCAAACGCGACCTGACTTTCAACGGATATCGCCGAAGCAATGGAAACTACGGAATCCGGAATGAATTGTGGATTGTGCCAACGGTAGGTTGCGTTAATGGTCAGGCTCAGCAGATTATCGATCTTTTTAAGAAAGAAGTTAATCCTGAAAATCTGGATGCAATCGAGGTTTTCAAGCATAATTTCGGCTGCTCGCAGTTGGGCGACGACCATGTGAATACCCAGAAAGCGCTTGCTCAATTAATCAATCATCCGAATGCAGGTGGTGTTTTGGTATTGGGTTTAGGTTGTGAAAATAATCAGATTTCGCACCTAAAAAAGTTCATTGGTGAATACGACGAGAAACGTATCAAATTCCTCGTTGCACAAGAGGTGGAAGACGAAATTGAAACCGGTCTGGAATTGCTGAAAGAAATTTACGACGAGATGAAGAACGACAGCCGTCAGTCAATTCCGCTTTCTGAGTTGAAAGTTGGACTGAAATGTGGCGGATCGGATGGTTTTTCAGGTATTACAGCCAATCCGCTGGTAGGCGTTTTCTCCGATTTCCTGATTGCACAAGGCGGAACAACTGTTTTAACCGAAGTGCCTGAAATGTTTGGCGCCGAAACCATCCTGATGGCGAGGGCGAAAGACAAAAATACTTTCGATAAAACAGTCAGCCTGATCAACGATTTCAAGGATTATTACATGCAGCACAACCTTCCGGTTTACGAAAATCCATCGCCGGGCAATAAAGATGGCGGTATTTCAACGCTGGAAGACAAATCGCTCGGTTGCACACAAAAAGGAGGATCGGCAACGGTTGTTGATGTGCTGAAATATGCCGAACCGATTCAGGAAAAAGGTTTGAATTTGCTTTCGGCTCCGGGGAATGATCTGGTTGCCGCATCTGCATTGGGTTTCAGCGGTTGCCAGTTGGTGCTTTTCACTACAGGCCGCGGTACTCCGTTTGGCAGTTTTGTGCCCACCATGAAAATATCAACCAACTCCGCGCTGTTCAATAAAAAGCGGAACTGGATCGATTTTAATGCCGGTCAATTGCTTGAAGATAAAACGATGGACCAGTTGCTCGAAGAATTTATTCAGTATATAATTGAGGTTTCAGGAGGGAAAAAACTGAAACACGAACAAAGCGGTTTTAAAGAAATCTCGATATTTAAAACGGGAGTTACCCTGTAAAGAGTTGCGGGATACGAGTTGCGAGTGGTAAAGAACCCCGAAACTTGTATCCCGTAACATTATCTATTTTTGATGATTATCAGTTCCAATTCAGAGTAGTCCTGAATAATGCTGTCAGCTTCCTGTAACTTTAGTGAATTGGCTCCTGGACCTTCATACGCCACACAAATCATTCCGGCTGCTTTTGCCGATTTAATTCCGTTTGGAGAATCTTCCACAACCAGGCAGTTCGCCGGATCAATTCCAAGTTTTTTAGCCGCAAGTAAAAATACATCGGGTTCGGGTTTGCTTTTTCCTGCTTCCTGCGCACTGACAATTACCCGAAAATATTTCTTCAGATCAGTCTTCGTCAGGATAAGATCAATTATTTCAGGCGTTGACGATGATGCAACGGCCATTTCAAAGTTTTTCCCCTGAAGCTTTTCCAAAAGATCAACCAAGTGAGGCATTACCGGTATTTGCTCAAGTTCAGAGAAATAACGCAAGCTTTCAGTATGGTTTTGATCAATTAATTCATCAACTGACAATGCTGTTTGATGATTGAAGGTAATTTCCCTCCACATGGCATCAGAAGCTACCCCAAGGTATTTCTGGTGCTCTTCATCCGAGATTTTCAGATTATTCAGGCTGAATTGACGTCGTTCTATTTCAGTATTGAATGGTTCGGTATCTACCAAAGTTCCATCCATATCAAAAATAATGGCTTCAATCATGAGGTCTATGGTTTTTGAACCGACCAGAAAGCCGGTCCATTCTCGAAGTAAACAATAGGAATATCCTTGACGAATGTTTTCAGCCATTTGGCGCAGTATTCCATTCCGGCTTCTTCCGAAGGGATATGTCCCGTAAAAATGGCGGCCTTTTTCATTCCCATCATTGAAGCGTCCAGCACATATTCGTAGGTTTCCCACTCCGAAGCTTCTCCGGCAACAAGTAATTCAGGGAATCCATCTTCCAAAAGATTGAGGTGGCTTTGAAAGCCAGGTGCTCCCACTGAAAGCGCAACGTTGGTAAAGCGCATTTTTGGATCACCCACAACTCGGAGCTGGCTGCCTATTAACTTTTCCTGGAGTTTTTGAGCAAATTCCTCAACAGTCTGTTCACTAAACTTGAAGTACGTCAAAGAGCTATTATACTGATTGGCTTTCCAACCCAGTTTTTCAATCATTCCAACATAGATTCCATCCGGTGAAGTGCGGTGAATATGATCGTGAAACCGGAAAATGATGAGTTTGTGCTCGTTAATATATGCGATTTTCTTCTCGAAAACCGGATCAATTTTCAAAAAATCGGTTTTGTCCAAATGATTGTAAAAGGCCGGCTCGTGAACGATGATCAGGTTGCAGTGATTGGCAACAGCTTTTCGCAGGGTCTCCATATCAGCAAACATGGCAACGGCAATTCCGGTTACAGCGTCGTCAGGATTTCCGGTTTTAAATGTATCGACGGTTTCCTGGCTCCAGGGGCAGGTTATATGAGCCTGCATTTGGGCAACGATTTGCCGTGCGGTTTGTGTATTTATTTTCACCGGTTGAGAAAAAAGACTATTTGAACTTAGGATAATTAAAAGGATTAGAAAAGTCGCGGAGTGTTTCATTTTCGGGCTTGTTTTTTGTGGTTAATTTATGGCTCGCCTTTATGGTTCAATATTTGCAAATGTATTAAAATCGGGAAACTTTGGATGTTAAGTATCTGGCTAAGATTTTTATCTTTGTGTTGATTGTACAAACTAAACCAAACTAACATGCATAAATCAACATTCTTCCTGTTTTGCATTTTAAGCATTTTCACTTTCGTTTCTTGCAAGGAAAAGGAGCCGGAATGGACGGAACTTTTTAACGGCAAAGATCTCTCCGGATGGACTGCTAACGAGCATCCCGAATCCTTTAAAGTGGAGGACGGCGTACTGGTTGCCAATGGGCAAATCAGTCATTTGTTTTATACCGGCGACTTTCACAAAGGCGTTTTCCGTAATTTCGAGTTAAAAGCAATGGTGAAAACCGAAGCGAGCAGCAACTCCGGAATTGTTTACCATACACAGGAGCAACCCTATGGCCCGCTATTACGGGGCTACGAAGTTCAGATCAACAACTCGTATGAACGTCCGGGCGATTTTCAGGAGCTGAAGAAAACCGGAAGCTTATACGGAATCCGCAATGTGTATTATCCAACCGCAAAGGATAACGAGTGGTTTGAGCTGTCGTTCAAAGTAGTTGAAAACCGTTGCGAAGTATTTGTAAATGGCACAAAAGTGGTCGATTATATTCAGCCCGACGATCCTTACCGCCCAAAAAACGATAAGCTGAAAGTATTCAGCGCCGGACGAATTGCTTTGCAGTGCCACGACGAAGGAAGTAAAGTTTATTTTAAAAGCATTCAGGTAAAACCTCTGCCAAAAGCCGAAAAATTCCCGATGCTTGTTTCGAAGGAATGGGATGACAAGATTACCAAAATGATGCTCGAAAATTTCCCGGTGATCGATTTTCATGTGCATCTGAAAGGCGGATTGACCATTGCCCAAGCTTGCGAAAACTCGTTGAAACTGGGCATCAATTATGGCATCGCACCTAACTGCGGACTGAAATTTCCGGTAACTGACGATGCTTCGCTGGCAGCCTATATGGACACCGTGCAAACTAAGCCAATTTTTAGGGGGATGCAGGCCGAAGGACGCGAGTGGATAACCTTGTTCTCGCCCGAAGCGGTTGCCAAATTCGATTATGTGTTTACCGACGGAATGACCTGGACTGACCATAAAGGCCGGCGCATGCGGTTGTGGATTCCGGAAGAAGCATTTGTGGATGATGAACAGAAGTTTATGGACGAATTGGTCAGTAAAATTGAAAGTGTTGTATCGCAGGAACCAATTGATATTCATGTGAATCCAACTTTCCTTCCGGCAGTTATAGCCAATAAGTACGACGAATTGTGGACCGATGCACGTATCGAACGGTTTGTAAATGTGCTGGCCAAAAATGGCGTTGCGCTCGAAATTAATTCCCGTTACAGGCTTCCTTCTGAAAAAATCCTTCGGAAAGCCAAAGAAGCCGGCGTAAAATTCACCTTTGGAACCAACAATACCGGCGCTGATTTAGGCACTCTCGATTATTCTTTCGAGATAAAGGAAAAACTTGGTTTGACCTATAAAGACATGTTTATGCCTAAAAAACAGAACGAAAAACCTGTTTTGGTAAAAGGATTGCCTAAGAAAATTACAGGTTAAAAACATTGTAGAGACAGGGCATTATCCTGTCTCTACAAACCCAATTTTATAAAACCAAAAACCAATAATCATGAATAAATTATTAAAATCCATTGTCTTACTGACGCTTTTGTCAGTTGTAATGCCGGCATTTTCTGTACAGCAACCCGATGATTTTGCCAAATCGGGCATTTCGGTAGGTGTGGTGGTCGAGAATCTTCAAAAGTCGCTCGACTTTTACCAGAATGTAATTGGCATGGTAAAAACCGGCGAGTTCAGTGTGGAAGGCACCCGTGCCAAAGAATTGGGGCTTAGCAATGGCGACCGTTTCGATGTTATAGTGCTGAAACTTGAAAACAGTGAGCAGGCGGCAGAATGGAAACTGATGTCGTTTGGAAAGAAGGCCACGCATCCGAAACAAACTTATGTTCCCGACGATACCGGGATGCAATATGTAACCATTTACCTGAAATCGATGAAGCCAGTTCTGGAACGCATCAAAAAGTATAATGTGAAAACGTTGGGAATTACACCAACCAAACTCGACGAGTCGCGCGATTTTGTTTTGGTTCAGGATCCTGATGGTAATTTCATCGAACTGATTGGCCCAAAATAGATCGGTTTCGACAAAAAAATAAAGCGGCTGAATGAGGGTGATTCCCTGATTTCAGCCGCTTTAATTTTTGCCAGTCAGCATCGCTAAACAAAAACGCAAGGGGTTTTGTCCTTGCGCTTTATATGATAACGAGTATTAATATTCGTCTTCGTTGAAAAAGAAATCATCTTTGCTGGGGTAATCAGGCCAGATGTCTTCAATGCTTTCGTAGATTTCTCCTTCGTCTTCAATTTCCTGAAGGTTTTCGATAACTTCTAGCGGAGCGCCACTGCGAATGGCAAAGTCAATCAACTCATCTTTACTTGCTGGCCAAGGGGCATCCTCTAGCTTAGAGGCCAATTCGAGTGTCCAGTACATATTCTAAAATTTAGGAAGTTTTTAACTCGGTTTTTTAATTTTTGCGAATATAACAAAAAAACGGATTCTGCAAATTAATTATACTTATTATTCATCAACCTCCGGAGACCATAGTATTTCCGGTGTTTTCTGATCAAGATTAATCTTTCTGGAAAGCACGAAAAGGTAGTCAGACAGGCGGTTAACAAATTTGATCAGGTTGGCGTCAACTTCAGCTTTTTCTGATAATTCAACAATTTTTCGCTCTGCTCTTCGGCATACCGTTCGGGCAACGTGGCAAAACGATGCAGCCTGGCTTCCTCCGGGCAAAATGAAGTTCCGAAGTTCGGGCAAATCATTGTTCATCCGGTCCATTTCTTTTTCGAGCAGTTCAATGTCAGTCTTTTTGCACGGAAGCTGCTTCTTTATCAGTGAAATCGATTCGTCGGTAGCCAGGTTGGCCCCAATCACAAATAATTTATTTTGAATGATTTCCAGTACCTGATCGGTGTGCTGGTCGGTTTGCATCGAGCGGATCAATCCTATAAAGGAGTTCAGTTCGTCGATAGTTCCGTACGATTCAAGCCTGATGTTGTGCTTTTTTACCCGCGAGCCTCCAATCAATCCTGTAGTTCCATCGTCGCCGGTACGTGTGTAAATTTTCATTGGTGTTGTTGTTGGATTGAAACGCGATACATCGCGTCTTTACTTTTTAATGTTAATAAACCGGATCGGGATTGATTTGATCCGACTCAATTTCCCCGTCTTTCAGCCTGATGATGCGGTGAGCATGTTTGGCAATACTTTCCTCGTGCGTTACCACGACCAATGTATTTCCCTTGCGATGAATTTCGGCAAAAAGCTGCATGATTTCTTCCGAGATTTTCGAGTCGAGGTTCCCGGTTGGCTCGTCGGCCAACAAAATACATGGGTTGTTAATCAGGGCACGGGCCACAGCCACACGTTGGCGCTGACCTCCGGATAACTCGTTGGGTTTGTGCTCGACGCGATCAGCCAGCCCAACTTCAGATAAAATTTTCTCAGCTTTTTCAATGCGCTGTTGTTTTTTTACTCCGGCATAAACCAGGGGCAACATCACATTCTCTAGCGCTGTATTTCTGGGTAATAAGTTGAAAGTTTGGAAAACGAAACCAATTTCCTTGTTCCGGATTTCGGCAAGTTCATCGTCCGAAAGGTGGCTCACATCCTGTTTGTTCAACTCGTAGAAACCACTTGTTGGAGTATCAAGGCAACCGATTACGTTCATCAAAGTCGATTTTCCGGAGCCGGAAGCACCCATAATAGCCACGTATTCACCTTTGTTGATGTTGAGCGAAACAGAGCGTAACGCCCTCACAATCTGGGTTCCTACCTTGTAATTCTTTACTATTTTTTCAAGCTTGATAACAGTTTCCATTTTTTGAACCGGTTTGTTTGAATTGATTAGTTTGTTTCAGTCGTGGTTTGTTACAAAAATCGAACCTAATTTCAGACAAAATACATGAATAAAAAAATAAAACCCTGAAAACTTGATTTTGTTGTTGGCCATCCCAATCATTTTCTGCACACTTGAAATGATCGGCGGGCTAAAAAGGAGATAATTTTTATCTTTGTTTTATGTCTGAGTTTCTGGATCAGGATATAAAGTTTCTCCCGGGAGTTGGCCCTCAGCGCGCCGAGCTGCTCAAAAAAGAGTTGAAGATTTTTACCTTCAACGATTTGCTGTATTACTTTCCGTACAAATACATCGACCGCACCAAGTTTTACCGGATTTCAGAAATCACCTCGAACATGGCTTACATTCAGCTGAAAGGCCAGATTGTAAAGTTTGAAACAACCGGTGAGGGAGCCCGCCAACGCCTGATTGCCCATTTCCGTGACGAATCGGGAATGATGGAATTGCTGTGGTTTCAGGGCGTGAAATGGGTGAAGGAAAATATCAAAGCGAACGTAGAATACATTGTTTTCGGGAAGCCTTCGGTGTTCAATGGAAAGGTAAATATGGTTCATCCCGAGCTGGAGCCTGCCGAGAATAAGCAAATAACGACAGGCGTTTTTCAGGCTTTTTACAATACTACCGAAAAGATGAAGCAGAAGTTTATGACCAGCAAAGCGCTGAATAAACTTCAGTTTAACCTGGCTTCGCTGCTCGGCGGGAAAATATACGAAACACTTCCTCCATCATTAATTTCGAAATTAAAATTGATGCCACTGGCAACGGCTCTGCGGCAGGTTCATTTTCCGGAGGATCCGCACCATCTGAAAAATGCGCTTTTTCGCCTGAAATTTGAAGAGCTTTTTTATATCCAGCTGCGCATTTTAAGCCTGAAGCACCATCGCGAAGGCAGTTTTAAAGGATTTGTTTTTTCGCAGGTTGGCTACAATCTCAATACATTTTTCAATCATCATCTTCCGTTCGAACTGACCAATGCTCAGAAAAAGGTAATTAAGGAAATCAGGAAAGACATGGGCTCGGGCAAACAAATGAACCGTTTGCTGCAGGGCGATGTGGGCAGCGGAAAAACACTGGTAGCCTTGATGACAGCGCTGATCGCTTTCGATAATGGTTTTCAGGTTAGCCTGATGGCACCCACTGAAATATTGGCCATTCAGCACTATAATTCCATCAAAAAAATGACCGATGGCCTTGGGGTGAAAGTGGCTTTGCTGACAGGTTCGACCCGGACGGCAAAACGCAAGGTCATTCACCAAGAACTGGAAGATGGCACTTTGCAGCTGCTTATCGGCACGCATGCGCTGATTGAAGATAAAGTGAATTTTAAAAACCTCGGATTGGTTATTGTTGACGAACAGCACCGGTTTGGGGTTGCCCAGCGTGCCAAACTCTGGAAAAAGAACGAATTTATTCCGCCGCATGTGCTGGTGATGACCGCCACGCCTATTCCACGAACATTGGCTATGACGGTTTATGGCGATCTGGATGTGTCGGTAATTGATGAGTTGCCACCGGGACGAAAACCCATACAAACATTGCATTTCTACGAAAACAGGCGGAAGCAGGTGTACGAATTCATTCGCGAACAGGTAACTATCGGACGGCAGATTTACATTGTTTATCCGCTCATTAAAGAATCGGAAAAGCTCGACCTAAAAAACGTGGAGAACGGCTACGAACTGCTGAAACAGGTGTTCCCCAGATATTCAATTAGCATGGTGCATGGTAAAATGAAACCTTCGGATAAGGATGCCGAAATGCAACTTTTTAAGGAAGGTAAAACCCAAATCATGGTTGCTACAACCGTGATTGAAGTTGGGGTTGATGTGCCCAATGCATCGGTAATGATTATTGAAAGTGCCGAACGATTTGGCCTTTCGCAGTTGCACCAGCTGCGCGGAAGGGTAGGGCGTGGTGCCGAGCAGTCGTATTGTCTGCTGATGTCGTCGTACAAAATCAGCAACGAAAGCCGCAAGCGCCTCGAAACGATGGTGCGTACCAACGATGGATTCGAAATAGCCGAGGTGGATATGCAGTTGCGTGGACCTGGCGATCTGGAAGGAACTCAGCAAAGCGGAATTGGTTTTAGCCTGAAAATTGCCAATCTGGGCCGCGATGGCGAAATATTGCAACATGCCCGTAACCAGGCATCCGACCTGCTCGACGACGATCCGAAACTTCAGAAGCAGGAAAATCAAATTCTGGTTTACCACCTGCTTAAAATGAAAAACACCGAATACGACTGGAGCTCGATCAGTTAATGAGAGTCGGGGCACCGAAAACCGAAATCCGAAGAGCGACTCCCTGAGCGTTCGACTGAGCTCATGCCGAAGCCAGCAAAGCGTGTCGAAGGGAACTAGCTAAAATCGGCACCCATTTCCTGTAATTCTACATTCATCTCACCTACCAATCAACCGGTCAAACCTGATTTTCTTCAGGAAGTGAAACAATTGTTTAATCTATATTTCGGTCCCTTAAAAAAATGATAAAATGAAGAGGATATTTTTAATTGGTGGTCTGGCAGTGTCGTTTGCGATTGGCAGTCAGGCACAAAATGTAAGCAAAGGCAAAGTTATTACCGAGGAAAAAGGAAAAGGTTTTTATTACGAATCTATCCTGAAAGATGTAAATGCAGTTGAAGAGAAACTTTCAGAAAAAGAGCCTTTTGTGCGGTTTGTGATGGATCAGTCGGGATTGGATTCGCCCAACAATCCGTCGCTTTACAAAACCGTATGGAGCAATCCAACCGAATCGCAGGGTAATGCCGGAACCTGCTGGAGTTTCTCAACCACCTCGTTTTACGAGTCGGAAGTACTTCGCCAGCACGGTAAAAAAGTAGAAATTTCAGAAATATATTCGGCCTATTGCGAGTACCTCGAGAAAGCACGCCGTTTTGTTGAGAAACGTGGCAATTCAGTTTTTTCGGAAGGATCGGAAGGCAATGCACTGGCACGTATTATGAAAATCTATGGTGCCATTCCCGAAGAAGCCTATACCGGATTGATTGATGGCCGCAAATTTCACAGTCATGCCAAAATGGTTGAGGAAATGACTGCATTCCTGAATTCGCTGAAGACTTCGAATGCCTGGAATGTCGATTCTGAGCTCGAAACCATCAAAGCGATCATGAATCATTACCTGGGAGTTCCGCCAACCCAATTTGTTGTTGATGGAAAAACTTACACGCCACAAACTTATTTGAAAGATTACCTGAAAATCAATCCTGATGATTTTGTTGAAATTCTTTCGTACAAGCAAGAGCCTTACTGGCAGCAGGTAGAATATAAAGTTCCGGACAACTGGTGGCACAGCAAAGATTATTACAATGTTCCGCTCGATGAGTTTATGGCCGCAGTGAAAAATGCCATTAAATCCGGATACAGTATGAGTATTGGAGGCGATGTTTCTGAATCTGGATTCAGTCGCGAAACCAACTGCGCCATGGTTCCCGATTACGATATTCCATCGGCTTACATTAATGAAGATGCCCGCCAGTTCCGCTTTTCGAACGAGACCACCACCGATGATCATGGTATGCAGGTGATAGGTATCCTCGAAAACTACAAAGGGCAGGGAAAAGACTGGTACCTGATAAAAGATTCAAGTTCAGGTTCGCGAAATGTTGATCAGAATAATCCCAATTTCGGTTATTATTTCTTCCACGAAGATTACATCAAGTTAAAGATGATGGGCTTTACGGTTCATAAGGATGCGGTTAAAGATCTCTTGAAAAAATTCAAATAAAATATTGAAAGGCCTCGCAAATGCGGGGCTTTTTGCTGATTTTTGTGGCCATTATATTGAAAGTAAAATGCATAAGCAAAAACCAACCTTCAGAGATCGATTAGTTAGCTGTGTACATTCAGCATTGCCGCTGGGTATGAAAACGGCCTTTTGGCTACTCAAACTCACTATTCCGATTTCGTTTGCTGTTTTTCTGCTCGACTTCTTCGGGGTGCTGAATGTGATAGCAGGTTGGGTGGCTCCGCTTTTTAAGCTGATCGGGCTTTCGGGGCAGGCTTCCATTGTGTTGATTACAAGCTTTTTTACCAATATTTATTCTGTTATTGCCGTAATGACTACGCTTGGAATCGGTATGCGCGAAGGAACCATTCTGGCAGTGATGTGCCTGATTTCGCATGCCATGATTGTTGAAACGGCCATTCAGAAACGGACCGGATCTACGCCCTGGCGGATGGTTACAGTGCGTCTTTTAGCAAGTTTTCTGGCTGCAATTTTGCTGAATTTTCTTTTGCCTGAAGAAGCAGTTACTGAAGCTGGAAATGTACTGCGTTCAGGAGGTGACTTTGTCCCTGCACTTACCGGATGGCTTTCGGCTATGCTGGTAACCACTGTGAAAATAATTGTCCTTGTAAATTTGTTGCTGATCCTTCAGAAAATACTGAATGAATTTGGTGTGATTAAATGGATTTTGTGGCCATTCAAACCTTTGCTGAAAGTGATGGGACTACCGTCGAGTACTGGTTTCCTTTGGATTGTTGCCAATACACTCGGGCTGGGTTATGGTGGTGCCATCATGATTAGCGAATCGGAAGAAGGACGACTTTCCAAAGAAGATGCCGATATTTTAAATCATCACATTGCCATTTCTCACTCGCAGCTCGAAGATCCACTGTTGTTTGTGTCGATTGGCTATAGCTACGGAATTCTGGTTTGGCCACGTATTCTGCTGGCAGTCGTTTTTGTGTGGGCCAGAAAGATTGAACTTTGGATGAGAAACCGGACTGCTTGAGTTTCATTTTTTGCAATATTTCTCCTGAATACTTAACGGGAAAAATAAAAATCCTCCTTGGAAACAAGTTCCAAAGGAGGAATGAAATATAACCTAAACCAACTATTTTATTTCAAGTTCTTTGCCGGTAACTTTAATTCTTCCGGTAAGCGTTCCGGTCGTTTCGGCTTTGGCTGCACCGGTAAATCCGGGTTGCTCGCCTCCAACAGCTATCGTGAAATAGCCTGGTTCAACCACCTGTTTATCTTTGTTATTGATCATCGAAAGCTGGCGTGGCTCAAGCGTAAAAGAGATCACCTGTGATTCACCTTTTTTCAGCACTATTCGTTTAAAACCTTCCAGACTGCGGATTGGACGTGGGGTTGAGGCTTTTTCGTCGGTCAGGTAAAGCTGAACGACTTCTTCTCCATCGCGATCCCCAGTATTGGTAACTTTTACTGAAACAGTAATGTTTTCGCCCATTTTAGCTTCTTTGGCAAGATTCAGGTCGGAATAACTGAATGTGGTATAACTCAGCCCAAATCCGAACGGATAAAGCGGTGTCTGACGGAAATAACGGTATGTGCGGCCTTCCATATCGTAGTTTTCGAAAGCAGGCAGCTGATCAACCGATTTGTAGTAGGTAACCGGTAAACGTCCTGCCGGATTGTAATCGCCAAAAAGTACATCAGCCACAGCATTTCCACCTTCTTGTCCGGGATAACCGGCAGTCAGGATTGCATCCATATTTTCAGCTGCGTAGTTTACCGAAAGGGCACTTCCGTTTAGCAAAACCAGAACAACAGGTTTTCCGGTTGCTTTAATAGCTTCCATCAGCATTTCCTGAGTTTTTGGCAAATTCAGGTGAGTGCGGTCGCCACCTTTAAATCCATCAACCTGGATTGGCATTTCTTCACCTTCCAAACGCTGGTTCAAGCCTAAAACCAATACAACGGCATCAGCTTTTTTTGCTGTTTCAACAGCTTCCTGCAGCATGTTTGGATTTGGTGTCGACCAAAGCAGCGATGCAGTTCCATCACCATGGTAGTTGCGATAATCAAATACCAGTTTATATTTTTTACCTGTTTCCAGTGTTAATTTCTTTTGACTGTGAAAAGCATGGTGTTCGTTGTCTCCACCCAGGATTTCCTTGCCGTCGCAGTAAATTTTAAAATTAGGCATACTCCAGATGCCAATTTCGTAATCGCCTGTTTGCGGCACCTTCAGGTAGGTTGTCCAGCGAATGCTGTAGTTATCAACAGGAAGACGTGGATCTGGGGAGCCTGATTCCCAGTAAAAATCAACATTGTCGTCAACACGCGTAAATAAAGGCTGTCCTTCCAGTTTATTGTTGGCAAAGTATTCGCCAAAAGCACCTTGTTTGCCGTCTTCAGTTTCGAGGTAAATGGATGGGATTGGAACCAGTTTCGAAATTCCATCAGCCAGTTCGCTGCCTTGTGCATAAAGCACCTCGGTTTGTGGAGCAATCTTGTTTTTGATGCCTTGAAGCACGGTTACCGGATGTGAAGGAATTCCGTTGTAGTTTCCCCACAACGATTCAATTTCGTCGGCATTTGGCCCGATAACTGCCACTTTCGACAGATTTTTCTTCAGCGGCAAGGTATGATTGGCGTTTTTCAGTAAAACGATACTTTTCTGTGCAGCAACGCGGGCCAGTTGGTCATGCGCCGGATTGTCGTTTACCGAAAATGGAATTTGCGCGTAGGCAACTTTTTCGTCAGGATCGAACATGCCGAGTTTCATCCGGGCGGTCATCAGGCGGCCAACGCAAACGTCAAGGTCTTTTTCGGTGATCAGTCCGCGTTTCAGGGCTTCCGGTAAAGCCTTGTAGGTGTTTCCGCATTCCAGATCGGTTCCTGTTTTTACAGCCATAGCGGCAGCTTCAGCTTCGTCTTTGGCAATTTTGTGGTACTGCCAAATATCGGCAATGGCCCAGCAGTCGCTCACAATATAACCTTTGAATCCCCACTCGTTACGCAGGATTCCGGATAAAAACGGACTGGCACAGCAGGCCTCACCACGGAAACGGTTGTAGGCACCCATGATCGAATAAACTCCGCCATCAACAACCAATGTGCGGAAAGCAGGTAAATACGTTTCACGCAGGTCGCGTTCGCTCACTTTAGCATCAAAAATGTGGCGCGATGGTTCCGGACCTGAGTGTACAGCAAAGTGTTTGGCTGTGGCAACAACCTTCAGGTAGTTTGGATCGTCGCCCTGAAGTCCTTTTACAAACTGTGCACCCATTTGTCCGGTAAGGAAAGGATCCTCCCCGTAAGTTTCGTGTCCGCGGCCCCAGCGCGGATCGCGGAAAATATTGATGTTGGGCGACCAGAAAGTCAAGCCCTGATATATTTTGCGAAGTCCGCGGCGTGCAAATTCGTGGTGTTTGGCACGGGCTTCGTCTGAGATGACCGAAGCAACGTTGTGAATAAGATCGGTATCCCACGAAGCAGCAATAGAAATTGACTGAGGGAAAACGGTTGCATAACCGGCGCGGGCAACTCCGTGCAAACATTCGTTCCACCAGTTATATTCCGGAATTCCAAGCCTTGGAATGGCTGGCGATGTATAAAGCATCTGCTGCATTTTTTCCTCGGTAGTCATTTCAGAAAGTAGGCTTTCAACTCTTTCTTCAACCGACAAGTTGGTGTTTTGAAATTGAAATCTGGTCTGCGAAATACCCAGAAGAGGGCAGAGAAGCAGCAAAATCAAATACAGATTGTGTTTCATTTGTATAAATTTTTGTTTGTTATTCTACAATTTTGGTATTGTTCTATTTCCAAACAACACATTAACCGCATGGAATAACCATTTATAGATTTTCGACTAGCGCAGTCTTTTGCACTCATGGCTATTTTATAGAATATTGGTTTCTTATGCTGGTCTGGTCTGGTCCGCAAATCTACGAAATGAATAGAAAAATACAAATGGAACCGATATGCCACGGGACATTTTAAGTACGCATTTTGCGTTACAACCTGTTACAGAATTGCTAATCGAGGTAAACGTCAGTTTGTTCTCCCCTGAAATATTTAAACATCAGGTGAATCTGAGATTCAAGTATTCGTGGTTTCGACAATTCGGGCAGATTATCTTCGTCAAACCAACCCACATTATCGGTTTCTGGCCCTGTCGAAATTTGAGTGCCGATGGGGTCGCACCAAATCAGGAATTTATAAACATACTCGAATTCGGGCGGCATTTGTTGTGCCGTTTTATCCAGAACAGCCAGTAACCGGGTTGCTTTCACGGTTAGTCCGGCTTCTTCGAAACATTCTTTTTCAGCAATCATCCGGGGAGTGTATCCAACATCGGCCCAGCCTCCGGGCAAAGCCCAGCATCCGTCCACTTTTTCCTGAATCAGCAGAATTTGTCCTTCGGAATTGAATACCACGGCACGAACATCGACTTTGGGTGTTTTATACCCATTGTTTTCCTGGATTACCGCTTTTATTTTGGGCAGCGGAACATCGGTAAGTTCTTCGAACATTTCGAGACAAATCTCCTGAATCTCTTCGTAGCGTTCAGTGTCGTAATTGCTCAATGAATAATGAAGCCCGATTTCGGCCAATGCCTGGATGCGTTTGAGTTGCTCAAAGAAATTTCGTTTCATGGTTTGCAGGTGTTCAATTGCTAAATTGTTGAATTGTTAAATGGCAGTTAGCTCAATTAACCATTTAACCATTTAGCCATTTAACTATTCATCTCCAGATTTTCCTTACTCAATCGATTTTTCGGCTTTTTTCTTTACCGGATTCTCTTTTTTATCAGCTGGTTTTTCTGTTTTTACAGATGGAATAGGATAGTTGAAGATGTCTTCCTTGTTCTTCGGACGGATTTCTTCCTGCCAGTTGAAGCCAGGCAGTAATTTATCGCTGTCGGTCAGTTCGCCCATTGGTTTCAGCTCGCCGTCGGGCGCTTTTACAAAGGAAATTTTCTTTACTTTTCCTTTATTCATGTATATGATGATGTTGCTGCTCTGGGCTTTGTTCAGTCCAATAATGCCGCTTTTATCGCGGGCGTAATAGTTCGATTCTCCATTTCCATTTACGTCAATTCGGTCGAGCTCGTTGTTGCGCATATAGCCGGTCATGTTTTTGCCCTTAATCTGATTAAACCGGATGCTGTCGTCCTCCATCGAAATGATGAAAGCATCTTCCATCATGCGAATTTCGTCCGGATCTTTTGTGCGGTTGATCATTTCGATATAGTTGGCTGAAACCTGGGTTCCCTTCGACCAGATGACTGGCTGGGTGAACATTTGGATGGTCGAGTCTTTCGAAAAATAGGTGAGCGAGTCGCATTTTCCCTGAAGGTCTCCCTTGAAAAAACGAACCCGGTGATAGGCCTGAACCAGTCGGTTGTCTTTTGCCGGAGGCGCTTTTGTTACCAACGAGTCGGTGCGAACCGTGTCGCGTACCATGGCTACCGACAAAACTGAATCTTTCGCTGCTTTATTCATAGTTTGAGGCAATGCTTTCAGTTCGGGCGCTGCATTTGGCGATACAGGTCCTGCTTTTTTTGCTGCAGGCTTAACTTTCTGTTTGCCCGGATTTTTTTTATCGATAAGTGATACCCGTTTTGTTGTGGTGTCGGGCATGGTTTTCAGATAATCGGCGTGAAGATAAAGCGAGTCGGTTTTCGAATACTGAATCAGTATGGCTGAATCAGTCGCTGAAGCAATTTTAGTCAGATCATTGTATTTCACCCGGTTCCCAACCACAATAATACTGTTCTCGATGTCCTGAACACGTGCATGACCCATCGCCAAACCTTCGCCATTTTCCTTATCGTAAAAAATGGAATCAGCTTTGACTGCTTGTTTTTCGTTCCAGATTTTGGGTCGTTTGGTCAGCCGAGCGTAATTTTTCATACTGTCGTACCAACCATATTCGGCATAAAGGGTATCTTTTTCGTTGAAGATGCGCGTTGGCCCTTCAATGTAAACCTTTTTTGTGTTGGTAAAATAAATCAGCGTGTCCGACTTGATTTTATAATCTTTGGTTGTACCATCAACCTTGGTTTTGAAGTAGGCTTTCTTTTCGTTCACATAGTATTGGCCAATTACCGAAGTCAGTACATTGGTCGAGTCTTTTACCGTTCCGGAGTAGTTATACGATGCCAAATCGAGGGTCATCGCATAATCAAGCGAATCGGTTGTCAGGGTTACCTGTTTGTCGATCAGTTTAACGTTCCGACGGGCTTTGGCCAGCTTCGTGTTGCCGTTGTAGTTGATAAAGTCGGCATACATATTCAGCGTGTCGCCGCGTACAATGTGCACTTTCCCAAAAGCATCAACCGTATTGTTTGTGTATGAATACAAACTGTCGCACCACATCATGGCACCGTCTACACGGATGTTTACATTACCGAGCAAACGCTGTGCATCGGCTACAATGCGGGCATCGTATTTGAGATCATCGCAATGCAGGATCTCAACATTTTTCCGGCCCTGTGCATTCCCGGAGAACGAAAACGCCAACATTCCAATTAGCATTGATAATGTCAGCGATTTTATTTTAAGTATAGCTATTCCTGATTTTATCATTTACCTTACTTCATCAGTTCAGTAATAATGTCTTCAACCGATAGATTTTCGGCTTCGGCCTTGTAATTTTTGATTACCCTGTGGCGAAGAATACTTACGGCCACATTTTTAATATCGTCGATGTCAGGCGAATATTTTCCGTTGAGTGCTGCCAATGTTTTAGCTCCCAGAATGAGGTATTGCGAGGCCCGCGGACCGGCTCCCCATTTCAGGTATTTGTTACTGATTGGCGCAGCCAGTTCGGTGTTTGGTCGTGTTTTGGCCGATAAACTGACAGCATATTTCAACACATTGTTGTTTACCGGGACTTTTAGCACAAGGTCCTGAAAATAGCGTATTTCCTCTTTCGAAATGATTTCGTTGAGGTGAGTCGAAAAATCAGATGTGGTATTTTTAACAATGGTCAACTCGTCTTCAAACTTTGGGTAATCGAGCCAGACCGAAAACATGAAACGGTCGAGCTGAGCTTCTGGTAGTGGATAAGTTCCTTCCTGCTCGATTGGGTTTTGCGTTGCCAGAACAAAGAATGGTTTGTCCAACACGTGTTTTTGTCCAGCTGCGGTAACTGATCGTTCCTGCATGGCTTCGAGCAAGGCCGCCTGAGTTTTGGGCGGAGTGCGGTTAATTTCGTCGGCCAGAATGATATTGGCAAAAATTGGCCCTCGGATAAACTTAAACTCACGGTCTTTATCCAGAATTTCGGTTCCGATAATGTCTGACGGCATTAGGTCGGGAGTGAACTGGATGCGTTTGTAATCGAGCCCGAGTACTTCGGCGATTGAGTTTACCAGCAAAGTTTTTGCCAGGCCAGGTACCCCAATCAACAGGCAATGCCCGCGGCTAAACAACGCTACCAACACCTGATCGATGATATCGTCCTGTCCGTATATCCGTTTTTTTATTTCGGAACGCAACTGCACAAATTTGCTGCTCAGTGCATTTACCGCTTCAACTTCACTTTTATAAGTCATAAATGAGTTAATAGGCAAATTATTAATGTTTTGAAGTCAGAAGTTCAAACCTTCTGACTTCCATATTCTGACTTCTGTCTTTTTTACTTTATCCAGCCTTTGTATTTGAAATTACAGTTCAGATAAGTGTCATCGATGTGTACGTATGTTCCTGATTGTTTTTCGCGGATCCAGGTATCGAGGGCCTTTTCTTTTTTCGAAGCCATGTACATGTTGCTCAGCTCAACGTAATCGTCGCGCAGGTTGGCCTGGTGGGCATTCGATTTGTTGATCAGTTTGATGATTTTATAAACCGGGCGCTGTTTCTCGTCCATAGTTTTGAATGGTTTCGAAATCTCGTTGATGTTCATTTTAGTAATTATCTTACTCACATCCGGATCGAGTTCGCTCAGTTTCCATTTCGATTCGCCTGTTTCAGGATTAATAACACCCCCACCGTTATTGCGTGAATCTTTATCGTATGAAAATCTCAAGGCAGCATCTTCAAATTTAAAGGTTCCTTTGCGGATAAAATCGGCAATACTGTCGATTTGTCCAAAGGCTCTTTCCATTGATTTGGCTGATGCTTTAGGAATCATGAGGATGTGGCGGGTTTTTAATTGCTCCCCTTTACGGTCCATAACCTGAATGATGTGGTATCCAAATTCGCTTTTTACAACGTTCGAAATTTTGTCGCCTTTCAGGTTGAAAGCTGCAGCTGCGTAAGCCGGATCAAGGTTTCCGCGGCCCATATATTCGAGCTCACCACCATTGCGGGCCGATCCCGGGTCTTCCGAATACATCACTGCCAATGGAGCAAATCCGCTTTCTCCGCTTTCAATTCGGCGTTTCAGCTCGCGCAGGGTCGATTTGATTCGGTCTTCTTCTTCCAGATTGATAATGGGTTGAACGGTAATCTGAGCATATTCAACCTGGGCATCGATCTGGGGGATTTCGGCAGGTGGCAAATTGCGGTAATGATAACGAACTTCAGCTGGAGTAATGGTTACCTTATCCATAATTTTACCCTGCATCTGCTGGGTCATCTGTTGATTTTTAATTACTTCCTGAAGTTCAGCCTTGATATCGATAATTGATTTCTTGAAATAGTTCTCAACATCTTTTTCTGAGCCCAAATGGGAAATATAATACTGAATACGCTGTTCCAGGTTTTGGTTCAGCTGGCTGTCGCTCACGGTAATAGTGGTGTCGAGTTCGGCTTCGGCAAGTAACAGTTTTTCAATCAGTAGATTCTCAAGTATTTCACATTTCATATCTCCGTCGGAAGTTATTCCCTGTGCCTGTTGTTGCTGGAACATTCCTTCAATGTCCGACTTCAGAATGATATTTTTTCCTACAACGGCTACAATCTGGTCAACAACTTTATCTTGTGCCAGTGTCGGTTTGCCCGCAACAATACATCCTGACAGGATTAACAAACCTATTAGTTTTCTGATCATAAACGATTATTTTTTATTTTAAATAGTTTCACTTTATTATTATCAACGCCATCCTTGTATATATCTTTTTCAATCTGTTTCAGGAAATCAATCTTCTGTTTGCTCAGAATCAGGTTCCTGATTTCGTCGTGTACATATTCCATTGGCGAAACCTGCCCGGCAAGCCGATAATCGCGAATTCCGACAATATAGTAATAATTCATGTCGGTGCTTTCCACGTAACGGTTTCTCTCCAGAAACTCATTCTGGTCTTTAATTAAGGCAGGTGTATTTTTCAATACCAAATCGGCCGCCACCCATTGATCGTTAAAGCGGTCGAAGGCTTTGGCGTAACTCATGCAATACTCTGCAAGTTTGGCTTGTTTTTCCTTATTTTCCGACAAACATAAATCTTTGATATTGTCGGGGTTTGATACCTGTACCGGTATTTTAATGTAGATAGCTTTTACAATATTCCGGTTCAAAATAAAGCTTTCGCGGTGCTCGTCAAAATATTTCTGAATGCTTTCTTCAGTAACTATTGTATCCATTTTCTGGTGCACCAATTCGTTTTTATAGCGGTAAACCAACAACGAATTGCGGTATTCTTCCAGTTCTTTGGTTACATCTTTTTGTTCGGGTTTCAGGTTTTCCTCGGCTTTCAGCAATAAAAGTTCGCGCTGAACCCACTTTTTAACGTAATCGTCGGCCCACAGAGCGCTATCCTTGGCATCCAGGTAATCCGGAATATACCCCGACAGCTCTTTCATGGTCAGCGTTCGGTCGCCAACACGCGCAACAGGCTCATCCCTGTCGGGAAGCAGGCTGCAAGCAGTTAGCGAAAGTGCCAGAATACTGATATATAGTGCCGATTTAATCATTCAACTGCCTGAATTTTCTCCAATACTTTTCGATTAATTACAACCGGATATTTCTTTTTTAGAGATTCAATCCATTCTTTTTCAACTTGTTCCTGAAAATCAGTAGAGTAAAGTCCCCAGGCATCCTTCAGGCCTTTCACTTCGTTCTTCTCAATTTTCCCGTGGACAAAGGTAGTAGTTTCGTCAAAACCTGAAGGTTTCGGGCCATTCCAAATGAAATAATCGACAATTGGATTTTCACCTTTTTCGCAAACAACATCTGTAAGCTGTATTTTTATATCGGTTGGCGTGTTAAAAAGATCAGTGAATTCTTCCTTTTGGGTAGCCTTACTTTCATTTAACAGCGATTCGATATTTGCACGTGTATATAAATCGTTTGCTTTGACAATCCATCCTTTGAACCGCTCGTTCCAGTAGTATTTTTTTGTGCTATGGTCGAAATAGGTCTGTAGTCGGGCAGTATCGGTGGTAGCCACATCCCAGATTTTGTCCTTCGAAATATTGAAAAGCAAAATTCCATCGTGGTATTCCTGGTATATCCTTGCAAAATCCGGATGTTTTCGTTCCAGTTGTGTATTCTCGTATTTCAGAAGTTCCTGACTGATAAATTTATCAAGCTGACTTTTTAGCTGGAGCTCGGTAATGTTTGCTTGCGGCCTGAAATTTACCTTGTGCAAATAACCGGTGAATGCTTCGGCTGCAAATTTCTGGTCGGCAAAAGTTACCAGCTGAAGTTTTTGTACCGGGTCGTCAGCTGCCAGCTTCGTCCAGTTGGCTGTATCAGTAGCCCATTCCAGATATTTACTGAAGTTTGGTTCATTTATTTTCAGGTTGTATTCGGCTCGTAGTTTTCGGTCGAACACTTCGTCGCTATGCTTGCTGATTTGTGGATTTTGCTTGATTTTAGCTTCCAGATCAGCTTTTACCTTCTCGAAGGGTTGTGTTGTTCTTCTTTCGAGCCGTTTAATAATATGCCAGCCATAAGGTGTGCGGATAACCGGGGAAATGTCGCCATCATTTTTCAGGGCAAAAGCCGCTTCGGCAAACGACGGAACCATATTGTTCGGGGTAAACCAGTTCATCACACCACCGTCAGTCGACGATTGTTTGTCGTCGGAATATTTTTTGGCCAGTTCGGCAAAATCAGCGCCAGACACAGCTTTCTGGTAAATACTATCGGCCGTGAGTTTGAGTTTGGCAATGGTTTCTTCGCTGGCCTGCTGAGGAAACATTTTCATGATATGTGCCACCTTAATTTCGCCAGCTGCCGGACGCTCGTCGTGCACTTTGATGATGTGGTAGCCGAACCGGGTACGAATAATCGGAGAAACCAGTCCGACAGGTGTTCGGTAGGTCATGTCTTCGAACGGGTAAACCATCTGAAACGCGCTGAAATAACCCAGAAGTCCTTTATTTTGCGAGGCCGAAGGATCTTCAGAATATTTTGAGGCCATTTCGTTGAAATCGGCTCCGGCCAGAATCTGGTTGCGGATGTCGTTAATCTTATTCCAGGCAGCCAGGGTATCAGCAGGTGCAGCTTCCGGAGTGACCCGAATAAGCAAATGACTGGCTTTGCGCTCGTTTACCGTGCGGTAATAAGCCGTTTTTACCATTTCTTCGTTGTAACTCACATCGGTGAGGTATGGTTTGGCCAGTTCCCTGCGGTAGCCTTCCAGCTCCTCGCGGTAAGAGCGGACCGTGTCGTAGCCCAACCTTTCAGCCTCAAGTACTTTTAGTTTGAATTTGATGTACAGATCAAGGTACTCAGCGGGCGTTTTCAGGTCTTTTTTATCCAGAACATTGGTGTTGTTCTTTTTGTAATTTGCCTCAAATTCTTCGCGGCTGATTTTCTCATTGCCAATGGTCACGATTATTTCGCCTTTCTTTTGAGCCGGAACTGTTCCTGAAAAGAGCAAGAGGAGAATTATTACTGCCCCAATTTTCAGACTCCGGATTTCGGTCTTCCATTTCCTTATATCCTGCATCTATCTTGAACTATAATTAGGTGATTCACTGGTAATGCTCACGTCGTGCGGGTGGCTTTCCTGTATTCCGGAGTTGGTGATTCGAATAAATTTTGCGTGCTGCAAGGTCTCGATATTTTTGGCACCGCAATAGCCCATTCCGGCGCGGACTCCTCCCGTTAGCTGCAGAAGTACTTCGCTGAGTGAACCTTTGTACGGAACCCGTCCAACGATTCCCTCAGGAACCAGCTTTTTGACGTCGTCTTCCATATCCTGAAAATAACGGTCTTTCGATCCGGTTTGCATCGCTTCAACTGAGCCCATTCCTCGGTAAGTCTTGAATTTTCGCCCCTGGAAAAGGATTGTGTCGCCCGGCGATTCGTCAACGCCGGCAAAAAGAGACCCGGCCATGATGGAATTTGCTCCGGCAGCCAGGGCTTTTACAATGTCGCCCGAATAGCGGATTCCACCATCGGCAATCACAGGTACATCACTTTTGCGGAGTGCCTTGCTCACGTTGTAGATGGCTGAAAGTTGCGGAACACCAACACCGGCAATGATGCGAGTGGTGCAGATTGATCCGGGACCGATTCCCACCTTTACAGCGTCGGCACCAGCCAGAACCAGGTCTGAGGCAGCTTCGGCAGTGGCAATATTTCCGGCAACGAAATCAATTTCAGGATATTTATTTTTGGCCTGACGGAGCATGTCCAACACATACATCGAATGGCCATGGGCAGTGTCAATCACAATAGCATCAACTTGGGCGGCAACCAGCTCGTCAACACGGTCGATAGTGTCTCTGGCAATGCCCACAGCGGCAGCTACCCGTAGCCGCCCTTTGCTGTCTTTCGAAGCCAGTGGTTTATCTTTGGCCTTGGTAATATCTTTGTAAGTGATCAGCGCAATCAACTTGTTGTTGGCGTCAACCACCGGCAGTTTTTCAATTTTGTGTTTCTGAAGTATTTCTGAGGCTAGTTCGAGCGAGGTCGAAATGTTGGTGGTTACCAGGTTTTCTTTGGTCATTACCTGCGAAACCAGCTTGTTCATGTCGTTTTCGAAACGCAGATCGCGGTTGGTAACAATACCCACCAAATGACCGTCTTCATCAACTACCGGGATGCCACCAATTTTATAGGTTTTCATCAAACCAATGGCTTCGCGTACAGTTTTTTCTTTCGAGATGGTTACCGGATCGAAAATCATGCCATTTTCGGCACGTTTTACTGCAGCCACCTGGCGGGCCTGTTCGGCAATGCTCATGTTTTTGTGGATTACCCCGATGCCTCCTTCGCGCGCAATGGCAATGGCCATCAACGATTCGGTAACCGTGTCCATAGCGGCAGTGACAATCGGTGTATTCAGCCTGATGTTTCGGGTAAACCACGATGAAAGGTCAACCTCGCGCGGTAAAACTTCTGAGTACGAAGGTATTAACAATACATCGTCAAAAGTTAAACCTTCGGATACAACTTTATCGGCAAAAAACGACATGGACTTGTGTTTTACGATTGGGTTATGGAACAAAACTACGAAAAAAACATGTACAAATGTCCTGATTTTTTTGACGGTAAGCAGCCTATAAACTTTAATGTATCTTAAAATTTGTTAAGCAGGAAAAAGAATTTGAGGATGTGTTGACTTAAAAAATTGAGGAGAATTAGTTTGCTTTTTCGTTTTGAAGTGAACTCAGGAAATCGGCTAGTTTTAAAATATCAGATTTTGATCGAAAGTCAATTTCGTTTGTCCTCAGGTATTCTTTGATTTCATGGTCTTTTTCAGGTACAATTTTACCTACATTCTTCCGGTTGAATGGGATAAACTCTTTCCCGGGTAATGAAAAGCAGAAATCGGCTGTTTTCTTTAATACGATGTCTTCTTCAATCTTCATGGCGTATGAATTTTTATCAGCAGTGAAGTAACTATAGGATTCGGAAGCCGCACTTCGGTTGATGGTTCCCATTGCTCCTTTTTTAAGAATATCCATAACCCCGATTCGCTGGCTCATATAAACTTTCAATTTGCTGTTTCTGATTAATTGCAGATAAGCGTTGTGATAGTAAAAGGTGTCTTTTGCAATGACGATGGTATTGAGGTCCTTCTTTTCGGCAATAAACAGGGTGTCTTTTCCCTGCAGAAATTCCATTTCGCCTGAGAGAAGATTCAGGTTAAAGGGGCAGGAGTTGCTTCTTCCATCATTTAAAGTTATTTTTCCTTTAGTAAAAGCGGGGTATTGGTATCTTTCGGCAAAAGAAACTGCGTCGATTATTCGTGTGCCAGCTTTTACCAATATGGGCTCAATTTTTTGAGCCAGCAAACTACTTCCTGCGAAAAGGATTGAAATGAGTAAAACCGATCGTTTCATTTTATTGGAAATTAATATGACGGAAGAATTTAATTTAAAACAATGTTGTTAAACAATAATTATGCCAATCGAAAAATTATGTATAGACTATATGCCTCCACATATATTTCTCGTTTTTCTCTCTTTATTTTTTAAATTTACATAAACCGATTAATTTGGCGATCGAAATTCAGGCAATCTGTTGAATCAATTTACACAAATATTAACCAAATACTGGGGCTACGCCTCGTTCAGGCCGCTTCAGGAAGAGATTATCCGCTCGGTTGATCAGGGTAAAGATACGCTCGGACTGATGCCAACCGGTGGTGGTAAATCGGTAACCTACCAGGTGTATTCGCTCTCGAAACCGGGCATTTGCCTGGTGATTACGCCGTTGATTGCCCTGATGAAGGACCAGGTTGAAAACCTGAATCAGCGCGGCATTAAGGCTTTGGCTATTTATTCGGGAATGACCAATCAGGAAATTAAAATTGCCATGGACAATGCTGCCTGGGGCGATTACAAATTTTTGTACCTCTCGCCTGAGCGCATTGCCACCGAACGTTTTCGCGAACGCATCAATAAACTGGATGTAAACCTGATTGCCGTGGACGAAGCGCATTGCATTTCGCAGTGGGGCTACGATTTTCGTCCGTCCTATCTCCGTATTGCCGAATTGCGCGACTTGCTCCCCGATGTGCCGGTGCTGGCTGTTACAGCAACTGCAACACCTCAGGTGATTGACGATATTCAGGAGCAACTGAAATTTCGAAAAAAAAATGTTCTCCGAACCAGTTATTACCGGAGTAACCTGGTTTACCTGGTCAGGAATGAAGAAGATAAGGTGAATTACCTGATTCGGGCAGTTCAGAAAGCAAAAGGTACCGGCATTGTATATGTGAAAAGCCGGAAGCTGACGCGCGAAATCAGCGATTTGCTGCGCAAGAACGATGTTTCGGCCGATTATTATCACGCCGGATTGCCTTCCAAAATCAGGTCGGCCAAACAGGAGGCGTGGAAAACCGGTAAATGCCGGGTCATTGTTTCGACCAATGCTTTTGGTATGGGAATCGACAAATCGGACGTGCGTTTTGTGATTCATCTGGAAGCGCCCGATTCGGTGGAAGCTTATTTCCAGGAAGCTGGCAGGGCAGGGCGCGATGGAAAACCGGCATGGTCGGTTTTGCTTTACAACAACAGCGATAAAGTTCGGCTCGAACGCAATGTGGATAAAGAATTTCCGGAGCCGGATTTGATAAAACGCGTGTATGAAGCGATTTGTAATTTTTTCCAGATTGCGGTCGGTTATGGAAAAGACCAATCGTTCGAATTCAGCATGGCAACTTTTGCTTCAAATTTTTCGATGCAAATTACGGCAGTTTATAACAGCCTGAAAATCCTTCAGCGCGAAGGTTACCTTGAGCTGACTGATGAACTGGATAATCCGTCGAAGGTGTATTTTATGGTCGACCGCGACGATTTGTACAAATTTCAGGTAGCCAATGCCAGTTTCGACGGGTTTATCAAGCTGCTGCTGCGTTCGTACACCGGACTGTTTACCAACTATGTTTCGGTTGACGAGGAATTAATGGCCAGTAGGGCGGGCGTGAGTGCCGATTTGGTTTACGATTTCCTGGTTCGGTTGCGGACACAGAAAATAATCGACTACATTCCGAAAAAGAAGGCTCCATACATCATTTTCACGCGCGAACGACTGGATTTGGACCGGTTACGGATTAGTCGCGAGAATTACGACGACCGCAAACGTGATTATATTAAACGGATAGATGCCGTAATTCATTACGTTTCGTCGGGGCACAAATGCCGAAGCCAGTTGCTGCTTCAGTATTTTGGAGAAACAGAGTCGGTTCGCTGTGGAAAATGTGATGTTTGTATGGAGCGCAACGAATTGAATGTGAGTAAATACGAGTTCGACAACCTATGCGAACAAATTAAAAAACAACTTCTCGAACCTTGTTTTTACGAGGAATTGCTGGCCAGAATACAAGGAAACTCTGAAAATGCGGTGAAGGTGGTGAGATGGCTGCTCGAAAATGAGAAAATTGTTTACCGGGTTGATAACCGGATGGAATGGCGAAAAGGGTAGTCGGATCAGGTTTTCCCGTTACGGTCGGTCAATTGATATTGGTTCAAATGAGCAAAATGATAACCTTTTTTCCGGAGTTCCGGAATTATCTTTTGAAGCGCTTCGCAGGTGTTCCACTGCGGATGGTTCATATGCATAATCACGATGGCTCCCGGACGTATCGTACTCAAAACATTGCCTGCGATAGTATTTCCTGAAACTACAGGCGAAGCATCACCCGAAAGTACCTGGTAACTAATTGGTGTCATTCCCAGGTCACGCACAAGTGTTGCTCCGGCTTCATCGATAAATGCCGTGGCCGAGCGGTAAAACTTCGGACGGCGACCTGTGATCGCTTCAATTTTACATGCATTTCCTTCAACTTCGTCAAATGCCTCAGTTGGGTTCGCAGTGCCTTTAATTCCGTATATGCACCGTCCTGAAACAGAGCATGGACGGTGGTTCATGCCATGATTTTCAATTTCGAAAAGTGTGTCGTGAGCCAGGTTCAGAAAGTCGGGAAAATGGGTATCAATCCAACGCCCGGCAACAAATAAGGTAGCTGGAATTTTCTCTTTTTTCAGGAAGTCAATCAGCTCCCGATCGTAACCGGTTCCTTTTTCCCCGCCGCATGCGTCGAAGGTAAATGCAATGACTTTTTGTTTAGTTTTTAAATCTTCGCAAACGCCTTTAACAAATTCGCCCCAGTGGCCAGAGCGCGCATGATCGTACTTTTCGGCAATTTTCTGTCTCTTACCAATATAGGTTGCGTCAGAATCCAGCTTCTTTAAAATATTTTCATTCAGAAATTGTTCCTGATTCTGGCCCCTAGCCTGGCTTGAAACCATGCAGAAGATTAAAATCGATAAAAAGGTCAGCTTCATCGTTGGCTTTATTTCCGGCCAAAATTAATGCTGTTTTTACTTATCGGTCTCTTTCTTTTTAATTCCAAACTCAGGTTTAACATTAATGAAAAGTACGGGAATCATGCCGGGAATCATGCACAACATGACCCAAACGAAGAAATTCCGGTAACCAATAATATCCTGCAGCCAGCCCGAGAACATACCCGGAAGCATCATTCCCAGAGCCATAAAACCGGTGGCAATGGCAAAATGTGCGGTTTTGTTTTTTCCTTCTGAAATGTAGATCATATAAAGCATGTAAGCTGTAAATCCGAAGCCGTAGCTAAACTGCTCAAGCACAACGCACAATCCAATAATCAGCTGGTTTTCGGGTTGGGCGAACGACATGTAAACGTAAGCCATATGCGGAATATTGATGGCCATAACCATCCACCAGAGCCAGTAACGGAATCCTTTAGTCGAAGCAGCAATTCCGCCTAAAATTCCGCCAACAGTCAATGCCAGAATGCCGAAGGTGCCGTATAAAAGTCCAACCTCGCCGGTTGTCAGGCCAAGTCCGCCCACATTTCGCGGATCGAGCATGAAGGGCGATGCCATTTTGATGAGCTGCGCTTCGCCGAAACGGTAAAACATTAAAAAGGCTATGATTACGCCAATATCTTTTCTCCTGAAAAACGAGCCGAATGTATTGAAGAACTCTTTGAAAAGGTTTTGCCCTTGGGCGACGGCTTTCTGGTCGGTGGACGGATGAGGCAAAATAAACTTGTGGTATAGGGCAAATACAACAAAAAGTGCAGCCAGAATCACAAACGTAATGCTCCAAGCCAGGTGAATATTTCCGGAAGTGCCTTTAAACGAAGCCTGGGTTGCCTGGGTAAGTTTAGGATCGCACTGGAACAGAAGGTAGGCTGGTTTATCCTGATTTGCTGCCGTAAAAGTCAGTCTTTCGCCTTCAATCATCCGGATACTGTTATCTCCGTTTTTGAATTTTACATTCAATACAATTTCCTTGTTGGCTTCAGGTTTCCCGTTCAGTTTTACAGCTGCAACCGTGATGTTTCCAACCATTGCATTTCCGGCCAAAGGCTGTTTGTTTGCGTCGAAATGCTTTTTAAGCAAATTCTTCAACGGGTTCGAAATGTAATCCGACCACAGCGAACTTTCCTTTTTCGCGCCGGTTTTTCCACTATTTGCTTCAGTTGTCGGAATAAAATTATTTTCCCGATTGTAGCCAACAACGACTTTCCGGATTGAATCCAGTTTTTCGGCCGGAATATTTTGGGTGGATATTTCGGCTTTTGCAGGAAATACAGCAAAATAGGTTTTCTCATCCTGATTTTCAGAAGAAACAACCTGTTCCGGAAGTTTTATTTCGGTTGCCACAGCCGGGTTGGCTGAAACATTGATTTCGATTGGAGGAAGGCCTGTCGTGACTTCAAAGAATCCGGCCAGAATGATCAGCAAGCCTTGCCCGGTGATCATGGCAATACGATAAAATGTGCTTCGGATGCCCACAAAATAGGCCTGCTGATGTTCGTCGAGCCCGAGCATGTAAAAACCATCGGCGGCAATGTCGTGCGTGGCCGAACTGAATGCAAGCAGCCATAAGAAAATCAGGCTGATTTTGAAGAATCCGGGTAACGGAATTGATAAGGCAACTGCACCCAAACTGGCTCCAATAATCAGCTGCATGACAATAATCCACCAACGTTTGGTTTTCAGCAAATCGACAATAGGGCTCCAGAGTGGCTTAATGACCCACGGGAGGTACAACCAGCTGGTATAAAGAGCGATATCTGTATTCGAGATGCCGAACCGTTTGAACATGATTACGGCAACTGTCATTACCACTACGTACGGAATTCCTTCGGCAAAGTAAAGCGTGGGAATCCAGGCCCATGGATTGCGTTTCTGAGGTTGTTGGTTTGATTGATTTTTAGTCATTTGTTAGGTTTTGTGAATCCCCAGGGCGGATTACTTAGTCTTTTTCTGATTCCGGAGCAGCACTACAACTGTAATAACCAGCAGAATAAAAGCTGGAATGATTTTCAGCAAATACGCGGTTGAACCCCATTCATCGCCAATCGATGTTGCCACCAGCAGGATAGCTATAACCGGGAGTACTATAATGTTTTTCATTTTTTATAAGTCGATTAATATTCTTTTGAAATTGTTGCCCCACGGAAATAGTGCAACAAAATCTCGTCGTATTTATATCCTTTGGCACCCATCATGGCAGCACCAATCTGGCAAAGGCCAACGCCATGTCCCCAGCCGGCACCGGTGAGTATAAACTGCTCCGGAATACCGTTTTGTATGTCTTGCTTATCGACTACGAATGCCGAACTGTACAAATGCGACTCCGACAAGGTTTTGCGGATTTCGAGTTCTTTTCCAATGGTCAGTGTAAGTTTCGTTCCAACGATTTTGAGTTTTTTCAACCGGCCAGAAAGTCCTCGCTCAACCGGAATCAGATCGACGATAGCTCCAAAATCGCGTCCTGATTTTCGGGCAATCAATTCTGCCAGATCTGCTTGCTGGTAAACCAGTTTCCAGCGGTAGAAATCGGTTGTTTCCTGGTCGTAATCGTTCAATACCTGCGAAAGTACCGCCTTGTCATGGGTATTGCAAAAAGCTTCCGGAGCATTTCTGATCCATTTCTGCGCGGCTTCTTCATTGGTCAGGTTGGTGTCAAATCCATTGGCTGGAGCAGGATTGTCGATAATTGCCTGCAGGTAAGGATGTACCTCGGGTTCCCATACGTTTTCAAAAGTTTCCGAAATTCCTCCGCAGCTTTTCGAAAAACGGGCATCACAAATTTTGCCATCGTTCATCAGCAACATGCCACGGGTTTGGGCAACAGCCTGCTCAACCAACGGAGTTGATTGACGGGTAATTCCCTGGTAGCGCTGGCAATGGTCGTCGGCACAAACATCAAAATTAAGGTGATCTTCGCGGTCGTACCAGCGAATATATTCTTCCGGAGTTTCAACTATACTTTGGTAGCTTTTCCCACTTGCAGCTATCGATTGACTTTTATCGGTCTGGGCCAGTAACCATGAGCGCGAGATAATGGCGTGAGCTTTCAGCAGTTCCAGATTGCTGGTTGCACTCATTTCCGACGAAATAACACTGACGAGGTAATCTTCGAGTGGTAGAATGTTTATCGCAGTCAGCTTTTCGTTTTCAATCCTGATTTCCAGAGAGCCTTTGAAGGTTTGATCTTCCTTGCGTTCCCAGTGAAACTGGATGCCGATGGTTACATCATTCAACTCGAATGAAGCCTCACGGTACCGAACCGGATTGAAAACAAGTATTTCCTCGTCAACAGGTTCATCATTCAGCCAGATTTTTCCGTCACGGTAATTCACTTTTTGAATTCCCTCGTAAGGAACTCCATTCGGCGCCAACAGGTAAGTTTCGTTCAGCCTGAATATAATCTCAGGCTGGTACATGATGCCGATTCGTAACTGCGGTTCGTTCATGATAATCAAATTTTTTGAGTATTGCAGCGACGCAATGTTTTGTATGTCAATTTAAAGAATTACAGGCATAATTCCAGTACCGGATAAACCGGATCGTTAAACCCAAATTTGCGGTACAATTTCTCGCCATCTTTCGATGTGTGGAGCGATATTTTACTGATGCCGCGGTTTCGGGCCTCGTTGATCAGTTGCTGAAGGATCATGGCCGAAATGCCGTTTCGCCGGGCAACCGGAATGGTAAACATGTTCAGAATGTCGCCTTCGAGGTACGACGATTGGTTGAAATCGCCCGGTATCTTTTTAATTACCATGGCACCAAAACTCAAAATTTCGCCTTTCAGTTCCGCCAGATAAGCGAAAAATCGTTTCTCAGCCAATGCTTCCCTGAAATAAGCATTGAGTTCTTTCTTCAGTTTTTCCTGATATTCTGCGGTTTGTTCTCCCTGTAATTCGGTGAGATAGGCTATGCGGTAGGTGGTTAAAAGTTCAACCTCATTGGCCCCGATTTCCCTGATTTCAATTTTGGATAAATCAATCTGCATATGGCTTAGTTTTTAGTTTGAAATACAACCCGACAGTTCGCTGATTTATGAATGACTAACATAGCAAATATTGAGCAGTAAACAGAAGAGAATTCTTATAAAATGACAGCAAGCGGATAAAAAAAAGCCCGCCATGTGAAATTTACCTGCATTGCTGGTCTGAATTTTTCAGGAACTGACCCATTTGAATGGATTATTTGTATTATTGAACTACCAAAATATCAGAAATAGAATTCAGGTTAAAGTCCTGTTTGGAGGTATCAATCCGACTTGTAAAACCAATACATTGAATATGTTGTCGTTTTTTTTGAAGATCAGCCAGCCTGTTCGCAATTTGCTGTTTGTTTTTTATGCCGCTTGCGTGCTTGTTTTATCGCTTCTGCCACCAAGCGATCTGCCCAAAGTGAGTTTATTTCCCGAAGCCGATAAGGTTATTCACTTTTTAATGTACTTCCTTTTTTCGGGCATTGGCTGCTGGGCATTAAGAACAGAATTGAACAGGCGAAATTATTATCTGATTGCCCTCGTAGCAATTGGATGGGGAGTTTTAATGGAGATTTTGCAGCTAACGATGCACGCCGGCCGCTCATTTTCGATGTTCGATATTCTGGCTAATATAGTGGGAGTTACCTGTGGAATTTTAACCTATCGTTTTTTGATATCACTGCCTCAATCGTACCCCGAATAACGACAAAAGCCGCATTAATAGCGGCTTTTAGTGATCCCCACGGGACTCGAACCCATATCGAAAGAACCGGAATCTTTTATTCTATCCATTGAACTAGGGGACCGGCTTATTTTTAGCGAGCACAAAAATAACAAAACTTGAATTTAAACGGTTGCTTTATTCAAAAAACATAAAGAGCGACATCCTTTTTTATCAACAAATGCGTATCGTAGCTATTTTCAGGTACATTTCACCCGGCTTGTTGTTGATAATTTTATGAACGCTAATTCATGCAAAATATATTATTCTGTTACTTTTGAAGCTAATAAATCCACCGACTAATGATTACTGTAGAATTACTGAAAGAATGCCGGCTCGAGTTTGAAGAATATTTTCAATCGCTGATTACTGATTCTCCTGAAAGCCTTTCACGGATTGAAGATATCCGCACGCATTCGCTTAGGGTTGCCAATAATTCACTTTTGCTTGCCCAGATTTTATTACCGAATGAGGAAGATAGGCGCGTTGCCGAAGTTATTTCCTTGTTTCACGACTACGGCAAGGCTGTGTTAATTGCTCAGGGCACCGAATCGCCTATAAATATACAGCACAATCATGCAGCATTGTCGGCCAAGTTGGTGCAACAGATGGACTTTTACCCCAAACTGCCAACCGAGGTGCAGTTAATTGTTCTGAAGTCAATTGAAAATCACAATAAACTCAAACTTTCCAAGCTCGACAACGAACAGCAAACGCTTTTTGCCCGGCTACTCCGCGACGCTGATAAACTTGATATTTACGAAACATCGTATCGGTTTTTCAAGGAAAAGAATGGATTACAACCGCTGATGACATTGGATCTGATCAATCATGTTGAGGTTTCCGAAAAGATTGTGAAAAGCATCATGGCCGGAAAAACTGCTGCTGTTGAGGATATGAAAACCATGAACGACTACCGGCTGTTGCTGCTGTCGATGGCTTTTGATCTTAATTTTAAGTACACTTTCAGGATACTGGCTGAGAAACAATTTATCCAGAAGATATACGAAACCTTGCCCAAACGTGACCAGATCATCGACGCATATCGTGGCATCAAACTGTTTGTTGAAAACAAGTTTGTTTCCTGAAGTACAATTTAGCTGCCTGAAACATGAGTAAACGTTTGGTATGCCTCTGTAATATGGTTACAGAAAAGGAAATACTTGCTGCATTGCAAAAAGGTGCACGCACCACAGCCGATATTCAAAAGATTACAAGAGCTGGCACCAGCTGCGGAAGGTGTTTGCCCTGGATTGATACGATTGTAGCCGAATATTTAGCCACCTTACCCCAGGATGGGCAACAAAAACTAAACTTTGGTGATTAAACTAATTTTCTGAATTAGGCTACATCATTTTATTTTCCGGTTCAACTTTCCTATAGATTTTGAAAATAGCAAAAGGCAGTTCTAATTTTTTACTTTTTTCTGAACGAAATATCGTAAATTTATAGAGCTGAAGGTTCAGCAATAAACTATTTATATACTGAACCTGTTATTAACCCATACCCTAAAATGAAAGTCTATGAAAAATGTAAATGTACTATCGGCCTTTATTCTGGCAGGCCTACTCATCGCCGGATGTTCTCAAAAAGACACTTCAAATCTCGTTGATGAAGATTCAATGACTTTAAAAAGTGCTTCGTTAGCAGGAAAATATATTGTTGTATTAAAAGAAGATGTTAGCATTGCTAAAGCTGATCTTCAAACTCGCAATTTTAAGGTAAAGGAAAAGGCTCTGGGTCTGCTAAAAAAATATGTGGTGACCGAGCAAATTGAAGAAGTTTACGGGACTGCTTTGCAAGGTTTTACGGTCAAGATGGCTCCTGGTCAAATGAAAAAAATGGAAGTCGATCCGGAAGTTGGTTATATTGAAGCGGATAAAGTGATAACATTATCACCAATTGAGATGAACGCAAAACCTGGAGGAGGTGGCGGCGGATCAACTACTCAAACCACTCCTTGGGGTATTACCCGAGTTGGTGGTGGAGTGAGCTATTCAGGTACAGGAGTTGCTTGGGTTATTGATACTGGAATCGATTTGGATCATCCGGATTTGAATGTTGATGTTTTAAAAAGTGCATATTTTGTGGGCTCATCTGCAGATGATCAAAATGGACATGGGACTCATGTTGCAGGAACAATTGCTGCAAAAAATAACTCTATAGGTGTTATTGGAGTTGCCGCTGGAGCAAAAGTTGTTCCTGTTCGCGTGCTTGGTCCAAACGGAAGTGGTTCAACTTCTGGGGTAATAGCTGGGATTGATTATGTTGCTGCCAATGGAAAGGCTGGTGATGTTGCCAACATGAGTTTGGGCGGGGGAGTCTCAACGACTCTTGATGATGCTGTAAAAAAAGCTTCATCGGTGGTTAAGTTTGCATTAGCCGCTGGTAATGAATCTGATGATGCAAATAACCATTCACCTGCACGAGTAAATGGCTCGAATATTTATACTGTTTCTGCAATGGATAATGCCGATAAATTTGCTTATTTTTCTAATTACGGTAATCCTCCGATTGACTTTTGTGCTCCAGGAGTGTCAATTTTATCAACATGGAAAGGTGGCGGATATAATACAATTTCAGGAACTTCAATGGCAACTCCGCATGTTGCCGGATTATTACTACTTGGGGGAATTCGAAGTGGCGGAACTGTTTCCGGAGACACTGACGGTAATCCTGATGTAATTGCTATACATTAGTCACATAAATTCTCAAAACAACAAGAGGCTGCTCCAATACGGAACGGCCTCTTGTCATTATGTCTGAAAATGAAGTCTAATTTCGTTTGGCCACCCAATCAATTGCACAGCCAATGTGCTCTTTTATTTTTAAATCCTGGAAGGCTTCAGGAGTGTGCCCAAAAACGGTGTAGAACGAGCGTGAATTACCAATCTCCTGATACCAGATCAGTGGGTGGTCGCCCATTTTCCATTTGTCGTCTTTCAGGGTTTCAGCATCCAGCGAAGTTTCGTCTAATCGGGCCAATACATGTACTTTTGCGCGTGGGTTTTCTTTAAACGAGTACCATTCGTCAAAAGTGCGGTAAGTTTGCATTCCTTTAAAGGGAACCATACTCGGATGATCAGTATTTTCAAAAATTACAGTTCCAACCTGCCCGCGTGGATGTGTTTTGAAATAGGCTCCGGTTAATTGTCCGTACCATGCCCAATCGTATTCGCAGTCTGTAGCTGCATGTATACCAACGAACCCTTTTCCTTTAGCCATAAACGATTCGAATGCTTTTTGCTGCTCTTCATTGAGCACATCCATCGTTGGATTCAGGAAAACAACAACATCAAAGGTTTTCAGAAATTCAGGGGTGAAAAGATCAGAATTTTCGGTTGCTGTCAGAACCCATTTGCGTTCCTGAGCCAAATCGCTTAACATTTTTAATCCCGAAGAAATTGAATTGTGCCGGAAACCGACGGTTTTTGAGAATACCAGAACATTAATTTTTTGATCCTGAGCTACCCCACTGAAAAGGGAAGCCAGAAATACACATAGGATGAGTGCAAGTTTATTCATGATTTAGTTGTTTAGGTTATTTCGCCTGCAAGAATACAAATTTTAAGTTAAAAAAGGGATTTACATACTCTCTTTTGAAAGCATATAAATCCCTTTTTAAAGCAATAGTATTCTGTTAATTGGTTGGAACAGGCACAGCAACGTGCTGCTCGGTTGGTAGCGGCGTATTGGCCATCCCTGTTTTCTTTTTGTAAGGAAGCGGTTCCCAACCCATGGTTAACAGCAGGATGAAAAATCCGAGGATATAGGCAACAATTATGTGCCAGCCCGATTTAATCCATTTGAAAACCGAACGTGCTTCGTGAAATTTTGTGGTGATAGCAACACCGGCCGACGATCCAAACCAGATCATCGATCCTCCAAAACCAACCGCGTAAGCCAGCATCCCCCAGTCGTACCCGTTTTGTTCGAGTGCCAGTTTGGTCAGCGGAATATTATCGAATACGGCTGAAACAAAACCAAGTGAAAACGCTGTTTGCCACGATGCCGCAGGAAGTTCTTCAACGGGCATCAGCGATGCGCAGGTAACAAGCGACAAAAGGAAAATCGATCCGGCGATTGCGTTTTTAGCTTCTTTCCAGTCAGTATCGCGAATGAATGCTCCTATTCCAATTGCAATCCATACACCAAGTGCAGGGAAATCAAAATATACGTTGGTCAGAATAGTCAATAATAGAATCATGACAACAATACCGATACGCCCCCAGTCAATGGTGGTATCTGCTGCAGCATCTTTCATTATCGGTTGATATTTGTCCTGTTGCAGCGATGCAAAAATTGAAAAGAAAATCAGGGCTGTTCCGGCAGCGATGTATCCATGAAAAACATTAAATGGAGAAACACCTTCAATCCACATCAGGGTAGTGGTGGTATCGCCAATAACGCTGCCCGATCCTCCCGCATTACTGGCAGCAACAATAGCGGCAATATATCCGAGGTGAACTTTGTTTTTGAAAACGACCATCGCAATTGTTCCTCCAATTAACGCTGCAGCAATATTGTCGAGGAATGAAGAGATAATGAAAACGGCCACAAGTAAAACTAACGGGCCTTTCCAGTCGTTGGGCAAAAGTTTAGGTAAATACTCCGGAAGCCTTGACTGTTCGAAATGCCTGGCCAGGATGGCAAACCCAATTAAAAGCCCAAGCAGATTCAGAAGCGTGCTCCATTCACCAACGCGCATTTCCTTGTGCAAAATCTGGTCGGAAAATGCATTATGCCCGAACAGATGCTCGGATAGATTAAATTCAGGTAAAAAGATAAACTTGAAAAGAAGAATGGATGCCAAGCCTACTAAACCAACGGCAAGCGTATAGCGGTGAAGCAAGGCAACACCCAGAAGGGTTAATGCGAAAAGCAAAAATTCGGGACGTATCCCAAAAACTAGTGGCGCAATTTGTGCAAAAATCATAATTCGGTTGTTTGGTATATTAATTCTATTGGTTCGAAAAACTTCAGTTTAAGGGTTGGCAAAGATAATTTCAGAATGTCAAACTGCGATATTTTATATGAATTCAATGCTCACCTACCAGACAATTTTACTATAACTTTATATACCCCCGAAATCTTTACTTTTCTGGATATATTGATGTTTTGATTGTAATTTTGCAACAAATACAGAACGACAAATTGTTGAATCGATAAAACCAAACAAGTACATACAAATTGGTACTGTTTCTTCGTTTACTATCAATCTAAAATTCAACTTTTTGAGACCTTTAAATTAGTAAAATATGCTATTATCCAAAAGTTTAAAGTTTTTGCTGGTTCTTCTGCTGGCAGGCAATTGCGTGAATGCACAAACTGTAACGCCTAACAGGGGAACTTACGATGGTGTTATCGGAAACAATCAACTTATTTTGATAGCCGATAAAACTGATTCGACTATATTAAAAGGTTCCTTTGTACTGAACAGGGGAAAAGCTGTTGAAGAAAGCCATAACTTTATTTTGAACACTTCGGGAAAGAAACCAATCTTTCAGTCGGACCTGTACCTGGGGAGAATGAAAACCCCGAAATTTTATTCTACGGGTTTTGAAGGAAGACTTACCTTGTTCAACGGGAAACGCCGCTTTTTATTCTGGCGCGAAAAAGTAGATGTGAAATTTACCCAAAGACCTGAAGTTGAGGTACCTTATTCGCAGCGTTATCAGGAAGAGATATTTCCGAACATTGAAGTGAAAAGCGATTTGTTGTACGGCAAAGCCAAAGGGTACTGGACACACTCGCCTTATTCCGACGAACCTTATATCACTACGCTAAGCAAAGGCTTGATAAAATCGTTTAACGATCCCACGCTGCTCGACCTAAAGCTAGATGTTTATTATCCAAAAACCGACTTGTTTAAAAACCGGCCTTTAGTAATGCTCATACATGGCGGCGCCTTTTACATTGGTAGTAAAGAGTCGGCCTGCGAAAAGGCACTGGCAACTACGCTTGCCAAACGCGGTTACGTTGTGGCTTCAATCGATTATCGCCTGGGATTTAAGTTAACGCCCGCCGAGGTTGAATTAAGTGCCTATCGGGCCATTCAGGATGCCAATGCTGCACTGCGTTTTTTAGCGCATAATGCCAAAGGGCTTGGAATCGATCCAACTCAGGTGTACATTGGCGGAACAAGTGCCGGCGCGGTGGCTTCGCTCAATACTGCTTTTATGAAGAACGATGAACGTCCGGAACGCATTCTGGAAGCCAGCAGGGAAGGGCGGCTTGGAAAAATTGAAGAGTCGGGAAATAAATACACTGAAACATTCAATATAAAGGCAGTGGTTAACATGTGGGGAGCGGTTTCTGATGTAACGCTTATTGATCCGGACGAAAAAGTTTCTGTATTGTCGATTCACGGAACTGCCGACGATATTGTTCCTTTCGAAAACGACTATCCGTTCCGTAACTCGCTGATGATAAACCGGCTGGTGATGGATAAAATGTATGGTTCGAAATCTATTCACGACAGGCTCCAGATACTTGGATTCAGGAACCAGCTGGTTACCCTTGATGGTCTTGGTCACGAGCCTGAACTGGCAACATTTAATACCCTCAATAATTGGATGGATACCATTTCGAGCAATGTTTCACGATTCCTGTATGAAGAAACTGCACCCGATGTTTTCCTGCCGCCTTCCCAGCTCACAATTTCAGAACAGGCAGAGGTGAAACCGTTTTATTTCGAGGTTAATAATGGTTCGCTGGTGCAGATTTCGGCAGCTGGTGGGGTAAAAACAAAGGCTGATCCTTCTGATTCCTCAGTTACTTGGTTTAAGGAAGCTGACAGGAAAGAACTGATATTTGTAACCAGAAATAAGTTTGAAGCCTGGAACCGAAAGGTTTTTCAGGTAAAAACAGTGAAATAAAATCGGGTAGGAGTGTTGGTTTTATTCGGTAAGATTGCGATAGGTAGAAAAATAAAAAGGTAGAACCTCTGTCCTACCTTTCCTCTCTTAAACTAACTAACCTAACTAAACCTAAACTTATGAAAAAAAATGTACTACAAAGATAAGCCCCGGAATTCTTAAAATCGGAAAATAATTATTAAATGAAGTTAAAGTTATCGTTTCCGAGTGTTAATTAATTCTAAACCGACGATTTATAAACCTTTGACAAAATAAAAAGCGGTGAATCTCATTTTACGAAATTCACCGCTTTTGTATTTAAATTGTAGCAATCGGGCTACTTAAACATTGGAATTAAGGTTACAAACAATCCGGTAATGATTGCTGTAGTAATTACTCCCATGATATTTGCACCCAACGCTTCGGGTAACACAATTGCATTTGGATTAACCTTGCTCACTTCTTTCTGAACTACCTTAGCTGTACTTGGTACGCAGCTTACTCCGGCAATACCAATGGCTGGGTTGAAGTTGCCCTTTTTGATGAAGAACATCACGTATCCGCCAATAATACCGCCAATCCCGGAGAAGAGTAATGCGATGATACCCAGAACAAGCAATACCAAAATTTTTGGATTCAGGAGCAAATGAGCTTCGCACAAAATACCTAACAGGGTTCCAAGCAGGAAAGTTGATCCGTATAACAGTGGTCCTTCGATAAAACTCAGAATGTGTGTGAGTCCTGATTCGCGGATTGCAATACCAATAAACAATGAGAAAAACAGCGGTGAAGCTACCGGGAATAGGAAGCACAGGATAACACAGAGTATAACTGCCAGTCCTAGTTTCATGCTTTGTGATACCGGTTTCGCAGGTTTTTTGTTTTCCATCTTAATTCCTCTTAACCTTTTAGGAACAAGTAGCCGGATGAGATAGGGATATCCGCCATACGTCAGCCCGAGATAAAGATAAGCCACAACTGTGATAGGAACGAACAAATGTTTGGAAAGACAGAGCGAGGTGTACAATACCATTGGCCCGTCTGCACCACCAACCATCGAAATTGATGCTGCTTCCTTCAAATCAAGTCCCATAGCCATTGCAACCGGGACAGTAGCAAAAGTTCCAAGTTCAGCAAACAAGGCTAAAAGCATGCTTGAAAACGGACGCTGCAAAATGTACCCGATATCAATCATCGCACCGATGCCCATGAAGATGAAACACGCGATCAATCCGTTGCTGAACATATAGGTGTATATGGGTTGCAGCCAATTGATCTGAAGTATATCAAGCAGTTGATTGATGTCGGTAACCATAGGATCGACAAACAAGTTACCCTGAGTTCCATCCGGCAGGAATATAATGCTTGCATTTATGGTAGCCATTCCCAGCCCCATGGGGATCATTAATAACGGTTCCAGAACCCCCTTTTTCCCCAGATAAACTAATAGCAGCCCGAGGAAGATAAGGCCAATTCGGGTAACCGATATAAGCGGATCGGATAACGCCAAGGTTGAGAATCCCTGAAAAAGTTTATAAAATACTTCCATTTTAGAGGTTTTTCTTAAAGATAATTAATTGGTCGATTTTGTGTTTTTGAACTTCAACCTTTTCATCTCGCTGTATGATTCGCGAAGAGTGGTAAACTTGTCGGAGTCTTTGGCCGTCATGGTTTTAAAAAGCAGCCAGATAACTCCTGAAACAAAAAAACCGATCAGGAAAGTCAGCCCGTAAATCAAGGTGATGTTATAAATTATACTCATGAGTTAAAGTTTCTTTTATTAACCAACTTCAATTAACATATCGCCTTCCATTACAGCATCACCTTTTTTGAAATTCACAGAAACAACTTGTCCGCTCTTGTCAGAATTGATAATGTTTTCCATTTTCATTGCCTCAAGCGTGAGAAGCTTATCTCCAGTTTTCACTGTGTCACCAACTTTAACATGAATGTCAATAATGGTTCCGGGAAGTGGTGATTTGATGAACCCGGTGCCTTTTGGTCCGGCAGGCGAACTTGTTTTTTGCTCCGAACGGGTAATGTCGGTTGATGGAACTGCTTCGGAACGAACCAGTTTTGGTGTTTTAGTTGTTTCTAAAACGCGGTCAAACTCAACGGAATACGAAACTCCGTTAACTTCAACTTCGGCAACATTATCTTCTACGCTTTTAATTTCACAGTCGTAGCCATTGCCATTTATCGTGAATGAAAATTTTTTCATAGTTTAATTTATCTAGGATTTTGACGTAATGTATAAATCTTTGAACTCCAAGGAGAATAAATCTTGGATACTTTTTTCAAGGTTATTGTAAAACTCTCCTGATCGTGCAATTCGCTTTTATACATGTGAATTGCCAATGCAATGGCGGCAGCAGTTTCTTCCTCGGTATCAGAGTTATGTATTTGCTTTTGTTCGTGAATTTCATTCGACGATGACTGGTTCTTTGCAGCAACCATTTTATTGGTACGAATGAAAAAATAAACGAAAAGCAATACCAACAGCAGAATAACCCCCCAGAATGTGTAGAGCTGTGTACTCGAAAGTGATTCGTTTGTACTTGCTCCAAATTGTAAAAAGATATAAAGCATCTTCATGGTTATAACGGAAGATTAGAGTGTTTCTTTGGTGGGTTAAGCACCTTTTTAGTAGCTAAACTTTGTAATGCTCTGATGATGCGGAAACGGGTATTACGAGGTTCAATTACGTCGTCGATATAACCGTAACGTGCTGCATTGTATGGGTTCGCAAATTTTTCTTTGTATTCTTCTTCGGCCTGAGCAATGTAGGCTGTACGTTCTGCTTCATCTTCAATAGCCGAGATTTTCTTGCTACGGAGAACTTCAATGGCTCCTTTTGGACCCATAACGGCAATTTCGCCGGTTGGCCATGAGTAGTTGATGTCGCCACGGAGGTGTTTCGAAGCCATTACGCAATATGCACCACCATATGCTTTACGAAGAATTACGGTAACTTTTGGAACAGTAGCTTCGCCATATGCATAAAGCAATTTAGCGCCGTGCGAAATAATACCACCATATTCCTGAGTGGTTCCGGGAAGGAATCCGGGAACATCAACCAGGGTGATGATCGGAATGTTGAATGCATCGCAGAAACGCACGAAACGGGCTGCTTTACGTGATGCATTAATGTCAAGTACTCCGGCAAGATAGTTTGGCTGATTGGCTACGATACCTACAGAAACGCCGTCAAAACGGGCATATCCAACTACAATGTTTTGTGCATAGTGACGGTGCACTTCAAAGAATTCGCCGTTATCGACAATCGAGCTGATTACATTCTTTACATCGTATGGTTTGTTTGGATTATCCGGAATGATTGAATTCAACGAATCTTCCAAACGGTTAATCGGGTCGGTACAATGAACCGGTGCCGGATCTTCCAGGTTGTTTTGTGGTAAATAGCTTAAAAGTTTGCGGATAAGAAGGATACCTTCTTTTTCGTCTTCAGCTACAAAGTGTGAAACTCCCGATTTTGATCCGTGAACTGAAGCTCCACCAAGTTGTTCGTCAGTTACAACTTCACCGGTAACAGTTTTTACCACTTTAGGACCTGTTACGAACATGTAACTGGTGTTTTTGCTCATAATGATAAAGTCGGTCAATGCCGGAGAATAAACAGCTCCACCGGCGCAAGGGCCGAAGATTGCTGAAATCTGTGGCACAACGCCCGATGCCAGAATGTTACGCTGGAAAATTTCAGAGTAACCAGCCAGTGCTGTTACACCTTCCTGAATACGGGCACCGCCTGAGTCGTTGATCCCAATGATTGGAGCACCAACTTTCATGGCCATATCCATTACTTTGCAAATCTTCAATGCATAGGTTTCAGAAAGTGAGCCTCCGAAAACGGTAAAATCCTGAGCATATAAATAAACGATACGTCCATCAATGGTTCCCTGTCCGGTAACAACGCCGTCGCCCATAAATTTGGTTTTTTCCATACCAAAGTTGTCGCAACGGTGAGTAACAAACATATCGTACTCTTCAAAACTACCTTCGTCGAGCAACATTTCTATTCGCTCGCGGGCAGTTAATTTATTTTTAGCGTGTTGAGCTTCAATACGCTTTTCTCCACCTCCGAGTTTTGCTTCAACGCGAAGATCGATCAGCTGTTTTATTTTGTCTTGATTATTCATGGGTTGTATAGATAGTTGTAAGTGTTTTTATTTGTCAGAGCATAGTTCGGTCAGCACTCCGAGTGTCGATTTTGGGTGAAGGAAACCGATATTTAATCCTTCAGCACCTTTACGGCTTGTCTTATCGATGAGCTGAACACCTTTTGCAGCAACGTCGGTCAATGCTTCGTTCACGTTCTCAACTGCAAAAGCCAGGTGGTGTACACCAGGTCCTTTTTTCTCAATAAATTTGCCAATAGGTCCTTCCGGATCAGTTGACTCCAATAACTCGATTTTAGTTTGGCCAACTTTGAAAAAAGCTGTTTTAACTTTCTGGTCAACAACTTCTTCAACGGCATAACATTTCATGCCTAAAACGTTTTCCCAATAAGGGATTGCTTCTTCGAGACTAGCTACAGCAATTCCAATGTGTTCAATATGAGATATTTCCATTTTGTGTAAGTGTTTAATAAAAAGGATTTTTTGAATTTTCTTGTAGTTTTTCGCGCTGCAAAAGTACATTTACATTCTATCTTTTTAAACAAATCGCTCAATTATTCGAAAAAATGAACATGTGTTTTTTAACAGTACGGATATTGAATGAAACTTTAAATTTTAATAGGTATTGAAGGCTTTCCGGTTATTGCACGGAAGTAATTTCAATTTGAAAGAAAAAAGAAAAGGCAGATTTTGAGCCTGCCTTTTCCTGATATTGTTTTTAGTAGCGACTACTATCTTTTACATAGTGGAAATGCGATCCATAACGTTCAAATGCTGCTTTATCCAAAGCTTCTCTGTGATCAGGATGAGCAATTGAAATCAACAATTTTGCGCGTTCCTGAAGTGTTTTTCCGTAAAGGTTTACTGCACCGTATTCGGTTACAACCCAGTGCATATTCGAACGGGTACTTACAACTCCTGAACCTTCGATAAGGGTTGGGCAAATTTTAGAAACACCCTTGGTTGTTACTGATGGAATAGCAATGATTGGCTTACCACCTTTTGAGTGACCGGCACCACGGATGAAGTCGATTTGACCACCAACACCAGAATAGTGTTTTGTTCCGATTGAGTCGGCACAAACCTGACCGGTAATGTCAATTGCCAAGGCCGAGTTGATAGCAGTAACTTTGTCGAGTTTACGGATAACGGCTACGTTATTGGTGTGGCCTACGTCCATCATGGCAACAAGTGGATTGTCGTCAACAAAGTCGTAAACAGCTTTAGTTCCCATCAGGAATGAAGCAACCATTTTACCTTTATCGATGCTTTTATATTTTCCGGTAACAATTCCTTTTTCAACCAATGGTAAAATACCGTCAGAGAACATTTCGGTATGAACACCCAAATCTTTGTGGTTACCCAACTGAGCCAATACAGCGTTTGGAATACCACCAATACCCATTTGCAAACAGGCACCATCTTCAACCAATGCGGCAACGTTTTTACCCAATTGAACTTCAATATCAGTAAGAGGAGCTACACCGTGCGCATATAATGGAATGTCATCTTCAACAAAAATGTCAATCATGTCAACGCTGATCATCGCGTCACCCCAGCAACGTGGTACGTTAGGGTTTACAGCAGCAATAACTACGTCGGCGCACTCAACCGCGGCTAAAGTGGCATCAACCGAAGTTCCAAGAGAAACGAACCCATGTTTGTCGGGAGGCGAAACCATGATCATAGCTACGTTTACTTTCAGGTAACCTTCGCGGATCAGTTTTTGTGTTTCACTAAGGAAAACCGGAATGTAATCGGCAAAACCAGCCTGAGTTTGTTTGCGCATGTTGCCGGCAACGAAAAACTGTTCGCCCTGGAAAATCCCTTCAAATTCAGGATTAGCGTAATCTATCTGGCCTTCGATGTGAATGTGCTGAATTTTAACATCATACAATTCGCCGTTTCTTCCGCGTTCAACCAATGGTTTGATCAGTGTGTGGGGAGTAACTGCAACTGAACTCAGGTGAACCCTGTCGCCCGATTTAATAACTTTAACTGCTTCTTCTGGAGAGACGTATTTGATTTGTTTCATTATAATATGATTTTGAATGAATTGCCATTTTAAACCGCGGCAAATATAGATATTAAATTTTCACCCGACCTTGAGCAAAATCCTTATTTAAAATGTATCTAATTAATTGGCGAGGTATGTAAAGTTTTTGTTAAGAATCGTTCATGGGGTTGAAATACAGCTATATATTCAGATAATTAGATGTGAGATTTTTGTCATGTTTATTCACTTCCTCAACAATTAGCCTGGTTTAGAATTGCTTTATCCAAATGTTAACAGTGATCTGTTATTTTCTTTTTTCCTACTTATCAGACTGAAATATTTATCTTTGTGGCGTTCATAAAAACAGGCTGGTTTTGTAAAACTTATCCCAAAATATTAAGAAATGATTCTTTTCTTTAAAACTCCGCAGAACACTTTAATTGCTTTAAATTCAATTGATAAACTAAGTCAGGAGAACATCGAAAAACTGATTTGGCTGTTTGGTGAAGCTGAAAAGCTCGACGCCGAAGTTTTAAATGGATGGTTTGTGGGCCCTCGTAAAGAGATGCTTACACCTTGGAGTACCAATGCAGTTGAAATTACCCAGAATATGGGCATTTCTGGCATTTTGCGGATTGAAGAATACGTTGAAGTGGCTGGCCCTGAAGCTGGTTTCGACCCGATGCTGAAAGCATTGTATCATAACCTCGATCAGTACATTTTTACTATCGATAAGAAACCGGATCCAATTCTTGCGATTGCAGACATTGCCGCTTACAACGAGCAGGAAGGTTTGGCTTTGAGTGAAGAAGAAATTAATTACCTGAATTCGGTCTCGGAAAAATTGGGTCGGAAATTGACCGATGGCGAAGTTTTCGGTTTCTCACAGGTAAATTCGGAGCATTGCCGCCACAAAATTTTCAACGGAACATTCGTGATCGATGGGGTAGAGCAGGAGTTCTCGCTTTTCCAGCTCATTAAAAAGACCTCGCAACAAAACCCGAATTTTATTATTTCAGCATATAAAGACAATTGCTCGTTCGTTCAAGGGCCAATAGTTGAGCAGTTTGCTCCAAAAACTCAGGATAAACCCGATTTTTTCGAGGTTTCTGATCTGGAAACTGTTCTTTCGCTGAAGGCCGAAACACATAACTTCCCGACTACCGTTGAACCTTTCAATGGTGCTGCAACCGGAACTGGTGGTGAAATCCGCGACCGTATTGCCGGTGGAAAAGGCAGCTTGCCGATTGCCGGAACCGCTGTTTACATGACTTCGTACCCACGAAGTGAAGACGCGCGCAGTTGGGAACAGGCTACCGAAGAACGCGACTGGTTATACCAAACACCGGAAGAAATTCTGATCAAAGCATCGAACGGTGCCAGCGATTTTGGAAATAAATTTGGTCAGCCGCTGATCACCGGATCGGTATTGACTTTCGAGCATTTCGAGAACGACAAAAAGTGGGGATTCGATAAAGTAATCATGTTGGCCGGAGGTATTGGTTTTGGCGCTAAAAAAGACAGCCTGAAAGACGAACCCACCAAAGGCGACAAAGTGGTGCTTTTGGGTGGCGACAATTACCGCATCGGGATGGGCGGTGGCGCTGTTTCGTCAGTAGCAACTGGCGAATTCGAAAATCACATTGAGTTGAACGCTGTTCAACGCGCCAATCCTGAAATGCAGAAACGCGTATACAATGCCATTCGCGCTTTGAGCGAATCAACCGAAAATCCAATCATCACGGTTCACGACCACGGCGCTGGCGGTCACTTAAACTGCTTGTCGGAATTGGTTGAAGCTACCGGGGGTAAAATTGATACGTCGAAATTGCCTGTTGGCGACCCAACGCTTTCGCAAAAGGAAATCATTGGTAACGAATCGCAGGAGCGCATGGGGCTGGTGATGCACGAAAAAGACGTGCCGCTGTTGCAACGTATTGCCGACCGCGAACGTGCGCCGATGTATGTGATAGGAGAAGCAACCGGTGATATGCAGTTCACTTTCGAGAATTCGAAAACCGGCGAAAAACCAATCGATTGGCAATTGTCATATATGTTCGGTAAACCGCCAAAAACTGTGTTGACCGACACGACTGTTGCAGAAAAATTTGCTGAATTAGAATACGAACCAGCTAAAATAGAAACTTACCTGGAAGATGTGCTTCAACTGGAAAGTGTGGCTTGCAAAGACTGGCTCACCAACAAAGTTGACCGCTCGGTAACCGGACGCATTGCCAAACAGCAGTGTGCCGGCGAGTTGCAGCTTCCTTTAAATAATGTGGGAGTAATTACCCTCGATTACCAGGGCCAATATGGACTTGCAACTACGATTGGTCATGCTCCTGTGGCTGCTCTTGTTGATGCCGAGGCAGGTTCGGTGCTTTCGATTGCCGAATCACTGACCAATATTGTTTTTGCTCCGTTGACCGACCGCATGAAAGGCATTTCGTTGAGTGCCAACTGGATGTGGCCAGCCAAAAATGCAGGCGAAAATGCCCGCATTTATAAAGCTGTAAAAGCTGCCAGCGATTTCGCCATCGCTTTGGGAATCAATATCCCGACCGGAAAAGACTCCATGTCGATGACCCAGAAATACAAAGACGGTGTGGTTTATGCACCTGGAACGGTTATTATTTCGGCATCTGGCGAAGTTTCGGATGTGAAAAAAGTGGTTGAACCTGTTTTGGTTGCTGCTGAAAATTCGGCTATTTACCTGATCGATTTCTCCGGAATGGAGCGTCGTTTAGGTGGAAGCGCTTTCTCACAAATCATCAATAAACTGGGCAATAGCGCACCTTCGGTTGCCGATCCTGCCTACTTCGTAAAAGCATTCAATACCCTTCAGGATTGCATTGACGCCAACCTGATTTTGGCCGGACACGACATTGCTTCAGGAGGTTTGATTACTACTTTACTTGAAATGTGTTTTGGCGACAATCGTTCTGGAATGAACCTTGATTTGACGGGCTTAGGCGAAACCGACAGCGTGAAAGCGCTGTTCAGCGAAAACCCGGGCGTGGTGGTTCAGGTAGCTGATGCTGCTGCTTTTGAAGCTAAAATGAATGCTGCCGGAATTTGTGCAGTCAAAATTGGTACTCCTGCCGCCAAACGCGAATTCAAGGTGAAAAACGGAGCAGATTCGTTTGATTTCGATTTGAATTCGCTGCGCGATTTGTGGTTCAAAACTTCGTATTTGCTTGATAGAAAACAATCAGGTGAAAAGAAAGCGCTCGAACGCTACAGCAACTATAAAAAGAACGAACTGAAATACGATTTCAAAGGCTTCACCGGCAAAGCAGCCGATTTGGGTATCGACCTGAAACGCCGCACACCAAGCGGAGTGAAAGCCGCCATCATTCGCGAAAAGGGTGTGAATGGCGACCGCGAAATGGCTTACGCGATGTATCTGGCCGGAATGGACGTGAAAGACGTGCACATGACCGACCTGATTTCGGGCCGCGAAACGCTCGAAGATGTGAATATGATCGTCTTTGTGGGTGGTTTCTCCAATTCCGACGTAATGGGCTCGGCCAAAGGATGGGCAGGAGCTTTCAAATACAACGAAAAGGCAAAACTGGCTTTGGAAAACTTCTATAAACGTGAAGATACTTTGAGCTTGGGCGTTTGCAACGGTTGTCAGCTGATGGTTGAACTCGGATTGGTTTATCCGGAAAGAGAGGCACAACCAAAAATGTTGCACAACGAATCGCACAAGTTTGAGTCGATCTTCCTGAATGTGGATGTTCTTCCGAACAACTCAGTGATGCTGAAATCGCTTTCAGGAATGAAACTGGGCGTTTGGGTAGCTCACGGAGAAGGAAAATTCAGCCTGCCACAGGAAGAATCGGCTTATTGCATTCCGATGAAATACAGCAACACAGGCTATCCGGGCAATCCAAACGGATCGGATTACCACACTGCCGGACTTTGCTCGGAAGATGGTCGCCATTTAGTGATGATGCCACACCTCGAAAGAGCTTTCAAACCTTATCACTGGCCATATTACCCACAGGAACGAAAATTCGACGAAGTAGCACCATGGATCGAAGCTTTCGTGAACGCGAAAAACTGGATCGCTGAAAAAATGAAGTAATAATTGAAAATCATACTGAGGCTTTCTTAAGAAATTAGGGAAGCCTTTTTATTTGCGGGTGTTCGTTTCACATCCTATATTTGAGCAAACATAAAACTATTTCAATGATAGAATATTTTCAATCACTAGCCGACTGGTATATGAGTCATATGAATTATTTGACCATTACTTTATTGATGGCTATTGAAAGTTCGTTTGTGCCACTTCCTTCCGAGGTGGTCATTCCTCCGGCAATTTGGCAGGCACTTAAAACAGGCGAACTAAACATGTATCTGGTTGTAGTCTTTGCTACTGTGGGGGCAGTTATTGGAGCCATGTTCAATTATTTAATGGCGCGCTGGCTGGGGCGGGTGATCGTGTACAGTTTTGCTGAATCGAAAGCAGGTAAGCTGTTTTTACTGAACCAGGCCAAAGTGCAACATGCCGAAGCTTATTTTAACCGGCATGGACGCAGTTCGACATTTATTGGCAGGTTGATTCCGGGAATCCGCCACCTGATTTCTATTCCTGCAGGATTGGCCCGAATGAATATTAAACAGTTTGTTCTTTATACGGCCTTAGGTTCGGGCATTTGGCATATTATTCTGGCTGCATTGAGTTATTATTTGTACTCGCAGCAGGATTTGCTGATGAAATATATGCACGAGATATCGTATATTCTGTTGGCGCTTGGGGCAGTATTTGTTGGATATCTGGTATGGAAATACAAGAAGAAAAAAGAATAACCATATTGACAAAATAGAAAAGGCATCCAAAATAGGATGCCTTTCAATTTTATAAGAGAATCTAACTTTTAACAGTTCCAGTTATATAATCCTTCCACCAAACGTGCCTCTTTCTCTTCATTCGAGAGGTTCATGTATTTTTGACGTTCGGCTTCGTATGCACGTTGTTTTGCCAGTTCTTTTTCCTTCAGTTTAGAACCATAAATGCGTTCAACTTTGTCATGAAGGAATTTATCTGCCACATTCGGGAATAATTCAAGCAACAGCTCTTCTTTTTCGTTCATGGCTAATTTTACACCTTCACCATATTGCGGGAATGATGGATTGGCCTGTTTTTTATAGTTAGCTGTATTGTATGGAATTTCCTGACGTGTACCGGCAATCTTTTCACGGAAATCAGGATCAACCGGAGTTGGGGTTTTTCCGTAAGCTCCTCTAACCAGATTCACAAACTGAATGGAATTGTTGCTGTAAAAAGGTTTGCCGTTCTTTTCGTCGATCACGCAGTTTACGGCTTGAGCACCTACAATCTGGCTGGTTGGTGTTACCAGTGGAGGACATCCGGCAGCCAAACGAACAGTTGGAATTACTTCAAGCACTCGTGGTAACAATTCTGCCTGTTTCAATTGCTTTAACTGAGCCAGCATGTTGGTGTACATACCCCCGGGAACTTCAGCAAATTTCACTTTCTCGTCAGGATCAGGGAAGTTGAAATACTTTTCAATCTTACCACAAACGTCCATCAGGTTGGCTTCGTCTTCGGCTTTAGCGTAAGCAATGGCATCGTCGAAATATTTATCGATGTGTGCCGGCAATGTATCTTTGGTGATGTCGAAATCAATTGGATAAATTTTATAGCTGTCTATGTCAGCCATTTCCAAACGGATTTCTTTCAGAATTTTGTTGATACGAACAACTGCATCGAGATTAATTCCGGTTTCGATACCCAGTTTGTTGCAAACAATCTGGATCAGCTCGAACGATGGAGCAGCAGGACCGCCGGCGAAATTCATAATCGCAGTATCCAGAATGTCAACTCCATTTAAAATAGCTGTAATTCCTGAAGCCAGGCCGTAACCAGGAGTACAGTGGGTATGGAAGTCAATCGGAATTTTAACATTTTCTTTGTATGCTTTAATGATCTGGCCTGCTTTCATTGGAGGAATCAATCCTGCCATATCTTTCAGGGTAATCATGTCGGCGCCCATAGCTTCAAGCTCTTTGGCCATATTCACAAAATAATCGATGGTAAAAATCGCTTTTGGCAAAGGTTTCCCTTTCAAACGAGCTTTTAACCGTTCTTTTTTAGTGAATTTTGGATCAACAGTATAACATGTTACACAATCAGCAAGTCCGCCATTTTCTTTAACGTACTTAATCGTTGATCTGATGTTGTTTGTATCGTTCAGCGCGTCGAAAATACGCATAATTGAAATACCCGACTGAACTGCATTCCGGTTAAAACCTTCGATAACTTCTTCCGGATATGGATTGTACCCAAACAGATTGCGTCCGCGTGACAGAGCTGTCAAATGCGAAATATTTCCGATTTCAGCTTTAATCTTTTCCAGACGTTCCCACGGATCTTCATTCAGATAGCGCATGATTGAATCAGGAACAGCTCCTCCCCAAACTTCAAGCGCATAAAATCCGGCTTCTTTATAAATTGGTAATACTCGCTCAATTTGAGCTTGTTTCATGCGGGTTGCAAACAGGGATTGTTGTCCATCCCTCATTGTCACATCTCGTATTAATAATTTTCTGGTCATTACATTATGGTTTAATTACCATGCAAAAATGAACAATTAAATTGGGTATAAAAATGATATTTTAGAAATTTTACAGCATTTGTTCAAAGTTTTTATAAATAGGTAACATTGGGTGTTTCGAAAGCTACTTTTTGAGGTCGGAAATGCTTAATTTTTAATTATTAACAGAGCAAAAGCTGAGTAATATATTATACAGCAGAAACATTTATCCTTTTAAAATCAGATTTTATTGGCCATATTTGGCTCTTTATAATTTTAACCGGGAATTGGCTGTTCTTTTGTTTGGCTTCATTTTTGCAGTAATTCGAAAGAAACAAGCCTTGAATGAGGGATTTACGCAACGGAACCGGACGAATGCATTTTATGACCGAATTGTTATCATTTATATTCTTGCTTTTTATAGCCCTGTTGAACAATCCTGTGCTGATAAGCCGTGATTTTTCAGGACGTGACAGCTCCAGTAGAAAATCAGGATTGAACACTTACCCAACATCGATTTTTAGCCGTAGTTTTGTTTTTAAGGTAAGCTTTCAGGAAGCTTTTATCTCATTTAAAGGTGATATAAATCAAGGAGTAGATCGTACATTTAATAAAAGCATTTTGCAATTTTAAGACGAAAGGTATTTAGAAATGAATTCATTCCTTCAAAACTTAAAAAGTCGTATTTAAATTATACTGATCATGTTTTTAATTCGTTATATAACCGAAAATAATTTAATAATCACTAAAAAATACGTTCAATGATATTTTTATTAGAGACTGTGGCCGAAGTGTCATATATCGACCTTATCATGAAAGGGGGATGGTTGATGATCCCATTATTTCTGTTGTCAATCATCGCTGTTTTTATTTTTTTCGACCGATATTCTTACCTGCGGAGCCAGAAAAAGCTTGATTCGGGTTTCTTTGATAAACTGAATGAATTAATACGGTCGGGTAAAGTTGACAGTGCTATAAATTTATGTGAATCGGCAAACAGCTCCGAATCGCGTATTCTACTGAAAGGTTTGCAAAACCTGGGACGTCCGATTCGCGACATTCATGAGCAAATGGAACTGGAAGGAAAACTGGAAGTCTATAAATACGAAGGAAACATGTATTTCCTTGGTGTTATTGCCGGTATTGCACCCATGCTTGGGTTTATTGGAACCATTTCGGGGGTTATAAAGATTTTCTACAACATCTCTTTAGCTGATAATATCAGTATTTCATTAATTTCGGGTGGTCTTTACGAGAAGCTGATTACTTCGGGAGTGGGATTGACCATTGGTATTATCGCTTATCTGGCTTATCACTTTTTAAACAACAAGATTAATAAAATAACACAGAACTGGGAACTCCGTTGTGTTCGCTTTATTGATCTGATTAATAAATAAGCTGTTATGAACTTCAGAAGTTCCAAAAAAGCAGAATTTGAAGTATTTACAAATTCATTCAGCGACATCATGTTTTTCCTGATGTTGTTCTTCCTGATTGTGTCGACCATGATCACTCCGGGAGCCATTAAACTTATGCTTCCGCAGGCCGACAAATCGCCTTCTATGAACAAACAAACCGAGAAAACTTCCATTTCGATAACTAAAGACCTAAAATATTACATCAACGACAAACAGGTTCAATTCTCTGAAATCGAGCCCACGTTACGTCAACTAAAAAAAGGAAGCGAAGAGACATTTGCCATTGTACGGTGTGATAACACAATTGCCGTTCAATCGATGGTTGATGTATTGCAGCTTGGAAATAAAGTAGGGGTGAAGATGGTTCTGGCAACATCCCGAAAAGATCAGTAGAAGAGAATTGCGAACCTGACTTAACTAACTTTATGGAAAAAGAAGATTTACTGTCGGAGGTCAGGAAATTGACCGATGTCAACGTCATTGAATGCTATCAATGCGGCAAATGCACAGCTGGTTGCCCGGTAGCCGATCGAATGGATCTTCGACCAAGCGTCATTATGCGCATGCTGCAAACAGGCGACGCTGCTGCCGAGGATGAGATACTTCGCTCGCTGAGCATTTGGCTTTGTTTGACCTGTGAAACGTGTTATTCGCGTTGCCCCATGGAAATCGATATTCCGAAGGTGATGGATTACCTGCGTCAGCGATCGCTGGCCGAAGGCAAAGTCCATAGTGATGCCCGCGATATTGTAGCTTTCCACAAATCATTCCTGAATTCGATAGAAAGTAACGGACGCCTGCACGAAGTCGGACTTGTAATCGATTACAAGTTACATTCGGGTAATTTACTTCAGGACATGACCACTGCTCCGGGAATGTTCAGCCGTGGGAAATTGCACATCATGCCCGAGCGTATAAAAGACCGCAAAGGACTGTCGCGCTTGTTTAAAGGTCAGACTAAAAAACCAAAATCATGAAACTAGGATTTTACCCGGGATGTTCGTTGACTGGCTCTTCGCGCGAGTACAACGAATCTATACTGGCAATTTCGAAAGAGGCCGGAATTGAGCTTGTCGAAATAACTGATTGGAATTGCTGTGGTGCAACTGCTGCCCATAATCTGAATCACGAACTTTCGGTTTCACTTCCGGCCAGAAATCTGGTACTGGCCGAACTCGACGGTATGGAAGAACTGGTTGTGCCTTGTGCTGCCTGTTTCAACCGGTTGGTGATGACCCAGCACGAACTTTCAGAAAACAATATACTCAAAACAGAAATCGAAGCAAAACTGGGAATGTCGTTGAAAAATGACATTAAAATACTGAATGTACTGCAGTTTCTTGAAAAATATATCTTCCCAAAACTCGACGAACTGATTAAAAAGCCGCTGGCTCACGATGTGGCCTGTTACTACGGTTGTTTGTTAGTTCGCCCGAATAAAGTGATGAAGGAAGAACGTTTTGAAGATCCAATGGCCATGGATGTAATCATGCAAAAATTAGGTGCCAACGCAATCGATTGGCCATTCAAAACGGAATGCTGTGGTGCAGGATTCAGTGTTTCGAAAACCGAGATTGTTGGCGAACTTTCAGGAAAGATTGTGCGCAGTGCCGCTGACCGTGGTGCTAAAGCCATTGTAGTGGCTTGCCCAATGTGCCATTCAAACCTCGATATGCGCCGTCCGGCCATCGAATCGTACCTCAAACGTAAAGTTGATATCCCGGTAATTTATATTACTCAGGCCATCGCTTTGGCTATGGGGTTGACGCCCAGACAAGCCGGAATTCAGCGGCATTTTGTCCCTGTAAATCTTACCGTTTAACTGTTAAAACGAATTTGCTATGTCAAGAATTGGAGTTTTCATTTGCCATTGTGGCGAAAACATCAGTGCAACAGTTGATTGCGGTAGAGTGGCCGAAGTTGCCGGAAATCTGGAAGGAGTTGCTTACAGCACCGACTATAAATATATGTGTTCCGATCCGGGACAGACCCTGATTAAACAAGCCATTAAGGATAAAAATCTCGATGGAATTGTGGTTGGCGCCTGTTCGCCGCGTATGCACGAACCAACCTTCCGGAAAGCTTGTTCTGAAGCCGGATTGAACCCGTACCTGTGCGAAATGGCCAACCTGCGCGAGCATTGCTCGTGGGTGCACGATAAAAGTGAGGCTACTACACAAAAGGCCATCGATATTGTTCGTACCCTGGTTGAAAAAGTAAAGCACAACAAAGCGCTTTTCCCGATTAAAGTACCAATTACCAAAACAGCTCTGGTTATTGGTGGCGGTATTGCCGGCATTCAGGCCAGTCTGGATATTGCCAATGCCGGGCATCAGGTTGTGCTGGTTGAGAAAGAACCTTCGATTGGAGGTCACATGTCGCAGCTTTCGGAGACATTTCCAACACTCGACTGCTCGCAGTGTATCCTTACGCCGCGAATGGTGGAAGTAGCCCAGCATCCAAACATTACCCTGATAACTTATGCCGAACTGGAAAAGCTCGATGGGTTTATCGGGAATTTTAAGGCAACTATCCGCAAAAAAGCAAAAAGCATTGACGAAAAGTTATGTACTGGCTGTGGTTTGTGTTGCACCAAGTGCCCAACGAAAAAAATACCAAGTGAATTCAATACAGGTCTGGGATTCCGCACAGCGATTTATGTGCCGTTTCCGCAGGCTGTCCCCAATAAACCGGTAATCGACAAAGAGAATTGTTCGTATTACCAGAAAGGCAAATGCAAGGTTTGCGAAAAAGTTTGCCCAACTGGCGCCATTCGTTTCGATCAGGAAGATGAACTGATTGAGCTTGAAGTGGGTGCTGTAGTTGCGGCTACTGGTTTCACGGTGATGGAGCCTAACGAATTCCCCGAATATGGCTACGGAAAATATAAAGATGTGATTACCGGCCTGCAATTCGAACGTCTGGCATCAGCTTCGGGTCCAACTTTGGGTGAAATTCGTCGCCCGTCGGATGGAAAAATTCCGGAGAAAATTGTATTTATTGCCTGCGCCGGGTCGCGCGATCCTGCAAAAGGGAAACCATATTGCTCGAAAATCTGCTGTATGTACACGGCCAAGCATGCCATGTTGTACCAGCATAAAGTGCACCACGGCCAATCGTATGTATTTTATATGGATATTCGTGCTGCCGGAAAGAACTACGATGAATTTACCCGCCGCGCCATTGTTGAAGACAAGGTGAATTACCTGCGCGGGCGAGTATCAAAAGTATATGAAGAAAACGGTAAGCTGATCGTAAAAGGTGTTGACACCTTGCTGAACGCCAAGCCTGTCGAGATTGAAGCCGACATGGTCGTACTGGCTTCCGCTGGAGTTGCCAATCCAGGATCGGAAGAACTGGCGCAGAAAATGCATATTTCTTACGATGCCTATAATTTCTTCTCCGAAGCTCACCCGAAGTTGAAACCAGTTGAAACCAATACAGCCGGAATTTTTCTGGCCGGAGCTTGTCAGGCGCCGAAAGACATTCCTGAAACCGTTTCGCAAGCTTCGGGAGCTGCCGCCAAAGTAGCCATCCTGTTCTCGCAGAACGAACTGAGTCGCGAACCCGTTGTGGCTGTGGTAAACCGCTCTGCACCTCCGTTGTATTCAACCTGTGTGGGCTGTTTCATGTGCGCTACAGCTTGTCCATACCAGGCCATTGGCGAAGAAGAGATTAAAGACCGCAAAGGTAACTTGATTAAACGGGTAGCTAAAGTGAACCCGGGATTATGCCAGGGATGCGGAACCTGTGTGGCTTTCTGCCGTTCGAAATCGATTGACATTGACGGCTACTCGAATGAACAAATGTATTCAGAGGTGATGGCTCTGCTAAACAACGATTAAACTGACACGAAATGACCGAATTTGAACCTAAAATAGTAGCATTTGTCTGCAACTGGTGTACTTATGCAGGCGCCGACCTGACCGGAACCAGTCGTATAAAATATGCGCAAAATGTAAAGATCATCCGATTCCCCTGTACCGGGCGAATCGATTTTATGTTGCTTCTGAAAGCTTTTGGCGAGGGTGCCGATGGAATTATCGTTTCAGGATGCCACCCCAACGATTGCCATTATACTTCAGGAAATTTCCATGCCCGCCGCCGCTGGATCATGTTCCGTGGATTACTCGATATACTTGGAATTGATATCCGGAGAATTCAGTATTCATGGGTTTCGGCTGCCGAAGGTGCCAAATGGGCCGATGTGGTTAACACTACTGTCGCCAACATTCGCGAACTGGGGCCATATACCGATTATGCCAAAGTAGCCAATTATCTGGAAAAGGAGGCTAACGTATGAACGAACTGATACAAAAAGCAAAAGACTTGCTCGAATCAAATGCTGTGCAGGTTGTGATTGGCTATGGAAAAGGTTCGGCCGATAAAACTCGTGCCATCTTCCTGACTAAATCAGAAAATTGTGATCAACTCCTTTTCGATAGCCGTTGCGTACAGAACTTGGCGGTTTATCTCACCAAACACGAAATCAAGCATCTGGGAAAGCTTGCCATTGTCGCGCCAATCCCTGTGTTGCGGAGTATTTTGCAACTGGCTGCCGAGAATCAATTGAAAGAAAGCGATCTGGTTATTTTGGGCGTTTCTCCTGAAAGTAAATTAATCGAATTTGAGTCATTCGGCGCGATTGAGCTTTTCCTTGATGCGCATAAAATTCAGATAGACGAAAAATACAAGGCAACCATAGACAAGATAAAAGCCATGCCGGTTTCAGAACGTTTCGCCTACTGGATGAAAGAACTGGAGCCATGCTTTAAATGCTATGCCTGCCGTGCAGCTTGTCCGCTATGCTATTGCCCGAAATGTACGGTTGAAAATAATCAGCCACAATGGATTCCGGCAGCCTCGCATTTGCTTGGGAACCTTGAATGGCATGTGATGCGCGCCATGCACCTGGCTGGTCGTTGTACCGATTGCGAAGCCTGCTACACGGCTTGTCCAATGGGTATTCCAATCCATTTGCTGACCAAAAGTATGCTTCAGGATGTGGAAGAACATTTTGGACCGTATGGCCCGTCAGTTGGCAAACACAACACGCTCTCGAGTTTTAATCCCGATGATAAGGAATCATTTATCCGATAAGCTATGCAGATCGACAACTATCTGATCAGAAAAACTTCGCTCGAAAAATTGTTCAACAATTTAATCGGGAATGGCAAAACAGTTTTTGCACCTAAAACCAGCGGAAAGCGTGTTCTTTTTGAAGATGTGAAGGCTTTCAGCGAAATAACCGAAGACTATATTGTTACCACCAATTCGGCAAAGTCGGTGGTTTTTCCGCGCACCGAAAAACTGTTTTCATATAAAAAGACAAAAGAAAAAACTGAGATAACTGATGCTTCAACCGACACTTTTCCTGAAGTGGTACTTTGGGGAACCCGCCCGTGCGACGCAGCAGCTTTTATTCCATTAACTGACACGTTCAATGGCGATTATCCCGATGTTTTGTACAACAACCGTCTTGGGAAAGTGTATGTGCTGAGTTTCAGTTGCGCAACCTGCGACGAATATTGTTTTTGTACTTCGGTAAACGGAGGCCCGGGAAATACTGCCGGAAGCGACATCCTTTTCACGAAACTTTCAACCGGCGACTATTTGGCAGAAGCCATTACCGAAAAAGGCAAACAACTGGTAGCTGATAATCAATCGCTGTTTGAGGCCGCGCCATCAGAAGAAAAGGAGCCAAATCTGGCAAAAGTGACTACTTATTTCAATCAGGACGAAATTCAGGCAAAACTTCAGAATTTGTTTGAAAATCCGGTGTGGGACGAGAAATCGCGTGCCTGCCTGGGCTGCGGATCGTGTGCCTTTGTTTGTCCGGTTTGCAGCTGTTTCGATATTCAGGATGAGGCGCATGGCAGCAAAGGCTCGCGTTTACGTTGCTGGGATTCATGCGGCTTCGGCCTATTTACCCTGCATACCTCGGGGCATAACCCGCGCGAAACACAGGGAGCACGCTGGCGGCAGCGCATTTTGCACAAGTTCCTTTACATGCCAAACAAATCGAAAGTTGCCGGCTGCGTTGGTTGTGGCCGCTGTTCGCGTGTATGTCCAGCTGATATTAATATTTTGGAAACCGTAACCTCTCTGTAAAAAGAAACCGAAATGAGCAATCCAAACATATATATTCCGTATTTGATGCGGATCGAAAAGATTACCCAGGAAGCTCCGGGTGTAAAAACTTTTCGCCTGAAATTTGAGAGCGAACATGAAGCTGAAGAATTTGAATTCAAAGCTGGTCAATTTGGCGAATATTCCATTGTTGGCGTTGGGGAATCAACGTTCTGTATTGCTTCGTCACCAACCCGTAAGGGATACATCGAATGTACCTTTCGGCAGGTTGGAAGGGTCACTTCGGCTTTAGCTTCAGCTGAAGAAGGCGATGTGATTGGATTCCGCGGACCTTATGGCAATACTTTCCCGATTGATGAGTGGAAAGGTAAGAACCTGGTATTTATTGCCGGAGGTATTGCGCTTCCACCTATGCGTTGTGTCATTTGGAATGCACTCGATTTGCGCGAAAATTTCAAGGATATAACCATCGTTTACGGTGCGCGAAGCGTTGCCGATTTGGTTTACAAACACGAACTGGAGGAATGGGGCAATCGTCCGGATGTAAAACTGGTCACTACCGTTGACCCGGGAGGCGAAACGCCTGACTGGAAAGGCGAAATTGGTTTTGTTCCTTCGGTTTTGGAAAAGGTAGCGCCATCGGCCGAAAACACCATTGCCATTGTTTGCGGCCCACCAATCATGATCAAGTTTACCTTTCCGGTACTGGAAAAACTAGGATTTGCCGATCACAACATTTTCACGACACTCGAAAACCGCATGAAATGTGGCTTCGGCAAATGTGGCCGCTGCAACGTAGGTGAAAAATACGTTTGCCTGGATGGACCAGTATTTTCAGGCGAAGAATTAAAACTATTACCAGCGGAATATTAAGATTTATAACGATAAGCAATAAAGGCTCCGGATTTTCGGGGTCTTTGTTGTTTCTTAATCAATCAAAATAAACTTCCGTTCGTTTGCCAGGAATTCTGTTGGTAATCCATTCCCGAATTTTGTCTTTTTCTGCATTTTTTAATTTGGGCTGAGTTGTTTTCAGAATAAGAATTCCGATTTTGGAAGAATCAGCCTTTTCGTTGCCATACATAACAGATTCTGAATAAGCACATGAGTTAATTGTCGGGAACAATGCCTTCAATTCATTGAGGAGTTGATTTCCAGAATGTTTGAGAGTTTCTTCTTGTTCGAGCATTTTGTTCTTTTGACTGAGTTCCTCATTCAACCGATTAATTTCAAGTTTCAGATTTTCTGTTTCTGAACCTTTTTTATCTCCAAGCGATAAACCTTGTTTTATTACAATTTTAGAGCTATCTATTTTAAAAATTTTAGCTTTTTCATAAATAAGGTCGATTTGGTTTTCGGACAAACTGTTCCCAACGAAAAACAGCGTTATTGTTTTATTTCCAGAGGATATTTTGTGGTCAAGAAGGTAGTTTCCATCCAAAACATTGATGCTGTTAATTAGTTCCGAAGCATTCTGGCTGAATTTCTCGTTTTGAACCAACCCGTATCCAAAATAGATGCTGGGAATTATGGTAATTAATATGATGGCTGAAATCCAGTGGTTTATAGTTCTCTTTTGTTCAGGATTAACTAATGTGGTTATTGGAAATTTTAAAATTTGGGCAATGGCAACCGACGATAAAGCAATAAACACAGTGTTGATGGTGAAAAGATAAAATGCACCAAAAAAGTAATTGAACTGGAGGGTTGCCAGTCCATATCCGGCAGTACAAAGAGGAGGCATTAATGCTGTAGCAATGGCTACTCCTGGAAGAACATTTCCTTTTTGTTTGCTGCTTATGGCAATAATTCCAGCTGATCCTCCAAAAAATGCAATCAAGACATCATAGACTGTAGGGCTGGTTCGTGCAAGTAATTCAGAATGAGCGTTTGAAACCGGGCTTATGGCAAAATAGGCAGTCGATGCAATTAAACTGGCAATTACAGCAAAGCTAAAATTCTTTACTGCCGTTCTGAAAAGTGGAAAATTGAATGTTGCAATGCTGTAGCCCATGCCATTGATTGGTCCCATCAGCGGCGAAATAAGCATAGCGCCGATAATTACGGCTGTGGAATTCATGTTTAGCCCAACCGATGCAATGATGATGGCAAAAACCAGGATCCAGAGATTGGTTCCTTTAAAAATGACATCTTTCTCGATATTGGCATGAATGGTGTCAAATTCATCAAGTTCATGTTCGAGATTTAAATAATGAAAAATGGCAATTCTAGGCTTCATGGTGATGTTTTTGACGCAGAAGTTGTTAATTACTAATCTAACTTTGAATAAAGTTACATATTTTAATCAGGAAGTGAATGGTTATTTTGCCAGAGCAAGCACTTCCGTAAACGTTGGATTTGAAATTACAACATCGGCATGGTGGTTTACTAATTCGTCGTTGGAGCAGAACGCGATACCAAGGCCTGCTTCCTTAATCATACATAAATCGTTTATGCTATCACCAATAACAATGCAATTTGCCTTTTTAATTTGGTACTTTTCTAAAATGTTGAGCAGCGCGTTAGTTTTACAAACAGAGTGTTTGCATAAGCTTTTGGGGTTACTGAAGAAAAAGGACGGAATTTTTACTTCTCCTGTACAAATACTCTTTGAAAATTCGAGTTCGTTTGAAAGCGAGAAATCCATTCCAAGCTTAATTCGTATATGATTGGTAATGCAGTCGTAGCTGTCAGAAATTATGCCAACAATATATCCTCTGTTTTTTAGTTCCATTACAATTTCTTTTGTGCCGTAAATAATAGGAATATCATCGGCAACGGCAATTAAATCGCTAATGGACCTCCCTTTCAGCAAAGTTGCTATTCTTTTATTCCTGATGATGGTATCGGTTTCGGTTGATCGAATGTCCATCAACTCCGATTTGAAATTAAATGTGTCGGCACATGAATCGATAAACCTTCCTGAAAGTATTGTATTGTCCATGTCAAAAATAATGAGTTTGTTGAGCTCATTTAATTGACTTTCTATTGCAAAATCCATTTGCGAGCGAATCTCATTAAGTACCCCAAGCTCTTCGAAATTGTAATTTGGATTTTTTGAAGAAGAAGCTTTCATAATAATCGATTGGGCTACTTCCTTGCTCATTTTTCCTAAGGCCTGCCATGGTTTACTCTTGTTTTCAAGATAGCCAATCTCTACCTCTTTTATCTTAACATTCATCAGGTACATATCAATCAGTATGCCAATGTCAACGCCATAATCGTCTCTGAAATCGAGTTTCTCAAATAAGGATTTTTTCCCGGCAATCATTCCGCTTAAAGGTTGACTAAACCGAAGCAATTCGGGGAAGAAAATACTAAGCAACGGCTTTGCTACAAGTTCGGTAACACGTCCGGCATTTCGGCTAAATGATGATTTGACAAATTCGGCATCTCCCTGTAAGAGGGGATCGGTAAGCAACTTTATAGTATAGTGTGGATAAGGATCGATGTCGCCGTCAAGAAAGGCAATTATTTCATTTTTTGAACAAAAGATGCCGTCTTTCATTGATGCTCCTTTCCCTAATTTTGTACTGGTGATCACTTTTGCCCCGTTCTCTATCGCAATATTTACAGTTCTGTCAAGCGATTTGTCATCAACTACAATGACTTCACTTACCTTGGGCTGTTCTTTTGCAAACTTTATAACGCTGGCAATATGCTCTTCTTCGTTGAGTGTAGGAATTATTACTGTAATCATGGCTTAAATATTAATATTCAAAACATTGTAATATACGTAATTCCTAAGCTTACGCCTGAATGTTGTGATTAAAATGAGATTAAAATGGCGGACGATCAGTAAATATGCGGAATGCTAACGGTCACTTTGGTGCCTTTCCCCGATTGCGACCGGACAGAAATAGCACCACGATGCAAACTGATTATTTTGCTGCTCAGGGCAAGGCCGAGCCCATTTCCTGCAATGTTTTTGGCAGCGTTGGCGCGGTAAAAAGGGTGAAATATTTTATCAAGGTCAGTCGGATCGATGCCTATTCCCTGATCGATGAATTCGATTTCAATACGACTGTTTTTTACTGACAGAAAGACTTCCACACTTTTGGATTCGGAAAACTTACAGCCGTTATCCATGAGGTTTGCGATGGCTATTTTCAGAAGATGAAGATTCCCGTTGATGATCAGTTCATTCTCGTCGTCGATTGGATGGCCGAATTCGATTGAAATTTTATAATCGTGCTTTTGAATGATGAGTTCAGATCGTGTTTCCCATAAGATTTCATCAATCCGAAGTGGTTGCAAGGCAATTGCCGAAATGTCGGAACTTGCTTTGGCAAGGTCGAGCAATCCATTCGACAGCGCATTCAGATTTTTTATATCCTCCAAAACCGATTCTAAGATTGATTGATATTCTTCCTGCGACCTCGGTTTTAGGAGCGAAACTTCAATTTGTCCGGTTATGGAAGTTAGCGGCGTTCTCAATTCGTGCGAGGCATTCGATACAAAACTCCGTTGCATCTCAAAAGCCGATTCCAGTCGCGCCAGCATTTTGTTGAAAGTGATTGCCAGCTGAGCGATTTCGTCAGTTTTGTTGCCTTCGCTAACGCGCATATTCAAACTGGCAATGGTTATTTTATCCACCTGGGTCACCACATCCGACATAGGTTTTAGTGCCTTTGTCGCATAAATTCTTCCAAGAATTATCGTTGAACCGACACTAATAATAAAGCCAACCAATATGATCCAGATTAAGTTGTAAAGTTTTATTCGTCCGTAATTGTCATATGCCGAGGCAATTACAACATATTTATCGTTGTGTAGTGTGAAGATGAGACCGATAGCTTCATTTTTCCCTTCGTGATAGCGAACATTCTTTACAAGCCTGATTTTATCCAGAAAGGATTTTAGAATTTGGATGGAATCATTATCCAGACTATTATAAATCAGATGGTTTTTATTGTCGTAAATCATAACTCTTTCGTTATGAAGAGCATTGAGTGAGTTTCGGTCAATAATCTTCATCAGGTTATAATCTACTTCTTTTACTTCAATCAGAAGTTTTGCGGTTGTTAATGCCTTCTTTTCCAATCTCGAATAGAACTCAGCTTCGCGGTAATCGGCTGAAAAATAGTATATTATAAAAGAGAATAAAATCAGGATTAGCGAAACAATATAAGTGAACTGGAAAGAAAGCCGGGTGCGGATGTTTAGGTTCATTCGGTTTCCTCCTTCATTATATATCCAAATCCAGTTTGTGTGTGAATTAGTTTTTCCGGAAAATCCTTGTCAATCTTTTTCCGCAGAAAATTCACGTACACATCAATAATGTTTGTGCCAGTATCGAAGTTAATATCCCAGACATTCTCTGCAATTTCGCTGCGCGACACTACTTTTCCTTTGTTGCGGAGCAAATAGAGCAGTAATGCAAATTCTTTTTGGGTAAGGCTTATTTTCCGGCCACCGCGAGAGACTTCGTAAGTATCGAGGTTCACCGAAAGATCATGAAAATGCAAAACATTTCCTTCACTTTTCGTAGTAGAAACCCGTTTCAACAGAGCTCGTATCCGGGCGAGTAATTCCTTAAATTCAAATGGTTTAACAAGGTAGTCGTCTGCTCCCGAATCAAAGCCTTTGAGTTTATCTTCGGTGGTGCCAAGGGCGGTAAGCATGATAATCGGAATCTTCTGGTCAATTCTCCTGATCTCCTGGCAAAGTTCTATCCCATTCAGATAAGGTAGGTTCAGATCAAGAATAATTAACGTGAAGTTGCCGGTCTCAAACATTTTTCGTCCCATCAATCCGTCATATGCGTTCTTACATTCAAACCCGCTTTCTTCAAGTCCAAGTTTAATAAATGCCGCAACTTTCGGTTCATCTTCAATTATCAGTATCTTATTATCAGTCTGATTCATTTGGGATTATAATGTTCGCTCCTAAAGTTAATAAATACGTTGTGCATTTAGCAATATTTCTGAATCCAAGATACAAAATGACATTAGCTTAAAACTGATTGAACTGCAATTTTAATCCATCTTTAATGTGTTGCTTTAAATAGCGAGGTACTTTTAAATCACAAAATAATAAATCGTATTGTTATGGAAGAGAATAAGTTTATGGACAAATACGGATTCCTGGTGGTGATTTTAGTACTTGTTGTAATTTTTGTAGTCTTAAAATTGATCGGCTTTCCTGAAATATTGTATTAACTTAGTGAAAGTTCCTGATGTTTATTGTCTGTTACCTGCTGATTTTGCGGGTAACAGATTATTTATTCCCTAAAGATAAATCTTATGTTTTACCTGATTCTACTTGTTTTTATTTTAGGATATATAGCTATTGCCCTTGAACATCCCTTAAAGGTTGACAAGGCAGCAACTGCTTTAATTATTGGAGTAATTGTCTGGACATTTTATATTCTTGATGTTGAGAATATTCTGAAGCTTGGGTTTAGTCCGTCGTGGAATTCATTTATACAGATGGGCGACGAACTTTCCAATTTTGTAAAGCCAATGATTTCCGAATCACAATGGTTAAAGTCAGAATGGAACGATTGGTTGGTGGGTATAAATAATCCTTCAGATTTTGTAATTAGGGAACTTGAGCATCATTTAATTGATATTTCGGAGATACTCTTTTTCCTTTTAGGTGCAATGACGATTGTTGAAATCATTGATCAGCATGATGGCTTCCGGATTATTACAGATCGCATTACGACAACCAACAAGGTTCGGTTAATTTGGATTATTTCGTTCATTACCTTTTTCATGTCGGCTATTCTTGATAATCTGACCACAACAATAGTAATGGTTGCGCTAATGCGTAAACTTGTTGATGACCAGAAGGTCAGATGGTTTTTTGTGTCAATTGTGGTTATTGCTGCCAATTCGGGTGGAGCATGGTCGCCCATTGGCGATGTAACTACCATCATGCTTTGGATTGGAGGTCAGGTTACTGCTTCTGAAATAATACTAAGACTTTTTATACCAAGCCTTGTAAGCATTGTAGTTCCGCTGATTCTGGTTTCTTTTTCGCTGAAAGGAGAAGTAAAACGACCGCAACTTGCATCGTACGACCGTACGGTCATTCCTTTCCGCGAACAGGTAATTGTACTGTGTATAGGTGTTGGAGCTCTGCTTTTCGTGCCAGTATTTAAAACAGTTACTCATTTACCTCCTTACATGGGAATGGTTTTGGGGCTTGGACTAATCTGGATTGCAACCGAGCTCATGCACAAGTCAAAACCTGTTGAAATAAAGCGAAAGCTTAGCGTGGTGAATATTTTGCGCCGTGTTGAAACAACTACCGTATTTTTCTTTCTTGGAATTTTAACTGCTGTAGCTTGCCTTCAATCAGCTGGTCATCTCAATATTCTTGCCGGATGGCTAAATACACATTTGGCAAATATTTATGCAATTAATACAACGATAGGTATACTTTCGTCGATTGTCGATAATGTTCCGTTGGTGGCCGGGGCGATGGGTATGTACGATATTGCTCTTCCCGGATCAACTGGATTTGAATCGCTCTTTGTTCAGGATGGAATGTTTTGGGAACTCTTGGCATATTGTGCCGGAACCGGTGGAAGTATTTTAATTATTGGTTCAGCTGCCGGTGTTGCAGCAATGGGGCTTGAGAAGATTGATTTTATATGGTACCTTAAAAAAATTAGTCTGCTTGCGTTAGTTGGTTACTTATCCGGAATTCTGACTTACTATCTGATGTTTGCCTGATCGTTACTTTCCGGAACCCCTGTTTAATCGGAAGGTTAGTCTGAGGTTTCAGTAAGGGTATATCTCGGAAATACTAAACAGAACCGGGTTCCTTTATTTAGTTCGCTGGTCACTTTTATCTCTACGGAATGTAGCTTCATCACCTTGGCTACAATTGACAAGCCAATCCCGAATCCTCCAATGTATTTCACGTTGTCCGACCGGTTGAATGCATTGAATATACTGTCAATCTGGTCTTCCGGAATGCCAACACCCTGGTCAATTATCGACACCTGAAGCGACTCATTGACCATCGAAATTTCTACTTCAACGTCGTTCGATGAGAACTTGCAGGCATTTTCGAACAGATTTTTAAAGGCAATATCAAGCAATCCCTGGTTCCCATACACATTCAAATCATTTTCATTGTCGGGGTATTCAATTTTTGGAAGAATTTTTCTGCCTGGATATTTTGATTTTATGGATTGTATGGTGTTGAAAATCAATTCGTCAATTCTGACGGCTGTCATCTGTATATTTTTATTCCCGTTCAAATGGGCTAGCTCGAGCAAACTGTTAATGAGCGAATTCATTTTCCGGAGGTCCTCAATAAGTCCGGCGAGATGATTTTTGTAATCTTCAGGCCCCCGGGTTCTGCTGAGTATGTAATCCGATTCTGCAATCATAATTGCCAATGGTGTCCTCAGTTCGTGTGAAGCATGCGAAACAAATTCATCCTGACTCTTAAATGCCTTTTCAAGGTCGGAAAGCATGTTGTTGAATGTAATTGACAGCTGCTCGATTTCATCCTGACGTTTACCTTCGTCGAGGCGGTTGCTCAATTTCGATGAGTTGATTTCTTTAACCTTCGTAATGATATTCGAAATGGGTTTTATGGCCGATTTTGAGAAGAAATAGGCAGCGGTAACCGAAAGTATAACACTGATGAGGATACTCCAAAGCAAAATACTTTTCAGTTCGTTGAGGTTTTCTTCGCGGTAACGGTCGTGCGCCAGCACAAAAACATGATAGCTTTGATCGCTTGCCACATGCACATAACTTACACCATCCTTGTTGTCGATCGAGAAAAAGGCAACCCGCGAATTATAGGTGTGGCTTATTATCTCGACCGGAGTTAACAGATTGGTTTTGTTGCTGTATAACAGCTTGTTCGATTGATTGGTAATAGCAATTTCTTCGGCTTCGAACGAGCGCGTGGTTTGGTGTATTTTCTTTAAGAGGGTTGAATCAATTTCTTGAATGTTGATAGAAAGAATGGCCGTGTTTTGAGCTTTCTCCAGAAGACTGTCGCGGAATTTGGAACGCTGGCTGCTGAATGAAAAATAATAAACCAACACCGAGAAAAACACGAGAATACCAAATACGATACTCGTAAACTGAAGTGATAATCGTGCTTTAATATTCATAAACAAGTGCCTTAGTTACTTATAAAAGAGTGCAGTTTCAGAAGTTTTGATGTTTATGATTTATATCGTGATCTGAATACTGTAACTGCAAATCAAAACTTGTTATTATAGTTCTTTTTCGCTGCAGTAAAAGCCAAAGCCAAATTTAGTATGGATTATCTTTGGTTCAAAGTTTTTGTCGATTTTCTTTCGTAAGTAATTCACGTACACATCGATAATGTTGGTTCCGGTTTCGAAATCGAGATCCCAGACTTTTTCGATGATGAATTCGCGCGAAAGGATTTTGTCTTTATTCCGGAGAAAAGTTTCCATCAATGCAAATTCTTTCGAGGTCAGGTCGATTTTCTGACCGGCACGAGTTGCCGTTTTTCGGTCCAGGTCCATTTCAAAATCGGCAATGCCCAATATTCTCGATTCCTGAACAACTACATCTTTCCGTTTCAGAAAAACATTGATGCGGGCAAGTAATTCTCTGTAGTCGAATGGTTTCAGCACATAGTCGTCGGCTCCGGCTTCAAAACCTATTAATTTATTTTCCGGAGTTCCGAGGGCTGTAAGCATTATAATCGGAATTTTGTTGTTCGTTTTCCGGATTTCCTTGCAAAGCTCATAGCCATTCATCAGCGGAAGATTAATGTCGAGAACGACAAGATCGTACTCGTTATTTTCCATCATTCTTTTTCCAACATATCCGTCGCTAGCTATATCTGCTTTAAATCCTGATTCTTGCAACTGTTTTTGAATGATTTCAGCAAGTCGCAATTCATCTTCAACAATCAATATTTGCGTTTCGAGCATTTTGGTGTAGTATTTCATTGGCAAAACTAAGACACAATAACCAATAAATCTTGTTTTTAATGAATTTCTAATAACTTTCTAACTGTCCTTTAACGGCCATCACAAGAATACAATGCTAGCTTTGTTGCATTAAAGTTCGAATCAGATGCTGACCTGCTTAATAACGTGGAACTTATTATTCAATGGTGCGATCTGATAAGTATTTTAGGTATTTGTTTTCTCTAAATAAACTCAATTTGTTCGATTTATTGGATTTTCTCTAAGTGATTCTGTAAAGGAAGTTATGTTACAGAGGATGGTTTTAAAATTTTAAGGATACCGTGCACCAAGGGCGCGGTATCTTTATTTTATAGAAGTGGGTAAATCGAATTATTTGGGCAATTGCAAGATGTTTAGAACCATAAAAAATAAGGCAAGCGCCAAAAGTACGATTACGAATAAACTTGCTTTGTGAAATCGACTTTTGAACAGGTTAAGGAGTAATGAAAAAAGGCTGATAACCGAAAAACCGGCAACCATTCTGAAATAACTCGTAATCCTTACTTCTTTGGGAACAGAATTCGGATTTTCGGGCAGTGCTATACCTGAATTGGTTAACAGGATCCAAAGCGCCAGCCCTCCCAGTAAAATAAAAACCGCCTGACCATAAACGATCAGCTTTTCCTTTTTTTCAATCCAACCGAAAAGAATCAGGGCAATTCCAAGGAAAAGAGAATATTGTGAGGCAGTAACCGGTCCGAGTAACATCGCAGAGCTCATATTATAAAGGAATTTGATATTAGACAAATGTGTTAATTTTTGATCAAACAAAAAACAATAACCCGTTTCTATTGCTACAAATGGCTATTTTTGGCGGAAATCAGAAAAACGCAGGATGATAAAGACAAATCTGGACATCAATCCGAAAGCTAAGGGATTGATTTTTGACCTCGATGGTACGCTGGCCGACACCATGCCCATTCATTACATCGCCTGGAAAAATGCAGCTGCAAAATACGGTATCGATTTTACGACTGAGCTTTTCGCTCAACTTGCAGGGATTCCTCTTTACCCAACAGTCGAAAAGATTAATCAGATTTTTGGGATGACGATTAATCCAAAGGAAATGGGCGACCTGAAAGAAGAAGAATTCGAAAATAATATGCATCTTACTCCTGAAATTAAGGTGGTAACCGACCTGGTTCGCAAATATCATGGGAAAATTTCGATGGCGGTTGGTACAGGAGGTTCGCGTCGTTTATCGCTGAAATCATTGGGCATTATTGGTCTTGAGGGATATTTCGACATTTTGGTGACAAGTGAAGATGTCAGCCATTTTAAACCTCATCCCGAAACTTTCGTCAAATGTGCCGAATTAATGGGTGTTGCCCCTGCCGATTGCGAAGTTTTTGAAGATGGAATACTTGGCATACAGGCCGCACGAACTGCCGGAATGATGGTGGTTGATGTAACCGAATATTATGAAGTAACTATAGGTAAAAAACTATGAAACTAAAAGCTGGCTTGTTGGTCTTATCGGGAACGATTTTGTTCTCCTGTTCTTCAGTAAAGAAGACTTTAAATCATGAATACACTGTGGTGTCGTACAACGTTGAGAATTTATTTGACACCGTTGATGACCCGAAAATTCCTGATGAAGAATTTTTACCTGCGAGCGAAAAGAAGTGGGATAATGAAAAATACCAGAAAAAGCTGTCAGATATTGCCCGGGTGATTTCGGAGGTTAATCCTTTAGAGTTGCCAGAAGTAGTTGGTCTTGTTGAAGTGGAAAATCAACAGGTGCTCGAAGATTTGGTGAATACCGGAAAGCTAAAAGGAAAATATGCGATTATTCACGAAGAAAGCCCCGATTATCGGGGAATCGATGTCGCCCTGATATACCGTAAGGACGCATTTCGTGAAATAACCCACGAAGTTTTGCCAGTGACATTTCCGGATGATCCTGAATTTAAGACCCGAGATATATTGCACGTTACCGGAAAAGTTAAAAATAAAACGGTTCATGTTTTTGTAAATCACTGGCCTTCGCGTATCGGAGGCGATGAAAAAACTGAGCCTAAGCGGGTTTTGGCGGCTTCGGTTTTGAAAAAGAAAGTTGATGAGCTTTGTGTAGCCGATCCGAAGGCGCGCATTATCATTATGGGCGATATGAATGACGAGCCTGCCAATAAAAGCCTGATGGAAGCTCTTGGAGCAGAATCTCCAGACTCCAACGCACTTCTGGCGAATCTGATGATGCCTGATGATGCCAACGGAAAAGGAACTTATTTCTACAGCGGAAACTGGAATATGCTCGACAACCTGGTCGTTTCAAAAAGTGTTTTAAAAGGAAAAGGAATGTTAGTTGAAGGGCAAAAGGGAAATATTTTCAGCAACGACTGGATGATTTTTACCAACAAAAACGGAGATAAAACACCGAACCGATCGTATGTTGGTAACAAATATGTTGGCGGAGTGAGCGATCATTTCCCGGTTTATTTCAAAATGATAGTGAAGTAATTGCACAAAATAAGAAAAGCGGCCTTCCTCGGAAAGTCGCTTTTCATTCTTTTAACCAATTCACAAAAACTATTTTTTAATCCAACCTACTATTTTTTCATCATCAGGTTTTATTTTCGGATCAACAACATCAACTAGCTTTCCGTTTTCGTCGATCAGGTATTTCTGAAAGTTCCATTTGACTTCAGAGTCCATCACTCCATTTTTGCTTTTGCTGGTCAGCCATTGGTAAAGCGGATCCATGTCGTCACCTTTTACCGAAATTTTCGACATCATTTTAAATTTTACTCCGTAATTCTTTTCGCAGAATTCGGCAATTTCTTTATTCGAGCCTGGCTCCTGCGAGGCAAAGTTATTGGCGGGGAAACCAATAATAGTGAATTTATCACCTCCATATGTTTCAAATAAAGACTCAAGTTGCTTGTATTGTGGGGTTAACCCACATTTTGATGCGGTGTTTACCACCAGAATTTTCTTTCCCTTTAAACTCGACAAATCGAAATCTTTACCATCGATGTCTTTCATCTTGAAATCGTAAAACGATTGCTGGCCGAAAACTATTGTTGAAATTAAAATCAGGCTAAAAATCATTGCTAGTCTTTTCATCTTATTGTTTTTAGGTGTTTGGCATAATAAACAAACCTGAATACATAAAGGTTTGGCAGAGCTCTGTTAATAAGTTTAAATTTGACGTTAGGCCAGAATTTGTATATTTGGTCGTTCAATTCAGCACAGTTTTATGGAGAATTTTATTGTTTCAGCCCGGAAATACCGGCCAGATACTTTTCAGACAGTTGTGGGGCAGGCCTCAATTACTTCAACATTGAAGAACGCCATTAAAAACAGCCAGCTTGCACATGCCTATTTGTTTTGCGGACCTCGTGGTGTGGGTAAAACTACCTGTGCCCGAATTTTTGCAAAAACAATTAACTGCCAGAATCTGACTGCTGAAATTGAGCCCTGTAATGAATGTGAATCGTGTAAAGCATTCAACGGAAGCCGCTCGTACAATATTCATGAGCTTGATGCTGCTTCGAACAACTCGGTTGACGATATTCGTAACCTGACCGACCAGGTTCGCATTCCTCCGCAAATTGGTCATTACAGTGTGTATATTATCGACGAGGTTCACATGTTGTCGCAGGCTGCGTTTAATGCCTTCCTGAAAACGTTGGAAGAGCCACCACGTCATGCCATTTTTATTTTGGCTACAACTGAAAAGCATAAAATTCTGCCAACTATTTTGTCGCGCTGCCAGATATTTGACTTCAACCGCATTAAAATCAGTGATATTTCGGGTCATTTGGCCAATGTAGCAGGAAAAGAATCGGTGGCCATCGAATCTGAAGCTTTAAATGTTATCGCCCAAAAGGCTGATGGCGCCATGCGCGATGCCTTGTCTATTTTCGACCAGATTGTAAGTTTTTCAGGCCGTAACATTACCTATAAAGATGTTATTGCGAACCTAAATGTTCTCGATTACGACTATTACTTCCGTATTGTCGATTTATTCCTGACCAATGATATCTCCGGAAGTTTGATGCTTTTCAATGAAATTCTGGATCATGGTTTTGATGGTCACCATTTTATTACCGGACTGAGTTCTCATTTCCGCGATGTGATGGTTTCCAAAGATCCTGTAACTATTCAGTTACTCGAGGTAGGAGGGGAGATATGCGAGAAATACAAAGTTCAGGCTGCTCGCTGCGACGGAGATTTCCTCGTTGGGGCATTGCAGATAGCCAACGAATGCGATTTGCAATATAAAGCCAGCCAGAATAAAAGGCTGTTGGTCGAACTCGCATTAATTAAAATAGCTCAGCTTACCTTAAAAAAAAAATAGCTGACGTTTCCGACGATCAGGCTCTTTTACCACTCTTGGTTTCTCCGGAACAGATGGCTGCGTCCGCTTTGCAGGTAAATGTTTCGGCTGATCGCAACCCGGCGCCGCCTGTAGCGACCAATCCGGAGCAGGCAGAGAAAACCTCTTCTGTCAGGATTCTTCGAAGGGTTGGAAGTTCTCTTACTCCTTCAATAAAAGATGCGCTTGCCGGTAAAGTGGTTGAGAAAACTATCATTGAAGAAATTAGCGAGGTTGAGTATAACGAATACGAAAATTTCTCCGAACCATTTACAAACGAACAGCTTGTTGTTAAATGGAAGGAATTTTTGGATTCGATTTCAGATCGCCCAAATCTGCTGGCAACACTCTCAAATGTTCCTGAATTACAGGATGGGAATAAACTTTTGCTAAAAATTGGAAACTCAGTTCAGGAAGAAGAAGTACGTTTAATCAAGCCGGACCTGATCGGTTTCCTGAAACGTGAACTCCGCAATTCGGAGATTGAATTGACGACCTCGATTGAACGAATAGAAACCGAACGCACACATTTTAATGACTCAGAGAAGCTGCAAATACTCATGCAAAAGAATCCGGAGTTAATTGAATTAAAGCAAAAGTTTAATCTTGATTTTAATGCCTGATAGTTAATCCATTCAGAATATTTAACAATTTTATTTTCGGCAAACCGGGGAATAGTGCTTAAACGAGCATAAAATTTTGTACTTTTAGTCAAAATTGAAAAACCAAAGGCAATGATAAAAAAAGAAGTTTTAGAAGCATTTAATGGACAGATTAATGCTGAATCATATTCGGCTTATATGTATCTGTCGATGGCAGCCTACTTTGAAAATATGGGACTTTCGGGGTTTGCCCACTGGATGAAAGTACAATATCAGGAAGAATCGGCACATGCATTGAAATTTTTTAACTATGTAACCGAACGTGGCGGTAAAGTTGTTTTGAAAGCTATCGATCAGGTTCCGGTTGATTTTGATGGAATTGTTGATGTTTTTGAAAAAACGCTGGTTCATGAGGTTCATGTAAGCGGTTTAATCAATAATCTGATGAATGTTGCTATCTCGGCCAGCGACCACGCTTCACAAAGTTTCCTTAAATGGTTTGTCGATGAGCAGGTGGAAGAAGAAGCCAATGTTGAAAAAATTCTGGCAACACTTAAACTCATCAACGGACAAGGTAATGGTATTTTTATGATGGATCGTGAATTAAGTCAGCGGGTATTTGTTGATCCCAACGCGGCAGTATAAATTTTTCAAGATATATTTTGTAAAAAGGCTGCCATTTGGCAGCCTTTTTTATTTGGTAAAAAAAGAAGACAACAAGAATATTCGTTTAACGTATGTAAAGAAAACGCTATGAAAAAGATTATTTTAAATAAGTTGGATTATCTCCGAATTCAGAAACACATCAGGGATGCCCGGATGAAAAAGACGATTGAAGCAGCAGAAGCGCAGAAGCTGATTAATGAACTTGAGTCGGCTACATTGGTCGAGCCTCAGGAAATCCCATCGGATGTGGTAACCATGAACTCAGTTGTGAAAATCTCGTTTGTCGGAGAAGAGCGTCAGCAGGAATTCAGGATTGTATATCCGAATGAAGCTGATTTTAAGTCGCGGAAAGTATCAATCTTTTCACCTGTAGCCACAGCGCTTATTGGTTTCCGAATTGGTGACCTCATTGAATGGATGGTCCCGGGCGGAATGAAGCAAATTAAAATTGACGGAATAATCTATCAACCTGAAGCAGCCGGCGATTATAATCTGTAATTTTCCAACGCCGATTGCAATGCACTTTACCGCATCGGCGTTTAAGTCTTTTTTAATAAAATTCAACTAAAATGACTGATAAAGAAGTTATATTTTCAGATTTCTTTGAATTATGCAAGAATAACTTTCAGGAGAAAGATTTGCTCAAAATCCGCGAAGCATATGATTTGCTGGTCGAGGTTTTTGGCGATCGAAAAAAGAAATCGGGAGAATTTGTACTCAATCATTCGGTTTCAGTAGCCCGCATTGTTGTCGAGGAAATTGGACTGGGAGTTGATACGGTGATTGCAGCCCTTCTGCACAATATATTTTACCAGGATCATTCGGCACTGGAGATTGAAAGTAAGTTTGGTAAATCGGTTACTTCAATACTCGAGGGAATGGCCAAAATTAACAGCATGGGTACCGACACCGTCGAGCTCCATTCGGAGAATTACCGTAAACTGATGCTGGCACTGGCTGGCGATGTTCGGGTTATTCTGCTGAAAATTGCCGATCGGCTGGAGGTTATGCGAAAGTTGGATTTTAATGATATTCCTTTCCGGACCAAAGTGTCAATCGAAACATCCTTTCTGTATGCGCCTTTGGCTCATCGGTTGGGCTTGTATTACATTAATTCAGAGTTACTCGATTTATGTTTGAAATATCAGCATCCTGAAGCCTACGAAGCAGTTTCGGTACGGCTAAGGGAAACCGACCGTGAGCGCGCCAATTTTGTTGCCGAGTTTGTTAAACCTATTCAGGAAAAACTGAATGCTCGTGGCTTTTCCTTTGATATGAAAGCCCGTACCAAATCGATTAATTCGATCTGGCGTAAAATGCAGACCCAAAAAGTTGAGTTTGACGAGGTGATGGATTTGTTTGCCATTCGTGTAATCCTGAATTCGGAATTGGCCAGCGAAAAATCGGATTGCTGGCAGGTGTATTCAATTGTTACGGAGGAGTACCAGTCGAATCCCAAGCGCATGCGCGACTGGATTACAATACCCAAATCGAACGGCTACGAGTCGCTTCATGCTACGGTTTTGGGACCACAGGGCAAATGGGTCGAAATTCAGATCAGAACGAGGCGAATGGACGAAATTGCTGAAAAAGGTTTGGCCGCACACTGGAAATATAAAGGCGGAACTGGCACTTCGGAAATGGAGAAATGGTTGGCCAATGTGCGCGAAATATTGGAGAATCCTGAGTTGAATGTGGTTGATTTTATCGACGACTTCAAGATGAACGTTTACGCCGATGAAATCTTTGTTTTCACACCAAAGGGCGACTTGAAGAAGCTGGCTGCAGGAGCAACATTGCTCGATTTTGCGTATGAAGTTCATTCTGGAGTTGGCGATCGCTGCGTTGGCGGAAAAGTGAACGGAAAGAATGTGACACTCAGGCATAAACTTCAGAATGGCGACCAGATCGTTGTGGATACAGCCAATCACCAGCGCCCCAAAATGGACTGGCTCGATTTTGTTGTTACTACAAAAGCAAAAAACCGAATCAGGGCAAGTTTGAACGAAGAGGTCAAACGTCAGGCTGAAATTGGAAAGGAAGTGCTGCTGCGGAAGGTTAAAAACTGGAAAATCGACTTTAACGACGATGGCATCCGTAAGCTGCTGAAAGAATATAAATTTAAGCTTGCGCAGGATTTATATTATAACATCGCCATCGGGAAAATCGATACGCTTGAAATAAAAGAATTGTTGGTTGGCAAGAAGGAGGAAACGGCCAGACAGCTGATTACAGATATACTTCCCAAAGATAAGGTACAGGAGCTTGAGTTTTCGGGAGGCGATGATTATCTGGTTATCGATAACAATATAAAAAACGTTATTTATAAGCTGGCTCCATGTTGTAATCCGATTTTTGGTGATGATATTTTTGGCTTTGTAACGATTAACGAAGGAATAAAAATTCACCGGACTGCTTGCCCGAATGCGCCGCAAATGATTGAGCGGTTTCCATATAGGGTGATCAAAGCCAAATGGCAGGAAACCAAGAAACGATCATCGTTCCAGGCAACTATCCGTATTTCGGGAACTGATGAAGTTGGTATTGTTGAACAAATTTCACATGTTATATCAAAGGATATTGGCGTGCAAATGCGATCGATTAATATTGAAACGAATAATGGCGATTTTGACGGAACTTTACGTGTTTTTGTAAATGGATTGGAACACCTGGATTTTCTGATGAACAAGCTTCGGGGAATTAATGGAGTCTTTTCGGTTTCGAGGGCTGATTAACAATTTTGGTTAAGGGATGGAAAATAGAATAGATATTGAAGAAGTAAAACAATTGATTGAGCAACACGAGTTGTCCAAATCACTCGAAATTCTCAACAGGCAGCTTCAGTCAGGTTTGAAGGACGTAGAGGTGCTGTTATTAAGGGCCCGTATTCATTATAAAATGCAGAAATGGGGCGATGCGATGAATGATTTTGCTGCTGTACTTGATATTGATGCGCAAAATGCGGAGGCCAAAACCGGGTTGGAGATGGCGAAGAATATTTTGGGGTATTTCACTCCCGATATGTTTAATCCCTAAATAATGTGCGGGTTACAAAACAATACAGCAAACTTTTAGACGTATTTCAAATTGTTCTTTAAAAATTAGGATTCTTGACGGTTATTACTATTTTTGATTTCGAAATAAAATAATCAGACGAGAATTTAACTAAATGTACTATAACCATTAAAAAATCTGAATATGAAACGTGTTTTTTTCGTTTTTGTAATGTTGATTGCTGTTTTAGCTGCGAATGCGCAGGTAGCTGAGAAAACATTTGCTGAGTTGAAGAATGAAGGTAATGCTGCTGTAAAAGCAAATGATTTCGTAAAGGCTTTGGATCTGTACGAACAGGCAATTGCCAAATTAGGAGATAGCCCGATTACTGATACCATGATGGTATATAACATGGGATTGTTTGCTGTTAAAGCAAAGAACTATGAAAAAGCGTTGAAATATTTCGATCAGTCGATTTCGATGAATCGCATGAAGGTAAGTTCGTTTTTGACCAAGTCGGATGTTTTAAAAGGCATGAAAAAAGATGCTGAAAGTTTGAAAGCTATGGAAGATGCTTTTGCTGCTGCCCCAAAAGATCCAAAAGTAAAAAGTAAGCTTGCTGGTTACTACGTGAAAGAAGCATCAACTGTTTATGCCAAAGGTGGTGCAATTATCAATAAAGCAAATGCTGATCTTGCTGCCAAAAAACTGGATGATGCCGGATATAAGGCAGCAGTAGCCGGAGCCGGAGCTGAATTCAAAAAAGCTTTGCCATTAATTGATAAAGCCTTGAGTTACGATGAAGCTAATGCAACAGCTAAACAACTGAAAGCTGCCTGTGAAGCTGCTCTGAAATAATATTACTGAAATTTATTTTGAAGCGAGGCTATCCGGAAAAGGTAGCCTCGTTTTGTTTTTGGTTCATTGCTGATTTGCTGGCTAATTTATCTCGGTGTTTTTAAGTAAATTGCTTTGAATTTTAAATTCATGAGCAATGAATTGGATTGACTACTTACTCACAGCTTTAATTACTCTTCCCATCCTCGCTACTTTCGTGTTAGGCATATTTCTGGCCCGAAACGGAAAGCATGCCATGGGAAGGCCTACCATTCAACCCTTCCTTTTCTATACAGGTAAGTTTCTGCTTTTCGGAGTATGGGCTTTGTTTGGGGTTATCTCCATCTTTCCGGAATACCGCAACGCTATACCATTCTTAATTCAACTGGAGATTCCGGATGTGCAGAAACTATTGGCAGCTGTCTTGCTCATTCCGGCCAATCTGATTATTGTTCCGGCGTATTTAAAAATGGGTTTGATTACGCATATTGGCCTTCCTGAAGGAAAGCACGAATTACGGACGGGCGGTATTTATAAATTTAGCCGTAACCCAATGTATGCCAGTTTTATATTTCTGAATCTGGCAAGTTTCCTTTTTATTCCGAGCATTCTGCTTTTGGGAATTATGGTTTATGGAATGGTAGTGCACCATTTCATTATTTTAGGAGAAGAAGCTTATCTCGAAAATGAATTTGGCGATGAATATCTGGTATATAAAAAAAACGTCCCCAGGTATTTCTGATGCTTTTTATTGATTTTTGGTCTCGGTATCGAGGGCCATCAGTCGTTTAAAATGGTTTTCCAAATGCTTTCTCATGGCAGAGCGAAATAAATCAGCATCTCGAAGCCTGAGTACTTCAACCAGTTCCTTGTGAGAAACATACTTTTTGTCAGATATGGTTTGATTAATCAGGCCGCTGGTATAGGCGTAGCTGAAAACCGGCAAAAGCATTTGCTGGAAAGCCTTGAGAGAAGAATTTCCGGCCATGTCGTAAAGTTTACTGTGAAACTGAATTTCGTAATCAACATCAAACAGAGTGTCTTCCGAAGGGAACGTTTCATTCTTTACTATAGAATACAATTCTTCAATGTCTTCGTCTTTAGCACGCGAAACTACCAGATCAGCCATTCCAACTTCGATAACCAGCCTCATTTCAAAAACATCCTTCAATGTTCCTTCGTCCAAAAGGCGCGGAATCATCGATTTCTGCATAATGGAAGAGAAATCAGGGCTTTTTATGATCGAACCTTTGTGTTTTTTTGATTCAATCAGCCCCATTGTTCTTAGCCGCGTCAGAGTTTCTCGAATAACAGTACGGCTAACTCCCATTATTTCAGCTAATTCCATTTCTTTCGGAATTAAATCTCCTGGTTGAAGTTCCTTGTTTTTAAAGTACTCAATCAAATTCACTTCAACTTTATCGACAAGGCTGCTGGTATCTATTGCTTGTAATCCTTCCATTGTTTCGTCGTTTTTCATAACTGTAAAATTAAAACAGAAATCGATTTGTAAAAATCAATCGCAAAAATAAATTATAATGTCATACATAAGTCGAATTTAAGAAATGTTTTTAATGCATAAATATTTTAGAGAAAAACTTTGTTGTGGTAATGAAACGCTTTAAAAATATTTCAATGCATGAATATATTGAAAATAAGTAAATTACATTTTATTTCTGGCGATTTATTTTCAGGTGCTAATTTTGTTTTTATTTATCCAAGCTGTTGGTTTAATCTGATGTTTATCTGGTTTTTACACTTGAAATTGGGCTAATGTCCTCGGTTAGCCTGAAAACATGTTAAAAATCATTAAATATTTTTTCGTAAAACCTTTGGAGGTAATAAAAAGCTATTTACATTTGTCGCATTATGTAGGACATAAGGCAAAATTTAATTTCTCAATATTTAATTAAACCGTTATGAATAGATTTCTTGCATTAGTGCCGCTCTGGATGGCGTTTTTGTTACTGATGTCTTTTAGTCAGGTTTCGGCTCAAAAGATGGTGAAGGGTAGTGTTACGGATGCAGCCGATGGTTCAACAATTCCCGGGGTTAATGTTGTTGTGAAGGGAACAACTGTTGGAACACTGACTGATATTGATGGTAACTATACATTAAATGTACCTGCCGGGAAAGAAGAAATTTCTTTTTCGATGGTCGGTTATACAACAGCGACTTTGGCTATAGGTAATCAGTCTGTTATTAATGTTGCTTTAAAAACATCGGTACAGGCGATTGATGAAGTTGTGGTTGTTGGATACGGAACTCAATCCAGAAGTAAAGTCACTTCTTCGATTGAAAAGGTAGATATGAAGTTAATGGAAACCGGTATGCGCTCAAACCCTGCGCAGGCCTTGTCGGGTGCTGTACCTGGGCTGAGGGTTGTAACTTCATCAGGTAGGCCTGGTTCAGTTCCTACTATTGTATTGAGGGGAGGTACCAACTTTGATGGTACTGGTAGCCCGCTTATTATTATGGATGGACAGATTCGCGGTTCATTAAGCGATATCAATCCTGAAGAAATTGAAAGTATGGAAGTACTGAAGGATGCTTCAGCTACTGCAATTTATGGTGCAAGAGCCAGCAATGGTGTAATTCTTATTACTTCGAAAAAAGGTAAAGCTGGTGCGGCAACTGTAACCGTTAAAGTAAAACATGGTACGAATTACCTGAATACACCTTACGACTTTGTTGATGCTACAAACTACATCAAATGGGCACGTTTAGGTGCCGAACAAGCCATCAAAAACGGAACTTTGGCTGCAAGTAATGTGGCAGGTGTAGGCCCGAGAGGTACTGGCAACATGTATAAAGATGCGGCAGGCAATATCCTCGATGGAAATTATGACTCACGCGCAATATGGAGTGTGATGCGACTTGATGCTAACAATCAGGAATTATTAAGCCAACCTGGATGGAAGCAAATGAAAGATGTTATAAAAACAGCAGCTAACGGGAATTACGATCCAAATGGAAATTATTATGATTTGATCTACAAAGATTTCAATTATGGCGATTATGGGTTGAATAAAACAGCTCAGACACAAGATTATAACATCAATTTTACTGGTGGTAACGATCGTGGAAAATATTTTGCGAATTTGGGTTATTATGACGAAGGTGGTTTATCACTCGAAACATTCTACAAAAGGATCAATTTCGCTTTCAACGGCGACTACAAAATAAAAGACTGGCTGACTTCCGAAAGTGGAATCCAGTTCGTAACGGCCAAATGGAGAGATCAGTCGCTGCAAAATGGCGAAACAAACTATTGGGCTCGTATGCTTTCTGCTCCTCCAACTATGCGGGGAACCAATGCAAAAGGCGAATGGATTCTAGGCCGCGATGCCAGCGACGGTAATCCGGCGTTCAATATCGATAAATATTTCAGAGGCAATCAGTCTGATAAATTTACAATGAATCAGGCTTTTAAGATTGATATAACCAAGGGCTTGTATGTGAAAGCAACTGGAATTGTAATGTATGACGAATCATTTGTTGAATCGTTCAATAAGGATTTCCGCACCGGTATCATGAGTTTGACTAATTTAAATACAGGTTGGAATAGAACCAGATCATCATCTGCGAATTTTGATCGCACTATTCGTCAAACCTATAATGCAATTGCAAATTATCAAACCAAATTTCTTGAGAAACACTCTGTTTCGGCCATGGCTGGGTTTGAATATTTCGATTCCTATAATTATGGAGTTTACGCTGCAGGTTCAGGAGCCCCTACCGAAGATTTCAGAGACCTTGGCCTGACATTGAATAATGCTGAGCAACAAACCAGATCGACTGATTCATGGCACATTCGGGAAAGAATTCTTTCGCAGTTCGGCCGTGTAAACTACGACTATGCTGATAAATACCTGTTGGCATTTACTATCCGTAGAGATGGTTATTCCAGATTAATCGGAGATAATCAATATGGCGTATTTCCGGCATTTTCCGGTGGATGGCTTGTTTCCAAGGAAGATTTCATGAAGTCGTCACAGAAGTGGTTGTCATATTGGAAGATGAGAGCCAGCTGGGGTAAAAATGGTAACGTAGGAGGAATCGGTACTTATGAATTGCAAGGATCGTATGGTTCTCAAGCCGCATACAATGGGATTATCGGATTTTTACAAAGTGGTATCGCCAATCCTAACCTGAAATGGGAGAAAACCAACACAATAGAGGTTGGTACAGATATAGGCTTCTTCGATAATAGAATTTATACTTCAATGGCTTTTTACAACAGAATTACTACTGACAAAATAGCCAGCGTATTGCTTCCTACTTCATCAGGAATTTCAAGTGTTCGTACCAACAATGGAAGTATGAAAAATATGGGATTCGAAATTGAAGTGACTGGAAAAATCATTCAGAAAAAAGACTTGAAATGGCAGGTTAGTGGCAACGCTTCCTTTAACAAAAACGTCATTCTGAAACTCCCATACAACGGAAATGAAAACAACAGACAGGGAGGTCAGCAGATTTACGATCCTGCAACAAAGAAGAATGTTTGGGTTGGTGGTTTGCAGGAAGGACAGGAACCAGGTAGTGTATATGGATTTGTTAGTGAAGGTATCATTAGAAATGCAGAAGACTTAGCTAACTACAACAAGGTTGACCTTGCTGCCGGCCAGGTGTGGTATGGAGCTTCAGCCGGAAAACGCGTTGCCAGTCAGAAAATTATGACCGCTAAAGGTTTGAATTTAGGCGGTGGCTGGATACCTACACAGATGGGTGATGTGATGTGGAAAGATGTTGATAAGAACGATACTATTGATACCAGGGATATGGTTAGACTTGGGCGTGAGATTCCTCGTTTAACTGGAGGTTTCACTACAACTTTAAGCTATAAACGATTCACATTTGCAGCCCGTGTTGACTTTGGTATCGGACATATTCAAATGGATCAAATGCACATGTGGGCATTAGGATGTTTCCAGGGTGAATTTGCCCCTACAACAGCTGTTTCCGACACATGGACACCAGATAACCCTAACGCATCTCTTCCGAGATATCAATGGGCCGATCAGTTAAATACAAAAAACTACGACCGGCCAAGCAGCATGTTCTGGAAGAAATCTGATTACCTCGCTTTCCGCGAAGTATCATTAAGTTATAGTGTTCCGCAGCAAATAGTGAAAAAAGCTAAACTCGAAGGGCTGGTGCTAACCGTAACCGGACAGAACCTTGGATACTTATCCAACAAAATGCTGAATCTGCCAGAGCGCACCGGAAATCAGAATGGTGCCTACATTATTCCAACACAATTGATCTTTGGTGCTGAACTTACTTTTTAATCAAAACTTATCACATTATCTAAAAAGAAGATTATGAAAAAGATAAAATATTTTATACTGGCGGTAATCGTAATGTTTTCGGTTACTTCATGCCAGGAAACGCTCGATCTTGCTCCGGAAGATTACTTTGGTGACGGAAACTTCTGGCAAAACGAATCACAGGTTACCAACTTTATGGTTGGAATCCACAAGCAGCTCCGCGACAATCAGTTTATGTTTGTTCGGTTGGGCGAAATGCGTTCAGGAATTTACAGCAACGTCGATCGGCAGAACACTTCGTTGAATGAATTGCCTATTATTGAGCAACGAATCGACGAAAATTCCTCAGGAATTACCTCTTGGGCTGGTTTTTACGGACCAATCTTACAGCTGAACCTGTTTATTCAACGGACTGAAGCAATTACTTTCCTGTCTGCCGATAAAAAGAACTATCTTCTCGGACAGGCTTACGGATTGAGAGCTTTCTATTACTTTCACCTGTTGCGTACTTATGGTGGCGTGCCACTTCGTCTTGAGCCTGAAGTATTGAACGGAAATACCGATCCGGTGCTTTTGCGCAAGGCCAGAGCAACCGAAGCAGAAACCCTGGTTGCCATTAAAGCTGATATTACCAAGTCGGTTACCGCATTTGGTAGTTTGGCTAGTCCTGCCGGAAAAAGTCAGTGGAGTCCAAAAGCAACATTAATGCTGAAAGGTGAAGTTTATTTGTGGGCGGCCAAAGTTTATGGTACAACTGCCGATTTAGCCGAAGCAAAATCAGCTTTGAACGCCATTACCGGAACATCATTGCAGTCGACTTATGCTAACGTATTTGCCTATAACCAGAAAGATAATTCTGAAATCATCCTGAATGTTCGTTACCTGGTTGGTGAGGCCGAAATGAGTAATGTTGCCGCATTTACATACTCAACTTTCAATTTCGACAACCTGCACTACAAAGACTCGCTGGCAAGTGGTCCGCTACTCGTTGATCCTTTGGTGATTGCTGCAACAAATTCACAGCAAATTATTCAGCGCTACGGATATACATTCGAGTTGTTTAAATCGTACAATGTCGCAGATAAAAGACGGGATGTTACTTTCTATGATTATTACAAGGTAACCAAAACTCCATACAAGATTGACGTTAGAAACACTGCTTTGGTTAAATTCCTGGGAACAATCAGCGCCAACAAACGCTATTTTACCAGCGACTGGCCTGTTTATCGTGAAGCCGACAGATTGTTGATGCTGGCCGAGATTGCGAATGCTGAAGGAGGCGATCCAACAAGTTACATCAAGCAGGTTCGCGACCGGGCATTTGCTCCGGCAACTGATCCAACTCCTTTTGTAAATTCGACTAAGGATCAAAATGAACTGGCTATTTATGCAGAGCGTGTTAAAGAGTTTGTTCACGAAGGCAAGTCATGGTACGATTTACGGAGAATGAAATACGGTTCTGATCCTTTGGTATTCAAAAGTACAAATCATAAATATGGTGTTTTGGATAAGGCTACTAAAAGTTATATGGTCTTATGGCCAATCGAAAAAGCGATCTGGACAAATGATCCTCTGGTAAATCAAACGCCAGGTTATCCAACTGCAAAACCAGCTAATTAACGCCCTTTCGCGATTTTAATATAGATTTTGGTTTAAAAGGCCAATGAGTAAGGGCCTGAAAACAGGCCCTTACTTCAATAATCTTCAAAATCAATTATATTTAACAATTAGAATCTTTTCCTGAATTCTGACTTCGGGTTTGATAATGAAATTAAAGCATTCGATCATGACCATTTTCAATACATTGCTTTTTACTTTTTTGCTTGTTATTTCAACTGAATGTGTAAAAAGTGAATTGGCAGTCAATAAATCTGTTAATGTAACTTCAGCCGAATTAAAGCAGAACCATTTGCCGCTGAATTTCGGTGTCGAAAATGCCGGAGCCTTTGAATTGCGTTTGACAATTAAAGCTGAGGAGGAAGCGCTGGTTCTGAATAATGTGGAACTTTCGTTTAATACTGAAAGTAAATTTGCGGGAGTCGAATCGATTTCGGCAATGTATTCAGGCACAGTAAGCGGATCGGACATCAATGTTTTGTTTGGTACTTCGAAAAATCCGAGGCAGAAAACAAGTATTACCGGAACCCGGGAATTGGGCACAGGAGTTCATTCACTGAAATTTGATATTGGAATGGCCTCAAATCCTGATTTAACAAGCCGTTTCAAAGTTGAAACAATTACACTCTCGTTTAAAAATCACAAACCAATTTCGGTTTCTCCAACCGACAATTACATCTTCCGGCCAAAAATGGTGCTTCGGGCACACGGTCAGGACAAAACGGATACTTACCGGATTCCCGGATTAATTACAACTAACAAAGGCACACTGATTGCTGTTTACGACAACCGCTACCACAACAGCAAAGACCTTCAGGAAGACATTGACATTGGTATGAGTCGCAGTACCGATGGCGGCCAAACCTGGCAACCCATGCGCGTGATTATGGACATGGGCGAATATGGTGGCCGTTCGCAGCGACTGAACGGAGCAGGCGATCCTTGCGTCCTGTTCGATGATAAAACGAATACCATTTGGGTGGCTGCGCTGTGGATGAGTGGCGCTACCGAAAAAGATATGCTTTGGTGGGCATCGAAACCCGGCATGCAGCCCGAAGAAACCGGCCAGTTTATGGTGGTAAAAAGCACCGACGACGGTCAGACCTGGTCGCAACCCGTCAATATTACTTCGCAAATAAAAGATCCGGCATGGCAGCTGCTTTTGCAGGGACCCGGGCGCGGAATTACAATGGCCGACGGAACGCTGGTTTTCCCGGCTCAGTTTAAGGCTGATTTGGGAACCAAGGCCATCGATGGCGGTCAATATACCTGTCATTCGACCATTGTTTACAGCAAAGATCACGGAAAAACATGGCAGATTGGAACAGGAGCAAAATCGAATACAACAGAAGCACAGGTTGTTCAACTTATTGATGGAAGCCTGATGCTGAACATGCGCGACGACCGTAACCGTGCCGACAAGGGCGTAACAAACGGGCGGGCAGTGGCTACTACAACCGATTTAGGAAAAACCTGGACAACGCATTCCACTTCAAATTCGGCATTGCAGGAATCCAATTGTCAGGCCAGTATTATAAGTACCGATTTGGTAATTAGCGGAAAGAAACAGCAGGTTCTGTTTTTCTCCAATCCGAACAGCAAAACCGATCGCAGTCACATGACCATTAAAGCCAGTTTGGACGGTGGTTTAACCTGGCCTGAAACTTTTCAGGTTGAACTCAATGCTGAAAATGGCTTTGGCTATTCGTGCATGACGATGGTCGATAATCAAACCATCGGCATTGTTTACGAAGGAGTGAAAGAACTTTATTTTCAAAAAATTCCGGTATCGGACATTCTTGGACCATTGGTTAAGTAAATAGGATGAGAAGCCTGGGCGTCAAATATAAAATAGCGAAAATTGCCTGTTGGGTGGTTCTTTTAACTGTGTTACAGAGTTTTCATGGGCGTTGCAATTCGTTTGATGCTCCGGCTTTGATTCCACTACCTCAAAAAATTACCTGGGGCAAGTTTCACTTTAAAACAGAGGGGAGCGAATCCCGGATTGTAAAACGCATCGTTGCCAGTCTGCCTGAAGTTCCAATCAATCAAGACGAAGCCTATATCCTGAAAGTTGATGCTGATTCTCTGGTGTTGAAGGCTCAAACTGCCAAAGGATTATTTCGCGGAGAGCAAACTATCAAACAGCTGACTTTTACCGAAAACGGACAGCAATTTGTTGCAGGGTGCGAAATAACCGATTGGCCTGCTTTTCAGGTTCGCGGATTTATGCAGGATGTTGGCCGCAATTTCATGTCGTTATCTATGCTGAAAGAGCAAATCGATGTGATGGCGGCATACAAGTACAATACGTTTCACTTGCATTTAACTGACAATCCTGGATGGCGGCTCGAAAGCAAAGAATATCCGCAGTTGAATGCGGCATTTGCAATGACTCGTCGACCGGGAAAATATTATTCGCAGGAAGATTTTCTTGAATTGGTAAATTATTGCAATGAAAGATTCATCACGCTGATTCCGGAATTAGATATTCCCGGGCACTGCGAGGCTTTCAGAAAAGCTTTTGCAATCGATTCGATGAGCGATTCGCGGGTAAAACCGATTTTACTTGATTTGATCGATGAGTTGTGCGCACTGGTTCTTAAAGATAAAATACCATACATTCATATAGGAACCGATGAGGTTTGGACAAAGAATGAGCGGCCCGCATCCGGACTTCTGGATGCCTTGGTTGAGCGCGTAAAACAAAACGGCAGGGAAGTGATTGTTTGGCGTCCTGGTCAGCAAATCGACACCGATAAAACTTCAATTACCCAACTCTGGTCTTCGAACGGGAAACCTAAGGAAGGTCACCGTTACTTCGATTCACGACTGAATTATCTTAATCATCTCGATCCGTTGGCGGGTGTGGCGCAGCTTTATTTCGACCGGATTTGTGGTGCATCGCATGGCGATTCTCTGCGCCTGGGTGGAATACTTTGCTGCTGGAACGACAACAATGTGGACGACGAATACGATATTTTGCGGCAGAATCCGGTTTATACGGGAATGCTAACTTACAGCGAAACTTCATGGAAAGGCCAGCCGGTTGACTTTGGAGAACAGTTCCTGGCGAAGTTACCATCGCCTGAAAATCCACTTTTTCAGGAATTTCAGGAATTTGAAACCCGCTTGGTTCAGCATCGCGACCGTTATTTCAGCGGTAAACCGTTTTCGTATGTGAAACAAACCGGAATTTCATGGGAAATTTATGGTCCTGTAGGCGAGACTGAAAGTGATGATTTGCAGAAATCTGAGTTTAAAAAACAAAAAAATAGTAAGCAAAGTATTGGCCCGGTTTACGGGGGAACAATCCACATCAGTCATTTTTTCGGATTCCCTTCGTGGATTTCGGAAAAGCAGGGAACAGTGTTTGCAAGGACTAAAATCTGGTCGCCTGTCGATCAGCAGCTCGGTTGCTGGATAGGATTTCACGACTGGTCGCGCTCAGGTGGTCGTCGTGGCGGACCATTTCCGCAGCAAGACCAGTGGCATAACACCAACCCCAAAGTATGGCTGAACCGAAAACTGATTGAGCCTCCGGTATGGAAAAATCCGGAATCGCCTGAGAAATCGGATGAAATACCGTTTACTGATGAGAATTATTTTTTTCGCGAACCTACCAGCATTTTCCTGAAAAAAGGGTGGAATGAAGTACTGCTGAAAGTACCCCAGGGAGGCACATCCTGGAAATGGATGTTTACGTTTGTTCCGGTAAAGCTCGCGAACGGACAAATTAAAGAGGTGGAAGGACTCAAATTTTCGGTTGAAAAGTAATTTCAGAAAAGATGATGAACAGGATTTTAACACCGTTTTTGCTGATTGCGTTTTTATTGAGCGGATCGGTTGTCGGGTTCAGCCAGACTGTAGCCCCAAAAATCAGGATTGCCTGTGTCGGAAATTCTGTGACTTATGGTTATGGACTGACCAACAGGGAGACCGAAAGTTATCCGGCTCAGCTTCAAAAATTACTCGGTTCAACGTATGATGTCGGAAACTTTGGCCTCAGCGGTGCAACTCTGCTAAACAAAGGCCATCGCCCTTATTCACTGACCGAAGAATATAAACGTGCCCTGGCTTTTAAACCCGATGTTGTGGTGATTGATCTTGGACTGAATGACACTGATCCACGAAACTGGCCCAATTATCAGGATGATTTTATCACTGATTACATCAGCTTAATTCATTCCTTTCGATCAGAAAACGGGAATGCGCCGAAGACTTTTATTTGCAGAATGACACCAATTTTTAATTCGCATTCGAGATTTAAATCAGGTACGCGCGATTGGTTTTGGCAAATTCAGCAGCAGATTGAGCAAGTTGCCATTGCGGCTCAGGTGAACCTGATTGATTTGCATACACCGCTGTATGCTCATCCTGAATTGTTTAAAGATGCATTGCATCCCGATCAGAAAGGCGATTCCATCATTGCAGCAACCATTTATAAGCACATTACCGGAAATTTCGGAGGTTTAAAACTCGCTCCGATTTTCATGAATCATATGGTTTTTCAGCAAAACGCAAATATTCGGGTTTGGGGAAAAGCTGATTCAGGATCAGAGGTGGTAGGCGCGTTCGATCAGCAGACTGAAAAATGTGTGGCCAGCGAATCCGGAGATTGGTCGTTGACTTTTAAGCCGGTTCCTGCCGGTGGTCCATACAAACTGACTGTTTCGACTAATAAAGGCCAGTCTGTTGAACTTGACGATATTTTGGTTGGCGAATTGTGGGTTTGTGCCGGGCAATCGAACATGGAATTTCCGCTTAAAGACGCGGAAAATTCAGCAACTGATATTGCAAAATCAGAAAATACGAAAATTAGGTTATTCAATCTGAAAGGTATTGTCAGGCCTGATGTTTCAAAGTGGGACGCATCGGTTCTGGATAAAATAAATAATCTGGAGTTTCTGGAAGGCGCATGGAAATCGTGTACTCCTGAAAATGCAGCCGATTTTTCGGCAGTTGGGTATTACTTCGGAAAAAGATTGAACGAAAACCTGAATGTTCCGATCGGGTTAATTCAGGTGAGCGTTGGTGGCGCCCCGATTGAGGCTTTTATCGATCGCAAAACGCTGGAACTTGATCCGCGTTTGGTTGATGTTCTCTACAATTGGAAACAGAACGATTTCATTATGGATTGGTGTCGTCAGCGGGCCGCGTTAAACCTCTCGCTGAGCAATGACGCGTTACAACGCCATCCTTTTGAACCAGCCTACATTTATGAAGCTGGGATTTCGCAGTTTGCCGGAATGCCTGTTCAGGGAGTTATCTGGTATCAGGGCGAATCGAATGCGCACAACGCAGAACACTATGAGGCTGCTTTTCCGGCATTGGTGCAATCATGGAGAAAGGCATTCAACAATACAGAAATGCCGTTTTATTTTGCTCAGTTGTCCAGTATCAGTCGTCCATCGTGGCCTCATTTTCGCGATGTTCAACGCCGTTTGAGTCATTCGGTTACACACTCAGGAATGGTTGTTACTAGTGATCTGGGCGATTCATTAAATGTTCATCCTATCCGGAAACGCGAAGTAGGGGAACGGTTTGCCCAATTAGTATTGAACGATACCTATAAGCAAACGCTGGAATGTTGTGGTCCCGAAGTACGGGGATTCATTCAGAAGGGAAAGCAAATCAGTATTCAGTTTGATCATGCTGTTCAGTTGAAGACTTCCGATCATGCTGCTGTTCGCGAACTTGAAATAGCCGGTCAGGATGGAATCTTTACAACTGTGAACGCGGTCATTAAAGGGAATGAAATACTTATTCAGACTGAAATCAAGGATATACAAAAAATCAGATATGGTTGGAAGCCTTTTTCACGCGGAAATCTCGTGAATGAATCCGGTTTGCCTGCGTCAACATTTACAATAGAAAAAAAATAAGGTTTTAAAAATAGAATTATGAAAAGGTTTGAAGGATTAATTGCAGCTCCCTTTACTCCAATGGACGAAAAAGGAGAAGTTTTATACGATCAGGTTAGTGTTTATTACGATTTTCTGGAAAAGAATAAGATAGTTGGGGCTTTCATCAATGGCTCAACCGGAGAGGGCGTTTCGCTGTCGCAGAAAGAGAAAATTAAGCTGGTTGAAGCGTGGACAGCCAAATCAAAAGTGAAGAAATCGGTTAAAGTAATCACGTTGGTGGGCGGAACTTCGTACAAAGAATGTATCGAAAATGCCCAACATGCCGCAGCGCAAGGCGTTGATGCCATTGCCTTATTGGCTCCGTATTACTTTAAACCTGCAGGTGCCAGACAGTTGGCAGAGTTTTGTGCAGTGGTTGCAGAATCGGTACCGCAAACGCCCGTTTATTTCTATCACATCCCGGTTTTGAGTGGATGCTACGTGAGTATGTACGATTTTCTTAAGGAAGCTGATTCGATGATTCCCAATCTCGCCGGAATTAAATACACGCATGAAGATTTTATGGATTTCCTGAGTTGTATCAACTTCAAAAATGGAAAATACGAAATGATGTGGGGCCGCGATGAGAATATGCTTTCAGCATTGGTATTGGGATGCCGCAGTGGGGTGGGAAGCACGTTTAACTATGCTGCACCGCTCTACTATCAGCTTATTGAGGCATTCGATAAAGGCGATTTTGCTGTTGCCCGGAAACTGCAGCAACAATCCATCGATATGATTAGGCTGCTGGGTAAATACGGCGGTATCGCTACAGGAAAAGCCTACATGAAATATGTTGGCCTCGATTGCGGACAATTCCGTTTGCCGGTTAAAAATATGTCAGTTTCAGACTATGAGAAATTTACAGAGGACGTTCGCACACTCCAAATGCAGGAGCTTTTCTCGACAATTTAACGGGCTACTCATTCTTATTGCGATGGTAATTTCAAATTCGTGTATTTCCAGAGTTCCTGAACGGATTTCATTACAATCGGTAATGTTTCCGGCCATTCCACCGGCTTTTGGCGATTCTGTTCAGCCTGGTTTGGCCGGACCTGTTGCCGGTGCGCATGGAAATTTCGTGCTGGTCGGTGGTGGTGCCAATTTCGAGAATGGGCTTCCGTGGCGCGGAGGGAAGAAGGTGTACCACGACGAGATTTACCTGATGAAAAAATCAGCTTCCGGCGATTTTGTGTGGAAGCAGTCAGTAAATAAATTGCCGTTTCCAATAGCATATCCGGCATGTGTTTCCACTCCGGATGGAGTTTTAAGCATCGGCGGAGAAGATCAGAATGGCCCGGTGAAACATGTTTTTCTGTTCTCATTTCAGGATGGAAACATCAAAACTGAAGCTTTGGCAGAATTGCCACAAGCTATCTCAGCAGCCGGAGCGGTTGCCATAGGTTCAAACATTTTTGTTGTCGGCGGATTGACTTCGCAGGGGGCAACATCCGCATTCTATACAATCAATTTGCAAAACAAGACCAACGGATGGAGGGTGTTGCCCGAACTTCCGTTGGCTCTTTCACATGCCGTGGTTGTCAGCCAGAATGATGGCGAAGAAGATTGCATTTATGTGATTGGTGGTCGAAACAGAACGGGTGAAGTAAGTACTTTTTACAGTTCGGTCTGGAAATACAAACCTTCAGTTCAGAAATGGATTTCGGAAGGAAATATTCTTTCGGAAGGCAAAAAACTTGGACTTTCAGCCGGAACCGGAATTGCTGCAGGTGCAGAACATATTTTGGTTTTTGGTGGCGATCCGGGAATTTACTTTAACCGCACCGAGCGACTGAATAATGCTATTGAGAAGGCTTCAGGAGAAGAAGAAAAGCAAAGGCTTTGGAAGGAAAAAGACGAAATGCTGAGCAATCATCCGGGATTTTCGAAAGACATTCTGTCGTTCAACACCCGCTCAAGAAAGTGGGAAAAGATTGGTAATTTAACCGATGAATCACCTGCGACAACAACCGCCTTCAGGTGGAACGAAACGGTTGTTATTCCTTCGGGCGAAATTCGTCCAGGCATTAGAACTCCAAATGTGATAGGGCTTGAAATTGAGGTTAGTAAATAGAAATATATCCATTCTTTTGGAGAAACGATGTTGTCTAAGGAAGAATGGCCTCGGGCGGTGAGCCGAAAAACAAGTGAAGACGGCGTTAAAAAATCTTTTCTGTTTGAGCCGAAGGCGAGTTTAAAAGATTTTAGCCGTCAAGCGTAAGTTTTTCGTGTGAAGCGGACGCAGCCTTGACTTTTTTTGATTCCTTTTTTGTGTCAAGACAAAAAAGGAATTGGGGTTTGGGGCAAAGCCCCATAAAATGAATGATTAGGATTCAGAATAAAAAACTCAAACTAAAAACCAGACAAAACCAATGAAACAAAAATATCAAAGCGTTTATCCGTGGGTGGTTGTTGCCCTGTTGTGGATGGTGGCTCTGCTCAACTACATGGACCGCCAGATGCTTTCGACCATGAAAGTATCGATGATGGCCGACATCAAGGAGCTGGAAACTGCCGAGAATTTTGGTCGGCTAATGGCCGTTTTCCTTTGGATTTACGCGCTGATGAGCCCGGTCTCAGGATTGATTGCCGACCGGTTGAACCGAAAATGGCTGATTGTTGGAAGCCTTTTCGTTTGGTCGGGAGTTACGCTTTCCATGGGTTTTGTCGATAATTTTGATCATTTGTTTGCTTTACGTGCCATTATGGGCGTGAGCGAGGCGCTTTATATTCCGGCAGCATTGTCGCTAATTGCTGATTACCACAAAGGACCAACGCGCTCGTTGGCGATTGGTATCCACATGACAGGTCTTTACATGGGACAGGCGTTGGGAGGATTTGGCGCTACGGTTGCCGATACGCTTTCGTGGCAGCAAACCTTTCACTATTTTGGGCTGGCTGGCATTCTGTACAGTTTCGTTTTGATTGCTTTCCTACGCGAAAACAAGACGGCTTATCAGTCTGCTGAAACAGAGAAAGAAGGCTTGGGAGGTATTGCCTCGGTAAAAAATAGCTTGGGAATGTTGCTCGGAACGGTGAGCTTTTGGGTGATTTTGTTCTATTTTGCGGCGCCGAGTTTCCCGGGCTGGGCGACCAAAAACTGGTTGCCAACCTTGTTTTCAGAAAGTTTGAACATTGAAATGGCCAAAGCAGGGCCAATGGCTACAATTACCATTGCGATTTCATCGTTTATTGGCGTTATTTCAGGAGGAATACTGGCCGACCGCTGGGTGATGCATAATTTACGTGGACGTATTTATACCGGAGCCATTGGTCTTTCGCTCACTTTGCCATCGCTGTTGTTGCTGGGTTTTGGGCACTCGTTGTTCACCGTTGTGGGAGGTGCTGTTCTATTCGGCATGGGCTATGGCATGTTCGATGCCAACAATATGCCCATTCTTTGTCAGTTTGTTTCGCCCAAACACCGGGCTGCCGGTTACGGGTTGATGAACATGACCGGAGTTTTTGCCGGAGCATTTATTACCAATTTGCTGGGGAAATCAACTGATTCAGGTCATCTGGGGCGCGATTTGGCTATGTTGGCCATTCCGGTGGCTTTGGCTATTGCACTTTTATTGGTTACATTGAAGCCCAGGTTTGCCGACCGCCAATCAGATTAGTTTTGAAAAGCTATCTTTGAGTTCTTAAAATCATAATTCAATGGAAACTCCTTTTTTCTTGCGCCAACTCTTCGTTTGGTCATTCGTATTTTGTTCTTTAATTTCATTTGGGCAGGACAACAAATTCAGTACGTATTACAACCAGCGACTCACTTTGTTCGAGAAATTGCCCGATACCAAAGGCGAAATTATTTTTCTGGGCAACAGCATTACCGACGGTTGTGAATGGTCGGAATTATTGGGCAACTCAAAGGTCAAAAACCGCGGTATCAGCGGGGATACAACGGAAGGCGTTTTGTTCAGGCTAAACGAAGTTACACGCTCCAAACCAGCAAGGGTGTTTCTGCTGATTGGTATAAACGATCTTTCTCGGGGAGTTTCCAAAGACACTGTTTTCGCTAATATCAGCAAAATTGCTACCCGGATTCGGAAAGATTCGCCGAAAACAAAAGTCTATATTCAGAGTATTCTTCCGGTGAACGATTCGTTTGGGCTGTTTAAAGGTCATACCAATAAAACCGATGAAGTGATCGAAGTAAATGCTCATTTAAAAGAATGGTGCGCCAGAGAAAATGTTGGATTCATTGATTTGTATAGCTGTTTTAAATCCTCAGATTCAGAAAAAATGAACCCCAAATTCACCAATGACGGACTTCACCTTTTGGGCGACGGTTACCTGCTTTGGGCTGAAATTATCAAACCGTATCTTTCGGCCGGAAAATAATCTATTGTAATCATTTTAGTTGTGTTTCAAGCCATGCGACGTAATCAAATGAATTGAGTAATTGCCGTTCAAACGGATCATCTTTCAGGCCTAAAAGTATTTCCTTTTGCTTTTGAATTTTTTTGTTCCGCTTTCGGGTATCCGTTTCATTTAAAATCGTAAGAACACTTTTAAATATAATTTCTTCGCTTTTTAACAGCTTCCCACGTTTCCTTAGATCCCGCTCAACTGACCGGATTTCTGATTCAAGGTAATCGTGATCACCCAGTTCGCAGTGAATAAGGATATTCAGGAATCTGACCGGTTTTGTCTGTGGTAACTGGTTGAAAGGTTTTCCTGCATTCAGGACCGGCCTTATTACTTTCAGAGCCATTTTGAATTCGCGATTCCAGAAATACACAATGGCGGTTTGCAGCGCCATGCTCGCTTGTGTGGCAAAAGTCAGATTTGTTATGCCCAAAGTAATTTCATCCAATTTCTGGTTTAAGTGGTTAAGTGCATCCGCGTATAATTTCTGATCGGTTAGAATCAGACTTTCAAAAATGAAAATAAGGGGTTGTGTGTTGTTCTGAGCTGATGGAAATTCAATAATCAGATGCCGCAGTTTGTCAATGAAGTAAGGCATTTCAGAATAATGGCCAAACCAGCGAAGGTTATTCAGGATTCCCCTTATATGGTTGATGTAAAAAAAAGGTGGATTTCCCCAGAGTTTTCGGTTATTCTCGAAAAGTTCATTTAGCTCATAATATACTTTCAGACTCGATTTTGGATTTGTAGTTTTCATAAAATAGGCTGACTGAAACAAAAGATGCAGTTTTTGTGCTTCGAATGAATCTTTGTTTTGCCCTGATATTGCCTGAAGTTCGTTAAAAGCCAAATCATTAAGTTTTGCTTTTTCTGCTTCATTTCGTACCTGTCCCTGCTTGCTTTGGCGAAGAGAAATCATGTTGTATAATCCGGTATGATTTTCAATAGCACGTTGCTGGCGGGAAACTGATTCAATTTTTGCTTGTTTTCGCACCAGCTGGTCTTCGTCAATTTGGTCAAATTCCAATTGATTATAAATCCGTATTTCGAGTTTGGCTAAAAGTAAAAAATGACTGAATAGCTCATATTCGAGCGTGATTTTTTTGAATTTTCGGATAAGCAGAAGGCTTTCATTGCAAAGGTTTCGCTTGTAAAGGAACAGCGCTTGCTGGTATGCCTTTAGTACCTCGAATTCCACTTCGGTTTCAACATCTTTGGTTGAAAGTCGGTCAAGCAGCGACTGGTAAAGATGGTTACAGGTGATTTCGAAACTGGCTTTCGGCTTTATTTTTTTGAATTCGGCCTTGACAGAGTCCGCGTCCAGGTTCGACTTTAAAATGATCTGGTACAATAACCAGTAATCTTTTGCGCCTTCGTAAATCTGACTGTGTAATCCGAAATATCGTTTATCAGCACTATCCATCGAGTTTACCAATACAATCAGGCTATCCAGTTTTGACATAAAAATGTTTTATAACAGCGAAGTTAGAAAATTGACTTTTAAAATATATAAAATATGGATTTGTTGAATATTATAAATACAATGAAATCAGATTACTAAATAGTGATAAATTTCAAAATTGTATAGCCTTAAAATATAAAAAATTGTAAATATCTGTTCGAAAATCATACAAGGATTGATTAGATTCGTTATTCCAAATAAAACTGACTTATGAACCCGAAGAAAATCCTTGTTGTAGGCAGTTCGAATACAGATATGGTAATCAAGACCAATAACTTTCCTGTTCCCGGCGAAACGATCCTTGGCGGGCGCTTCCTGATGAATCCCGGAGGAAAGGGTGCCAATCAGGCTGTGGCTGCTGCCCGGTTGGGTGGTGTAGTTACTTTCGTTGGAAAAATTGGAGACGATATTTTTGGGAAACAGGCCGTTCAGCAGCTCGAAGACGAAGGAATCAACGTTGATTTTGTGGCTGTTGACGCAGAGAATCCAAGCGGCGTTGCTATGATTACAGTTGACCGTCATGCCGAAAATTCTATTGTTGTTGCACCCGGTTCGAATGGAACCCTAAGTCCGACAGACTTTGATAAAGCGATAATAGAACTTCAGAATTCAGATTTTGTATTGATGCAACTCGAAATACCCATTGCAACTGTTGAATACATTGCCCGGAAAGCGGCACAAATACAGAAAAAAGTGATTCTGAATCCGGCACCTGCAGCCCATCTTTCCGGAGAACTACTAAGAAATCTTTATCTGATTACCCCTAATGAAACAGAAGCCGAATTGTTGACTGGTATCAAAGTCACCGATCAGGAATCGGCGCTGAAAGCCGCCACTCAGTTACACCAGAAAGGCGTTGAAGTCGTGATAATTACTTTGGGCGCTGCGGGAGCTTTCCTGCTTGAGGATGGAAAATCGGAAATTATAAAAGCGCAAAAAGTTGAAGCCGTGGATACAACAGCTGCCGGTGATACCTTTAACGGAGCGCTGGTTGTAGCTTTGTCGGAAGGAAAGTCGATTCGTGAATCCATAGCATTTGCCAACCGGGCAGCTGCAATTTCTGTTACGCGTATAGGTGCGCAGTCCTCGGTTCCGTACAGAAAAGAAATTACCAACTAAAACCACTGAAATATGAGAAACTATTTGAAAATAATGATCTTACCGGCAATAGTCTTGCTGATGGGGTCGTGTGCTCCGAAACAGGCGCCCGATACGCGGTCCATTTCTGCCGAAACGTTGAAAGACAAAATTGCCGGTGGTTGGGCCGGAAAAATGATTGGGGTGACTTATGGTGCACCAACCGAGTTTAAAGCGCAGGGAAAAACGTTCGAAGATTCGATCAAATGGAAACCTGCTGATGTGAAAGGCTCGATCTGGCAGGACGATATATACGTGCAACTTACTTTTTTGATGACGATGGACAAATATGGCATCGATGCACCGGCCAAGAAGTTTCAGGAGTTGTTTGCCAAGGCTGGTTACATGTTGTGGCACGCCAATGTTCAGGCTCGAAAAAATTACTTCGACAGCATTTTCCCGCCGCAATCGGGGCACCCGGATTATAACCTTCATGCCGATGATATTGACTTTCAGATTGAAGCTGACTATATTGGTTTTATGTGCCCCGGAATGCCTCAGACAGCCAATCAAATTGCCGATAAAATTGGTCACATCATGAATTACGGAGATGGCGTATATGGCGGCGTTTTTGTTGCTGCGTTGTATGCTGAAGCCTATTTTAGCAATGATATTCCCCAAATTATAAATAAGGCGCTGCTTTCAATTCCTGCTGAAAGCGATTATTCAAAGATTGTGAAAGATGTGATTTTATTGCATCAGCATTATCCAACGGACTGGCGCGCTGCGTGGGCTGAGCTGGAAAATAAATGGGGTCATGTTCAGATTTGCGGTGCGGGGACTCCATTCAACATCGATGCCAAATTAAACGGAGCTTACATCGTGATGGGCTTGTTGTATGGCGAAGGTGATCCATCGAAAACCATGGAAATTTCGACTCGTTGCGGGCAGGATTCGGATTGCAATCCGTCGAACGCAATGGCTGTGTTGGGCGTGATAAAAGGGTTGAGCGGATTACCTGCTGAATACCAGTCGGCCGTAAAAGCAATCGGCGATTCATTGTTCGTAAATACCGATTATTCGTTCAATAAGGCAGTTGACAAGACTATGGAATATGCGTTGAAACTGGCTGTTCAGAATGGTGGTGAATCTACTTCAGAAGAACTGAAAATTAAAGTTCAGCAGCCCATTCCGATGGCGTATGAAGCAGCTTTCCCAAAATTAGTGTTCGATAAAAAAGTGAGCGTATTCGATCAGTCAGGCTGGGAGATGAAAGGGAAATGGGCCGACTTCGGTAAAAGACAGGCCAAAATAAGCGGAATTGCTGGCGATGAAATCAGCTTTACGTTTGAAGGAACCGGTGTTTCGATTGTTGGAAATTGGGTGAAAGATGGCGGAAAAGCTGATGTTTATGTTGACGGGCAGTTGAAACGCACTATTGATTGTTATTTTGACTTCGCGAAACAGGAACACTGGAATATGGATTTATTTCATGTGACCAACCTTCCGGAGGGAAAACACACAGTGAAACTGGTTGTAAAAGGCGATAAACGGCCAGAATCAGCCGGAACAAATGTTTACATTTCGGAAGCTGTCGTGTTTAAAACGGCTGATAAAGTCAACGAGAATTATAAGTTTTCATTTCAGAAATAAAGAGCGATCATGAAACTTTATCCTAAATTTTTGTTTGCGCTTGCTTTCCTGATTTTTAGTTCAGCTTCTTCATGGTCAGCGCAGCCTGTAAAAGTGATTTTCGATTCGGACATGGGCCCCGATTTCGACGATGTGGGCGCCATTACCATTCTGCACGCTATGGCTGCCAAGGGCGAATGCGAAATTCTGGCTACCATGGCCAGCGACGGTTATCCGTATATTGCGCCAACGCTCGAAGCTTTTAACCGCTATTTTAAGAAACCCGACATCCCGATTGGTGTTCCGGGTGTTGATGCACCGAAATTCTCCTGTCCAAACCACTGGAACGATTCATTGGCTGTGAACTATTTGCCCAAGCTGAAAACCAATGCCAATTATCCTTCGGCTACCGAGGTTTATCGGAAAGTATTGGCTAAACAACCCGATGGAAGTGTGGTGATTATTACGGTTGGTTTTCTTTCGAATTTGGCAGACTTGCTGAAATCGGGACCCGACCAATTCAGCCCACTTTCGGGAAAAGATTTGGTCGCAAAAAAAGTGAAGAAATGGGTGGCTATGGCTGGCGGGTTTCCTGAGGGAAACGAATTCAATGTGAATCAGCATCCCAAAGCTTCGGAGTACGTTTTTCGAAACTGGCCAACACCGATCTTGTTCAGTGGATTCGAAATTGGGGTGAAAATTATGACAGGAAATCAGGTTGCAACTAGGGGCAGCAAAGGAAGTCCGGTACAATGGGCTTACCATTATTGCCTTTCGAATTACGAAAACAAGAAGTCGCTTAACCGCAATTCGTGGGACCATACGGCTGTTTTGTGCGCCGTCCGAAATCCTGAGAATTACTTTTATGTGGTTAGAAACGGAACTTTTGTTTGCAATCCGGATGGATCAAACACCTGGAATCCGGACAAAAACTCGAACCATTCCTTTTTAGTACATAAATATCCGTATCAGAAAATTGCCAATATTTTGGACGATCTGATGCTCTATGAACCCAAATAACTATCATTGACAATTAACCATTTATCAATTTAACCATTAAACCAAAACCATGTATATCGTAAGTTCCTATTCGCTAGCCGTTATTCTCTGCGCAGTAACCATGTTGTGTTGGGGGTCGTGGGCCAATACCCAGAAACTTGCCCAAAAATCGTGGCGTTTCGAGCTCTTTTACTGGGATTATGTGATTGGCATTTTGCTCATGTCGTTGCTCTTCTCTTTTACATTAGGCAGCACAGGTGAAATGGGGCGCGGTTTTCTGGAAGATATCAGTCATGCCGGGATGAAAAATATTGGAAACGCGTTGCTTGGCGGAATTTTGTTTAATGCAGCCAATATATTGGTGGCAGCGGCCATTGCTATTGCCGGAATGTCGGTAGCTTTCCCGGTTGGTATTGGTATTGCGCTGGTTTTAGGCGTTCTGGTTAACTACATGGCCAAGCCACAAGGAAACGCGGTTTGGTTATTTGCAGGAGTGGCATTAGTAACAGTTGCCATTGTTTTCGATGCTATTGCTTACCGCAAAAAAGCCTCGCAGTCGCAAAAGGTTCCGACGAAAGGCATCGTATTGTCGGTTGTTGGAGGTGTGCTGATGGCCTTGTTTTACCGGTTTGTGGCCAGTTCAATGGCAACCAATTTTGAACAGCCCGAAACCGGAATGCTAACACCGTATACTGCGGTATTAATTTTCTCTATAGGGATTCTGATCAGCAATTTTGTCTTTAATACGCTGTTGATGAAAAAGCCATTTGAGGGTACTCCGGTATCTTATTCAAACTATTTTGCCGGAAGCATAAAAGAGCATTTTACCGGAGTTTTAGGTGGAATGATATGGTGTGGTGGAATGACCTTCAGTATTATTGCTGCCGGGAAAGCTGGTTTTGCCATATCGTACGGATTGGGTCAGGGTGCAACTTTAGTGGCTGCATTGTGGGGCGTATTTATCTGGAAAGAGTTCTCTGGAGCTAAAGGAACTACCGGATTTTTAGTAACCATGTTTGCCCTGTTTCTGGCCGGGCTCGGAATGATTATTTATGCCGGAGTATAAGTAATTATTAGTCAAAATACAGGATTTGATTTTAGTTCATTTCGTGTTTTGATCAGTCAGAACGATGGAATGATAGTTCATTCCGATGATTCAGAAAGTGGTTTTCTCAGTAGCTAGGAATTCCCGAGGTTTTGAGGTAAATTTATATAAGAGAATCACTTTGGGGTATGGAAAAGTCTGCTAAATCATTTAAAGCGTTTTACGAAGCATCCTTCATGGCAGCAGGTCATGATCTGTCGAAAAAATTAGCTGATGAGTTCATCAACGATTTTATTTATTATACCCCAATCAAACTGGAGGTACTTCAGTCATACCTAAGTGTTGGTCAGATTGATACTTTTTACAATTCGCTGGGCGATTTAAAATACCTGATTGAATTTTCTGATAACTTGAGCCGTTACTGGTATCTTTTACGCGGTTATTCTGGCGCACTCTCAAAGTTAAAAGCTAATCAGAGTGTAAAAGGAGCGAAGAAACTGTACGGTTATTATTTTGAGAAATATGGCGATCGCAGGTCGATCCGCGAAGAACACTGGTTTGAACGGAAAAGATGGGAGTTTTTAGATGAACTTAATGCCATTTTCAGTGAAGACGAATTAGAGATTTTTATTCTAAAGTATCAGCGGGTTTTAGCTGAAAATATGGAAATATATGTATCGTTCGTTATGGCTTTCATTAACGATCTCAAAAAGCTACAGCATATCTCTTCTTCAGTTCCTTCCGATAAAAAAATAAGCCGGTGATAAGTATCGGATTACAGCCAATCATGTCCGGTTTCTGCTTAAACAATTCCATAATTTTTACTCTGAAATAACAGCATTGAATAGTTGATGCTAACTTTATTTTATCTTTGCATCTGTCCGTGTAATCGTTAAATTTTTACTCGATTAGTTTTTTGACTAACCAAATGATATGGGATTACCTGCAGATTTGAGAATTCTACTTGTCGACGACAATCCATTAAATCAACGAGTTGCTGTTTTAACATTTAATCAGCTTAAGTTGAAGTGCGATGTTGCCTCAAACGGAAAGGAAGCATTTGAAAAACATCTGCAAACACCTTATGATATTATTTTTATGGATTTGCAGATGCCTGTTTTAGATGGAATCGAATCGGCGAAGCTTATCCGGAAATTTGAGCAGGAGTCTGAACGATCGGAGAAGGCGGTGATAATAGCGCTTAGCGGAAACGAGCATACCGACAACCGGAATATGTGTATTGAGGTTGGAATGGACGATTTCATGGAAAAACCGATTCGGATAGAATCATTACAAGCCTATATTTCCAGATTTATTTCACGATAATATTTTGTTGAATAAAAAGCCTGAAATCTTCGGAAAAAGATGTTCCGGCGATTTCAAAATATTCCTTCATTCGCAGCTTCATTTTTAGCCTTCAATAATTTTCATTAAGAAAATTTCTTTTTCCAGCTAAATGATTTATTACTATTAACTGTTTGTAAACGAACCTGCTAAGCTGGGGTGTGCCGGCCTTAATTTGTTAATAAATCTTATTATTTAGAACTGTATTAAATTTTGTATCGTGTTGTAATACTGAGCGATACTTAATACTTTTACAAAAAACAATTTAAGCTGAACCAATGAAACCACTATCCATTTTTCTGATTCTATTCGTTTGCTTTTCGTCAATTGTCAATTCGCAGGAAGCCACCCAATGGCGCGGGGCAAATTCATCGGGAAAATATACTGTAGCAAAACTATTGCCTCAATGGCCGGAAGATGGTCCGAAGGTTATCTGGTCGTTCGAGAAATTGGGGCAGGGGTATTCGTCGCCTGCATTTGCCAACAATAAAATCTACATCAACGGAATGGTTAACGGACAGGCCGTTCTTTTTATTCTCGACATGAATGGCAAAGAACTTCAGGAAATTAAATACGGAAAGGAATTTGATGCCAGTTATCCAGGAACCCGCTCAACTCCGACAATCGCAGGCGATCTGGCTTATTTACTTACTGGGCATGGAGTTTTAACCTGCCTGAATCTGAAGACTGGAAAACCCGCATGGCAAAAAGATTTCATCAATGGATTTGGTGGTTCGAACATAACCTGGGGATATACCGAGGCTATTCTGATTGACGGCGATAAACTGTTTTGTACGCCCGGAGGAAAGAAAAACAATGTGATGGCTTTGAACCGAATGACAGGAGAAACAATATGGAGTTGTGCCGGATTAGGTGAACTTTCAGCCTATTGTACACCGTTGCTCATCAAATTACCTGCACGGCAATTGCTGGTCACTCACACCACCAATCATGTTTTGGGAATTGACGCTTCGAATGGTAAATTACTATGGAACTTTGAGCATCCCAACCAGTGGGCAGTACATCCAAATACTCCGGTATATAATGAAGGCGGACTATTCGTTTTCAGCGGTTGGGGACAAGGCGGCGAAAAACTGAAATTGAGTGCCGACGGAAGTTCGGTAACCAAAGAGTGGGAAATAAAAAGTCTGGACAACCGCATGGGTGGTGCCGTTTTTATGGATGGTTACCTGTATGGATCGGGCGACAATGGCCGCAGCTGGCAATGTGTCGACTGGAAAACCGGCGAACAGAAATATGCGTCAACCGAAATGGGAAAAGGTGCATGTATTGCTGCCAATGACAAATTGATCGGTTATTCGGAAAAAGGCGAATTATTTATGGCAGAGGCCAATCCTGCTGCTTTTAAGGTAATCAGCAAAACCAAAGTGACATTGGGCGCCGAGCAACATTGGGCTCATCCGGTAATTTACAACAGTATATTGTATGTCCGTCACGGAAATGCATTGATTGCTTATAAGATATCGGAGTAGTTAAAACGTTTAGAATTTGGCAAAAATCACACAAACCATATTAAAACCGACATGAAACAATTTAAATTGACTCTTACATTTATTTTACTTGTTGTTATTAGCATAGCTCAACCAACCCAATGGCGCGGAGCAAACCGTGATGGGAAATTTACTGACACTGGTTTACTGAAGAAATGGCCTGATGGCGGTCCCCAGTTACTCATGAAAGTGGAAGGCATTGGCAAGGGATATTCTTCGGTCATTGCAACTGATAAATACCTGTTTGCCACCGGTATGATTGATACGCTCGATTACCTTTCTTGTATCACTCCTGAAGGTCAAATCAAATGGAAAGTTCCATACGGACGTTCATGGACACAATCTTTCCCTGAAACCAGGGGATCGGCTACGGTAGAAGGCGACCGTGTTTATGTCATTTCAGGAACAGGCCAGCTGGTTTGCCTGAATGTAGCCGACGGCACTATTCTTTGGAAAGTTAATGTTGACAAAGAGTATAAATCAGAATGGCATATCTGGGGTGTTTCTGAATCGCCACTAATTGTTGACGATAAAGTAATCTGCAGCCCCGGAGGAAAAGAAACATCAATTGTTGCTTTCGATAAAATGACCGGAAAGTTCATCTGGAAGAGTGAATCGGTGGGTGGACCACGTTGCTATATTTCGCCAATCATTTACGAGTACAAACAATTCAGATATATTCTGGCAGCAACCGGAACAAATTTAATTGCCCTCGAACCTGCAACCGGAAAAGTAGCCTGGACATTCAAATACTGGGATGGGGCAAAGTGGGATCAACCCGGATTAATTTGGGCCAATACACCAGTAGTAAAGGGCGCCGACATATTTATTTCGATGGGTTACGATTACCGTAATGTGATGCTTACAATGGGCGAAGATGGCAAATCGATTACTGAAAAGTGGAGCAATATGGTGCTGGATAATCACCATCATGGTTTGATTGAGCTGGATGGTAACATTTACGGTTCAAACTGGCTCAGCAATAGCAAAGGTAAATGGGTTTGCATGGATTGGAATTCAGGCCAAACCAAATACGAAACCGATTGGCTGACAAAAGGCGAACTGGTTTATGCCGATGGACTTTTCTACATTCTGGAAGAAAAAAGTGGAACAATGGCTTTAGTGAACCCAAATCCTCAGAGCTTCGAAGTGATAAGTTCCTTCAAGATCGAAGGTGGTTCGGGGCCATTCTGGTCGCATCCTTTCATTGCAAACGGAAAACTGTATTTGCGACATGGCGACGTATTATTTGTGTATAACATTAAAGCATAATTGATTCCATTTGCAATTTAACCATTTACAATTCACTATTTAATGGTCAATTGTAAATGGTCAAATCGTAAATAGCAAAATGGTTAATGATGAAATTACTGCTATTCTTATCGGTGTTTTTTCTTTCGGGTAGCTTGTTTTCGCAGGATATTGTCGAATGGCGTGGTCCCGGCAGATCGGGTGTTTATCCCGATAAAAACCTGCTGAAAGTCTGGCCAGAAAAGGGACCAACGCTTTTGCTTGAACTGAACAATGTTGGCAATGGCTATTCCTCGCCGGTGGTTTACAAGCAAAACATATTTGTAACCGGAAGAAAGGACACGATGGATGTGATAAGTTCTTTTACTGCAGATGGATCGAAGAAATGGGAAACCGCTTACGGGCGGGCATGGATGCGTAGTTTTCCTGAAACGCGATGCACTCCTACAATCGAGAATAACCTGATTTATCTGGTTAGCGGTATGGGCGAGGTCGTTTGCCTCGATGCTATTTCAGGAAAAGTACTCTGGAAGGTTGATGCACAAACAACTTTTAAAGGTGAACCACACCGATGGGGTATTGCCGAATCGGTTGCCATTTCAGATAAAGCGGTGTTTTATGTTACCGGCGGCGAAGAAACCTCGGTGATTGCTCTGGACAAAACGGATGGCAAATTGCTCTGGAAAACCAAAAGTCTAGGTGGAACAAGGGCGTACGCTTCTTCGGTAGTTATTGAAAAGGCTGGTTTGAAGATGCTTTTGGCGCAAACAGCCAACGATTTGATGGCAATAAATACGGTGAATGGTGAAATTGTCTGGTCGTTCAGCCTGATTCCATATCACAAGGGCGAAACCGGGATAGGCGCCAATACCAATACACCATTGTATGTCGATAATAAAATTTTTATCACCAGCGGGTACGATCACCCGGCAATACTTTTGAATCTGGCCGACGATGGGCGTTCGGTTTCGGTGAAATGGACAAACCCTGATTTCGACAACCACATTGGTGGCGTTGTAAAAGTAGGAGATTCGGTTTACGGCTCAAACTGGACCAATAATACACAGGGCAACTGGGTTTGTGTAGATTGGAACACGGGCAAAACCATGTACGAAACCAAGTGGTTCAATAAAGGTCCGGTCATTTCGGCCGATGGAATGCTCTATTGCTACGAGGAAAAATCGGGAAATCTGGCTTTAGTAAAACCAACTCCTGAAAAGTTTAATGTGGTTAGTTCATTCAAAGTTAATAAAGGAAGCGGTCCGCATTGGGCACATCCGTCCATTTTTGATGGTAAATTGTACGTGCGGCATGGCGAAAGCCTGATGGTTTATGATTTGAAAAACATATAATCTTGGAAAAGAAACTAAAATACATTCTGTGGTCAGTAGTTACGGTGTTGGCTATTCTGCTGTTCTGGTGGATGTTCAGAGATCCAACCCGGAAATTTGCTGAAAGCATGCCGGGTGCCGACAACCGGGGCGGAGATTCAACCATGGTTGGCCCTGCGGTAAAGATTGGTGAGCAATTTCAGCAATTTGCCACATCAACATCCGCTTTAAAAGGAACCTGGACCCGTTTTCGTGGTGCCGATTACGACAACATCGTAAAAAACTCGGTACCACTGAAAAGCTCCTGGTCTGGTAACGAGCCTGAAATAAAATGGTCGGTCGATTTGGGCGAAGGACATGCCGGACCTGCCATATACGAAGGAAAAGTGTATGTAATGGACTATGATGAAGCTGCCCGCGAAGATGCCTTGCGCTGTTTCTCGTTGGAAAATGGGCAGGAGCTTTGGCGCCGTTCATACAAAGTGAGTCTGAAACGTAACCACGGGATGTCGCGCACAGTTCCGGCTGTTACTGCCGATTATATTCTGACGATTGGGCCGCGCTGCCATGTGATGTGTGTCAAGCGCGAAACCGGCGATCTGGTTTGGGGACTCGACATGGTTCAGCAATACCAGACTGAAGTACCGTTATGGTTTACCGGACAATGTCCGATGATCGATGGCAATAAAGCGATTTTGGCGCCTGGCGGAACTTCGGTAATGATTGCCGTAGATATGGCTACCGGCAAAGTCCTGTGGGAAACGCCCAATCCGGGAGGAATTAAAATGTCGCACTCATCCATTATGCCATGGACTTTTAATGGTAAAAAAATGTATGTGTACAGCGCTGTTGGTGCCGTATTGGCAGTTTCGGCAGAAGGACCGGATGAAGGAAAAATTCTATGGATGTCAACCGCCTGGAACCATGCCGTGGTGGCGCCTGCACCGGTTTGTTTTCCGGATGGAAAAGTATTCTTAACGGCCGGTTATGGTGCGGGCAGTATGATGATAAAAGTCTCTCAGGCCGGAAGCGAATACAAAGTAGATGTATTGAAGCAATATGCTCCAAAGGATGGAATGGCTTGCGAGCAGCAAACGCCTGTTATTTGGGACGGAATGATGCTGGGGATTCAACCCAAAGACGCCGGATCGTTGCGTAACCAACTCGTTTGTGTTTCTCCGGATGATGTTATGAAGGTGGTCTGGACTTCAGGAAAAGACGGCCGTTTTGGCCTTGGGCCTTACCTGATTGCCGATCAGAAAATGTATATCCTCGATGATGAGGGCACGCTCACGATGATCAAACCCGACAAGAGGAAGTACGCCCAGCTCGCTCAAAAGAAATTGTTCGACGGGGCCGATGCCTGGGGGCCAATGGCTTTGGCTGATGGCTTTTTGATGTTGCGCGATTCGAAAAAGATGTATTGTGTAAAAGTAAATTAGTGAACTATGAACCGGAAACTCGTAAATATTGTGCTGATCGTTCTGGCCGTGGCCATTGTGTTGATCATCGTGAAGGATTTTGTGGGGAATAAAGCCGGTAAAAGTATCAGCAATCCTTACGAATACAATATCGACGAATTCCGTAAAGTGGACTCGACCAAAATATTATATTCCGAAAAGATTCATTTTCAGGTAAAAGCCGACAGTTGGGGCGGGATTGCTGTTTCCGATTCAACCATTATTGTTGCATCGGCTAATCAATTGCAGAAATTTGATTACCGCGGGAAACTGATTTCGTCATACCAACTGATTGACACAGCCACTTGTGTTGCGGTGGATGAGAACCGCCAGGTTTGGATTGGAATGCGCCATTTTGTGGTGATGCACGATTCGAATGGCACGCTTGTCAAACGCTGGAATTCGTTTGGAGAGAATGCTGTGATTACTTCTTTGGCTGTGTCGGGCGAAAACATTTATGTTGCCGATGCCGGTAATCGTATCGTTTATCATTGCAACAGCAATGGTCAGCTGGAACAAAAAATTGGCGAAAAGGACGAACATAAAGGAATTCCCGGATTTATAATTCCAAGTCCGTATTTCGATGTGGCCATCGACGATAATGGCTTTTTATGGGCTGCAAATACCGGAAGACATATGTTTGAGAATTATACAGACGACGGTTCGTTGCGTACATCGTGGGGTGTGACCAGTTTCAAAATTGAAGGGTTTAGCGGCTGCTGTAATCCGGCACATTTTGCCATTTTGGACGATAATTCTTTTGTAACCAGCGAAAAGGGAATGCCACGAATTAAACTATACGACCAACATGGACAATTTATCGGGGTAGTAGCTGCACCGGCATCATTCGATGGGTCGTTGGCTCCCGATATCGCTGTTGACAAACAACACCGCGTAATTGCCCTCGATTTCGAGCGCCAGCAGGTACGAATTTTTGAAAGAAAAGGAAATAATTGATAAAAGAGGATTAGGAGACTACCAGTTTTTAATTCTGGGGTAGGAAAATGAAATTATATTCCGTCCGCGCATAAATGTTGAAAAAAGTGAGATTGATATTTCGGACGGAACAGAGCAAATGATGAAAAGAATGACAAAATGAACGATAGAAAAAACACTCGCCGGGAATTCTTCAGGAAAGCAGCTCAGCTTACTTTTCTGTCGGCAATGGTTGGAGGATCGGCATACCTGGTGGCTAAAGACAGACTTGAACTGGAAGGTTGTACTGATAACCAATTTTGCCGTAACTGTCAGAAAATAAATACCTGTTCGTTGGATCAGGCAAAAAAATACAAACAAAATGAGCGATAAAAAAGAACCTCAAAGCATTGAACGACGTCGGTTTCTCCGAAGCGGAATGCAAATGGCTTTGGCTGTTTCACTTGGCGGAGTAGCCGGTGTTTCGCTCCTGAAATCGACTTCCAACAAAATGGTTTGGCAGATCGATCCGTTTAAATGTGTGCAATGCGGGCGGTGTGCTACCGAGTGTGTTATGACCCCGTCTGCTGTGAAATGCGTTCATGCCTATGCTTTGTGCGGCTATTGCGACTTATGTGGCGGTTACCTGAAACCTGATGCGAATGCCCGCACTACGGCTGCCGAGAATCAGCTTTGTCCAACAGCAGCCATCAAACGAAAATACATTGAAGAGCCTTATTTCGAATATGAAATTGACGAAGACTTATGCATCGGATGTGCCAAATGTGTAGCCGGTTGTACTTCTTTCGGAAACGGCTCGCTGCATTTGCAAATCAGGCACGACCGCTGCAAAAACTGCAACGAATGCGCCATAGCCCGCGTTTGTCCGGCTGATGCATTCCAGCGCGTTCCGGTTGACACCCCTTACATGATCAAGGGCGGATTTACCAAAGAAAGTGCGGCAAAGCCAAAAAAAGGATAAGAATATGACACGAGTTTAGGATGCAGAATCTGCAATTCGTAACTCGGAATAAAACCAAGAATCTGACAATGAATCAAATAAAACGATATTTCTTACTAATCTGTATTCTGATTGTAGTTTCGCTGCAATCGGTTGGTGCGCCGGAAGCCAAACAGCGGTTTCCCAAGCCGGAGTTCGATTCGGGGTACACGCAGCCCAACACAACTGCGCCATCAGCCAGGTATTTATTCTTGGAGTACTTTGATGTTTTCATGTTGCTGGTTGTTTTGTCGCTCACCACATGGTTTGTGCTGAAAAAACGCTCGCGGCGCGGAGTTTTCTGGACTTCAGTGTTCTCCCTGCTCTATTTTGGATTTTACCGCGAAGGCTGCATCTGTTCCATCGGGTCAATCCAGAATGTGGCGCTGGCCATGGTCGATTCAACCTACGCGCTGCCTCTTACCGCGTTGCTATTCTTTTTGCTGCCGCTGGTTTTTTCGCTTTTCTTCGGAAGAACGTTCTGTGCCGGAGCCTGTCCGCTCGGCGCCATTCAGGATATTATTATTTTAAAACCGATTGAGTTGCCCAAATGGATTCAGAAAGTTTTGGGTCTGATTCCTTATTTGTATCTGGGTTTGGCATTATTGTATGTGGCAACCAAATCAGAGTTTATCATCTGCCGCTACGATCCGTTTGTCGGATTATTTAGGTTCGATGCTCCTTACGATATGCTCATTCTCGGCATTCTGTTCCTGGCTGTTGGCGTGTTTGTAGCCCGTCCTTATTGCCGATTCTTCTGCCCTTACGGCGTTTTGCTCGGCTGGATGTCGAAGTTTTCATCGCGCCACATGACGATAACTCCGGCGGCCTGTATTCAGTGTAAATTGTGTTCCAACTCGTGTCCGTTTGGCGCGATCGACGAGCCTGTTGCTGAAACCGGGAAGCGCCGCAGCAATGTGAACCGCCTGATGACGTATTTCCTGCTTTTACCTTTGTGGATTGGTATTGGCGGATTTGCCGGTTCAATGGTGCATGTGCCACTGTCGAAATTCAACAAAACGGTTTACCTTGCCGAACAGGTTATTGAACATCCCGAATTGAAAGATGATCCTAAAAATATTGATGTACGCATGTTTATGAGTTCAGGAAAATCAACCGAACAATTGGTGCTCGAAGCCGATGCTATTCGTAAGCAGTTCTACTGGGGTGGCTGGATTTTAGGTGGGTTCATGGGACTGATCATTGGCTCAAGTCTGATCAATTTGTCGAAATTCCGCAAACGCGAAGACTGGGAACCTAATAAAACAAATTGCCTGAGCTGTGCACGCTGCATGGACTATTGCCCGGTGAAGAAAGAATAAAAAGTTTCAGGTTTCATGTTTCAAGTTCCAGGTGGAGCGCGATTATTGGTGCTTTGATTGAAACTTGAACAAATGCCTGAATAAAAATAAACCGCGTAGCGGTTGACTGTATTGTAACCGTGGATGAAGTGTAACGGAATCCACGGGCTAAAATAGAAGGAAATTTCGTCCGCGAGAAAAAGATCGAAAAAATGAAATCGATTTTTCGGACGAAATAGAGATAATGATAATTAGAAAAACCAAATAAATAATGACCCTTTCAACCAATACAAAAATTAAACTCGCTCGACAAGTGGCCTGGATTGCGGGCGGGTTTGCCCTGCTTTTGGCTGTGCTGCTGATCGCTAATTTTGTTCAGACCAAACTGAATAACCCGATCGAAAACCAGACAATTCCGGCTTTGGTGAAGCGGCTAAGTGAAAATCCTGCTGACGAATCGCTGAAAGCTGAAATCCGCGCGTTTGACCTCATGGCTCGAAAGGCCTATTTTACGAGCCAGTGGCAAATCCGCACAGGTAGCTATCTTATGTTTCTGGGGCTGATCATTTCCATTTTGGCTGTTCGGTATGTACTGGCCGCCAAATCGAAACTGAATGAAATTGATCCGGCCAACGAAGTGAAAGGTCTGGATAAACTGGTGGCTCAAAAGTGGGTCATTTATGTGGGCTCTGGGTTGATGGTCATTGCCCTGGCTTCCGGATTTCTGGCTTCAAATTCGCTGAAAGAATACATGGTGAATGAAAACCTGGTAGTACAGGAACAACCCACAGAGCAGGTAACTACTGCAAATGTGCAACAATCTGCAGCTCCGGCAGAACAAACAGCACAATCGACTACATCGACGACCAGTGAGAATATTCCCGCAGCAAATCCTTCTGAAGTTGCAGCAACTCCAGCATCTGTAACCACCGCTGCAGCAAAACCGGCCGGATTGCCTACTCAGGCTGAAATAAAGGCCAATTACCCGTTTTTCAGGGGGCCGCAGGGAAATGGAGTAGCTTTCCAGAAAAACACACCAACCGATTGGAACGGAGCCGGTGGAAAAAATGTAGTATGGAAAGTGAAGGTTCCGAAGGCGGGTTTCAGTTCTCCTATTGTTTGGGGAAATCAGTTGTTCGTGACCGGTGCTGATGCACAGGCCCGCATGGTATACTGCTACGACAAAAATACCGGCAAATTGCTTTGGGAAGCTGCCGCCGACAATATTCAGGGTTCGCCCTCTGCAATGCCAAAAGTAACTGCAGATACTGGTTTGGCTGCCCCAACTATGGCCACTGACGGACGCGCTGTATTTGCCATCTTCGCTACCGGCGATGTTTTGGCGCTCGATATGACCGGAAAACGATTGTGGGCGCGCAACCTTGGTATTCCTGATAACCACTACGGACACGGCTCATCATTGATCGTGTATAAAGACAAATTGTTAATTCAATACGATACCAACCGCGCCGGAAAATTACTGGCGCTGGATACTCAAACCGGAAATACGGTATGGGAAACTGCCCGCAACTCGAAAATTTCGTGGTCGTCGCCAGTTTTGGTTAACACCGGAAGTCGCACCGAAGTAATTCTGACAACCAATCCAAACGTAAATGGCTACGACCCTGAAACAGGAAAGGAACTGTGGAACATTGCCTGCCTTTCGGGCGAAGTGGGGCCATCTGCCGGATATGCCGACGGAATGGTTTTCGCTGCTAATGAATATGCCAAGCTGGTAGGAATAAAAATTGGCGGAGCACCTCAAATTGTATGGGAAGCTGATGAATTTCTGCCTGAAGTTTCGAGTCCTTTGGCTGTAAACGGCCTCCTGTATGTGGCAACTACATATGGCGTTTTGGCCTGTTATGATGCCAAATCAGGAGAAAAACTCTGGAGTCAGGAATATGGCGATTCGTTTTATTCATCACCGGTTTATGCCGATGGAAAAGTTTATATTACTGACATGACTGGTAAAACCCACATTGTTAAGGCTACGCGTGATTATCAGTTAATCGGTACACCTGAACTCGGTGAAAAAGCTGTTTGCTCTCCAATTTTTCAGGATGGCAAGGTTTATTTGCGAGGGATGAATAATTTGTATTGCATAGGAAGTTAAGATTCCCTGATATCCGTTAGATTTCGGCGTGAGTCGAACGCTAACGAGGATAGCAAAAGATTAGGAGCTTCCTGTTTAAAATGACACTGCTGAAAATTGAGATGATATTCTTTGCCATTGGCTGAAGCCAACGGACACAATAAAGAAAACAAAAGTGAGCGAAGAAAAAAATATACAACAAACGGTTGATCAGATTATTGCCGAAAAGGGAACTGCCGCGAAGTCGGTTATCCCAATTTTGCAGGCGATTCAGACAACCTTCAACTACCTTCCTGAGGAGGCATTGAAATACGTGTGCGAAAAAACGGACATTACTCCCGAACAGATTGTTGGGGTGGCTTCGTTTTACTCGCAGTTCAGGATGCATCCTGTTGGCAAACACATTGTAAAAGTTTGCGTCGGAACGGCCTGCCACGTGAAAGGGGCCGGACAGGTGTACGATGCGTTGCGCCGCCATTTCAACCTCACCGGCAACCAGGAAACCGATGCCTCGATGACTTACACCATCGAAAAAGTGTCGTGCCTCGGTTGCTGTACGCTGGCTCCAGTGGTGCAAATAGACGAAATTACTTATGGGCATGTGGCTTCGGATAAGGTTGGGAGTATCATTGCCGATTTCGAAACGCATGAGGGTGCTGCCACTGCCGGAAAAGGCAATTTCCGCCATTCCGATGGGAGCGAAATTCAGGGCGAAATACGCATTGGTCTGGGCTCATGTTGTGTGGCTTCGGGGAGCGAGGAGGTGAAAAAGGCCGTGGAAGAAACCGTTGCCAATACCGGAATCCGCATCAGCCTGAAAAACGTGGGTTGTGTGGGAATGTGCCACCAGGTTCCGCTGGTTGAGGTGATTCCTGAAAACGGTAAATCGACCCTGTATGCCAAAGTGAAGCCTGAAGAAATTAAGGGGATTATTTCATCGCATTTCAAACCGCTGGGTTTGGGCGATAAGCTGAAAAATTCGATCTACAATTTCTTCGAAAAAGTACAAACCGATACCGTTTGGGATGGTGTGAAACAATATGCCATCGATGCCCGTGAAAAGCAGGTGGCCAACTTTTTGGATCGCCAGATTCCGATTGCTACCCAATACCGTGGAATCATCAATCCGCTCGACATCGAGGAATACAAGCGGCACGAAGGCTTTGTGGCCATGAAAAAATGCCTGTTCGAGCTTTCTCCTGAAAAAATTATAGAAACCGTCAAGGATAGCGGTTTGCGCGGGCGTGGTGGCGCTGGTTTTCCTACCGGACTGAAATGGGATTTGGTGGCGCACAATCGTGCCGAAGAGAAATACCTTATCGTGAATGGCGACGAGGGCGACCCGGGCGCTTTCATGGACCGCATGTTGCTGGAATCGTATCCTTACCGGGTGATCGAAGGTGCCGTGATTGCCGCCAAAGCCGTCGGCGCAACCGAAGGATTTTTTTACATCCGCGCCGAATACCCGCTTGCTGTAAAGCGTATTCGACAAGCGCTGATTAATTGCCGTGAGCACAATTTGCTGGGTGAAAACATTCTGGGAAGCGGTTTCTCGTTCGATATGAGCATATACGAAGGTGCCGGTGCTTTTGTCTGTGGCGAGGAATCGGCCATGATGGAATCGATTGAAGGACATCGCGGATTTCCGCGCAGTCGCCCGCCTTTCCCTGCTGTGAGCGGACTTTGGAAGAAACCCACACTCATCAACAATACCGAAACTTTTGCACAGGTTTCGTACATCATTCGTGAAGGATCGGACAAATTTGCCGGTATCGGAAGCGAAAAGAGCAAAGGTACCAAGGTTTTTGCCCTCGCCGGAAAAGTGAACCGCGGCGGACTGATTGAGGTGCCAATGGGAATCACAGTTCGCCAGATTGTTGAGGAAATTGGCGGTGGCGTGCAAAATGGCAAAAAGTTCAAGGCAGTGCAGATCGGCGGACCTTCGGGTGGTTGCGTTCCGGCCTCGCTATACGATACGCCGATCGATTACGAATCGCTCCTGAAAGTGGGAGCCATGATGGGTTCCGGCGGGTTGGTAGTTTTGGACGAAGACGATTGCATGGTGGATATTGCCCGCTATTTCCTGTCATTCACCCAAAACGAATCCTGTGGGAAATGTACGTTTTGCCGTGTTGGAACCAAACGGATGCTTGAAATTCTGAATAAAATCACTTCAGGAAAAGGCACTGAAAAAGATTTGGACGAGCTGGAATATCTTGCCGACTGGACTAAAAAAGGCAGTTTGTGCGGACTGGGAAAATCGGCGCCAAACCCGATTTTATCGACATTGAGGTACTTCCGCGACGAATATATGGCGCACATCAACGGCAAATGTCCGTCGGGCAAATGCCAGAGCCTGATCAAATACCAGATCAACGATTTGTGCATTGGCTGCACCAAATGCGCGCAGAAATGCCCGACTGAAGCCATTCTGTTCAAACCGCACGAAAAGCACGAGGTGATTACCGACCTCTGCATCAAATGCGACGCGTGCAGACAGGCTTGTCCGGTGGATGCCGTGGAGATCATATAGTTCCAAGTTTCAGGTTTCAAGTTCCAGGTTTCGGTCGCGAGGGTTTTGGATATTGGAAATTGGTTGTTGAGTATTGGATATTTTACAAATAAACCTAACAGGTTTTAAAACCTGTTAGGTCTATTGAATAGAAAAACAAATGGTAAAATTAACGATAGATAATTACACCGTCGAGGTTCCGGCAGGAACTTCAGTCTGGAAGGCAGCCCAATCGGTTGGAATTGAAATTCCGACGATGTGTTATTTGGAAGGAACCGAGCATTTCACTTCGTGCATGGTTTGCCTAGTGAAAGACGCCCACAATGGACGGCTATTTGCTTCTTGTTCGGTGCCGGTCTCCGAAGGGCAGCACATCATTACCAATGATGCTGAAACCACTGAATCGCGTAAGGCGGCGCTCGAATTGCTGTTAAGCGAACACGTGGGTGACTGTGAAGCGCCTTGTCAGTTGGTCTGTCCGGCGCACATGAATATTCCGCTGATGAACCGTCTGATTGCCAAAGGCGATTTTGCCAAAGCACTGGAAGTGGTGAAACGCGATATTGCCTTGCCGTCGATTTTGGGGCGCATTTGTCCGGCTCCGTGTGAGGCTGGTTGTCGCCGCAAACAGGTGGACGAGGCGGTTTCCATTTGTCACCTGAAAATGTTCGTGGGCGACGAAGACCTGAACAGCGATAAACCCTACCTGCCAAAGTTGGCGCCGCTTTCAGGAAAAAAAGTGGCCGTGATTGGCGCTGGTCCTGCCGGACTGGCTGCTGCATATTACCTTCAGCAAAAGGGCCATCAAGCGATCATTTTCGATAAAAATAACAAGGCTGGAGGTGAATTGCGTTTGATTGGTGAAGATGTTTTGCCCGTCTCGGTGATTGATCAGGAAGTAGCACAAATACTGGCAACCGGAGTTGAACTTCGTTTGAATGAAACGATTGATGCCGATCGTTTTATGACCCTTCAGGAAGAATTTGATGCAGTGGTTGTGGCCACAGGAACACTTACCGAAGAAACTCCTGATTTTGGATTGAAGACAGCAAAAACAGGCATCATAGCCGATAAAACAAGTTATCTGACATCAGCTTCCAATGTTTTTGCGGTTGGAAATTCGTTGCGCGCCTCGAAACTGGCTGTCCGTTCAGTAGGTCAGGGAAAGGAAGTGGCTACTGTAATTGATAATTATTTCAAAACATCAACAGTAAAAGGCTATCCAGAGCGGTTTAATTCAAAATTTGGCCGATTAGCCGAAGCTGAATTTATTCAATATAAAAAGGACTCGGAAGATGCTCCCCGTCAAAAATCGGACGCTTTGGGTTTCAGTAAGGAAGCGGCCATGGTTGAGACCCAACGGTGTATGCATTGTGATTGCCGAAATCCCGAATCGTGTGTATTGCGTGAATTGTCTGACCGGTATCAGGCTGTGCAAAAGCGTTTTCAGGGAGAGGAGCGTTTCAATGTTGAGCGATTTATCCATCGCGAGGGGATTGTTTACGAGTCGAACAAGTGCATCAAATGTGGTATTTGTGTTCGGTTGACCCGCGAACATCAGGAGGAATTTGGCTTTACTTTTATAGGGCGTGGCTTCGATGTGAAAATCGGAGTTCCGTTCAACGAAAGCGTTCAGAAAGGACTGGAAAAAACGGCGGCTATTGTGGCAAAAGCTTGTCCGACGGGCGCTTTAGCCATGTTTAACACTGAAGAACAAATCTAGATTACCTAAATAACCTACTATGAAATCAATTGTATTAAGTATTTTTTGTATGCTGTTATTGCCTTTTTTTACCGATGCGAAAATAAAAGTTTTGATTGTCGACGGACAAAATAACCACGAAGTATGGCCTAAATCGACCATCATGATGAAGCAATATCTGGAAGAGACCGGGCTTTTCTCCGTAGATATCAGACGCACAAAATACACCTGGAAAGGCGAGCGCGAAAAAGCTTATCTTCCATTGGCTGGCGTTGGTGAAACTCAGGATTTGAAAGATCCAAAAGCTGATCCTGATTTCATTCTTTCTTTCAAGAAGTATGATGTGGTTGTTTCCAATTTTGGCTGGAATGCTGCCGACTGGCCTGAAGCTACGCAAAAAGCTCTTGAAAAATTTATGAAGGCGGGTGGTGGTTTCGTTTCGGTTCATGCTGCCGATAATTCTTTTCCTAACTGGCTTGAGTATAACAAGATGATTGGACTTGGCGGTTGGGGCGACCGAAATGAAAAAGCTGGTCCATACGTTTATTATACCAACGAAGGCGAACTGGTACGTGATAATACTCCAGGAACTGCCGGTTCTCATGGGCCACAACACATTATTCCGGTTACCATTCGCGTTGCCGACCATCCCATTACAAAAGGGTTGCCCAAGGTTTGGCTGACTACCAAAGACGAATGTTACGCCAAGTTGCGCGGACCGGGCGAGAATATGATTATTCTGGCTACCGGGAAAGACATGTCGGGGAAAGCTCCAACCGACAGGCACGAACCTGTTTTGATGGTTTTGACATACGGGAAAGGACGTATCTTCCACACTACCTTAGGACATGATGATTATTCGTGCGAAGGAGTTGGGTTTATCACCACTTTTCTTCGGGGAGTTGAATGGGTCGCTACAGGAAAAGTTTCTCTGCCTGTTCCGGCTGATTTTCCTACTGCTGAACAATCGACAAGCCGAGATTTTGTGTTGAAAAAGTAAATATGCAGCATTAATTTTGTTGGTAAATTGAAAGAAATATCAGGCACATGATTCTAAGATACAAACATTTATTAGCGGTTCTGTTTATTTTACATTCCGGATTTATATCTTCTCAATCCTGGTCCATCTTTCGTGGCAATCAGCAACTAACAGGTGCAACTTCGGCAACAATTCCGGATAAGCCCAAATTGTTGACTTCGTTTCAAACAGGCGACGATATTAAAGCTTCGCCGGTGGTTGACGGACAAACTATTTTTTGCGGATCGACCGATGGAATCCTATATGCCATTGGTTTTGACGGTAAACTGAAATGGAAATTTGCCTCCGGAAACTCAATTGAAGCTCCGGCATTGATCATGAATGGTTCAGTGCTGTTTGGTCAGCTCGACGGGCTTTTCTATAAACTGGATGAAAAAACCGGCAAGGAAATCTGGAAATACAAAACCGATAACCAGATTATGGGCTCGGCCAACTGGCTCAAGGTGGCCGGAAAAAATCGGTTGTTTGTTGGGAGTTACGATTATAATCTTCACTGTTTTGGTTTCGATAAAGGCGATAGCATCTGGCGCTACGAATCGGATAATTACATCAATGGTGCACCCGCTTTATATGGCAAATATGCAGTGTTCGGCGGCTGCGACGGATTTTTGCATTTGGTGAACATCGAAACCGGCAAGGTGTTTAAAAAGATTCAGTTGGAAACGTATATCGCGTCGTCGCCGGTGATCGATGGCAAATTTGCCTATGTGGGCGATTACGAAGCCAAGTTTTTCTGTATTGATCTGGAGGCCGGCAAACTAGCCTGGAAATATCATGAAAAGGATAAGACTTTGCCTTTTATTGCTTCTCCGGCACTAAGCGGAAATTATGTGGTGATTGGCAATCAGGATAAGTTCATTTATTGTTTCGACAAAACGTCGGGCAAACTGATCTGGAAGGTAAAAACAGCCAATCGGGTAGAGTCGTCGTCAGTAATTGCCTCCGGAAAAGTAATTACCGGAACCATGGACGGAATGCTCTACATCCACGACCTGAAGACAGGTGCTGAACTTTGGAAGTATGAACTTGGAAGTGCCATTATTGGAAGCCCGGCAGTTGTTTCAGGCAAAATTGTGGTTGGGGCAGGCGACGGAAGGATTTATATTTTTGGGTAAATAGTTGGTCCGAAAGTCGGTTGATCAATTAAAACTATAACTTATGAAAGTCAGAACCTTACTTTTTTTGCTGTTCCTGCTTGTGCAAACCGTTGTTTCGGCTCAGCCTCTGAAAAAAAAGATATCACTAACTCCTGATGCGGGTTTTGTCCCATTAAATGTAAAATATGCGGAGAAAGAATACCTTGGAAAAAAGTCGATGGAAGTTTTTGATGCAGGCAGTGACACGGATTTAAAGCTGCTTAAAATTGTTAATGCGTCGTTTAAAAACGGTACGATTGAAATTAACCTGGCCGGAAATACGATGGCCAGCGCCTCAGAAACAGCGCGTGGATTTGTTGGAATCGCCTTTCGGATAAAGGATGATAACTCGAAATACGAGTGTATTTATTTACGCCCCACCAACGGACGGGCGAACGATCAGGTCAGGCGCAATCATTCGGTACAATACATTTCATATCCTGATTTCCCATGGGAAAGGTTGCGCAAAGAATTTCCGGAGAAATATGAAAGCTATGTCGATTTGGAACCCGGCGTTTGGACGAAAGTTAAGATTGTGGTTGAGGGAGACAAAGCCAAATTGTATGTTCACGACAGCGCTCAGCCTTGCCTGATAGTGAACGATCTGAAAATGGGCCCGAATGCTGAAGGCGCGGTTGGATTGTGGGTTGGTCCGGGTACTGTTGCTCATTTTTCCGATTTATACGTCACTCAATAATTCCAGAAATTTTTGCTTATGAAAATAGCACACATCATTCCGGGATCGGGCGGCAGTTTTTACTGCGGAAACTGCATGCGCGACAGCAAATACATTCGCGCGCTGAAAGATTTGGGACATCAGGTCATCAAAGTACCGCTGTATCTGCCCATTTTCGACGATGCTCACGATTTGGATGAGGTGCCGGTTTTTTATGGGGCTGTCAATCTTTACCTGAAACAGCAATTCCCAATTTTCAGGCACATGCCCACATTTGTCGAACAGGCGCTCGATTCAAAAGGTGTTCTCGAAATGGCTGCCCGAAAAGCAGGTTCTACCCGCGCGAAAGGCCTCGAAGAAATGACCATTTCGATGTTGTTGGGCGAAGACGGAAACCAAAAGGAAGAGTTGGAGCGGCTGGTGGATTGGCTGGCTGATGAGGCGAAACCCGATGTGGTTCACCTGTCGAATGCCTTGCTGCTCGGGCTGGCACACCGGATTAAGGAAAGAGTGAAGGCCAAAGTGGTTTGCTCGCTTCAGGACGAGGATGTTTGGGTTGACGCCATGGACGACCAATACCGGCAAAAAGTGTGGGATTTGATGAGCGAACGCGGCAACGATGTAGACAGGTTTATTTCGGTGAGCGACTATTTCGCCAAAGAAATTCACGACCGGATGACCATTCCTGCTAAAAAAATGACTACCGTTCATTTGGGAGTGGATCTATCTGATTACACGTCGAAAACGGTTGCTGAAAAGGGGCCAATGATTGGTTATCTTTCCAGAACCTGTGATGAAAATGGTCTGGCCGTGCTGGTCGATGCCTATATTTTACTCCGGAAAGATCCGGCATATTCATCGGTTCAACTAAAAATAACCGGCGGGAAAACCGGCGACGATCTTTCATTCATCAAAGAACAAAAGCGCAAAATAGCCAAAGCCAAACTGGATGCCGACGTATTTTGGGTCGACGAGTTTGAAGGCGACGACCGCCAGAAATTCTTCGATTCGGTTCGGTTGGTTTCGGTGCCCGTGTTGAACGGCGAAGCTTTTGGCTTGTATATGCTCGAAGCGATGGCTTCCGGCGTGCCAATGGTTCAGCCTGCTCTGGGCGCTTTTCCCGAAGTAATTGAAGCCAGCGGTGGTGGCGTCATTTATGGCGAGAACAAACCGGAATTGTTGGCCGAAGCGCTGAAAGAACTTATTTTTGATGATGCCCGCCTTCAGCAGTTGAGCGACGCCGGAGTAGCCGGTGTGAAAACACATTTCGACATTCATGCCCAGGCCCGAAAGATGGTGGCAGTGTACGAAAATGTATAATGTCATCCTGAACTTGTTTCAGGATCCCAATAAAATACAACAGACCCCGAAATAAATTCGGGGTGACGAAAAAATACTTTTATGCTTTTGAAACTCGAAAATATATCGAAATCCTACTCTAAAGAGCGGACGATTTTGGATCAGCTCAGTATGGAAATCAACGCCGGTGAGCGCGTAGCTATTGTTGGTCCGTCGGGCTCGGGAAAAACTACCTTGCTGAATTTGATTGGCGCGCTGGATCGACCCGATGAAGGAAAATTGATTTTCGACAGTCAGGACTTATCTGCCATGAACGACAACCAATTGGCGCAGTTCCGCAACCGGAAAATCGGTTTTGTGTTCCAGATGCACCACTTGTTGCCGCAATTATCGCTGATGGAAAATGTGCTATTGCCAACGCTAACCGACTCTGCACTTCAGGGAATGGAAACCGAAGATCGCGCCAAACGTTTGATTGAACGGGTAGGCTTGAGCGGAGTAGTTGGACAAAAACCTTCGGAGCTTTCGGGTGGCGAATGCCAGCGCACCGCTGTGGTTCGCGCGCTGATTAATCGTCCGGCGCTGTTGCTGGCCGACGAACCAACCGGCGCACTCGACCAAAAATCGTCGGGCAACCTCACCGATTTGCTGATTGAACTGAACAAGGAGGAAGGTGTCGCTTTGCTGGTTGTCACCCACTCGATGGAAGTGGCGCGAAAAATGGATCGGATCTATCGACTTGAAAATGGAAAATTGATGGAATCGAAACTATGACGAACACGGAAATCATATTATATACCACGCCCCAGGGAGATGTGAGGGTGGAGGTAATTGTTCAGGATGAAACGGTTTGGCTTACTCAAAAGGCAATGGGCGAATTGTTTGGCGTTGCTAAATCGACAATTAGCGAGCACCTGTCAAATATTTTTCTCAGCCAGGAATTAGTAGAGGATTCAGTTGTTCGGAAAATCCGAACAACTGCGGCTGACGGGAAAAATTACAATACTCAATTTTATAATCTCGATGCGATTATTTCGGTCGGTTACAGAGTCAATTCGCAGCAAGCCACCCAATTTCGTATATGGGCAACCAAAACCCTGAAAGAATTTATAATTAAAGGTTTTGTGCTTGACGATGAACGCCTTAAACAAGGTAAAAAGCTTTTTGGTAAGGATTATTTCGATGAATTGCTGGAGCGGATTCGGGAAATCCGGGCTAGCGAACGCAGGTTCTATCAAAAGATTACCGACATTTATTCTGAATGCAGCATTGATTATGACCCCAAAGCTGAAATCACAGTGACGTTTTACAAAATGGTACAAAACAAGCTTCATTGGGCTATTACCGGGCAAACAGCAGCCGAAATAATTTCAAAAAGAGCTGATGCAGAATTGCCAAATATGGGTTTGACGACATGGAAAAACTCACCGAAAGGAAAAATCTTAAAATCGGATGTTTCAGTTGCCAAAAATTATCTGAATGAACAGGAAATAGCGGAGTTAAACCGGGTTGTTACCATGTATCTGGATTATGCAGAAAATCAGGCCGCCAGACAGATCCCAATGAAAATGAAAGATTGGGTGGATAAATTGGATGCATTTCTGCATTTCAACGATTATTCGGTGCTTAAAAATGCCGGGACGATTTCAGCAGAGATTGCTAAGAAATTGGCAAATGACCAATATGAAAAATTCAGAGTAACGCAGGACTCGGAATATGAATCGGATTTCGACAGGGAAATAAAGCGGATAAAAGTGGAGAAGTGAGTATGACTAGATGCATCGTCCTGCTTCGCGGAATCAATGTTGGGACAGGCCGGAAAGTTCCGATGGCTGACCTGAAAAAGCTGTGCGAAAGTTTGGGTTTGAGAAATGTGCAAACCTATATTCAAAGCGGTAACCTGGTTTTTGAACTGGCGCAACCGGAACCGATTTCTGCATTGGAGACCCGCATGCAAAACGCCTTTTCAGAAGCTTTTGGTTTCGGGATTCCCGTACTGATTCGCACTGCTGAAGAATGGTTGGAGTCGATTGCTCAGAACCCTTTTCTGAAAGAGGAAAATGTGGATATCGACCGTTTGCACCTCACTTGCCTGAAAGAATTGCCATCGCCCGAATTGCTGGAGAAAATTAAAACCTTTCAGTATTTGCCGGATCGGTATGAGATCGTTGGGCGCGACGTGTTCATCTTTTGTGCCGCCGGTTATGGAACATCGAAGCTGGTCAACTCGTTTTTCGAGTCAAAGCTGAAAACACCGGCTACCACCCGAAACTGGAAAACCGTGATGAAATTGAATGAAATAACCAAATGATTAATAATAGCTGAGCGTCATCCTGAACTTGTTTCAGGATCCCTAATCGATACAACAGACCCTGAAATAAATTCGGGGTGACGATAAAATGAAAAACTAAAAATCTATGTCGCTAACCAAATACATCCTCCGCACTATTCGCCACTACCTGAAACTGAATTTTACCATCGTTTTGGGGATCGCACTGAGCACGGCCATTCTTGTGGGGGCGCTCATTATTGGCGATTCGGTGCGCTACAGTTTGCAGCAAATTACCGTGCAGCGTTTGGGCAAAACGTCACAGGTCATCACGGCAGGCGAGCGTTTGTTTGGCACCCAACTGGCCGAAAATATGGCGGCAAAAACTAATGCTCAGGTAGCGCCGGTGTTGCGCGCCAATGGTTTCGGGGTGATCAATGGTGGCGAACTACGCGTCAATCAACTGGCTGTTTGGGGGATCGATCAGACTTTTGGAGATTTTTCGAATACTCTTGGACTGTTTAATCTGAAGGAAAATGAAGTGGCGATCAACGAAAATCTGGCATCGCTTTCGGGATTAAAAGTGGGCGACGAGTTGTTGCTGCGCCTCAATAAACTCAATACGTTTCCGGCCAACACGCCTTTTGTTTCCGAGCAGGAAGCCACAGTTTCGTTTCAGGTTTCGGTGGCCAAAATCCTGAAAACCGACGAACTGGGAAACTTCAACTTGAAAAACATACAATCGGCGCCGCGCAATGTGTTCGTGAACCTTGCCGAACTGAACAAGCAAATGGGTCTTCAGGAAAAGGCCAACGTGTTGCTGTTTGCCGGTGCTGCCGATGGAATCGATTTACCTAAAATGCTCCAGGAAAGCTGGGCGTTGAGTGACCTGAACCTGACGATTCGCGAAAATCAGGGATTAAATTATACCGAATTGATTTCTGACCGTGTGTTTGTGGAGGAGACGGTTGAGCAATTTGCCCTGAAATCCGTTGCTGGCGCGAAACCGGTATTCAGCTATTTTGTGAACTACTTTACTGTGGGCAACAAGCAAACACCTTATTCATTTGTATCGACCGACGAAAGCCTTTCAGGAAACCAAATGGCGGTGAGCGAATGGCTGGCCAAGGATTTGGACGCCAAAGTGGGCGACGCGGTGAAGGTTTCTTACTTCGAGGTGGGTCCGTTGCGCCGACTGGTTCAGAAAGACACCACGTTTGTGATCAGCTCCGTGTTCAAACTGGAAGGCGCCAAAGCCGATCCGCAACTGGCGCCGGTGATTCCGGGCTTGTCTGATGCCGGAAATTGCCGCGATTGGAAGACCGGAGTGCCGGTCGATTTGAAGAAAATCCGCCCGATTGATGAGGCATACTGGAACAAATACAAAGGCACGCCTAAAGCTTATATTTCGGCTGAGACGGCCCGAAAACTGTGGCGAAACCGCTTTGGCGAAGCTACGGCAATTCGCGTGGAAGGATCGAAAAAAGTTGAAATGGAAACCGTGCTGTTGGCCGGATTAATTCCCTCGCAGGTGGGTTTCGAACTGACCAACGTGAAAAGCGACGGAATGGCGGCCGCGACCGGTGGTACCGACTTTGGCGGACTGTTTATCGGACTGAGCTTTTTCGTATTGTTTGCCGCGGTATTGCTGGCTTCCCTGCTGTTTAAACTGTCGCTCAATTTCCGCCGTCAGGAAATCGGAACGCTGACTGCCCTTGGGTTTTCGTTCAGGCAACTTCGGAAAATTTATCTCGCCGAAGCCTGCATTCTCATTGTTGCAGGAATCGTGTTGGGGCTGCCGTTTGCCATTTTTTATAACAACCTTATTTTGCGCGCCATCAACACCATTTGGGTCGATATTGTGCGCACGTCCATCGTCAATATTTCCATTCAGCCAATGTCGCTGCTCGTGGGCAGTTTGTCGATTGCACTGATTTCCATCGTTGCCGTTTGGCTGATCCTGAACCGTTTCCTGAAAAACGAAGTGATTGCCTTGCAGCGGAAAACTTTTTCTGAAAAACACAAAACCGGGAAATGGTCGCTCCGTCTTAGCCTTTGCCTGATCCTTCTTTCTCTCGCGATCCTGTTTGGAATGGGCTTTAAGAGCGGTGAAATTAATCCGGATATGTTTTTCACAGCTGGGTTTGGCTTTTTGCCCGGACTCATTTTGCTCTTCGATTTTTGGATGCAACGACTGGCGATTCAGGAAAAGCGCGCGAAATTTTCGGTAAAAAGTCTGCTGCTGAAACGCATTGCCGGGGAGCGCCGCCGCAACGTAATGATCGTGAGTTTCCTTTCGGTGGGCGTGTTCATGGTGGTTTCCACCGGACTTTACCGCAAGGATTTGACGGCGCATGCCGAGTTGCCGTCGTCGGGAACGGGCGGGTACGACTATTTTGTGGAAACGACCATGCCGGTGCTGTTTGACGTGAATACGCAGAAGGGCAGGGAAGACCTGAATTTGCCCGACAGCGCGCAGGTGGTGCAATTCCAGGTGCAGCAGGGCGACGATGCCAGTTGCCTGAACCTGAACAAGATTTCGCGTCCGCGGCTGATGGCTTTCAATCCGACGGCTTTCGATCAGCGCGGTGCCTTTACTTTTGCCACCCGAACTGACGAACTGGACGCCCAGCATCCGTGGCTGACGCTGAATAAAACGCTGGCCGATGAGGTGATTCCCGTCGTTGCCGACCAAACGGTGATTCAGTGGGGACTGATGAAAAGCGTGGGCGACACGCTGATGTATAAAACCGAGGACGGCAAGGATTTGAAACTGAAACTGGTGGGCGGACTGGCGAACTCGATTTTTCAGGGCAATGTGCTGATTGCCGACGAGCATTTTAACCGGGCATTTCCCTCAGTTAGTGGCTCGAATGTGTTCCTCATGGATGTGAAAGATACCGCCTCGGTGGTAAAGGATTTGCAAAGCGGCATGCGCAATTACGGCCCTGAAATCAGTCGCGCCACCGACCGCTTGCTGTCGTTTTATACGGTTGAAAATACTTACCTCAATATTTTCCTGATGCTGGGTGCGCTGGGCTTGCTGATTGGCACTTTGGGCCTCGGCATCCTGATTTTCCGCATCACGTTCGAGCAAATTCCCGAATACGCTTTGCTGCTTTCGCTGGGCTTCTCCAAAGCCAGCATTCAGCGCCTGGTGATGCGCGAAAAGTTCTTCCTGATGTTGGTGGCCGTGTTGATTGGCCTGATTCCGGCCATTTTGAGCGGTTTGCCAACCTTGCTTTCTTCGCTTTATGCCGGACTGTGGATTTGGCTACCTGCCATTTCAATTCTGGTAATTCTAAGCGGAACCATTTTTAGCTTAATCGCTATCCGAATGGCTTTCAAGCAGAATTTGGTGCAGGCGCTAAGGAATGAGTAAGATAATTTTTCAAGGGATGATGGAGCTGCCCCTCATTAGCGCTTTTACTCATAAGATGGGAATGGAGGTTAATATCTGGATTATTTTACACTTAATAATCCATTTATTTTTTTTGATAGATTTTTAGAGTTTATTTCATACTCAATGTCAAATTCATTATCCGATTTATAAAAAATGAATGATGGCAGCGAAATTGCTTCATTTGCTGATAGTTCATCAATCTCGCATTCTAAAATTATGTAGTTTGGATTATCATAGTAGATTTCAAAATCAAACAAATATTCTAATACTTTATAATAATGGTTTTTCCTCATGTTTCTTTTCTCGTTAGTTCCAGAGGTAAAAGAACTAATCGAGTAATAGGATTCAAAATCGTGATACAGTGGCATCAATTTCTTTGAGTAGGACTCATTAACCATACTGTCTTTATGATGTTTAAACCACTGAGTTAAAATGTTGTTGGTGTCATTGAAATCTTTTAATACGTCTAAACGTTTTGGACTTGGAAAATCTCGCGGTGAGATGATTTTAATATACTTTGGAAAAAATAATTTGATTTTCAGACCTTTCTCAAAGGATTTACTTTCATTTCTTAAAACTATTGGCAGGAAGCTAAACTTTTGCACTTTGGACCAAAACTTTAATAAATCAAATAGATTTTCAAGTCTATAATCAAAGTCGTCAAATAACGCTTTTTTGTTTTGTTCATTTTCGGTGCCTCGAAAAGTAATACTACCACTATTCCAAGGTATAAGCCCAGAGGAACTATTTGATTCTTTTAAATCTCCAAATTTGAAGAAATCATCACAAAGGTCTATGCTGAGTGAATATTTAGCCTTTTTCTTAGTTTCGTCAATTTCGTAATCAGAGATTACAACAGGCTCATTTTTGTAAGGAGGAAATGACTTATTAAGTCCACCTAATGGCGAGAGTTTTATCAACTCTCCAAAAGGTGAATTGATATTTTCTATTTTTTCTTTTGGTTCAATCTTAACCTCAAGCTCAAGTGTCTTATGATATAATTCAATTAAATCATTTTTTTCTGTTGTGATAAAATCTAAATCTTCAATTGAGGGTAAATTAATAAATGAAATACTCTCTTTAAACTCGGAACAGCCCGTAAGGTAAAAAGACAATAATAACTCACTATTAGATTTTGAAATGTGCTTGGCGTAATTATGCTTTATCCATCCAAGCAATTCATTTTCAAAGTGGGACCTTGATACTTTTTTCCCAGAAGTTGAGAAAAACATAAATTGACTAACTAACCCACCATAAATCAACTCCTTGGTAAAATAATCAACATTAATCTCATTCAAGGACAGAAATCTATCAATTAAAGAGATAATTGCTCCTTTTATAGTAAGTATATCAAGACTATAAAAATCAACTTTTATTTTGTCTTTAATTGAAAAAAGGCTTTTAAATTTTTCATCTAAATCAACTTCTTCAATACTCCAAAAATTATTAAAATATTTTTTTGTCATAGAAGTTGAATTCCCAACAAGAACAACGTTAAATGACAGCGCCGATGAGTTTTCATTATATAAATCAAGCAGATAATTAAGAATTTCTGATTTTCCAAAATCATTAATTGAAGATTTTACTTGATAGATTTTTTCTTTTGAGTTAGCATCTATCCATACAATATCAACTTTGTCATTTTTTGTATCTGGTTCGATACAAATACTTTTCCAGTCATTTTGCAATGATTCTAGAATTGCAATAATTGTTTGAATTATATATCCTCTTATGCTTTCTTGTCCACTCATTCTTTTTTCAAGCTTGCCGCTAATATTTGTAAACACGTCAATTGCGTGTATATCCTCCTTAACTCATCCGATTTAGGATATATATTTGGTAAAACGGCTGTATATACTAATTAAACCCTTTGATTTTAGCTTCTCAAATATAAACAATTCCTATGTTCAGCTTTATTACTTTACATCTAAGTTATGAACAATCAACCAACTGATTCGAAGAGCTTTATTTGCACCAAAAACATCCGCTAACCCACTTTAAAGATGAAACGTCGCACTTCGAAGGTGGAAGCTTGCGGTTCGAAGATAGAGTGTTGCGGCTTTGAAGTGGGGGAGGGTACTTCGCGGGTGCAACAATGCACCCCGGAGGTTCAACGTTGGGGCAAAAAGGTGCAAGCGAGCGGCAAAAAGATGCAACGTTGCGGTTCAGAACTCCGGCGTTGCGAGTTTGAAGTGGGGAGGGGTACTTCAAAGGTGGAATGATGTATGTTTGAAGTGGAGGGGGGTACTTCCGAAGTACCCCCCTCCACTTCGGAAGTACCCCTGCAAAGCCAGTCAGGGCTTCACCTCGAGTGAAACCCTGACTAATCCCGAATGAACTTTCCGGTTAGTTCGGTAGTTTAGGATTTGATTCAGAATAAACTGCTAATCACTAAAGCGTTCCGCTATGAAAACAAGATTTCTAACAATTCTTACAGTTACCAATTTAGTCGTGTTGCTGGTCGTGGTTTTCATCATCAGCTCGTCGTCAAAATCGGATGGGATTCCGACAGTGGTGAAAGCCCGTGCCTTTGAGCTGGTTGATGCCAACGGAAAAGTTCGTGCCGAAATTAAGGTACTGCCAGCCGAACCCAATGCCACGATGCCTGACGGAACCAAAGGCTATCCGGAAACAGTCATCCTGCGGCTGATCGATTCGCAGGGCGGACCCAATGTGAAACTCACTGCCACCGAAGATGGTTCTGGAATGGTGTTGGGCGGCGATTCAGGCTATGTTCAGGTTTTGTCGCGAAGCGCCAACCCCACTGTAAAACTGAACAGTAAAAGCGGTAAAGAAAGGGTTTTCAGGATTGAATAAGAAACCCTGAAAACAAGCCGAAAGTGTCAGATTTTCTTTTCGATCAGCCAGTAATGTCCAAACGGATCGATGAATTCGCCTTGCCGGTAGCCATAATCGTAATCCTGTGCCGGATGGGTGACAGTTGCCCCCGCAGCAACGGCCTTTTCCATAACCGCATCAACATCAGGAACAAAAAGCCCAATGGTGACGGTAGTTCCATCGTGCTTTCCCGGATTAAATTCGCCTGAGGTTAAAACCTCTTCGTGGAGATGGAAGATTGTTTTGCCGATGGTTAACTCGGCAACATGAATGCTGTCATCACTATTGGTAACCCGGAATTTTTCAATCGCACCAAATGCTTTTGAATAAAAGGAAATGTCGCGGATACCGTGTTTGATATAGAGTTGGGGTGCAAAAACTATCGGATTGCCTTCGTCCATGATTGATTCATTTAAGCGATTAAAATGATTTCATTCAGAATCGTCAACTTTTAAATAAAACAACAGGGACTCCTGAAAGTTTAAGCCAGGTTTTACCCGAAAATGACCCCGAAATCAGGAAGATTGGGGGACCTGGCGGTTTACCAAATCAGGTTCGGGTTCAGCAGGCAATCCGGAAACAGAGATCCTCCGCCTGATTAATTCAGTCGTCCAAACGTTAAAATTTCAGCTACTAATGATGGCTCGGGTATGATTTTGGGCGGCGATTCGGGTTATGTTCAGGTTTTGTCTCGAAGCAAAAATCCACAAATTAAACTTGCGTCGAAAGACGGGAAAGAACAGGTTTTGGGAACGAATTAGCCCGAAATGTGGGGCAGAGGAGGGCTATCTAAAAAATCAAAACTCGTAGTTAGGGTCATCCCGAATTTATTTCGGGATCTGCCATTGAGTGTGTTGAGATCCTGAAACAAGTTCAGGATGACTGGATCTTTGATTTTTAGATAGCCTCTTGACTCCGGGGAGAATGATCAATTGATGTGTTTATTTTTCCAATTCGGCTAAGAGCGCCAGGGCACGATCGCGCAGGGGTTTTTGGCGTTTGTACCAGATGAGGTAGCCGACGCCAAATCCAGCACACAAAAGCAGCAGGTAAGCCCCAAAGGCCACCGCAATCCTTAGTTTGGTATCGTCAATGTTCGGTATCATTTCTTCGCTGGTAAGGCTGACTCCAATGGCTGCCAGAAACGCAGGGAACAAAGCTTTCGCTGTTTTGGTCTGCCAGATTTCGTATCGCTGTGCCGCTTTTCGGAGCATTTCGGTGGTTGGAATTCCATAGTCAACCGTTTTGTATTCGTTATTCAGATTCCGGAAGACGAGGGCGAAAAACAGGAAACTGGCCGAAAAGAAGAAGAAACCGATTTCCTTCAGGATGGATTCGCCATCATAAATCAGAAAAAGAAAGAAGCAAAAATAGAGCGGGGCAAAAATCCACATGAGCCATTTAAAACGGTTGGTCAGGTGCATGTTGCGGTCGTCTTCGCGGCGCAGCCCTTCAATAAGCTGATTGAGGTCTATATTTGGATTATTTATGCTTGTATTCATGGCGGTTATGCTTTAATTAACTGTTGTTTCAGGGTTTCTTTAATCCGGTGTATCTTCACCTTTACGTTGGGTTCGGTAAGCCCGATGATATCGGCGATTTCGCGCATCGACAGGCCTTCGAGTACCAGTGAAATCAAGGCTTTATCGATGATCGAGAGCAGATTCAGTTCAGCTTCAAGCGCTTCGAGTTGCTGTTCTTTCTTCTGTTTCAGTTCCAGTTCGTCGTTATCAAGCAAAATATTCAGGCTTTGCGGCGTTTGGTCGATGCTCAGGTTCATGTTTCGGTAAGCTTTTCCGGCGAAACTCAGCGAAGTATTCACCGCAATGCGGTAAATCCAAGTGCTGATGGCCGAATCGCCGCGAAACTTATCGAGGCTTTTCCAGATGTTGACCAAAATTTCCTGGTACAGATCTTTCCGGTCTTCCGAATTCGATGAGTAATACCGGCAAATACCCTCGATCCGGAGTTTGTTTTCTTCAATAATTTGCTTGAACCGAAGTTCTTTTGAATCGTTCATCAATCGTGTTTTTGTTATTTAGTCAGGGCAGGGGAGAATTGGTTACATTTTTTTTAGCCTTTACTGAAATTAACGGGCAATTTGATTTTTCGGATTACCCCGAACCCCTGAAGGGAGCCCGAAAAATCAAAAAAAATCACCCTTCAGGGCCGGGGTAATTTTTTTGATTTTGGGCATCTTTTCAAATTTCAAACAGTTTCTCAGGGATTGTCACAATCCTGTTGCCTTTGTAACTGATTTTAATTTATTGAATTAAAGTTGGGCTGATTGCTGTTTTTCGGTAATGTAGTTTTCTACCAGTTTTTCAAGTATTTCCAACGGAACGGCTCCATTTTGAAGGATGACCCGGTGAAATTCCTTCAGGTTAAACTGGCTGCCCAACTGCTGTTTTGCCCGTTCGCGGAGTTCCAAAATCTTTATCATCCCGATTTTGTAGGCACAGGCTTGTCCGGGCATTACAATGTATCGCTCGATTTCGGTGGTTACTTCGGAGGTGGTTAAGCCGGTTTGTGCCACCATGTAGTCGATGGCCTGCTGGCGTGTCCATTTTTTATAATGAATGCCGGTATCTACCACTAGCCTGACAGCGCGCCACATTTCGGATTGCAGCCGCCCCAGGTTACCAACGGGGTCGTTGGTGTAAAATCCCAGTTCCCAGGCCAGTTGTTCCGAATACATGGCCCAACCTTCGATATAAGCAGTGAAGGGAAGTACTTTCCGGAAAATTGGCTTTCCTTTTAATTCGGCCTGAAGGGCGTGCTGAAAATGATGTCCGGGGATTCCTTCGTGATAAGCCAGACTTTTCATGGTGTAGGTGGGATGCTCGTGCACGCTGCGCAGATTCACGAAGAATGTGCCTTTGCTGGTGCCATCGAGTTTGGGGCCGGTGTAATTGGCCTTGGGCTGACCGGCTTCCCTGAATTCGGGAACACGCTTCACCTCAATGCCGGCTTTGGGGCGGATATCGAAAGCAACTTGCAGATTGGCATCTGCTTTTTGCAAAATCTCGGTGTACCCCTGCAACAGTTTTTGCCTTCCTTCATCGTTTTCAGGATAAAGGAACCGCTGATCCTGACTCATTGCCTGAAGTACGAAGCCAATGCTTTGCGTGGTATCGCTGTATCCGATGCTTTTTAAAATCGTTCGCATCTCGTTGCTGAGCCGCGCCACCTCTTTCAGTCCGGTTTGATGCACCTCTTCGGGACTCATACTGGTGGTGGTCATCAAATGAAGCAGGTAACGGTAGTAGGCATCGCCGTTGGGCAATTTCCAAACGCCATCGTCGGTGGTAGCTATGGTTTGCAGGTGTTCGAGGCAGCTGATCAGCTTTTGGTAGGCGCCGAATACGGAGGTGCTGATTTCGGTTTCTACCTGTTGAGTTAATTCGTTTTTTTCGGCGGCATTAAGGTCTTTCAGTTCGGCTATTTTGGTAGTAAAACTGGTGTACAGAATATTGCTTTGGGCTGGTTTGCCAATAAAAGCCCGTGTTTCATCGAGTACCCGATCAATCACAAACCGGGGTGGAACAATTCCTTTTTCTTCTCGGGTTTTCAGTCCGGCAAGCAGTTGGTCGAATTTGGTTCCGAATTTCGATAAACGCACAATGTAGGCTTTTGCATCGCTCTTGCTGCGGATTTTGTGTGCGTTCACCATAAAAGTGGGCAAGTCGTTCTGAATGCCCGACATCTGATTCACCGGATAGCTGTGGTAAGAAAACGGTTCACCGTCGATGTTGCTTTTCAGATACCATTTCAGAATGTCGGTGTTTAATTGATTTTCCCTAGTTTGCTTCCCATAATTGTAGCTGAGCAATATGTCATAATCCTTTTTCAGGAGATCAAGATTTTCACGTTCCTGCTTGTCGGAGATGTCGGTAAGCTTGTCTTTATTCCAATCATTCAGTACCGGAATGCCGAGCGTTGTAATCAGTTCGGGATCGCGTAACACAATTTCAACAAAAACGCGATTGTAGAAATTGTTGATATTAAATGGTCTGAACCAAATAAGATTTACCACCCAAATTACGGCAATCAATACTACGCTGAATAATATTCGCTTTGTCCAAAATTTCCAGGTTCGGTTAGATGTTTTCACTGTTTGAGTTTTTAGACCGGTTTCATTCAAATTTACGAAATTTATAGCAGCAATTTTTCAGGCTTTTTTTCTATACGCAGGATAAATACATAAAGCTTATAATGCTACTCTTTTTTGTTTTCAAAATGAAACAGTTGAACGAAACTATTCCTTATCTTAACTGTTCAAATCCAACATATTTAATTTAAACTACAACGTATGAGTAAACTATTCAGATTTGGAGAAGATGTGCCGGGTTATGAAATTCCGGTTTTAAACGAGCGTGAAATTCGCGCAGCTGCCGGAATATTGTTTGCATGGGCTTTCCTTGCTATAAACACAGCGATTATGAAGGGCAGCTTTGCACTTCTGAAATATTTTATTCTGGCCTTTCTGGTCGATTTTATTATCCGCTTATTTGTTAATCCGAAATTTGCTCCAACCTTGATTATCGGGCGTTTGATTGTCCGCCGGCAGGTGCCTGAATACGTTGGTGCCGCACAAAAGAAATTCGCCTGGGTTATCGGGCTGTTTTTGGTGCTGGTAATGTTGGCGCTGGTTGTTTACCTGAATACTTACAGCGCAATTACCGGTCTGATTTGCTTGATTTGCCTGATCTTCCTGTTGTTCGAGTCGGCTTTTGGCATTTGCCTGGGTTGTTTGTTCTATGGATGGTTTTATGGAAAGAAAGCGCAGTATTGTCCCGGCGAAGTTTGCGAAATAAAAGATCGGCACGAGATTCAGAAAATATCGTGGCCACAAATATTTATAGTGCTTGGATTTATTGCCTTTGTGGTGGCTTCGGTGTATTTGTTCAGCGAAACGTTTAATGAAAAACCCCAGGATTTGTTTAAACTCTTAGGCTCGAAATAACCGATCGGCTTGTCATAAAAAAGTCAGGATTTCATACCGATGAAGTCCTGACTTTTTGTTTGGTCAGCTTTGGTCCTGATTCAGCGAATTTTCATCGTTTCGGAGCCTGATAAAAAAGATGCTGATGATGCACCAGCCGATCCAAAACAGGTATCCGCCGATATGGAAACGCTGACCCAGTAAGCTGTGTGAGATTGTCCGGAAATCCAGATAGGTGAAATATAAACCCAATACGGCCAGCAATATCATCGAGATTTGTACGGCGAGGTTGGTGTTTCGCGGATATCGCTTCCAAACCCGGTACTGAATGATTTCCAGAATCAGCCAGACTCCCCAGACTAGCAAAGCGCCTTTCCACCAGGAGTTTAAAAACGTGTATTCCCTGTGCAAAACATGGATTCCGACTTTGCCAACTATGGTTGCTTTCGACAGTGTCCATCCAATAAGTAATGCAAGTGGCAACAATATGGCGTTTAAAGTGAGTAATTTTTTATTCATCGGTTATTTTTTTAAGCTCTATAACGAATAAGGTTGGTTAAAGATTGTGGGTTAGCGCTACTTCAAAAGAAGCTTATTTCAATTTAAACAAACCCTGGCCGGAACAGTAAAAAAGAACGAACTTCCCTCGCCAGCCTTGCTGTTTACCCAAATATTTCCATTGTTTTTAGCTACAAATTCGCGGCAAAGAATCAGCCCCAGCCCCGAACCATCTTCGTTGTTGGTTCCTTTGCGCTTTACGGTCGAGTCTATTTTAAACAGGTTTTTGGCATCTTCATCCGAAATGCCAATTCCCGAATCTTTCACACAAATGGTAATTTGGCCGTCGGTTTGGGTAGCCTCAACCTTTATCAGGCCGTTTTCAGGCGTAAATTTGATGGCATTGTTCACCAGGTTTCGCAATACGGTTTCAATCATCTGTGGGTCGGCAAACAGCATTAGATTGTGGCTGAAGCTCATTTCGATGCGGATATTTTTCTGGTCGGCCAGCGAACGGAGAACACTCACCGAATTATCGACGATCTGCTTTAGCTCAATTTCACGGGGATTAAACGTCAGCCGGCCGGTTTGCGATCGCGACCATTCGAGCAGGTTTTGCAACAGCCTGAAAATATTGTTGGTAGAGTGGTGGATGTCGTCGGCAAATTTTCGTCGTTCTTCTTCCGTAAAATTGTTGTAATCTTTACTGAGCAGGTACGAATATCCCATCACGGTGTGGAACGGATTTTTCAGGTCGTGCGCAATGATGGAAAAGAATTTGTTTTTCGATGCATTCAATACCCTGAGTTCGTTTTCGCTTTTCTCAATCATCCGGTTTTTCGATTCCAGCAGTTTGTTCGATTTATCTTTATCGAGGTACCTGTTCAAAACAAATAAAATTAAAACGAGCAGCAGGCTTGCGGTCACAAATCCCAGCGTTTTAAGCTGTTTGTTTTTTCGTAATTGGATATCCGTCAGAATGTGCCTGGCCTGTAACTGATTGATTTCGTTCTGCTTTTTCTCGGTTTCGTATTGCTTTTCGAGGTTGATAATCTGTTCGTACTTTTCTTTTTGTACCATGCTGTCGTTGTATTGCACGAAGAGTTCGTGATATTTTAACGCAGTTTTATAGTCTCCCATGAACTTGTACGTTTTCGCTATTTCGAGGTAGTTTGCCCTTTTCATCGCAAATCCTTTTTTGAACTTGTCGGTTAGGTTTAAACTCTCCTGAAAAGCATTCAGAGCCTCCTTATATTTCCCTTTTTTTGCGTAGACCAAACCTATTCCCTGCCTGATCTCCGGCTCAAACTGGTTCCATCCCAGTTCTTTGAATTTGATCGATGCCTGATTGAATGTAACGATTGCTTTATCCAAACTGTCGGGATAATTGGGATAAAGTGTGGCAATATTGGTAAGTGCAATGTTCTGATATCCGGTCTTGCCCAACTTTCCAAAAAGCCGGTAGGCCATCCAGAAATTTACAATAGCCGAGTCAGGCTTTTCCATGTTCGAGTAGGTATCGCCTAATCCATTGTAGTTTACGGCCATACTTGCCGAATCCTTTATTGAGGTGTTTAAATTCAGCGCTCTTTTGTAGTAGGTGATGGCATCCCGATGGTTGTTCATTTTGGCATGAGCCATGGCGATGTTCGAAATGATGTCAGCCGTGTACTCTTTGTCGTTTTCGCAGGTGCGAAGAGCTTTGATGAATTGACTGATTGCTTTATCTCCCTGATACATGAGGTGGTAACACAACCCAATTGAGTTGTAACAATTCGTTACATCGAATGAATCTTTGAGCGATTCGAATAATACAATGGCCTTTTCGTATTGTGGGATGGCTTTGGAATACTCTCTGGAATAATAGCTGGTTTCACCTAAGTAGTAAATAGCCTTGGCCTGTTCAGGAAGTTGCTTTTGCTTTTCGGCCAGTTTTAAAGCCCGCCTTGTATAGGAATTGCTCTTTGCTGTATCATTTCGCAGGAGAAGGGATAGCTCAAGGTATAATGCCGTTTTTTTGCTGTCGGAAGCTTTCTCGCAAAGCTGCAGCAAACTGTCGACTTTTGCCTGAGGAAACGCGTTCAGGGCAAATAAAAGGGTAATAAAAAAGGATAGAAGTCGCATCCAGTTACGGCTAAAGGTGCTGTAATTTAATCCTTTTTTATGAAAGTTGTGTGGAAATGAACAATAAAATTGTTTAAGGGCTAAATTATAGTATTTCTGCAGTATGATTAAATAAAAAACTCCGGCAAAACATTGTTTGCCGGAGTTTTTGTTATCGTATATTCTGACCTTACCAAACCAGATTTGAGCTCAGTAAATTGTCAGGATTAAGGTTGTTTACCTCGATTGATTTAAAGTGTTTGTATGTTCCAACCTTCAGCTCGTAGGTGGCGGGTTCGTCGCAAACAATCATGCCGCGAGGATGCAGCTGCAATGCACTGATCGTCCACATGTGGTTTACACCTTCTTCAATGGCGTGTTGCAGCGCGCGGGCTTTGTTGTAACCATTCACAATAATTACCACTTCTTTGGCATCCATTACGGTGGCAATACCAACAGTCAGCGACGATCCGGGTACTTTATTCACATCGTTTTCGAAGAAGCGCGAATTGGCCACTTTGGTGTCGTAATTCAGCTCTTTGTCGCGTGTGCGCGAGGCCAGCGACGATCCGGGTTCATTAAAAGCAAGGTGTCCGTCAGGGCCAATTCCGCCAAGGAATAAATCGATTCCGCCAACAGCTTTAATTTTATCTTCGTAAGCCAGGCATTCGGCTTTAATGTCAGGAGCATTTCCGTTCAGGATATTGGCATTTTCAGGTTTAATATCGATGTGTCCGAAGAAATTCGTCCACATAAATGTGTAATAACTCTGCGGATGATCTTTTGGAATGCCCACGTATTCATCCATATTGAAGGTTACAACATTCTGAAACGACACCTTTCCGGCTTTGTGCAGAAGGATAAGGTTGCGGTAAATACCCAGAGGTGATGAGCCTGTAGGCAGGCCTAATACAAATGGTTTTGCGGGGGTGGGGTTAGCCAGAATAATTTTTCTGGCGATGTAATTAGCTACCCATTGTGCGGCTAATTCGTAATTGTCCTGAATAATAAGTCTCATAATATTTAATTCTGATGGTTTTTTTCAATCTTAGTCAGGCGTTCAATCATTTTTTCGCCAAGCATCGATTTCCGTTCGATATGATTTACAATTTCATTTACAAAATCATTGCTTTCAAAGTTACCTCTAACTTTTTCAAAATCCAGTTTTTGAGTCGTTTTATTGCCATCCATACCAAAACCGGTCATCGAATCGAGCCTGAATTCTTTCTTGGCATCGTCGTACAACAATTCGTCGAGTCCGACAACGCTCGATTTCCAATTTTCAACAAGAGAAATCAGGTCTTCAATTGTTAGTTTCTCAATGGATTTGCCGGTTTTCTCAGCCAGGAGTTCGGCAGCCCAGGTCCATTCGTATTCGTAGTAACTGTTGTGCAATGCCTTAAATTCCTGTTCGATGGTTGGCAGACTTGCCAGCTCTTTCTTTTCAATGCATTTAATCAGTCGGCTGATTTCAGTTTTTGGTGCAATCAATCCGGCCAGGTCGCTCCATTCGCCCTGCCCAATGGTGTGCTTTGGCTTCAGGCAATTTCTGAGTTCTTCCAGCGTTTGAACATCACATTTTTCGAGCCTCGAAATAACCGAATTTCCAAGAAATTTCCAGATCGCTTTTTCGTAAAGTTCAATTCCCCGTTCCAGCGAACTCCGGTTAATCAGTGTATTCCGGTAGGCAAAAACTTCGGTAGTCTCTCCTGAAATTTCTTTCAGACTGCGGAGGATTTCAAGTCCTTTCGCCATTTTTTTGATGGTGAACGGGCTAAGCAGGTTGAAGTTGATGCAATCGAGTTTTTCGGGGTCTTTGCGCTTATCGCGTCGCGGCCATTTCATCACGTCGCGGATGGTTCCCACGCTGCGGAGGTTAACTCCGGGCGCAATCCAGCTGTCGTCCTTGTTTTCGATGAGGTATGAAAATGGCAGATCAGACGTGTCGGTATTTTTGTAATGGCGTCCCATCACCAGCGTGAAAGCGCCAATTTTGGCCGGCCACAGAATGTACGAATCGGAAGTTGTTTTCGAGCCACGCTCCACAATACCGTGATGAATCGGCCCCAGTTTATACATGTGGTTACTCTGGTTCGAGCCGCTGCCCGCGTTGCAGAACGAGAACATCCCGGCAATCAGCAACGTCGATTTGTGGTGGGTTACCGTGTAAGGCCCACCAAATATGGAGCAGGCTTCGCCATGAAATCCCTGGCAGTTGGCAAAAAACAGCGAGTTTTCAGCCGAATACTGCTTCCCCAAAATACAACCCTGACCCACAAAACAGTGTGAAACGATGGTTCCGTCGGAAATCTCGGCTCCGGATGAAACAATGAAGTTTTCGGCGATGATTCCGGCACCCAGTTTTACCGGTGCAAACTGGTTACTGTTTACCGTGCCGTTTTCGAGCCGTGTTGATCCCAAAACCTGGCTGTAGGGGCCAAACTTGATGTTTTTTATCTGGCGTGTATTCCGGATTACTGAATGGTGCCCGATGATTCCGCGGTTGCTTTTTATCGAATCGGCATAGGCCGTAATCATACTTTCAAGCTCCTGAATGAGGCAGTGACGATGTTTGTACCAGGCCAGAATGTAGGCCAGATGCGCTGAAAGCTTGTCATAAATCATTACGCCACGGCCACCGGTTTCGTCGAGTGTCGATACTTTTATGCCGTTGCCGAAAGTTGTTTCTCCGTCGATAAAACACAATTCGATGTTTTCGAGGATCACATGGTCGTGAATGTCGTAGTTGGCCAGGTAATTCGAAACCTGACTGATGTATACATGGTCGCCGATGGTGCAATTGTGGATAGTGGCATGATAAATACCGCAGTTGCGCGTAATTCCGCCAGCAAATTCAACGATTCCTGAATTATCGCCAATCTGGATATTTCCGGAGAAGTGAACGTTTTTGATGTTTCCCGGAATAAACTCGTCGCAAACCTGAATATTGTTCCAATCAGTGGCCGAACATCCCTGCCGGGTAAGAGTTTCAATTTCAGGCGGAGTAAGTAACCGGTATGTTTTTTCCATGAATTTCGCTTTTACAATGTTATCTGGGCCAGGTAGTCGTAATGCTGACCTTTGAAAACTTTTTTGATTTTCAGATCATTCTTTTCCACGGCATTCTCCAGATTGCTTAAATCGACATACAACCAGGGGAAAGGCTGACTGATCCAGCCTTTGTATTCAGTTTGAAACGTAAGTTGTCCGTAATAATTGTTGTCCGAAATATTTATCAGGGCAGCGCCATCTTCTTCTTCGAAAAGATATATCAGGTCGGATGAATCGATCAGAATCTGACCTCCCGGATTCAGCAACGATTTCAGATGGTGAAGTAAAACATCCAGTCCGTCAAGTGTTCCGGCAATACCGGTGCCGTTCATCAGCAGAAGAATGGTGTCGAATTTTTGGCTGTTAAACCTGAAAATATCCAGATTGACTACATTCTTAAGATTTCGGCTTTGCAAAACCTGACAGCAGAGCGCTGATGTTTCGATAGAAGTGATGTCAAAACCTTTATCGTGAAGATACAATGAATGAGCTCCGGCACATGCCCCAACGTCGAGTATCGTTCCGCGGCAAAGACTCAGTGCCTTTTTTTCAAGCGCCGGCATTTGCCGGTATGTGCGGAAAAGGTAGCTGGTATCGATCGTGTCATCGTCAAAGTCATCAGCATGAACAATGATGGGCTCATTGATGGAGTTGAACTGATAGTCGTAAACCGCTCTACCAATCGGATCGTCAAATTGTTGGATCATACCTTTGTGCTGGGAGATGAATTAAACTTCAGCTAATTTTTGCTCAAATTTAAAACATGTTTTTTGTTTTTGGGAGTAAATGTAGAATCCTTCTGATGGACCTTCGCCAATGACTACAATTTTTGAGTCAGGCATGTTTTTCGAAAAAGAAACAATTTCGTCCAGGTTGAGGTTTTTCTTTTGCAACCATTTCGAGGTTAAAAAATCACCGAGGCGCCATCTGCTGCCATTTTCCTCCGCTGCTTCAAAAAGCTTTAACGCTGCTTCGAAATTGATTTCAATAAAATGGGACATGTTATGATTATATGTTTAAGCTAAATTAAGGCAAAGCAAGGTGAAAAAAAAGTATTATCAAAAAAATCCTTGCCCGAAAATTAAAGGTTTAATGTTTTGTTATTTGACGCAAATCAACTTTATACATGCAGTTGTCCTGATTGTTGAAAACCATGTTTTGAAAGAATTTATGGTGATTGCAGAACAGTCAAATCGTGAGAAAAGGCCTTTCGTCTATTCCTGACAGATCAGCTTCTTTTGCGCCAGGCAATACGCATTACACATAAATCCACTCCATCCGATTCGCGAACCAGGCAATTCAGCGATTCGTTTGCTGAAAGCCGGGTGCGGGTTACTGCAATTTGGTCGCCGGCTACAGCTTCTTTCAAATAATTCACTTCGAGTTCGGCCGGTTCGTTTTCATTCAGAAAATCAATGCCGAAATCGTCCAATACCCGTTCAACATATTTCACGCTATTAAAGTGTTTATTGATATCCAGCTCGCTGAACAACACAGGATAATAGCTTAGGCTTTCGGTGTGAACATCAGGCTTGATTCTTTTTGGATTGCGGCAGGCATTTGCTTCGTTTCGTTTCGGAAATGTGGCTTTGTAGTCGCTTAACCTGAATATTTTACGGGTTTCCATATCCAATATCAGCCAGGCAGAACTGGCTTTCACGATGATTTCTCCTTTACCGTCTTCTAAAATATACTCACGGTAGGCGTACATCCCATCCGTTCCGGCCGACCAGGTGTTCAGCGTAAGTTCGTCCTGCCATGCCGGATATTTTTCAACCTGCAGGTAAAACCGCGACAATACCCAGAAAAGGTTATGGTTTTTCAGATCGTCGTAACCCCAGTCCATAATTTGAGCGTGTGCCCAGGCCGCTTCAAGCATCACATTAAAAAGTGCGGCAATCGAAGCCTTTCCGTATTGATTGGTCTGGTACGATTTAATGGTTAGTTTTTCCTGATATTTTTCCATTTCGAAAGGCATTTTTAAACCTTTGTGCAAAACTATTGTTCAGTTTTGAAAAACCAATCGATTTACCGACTTTTGCACAAATTTTAATAGAATATGGAGAAGATTATCATAAAGACACCTGAACAAATTGAAGGTATCAGAAAAAGCAGCCAGTTGGCCGGACAAACACTCGAATATATTGCTCCATTTGTAAAAGAGGGCGTTTCGACCGAATTCCTTAATCAAAAAATTGAAGCTTTTATTCGTGAGCACGGGGCTATCCCGGCAACCCTTGGTTATGGTGGTTATCCAAAATCGTGCTGTATTTCGCTCAACGAAGTGGTTTGCCACGGCATTCCTTCAGAAACCGAAATCCTGAAAAACGGCGATATTTTGAATATTGATGTGACCACGATCCTGAATGGATATTATGGTGATACCAGCCGTATGTACACCGTTGGTGATGTGTCAGACGAAGCGTTGGACCTGATAGAAGTAACCAAACATTGCATCGATTTAGGCATTCAGCAGGTTCGCCCGGGTAATCAATTCGGAAATATTGGCTATGCCATCAGCAAATACGCCAAGGCGCAAGGATACTCGGTGGTTTACGAATTTTGTGGTCATGGCGTTGGTGTTGATTTTCATGAGGAGCCGCAGGTTGACCATACTTCGCGCCGAAACACCGGACCTCTGATGAAACCCGGAATGACTTTCACTATTGAGCCGATGATTAACCAGGGACGCCCCGGAACTGTGACCGATAAAGTGGATAAATGGACTGCACGTACGGTTGACCGAAAACTTTCGGCGCAGTTTGAGCATACTATTTTGGTAACCGACACCGGATTTGAGGTGCTTACCGATGTACTTGGAGAGTATTAAAATGTTGCGAGTTACGTGTTGCGAATCATACCCGAAACACGTAACTCACAGCCAGATTTAGGCATTTTTCAGAATAACCATTGTGGCGCCATAGCCATATTCCTTAAAGCTGGCATCCTGAAAATAATATTTTTTGTATTTCGATGTGAGTTCTTTGCGTAACTCCTGTTTAAGTGTCCCGTTTCCAATTCCGTGAATAAAAACAATGCGGCGTGTTCCGTTTGCAATGGCGGTTTCAAGTTCGTTACGAAAACGGCCCATCTGAATTTCGAGCATTTCGTGATTGGCCAGTCCGCGTGTATCTTCAAGCAATTCGTGAATATGAAGGTCAACTTCAACCAAATCAGGCGATGCTATACGTTTTACTTCAGCTTTCGGCTCATCTTTTTCTTTTACAACCTTGTTCAATTCCAAATCGGAGAGTTTGGCAACTTCTGTTTCCAGATCGGACTCAAGCAATGAATAAACAATGGCGTTTTGAGCAAAATACCGAGTTTTTTCGTAGCTGTTTTGCTTGTAAAACTTAACCGCATTCAATCGAAGCGTTTTTACGACTGGCGCTTCCAACTTATCGGATTCTTCTCTGAAAAACAGCAACTGAAATTGAAAATCGGGTAATTCATTCAAATCCATCCGAGTAAAACTTTCGAGATAACGTTTGCTGTTTGGGTTCATTTTACCCGACTCAACACTGCGATACACTTTGTTTTTCAGGTGACTGTAATTGTAAAGTACAAAGTTGTTACTGTCGTTCACCAGGTAAGCCTTTAACTCGCCATCTACCGGATTTGCTCCGTTCTGCGGAACAAATGCCAGGTAGCAGCTTGGCATGTCTTTTCCGGCTACATATTTGGGTTCAGTTTTAGGTTGTTCACGTTCCGGAGCTTTCTCCTCCTTTTGTACCGGAGCTTCCCGTTTTGCAGCCCGTTTCTCCGGTTCGTGCGTAAGCGAATCATCAATCACAACCAGTTCACTCACCATTGTTGGTACTTCAAATCCATCGTAATCTTCAACAGTTACCATGGTTTTATTGATTATTGATTTAACAACACCGCCACCAACGGCATTTAAAAACCGAACTTTATCTCCTACTTTCATCTTTTTAATTTTGACACAAAACTACAACAATAGCATCAAGACGCAAGAATAAACCTTACATCAGTTAATTTTGCTCATCGAAACTGAATTGGTACTTTTGCGAACCCGAGAAGATATGGAAAACACAAATAATATTCTGGAAAAAGTAACCGGCATTGCCATCAGCGATTATTCGTATGATTTACCAGACGAACGCATTGCCAAATACCCGCTGAGCGAACGTGACCAATCGAAATTACTGGTGTGGAAGAATGGCATAATTCGGGATTCTCAATTTGGAGACCTGCCACAGTTTCTGCCAGCAAATAGCCTACTTATTTTTAACAATACAAAGGTAATCCGAGCCAGACTTCACTTTCAGAAAGAAACGGGTGCGAAAATCGAGATTTTCTGTCTCGATCCGTTCGAACCTGCCGATTACCAGATTGCTTTTCAAACTACCCAATCGTGCATTTGGAAATGTATGATCGGCAACCAGAAGAAATGGAAGGGGGAGTTATTGCGCAAGTTGGTTCGGATTGATAATACTGAAGTTGAATTGTGTGCCGAACAAATTGATCAGGAAAATAAGAGCCTTATACGGTTTAGCTGGAACAATGCAAATTTCGAATTTTCAAGAATTATTGAAGCTGCCGGATCGTTACCCATACCGCCATATTTGAATCGGGAAACCGAGCAAAGCGATTTGGAACGGTACCAAACCGTTTATTCGAAAATAAAAGGCTCGGTAGCTGCACCAACTGCCGGGTTGCATTTCACTGAAAAGGTGTTTAATCACCTCACTGGCGATGGCCATGAACTGGCAGAATTGACCTTGCATGTTGGAGCCGGAACATTTCAACCGGTTAAAAGTGAAACTATCTCGGGTCACGAAATGCATTCTGAACATTTGTATGTCAGCCGCGATTTTATAAAAAAACTGATTCATCATCAGGGAAAGAAAATTGCTGTTGGAACAACTTCTGTCCGGACTTTGGAAAGCCTTTACTGGTTAGGAGTTCAGGCCTCCAAAAATCCTGAATTAAATGCGGATGATTTGAAAGTTTCGCAATGGGAAGCTTATAGTGAAGAATCTGTTGATGTTTCACTGACCGAATCACTGCAAAAATTAATTGATTTACTCGACCAAAATCAGATTGATCACTTATCAGCGTCAACGCAAATTATAATTGCACCAGGATATAAATTCAGGGTTGTGGATGGGTTGATTACCAATTTTCATCAGCCGCAAAGTACCTTGTTGTTGCTTATCTCGGCCTATCTTGGAGACGAATGGCGCAGGATATACGAACATGCCCTGATACACGGCTACCGTTTCCTGAGTTACGGCGATAGTAACCTGTATCTGAAAGATTGAACACATACACCAATAAATAAAAAGTGCATGCCGGATAAATTCCAACATGCACTTTTTTTATTGTGGATTCTTCTGCGATTAAATTCCAACTGCCGTCATGGCAAGGTAAACAAGCCCGGCAATTACCATACTTACCGGGATAGTGAGTACCCAGGCGATTAGTAAGTTATTTGCCACGCCCCAACGTACAGCTGAAAGTCGTTTGGTCATTCCCACACCCATTATCGCTCCTGCAATAGTATGAGTTGTACTAACCGGAATACCTAATCCCTGAGAAATACCGAACAGTGTAAATGCTCCGGCAGTTTCCGCGGCAACACCTTCAATTGGGGTAACTTTAGTAATTTTTGAACCCATGGTTTTTACAATTCGCCATCCGCCCATCATAGTTCCAAGAGCAATGGCTGTATAGCATGAAATGGGAACCCATGCAGGAACGTGCAAGTGAGTTTTTCCTGCTGCATCAATGGTTTGAGTAACATGAACCCATTCAGGAATAGAGATTCCCTGAGCGTTCAAGTGTGAAACATAAACCAACATTGCGGCGCTGATAATACCCACAACTTTTTGCGAATCGCTACCACCGTGTCCCAAACTCAAGGCACCGGAAGAAACGATCTGCATCCTCTTGAACCATTTATTGGAATGATGCGGATTCAAATTTTTGCAACCCCATAAAATACCTAAGGTTATAATGTATGAAACCAACATACCAATAATTGGAGAAAGAAAGATAAAGGCTGCGGTTTTCAATATTACAGCTTCATTTACTACCGAGAAAGTTCCGGTATGAGCAACAGCTGCCCCGGCAAAACCACCAATAAGTGTATGTGATGAAGATGACGGAATTCCAAAGTACCAGGTTAAGAGGTTCCAGATAATTGCTGCAATTACACCGGCAAGAATAACCTGCAGATTAATAATGCTGCCATCAACTGTTTTGGCAACGGTATTTGCAACTTTAAGGTCGAATACCCAATAAGCAACGAAGTTGAAAAAAGCAGCCCAAAGCACTGCAGGCAAAGGGGCGAGTACTTTTGTCGAAACAACGGTTGCAATTGAATTGGCCGCATCGTGAAATCCGTTGATCAAATCGAATACAAACGCCAGAACAATTGTAAGAATCAATAATGTAAGCATAGCCTGTTTTTAAAGTTAATCTTTCAAAGCCATTCGTAAATCAGGCGTATTTTACAAGGATTGTTTTTACAACATCCGAAACATCTTCCATCTTATTGGCAATTTTTTCAATATTCAGAAGAATTTCTTTTTGTTTGATGAGTTCGATCGGGTCTTTTTCATTTTCAAATAAACTCGAAATGGCCATATGGTAATATTCGTCAATGCGGCTTTCGAGGCGGTTTAACTCTTTACAGGCTTTAAGTACTTTGTGCGAATTTTTAGTGTCTTCCAAACCGCTAACAGCAACTTTAATCAGCTGACATCCCTGGGCAATTAATGCAACCATATCTTTCATGAACGAACTAAATACAGTGCATCGGTATATTTCAATTTTACCGGATGCGCTGTAGATTAGGTCAACCACGTCGTCAATGGTTGAGGTTAATTCGTTGATGTCTTCGCGGTCAAAAGGAGTAATAAAAGACTGATTCAACACATCAAAAATCTGGTTGGTGAATTCATCACCTTTCTTTTCGATAGCCTTGATCGTCAGGCCCAGAGCTCTTCTGTCTTCCAGCTCGGGAGAATTGATCAACTTTTCGAATGCTAAAGAAGCTTCAATCGTGTTTTCAGCAGCCTGATTGAACATGGCATAGAACTTCTTTTCCTTTGGTATAAAATACTTAAGTAAACCTGAAAAATTCATATCATTTGTTTTAATGAAAAATAGCTTTCTAAAAACCAGCACAAAGATGCGAATAAGAATTATTTCACAGGAAATATTTTTTAATTTTATTCTTATTAAATTGTAATATAAATTTACACAATTAATTGTTTTGTAATTGTTTTGTAACTTTTTTGTAATATATAAAATTAAAAGTTTGTGTGCTGATCCTTAGGCGGGAATATGTTTGAGAGGGTATTTCTCACTGACAAATATCAATCCGGTAAAACTACAGCTTATTAACCAGAATTATTACTTTTGCCAGCAAAGATAAACTAATTGCCTTTGGGCCGAAAAGTTTAGGTTTCTTAATTAAACCAGAGAACATGTTTTTTTTAGGATTATTATCGACACCATTACCTTATTTGCTGTTAGCCGCATTTTATTTCTTCGGCTTCGCTATGGGTATGTTCAATAATAATACAGGAGACGAAGTTCTCGACACAACAATTTCGTCGGTTACAATTCCAGCCGAAATAAAACAAAAAAATACCGATCATTCTGTTTATTATTTTCAGATTACAAATTCTGAAAGAAAGACACAAAACAATACCTTAAAGTATTCCGATTCATCCGTCGAATTTTCTCCGGACACCGGAATTAAAGTCTTTCTCGACAGGAACGCTGTATTTTACGAGTTCCGGCTCTCCAAATTCCAATTTTCACGCCCACCCCCACCAGTCTGCTAAAAAGTTTATAAACTTTTTATTGTCCGGCAGCAGCCACAAATTATGCTCTAAACTGAGCTTAAGCTGCAACTTTTATTATGCATCATTGTTTTTTATTGGCAATCCTGATAAAGATTTATTATGATAGGGGTGATAGGCATTAGCTATAAAACAGCGCCACTCGAGATTCGTGAAAAATTTTCGTTTTCAAAAGATGATATAGTTTCGTTTTCAGAACAGTTACAGCAGGAGACTGAGATATCAGACCTGGTGCTTGTTTCAACATGTAACCGAACTGAGATTTATTTCTCGCAGGATAGACATGACAATCAAACTGCTTTTGAACTTGTTTATGAGGTGATCAAAAAATTCAAGCAAATTACTGATCACTGCTGGCAATACTTTTATCATCGTTCGAATGCCGGAGCTGTGAGACATCTGTTTGAAGTTGTTTCAGGTCTCGATTCGCTGATTATAGGTGAAGATCAGATTATTGGACAAGTAAAGGAAGCTTATGTTACCTGTACCGAACTGGCTCTTACCGATGCCGTTTTGATGCGGCTTTTCCAAAAGTCGTTTGAAGCCGGGAAACGTGTTCGCACAGAAACGGGCATTAAACTGGGAATTACCTCAGTTAGCAGCGCTGCCGTTGAAATGTGTGCTTCGATGCTAAACGGAGTGAGCGACAAGTCGGTTCTGCTTATTGGTACCGGAGAAACCGGGAACCTTGCCCTTCAGAATATTTATAAAAAAGGAGTAAAGCAAATTGGTGTAACCAATCGCACCATAGAGAAAGCCGAAAAAACCGCAGCCAAATATAATGGAATGACCATTCCATACGAATCGTTTGAGAAGTACCTGCATGGCTTTGATATTGTTATGGTTGCCACCTCATCGGCAACCCCAATTATTACTGCTGAAATGATTAGCAAAAATAGTCATATAAGACCCGACCATAGACAGGTTTTCATCGATTTGTCAGTTCCAAGAAATATTGAAAGCGCTGTTGGTCAGCTTAATAATGTTGAGTTGTTAGGAGTCGACGATCTTCAGGAAATTGTTCGGCAAACTACCGAGAAAAAGAAAGAAAGTGCTGAAAAAGCCCATTTAATACTGGATGAAGTGGTTGCCGATTTTACCGAATGGCTTGCCAGTCGGTCGCTTCGTCCGGCAATTAATGTAATAACTACTAACCTGCAAACTATCAATCAGGAAGAACTTTCGACCTACCGAAAACTGAATACCCCGGAAATGCAGGAAATTGTTGATGATTACGCACAACATTTAACTCAGCGATACACCCGATTGCTGATTAAAAACCTGAAAAATTTAACGGATAATGGAAAAAATATCGATTCGTTAAAAATCATCAATGATTTATTTAAATTCGACTAATTTATTTGTCCGGCAAATTGGTTTGATTTGCTTTTGATTGATCAGAATGAAAAAAACTATAAGAATAGGCACGCGTGGCAGCCAACTAGCGCTATATCAGGCGAAAAAAGTAAAAGCTACGCTCGAGGTTCTGTTTCCTGAACTTCAGGTTGAGTTAAAAATCATAAAAACAAAGGGAGATAAAATTCTTGACGTTGCGCTCTCAAAAATCGGCGACAAAGGTTTATTCACCAAGGAAATTGAAAACGAATTAATCGACGGAAGCGTTGATATTGCGGTTCACAGTTTAAAAGACCTTCCTACCAAATTACCTGAAGGATTAAAATTAGGTGCTGTTTTGGAACGGGGTGAATTCCGTGATGCCTTCGTTGGAAGAAATGGCAAAAAACTTGCTGATCTGAAGGCTGGTGATGTTGTTGCTACTTCCAGCCTTCGCAGGATTGCCGGCTTACTGAAAATAAACAACCAGATCGTTATTAAAGATATTCGCGGGAATGTTAATTCGCGGCTTCAGAAAATGGAAGATGGCTATTGCGATGCCATGATTATGGCTGCTGCCGGACTACAACGGCTGGAGCTTGATAGCTACATCACCGAAATTATTGATCCTGAAGTAGTCATGCCGGCCGTAAGCCAGGGGGCAATTGCCATCGAAACGCGACTGAATGATCCGGAGGTTGATGCCTTGATGGAAAAGGTAAACCATACAGCAACATGGAATGCCATTACAGCCGAACGTGCTTTCCTCGCCCGATTGGAAGGAGGATGTCAGGTTCCGCTTGGATGCTATTCGAAAGTGGAAGATGATCAGTTAACGTTGAGTGGTTTTGTTGCATCGGTTGACGGAAAGCAATATATCAGAGAAACCATTTCTGGAGAAGTTAGCTGTGGGGCTGAACTGGGAGTACAAATGGCCGAGAAAATGATTGAGAGGGGAGCTGGTCAAATCCTAAATCAAATAAAATCATCAAACAATACTCACTAAACTAAAATGGGTAAAATCCTCGAAAACAAGGTATTTATATCAACACGGCCTTCTGGACAGTCGGCTGAGCTTGAAAACCTGTTGTCAGAAGAATCAGCTACGCTGATAAGTATGCCCACAATTGAGGTCAGGCCATTGCCATTGGGCGAATTTGCCTGGCAACAGCTTAAAAACATTGATTCATTTAACTGGATTGTTTTTACCAGTCCGAACGGATTGCGATACTTTTTCGCCCGTCTTTTTGAACTTCAAAATAATTATGGACTTCCGGAGCACTTGAAAATAGCAGTTGTGGGTAAAAAGACTGCCGCCTCGCTCGAATGCTATGGAACGTCGGCTTCGTTTATTAATCTGGGAAATACTGCCGAAGATTTTGTTGTCGATTTTTTTCATCGTGTAAATCTTGGCGAACGGGTACTTTTCCCGATTGGGAACCTGGCGCGAACAGTTATTGAAGATAAAATATCAAAGAAGGCCGAATGCACGCGCATCCTGTTTTACGAAACGGTACTTCCTGAATCGGTTAATGAGGAAGCTCTTAACCTGATTATTAATGATCAATACGACATGATTGTACTTTCAAGTCCGTCGTGCTGTAATAATTTACTTCAATTACTCGAAGGAAGGGTAGATCCGACAAAGCTTAGATTTGTCTGTATCGGGCAAACAACTTCTGCCGAAGTAATCCGCAACGGGATTGAACCGCTGATTACGGCGGGTTCTGCCAATTCGCAGGGAATACATTCTGCAATTCTCAATTACTTTCAGAAAAAACAACTTTTAAACAATTAAAGCTATGTCATTTCCAATAACACGCCTCAGAAGACTGAGACACACACCGGTTTTAAGAAATTTAGTGCGTGAAACCATATTAACCCGCGACGATCTGGTCATGCCATTGTTCGTTTGTCCGGGAACCAATGTAAACAACCCAATCAAATCGATGCCCGGCAATTCGCAGTTATCGGTTGATTTGCTGGTTGAAGAATGCCGTCGCCTGTATGGGTTAGGTATTCAGGCGGTTTTGTTGTTCGGTATTCCTGAACACAAGGATGAACACGGACTTGTTGCCTGCGAACACAACGGAATTGTTCAGCAAGCTGTTCGTGCACTCAAAGCTGCTTTGCCCGATTTATATATCATTGCGGATATTTGCAACTGCGAATATACCACTCACGGACATTGCGGAACCATCGTGGATGGTGATGTTCATAACGATTTGACTTTGGTTACTTTGGCCAAACAATCAGTTTCGCTGGCACAGGAAGGTGTTGATATGGTTGCTCCAAGTGATATGATGGACGGCCGCGTTGGCGCTATTCGTCGTGCCCTCGATGATAATGGTTTTTACAATACGCCGATTATGGCCTACTCAGCCAAATATGCTTCAGGATTTTACGGACCATTCCGCGAAGCTGCAGAAAGCGCACCGAAATTTGGGAACCGTGCTACATACCAGATGGATCCCTGCAATGCCAACGAAGCTTTACGCGAAGTAGCACTTGACATTGAAGAAGGCGCCGACATTGTGATGGTAAAACCTGCATTGAGTTATCTGGATATCATCCAGCGGGTGAAGACTAATTTCAATATTCCGATTGCAGCCTACAATGTGAGCGGCGAATATTCGATGGTGAAAGCTGCTGCAGCCAATGGCTGGATTGACGAACAACGACTGGTTCGCGAAATTTTGACTTCGATCAAACGTGCAGGTTCTGATATCATCATTACTTACCACGCTCAGGATATTGTAAAAGAACTTTAAACGTATCTGGCTTCAAGTTTCAAGTATCAGGATCTTTCTCTTGATACTTGTATCCTGATACCCGATACTTAACTGATATACCATGAAAAATTACACCCAAAGTATAGCTGCTTTTGCGGAAGCACTGAAACATATTCCCGGAGGCGTAAATTCTCCGGTTCGCTCATTTAAAAGTGTTGACGGCGATCCATTGTTTATTGCCAGTGCCAAAGGAGCCAAAGTTTTCGATATTGATGGTCACGAATACATCGATTATGTTGGTTCGTGGGGTCCGATGATTCTGGGGCACGCTCATCCCGACGTGATTATGGCTATCCAGAAAACTGCAGCCAAAGGAACCAGTTTTGGTGCTCCAACCTTGCTCGAAACCGAGATGGCGCTGCAAATCAAAAAGATGGTTCCATCGGTTGACAGCGTGCGCATGGTTAACTCCGGAACGGAAGCCACAATGAGCGCTTTGCGTCTGGCCCGAGGCTATACTAAACGTGAACTAGTCATCAAATTTGAGGGTTGTTATCATGGTCACAACGACAGCTTCCTGATTAAAGCCGGTTCAGGTGCGTTGACTTTGGGAACTCCCAATTCTCCGGGAGTAACTTCAGGAACAGCTAAAGATACTTTGATTGCAGGCTATAATGATTTGGATTCGGTAAAAGAATTATTCATTCGCTATACAGATCAGATTGCGGCTGTAATTCTCGAACCTGTTGTTGGAAATATGGGAGTTGTGATTCCTCAACCTGGTTTCCTTCAGGGATTACGCGATCTTTGCACCAAATATGGCTCAGTGCTGATTTTCGACGAAGTAATGACAGGTTTCCGACTCTCAAAAGGTGGTGCCCAGGTACTTTACGGAATTACTCCTGATTTGTCAACTTTCGGGAAAATTATTGGTGGAGGTCTTCCGGTTGGTGCTTATGGTGGGAAACAGGAAATTATGGATATGCTGGCCCCGAAAGGACCGGTTTACCAGGCCGGCACACTTTCAGGAAACCCATTGGCTATGGCCGCCGGATTAACTGCGCTAAAAATCCTCGATGAAACCGACGGTTTCTATGAAATGCTGGAAGAAAAATCAGCTAGATTAGAAGATGGTTTCAAAAAATGTCTGGCTGATCTGAATTTCCCGGGAGTAGTGAATCGTGTAGGATCGATGTTTACGCTTTTCTTCACCGAAGGAGATCGGGTAACATCGTATGCCGAAGCTTGCACAAGCAACACGATAACTTACGCGAAATTCTTCAAAATGGCTTTGGAAAGTGGTATTTATCTGGCTCCTTCACAATTTGAGGCTGGATTTATGTCGGCTGCACACACAACCAAAAAGATTGATAAAACGATAGAAGCAACGTACGAAGCATTAAAAGTATTGAAAGGGTAATTTGTTGTATTTTAATTCTGGCAGATTTTTTGAAGTAGCTTATGTGCTGAAGGATTAAACTTCAGCTAAAACAAGGAAACAATTAAAATTGATAGTCATGAAAACAAAAATTGGAATCTTAGTTTTGGCGCTATGCACAAGCTTCTTAAATGTACAAGCCCAACGAAGGGTATATACAACTACCCGTGCTACCAGTTACGATATTAGCGACAACCTCGATCTTGATGCAGTGTCGTCAATATTTGGAGAATCCCGCGATTTGGAAGACTTTGAATACCGGCTGAATGATCCGGATAATCGTATTTCGAACCTCGACCTGAATGAAGATGGTTATGTAGATTATCTGCGGGTTATTGAAACAACAAATGACAGGAATTCGCTGGTTGTAATTCAGGCCGTTCTCGATCGCGATGTTTATCAGGATGTTGCAACTATTGAGATTGAAAGATTAAACAACGGAAGTCACCGGATTCAGGTGGTAGGGGATGCGTGGATTTATGGTCCGGATTATATTATCGAACCGGTGTTTGTTCGCACTCCGCTCATTTTCTCATTCTTCTGGGGACCGCGTTATGTAGCTTGGCAGTCGCCCTACTACTGGGGATATTATCCGAGATGGTACCATTATTACAGACCTTACTCTGTCTTTAAATATCACAAACATGTTTATGTTCATGTCGACAGATACAACACTTATAATCGTATAAATGAACGGCATTTCCATGTTTCCGGAGATGTTTATAATTCAGTTCACCGGGGCGACTATGCCAAACGTTATCCAAATCGCGCTTTCGAAAACCGAAACCATGAAGTTCGTAATCGTAACGAACTGATACAACGCCGGTCCGATCGTTCAGGTAACGGGTTGCCAAATAACAGCGGAAATCGTCCGAATAGCCGGATAAAACAAGATAATCGTAATTTGGCTCCTGAACAATACGACCGTGGAAGATCGAATTCTGAAAATCGCCGACCGGTTTACCAGAACAAATCGGGACAGGTCCAACCCAGGGAATACGACAGAAGTTCCGGGAAAAGCCAGCCTGAATACAACAGAAGGCAAGAACAAAAACGAACTGAAACATATGAACGACGTTCTGAACCACAAAGCAGGCCATCTGTAAATCAGGAAAGATCATCACAAAGGGTTGAAACGCCGCAACGCAGCTCGGCACCAAGAGAAAAATCAGGTTCAGTGCAGCAAAGCCGCAGTCGTTCGAACAACGAAGTGAGACAAAACTCAAGAAGTGTTCAAAAGTCTGAATCGCAAAAAAAGGAGCAGAAAAAAGAAAGCCGGGAACGCAGACGTGAGGAGTAATTTAAAATTTAAACTATTATAACTTGACAACAAATTCAATTTTACTGAAGACTCTGAGGGGAGATAAAACCGAACGTCCACCGGTTTGGTTTATGCGTCAGGCAGGTAGAGTATTGCCGTCGTACATGAAGATTAAGGAAAATTATACATTCTGGCAGATGATGCAGAATCCGGAAATTGCAGCTAAGGTAACTCTGCTTCCGGTTGACGATCTGGGCGTTGATGCCGGAATTTTATTCTCCGATATTTTGGTGATTCCGCACGCATTGGGCATGGGCCTTGAGTTTAACGACAGCGGCCCGCTGTTCGATCAGCCGCTGGCTTATCGCGAAAATCCGCTGGCCGGACTCAACCCCGATCCTTCAAAATTGAACTACATCTACGAGGTGATCGACGAAATTATCCGCACCAAGCGCGAAGACATTCCGCTCATTGGTTTCTGCGGCGCTCCGTTGACCGTTTTGTTATTCATGTTGCAAGGACTTGGTCGCAAAGGCGATTTTCCGGAAGCGATTAAATTCATCTACGAAAACAAGGCGACGACCAAAAAACTGATCGAAGTGGTCACCGATTTGTCGGTTATTTATGCGCAAGAACAGTGCAATCACGGCATCGAAGTGTTCCAGTTGTTCGACACGCACGCAGGACTGATTCCAGCCGATTTGTACCACGAATTGTTTATGCCAGCAACTAAGAAGATTGCTGCCGCCGTTCGCGAAAAAGGTATTCCATTCATTTTCTTCCCGAAAGGATTGGGAACTGGAATCGCCCAAATCACACCGGAAGATTGCGACTATTTGAGCATTGACTGGCAAACACCGCTCAATGTGGCGCGAAAACTGGTAGATATGAACATCGGCCTTCAGGGAAATGTCGACCCAAGATTGTTATATGCAAGTCAGCCCGAAATTGAAAGAGCGCTTGAACCTTATATCGAATTTGGAAGCAAGAACCAAAACTGGATTTTCAACCTTGGACATGGATTTATGCCGGGCATTTCGTTTGAGAATGCCAAATTCCTTGCCGACTGGGTGAAACAAACAGATTGGAAACGCTAAAGCAGTTCCAAATTTCAGGTTTCAAATTCCAAGTTTGGAGCCTGCTTTTTTAACCTGGAACTTGAAACTTTGAACTTGAAACTTGAATTTTATGACCAACCGCGAATTACTCGAAAAATACAATCATCCGGTGCCACGCTACACTAGCTATCCACCGGCCAATTTCTTTACTGATTCGTTCGGAACAGCCGACTATTTGAAGGCTATCGACGACTCGAATATGTGGAATCCTGAAAATATTTCCATTTACATTCACATTCCGTTTTGCCTTAAATTGTGCTATTTCTGCGGATGTAATTCATATGCTTTACGCAAGGACGAAGTTGTAAAAGCATATCATGAGGCTTTGCTTCAGGAAATTAGGATGATTACCTCGCGGCTGGATAAAAGCCGAAAAGTGTCGCAAATCCATTACGGTGGTGGAACTCCGAATGCCGTTCCATTCGAATATTTGCAGGAAATTAATAGTTTGCTGTTCGACACCTTTGAGTTTATTCCCGAACCGGAAATTGCGATAGAAGTAAACCCGGCTTACCTCACTTATGAGCAAATGACCGGGCTGAAAAAAGCCGGTTTCAACCGTTTCAGTTTGGGAATCCAGGATTTTAATAACGAAGTTTTGGATGCTGTAAATCGCGATTCGGCTGCACTACCGGTAAAAGAAATTATTGCTTTCCTGAAACAGGATTCGCCAGATATGGCTGTAAATCTCGATTTCATTTATGGTTTACCGAAGCAAACAGCAGCTAATTTTTCTGAAACGATTAAAAAGGCAATTGAACTGAAACCAGATCGTTTGGTGACTTTCTCGTATGCGCATGTTCCGTGGGTAAGCAGAATTCAGAAACAACTGGAAAAAGAAGGTTTACCTGCTCCAGATGAAAAAATAAAAATGTATGACGCTGCTTTCGCGCTGATGACCCAAAACGGCTATGAAGCCATCGGCATGGATCATTACGCCAATGCTGGCGACGAACTCACGCAGGCGCGCCGTAACAAGCAATTGCACCGTAATTTTCAGGGTTATTGCACCCGCCGCACCACCGGTCAGGTTTATGCTTTTGGCGTAACCGGAATCAGCCAGTTGGAAGGTGTTTACGCGCAAAATACCAAGTCGATCGACGAATATATTGAAATGATCAACAAAGGCGAATTAACCACCATAAAAGGGTATGCGCTCACTCCCGAACAGATTGTTGTTCGCGAAGTGATTACCGAACTGATGTGTAACGAGCAGATTGTTTGGGCCGATTTAGGTCAGATTTTAAAGATGACTGCAGAAGAAGTGAAATCGCACACTACTTACAATGCCGAATTGCTCCAGCAATTTGCCAATGACGGAATCATTACGCTTTCTGACGAAAAAATACAAATAACGCCAGAAGGACAGCTGTTCATCCGCAATGTGGCAGCATCGTTCGATCCTCTTTTAAAATCGGGACAGACTAATTTCTCAAAACCAGTTTAATCATGACCGATCCGGCTAAACCTTACGTTGTCATCATGGGAGCAGGCTTAACTGGCCTGACCATGGGATATTATTTGAAAAAATCAGGAATTAACGTTGTTATAATTGATAAAGCTGCCCGAACCGGTGGCGTTATTCAAACCATTCGCGAAAAAGGATTTGTTTACGAAACCGGCCCTAATACCGGTGTGGTTTCGAATCCTGAAATGGCTGAATTATTTGAAGATTTAGCCGGAAAGTGTGAATTGGAAACCGCCAATCCGGCTGCCAAACGCAGGCTGATCTGGAAAAACAACCAATGGAATGCTTTGCCGTCAGGTCTGTGGTCGGCTGTAACGACGCCGCTTTTTACTTGGGGCGACAAATTCAGAATCCTGGGCGAACCCTGGCGCGCCAAAGGAACCAATCCGAACGAAACACTCGCTGAACTGGTAAAACGCCGCCTGGGGAAAAGCTTCCTGGATTATGCCATCGATCCGTTTATTTCAGGAATTTATGCCGGAAATCCGGCAGAATTGGTGCCAAAATATGCACTTCCAAAGCTCTGGAATTTGGAACAGGAATACGGAAGTTTTATTCGCGGATCAATTAAAAAAGCCAAACTACCAAAAACTGATCGCGATAAGAAAGCAACCAAAGAAGTATTCTCGGCTAAAGGTGGTTTGCAGAATTTAGTCGATGCACTCACCGATGCCATTGGTCCAGATAGCTTTTTACTGTCGGCCGATGCCATGATAAAGTCTTCGGAAAACGGCTTTCAGTTGCAGATCACAACGCCCGAAAATCTGATTCAATTTGAAACAAAATACCTGGTAACCACTTGTGACGGATATGCTTTGGCTAATTTGCTGCCTTTCCTGTCGGAAGAAGAAACTGCTCCGTTTAATTTGTTAAAATATGCTGCCGTTACGCAAGTATTACTTGGTTTCGAGAAATGGAAAGGCATTGATTTGAATGCTTTTGGCGGATTAGTGCCGGGAAAAGAAAACAAAAACATTCTTGGTGCGTTATTTACGTCGTCGTTCTTTGAAGGCCGCGCCCCGCAAGGTGGAGCTTTACTTTCGGTGTTTATGGGAGGTACCAAGCGCCCCGATATTGCCCAAATGGATAATGATCAAATTGAAGCACTTGTGCGTAAAGATATGCCACGAATGATGAGTTGCCGAAGTTTTAATCCTGATCTGATTCGGATTCATCGCTACCCGAAGGCCATTCCTCAATACACCGAAACATCGGCGCTGCGTTTCGAGATGATTGGAAAACTCCAGCAAAAGTATCCGGGCTTAATTTTAGCCGGAAATATTCGTGACGGAATCGGCATGGCCGACCGTGTGAAACAAGGGCGCAGCATTGCAGAAGAACTGGTTGGGAAGATTCAGGGTTATTAATTTGTCGTTTGTAGTCGTTGATAGTCATTCAATAGTTACTTCGGGCAACCAATGACGATTGAATGACGCGAAGCAAGGGACAATAAATAATCATTTAAAACCAAAAACAACGACTGTGAACGTATCGAAAACTGCCGCTCTTTACAAAGACATTCAGCAAACCATTTGCAGCACACTCGAAAAAGCTGACGGGATCGGAAAATTTTCGCTTGATGCCTGGGAAAAAGAAATTGGATCGGGTTTGACCCGGGTCATGCAAAATGGTTCAATCATTGAAAAAGCCGGGGTGAATTTCTCGCACGTTAAAGGAGATTTCAATGAAAACATGGGGCATTTACTGGGAGAGAAAGCTTCCAAATTTGAGGCAACAGGTATCTCGTCCATACTTCATTCCAATAATCCGTTTGTGCCTACCATTCACATGAATGTGCGCCATTTCGCGCTCGATAACGGTTCGTCGTGGTTTGGCGGTGGCATCGATCTCACACCCATGTATATCAATCCCGAAGAAGCGCGTTGGTTCCACCAAACCCTGAAAAACATCTGCGACAAATACGATACTTCACTTTATTCAGGCTGGAAAAACTGGGCCGACGATTATTTCTATATCGAACATCGTCACGAGACCCGCGGTATTGGTGGAATCTTCTTCGATCGTATTGCCGTCAACAGCGATTCGGATTATGAAAAAATGCTTAACCTGACTTCTGATTTAGCCAACGCTTACCCGATTATTTACGCCCAACTGATGAAGGACAACGGGTGCAAATCGTTTACCGAAGCCGAAAAGAAATGGCAAAAAATACGCAGAGGACGCTACGTGGAGTTTAACCTGATATACGACCGCGGAACCAAGTTTGGGCTGGAGTCCGAAGGAAACATTGAATCCATTTTGGTTAGTTTGCCTGCTGAAGTTGAATGGGCTTACAAGCACCAGCCGGAAGCTGGAAGTAACGAAGCCAGGACACTGGAGTTGCTGAAAAAAGGAATCAGTTGGGTTTAAACGAATGGTCAATGATAAATGGTTAATGGTTAATTTTCTGATTAGACTTGGATGATTTTAGTATTGCAGTAATCAGCTTTATCAATTCTTCCGCATCCGCATTGATACTTTGAAATTGTTCTTTGGTCAGATAATTCGTTTCTGACAACAACTCTAACCAATAAAGTGTCTCATTAATTTCTTTCTGAGCTATACCCATTTTATGCGTAAAATCGGGCTTTGTTTCTGCATGTTCAGCTTCACGAACCATTGCACCAACGCTCGTACCACTTCTCAATAATTGTTTCGAGAGTATAAATTCCTTCTTCGAATCGACTAAATATTGATAAAGCCGAACAATCCTGACTGCAAATGCAAAACTTTTCGATTTTACAATGTTGTCCTTCATCTGCACCTCATTTACAATTTATCATTAACAATTAACCATTTAATCCGGAGGATTCTTTTCGTTTTAGCAGTAATTTTCACCCGGTCGTCCAGGCGTTTGCCAATAATCCAAATCGGGCGGTCGCCACTGGCTAAAACCCAGGCATTTTCCTTATCCGGAATGGAATATTTCTCGTCAATAAAGAAATCACTCAATTTCTTGAGTCCGGTCATTCCCAATGGCTGAAAATATTCGCCTTCCTGCCAACGACGCAAAATCAGCGGAAATTCCAGTTTGTCGAGGTCAAAATCAGCTACATTCTGGTTGGTCGAATACCGAAAATCAGAAGCTTTTTCGAACCGATCAATCGTAAGATGAATTGGATAAGTTTTTCTGGTACAATCTTCTTCAATATAATATGTTTTTTCCTGACCGACGGGATTTGGAGCAATCAGCAAATAATCGCGGTCTTTAATCAGACGATAGTTTTCAGAGTGAAATTTCCGGCCCGACTCTTTATTCAGCGAATCAACAATATCGTCGATTTGCTCTGGTTGAAATCCAAATTCGCGGATTAGCTCGAACAGAATAGTTTTCAGCGGACTGTAAGCGAGTAATTTTTCGATGTGAATCATTGCTCCCAGTTCGTCGTCGGAGAAAACTGTTGCACGAATTTCGCTCATTCGTTGCAGAAAAAGCTGGCCTGTTTCATTTAGCGTACTGATAGTTTTCAGTGCGTTTCTCCTGAATGCCGGATTTACCTGTTCAAGCAAAGGAATGATTTTATGGCGGATCAGGTTGCGCTTGTAAACCGTGTCTTCGTTGCTCGAATCGGTACGGTATGCAACCGAAATTCGCTGACAGTAATCCAGAATTTCGGCTCGGTTGGTAAACAACATCGGGCGAATGATTTTACCTGATTTGGGTTGAATGCCGCTCAATCCGCGGATCCCACTTCCACGCGAAAGGTTAATCAGGAAGGTTTCAATGACATCATCCTGATGATGTGCTGTAGCCAAATAATCAAAATGATGTTGGCGAATGAGTTCATCGAACCAGCCGTACCGCAACTCCCGGGCCGCCATTTCAATGGAAATGCCTTTTGATTCGGCATATTCGGTAGTTTCAAACCGTTTGGCGTAAATGGCTATGTTGTATTGGTCGCAATAGTCCGTAACAAATTGCTCATCGCCGTCCGATTCTTTACCACGCAATCCGAAATTGCAATGGGCCACAGCCACCGAAAATCCGTTGCTGACAAACAGATGCATCATTAGCATCGAATCGGCGCCACCACTCACCGCCAGCAAAATTCGCTGCGACGAGTGAAACAGCTTTTCGCTGTGAATGTATTTCAGAAACTGCTCGACCATTTTTCGGTATTATTGGAGATAGAGACGCCATGCATGGCGTCTCTACATTATAATTTTGTCACCAGTTCAGCAATCCGTACAATCACCTCAACGGCTTTCTGCATCGATTGAACCGGAACGTATTCATATGGACCATGAAAGTTGTGACCACCGGCAAAAATATTCGGGCAGGGTAAACCTTTCCACGAAAGCTGTGCGCCATCGGTTCCGCCGCGGATAGCTTTCACTTTCGGGGTAACACCTACATCGTGCATGGCTTGCTCGGCGATATCGACAATATATTTTACCGGTTCAACCTTTTGTTTCATATTGTAATACTGGTCTTTCATATTCAGAATCACAGTTCCCAATCCATAACGCAGATTGACCAGATTGCAGATTTCGCGCATAAGGTTCTTTTTGGCTTCGAACTTTGTTAAATCGTGATCGCGAATGATAAATTCCAGTTTAGTTTCGGAAATATTTCCCTCGAATGAAGTGAGATGAAAAAATCCCTCGTATCCGTTGGTATGCTCCGGTCGCTGGTCAGGCGGAAGCATTTGCACAATCTGAATAGCAACCAGCGCAGAATTAATCATTGCATTTTTTGCATATCCGGGATGAACACTGCGGCCCTTCACCGTAATTTTTGCTCCGGCCGCATTGAAGTTTTCATATTCCAGTTCGCCAATTTCGCCACCATCGAGGGTGTAGGCAAAGTCGGCTCCAAATTTGGCTACATCGAAATATTTGGTTCCCTGGCCAACTTCTTCATCCGGTGTGATGCAGACCCGAATTTTTCCATGTTTGATCTCGGGATGCTGAATGAGGTATTCCATCGCTGTGAAAATCTCGGTAATTCCGGCTTTATCGTCTGCTCCAAGCAAAGTTGTTCCATCGGTGGTTACCAAATCCTGACCAACGTATTTCAGCAGGGCAGGAAAATCTTTCGGACTTAAAACCGTATTTGTTGATGCATTTAAAACGATATCCTGCCCCTGATAGGCTTTTATTATCTGGGGATTTACATTTTCGCCCGAATAATCAGGGCTGGTGTCCATGTGGGCTATGAATCCAATTACGGGCAGTTTTTTTTCTGTATTCGCCTCCAAAGTAGCTGTAACATTGCCATACTGGTCGCGTTCAACTTCTGTCAGGCCAATAGATCGTAACTCCTCCGCCAATTGGTCGGCAAAAGGAATTTGTCTTTCAGTACTTGGGTAGGTCTGGCTGTTATGATCGGAAGTTGTATAAACCCTGGTATATCTTAAAAATCTGTCTAAAACCTGTTCCATTAATAATTCATCATTAATAATTTGTAATTCTTCAAACGTCGTCGGAGTTGAATTTGAACCCCAACCGTTTGCCTGTCTGTATTTTCGAGTTGTTAATTTCAGTGTGCATTTGCTCCACAGTTACAATTTTAACCTGATCGTATGGCGGAACCAGCAAATCGAAATCGATGGCATATTGTATGGCTGTTTCCAGTATTTCTCGCATGTATTCTTTGGTCATTTCATCGCTGCCAAAATCTTTTACCAGTTCACTCGACTGGCGCTTGCCTTCAACAAAGAAATGATTTTCGCGGTTCACGAAAATTCGCGCAATAAGATAGCCCAAATCCTCCATGCGGTTGTATTTAAAGCTATCGGCCAGAAAGTTGTAAATGTTGAATACTCCGCAATATGAGTTCGTCGGGTTGGCTGTAATGTATTCCAGTTTCCAGATCGGATGTTCGCGGTTGAAAACAAACACATTGGAATGCATACTGAAGATAAGCATATCGCCGCCCAGCCTGAATTCAGCTTCGAATGGGCCTTTCTCCTGATAAACTGGCAAGACATTGTCGTCAACTTTATTTTTTAGTTTTTCGCGGTATTCGTCGGCGAGCTCTTTTAAAACCTCCTTCAGTAAAGCGAAACTACTCAAAGCTTTTCGGTAAACTTCCTGTTTGAGATTCGTTTTCAGGATCATACCGGCTAATGGATTCTCATCTTTTTTCTTTCGGTTCATGGCTTAAATTTTATTGTACCATAAAAATAAGAAAAGCAGTCAACTTTGACTGCCTTTCTCCATATGATTTAAGCTTTTTTAGTATGACAGAGCGAACAAAACCCTACCTTTTGATGGTTTTCCCGAATAGATACATTTCCCGTCTTCCGGAACCTGATCGAATGGGATACAACGAATGGTAGCTTTGGTTTCTTCTTTAATCGCCTGCTCAGTTTCCGGAGTACCATCCCAGTGGGCCGAAATGAAACCTCCTTTATTTTGCAGAACTTCCTTAAATTCTTCATAAGAATCGACCGGTGTGGTCATTTTTCCTCTGAATTTCAGGGCTTTATTGAAAATGTTGGCCTGAATGTCATCGAGAAGTGTCTGTATATAGTTTTCAATACCCTCCATTGAAACAACCTGTTTTTCAAGGGTATCGCGTCGGGCAACTTCTGCAGTACCATTTTCAAGGTCGCGCGGACCAATGGCAATACGTACCGGCACGCCTTTTAACTCGTATTCTGCAAATTTCCAGCCTGGCTTTTTTGTGTCGTTGTTGTCGTATTTTACCGAAATACCTAACGATTTCAACCGGGCTGAAATATCTTTTACTTTTTCAGAAATAGCGTCCAACTGATCGGCCTGTTTGTAGATTGGAACAATAACCACCTGGAAGGGAGCCAACCTTGGAGGAAGTACCAATCCATTGTCATCGGAGTGGGCCATAATCAGGGCACCCATTAATCGGGTTGAAACGCCCCATGAGGTAGCCCATACAAAATCTTCCTTGCCTTCTTTATTGGTAAACCGTACATCAAAAGCCTTGGCAAAATTCTGACCGAGGAAGTGTGAGGTTCCGGCCTGCAAAGCTTTCCCGTCCTGCATCAATGCTTCAATACAATAGGTTTCCAATGCACCGGCAAAACGCTCATTGGCCGATTTGGCTCCTTTAATTACCGGAACAGCCATAAACTGTTCAGCAAAAGTGGCATAAACATTCACCATGCGCTCGGTTTCTTCCAATGCTTCCTGACTGGTTGCATGAGCGGTGTGCCCTTCCTGCCAAAGGAACTCGGCGGTGCGAAGGAACAAACGTGTACGCATTTCCCAGCGAACTACGTTAGCCCACTGATTAATCAAGATAGGCAGGTCGCGGTACGACTGAATCCATCCTTTATAAGTATTCCAGATAATCGTTTCAGAAGTTGGGCGAACAATCAGTTCTTCTTCCAGTTTTGCCTCTGGGTCAACTACAATTCCTTTTCCATTAGGATCGTTCTTTAACCGGTAGTGGGTTACAACTGCACATTCTTTGGCGAAACCTTCCACATGGCTGGCTTCCTTACTGAAAAATGATTTTGGGATAAATAACGGAAAATAAGCGTTTACGTGCCCGGTTTCTTTAAACATCCGGTCCAATTCAGCCTGAATCTTTTCCCAGATTGCATATCCGTATGGTTTAATGACCATACATCCTCTAACCGCAGAATTATCGGCAAGATCGGCCTTGACAACCAGATCGTTGTACCATTGAGAATAATTTTCGCTGCGTGAAGTCAATTCTTTTGCCATTTTTTAACTTTTGGTATGGTATTTGCGTTTTTCATATTAGTTTTAACGCCTACAAAGAAAGCAAAAATTATCATTCATTATAAAGGAGGGTCGACTATGAAAACTAAACTTACCGTCATCTCGTTAGCCGCAATTTTGGTCACGGCTTGTACCACGGGAACTCGCTTGACTAAGACCTATGATGATGACATTTATTTCTCTCCCGCAGATGTTCCGCCTGTTGCTGTTGTTGACAACGCAGTGCAGGGTCATGAGAAATCGGCTAAAATGAGCAATAATGATACCAAAGACAAGAAAATTATCATGAGCCAGATTGACCGAAACGCTGATGGCACGTCAACGGTAAATAATTACGTTTATCAACCTGACGAAAACAGCAATCCTGACAATCAGAGCTACAACATGGACAATCAGGAACTTGTTGAATCTGACACTACCCAGTATTACAACGACGATGAAGTTAAAACCGTAATCAATAATTATTACGACGATAATGATAGCGACATCGACTTTGCTTATCGCATCAACCGTTTCTATCGTCCATTTGGTTATAGCCCTTTCTTTTATGATGACTGGATGTATTACGGTGGCTACAATTCTCCTTATTATTCGAACTATTATGGCTTTGGATATGGCTGGAATTATGGCTGGGGTTATGATCCCTTTTGGCCAATGGCTTACGGGTATTATTCTCCGGCGTTTGCATTCGGCTTAGGTGGTTACTGGGGCTGGGGTTATGGTGGCTATGGTGGCTATTACAACGGTTACTGGAATGGTTATTATAACGGCTATTATGGTACCGGTGGTGGTTTCTATAACTCGCATCAGATTGCCCGCCGTCGCGATACCAATATGACTTTACCTGGTGGAGGTGGAAGGTTAACAAACGGTTCGATTTCAGGTACAAATACCGGAGCAAGACCAAATTCGGTTAGGTATACGAGAGAAAATTCGGATGTTAAGAATGCAACTATAGTTAACGATCGTCGCCCTTCCAGTGTCAATGGACGGAGATTGTCCAGTACAACTACAGATAGTCAGGGTAATACAACTACTCAGCAAGCAAGAAGATCTTACGAGCCATCGACTACCGGTAGAACTTACGAACAAGGACGTGCTGTTGGACAAAATCAGAATTATACTCCGAGCTATAATAAACCACGAATTGTAAATCAATCGAATTATAACAACAGCTATTCGCGTCCTCGTACATCGGGAGTTTACAATAGCCCATCGGTAAGAAGTTCCAACTCGGGCAACCAGAACTACACAGAGCCAAGAAGTTCGTCGAGCATGAGGCAGACTTATCGTTCAAGTTCTTCTTATTCAACTGGTTCAAGTACTTATAGTGGATCCAGAAGTTCTTCAAACTACAGCCGACCAGCAGGTAATTCCGGATCTACTTATAGTGCTCCTGCACGAAGTTCGTCATCCGGCTCATACTCTGGCGGAGGCGGTAGTTCCAGTAGCGGCTCATCAAGTAGTGGCAGCAGTTCAGGCGGTAGCTCTGGCGGTGGTGGTGGTTCAGGCCACAGAAGATAATTTGAATGATCAGAATAAAGCTGACATCTAACAATCAACAAATACAGAAAACATGAAACTAACCCGGAAATTCCGGAAAAGTTCCATCTGACAATTAAACAATTAAATTACAAACAGATGAAAAAATTAGTATATGCTTTTGGGATTCTGCTGATTACAAGCAGTGCTTTTGCTCAGAACCTGACAGATGCTTTAAGATATTCGAATTATAAAATCAATGGAACAGCCCGTTCGGCTGCTATGGGGAATGCCTTTGGCGCCTTGGGTGGCGATTTCACTTCATTAAGCATAAACCCTGCCGGTGTTGCTGTTTATCGTTCAGGCGAATTTACATTTACTCCAACTGTCGGAAAAATCAGCGTCGACGGTACTTACCTCGGGCAAACAGCCAACGAATCGAAATACAATTTAAGTATCGATAATATTGGCTATGTTGCCACTATTCCAACCGGTTCCAGCAGTGAGTCAGGAATGGTTAGTTTTAGTATGGGTCTTGGGTTTAACCGTTTAGGAAGTTTTACGATGGATGCCCTTGCAGAAGGAGCGAATTCGAATAATTCTATTCTCTCGTATTTCACTGATTATATGAATTCAAACTACGATCAGTATAATGGTTATGAGGCCGAGCAACTTGATCCTTATTATGAACGACTGGCCTGGGATACATACCTGGTTAACCATGATGGTAATAATCATGAATATTTCAATGATGTTACCGATTATGGCTATAAACAATCGCAACGCAAAACAACCAGCCACAGAGGTTACATTAACGAATACCTGGTTTCGTTTGGTGCCAATTTTAACCACAAGTTTTACTTAGGTGCAACTGTTGGCATTCATGATGTTTATTTTAAGGAAAATACGAATTTAAAAGAATGGTATCCGAACAACCAGAATCAGTATTTCGACCATCTTAACTTTGGTACATATTTGAAAACTGCAGGCAACGGTTTTAATTTAAAACTGGGCGCCATTTATAAACCAACTGATAATTTAAGACTTGGTCTTGCTTTCCATACGCCAACATTTTATAAGCTGAGCGATAATTACTTCAATACCCTGGAGTCGCTTAATGCTGACGATCAGGGTGTTATGGGTAATCATTATGCCGAACCTGATAAAGAAGGTGTTTACGATTACGAAATCGAGACTCCGATGAAAACCATCATCAGTGGAGCATATGTTATTGGGAAAGTAGGTTTAATTAGTGTTGATTATGAAATTGTTGATTACTCGACAGCCAAACTTAAAAATGGTACCGACGGTTATGACTATTATGACCAGAATAAAGTAATAAAAGATGCGTATAAGACTGTTGGAAACCTGCATATTGGAGGCGAATATCGTGTAAATTCAAATTTCAGTCTTCGTGCCGGTTACGAAAATTATCCGAGCGTGTTTAAATCGACCTATCTGGATCAGAAAAATATGAACAAGAATGCATCTTATTCAACAGTATCGGGTGGTTTTGGATTCAAACAAGGAAATGTATTTTTTGATGCAGCTGTAAAACACGTTGTCAGCGATGAGTATATGAACCTCTATCCGGATGCTCCGGAAATGGCTAAATATTCCGCTAATCAGAACAGCGTTATTTTCACTTTGGGGTATAAGTTTTAATCCTGATATTATTTCAGCAAAAGAGCCGGTTAACATACTAACCGGCTCTTTTTTTGCCTATGATGAGGCAAGTTAAATTTATTTGTATTGCATGAGTAATTGTTATTCGTTGTACCACTCTACAATTTTTGCAACTTTTTCTTCAAGCGGCATAAAGCCATCGAGCCAACGGATTTCAATACCTTGTTTTTCCATGCGGCGGAACCAGGTCATCTGGCGCTTGGCAAATTGGTGGATGGCCACATTCAATCCATCAAACATTTCCTGGTAGGTCAATTCGCCTGTAAGGTGTTGAGTCATAAATTTATACTCAAGTCCATAATAGGTGAGTTGTTCCGGAGTTAGACCACTATCAAGCAACCGCTGAACTTCGTCGAGCATGCCTTCTCTTAATCGCTGGCGAAGGCGCGAAGTTATCCGTTTGCGGCGGGTTTGCCGGTCGAATTGTACGCCCACCACCAAACTCCGAATATCGGGCATGCCAATGTTGATTTCAGGGTGGGTGAGGTAATATTCTTCAATCTCAATGGCACGCACAGCCCGTTTTTCGTTCTCAATATCGGTTTGGTTGTGCAGTTCCGACTTGTAAGTTTTCAGGAGTTCAGTTAGTTCGTCAAGTGATTTCCTTTCCAGTTTATTTCGCAGTTCTTCGTTTAGTGGAACCTGAATCAGTTTATAGTTTTTCAGCACGGCTTCCAGGTAAAGTCCGCTTCCGCCGCACATTACCGGGAGTTTACCCCGTATGGCGATGTCGTCAAAAACTTTCAGAAAATCTTTCTGGTACTCAAATACGTTGTACTCGTAACCGGCATCCACAATGTCGATGAGATGATACGGAATTTGTTTACCGTCGATGATGTAATCGTCGTAATCTTTCCCTGTACCGAGATCCATTCCGCGGTAAACCTGGCGCGAGTCGGCTGAAATAACTTCGCCGTCGAGCGCCAATGCAACGTTGGCGGCTACGCTCGTTTTTCCCGATGCGGTAGGGCCAAGAATGGTGATTAGATTATATTTTTTGTTCTGCATGAATTCTGAAGTTTTCGTTCTGCAAAATAATGTATTTTTGTGGGGCAAAAGAAACGTTAGTTCGATTTTGCCACAAAGACTCAAAGAAATACAACGAATATAGTTTGGGTGAAACTTTGTGACTTGGTGCCTTAGTGACAGTATTTTGAAAAACAGCGATGACTCACAGACAGCAAAACATATCGATCAAAAATAAAAAGGCTTTCTTCGACTACGAAATCCTCGATACTTACATTGCCGGTATTCAGTTGGCCGGAACGGAGATTAAGTCGATTCGTGGTTCGAAAGCCAGTCTGGTTGATTCGTATGGCTCGTTTTGGGACAACCAGCTTTATGTGAAAAACATGCACATTGCCGAATACGAATTGGGCACCTGCAACAACCACATTGCCAAACGCGACCGTAAGCTGTTACTTACCCGCAAGGAGCTCGATAAAATGCAGAAAAAGGCCAAAGAAGGCGGTATTACCATTGTTCCGTTGAAACTCTTTATTAACGACCGCGGATTGGCTAAACTCGAAATTGCATTGGCTAAAGGAAAGAAAACCTTCGACAAACGCGAGACCCTGAAATTGAAAGACGCCTCCCGCGAGATGGATCGGGCAAGGAAGTTTTAATTAAATCACTTCCTTTTCATTTAAACATTCAACTGATGTTATCATTTAAAACTTTTGAAACCGAGAGGCTCACGCTTATTCCAACTTCAGAAGATGACGCAGCTTTCTTACTCGAACTGTTTAATACGCCCAAATGGTTGAAATACATTGGTGACCGAAACATCAGAACTGTTGACGATGCCCGCACTTATGTTCGTGAAAAGATTAGATCGCAACTGGAGCGACTGGGTTTTGCGAGTTATACGATTGTGCAAAAATCGGACGGACAAAAAATAGGTATGTGCGGATTGTACGATCGGGTAGGGCTGGAAGGAATTGATATTGGGTTTGCTCTTTTGCCAGAATTTGAGCAAAAAGGCTTTGCTTTTGAAGCGGTAAACCGGCTAAAACAGGCAGCTTTCGATGAATTTGGCTTGACTGAGATACTGGCGATCACTTTACCTGAAAATGTATCGTCGCAAAAGCTTTTGGAAAAACTGGGACTGAAATACGTCGGCTTATTTCGGCTTCCGAATGACAACGAAGATTTGTTTTTGTACCGGATATCTTCTTGTAGTTAATAGCAATAACTGATAGGCTTATAAAGATTTTCTCACTGTTTCAGTTTACCTAATTTTTATTTTTTAGTTATCCTGAACTTCCTGCCTGACAGGTTCGGCGGGGTTTCAGGATTTCACTATGTTTTTTGGTTAACCCCGAATTAAGTTAGGAGTGACTCGTGCCTTTAGTTTTTCTTCCTGATTATCATAGAAATAAATTGCTTTTTATCAATAATTATTGATAAAAGTGGGGTATATTTGGGGATGTTTACGTTATCACCAGATTTAAAAGAGTTCACTTTGGATAACTTATTATGAAAAAAAATAGAAAAATTATGGAAATAATAAAAGCTTATCCTTTATTGTTCTTCTTTACTGTTGCAATACCGTTTATTGGTGGGATTGTTGGGGCTTATGTTGGTTGGGATTCATTAAAAGGTCGTTTTGATGATAGCAAGAACAAAGTAATGGTTTCTGAAAAAATTGAGAATCATGACAACGCTCTTATTAAAATAGTGAGTAAGGAAACAGTTATTGAATTGGGAGATAGGGCAATAGCTTATGGTGACAGAGACGCATATTTAAGACTCGTTAAAATAGTCGAGAATTTTGGGCCCGAAAGAAGTGTTGCAATCTCTGAGTTAGCAAGGGTTAAATCACATCATTATTCAATGACATCAATACGTGGAATAAAACTGGAATTATATAATGAGAAAAATGAATTAATGGCAGAGGATGAGTTGAGTACGCCTCAGCTTGTTGATAATTTACTTTTTAATTCACAATTTTTATTTCGAGCTCGCTGTGCGCAATTACTTGCATACAGAAAAGAGAATTTTGTTCCAGAGATACTTCTATTATCCATGTTTTCGGATAATAATTTGGAAGTACTGAGGGAGTCAACTAAGGCTTTTGAAATACTTACAGGGTACAATAATTCTGACTTTTTTATACCATATGGTTGTTTGGGCTTCTGGTATGATAGTGCTTTTGATATTTCAAAACACTTTAAAAAAGCTAATTCTATTTCAATTGTCCCACTTCAAAAGTTCAGGAATAAATTAGAAAATCAAATAGTTAATAATGAGTTGGATGAAATGGTCAACTGGTGGCGTACAAGTTTAGACCTTGTGGAAATGCTTGATAATAAACATCGTATTGAGAATATAAATAGGTACAAATAATAATGCACTATGCTTTACAATTTGGAAAGGTTTACAATCATCAGTGCCAATCTGGAATTGGTTTTTTTTAGGTTTGGATTTATGATCCAGTAATAATTTCAAAGATTTTAATTTGCATCAAATAAAAACTCCCGGTAGAACTGAATCTGCCGGGAGTTTTTTATGAAAGTTTAAAACGATAAATTCTTATTTTAAAGTTGCCAGCGCAGCTTTAATGCGGTCGAGCGATTTGGTCAAATCGGCTTCCGAAGCAGCGTACGAAATACGGATACACTCAGGCGCGCCAAACGCTTCACCCGAAACTACGCCGGTAAAGGCATTCGACAGGATGAACAAGCCCATATCGTCGGCATTGTTAATGGTTACTGTACCGTCGGTTTTTCCGAAGAATGACGAGATATCGGGGAATACATAGAAAGCACCATCAGGCTTACTGGTTTTCACGCCCGGGATTTCGGCCAGTTTAGCCAATACTAGGTTGCGGCGTTTTTCGAACTGCTCAACCATAGCATAAACAGTGTCAAGCGGAGCATTCAAAGCAGCAACCGAAGCAATCTGCGAAACAGAGCATGGTCCTGAGGTATACTGGCCCTGCAATTTGTTGGCAGCTTTAGCCAGCCACAGCGGAGCAGCAATGTAACCAATACGGTAACCGGTCATGGCAAAAGCTTTAGAAACACCATTTACCACCACTACCTGATCTTTAATTTCAGGGAATTGGGCAATACTTTCGTGCTTGCGACCGTAGGTAATGTGTTCGTAAATTTCGTCGGAAATGATAATGATATTCGGGTTTTTAGCGAAAATATCGGCGAAAGCTTTCAGTTCGTCTTTGGTATAAACGCTTCCGGTCGGGTTGCTCGGACTGCTGAACAGGAAGGCGCGGGTTTTTGGAGTAATGGCAGCTTCCAGTTGAGTCGGAGTGATTTTGAAATCGCTGTCGACTGTGGTTGGAATGATCACATTTTTACCTTCGTTCAGTTTCACCAGTTCGATGTAAGTCACCCAGTAAGGAGCAGGGATAATCACTTCATCACCCGGATTTATCAACGCCTGAAGCAGGTTGGCAATCGAATGTTTTGCACCGTTCGAAACGATGATTTGGTTCGTTGCATAATCCAGTCCGTTGTCGCGTTTCAGTTTGTCAACAATGGCTTTCAGCAACTGGGGATATCCGGGAACCGGAGAATAAGTTGAAAAGTTGTCATCAATAGCTTTTTTAGCTGCTTCCTTGATGAAATCAGGAGTGTTAAAATCGGGTTCACCAACGCCTAAACTGATGACGTCGATACCTTTTTCTTTTAATTCACGGCTTTTCTGCGCCACAGCCAGGGTGGCCGACTCCGATAAACACGCTACTCTGTCTGAAACTCTCTCCATAACTGATATTTAGATGTGATTTAATATTCAATTTTAATTCGTGTGCAAGATAGCAAAAAAATAATTCGGATGCTCAACTCTGTTTTAAATTGAAAATAAAAAGCTTTAAAAATTTACAAATTGTTATTTTTAAGTGATTGAACTAAGGAAAATACTTACAATTTCTTGTAATTGTTTGTAATCCTCAATGTTTGATACCTGAAACAATCTGGAAGTAGAAATCAGCTCATTCATTTCACGGGCTACTTCAATCGGATGCCCCGGATCGTTTGGATCACCAACAATCAATGTTGGTACTTTCACCTGCTTTAGTTCATTCCGCTCCGGAAAATCGGATATTGCACCGCCATGATATATACTATAATAGTACGCCGGATCAAAACTCATCCGCAGATCAAGTAGTTTTTTTCGTGTTCCGGGGAAATGCTCTTCAAAAAATTCAGGCGGATCCTGGTTGCGTTGAATGATCCGCTTCAGAAAATCGGGAATATGATCGGGGCGGGCTTTTAATGCGATTTTCTCGTAAAGGGCTTGAGTTGCCACCCGCACTTCCCATGCTGGTGGTGGAGTAACCAGAATCAACGCTTTTACTTTCTCCGGATAACGGATGGCGGTGTACAAAGCCGTTCCTGATCCCATAGAAACTCCGCCAAGAATCACTTTTTCGGTGTTAAGCGAGTCAATAACCTGATTTAATTCCTCAACCATTCCGTTCCACGAATAATCGCCGGTTACCGATTTGTCGCTGGCATCGTACTGAATCAGCTGAACATGTTTGGAAAGCCGGTTAAAATCGACAAGAGAATAAATTGAATCCGATTCTACCGAATTCAGCATTCCGTGCAGCCAAATGAGCGGCTGGCCTGAGCCGGAGATATGAAGTGATGGGGTTTTCAAAATAAATTTTTGTTACGGGTTATGGGTTTCGTGTTCCGAGTTAGAAGAACCCGTAACCCGAATCCCGTAACTCGCAACATTTATTAAAAACTGAAACTATTCAAATAATCCCTCGTCGCGAATCAGCATCAGGATAGACGAGTGGGGGAGAATGACATATTTTTCTTTGTTGAACTCAATTTCCCAGCCACTTTTATTCAGGTAAACGGCCAAATCGCCAACTTTTGCCTGAAGCGGAACATATTTTACTTCGTCTTTCTTTTCTTTCCAGGGCTCGTCGGCATCGGTCATGGCCGGAATAGGGTAGCCCGGGCCAACTTTTACGATGTAGCCGCTCAAGGTCTTTTCGTTTTCCTGAACGGTTGGCGGCAGGTATAGCCCCGACGCTGTTTTGCTGGTTTGGTTCTTGGGCCTGATTAAAACCCGGTCGCCTACCAAAATAAATTTTTCGAGATCTTTTTCTTCAATTATGAGTGACATGGGCAATTTTTTTCTGTTTACAAAGATAAAACAATCGGTCGGTGTTGAGCTTGCGGAACGCAAATTTGGCCCAAAATGAGCTATAAATTATTCTATTGAGTTTTTTCAGTCAAAATATTATAGTTTTTAAATTGCTCATATTTAGTTATTTGTGAATTGTATTAAAAATATTTTAAAAATTTTAGTACTATGTGTTGCAAGGAACCATATAAAAGATATATATTTGTAGTGCAAATAACAATGTAACGAAAGGTAGATTTTTAAAAAAAGTTCTATGTGTTTTGCAACCGAATAAAAAAACATGCGTCATAATATTCGGAAACAGACTTTTAGAAACGAAAAAACCAAAAACAAAACAATAAGGGAGGAATAGTCATGAAACTGGAAAACACAAAAGCACAAATGAAAAAGGGAGTATTGGAGTACTGCATTCTTTCGGTACTTGAAAACAAACCTCTTTATGTCAGTGATATTCTGCAGAACCTCAAAAGTTCTGACTTGATTGCTGTTGAAGGCACAATTTACCCAACATTGGTCAGGCTGAAGAATGAAGGTTACCTGGGGTATCACTGGGAAGAATCGGAGCAGGGGCCACCCCGCAAATTTTACGAACTAACCGAGCCTGGAAAAGTATTTCTGACCGAGCTTGGACAGTTCTGGAAAGATCTGGTAGCGGCCGTTTATCGCATCAACACACAGCAATAATTTAAACATTCTTCAGAAAAACAAAAACAATTAAAACAATAGAAACCATGAAAAAGACATTCACAATAAACATTAGCGGCACCGTTTTTCACATTGAAGAAGATGCTTTTGAAAAATTGCAGGCGTATTTACAATCGCTAAAAAACTACTTTGCCCCCCAGGCTGGAGGACAGGAAATACTGGATGACATTGAATTACGTATTGCCGAGTTGCTTCAGGAAAAAATGACTGAAGGACAGGAAGCCGTAACTGCCGAATGTGTTGATGAAATTATGCACCGCATGGGAAATCCTGAAGATTTTACGGACCAGGAACAAGGAGAAAATGTTGCAGCTCCTCAGCCTAAAGGCGAGAAAATAAAGAAACGGTTGTACCGCGACGATGAGAACCGCGTTTTGGGTGGGGTTTGCTCTGGAATGAGCGCTTACTTCAATATCGATCCGGTTTTCCTGAGAATACTTTTTGTGTTGCTGATTTTCCTGGGTGTTGGAGTGTCGGCAGTCGTTTACCTGATTCTTTGGATTGTGGTACCTAAAGCCAGAACTACAACTCAGCGCCTCGAAATGCGGGGTGAGGAGGCCACTATAACCAACATCCAGAAAACCATTCAGGAAGAAGCCTCTGAGGTAAAGAAAAGCTTTTCGAAAATCAACGATTCGGAAGCAGTTCGGAAGGGAAAAGGCTTGATAAATAAAGCAGGCAGAGGTTTTGGCCGGTTTGTGGCTGCTGGTTTTGGCGCATTGTTCATCTTAATCGGATTCTTTGGCCTGATCGGATTTTTCACCTCGCTGGTTTTGGGTGATGCCGTTTTTCATACTTCTGTTTCGGGCATGAATCCTGAAGTAAGTTTGGCCGGATTTCTCGGGTTTATGGCCAATCCGGGGCTGGTAAGTCTTGCAATATTGTTGGTAGTATTAATCGTCGGAATTCCATTGTTAGGAATCCTGTTTGTAGGCACCAAGTTGGTTTTCAGGTATAAAACCAATAATAAAATGATAGGGCTGGGCGCTTTTGGTATATGGTTGGTAGCTTTGGTAGCCATGATTGCGATTACAGCGGGACAGGTGAGCAATTTCAGTCAAAAAAATTCGAGCACTTCGGTAAAAACGCTTTCAGGATTGAACTGCAAGACACTCAAGATCGAACTTGGTGCATCGCCTGAGTTTGTTGAAACAGATGAAAATATTCACATTGAAGATTTCACGATAGTTAAACAAAACGGCGAAAATGTATTGGCCGGAGTGCCTACGCTGCGCATTGAAGCAACTACGGCTCCCGATTTCTCGGTGGTAATCAGCAAAGAATCGCGTGGTAAAAATGCAAACGAAATTCAAAGTAACCTGAATAATATTCGATACGATTTTACCAGCAAAGATTCTACATTAGTTCTCAACCGCTTCTTTATCCTTGGAGATCAGGCAAAATGGAGAAAACAAGGCGTATTGATTACGCTGAAAGTCCCAACCGGGAAGCAGGTACACCTTGGAAACGAGCTCGATCAATTGCACTTCGATTTTGACAATGTAAATAATATCTGGTCGAAAGAAATGGTTGGCAAAACCTGGACCATGACTCCGGAAGGACTTACAATTAAGGAGTAAAAACGGATAGAAACAACAGAAACAATAGGAACTATAGAAACATTAAAACAGAAACAATTTAAAACTTAAAGTCATGAAACGCTTAACTCGCTCAAACGAAAAATTAGTTGCTGGTGTACTCAGCGGAATTTCAAAGTATGTAAATCCTGAACTTGATCCCGTATTTATACGCCTGCTGTTTGCCTGGATTGCGTTCTTCAATCCGGCGCTGGTATTGATTTATCTTGGATTGGCCCTCATCATTCCCAAAGAAGAGGTTGATTACGCGAAGCAATAACGATCTTAAAAACTAAAAACCGGTGAAAGCCGGTTTTTTTATGCACAAAACCCAGCTGTAATTTTTGAATGTTTCGGGGTACCTATAAACACAAATCAGAACTAAATGTTAACTTAAATTAAGAAAGCAAGCAATTGGTAGCTGGTTTTATCCGTTATCTTTGCTATTCAGTAAATTTATGGTTGGAACGGAAGTTGTGTGGAGATTGAAAATCCAACCGAAGAAAAACAATATAGATATGAAATAGCCATGTGAACCAACGTTCGCACAGACTGGGAGTAATTAATTATGGCTATTCCATGCGTTACTTACTTGATTGGAAAATAAAAGTTAAAACGAAGATTGTAAAGTCTTCTTTGAAAAAAGAAACACATGAAATTTAAATTCAGAAATGCAGGCGCTTCAATTTTGCTGGGGATATTGATGGTGGCAGGTGTTAGCAATTTGAACGCACAGGAAGTGCAAGACAACGCTATGAAATTTGGCCGGTTACTCCGGTTGATTGATAGCTATTATGTCGATTCGACCAAGATAAATGATTTGACCGAAAAAGCCATTGTTGAGGTACTGCGGAACCTCGATCCTCACTCGGTTTATATCTCGAAGGAAGAAGTTGAAAAGGCGAACGAACCACTTCAGGGAAACTTTGAAGGAGTTGGTATTTCATTTAATGTTTTCCATGATACCCTTATGGTGGTAACTACTGTTCCGGGCGGTCCATCTGAAAAAGTTGGTATTCTTGCCGGCGACCGTATTGTGCAGATTGATGCCAAAGTTGTTGCCAATATCGGGTTGAAGAATACCGATGTTTTCGATTTGCTTCGAGGAAAGAAGGGTACTCGGGTTGAACTGAAAGTTAAACGGAAAGGCGAGCCTAATATCCTCGATTTTACGGTTATTCGCGACAAAATACCAATCAACAGCCTCGATGCTTCTTATATGCTCGACGATAATACCGGCTACATCAAGCTCAATAAATTCGCGGCAACCACAACCAGCGAATTTTTGGAGTCGATTAAAGCGCTTAAGGCAGGCTCAAAACTGAATAGCCTGGTGCTCGATTTGCGCGGAAACGGTGGCGGTTACCTTAACGCGGCTATTGAGCTGGCCGATCAATTCCTCACTGCATACAAACTTGTGGTTTATACTTCGGGTTTGCGTGCCGAAAAGAAAGAATACAATGCTACTCCGCTTGGCGAACTCGAGCAGGGTAAGTTGGTTGTTTTAATTGATGAAGGCTCGGCCTCGGCCAGCGAAATTGTTTCGGGAGCCATTCAGGATTGGGACCGTGGAGTGGTGATTGGGCGCCGTTCGTATGGAAAAGGACTGGTTCAACAGCCTTTCCCACTGACTGATGGCTCGATGGTCAGGCTGACTACTGCACATTATTATACACCAAGTGGCCGTTGCATCCAGAAACCATATACTGATGGTGTTGACGCGTATCAGAAAGATTATTTGCACCGGATTGAAAACGGTGAGCTTTTCTCGAAAGACAGTGTCGCACTGAATAAAACCGAGAAATTTCTGACTAAGGTAAGTAAACGGACTGTTTATGGCGGAGGTGGTATCATGCCCGATGTATTTATCCCGCTCGATACTTCGAAATACTACGTGTACTACAATATGCTGAACCGCAAAAATGTGGTTTATACGACAATTCTGGATATTATGGATCAAAGCAGGGCCGATTATGTGCAGAAATACCCTGATTTTAAAACTTTTAATGCCAAATTTGAAGTTACTGATGAGATGGTCGATAAAGTTTTGGCTGCAGGGGAAAAAGCTGTTGGTGATGTCCCGGAGATGGTGATTCCTGAAGAAGGTGAAAACGGCAAGACTGTTACAAAACCAAAAGAAGTTAAAAAAGAGGAGCCATATAAACCCGATGCCAAAAGCATTGAGTTTGCCCGTCCGTTGTTGAAAAAACAAATCAAAGGGCTCATTGCACGCGATCTTTTCTCGATGAGTGAATATTTCCAGGTTATGAATGCCGACGACAATGCCATCAAAAAAGCGCTTGAGGTAATTAATAAAAGGGGCGAATACGAAAAGATTCTGACCGGAAAATAAAAATGTTACGGGTTATGTGTTAACGAAAAGAACGCATAACCCGTAACCCGAATCCCGCAACCTCAATTTCTATGGAATTAGTTATTAAATGGCTTTCAGGAAATTACATCGAACTTCTGGGAGCCATTCTTGGTATTGCTTATATCTTTTTCTCCATCCGGCAAAGTATTCTTACCTGGCCAATTGGTCTGCTTACTTCAATTCTTTATGTTTGGGTGTTTTTCGTATCGAAGCTTTATGCCGATATGGGCCTCCAGATGTACTATGTGGTAATAAGCATTTACGGCTGGTACGAATGGCTTTTCGGGAATACCGCCAATCATTCAGAACCCATAAAAGTTAGCCGGATTACATTACAACTGAGTATTGTCCTTTCAGTAATTAGTTTTTTCCTGTTCCTGCTGATTTGGTTTATCCTGAAAAATTATACCGATTCGCCTGTTCCGATGGCCGATTCGCTGGCTACGGCACTGAGTATTGTGGCTACCTGGATGCTGGCCCGTAAAATATTGGAGCACTGGCTGGTCTGGATTTTTGTCGATGCTTTTTCCGTCGGATTATTCTGGTACAAAGACCTGCTGCCTACCGTTGTACTTTTTGTGGTTTATACGGTTATGGCTTACATTGGCTATCGCGAGTGGAAACAGGAATACGAACAAATATTGTCGCGCGAAGCTAAAATTTCTTCCGGTTTTTAAAGTTTTGATGCGCTCATTTTCGGTTTTATACGTCAATGTTACAGGAAGAAATCTATCAGTATCCTGAGGTTTTCACCTAATCACGGTTACTTTTGTACTTATGGACGATCAGAAGAAACAAATTCGAATTGCAATAACCGGCCCCGAGTCGACGGGCAAAACCACTCTGGCGCAGCAGTTGGCAGCAACATTCGGCGGCAGGTATATTCCTGAATATGCCCGCGAGTATGTCGAGCATCTGTCGCATCATTATACGTTTGAAGATGTGGAGGCAATTGCCCGGAAGCAGGTTGAGCAATACCACCAAACCCAACAGTGGCCTGAACGGTTTTTTTTCTTCGACACCTGGCTGATCATTACAAAAGTATGGTTTCGGTGGGTTTACTGTCGGGTGCCCGAATGGCTCGAAAGTGAAATTAAACAATGCCCCGTTGATTTATTCCTGTTGTGTCGTCCGGATTTGCCGTGGGAAGCCGATCAGGTGAGGGAAAATGGCGGTGAAAACCGGATAAAGCTTTACAACGAATATCTTGAACAACTCCGGAATTACGGGTTCAATTTTGTTGAAATAGGCGGAAGCGGCGAGGAACGGTTGGCGAATGCCATTTCTGCCATTCGGAGTTTTTCTGGCGGTAGATAAAACTTTCGTTCATTAAAGTTTGATTTCAGACCTAAAAGTTTGATTTTTGTTTTGTTGTTATTTCCTGAAATCCCTAATCAGGCAAATCATAAATGTTAACCTCTAAAATGATAGCAAATATGAACTCAGAAAAAAATATTGAGCACAAGATGCGCAGTGCAGTTGAACAACTGTCAGATTCGGGTTCACTCAATCTGGTTTGCCACGAACATCGAATAGGTGAACCACTTCCATCCATCGAAGCGTTGAAAAAAATGGTCGGGATTATTCGCGAAATCATATTCCCCGGATATTTTGGGAATACCAGCTTGCGCGAAAATACCATCAAACATTACATCGGTGTTTACATCGACGAGCTGTTCGAAATCCTCTCGGAACAGATTCTGGCTGGCTTGTGTTTTACCTGCCAGAATCCTGAAATAGTGGATATGCAGGAGCGATCGAAATACGCACAGGGACTGGCTTCTGACTTTATATCATTTCTGCCCGAAATCAGGCGCCTGCTGATTACCGACGTTGAAGCAGCTTACCTGGGCGACCCCGCAGCCAATAGCATGAGCGAGGTTATCTATTGCTATCCAACCATCCGTGCAATCATCAATCACAGGGTAGCACATCAGTTATTGAAACTCGATGTGCCTATTATTCCCCGTATCATTTCAGAAATGGGGCATTCTGAAACTGGCATAGACATTCATCCCGGAGCACAGATTGGCGAAGGATTCACCATCGATCACGGAACCGGTGTGGTAATTGGTGCCACCTGTATCATCGGCAACAACGTGAAGCTTTACCAGGGCGTTACCCTTGGTGCGAAAAGCTTCCCGCTCGACAAGGATGGCAACCCGATTAAAGGAATTCCGCGTCACCCGATTGTTGAGGATAATGTAATTATTTATGCGCAGGCTACCATTCTGGGGCGTATCCGGATTGGTGCCAACTCAGTTATTGGAGGTAACGTTTGGGTAACCAACAGCATTCCACCACATACCAAACTGGTTCAGTTCAAAGCCAAAGAGGCTGATTTTAGCGACGGAGCCGGAATTTAAAAAGAAGCAAGTACAAAGACACAAGTATCAGGATTCTTGTCTTGTGTCTCATTGCTTGATACTTGATACAAAAAACCTTTAAAAAATATAAATTGAGCAACCAACAATATACTGCCACTACTTTGGCTGGCCTCGAAGAGGTTCTTGCCCGCGAATTAATTGAACTGGGTGCCGACGAAGTGCAAATGGCGCGTCGTTCGGTGTATTTCAGCGGCGATTTAAAAATGCTGTACAAGGCAAATTATTGTCTTCGCACAGCTTTGCGGATTCTGATTCCAATCGATTCGTACAAAATTCATACAGCGAATGATCTGTACCAGCGCGGACAGAATTTCAAGTGGGAAGAACTGTTTGGCCTGAAGCAGACTTTTGCCGTTCAGAGCACCGTGTTTTCCGATTTGTTTAACAATTCGATGTATGCTTCGCTGAAGCTGAAAGACGCCATTGCAGATCGTTTCCGTTACAAATTTGGCGAACGTCCGAATGTCGATTCTGCCGATCCCGATGTGTTGATCAACCTGCACATCAGCAATGGTGTTTGCACCATTTCGCTCGACAGCAGCGGCGAGTCGTTGCATAAACGTGGTTACAGGGTGGGGCAGAACGAGGCGCCGATCAACGAGGTGCTGGCTGCTGGTTTGTTGCGCCTGTCGGAATGGGACCGCAAAAGCGCGTTGATCGACCCGATGTGTGGATCAGGAACCATTGCTATCGAGGCGGCTATGCTGGCCAACGGTATTTATCCGGGCGCGGTGCGCGAAAGCTTTGGGTTTATGAACTGGCTCGATTTCGACCCCCAGCTTTTTAAGCAGGTTGAGGAAGAAGCCAATGAACAGGTACAGAATCCGGTTAAGATTTTTGCTTCAGATATTTCGCGCCGAAACATCGAAATTGCCTCGAGGAATGCCGAAGAAGCCGGGGTAAGCCACCTGATCGACTTTAAAGTGGCCGACTTTAAGTTGCTCGAACCCGCTTCTGAAAAGCCATTCCTGTTGTTTAATCCGCCATACGGCGAGCGAATCTCGGGCGACGATACCAACTTTTATACCATGATTGGCGACCGCTTGAAACAATATTACACCGATGCCACGGTTTGGATCATCAGCACACCACAATGCCTCAAGTCAATAGGCTTGCGCCCATCGCGCAAAATGCCGCTGCTGAACGGTTCGCTCGAATGCAGTTTCCGGAAATACGAATTGTACTCGGGCTCGAAAAAAGAGAGCAGATAGCAAAGCAAAAGGATCCGATCTTTTCAATAAAGATCGGATCCTTTTGCTTTGCGGGAATCGTCATCCCGAATTTATTTCCCTCGCAGCCGCACGATTATATCGTGTGGCGTTATTAACACAGCTCTTTCTTTTTTACCACGCCATGCAATCGCGCGGTATCAGAGGTTTATTACTAAAAAAAAGAACGTTATTTGAATTTTAGTCTTATCAATATGATATTAACCTTAATTTGTATCCTTAATCTTCTGAGTTCTGCCAATTGCAAAGTATAGAATTGCCCCTAAAACATTTGTAAAAATCACAATAATAACCCAAATCAGTTTATTATTCCCTTCAAATTTATTTTTTACAATGTCAATAAGTGCAATTAACGGAAGTAACAGTACAAATAGTATTAATAATAATTCCGTACCGCCAATCATTGATAATAGTACCATAATAAATCAAGTTTTAGTGAAAATTAATAAATTTTGTTTATATCCCTCCGCTGCCGCACGATTATATCGTGTGGCGTTATTTATCACAGCTCTTTCTTTTTTTACCACGTGATGCAATCGCGCGGTAGCAAGGGGCTTGACGGGTAGCTGATGTTAGTGGCAGTTTTATCTTTGACTAATTTTTTTTTTTTCAACTGTTTAGCTGTCATGTTAATTGTTTCCAATTTGAATCAACTATTGTAAAAATATTTAGTTTATATGACTTCCAACCCTCAGTAATTTTTGCTCTGTCTCCAAAAGCTAAGCGTGTTGTGATAGCATTTAGTTCCTTATTTGTCGTGATATTATGTATGAGAAGTTCAATAATTGCCCTTGAAACAATTGATTTCAATGCCGGTAGATATTCTTGGACTTTTGCAATACTGTATTCTTCTCCATGAATTATTTTGCTCCTTAATGAATATAACTTATTTAAGTTTTCAAAAATAAGGTCGCAGTTAAAACCATCCTTGCCACACAAAATTGCAACAGTCCTTCTTAAACGGTACGTTAGTTCTTGGTTTCCGGAAATCGTGCTTTCAAGTGCAATAAAAAGCGTCAAGTACTGATAATGATAGTGTGAAGCGGTAAAACTTGTTATGTAGTTCTCTATAGCAATTCCAATGTAATTTACGAGATTTAGTCGGTCAAAATATAGACTTGCAAACTCATTTATTTCTGCAACATCTTCTTCCGATGCAAAGAGTAGTTCTCCTGGTGATTCACCTGTCATTCTCTTATCCCAACTTGACAAACTTGAAAGTTGTATAAAGTCCTTTTCAACTATGTAATGTATGATATGCTCAATTTGTAAATCGGAAGGAAAAATAATTAGAAGTAAATGATAGACATTTAAGATATCTTGATAATTGAAGTTCTCCCTTGGATTGTTTTTTACAATTGCATATTTTTTGTCATGGTCAAAGTTAATTTGCTTATGAATATTTCTTATAAGAGAAAAATTTTGTGCCTTTATGTTGGGCTGTAAGCTCTCAATATAATTCTCAAAATCTTCCGATTGGATGTCAAAAATGGTTATATCCTTAAAAGAAAAATCAAACTGTGTCAAGTTAAAATAACTACCTGTCAGAATAGGAATACTAATTTCCCTAAATTGGTCAGCTTCTGGTGGTACTTGTTTTTTTGCTGGTTTTTTATCCATTAGTCAATGTTTATACTGCTATCTCAAAATTGCCACTAACTATATAATATACGCAATACTCCTTCAAATTTATGAATATTATTAAACAACCAAATTATTGATTAATAACTTTCTTAAGTTATTGATTTTAATGGAGTGTTTTTGAAAATCTTGGAATTTAATCTTTCGCATTTCGTATTGTCAGCCTCAAAAATAGATCGGAAATATTCAATGAAATAATACAAAATGCGTAGCCTGCAGATTGGCAGGCGGTTTCCCGTAGGGAATTGATGTCAATAGAAGTTGTCAGATTCAGGTCAACTCAATTCCCCGTCAGGGGATCAATATGAATTTTCTAACGAAGCCATAAAAAGCAAAAGGATCCGATCTTTTTATAAAAATCGGATCCTTGCGTTTTATAAATATCGCTCGTCGTTCTTCAAATATGATTTGTCGTTTTGCAAATATTGCTTGTCGTCTGGTAAATATCACTCGTTGTCCGTCAAATATTGCCCGTCGTCCAGCAAATATCATCTGTCGTCTGCCAAATATTGCTTGTCGTCCATCAAATATCTCTCGTCGTATGGCAAATATCACTCATCGTCTGGCATATATTGCTCGTCGTCTGGCAAATATCACAAGTTGTATGGCAAATATCATTCATCGTCTGTCATATATTGCCCTCCGTATGGCAAATATCGTCCGTCGTCGGTCAACTATTCCAAATTTCCCAGGCACGCAGGGCCTGCAGATGCAGCATTTCCAGTCCGTTTTTGGTTTTTGCGCCTTGTTCTTTACCTTTTTTCAGGAACAGGGTTTCTTCAGGATTATACACTAGGTCGTACAGAATATGGTCGGGGGTAATTAAATCGTACGGAATCTCCGGACAGGTATATACATTCGGAAACATGCCCAGCGGGGTGGTATTCACAACAATCAGGTGATCTTTCATCACCGATGGGGTGATTTGCGAATAGCCAATTTCTTTTCTGCCTGTTTTTCCCTTGGTAGTAGCCGAAAGGTAAGCGATTCCCATCGAATCGAACAGGTATTTCACGGCTTTCGAGGCGCCGCCGGTTCCCAGAATCAGCGCTTTACGATGCTTCTCCTTCAACATCGGGCGCAGCGAGTGCTCAAACCCGAAAACATCGGTGTTGTAGCCTTTAAGTATGCGCTTGTCCTGTTTGTTTATAATCTTAACCGTGTTCACAGCGCCAATCAGCGCGGCTTCCCGGTCAATTTCATCCAAATAATCAATGATATCCTGCTTGTACGGAATGGTACAATTCAATCCGCAAATGTCTTTCCCCAGGTTAAAAAGTCCCGGAAACTCGCCGATGTCCTCCAGTTCGAAGTTGAGGTATTCGCAATTGCTCCGATTTTCCTGTTCAAACTTCTCCGTAAAGAAACTCTTCGAGAACGAATGCCCCAGTTTGCGCCCAATTAATCCGTATGTCTTCATAATATAGAGTTTCAAGTTTCAGGTTTCAAGTTCCAAGTCATGCTGAACTCGTTTCAGCATCTTTTTACAATTACAAATGTGTTGCAAGTCTCGGGTTGAAGCACAAAGTAAAGAACAAACGACAAATCTCCCGACTGCTTTTTTTAGCCTCCCCTTTCGGGGGAGGTTTGGAGGGGGCTTTTACGCCAACTCACTCAGTTCCAGCCAGCGCATTTCCTTTTCTTCGAGCAGTTCGGTAATCTGCCCAAACCGGCTCGACTTCTCCTGCAATTGCGCGTTGTTCAGTGTGCCCGAATTCAGTTCGTCGCTCAGTTGCGCCTTCTCTGTTTCGAGTGCTGCAATATCTTTTTCAAGCTGTTCCAGTTCCTTCTTCTCGTTGAAGGTCAGCTTGCGTTCCTTCTCTTTTACCGGCTTAGGCGTTGCTTTTACTTCCGGCTTAGTTTCCTTCTTCCGTTTTTCTTCTTCCTCCAGTTCTTTGTTTCGCCAGATGGTATAACTCCCCGGAAAGTCCTTGATGCTGCCGTCGCCATTGAAAACAAACAGGTGATCGACAATCTTATCCATGAAATAGCGGTCGTGCGACACGATAATCACACATCCCTGGAAAACGCGCAGGTAATCTTCCAGCACGGCCAGCGTCATGATGTCGAGGTCGTTGGTTGGCTCATCCAGAATCAGGAAGTTTGGATTTGTCATCAGGATCGTGCACAGGTACAGGCGGCGTTTTTCTCCTCCTGAAAGCTTCTCGACAAACGAATACTGCGTGTCGGGCGGAAACAGAAAGGTGGTCAGCAACTGCGAGGCGGTTAGTTTGCGTCCGTCTTCGAAGTTGATTACTTCGGCAATCTTGTTCACCACATCAATAACCTTGTCGCCCGGGTTAAAATCGATGCCCGTTTGTCTGTAATAACCAAAACGGACGGTTTGTCCAATTTCAATGGTTCCGCCGTCGGGCTGAATGTTTCCGGTGATGATGTTCAGGAATGTTGATTTGCCGGTACCATTTTTTCCGACAATTCCCAGCTTTTCGCCTCGCTGAAACTTGTACGACAAGTCTTTGATCAGGCACAGGTCGTCGTATGATTTGCTGATGTTCTCCAGATCGAGAATCTTATTCCCCAACCTCGATGAGTTCATGCTCAGTTCAATGTTGTTTTCGTTCAGGTTTTGTCCGGCTTTCACAATTAAATCATCCACCCGCTCCATGCGGTATTTCGACTTGTGGCCGCGTGCCTGTGGCATTCGCCGTGCCCATTCCAGTTCGGTGCGCAACAGGTTTTTCGCCTTGTCGATACCTGCCTGCTGCATTTCGATGCGCTCGTTGCGTTTTTCGAGGAAGTACGAATAATTTCCGCGGTGACGGTAAATGGTGTTGCCTTCCATTTCCAGAATCTCGTTGCACACACGGTCGAGAAAATAGCGGTCGTGCGTAACCATGAACAGTGTGATTTTTGTCTTCTCCAGGTAGTTTTCAAGCCATTCAATCATTTCGAGATCGAGGTGGTTGGTAGGCTCGTCGAGCATCAGCAAATCGGGTTCGTTAATCAGCATGTTGGCCATCGCCACCCGCTTTTTCTGTCCTCCCGAGAGTTCCGCAATCCGCTGATCGTAGTTGTTGATTTTGAGCTGCGTCAAAATCTGCTTGACTTTTACTTCGTAATCCCAGGCATGATGGCGTTCCATCAGTTCGGTGTATTTGGTGATGTCCTCCTTTCGATTGTGAAGTAGGGCATCTTCAAAATTCCGTATGATCTCCACCTTTTCTTGTCCGGATTGAAACACTGCTTCAAAAACAGTATGGTTATCGTCCAGCACTGGAATCTGTTTGAGGTAGCCAATACGGATGTCTCCCGTCTTCGTGATTTGTCCCGATTCGGGCGTGTCGTTACCGGCCAGAATTTCCATCAGCGTGGTTTTACCGGTGCCGTTACGGGCTATTAAGGCAACTTTTTGGTGTTCGAATATGGTGAATGAAATATTTTCGAAGAGCAACTGATCGCCAAAACGCTTCGATAAATTTTCAGCCTGTATGTACGGAGTCATAGTTATATTTTTCGCAAAAATAGCATTAAATGAATAGAGGGCAAGAAAGGGAGAGTATGTAATGGCGAGATTTGTAAATCGTAAATTGTTAAATCGTTGATTTTTGTATTCCGTTTTTATTAAGTTTGAAATCGTGTAAAGATACTGTATGAAAATGGAAAAGAAAGAATTGTTTGAACGGGTGATCAGTTACTTCCAGAAAGAAATGCCGGTGGCCGAAACCGAACTGATTTACCAGACTCCTTACGAATTGCTGGTGGCAGTGATTTTGTCGGCGCAATGTACCGACAAACGTGTGAACCAGATAACTCCTGATTTGCTTCGCCGCTTTCCAACGGCCGACAAGATGGCTGAAGCAGAACCGGCCGAAGTATTCGATTATATTCGTTCATGTTCGTATCCCAATAATAAATCGAAACATCTGGTTGGAATGGCCCGCATGCTGATCAACGATTTTGGTGGCGTGGTTCCCGATGATATTGATGAATTGCAAAAGCTGCCGGGAGTTGGTCGGAAAACGGCTAATGTTATTGCCTCGGTTGTTTTCAATAAACCGGCCATGGCAGTTGATACCCATGTTTTTCGCGTAGCTGCTCGCATAGGGTTGAGTGTCAACTCAAAAACTCCATTGGAAACCGAGCGTCAGCTGGTTGAATATTTTCCGGAGGAACTGCTGCCTTTGGCTCATCACTGGTTGATTTTACATGGCCGGTACATCTGTCTGGCACGATCGCCAAAATGCGAAAAGTGCGGATTAACTGATGTTTGCGCTTTTTACAATTCCGGAAAAAAATAGTACAATATCCCGAATATTTAGCCGGATTTGCTTTATTATCAGGAGTTTGATTTTTATAGGAAATTACTTTTAGAATTTTTTTGAATTATACACAAACTTTGTACTTTTGCCTGATATAAAACCTAAAAAATTGAGTTATGGCTTATAAAATTTCAGAAGAATGTATTGCATGCGGTACTTGCATTGACGAATGTCCAGTAGAAGCGATTTCTGAGGGAGATATCTACAAAATTGATGCAGACCTTTGCACTGACTGTGGTTCATGCGCCGAAGTTTGTCCGGTTGATGCAATTTCTGTTGCAGAGTAATTCCCGGCCGACATAAAGCATAAAGCAAAAAGGAGCTGATCTGTACAGATCAGCTCCTTTTTTTGTGCCAATATTGGTTTGCTATTTAACGACAGGGAATGCCACAATCCGCACTTTTGTGCAACCAATCGGGACGAGTGTCAGTTGGTTGATTTTATCCGAAACTTTTCCTTTGTAAACTCCCTCGCGCGAAGTTACCGGCTGAAAAGCAACCCCTTCAACGGCTTTCCATCCCGGAATCTGTTTCCCCGGAACTGTTATTTCGATGGGCGCATGGTTCAGGTTCCATACAAAATCGTTACCTGCCGGTTTAATTTCAGTTACTCTCATTTTTTCTTCCGGATTTTTAACGGCATCCAGAGTTAGCCCAAAATTCCATTCAGAATCCGGAAACACCGAGAAATAATCACCTTCAGTTGCTTCGTGTCCTTTTTCCCAACGCTCTTTAATTTTCAGGGCATAAACCAGCGGCCCGCGCTCAACGGCAACCGAATTACGTCCCCAGTTTGAAGTGGTAACTTCCATCGGGAAATGCACAACCACCTGGTCGAGGTTTGACCATTTGCGGTTAATCGCGATAATTTGTGCGCCATTTTCAACCTGAACTTTCTTGCCGTTCACTTTTACAGATGGTTCTTTGCACCAGGCCGGAATCCGGATTTCGAAAGGAAACTCTACCGGAGTTTTCATTTTCAGGTCGAATTGTATTCTGTCATCAAACGGATAGCTGGTGTTTTCTGCGATTTCGATTTCGGTGTTCGCACTTCCAACTGTTGTTTTCAGGATATTAGGGCTAAATGCCAGGGCGGCAACTCCATTCTTGCCGTTTTTGTACCACAGGTGTTGGGCAAATTTAGTCCAGCCTTGATGCATATTGGCGAGGCAGCAGGTGTAGCCGCTTCGCATCCCGAGTACATTATTCATTTCGCGCTCGAATGGCAATGAGAAATTGAATACGCCCCGCGAAATTTGTACCTGATTGGCGATCTGGAAGTATTGTTTGTTGTTATAATCGTCGGTTGTTTGCGATGGAAGTGCATTGAAAGTCATTCGTTCCAAAGCATCGAGGTAGTAGGCGTCGCCGGTAATCGCCGCAATTTCTTCGAGCGAATACATCGATTCTACAATGGCGCAAAGTTCGGTTCCCTGGGTCGGGTCGTTGCCATGCAAATCTTCGTCAGCCGAGAAAATACCCATGGGCAGTCCATGAAGTGTCATCAGATCGTTGAATCCGGTTTTTAAGGCTTTCAGGTATTTTTCGTCGCCGGTACGCTGGTAATTAATGGCGGGTGATTTAATGGCCATTCCCACATTCACGCCGTGACGGTGCATCCATCGGTCGCCGTTTTGATAAGTTGCAGCCCAAATTACCCAGTCGCGGTTTCCAAACCATTCGCTCCAATTGAACGACTGCGATTCGATTAATGCGGCTAAGTCGAGCAGCGATTCGTCTTTGGTAATCTGATAGAGCCATTGGGCCATCATTACATTATCAGCACCCCGCGAAGTGGCCCATTCAGTCCATCGTCCCAGCGGTGCATTTTTAAGGGCAGCAAGCTGGAACTGGAAATATTTCTTCATGAAATCAATCACGCGCACATCGCCCGTTGCCTGGTAATACTGTTTCATTACTTTAAGCATCACCATTTTTGGCCACCAGTCGTCACCGGCTTCTTTCATGTTTTTAACGGTTACCGTCGTATCTTTTTCGCGTTCGTACTTGGTAATTCCACCAAAATATCCCGAAGGCCTCTGATGTTCGAGAGTCCAGTCGATGTATTTCTTTACTTTTTTCTGAAGATTGACATCATTCAGCAGCCAGGCCAGTGGCACAGCTCCGTCGAGCCAGTAAGGCGTTTCTTCCCACGCATCACCTGTACCTCCGAGCCAGCCATTACTTTTCTCGATTTTGGCATAAACTTCATCGAGATGGCCGGTCGTTCCGTCGCGCATAATTTGCAGCTGGTGCTTCAGCCATCCTTCAGGCTGAATGGCTCCCAAAGGCATTTCCTGGTAAATGGGTTGTACAAATCTTTCGGCCGGAGATAAACTTTGTCCGAAAAGACTGATAGCGCAAAGGCAGATTACCAGTAATGAAAGAGATTGTTTCATGTTAGTTCGATTGGTGTTGAGTTTTGTAATTGCGAATATCGTCAATTCAAAATAAATACAACCAAGTAAAGTTAAATACTCTTTTTGTTGATTTATTTCTTGTCACTCGATACTTTTACCTGAATAATATTATAACCTATCAACTATGCTTTCAGGAAAGTACCAGCAATTATATCAGCAGCTTACGCCATCAATTGATTCAAAGCGAATCTTTCACGATCCGCTTCATACTTTGGCTTTTGGCACCGATGCCAGTTTTTACCGGCTTATTCCGAAGATGGTAATCAAAACTACCGGCGAAGATGAAGTTTCTTTAATCCTGAAAGAGTGCTCAAAGCTTTCAATTCCGGTCACTTTCAGGGCTGCCGGAACAAGTCTTTCCGGACAAGCGATTTCAGACTCAGTACTTGTAGTTGCCGGAAATCATTGGAATAAGTTCAGAATTGATCAGGATGGATTAAAAATTAGTCTGCAACCAGGTTTAACCGGAGGAAAAGTAAACACACTGCTTGCCCGGTATGGACGAAAAATTGGTCCGGACCCGGCATCAATTGATGCAGCCATGATTGGCGGAATTGCGGCCAACAATGCCAGCGGAATGTGCTGCGGAACTTCCGAAAATTCGTACAAAACGGTTTCCAGCATGCGGATTATTTTCGCCGATGGTTCGTTGCTCGATACGGCAAGTCAGGAAAGTAAAGCACTGTTTGCAAAAACGCATCCAAATCTGATTCTGGATATTACTGAAATGGCGGCTTCGGTAAAGTTAAATTATGAATTAGCAGGGCGCATCACCCGTAAATTTAAAATGAAAAATACGACAGGTTACAGCCTGAATGCGCTGGTTGACTTTATCGATCCGTTTGAGATTATCGAACATTTAATGATTGGTTCGGAAGGAACGCTGGGATTTATTGCTGAAATCAGTTACAAAACAGTTGTCGAGCATCCTTGTAAAGCAACTTCGCTGATGGTTTTTCCGGATATTGAGAAAGCTTGCAATGCCGTTTCTTTGCTTAAATCAGCGCCGGTTTCGGCTGTTGAGCTGATGGACAGGGCTGGCTTACGATCGGTTGAAGATCAGGAGGGCGTACCCGGATATCTAAAAACTCTCAGCCCCACCGCAAGTGCACTTTTGGTTGAGACCCGCGCTCATAATTTGGACGAACTCAACCGACAAATCGCAATTGTTCAAGACACTATAAAGTCAATTTCTACGGAAATTCCTGTCGCGTTTACTTCAATCCCTTCAGAATATGCACTTCTCTGGAAAATCCGGAAAGGAATGTTTCCTTCAATTGGTGCCATTCGCAAATCAGGAACAACGGTAATTATTGAGGATGTGGCTTTTCCAGTGCCCAGGATGGCTGAAGCGACTCTCGATTTGCAAAAACTGTTTGAAAAATGGCAATATAATGAAGCGGTGATTTTTGGTCATGCGCTAGAGGGAAATCTACATTTTGTATTTACTCAGGATTTTGGTACACAAAGTGAGGTTGATCGTTACGCAGGCTTTATGGCTGATGTTGCTGATTTGGTAGTGGCGAAATACGATGGAGCATTAAAGGCTGAGCACGGAACAGGCCGTAATATGGCTCCATTTGTTGAGAAAGAATGGGGTAGGGAAGCTTTTGAGTTGATGAAACAAATCAAGCAAATATTCGATCCGCAAAGCCTGCTCAACCCGGGCGTTATTCTGAATAATGATTCGGAAGCGCACCTGAAAAACCTGAAGCCAATTCCGGAAGCCAGCGAAAAGATTGACAAATGTATTGAATGTGGTTTTTGTGAGCCAACCTGTGTTTCGGCCGAACTGACGTTAACTCCACGCCAGCGGATTGTAGTTTTTCGCGAAATGGCCCGTTTATCAAAAACCGGACACGAACCACATATTGCGGCTTCATTGTCGAAGATTTTTCGATATGAAGGCAATGAAACCTGCGCTACCGATGGCTTGTGTGCCACCGCCTGTCCGGTTAAAATCGATACCGGGAAACTGATTAAAGATATCCGGAAAGAAGAAATAGGGAAAAGGCAATCACGTGCCTTATGGATTGCCGATCGAATGGTCGGAGTGACAGCTTCAGCCCGAGTTGGCCTATCTGTTGTTGGATTCTTTCATTCAGTGTTGGGAACTAAAGTGATGAAAGGCATTTCATGTGGATTAAAAACTTTGTCAGGGAACCGGATTCCACTGTGGAACCCTTATTTGCCGCTCGGAGCAAAGAAAATTATTACTCAGCCGCAGTCTTTGACAAGCGAACGAAAAGTGGTTTATTTCTCGTCGTGCATTAACCGGGCAATGGGTGTTTCGAAGGAAAATCGCAATGAAAAACAGCTTTCAGAAGTAATAATTAAACTTCTGAATAAAGGTGGTTACGAGGTGATTTTTCCGGAGAATATGAATGGGTTGTGCTGTGGAATGGCATTTTCGAGTAAAGGTTACGCTGATGCCGGAATGAAAAAATCGAATGAGTTGGAGGTAGCATTAATTAAAGCCAGTGAAAATGGTCGCTATCCGGTTTTGTGTGATATGAGTCCGTGCTTGTTTACAATGAAGGAGAACATGAAATCGGGATTGAAGTTATACGAGCCGGTTGAGTTTATTCTGGATTATTTGCTTCCACATCTTGAGATTTCGCCAATCGACGAAACAATTACAGTATTCCCGGTGTGCAGTGTGAAAAAAATGGGTCTTGAAGGAAAACTGGTTGAATTAGCCCAAAAGTGTGCAAAAGAAGTGATTGTTCCGGAAACCAATTGCTGTGGATTTGCCGGTGATCGTGGATTTTCGTTCCCAGAACTTAATAAACACGGCTTACGAAACTTAAAAATTCAAATTCCGGAAGATGTTCGTTATGGTTACTCAACCAGCCGGACCTGTGAAATTGGGCTTAGTTTGCATTCAGGTATTTCTCACCAATCGGTTGTTTATTTGGTTGATAAGGTGAGTAAAGCGAAAGTTTTGTAAGTGGAGATGAAAGGTAAATTCAATCGAAATTGTAAAGAACAAAAAAGCCCAATCAACTGCTTTTGAGTTAATTGGGCCTTGATGGGTGGTAGATGGGGCTCGAACCCACGACCTCTGGAACCACAATCCAGCGCTCTAACCTGCTGAGCTACAACCACCGTGTTTTGCGGTGCAAATATAGTATTAAATTTCTGAGTTATACAATAGGAAATATGCGTTTTTATAGGCTTTTTTTTAATTTTTCTGATAATTAAGCCGTCTGGTTTCCTGTAAAATATTCATGACTAGCGAAGAACGGGTAGTTCGTTTTTCGATATCATAAATGGATTATTTCTAAAGTTTGCTCTTTTGGATAAGTCCTCCCTTTTCGTTTAGAAGTAATGAGAACCGAATTAAGGCTTCGTCGCGGACAATTAATTCATAGCCGACGATTTCATCTTCCCGAATCTCGATTACATTCATTATTTCTCCGTGCTGCAAGGCTTTTTGCTTAATGTGTTCGGGAGCCGACTGAACAGACAGATTCTTTTTCAGGTTCAGTAATTTGCCAGAAGAGTCGAAGTGAGCAATGTGTTCAATTTCATCGAGATAAAAAATAGCTTCATAAAAGTCGTCGGAATGCAACCATTCTATGTTGATTGATTCTCCAAATTTCTCGAAAAATGAATTTTCCACAGCTTCGGGAAGCGAGACATTCGAAAACTTAAATATTTTACTAAAAATGTTTTTCATAAATGGGTTACGTAATAAGCAGTTTTGGTTGGTTTATGGTCTTAAGATCATGAATGAATTGTAAATAAACATTATAGGCTTTTCAATATAGACGAATGATTGTTAAAATGTAACGTTTAAGGGTTTAATTATTCGCGTTGAATTTTTGGTTATACATATAAATAACCCTCGATCGGGCTCGCTTTAATCTCATTTTAACAGCATCTTCGCTTATTCGCAAAGTTTTGGCTATTTGTTTAATGGGCAGGTTATCCTGATATTTCATCAATAACAAAACTTTTTCTTCGGGGTGTATGAGCTCAAAAATTGTGAGCAGGTTTTCGTAGTTCACTTCTTCAAAATCGGCTTCGGCTTCATCAATAATCTCCGGAAGTTCATTATTACTGTTCCATTCAGGATAGTGAAGCTTTTTTTTGAGTCTTAGATAATCTATGCAATAATTGTACGTTATAGAATATATCCAGGAAGAGAAGGACGAGTTGCCTTTGAACCCGTGAATTTTTTCGTAGGCTTTTGTTAAAATGTCGTTGGCAAATTCTTCCGATAAACTTGAATCCTTCAGGAAGCTGAAACATTTGTCACGAACCTTTTTAAAGTACCTAAGATAAAGGAGTTCGAACAATTCCTTATTCCCGGAGTTTATAATCAGCATGACTATTTCTTCGTCAGATTTTTGCTTGTATTTTGTTTTTGGAGCCATCAATGCTGGTGTTGAAAGAATAAAAATTCAAAAAAAATGAAAAAAAACATACAAAGTTGTGTTACTTCTCCGGAAACCACCGTCACAATGATAAATTTGTCAGAAAATACCTTTGTATATTCGACGTAAAAGTAGATATTTGTAAAAGTTTTTAGTTATATTTTAGAGTTAATAATTTTTAGAGAAAACCAAATTTAAAAATTGAGTATGAAAAGTAAATTAGTTATTGCTATCGCAGCAATGGGTCTTACAGTGTTATTTAGTTCTTGTCAGAAAGTTCCACAAGCAGAAATTGATGCAGCAACTGCAGCAATTCAGGAAGTAAAAGACGCTGGTGCTGATTTGTATGTTCCAGAAGCTTACCAAGCTTTGGTTGATTCTATGAAATCAGCTAACGAAAAAGTTGAAGCAGCAAAAGCAAAATGGTTCCCAAGCTACACTAAAGCTAAAGCTACTTTAGCTACTGTTAGCCAAATGGCCGTTGACACTAAAGCTAAATCAGAAGCTCGCAAAGTTGAATTGAAACAAGAAACTGAAACCATGATTGGTGAAGTTAAAGCTCTTGTTGAAGAAAACAAAGGTTTGATTGCTAAAGCTCCTAGAGGTAAAGAAGGCCGCGAAGCTTTGGAAGCTATTAAAAGTGACTTAGCTGTTGCTGAAACAACTGTTACTGAAGTTGAAGGTTTGTTAGCTAATGGCGACCTTTTAGGTTCAAACAGCAAAATTAAAGCTGCTAAAGAAAAAGCTACTTCTATCAAAGCTGAATTGGAAGAAGCTATCGCTAAAAAAGGTAAAAAATAATAACTCGTAAGAGTTAGAGATTCAAGTACCCGGGGCTTTCCCCCCGGGTATTTTTTTAATACAAACATAATGGGCTTGAATAAGAAGAAAGTTAAGTGGATTAGCGTTATTTTTTTGTCAATTGTTTTTCTTGTTATAACTGTTTGTATCATCATAGTTTCGCAGAAAGAACAACCGAATGATGATCTGCGAATGGCAAGGGAAGCTCTTTCTGAAGCAAAAGAAGCAGAAGCTGATGTTTATTCAGAAACAAAATATAAAGAATCAGTACGTACCTATGAATCCGCGATGTTAAACTGGTCGAGAGAAAACGAACGGTTTATTCTTTTCAGGGATTATGCAAGGGTGATTACTTTAGCAAGGAAAGCTAAAAAAGTTGCTGATGAAGCAAAGGAAGAATCGATACAGAAAGCTGATAATTTAAGTAAGAATGTTGATGCTGCATTTGTTAGTCTGGGGAAGAAGATAGAATTATACAATAAACTCTTTAAAAATTTACCAATACCGAAATCAGTTTTTGATGCGTTTAACAAATCGAAAATGTTTTTTAGCGAATCAAAAATTGCTCAGGGAAATGGCAAGTTAAAAGATGCTGAAGTATTATTCAAAAAAGCTGAAATATATATTAATCATGCAAATACCGCTGCAGCGCAGATGTTGAGGGGGTATTTTGCTGATTATCCCAGATGGAAGAGCCTGGCTAATGATGCTATTGCTGCATCACGAGGCGGAAATAAAGTAGTTCTGGTTGATAAAATGGCTCATATTTTATATGTTTATCAGTCGGGAAAGGCTATTCGCAGTTATGATGTTGAGTTTGGACCAAACTGGATGGCTCATAAGGAACGTGCAGGAGACAAAGCAACTCCTGAAGGAAATTATCATATAACAAGCAAAAAAGCCGGAGGAAGCACAACATATTATAAAGCAATGCTTCTTGATTATCCTAACGCTGAAGATCGTGCGAGGTTCGCTCAGAAGAAACGTCAGGGAATAATTTCCCGCAGAACTGGAATTGGGAACCTTATTGAAATACACGGGAACGGCGGACGCGGATTCGATTGGACAAGTGGCTGTATTGGAATGAGAGACCGCGATATCGATGATTTGTATCGCCAGATTGGATCAGGAACCCGGGTAACTATCGTTGGATCGATTGAGCCCCTTTCGACAGTTACAAATGGTACGGATTTTTAGTTATTTTGAAACTTTTTCTAAAAATATTAGTTTGTGTTAATGAAATTGATTAATAAAACAGGTCTAATAATTCAAGGTCTATGATTCGTAATTTCTTTATTTATCTGACAGTTTTAGTAGTTGGAATCCTGTTTTTTGCATCGATGGTTCTTTTTGCTATTCCGGCATTTCAGGAATCAACAATTGTATTGGCAGGTTTGTCAGCAAATTCTTCCGGTGCCAGCGATGCAGGAGCAGATAGGGAAGCCATTGAAACCGATATTAGTAAGCTTCAGAAAAAGCTGGATTCATTTACGCCAACTAATGCCTACATGATTGTAAATACTTCTGACAACCATTTTTACCTGTATAAGGGTAAGCAATTACTTCGTGATGGAGTTTGCTCAACAGGGAAAAATGAAAAGTTGGTTTCTGCGGAAAGAAATTATGAGCATACATTTTATACTCCTTTTGGCGTTCGTAAAATTTTGAGAAAATCAACTAATCCGGTCTGGAAAAAACCTGACTGGGCTTTTATTGAAGATGGGATGCCGATACCATCTCCAAACGATCCATCACGGTGGGAAACAGGAACATTGGGAGCATACAAGCTCGAGATTGGTGATGGATATATGATTCATGGAACAATATATAAACGTAGGATGGGTATGAGTGTAACTCATGGCTGTATCCGCTTGCTTGATGAAGATTTAGAGGCAGTTTATAAAACAATGGAAGTAGGTTCAAAAGTTTACATTTACTAATATGAAAGAAAATTCGGTGGAAGACTTTGATAGTCTGTTTGTTGAAAAACGCAGCGGAGTAAGGAAATATATTATTCTTATTATTGTTTTATCAGTTTTAGGGTTAACCTCAATTTACACCTATTTGTCGGTTAGTGCCGTTCGCGATAGAATGAAGGTAGCGCATGACCTTGCCCAGGGAAGTCCGGAAATCAATTCTTCATTGTTTAAGCAGCTTAAGGAAAAAGCATGGCTCGAATCCCGAATAAAAATGGCTGCCAACGATTCAATTGGGTTATCAATCGATTTGGAGCAGCTTCGCATTCAGCTTGAACTTAAAGGGGTTGTGGTAATGTCATCTAAAATTCGTGACTGCTCAGTGTCGGGTTTCTTCCGGAAGATGGATGGAAATGTATATTTTACCATGTTTGGAACGCCATTAACTATTGAACAGTTTAAGTCGTCGATTGCAAAAAATCCGTTTAAAGTTGTTGAAGCACCTAAAGATACCATTGCCGCTCAGGCTGCCGCTGATGCTGCCGCTAAAAAGGATTCACTGGCCGACGAAAACGTATTCTGGACGGTAAAACTTAACCGTGGTTTTGATTTAGATATTCAAGGGATTGACTCGATTGCTGAAGCTCAGAAAAAATACGAGTTTGGCAAAGGATTTGAATTTGAACGTAATCTGAAAAATATTGTCAGTTCATTTCAACATATCCTGAAATTTAGCAAGCCTAGTTATACTCCGGAAATATTAATCAGTATTCCTGAAAATGAAGCCAAAGCAATACTTCGTGCATTGCCCCGAAATGCGTTGGTTACTATCAAAATATAACTTTATCTGGATTTACTTGTTTTAAATTGAACCGGGAAAGACATTCGTTAAATGTTTTTCCCGGTTTTTTGCATCTGAATTTTGATTAGTTTAATAGATTTAAGGTATGACACAGAAGATAAATATTTCTGGATTTATATTGGCAGGAGGCCGAAGTAGCCGGATGGGAACCGATAAAGCATTACTGCCTTTTCAGGAGAAACCATTGCTAAAACATATGATCAATTTAATTGAGCCCATATGCGATATTGTTGTAATAAGCGGTCAGAATTCCGAGTATTCAAACTTTGGTATCGAAATAGTTCCCGATTTGTATACCCAATGTGGTCCTATTGCCGGAATCTATTCTTCGTTAAAACATTCAGTTTCCGATTGGAATCTTTTGGTCAGTGTTGACGTACCTTTCATTAATGAAGAATTACTTCAGTATTTGATTTCTGAAACGGGTGATTATGATTGTGTTGTGCCCGAACATCGAATGGGTGTTGAGCCGCTGATAGGTCTTTATAATCGCAGGATATTGCCTGAAGTTGAAGGGAGGATTGAACAAGGCGACTATAAAATTACCAGGCTTTTGTCGCAAGTAAATACCCGGTATCTTGATTGTAATTCGCTGGTAGATAAATATCCCCGTTTATTTATGAATATCAATCACCCGGAAGATTACCGGTCAATCTGATTTTTTATATTTAATATGTTTGTTTGATCGTTATTTATTTCATTGGAGCTTCTAGCTTTTAGTATTTTTAGGTAAAATTTTCATTTATGCCGAACATTATTTTTTATATCATTATCGGTCTTTTGCTTCTCGATTTTATTTTCGAACGGATTCTCGAATACCTGAATTCCACGCAGTGGAGCGACCAGCTTCCCGATGAAGTAAAAGATATTTACGACGAAAAGGAATATCAGAAGCAACAGGCTTACGAAAAGGCTAATTTTCGCTTTTCAATGATAAGTTCATCATTCAGCTTCGTGTTGATTTTTTTGATGTTTCTTTTATCGGGGTTTGCATTGGTAAATACCTGGGCTCTTTCGGTTTCGGTAACCCCAATAGTTGCAGCATTGGTTTTCTTCGGAATTCTGATGTTGGTTTCCGACATTCTGACTACGCCATTTTCGGTGTACGACACCTTTGTGATCGAGGAGAAGTTCGGATTCAATAAAACCACTCCAAAAACATTTGTACTTGATAAACTGAAAGGTTATCTCCTGGGTGCAATCATTGGCGGCGGACTTTTAGCTTTAATTGTTTATTTATATCAGTTAACTACAACCAATTTCTGGCTTTATGCCTGGCTTGTCATCACTGCTTTTTCTGTATTTATGGTTTTGTTCTATTCAAACCTGATTGTTCCTTTGTTCAACAAACAAACTCCGCTTCCTGAAGGCGAACTGAAAACCGCAATTGAGTCATTTGCTTTGAAAGTCGGCTTTAAACTCGACAACATTTATGTCATCGATGGCTCTAAGCGATCAACTAAAGCCAATGCATATTTTACCGGTTTCGGGGCAAAAAAACGAATTGTTTTGTACGATACGCTGATCAATGATATGACGACCAACGAACTGGTAGCTGTATTGGCTCACGAAATTGGCCACTACAAAAAGCATCATGTAATTTGGAGCTTGCTGTTGGGAATAATCCAAACCGGAGTGACGCTGTTTCTTTTTTCTCTGTTTGTGGGCAGTTCTGATCTTTCGGCAGCTTTGGGCGTCGATAAACCAAGCTTTCATATCGGATTGATTGCATTTGGAATTTTATATTCGCCAATTTCGATGATAACCGGCCTGTTCATGAATATTTTCTCCAGAAAGAATGAATATCAGGCCGATGCGTTTGCTGCCGAGCATTTTAGTGCGGCAGAACTGGCTTCGGCACTGAAAAAACTTTCGGTAAAGAACTTGAGCAACCTTCGTCCGCATCCTGTTTATGTGTTTTTTCACTATTCGCATCCAACGTTGTTGCAACGATTACAGGCATTAAAACAATGATATTCTCATAGAGGCGCAATGCATTGAGTCTCTATAAACCCGAATTACATGAAAACAGAAATAATTACCATAGGCGATGAAATTTTGATCGGGCAGATTGTTGATACCAATTCAGCCTGGATGGGGCAACAGCTCAATCTGCTAGGAATTGAGGTGTACCAGGTTACTTCCGTTCACGACGATCACGAACATATCCTGAAGGCATTGGCAGAAGCCGAACAGAATTCCGATTTGATCTTAATTACCGGCGGCTTGGGCCCGACAAAAGACGACATAACCAAGAAAACTTTGTGCGAGTATTTCAATACTAAGTTGGTTTTTCATCCCGAAGTTCTGGAACATGTACGGTCATTGCTTTCCTCCCGAAATGTTGTCATCAATCAGTTAAATCAGGATCAGGCTTTGCTTCCGGAGAATTGTACCGTATTGCATAACTCAGCTGGAACAGCCTCCGGAATGTGGTTCGAGCGAAATAATACTATTTTCGTTTCGATGCCTGGTGTGCCTTTTGAAATGGAAGCTATTATGACCGAGGAGGTTTTTCCTAGATTAAAGAAGCTGGGAACCACACAATCGATCGTTCATAAAACGGTTTTGACAATCGGAATACCAGAATCCATGCTGGCCGAAAAGATTGAAAAATGGGAAAATACACTGCCTGAGTTTATAAAACTTGCCTATTTGCCCAGCCCCATGATGGTAAAACTTAGGCTGAGTGGCTATGGAACAGATGGCGCAGCTATAAAGACTGAGATTGATAAGCAGGTAAAAGAATTGCTGACTATCATTCCTGAGGCAGTTTACGGTTTTGATAATGATAACATGGGTATTGCATTGGGGAGAATGCTTATGGCTGATGGCAAAACCATGGCTACTGCCGAAAGTTGTACCGGCGGAAGTATTGCTCAGTTTATCACTTCCAATTCGGGTAGTTCTGCCTATTTTAAAGGTGGAGTAGTGGCTTATTCGAACGAAATTAAAAGTAATTTACTTGGTGTTCCTTCCGAATTAATCCAAACTGTAGGTGCGGTAAGCCAGGAAGTAGCCGAATCCATGGCCCTGGGTGCTCAAAAAGCGCTTCATACCGACTATGCTGTTGCTACTACTGGAATTGCCGGACCTGATGGCGGAACAGACGAAAAACCTGTGGGTACAGTTTGGATTGCAGTTGCCGGACCTTCGGGCGTTTTGAGCAAAAAATATATATTTAAGCATAACCGCGAACGGAATATAATACGTACAACCCATACCGCGTTAAATATGTTGCGGGTTCTTATTAATACCGAAAAATCCTCCATATCATGAAACGAAAAATTATAATAATAATCGGAATTGTTGTTTTGATACTTGCAACGATAGCTGCGTTGCCTTTTTTGTATAAAGACAAGCTGTTGGCCAAAGTGAAAACTACTCTGAATAATCAGGTGAACGCTAAAATCGATTTTACTGGCTTCAGCCTGTCTGTATTCTCTCATTTCCCAAAGGTTGAAATGGAGATTCGTGGATTTAGTCTGGTTGGCATTAATGAGTTTGCCAACGACACTATTTTTTCGGCAGGTTCAGTCTCGACCGATATATCCATTGCCGAAATGATCAGTGGAAAAGGACTTGAGCTGAAAAGTCTGATTATTGATAATCCAAGAATACTGCTGATTTCGGATAAATCGGGGAAAGTGAATTGGGATATTGCCAAAGCTTCTGCAGGAAAGCCGTCCGCATCTGCCGAGGCCTCTTCCGGCGAGTTTAAAATGAAACTGAACGATATCCAGATAAATAACCTGAATTTGCAGTACAGCGACGAAGCCATGCCGATGAATGTTTGCGTGAAAAATACCAACCTGAGTTCGTCGGGCGAGGTGGCTGGCACTGTTACCAGCTTTGATATGAAAGGCGAAGCCGGCGAATTTATTTTTGAATACGATTCGGTAAAATACATCTCGAAAACTAAACTGAAAGCCGAAACCTTGCTGAAGGTGGATTATGACAAGATGAATTTTGCTTTCGATCAGGGAAAATTGTGGATCAATAATCTGCCGCTTGAGGTGAATGGCTCGTTTGCCATGCCTAACGATAGCATGCTGTTTGATCTGGGTTTCAAAAGTGAGAAAAGTGACTTTGCAACCATTTTGTCATTGGTACCTGCCGATTACCAAAAATATCTTGAAAAGGCCGACATCAAAGGATCAGCCGAGTTTAAAGGTTCGGTAAAAGGCTTGTTTTACAACGAGATTTATCCTGCTATTGATGTTGTGCTTTCGGCTGATAATGCCAGCTTTAAATACCAGGGATTGCCCGAAAGTGTTCAGGATATTCAGATTTTGGCTCAGATTACCAAACCTGAGGGAGACCTGAATCTGCTGAAAGTGAATGTAGAGAAAGCACATGCTTCAATACGAAATAATCCGGTTGATTTGCGTTTACTCGTGACAGAACCGATGACTGATCCAAATATCGATGCTTCGTTTGCCGGAACAATCGATTTTGCATCGCTGAAACAGGCAATTCCGATTGATAGCCTTGATATTACCGGTATCTTGAAAGCTAAAATGCAGATGGCCGGAAGAATGTCGTCGATCGAAAAGCAGGAATATGAGAAATTCCAGTCGAATGGTGAAGCAAGTCTTCAGAATTTCAGGATACAAAGCAACCAGTTGACCAAACCGGTTGAAATCAGTCAGGGGCAAATAAAAGCCAGCACCAAACAAATTAATATCGAGCGTTTCGATGCAAAAGTAGGGCAGAGTGATTTTTCGCTTCGTGGCGATGTGAGCAATTACCTGGCGTATATGTTTAAGAATGGCGTGTTAAAAGGTGATTTTAACCTGAAATCCTCGTTCCTGAATTTTTCTGAATTACCAAACATTCAAAAACCAGCAAAACCATCAGCAGAGCCAAAGGCCGATGCAAAAGCAGCTCCGGCAGCAGTCTCTGACTCGGTTGCGGCATTTCAGGTACCGAAGAATCTGGATTTGAGTTTCCAGTCGGCGATTCAAAAGGCTGTTTACGATAAAATGCCAATCAATAACATCAACGGGTTGGTTAAAGTGAAAGATCAGCGGATGGAACTGACCAATTTATCGATGGACATGCTGCAGGGAAAATTGGCTGTTAATGGTTCGTACACCAGTAACAAAGAGAATAAGCCAACGTTCGATTTCAAACTCGATATGCAAAGTATCGATTTGCCAACGGCTTATCAGTCGCTGAGCACCATCAGGCATTATTTGCCGATTGCGGCTAAAAGTCAGGGTAAATTCTCTACACAATTTAGTCTCTCGGGAGGGATGAATGAGAAAATGAATATTGTTCCGACGAGCATGAATGGGTTGGGCGTTTTCAATACGCAAAATCTCCAGATTATTGATTCGCCGGTATTCGATCAGATTCGTGGAATTATCAAGAAAGAGAAGCTTAAAAACGTGAAAATTGACGATTTCACGGCTAAGTTTCAGTTTGAAAATGGCCAATTGAAGATGAATCCGTTTAAAACCAATATTGCCGATCAGCAGGCGACTATTTACGGCTCGCTTTCGGCCAGCCGTGAAATAAGTCTGAATATGGATTTCCTGGTGAATCGTGAAGATTTGGGCGCCGACATAAACAAAGGCCTCGATATTTTACCCGGCTCGCAGAACATTAAAATGATTGATGCGTCGGTTATTTTGAAAGGTCCGTTGACCAAACCCGAAGTTTCGCTCGATTTAAGCAAAGCCCGTGCACAGATTGAGCAACAGGTAAAAAAAGCTTCGGTTGATGAAATAAAAGGGTCGGTGAAAAAGCTGGGCGATGAACTGAAAAAACTGTTCAAGTAGTATTTACCTAACGGTTAGGAAAAGTCATTAGTCATTCGGAAGACGATATGAAAGACTAATGACTTTTTTATTTCTTTAAAAATGGTTGGATGCTTAGCATGGCTGCCACAAAGTAAATTATTCCGCATACAATCAATGCCGTGCTTAAACTGAAATGGTCGGTTAAATATCCCAGAATTGGCCCAATAGCGGCAAAAATAATCCGGATTTCGAGGTTTCTGACTGATAGAATTGTTGCCCTCACTTTAGAGTCGGTGTATTGATTGATTTGGTCTTTCAATACCGGCGTTGCAATGCCCCGAACCATGTAAAAACCGAACAGGATGGCAATTCCGGCCAGACTGATTTCAAGTGATGTCAAAATGAAGCCAAGCGAAATGAAAACGACAATCAGGAGCAAGGTTTTCTTATTGCCAAGTAAGCGCTCGATACGATACGAGAACATGGAAAACACGCCCGCCGAAAGATTGAGCAATGTCCATAGAATGCCAAATACCGAAACCGGAACACCTGCCTCCTGAAAATAAGGCTGAACAAACCATGCGTAGGTTAACGTGGCAGCACCCGTAAACGACGAAATCATAATGGCACTGCGCATTTCAACCTGCTGATAGGTAAGTTTTACGATAGAAAGAATTTCACTCATCTTCAGTCTCACCCGATCGAGAACATGTTGTGGTTCTTTCAGCATAAACGCCGCTGGAATAGCAACAGCGGCAATAAATACCTGAAAATAATAAGGAGTTCTCAGGCTGATAGTGGCCAGAAATCCCCCGGCAACACCTGCAAGTGCTTCGGCAAAGTTTCCGGCCGAGGTGATTTGACCTTCGTATTTGATGTAGTCGTCCTCACGGTTTTCGGCTTTCAGCGAATCGTACAGAATGGCGGAGTCGGCCCCCGAAATGAAACTGAACCCAACGCCGAGTATGATTTCAGCCATAATAAAACTGTAAAAATCCGATGAAATACTATAGATTAATATCCCAATAGTTCCCAGAATTGCCCCCAAAATGATCGTTTTTCGGCATCCCCACACATCAGCTAAATAGCCTGAAGGCAGCTCTGTGGCTACCATCGCAATGGAATAAACCGATTTCAGGATGAAAATCTGCGACATACTCAGTCCGAGATCCTGGTAAAACAGTACAACAATTGGCATGATAAGGTTGAACCACTTGGCAACCTTGATCAGGTATAACTGGATGGTATTTTGCGGAAATTTTTTCAATTCGAATTTTGCGTGAAAATAAAAAAATAGTATTCGGCTAGCTAAGCTTTTTTATTGAAAAGACAATTTCTATGGTTTAAAGCCGGATTGGGATTGATGGATTTAGTGGAAGTCATCGCATCAAAATTTTTAGATTTTAGTTATTGATAAATATGCTAGTTTTGATGAATAATTACAAAAAGTTTCAATAAATAACGAAATTGATGTAAAAATGATTGAAAAAGCTTCGAAATGTTCAATCTGTTGCTATTTTTGTGGCAAAAAATAAAATTATTTGATAATCCTCGATTTTTAACTAAAATAAAGTGTTGAATTAATGAAACTATTTATCCCCCAAAATTATCAGCCTTTGCTCGATGTAAATCAAACCGAAAAGGCGATTAAACTTGTAAAAGACAGCTTTCAGCAGGATTTGGCTTCAGAGCTACGTTTACGTCGAGTTACTGCGCCTTTGTTTGTGATGAAAGGTACCGGAATTAACGACGACCTGAATGGAATTGAACGTCCTGTGACCTTCCCTGTAAAAGAGCTGGGCGATAACGAGGCAGAAGTGGTGCACTCGCTTGCTAAGTGGAAACGAATGACTTTGGCCGATTTAAATATCAGCCAGGGCTATGGTTTATATACTGATATGAATGCCATTCGTCCTGATGAAGAGCTTTCAAATATCCATTCGTTATATGTTGACCAATGGGACTGGGAGCGTGTTGTTTCGGAAGAAGAGCGAACTCTGGATTTCCTGAAAAAGATTGTCCGCAAGATTTATTCAACGCTTTTACGTACCGAGTTTATTGTATCTGAAAATTTTCCTCAGATTCAGCCAATCCTTCCTGAAGAGATTACCTTTATCCATGCTGAAGAGCTGGAAGAGCAATATCCTGATTTTTCACCCAAAGAACGTGAGCATGAAGCTGCTAAAAAGTATGGTGCAGTATTCATCATCGGAATTGGCGGTGTACTTCCAGGTGGCGAAAAGCACGATGGCCGCGCTCCCGACTACGACGATTGGACCACTCCGACAATTGGCCACTTTAAAGGGTTGAACGGAGATATCCTAGTTTGGAATCCGGTTATGGAAACCTCGCTTGAACTTTCATCGATGGGTATTCGCGTTGATAAAGCTGCGCTTTTGAGACAACTTGCTATCACCGGAACCGAGGAACGCAAAAATATGTACTGGCATAAACGCCTGCTGAACGATGAATTCCCGCTATCGGTGGGTGGTGGTATCGGTCAGTCGCGCCTATGTATGTATTTCCTTCGGAAAGCACATATTGGCGAGATTCAGTCGAGCATTTGGCCCGAAGAAATGAAGATTGTCTGCAAAGAAAATAAGATTGAACTGATTTAATCACAAGAACGAAGCTGGTAAAATCATCAAAATTGAGATGGAGTTACCGGTTTCTTTATTTTTTGTAGTAATTAGTGATTAATGGTTGGCAAAAATTGATATATTTGCACCCGCTAAAAAGGATGTCTCGGTAGCTCAGCTGGATAGAGCAACGGCCTTCTAAGCCGTAGGTCTTGGGTTCGAATCCCAACCGGGATACCAATAACAAAGATGCCCTCTGAACAAGCAGTTCAGAGGTTTTTTTATTTTGTTCTCTTACTTCCAGTTTCGCATTAGAATTTCCGATAGCGATAAATTTCTCTAAAAAAACTTCAGTCAGAACCATGTTGAAATTCTTTAGCTGAAAATAATTTCGTCCCTGATTTTGCTTCCAAAAACAATATTCTGGGAATGCCCATAGCCAATTATTCCCTTATTTTAGTCTTATTAACCTGCTGAAATCTTGTCGGATATTTTATACAACATACATGGAAAATTTATTGATTGAAATATTTTCTGTTTTCTTTGTGGAAAATATTTATTTATTAATATTTTCCATGACTTGTTATGAAAGAAGAAATTCTGCAAACAGCACTCAGTCAGTTTTTGAAGTTTGGCATTCGGGGAATGTCGATAAAAAGACTCATTGAGCCTTTGGGCATTTCAACAAAAACGGTTTACAAGTACTATAAAAACAAAGAAGAATTACTAGAAGAGGTACTGCATCTTCTTTATGCTCAGCAATATAAAATTTTTGAGACCCGCACTGCCGATCAGAGTACCATTTCTCTTTTGTTCGATATTTGGTATTTGGCTGTTGAACGGGACTATAATGTTAATGATTTGTTTTATTGGGATTTACATTATTATTATCCTGAGCTTGAAAGAAACATTGAAAAAGCAGTTGGTGCAAAGTTTGGCCAGCAATTTCAGATTCTCCTTCTCAAAGGTGTGAACGATGGTGTTTTTAATGCCGGAATACAACCTGCCGTGGCAATGGAAGGCATTTATATTTTGTACAATGCGATAGCCCGTACCGAGCAGTTCAAAAAGTTTGGAGCCTCGCCCTACGAGGTTTTCCTCAATACTATTGTGCCTTATATCCGTGGAATCTGCACTCCCAAAGGCGTTCTGGAATTGGAAGAATATATGGCCAATATAAAACCATTTGGAGAAAGAGTTGACTCTGATCAAATGGCTTCATCAATTTAATTGAAAGTAAATAGTGTGCTGTAACAAACTTATTATTAGTGAAATAATTAATGTTCATTTTTATAGAAACTCAAAACAATTATCATCATGAGAAAAGTAATCTTATTTGTTGCATGTATATTTTTCGTGCTCATCTCGTTTGGGACTGAAGTCTTAGGGCAGTCTGGTTCTGATTATTTCGCCGGAAAGTGGAATGTTGTAGCTGCGGGAGGTCCGAGTGGTGGAGCACAAATGGTTGTCAGTCTTGAGCGTAATGACGGAAAACTTAAAGGAGATGTCATAATTAATGATGAAAATGCGATAGTGTTTTCGTCCATCGAAGAGAAGGAGAATTCAGTAAAACTCTATTTTACCAGTTCGCATGGCAACGATATTATCCTTTTTATGGAGAAGAAAGACGAACGTAAAGTAGGCGGAACTTTGACCATAAAAGATATGGACACGCTTAATATCAGTGGAGAACGAATGACAAAAGAGTAACACATAAATAATTAGTAATTATGAAAAAAGCGATTTTATTTTTTGTAGTGGTTTTATTGGTTAGTTTGAATACACGGGCACAGGCCACTTCCGATTTTTTTGTAGGTAAATGGAATGTAATTGTTGCGGGAACGCCTGATGGTGATGCCAAAATGGTGGTTTCGCTTGAGCGCGTTGACGGAAAACTCAAAGCTGAATTTGTTGGTAAAGAACAAGCAGAGGTTCCAAAAGTTTCGAATGTTGAAGAAACAGAAAAATCTGTAAGAATCTATTTTACAGCCAGTGGTTACGATGTGTATCTGTATCTCGAAAAGAAGGGCGACAACCATGTTGAGGGCAATATGCTCGACATGTTCGATGCCAAGGGCGACAGGGCTACCGAATAAATTGGTGCAATAAAAAATTAAGGGTGGCTTTCCGGTCACCCTTTTTCATACGTCAGAACTTCTAAAATTAAGTGTTCATAATTTTCGTATCAACTCTTGGTTTTCAATAAGAATCCCCTCCGCATGGAATTAACCAACAGGAAATCTTCTATTTCGTTAAATTCATTGAAGCAAATAATGTAACAAGTAAATTTTAAGATGAAAAACAAAAAAATATACGAATGAAACAGCTACTTTTCTTAATTGCAATTTTGAGTTTAAATATCGCCTTTGCTCAGAATAAATCGATTCCCTATTTGGAAACGAAAAGCGGAAATGTTCAACTCATGTTAGATGGCCAGCCTTTCCTGATGCTGGCTGGCGAGTTACACAATTCGAGTACAGGAAGCGCTCATTACATGCGCCCCATCTGGAATCGAATGGCGAAACAAAACCTGAATACGGTAATTGCTGCTGTTTCGTGGGAATTGATCGAGGCCAAAGAAGGTGTTTTCGATTTCTCGCTGGTTGATAGTACGATTGTTGGAGCCCGAAAGGAAAACCTGAAACTGGTACTGATCTGGTTTGGAAGCTGGAAAAACGGAACATCAACCTATGTTCCGGAGTGGGTAAAAACCGATACCAGACGCTTCCCGCTGGTAAAAGATAAAAATGGTAAAACAAAGAATATTTTATCTACACTGGGTGAAAATACGATTAAAGCTGACGCCAGAGCATTTGCCGAATTAATGAAGCATGTAAAAAAGATTGACTCTGCTGACCAAACTGTCCTCATGGTTCAGGTTGAAAATGAAATTGGTACATTGGATTATATGGCCAGTTATGGTGGCGGAAATTTCTATATGCGCGATTATTCATCCGAAGCCACTGCCGCATTTAACGGACAAGTTCCCAGTGAGTTGATCAGCTATTTGGAGAAAAACAAAGAAAAGCTCTATCCTGCTCTCAAAATTGCATGGGAAGACAATGGGTTAAAGAAAAAAGGAACCTGGGAAGAAGTGTTTGGAAAGGGTGTAAAAACGGAAGGTGATGATTGGAAAACGAATTTCCCGTATTATACCGAAGAGATATTTATGGCCTGGAATTATGCCAAATATGTTGGCGAGATTGCGAAACAGGGAAAGGCTCAATACGCGCTACCTATGTATGCCAATGCCTGGCTGAAACAACCCAAAGGCCGCGAGCCGGGGCAATATCCCTCTGGAGGGCCACTGCCGCATGTAATTGATGTTTGGCGGGCTGCTGCTCAGTCAATCGATTTTATTGCGCCTGATATTTATATTACTGAGGAGTTCGATTGGGTTTGCAACGAATTTACACGATCTGAAAATCCGCTTTTTATTCCTGAAACAAAGGTTGGTCCGGCAGGCGCTGCTCGTGCATTTTATGCCTTCGGAAAATATGATGCCATCGGATATGCTCCTTTTGGAATTGATGGCGGAGGATTGATGCTGTCGGCCAATCCTGATGATCATTCGATTGAAAAAGTGTATGGATGCCTGAAAAACCTTCTTTCCCTGATTCAGGAATACCGGAGAACCGACCGGATGACAGGCCTTTTTATCGACGACAAGAAACGAAGCGATAAAGTTGATATGGGTGATTACACCGTTTCACTTCGCCGGAATTCGCTGACTGGAGCAATGGGTCTGGTAGGCGTTCAGGTAAAAGATGAAGTGAAAGAAGACGATGTTGCTGCCGGGCTAATCGTCTTTAAACTGGCTGATAATGAGTTTCTGATAGCTGGAGGGATTGGAAGTTCGCTTATCAGCGTAACCAAATCCAGTACAAACAAAAGCGAAAATATTGGTTATGCCTCGGTCGATGAAATCAGTTATGAAAACGGCGTGATGAAAAGTCACCGTCTGAACGGTGACGAAACTGCATTTGGCGGACCGGTCGTAAAAGCTGGTGAGATTAAAATTTTCAGGATAAAAATGTACGGATATTAAAATCGGGTGTTTATGAATAAAGGAGTGCAATTCGGATTTAGTTTGCTGCTGGTACTGGTTGTATCAGTAACTTCAGTGTGGAGCCAAAAAACCAACACGGATCAGAAAATGAATGTTTTCATCAAAGAGCTGATGAAGAAAATGACTTTGGAGGAAAAACTCGGTCAGTTAAATCTGATAACTCCTGTGTCAAAAACGGGTCCGTTTGCTACCAAAAATGCCTTGGAAAAATTGAAAGACGGCTCGGGCGGCAACGTGTATGCTGTGATGGGATCGCCGGCAATGGTTCATTCGCGCATGGTTCTGGCCGACAGCACTCGTTTGAAAATTCCACTTCTTTCAGGATTGGACATTATTCATGGATATAAAACAGTTTTCCCGATACCGCTTGGACTTTCCTGCTCGTGGGATACTGTTCTGGTGGAGAAGACCGCACGGGTGGCTGCAGTTGAGGCTTCTGCAATAGGTTACAACTGGACCTTTTCGCCAATGGTTGACCTTACCCGAGATCCTCGCTGGGGAAGGGTGATGGAAGGTTCGGGCGAAGATCCTTTCCTTGGCGGCCTTATTGCACGTGCCATGGTAAAAGGCTATCAGGGCAGCGATTTGCGCAACGAAACATCGCTGATGGCTTGTGTGAAACATTTTGCTATGTATGGCGCTGCTGAAGCCGGTCGTGATTACAATACTACCGACATGAGCCGCCTGACAATGTACCAGAATTACCTTCAGCCTTACAAAGCGGCCATCAAAGCCGGAGCAGGAAGCATTATGACTTCGTTCAACGAAATTGACGGAGTGCCGGCTACTGCAAATAAATGGCTGCTCACCGATTTGCTTCGGAAAGAATGGAGTTTTAAAGGATTTGTGGTGACCGATTTTAATGCCATCCAGGAATTGATTGCACATGGCGTTGCTGCCGATTACAAGCAGGCTGCCGAATTAGCCTTGAATGCCGGTGTGGATATGGACATGGCCAGCGAAAGCATGATTGCCTCGCTTAAACAGTTGCTGACAGATGGAAAAGTTACGATGGCTCAAATAGATCAAGCTTGCCAGAGGGTTTTGGAAGCCAAATATAAGCTGGGATTGTTCACCAATCCTTACCGTAATTTCGATCCTGAAAAGGCTGCCAAAGTTACGCTGACCGACGAAAATAAAGCTGTTGCCAAAGAGGCAGCTTTAAAATCAATTGTTCTCCTGAAAAACGATAAACAAACTTTGCCTTTATCAAAAAATAGTAAGATCGCATTAGTCGGGCCATTTGCCAATAATAAGCAGGAAATGTTTAGCATGTGGGCATTTACCGGCGATTCAAAAAGTGTAGTCACCTTGCTCGATGGCATAAAAAAACAGTCGCCTGAAGTGATTTTTGCAGAAGGTACTCAGGTGAGCGACGATACCATTTTTAATAAGAAGAGTCGAAAAGCATTTGATGTTGATCTTCAGCAAAAATTGATTTCAGAAGCCGTTGAGGCAGCAAAAAAATCGGATGTGGTGGTGGCCGTTTTGGGCGAACCGGCCAGTATGTCGGGCGAAGCTAAAAGTAAAACCGACATTTCGATTCCAAACTGTCAGCGCGAATTGCTGAAAGCACTGAAAGCTACCGGCAAGCCGGTGGTCCTGGTTTTAATCAACGGCCGACCTTTGACCGTTGAAGGCGATTTGAAAAATGCGGATGCCATTTTGGAAGCATGGCGACCCGGAACCGCTGCTGGTGATGCACTGGCTGATGTGTTGTTCGGAAATTACAATCCATCCGGAAAATTAACCATGAGTTTTCCACGGTCGGTTGGGCAAATTCCAATTTACTACAACCATAAAAATACCGGCAGACCATATATTGAAGGGCAAAAAGATGATTTTGTGTCGAACTACCGCGACCAGAAAAATTCGCCACTCTTCCCGTTTGGCTTCGGATTGAGTTATACTACGTTTAGTTACAGTGAAATTGCTTTAAGCGATACTTTGTTGACCGGAAACTCGAAAAAACTGATTGCGAAAATTAAAATTTCCAATACAGGCAAATACTCCGGTGAAGAAACGGTTCAGCTTTACCTGAACGATCCGGTGGCCTCGGTTACCCGTCCGGTAAAGGAACTGAAACAATTCAGAAAAATTTCGCTACAACCGGGTGAAACTAATGAAGTAAGCTTCATAATTACGCCGGAAGATTTAAGATTCTATAACGGTAACCTTAAATGGGATTGGGAATCCGGGGAATTTGTGGTTTTCCTCGGGACCAGTTCCGATGAGGTTAAAAAAGCAAGGTTCGTCTGGAATAAATAATTTCAACTAAAAATTTCATCAAGAATAAATTACCGGAATATGAAGAATCAAATTTTTGCTTCAGGAATTAAATATCTTATTGAGTTTGCTTTCGCCATGCTGGTTTCGGTTCAGTTGAGTGCTCAGCAAAAAGCTTACAATGTGGATGCCGATACTCTCTTTAAAGAACCTTATATCGATGTTGATGAATGGCGCGATGTGCCTGTTCTCCACCATTATATTCATGGTGGTTTTAAAGGAACCGGTACGCGTTTTTCGTTTTACTTTCCGCCAAAGGAGCAATATCAGGGACGTTTTTTTCAATATATAACTCCCTTTCCTGATAGCGAAAACTTATCGCAAGGTGCAACGGGCGAAAGCGACAAAATAGGTTTCTCAATAAGCAACGGAGCTTATTTTGTAGAAACAAATGGCGGTGGAAAAACCGATTTCTCCAATCCGATGGCAAATGATCCAACTATTGGAGCATATCGGGCAAATGCTGCATCTGCACAATTTTCGCGCGTTGTGGCGATGAAATTTTATGGTGGGAACCGCCCGTTTGGTTATTCGTTTGGCGGCAGTGGTGGAGCATATCGAACTGTTGGCGGAATTGAAAATGCCAACGGCGTTTGGGATGGAGCAGTGCCTTATGTTTTGGGCTCTCCTGTTGCAATTCCAAATGTATTTACGGTACGGATGCACGCTATGCGTATTTTGTGGGATAAATTTCCGCAGATTATTGATGCTCTTGAGCCCGGCGGAAGTGGCTATATGTATGCCGGTTTGAATGACATTGAAAAGTCGGCATTAAAAGAAGTTACTCAAATGGGATTTCCTCAGGGGGCTTGGTATGGTTATAAAACCATGGGCATACATGGCTTTCTTGTTCTTTACCCGGGAGTTGTTATGGCCGACCGAAAATATTTTACTGAAGATTTTTGGAATAAGCCGGGTTATCTGGGATATGATTCGCCTAAATCTTTCGAAGGTTATCGCATTCAGAAAGTCAGCAAAATAAAAGCTTTGATTAATTATAACGAAGCGGTTAAACTTGGTCTTGCAGAAGCAATGTCGGATGCAGATCGGGGAAGTGCCGATAATGCCTGGAAAAATACCGGAGATAAAGGAGAAAAACCTGAAGCATATCTGCTTGAAGATGTTATGCCTGATATCCAGTTTTTGGGTGGAGATTTAATTATTAAAACAGGAGAGGCGGCAGGATCGTCGCTGCAGATAACAAAATTGGCTGGAGATAAAGTGGCTCTTGCTCCAACCAATTCAATAAGTATTCTTGCCAAAATCAAACCGGGCGACGAAGTTAAGGTAGATAACTCAAATTTTCTTGCCGTTCAAACATACCATCGTCATCAGGATCCCGGAAGCCAATATCCTGTATGGAATCAATTCAGGAATGAAAATGGTGAGCCCATATATCCGCAACGTCCAATGTTATTGGGACCTATGTTTACGATGGGAGCGGCAGGTTCGGTGCCTACCGGGAAGTTCAAGGGTAAAATGATTCTTCTTGGGTCGTTGTGGGATCGGGAAGCTTATCCGTGGCAGTGCGACTGGTATCGTCAACGGGTAAAGGAGAATTTAGGAGATCAGACTGACAATAACTTTCGACTTTGGTATACAGAGCATGCTTTACATGGCGACCTCTCATCGCAGCTTGACGATGCCGGGCATGCTGTAAGTTATCTTGGCACATTGCAACAAGCCTTACTCGATTTAAGCGTCTGGGTTGAAAAAGGCATTGAACCTGCTCCAACGACCAGTTATACCGTAGTGGATGGTCAGATTAAAGTTGCTTCCAAAGCAGCAGCGAGAGGTGGCATTCAACCAACTATTGAGGTGACGGTAAATGGGAAAAAACGGGCTGATATAAAAGCTGGCGAAAGTGTGGTGTTGAAAGCTGTGATTCAAATTCCGGCCGGTCAGGGAAAATTAGTTGATGCTGCATGGGATTTCGATGGCTCGGGCTTGTTCAAAGATGCTGTAAATCTAACTGGAGCTAAAATATCTAAAGATGGCCTGAATGTTGAACTTCAAACAACAAGAGTATTCAATAAATCAGGAATTTATTTCCCTGTTTTGCGTGTTGTCTCACAGCGCAAAGGCGATACTAAAACACCTTATACCCGCATTCAAAATCTTGACCGGGTCAGAGTGGTGGTTCAATAATGTTATTCCTATTTGAAAACATACTGCTTGTTGAAATTTCAGGCTGAAATTATCTTAAATTGTTGATTCTAATCAATTGAAAATAAACTCTCTGCTTATGAAGAAAAATGGAATTGTATTAATGCTGACTCTTTTTATGGTGGCGTTAATTTTTTCGGATTGTTCAAAGCCTGCTGAAAAATCAGGTTCCAATCTGGAGGCTGGGTTTATAACTCCTCCGGATGCTGCAAAACCTCGTGTTTGGTGGCACTGGATGAATGGCAACATCACCAAACATGGAATTCGCAAGGATTTGGAATGGATGCATCGTGCAGGTCTGGGAGGATTTCAGAATTTTGATGCGGCGCTGATGACACCGCAGATAGTCGAGAAAAGACTGACTTACATGACTCCGGAGTGGAAAGATGCATTTCAGTTTACTACAAAATTAGCGGATTCATTAAAGCTGGAAATGGCCATTGCCGGATCGCCCGGATGGAGTGAAACCGGTGGTCCGTGGGTAAAACCGGAAGACGGAATGAAAAAAGTAGTGTGGACCGAACTTCGGGTAAAAGGTGGCGCCTCGAATATAAAACTTGAACAATCTTCCGGAGCTACAGGGCCTTTTCAAAATATTGTGAAAGCTGAAGAAATGGGCGTGGCTGTTGATCAGGCTAAACTGCATACTTTTTACAAAGACGTGGCAGTGGTTGCTTTTAAATTGCCTGAAGCCGACAAGTCACTCAGCGATTTGGGTGCTGTAGTTTCTTCAAGTGGCGGAAAATTTTCATTGACTCAGTTAACTGATGGCGATCTGAATAAAACCAATTTGTTGCCTCGCGACGACAAAAAAGGTTTTGCGTGGATACAATTTGCATTTGCTCAACCTCAAACGATTAAAGCAGTAACTATGGTTGGCGGCGGAAATCCCGGCGTATTCAGTCAGGGAGCCGACCCCAAAGATTCACGCGCATTGGAAGTTAGCGACGACGGTGTAACATTCCGTCAGGTTTGTCTGATTCCTCCCGGCGCAATTGTGCAGCAAACCATTGCTATTCCTGAAACCACCGCCAGATTTTTCCGCGTAACGGTCAGAAATCCTCCTGTTCAAATGGGTGGTTTGGCTGCTATGATGGGCATGAGTATGCCTCCGGTAGTTCCTCCCGGAACAGCGATCGCCGAAGTGGTTTTGCATCCGGTAACACGCATTAACCGATTTGAAGAAAAGGCTGCGTTTGCTCCGGCAACCGAATTGTATGCCAAGAAAACAGGACCGACAAATGATGTGGTTTCAGAAAATGATATTATCGACCTGACCGGAAAAATGAAAGCTGACGGAACGCTCGATTGGACTGCGCCTGCCGGCGAATGGAAAGTGGTACGTTTCGGATATTCCTTGCTGGGTGTCGACAATCATCCGGCGTCGCCCGAAGCTACCGGTCCCGAAGTGGATAAGTTAGACCCGGTTGCTATCCGGAATTATTTCGAAAATTACCTCGAACAATACAAAAGTGCCACCGGCGGCTTGATGGGCGATAAAGGTGGTTTGCAATATATGATTACCGACAGCTGGGAAGCCGGTGCCCAAAACTGGACTGGTAATATGTTGGCTGAATTCCAGAAACGACGTGGCTACAGCATGATCCCATGGATGCCGGTTCTGACCGGACAGGTGGTGAAAAGCGCCGATGCCAGCGAACAGTTCCTTTGGGATTTCAGAAAAACTTTGAGCGACATGATTTCGGAGTATCATTACGACGGTTTGACCAAAATTCTGGCTGAGCATGGCATGAAGCGTTATTCTGAATCGCACGAAAATGGACGCGCCTTAATTGCCGATGGAATGGAAGTGAAACGTACTGCAGCTGTTCCAATGTCGGCCATGTGGACTCCTAACTTGTATATCAATCAAAACGACCAGACTTATCATGTGGCAGATATTCGCGAGTCAGCATCAGTTTCACATATTTATGGACAAAACCTGGTAGCTGCCGAATCGCTCACTGCATTGGGAATTGGCGGTGTTGCCTGGTCATACGATCCTCAAAACCTGAAACCATCGGCCGATCTGGAACTGGCCAGCGGATTAAACCGTTTCGTGATTCACTGTTCTCCTCATCAACCGGTGGATGATAAAATCCCGGGCCTTGGGCTTGGACCGTTCGGACAATGGTTCACCCGTCACGAAACCTGGGCCGAGCAGGCAAAAGCCTGGACTGCTTATTTAAGTCGCAGTTGCTATATGTTACAACAAGGCAAAATGGTTGCCGATGTACTGTATTATTATGGCGAGGACAATAATATCACCGCTTTATTTGGGAAAAAACTTCCGGAAATTCCTGAAGGCTATAACTACGATTTTGTAAATGCTGATGCCTTGAAAAATATGCTTTCAGTAAAAAATGGAGCTATTGTTACTGCCAGCGGAATGACTTACAAAGTGATGGTTCTGGATGGCAACAGTCAACAAATGACATTGCCGGTTTTGAAAAAAATCAGTGAATTGGTTAATGCCGGTGCTTCAGTTGCCGGACCAAAACCGGTGGCTTCGCCTAGTTTGCAGGATGACCAAGCTGAATTCAAAAAACTGGCAGATCAGCTTTGGGGCAATGGTTCAGGTGTTCAGTCGGTTGGCAAAGGAAAAGTTTATGCCGGACAATCGGCTGCTGAAGCATTGAAAGTAATGGCTATAGCTCCGGATTTTGTGTATACCAAACCTCAGAGAAATACCAAATTGTTGTATGTCCACCGCTCGTTGCCCGATGCTGAAATTTATTGGGTGAATAACCGTAACGACAGGGAAGAAGCCATCGAGGCAACATTTAATGTTGAAGGTAAAGCTGCTGAAATCTGGCATCCTGAAACCGGAAAAGTGGAAGACGCTTCATATTCTATCAAAGATGGTCGTACTACAGTTGCGCTAAAATTAGAGTCGGCTGATGCTGTTTTTGTGGTTTTCCGTAATAAAGCTGACGGAAATTCGAAAGTAATTCCGGCTAAAACTGCTACTCAGTTAGCTGAAATTACCGGACCATGGAATGTCAGTTTTCAGGCTGAGCGCGGTGCTCCGGCTACTGCAGCTTTCGACAAACTGGCTTCATGGACAGAAAGTGCTGATTTGGGAATTAAATATTTCTCAGGAACCGCTACCTATTCACAAACCGTTGAGGCTACTGCAGACTGGCTGAAATCAGGTGCCGAAGTTGTTCTCGATTTGGGTGAAGTGAAAAATCTGGCTGAAGTTTTTGTCAATGGAAAATCAATGGGGATTATTTGGAAAAAGCCATTCCGTATTGATATTTCAGGAGCTTTGAAGGCTGGAAAAAATACTCTGGATGTGAAAGTGACCAACCTTTGGGTAAACCGCCTGATTGGCGATCAGCAACCCAATGCCAAAAAATTCACTTACACCACTATGCCATTTTATCAGGCCAATTCTCCTTTAATTCCTTCAGGATTGATGGGACCGGTTACTATTTTTCAGCAAACCCAGACACAATAAGTAAGTCGGGGAAAAACTAATATTTTGTGAATTTGCCGATGATTACTTCAACAGGCAAATTGTTCGATGGGGCTGCACCTCTGAAAAGCCAAAGGTTTATATGAACGGGCAGGGCTTGCTGCGGAATGTAACTTTTGGCTTTTCTAGGTGATGGGGTGAACGTTTTTGTGTAAATGAGATTACTGTCATCAACGCGCCATCCATGCAAACTTTGGAAAGTAATGCTGCTTGATGTCCAATTAAACCGGTGCGTGGTATAATCTCCGGTAAGCAAAACCGGAAAAGAAACCGACCATTTTGAATAACCCGGAATCAATTTGGCGGGCCATACAACGAAATTTCCAATGTTGGCGTTTTCGTCGCCCCATTTTGCAAATTCAATGTCAATTTCATTGCTGCCATCAGGATATCTGAGTCCCGACGGATAATTAAACAGCCCCAGAACAACATTCTTGTCCAGCTGATCAATACGTCCATCAATAAACCATTCGTATTTTCCGAAGCCCAGATTTGTTGTTGTCCAAACATCGGCACATTCCCACTTTTGAGTAGTTGGGTTAAACGAAATCCGGAGATGAAGTCTCCCTTCGCTATCTACCCAAACATTGTTGGTACTCCACTCGTTTGGCCCGGGACCAAGTGCTGAGCCTTCTTTTACATACCAATCGTAGTCCGAGAACTTAATTGTTGTGGTGGCACTTTTCAATCTAAAGGATGCTGTTTCGTCGGTATTAACAGGGTTCAGTTCAGTATCCTGAAGCTCTTCTTTGCGGCAATTTGTAAGGAATATTAGCAGAAAACAGCTGTAAAGAATGGTATGGATGTAATTTTTCATGGGGCGGATTTAGTGGTTTTATCAGGATTTAAGCATTCTGGAAAAAATAAACCTTCCATTTAACTTCAAAAAGCGTCCAAATGTTCAGGCAACAGGCCTATTGGCTGGTTCGTTTGATGTTTTCTTTAAATATGGAAGCCGTTTAAAGAATCTTTACGGATAGACGAAGGAGAAGTTCGATCGGAATCTGGGGATCTGATCATTTGGTTTTTCAACGGCAATTCATTTCTTTTGAATTATTAAATTTGATCGTTTGGTTATTAAATTGTTTTAAAAACTATTATGAGCCTTTCTATCCTGCTCGATTATCCTGAAGATATTTCGCTTTCGGCGTTAAAATTGATCAAACTCAAAAAGAGTATTATCAAGCGGCTGACACTCACTGGCGAAGCTACTATTGCTGAACTTTGCAAGGAAACTGACTTCAGTATTCCGACCGTGACCAAGATTATTTCAGAATTGATTGAGGAAGGCCTCGTTTCGGAAACTGGCAAGGTGGATACGCCAGGAGGACGGCGACCATCGCAATATGGCATAAACCCGAATGCTTGCTACTATCTTGGCGTTGAAGTTAAACGAAATTCAATCAGTATTGGTATTCAGGATTTTAATAATCAGTTTGTTAAGCTTGCCGAAAATATTGCTTACACACTCGATAACACGAAAGAATCGCTGCAGTTGTTGTGCTCAATTATCAACCGGTTTGTTGACGATTCGAAAGTTCTGCGATCAAAAATTATTGGAGCCTGCATCAACCTCAGTGGTCGTATTAATTCCAGAAAAGGATTCAGCTACAGTTATTTCTTCTTTGAGGAAAAACCGTTGAGTGAAATCATTGAATCGCAGATAAATATTAAAACTTTCCTAGAGAACGATACCCGCGCCATGACTTATGGCGAGTACAATTGCGGAGTGGTTAAGGATGAAAAGGATGTTATTTTCGTGAATATTGGTCAGGGAGTGGGAATTGGCATTATTTGCAATGGAAAATTATACTACGGAAAGTCGGGGTATTCCGGAGAATTCGGTCACAGCCCGGTTTTTGACAATGAAATTATCTGCCATTGTGGGAAAAAAGGGTGTCTCGAGACTGAAATTTCAGGAATTGCGCTTGAACGGAAATTAAAAACGGCGCTCAACGAAGGCTCCATATCCATTTTGTCGGGAAAGAAAGCCATTGAGGAAATAAATGTCGACGATATTTTACAGGCAATTACCAGAAATGAAGATACTCTTGGAATAGAAATTCTTGAAGAAATTGGAGGAAAGCTTGGCCGGTATCTTTCGTTGCTAATCAATATTTTTAATCCGGAGCTGGTTGTTTTAGGTGGAACCTTGGCTGAAACGGGAATGTACCTGCGTCTTCCAGTAAAAACCAGCATTCACAAATATTCATTGAGCCTGGTTAGCCTCGACATGGAGCTGAAAATGTCCTCGCTTGGATCGAAAGCCGGAGTTATTGGCGCCTGTTATATCCTTCGCGATAAACTTTTTTACAGTGTTTAGATTTGTTTAAGTTTTGAATATTAGTTGTTTTAATTGCTTTGTGGAATATTTATTAAAAATATTTAATAAATATCTTTTGTTTAAATATTAAATTTAAATTAGTGCACTTTTTAGTTTATAATTTCTGCAGATGCAAATATTTAATTACTAATAATCAATACTATGAATGAATTAGCAAAATATGCGAGACAGTACAAAGCCGAATTACTCGATTCTGTTGTTCCGTTTTGGATGAATCACTCGAAAGATTCGGAGTTTGGCGGGTACTTCACCTGTCTCAATCGTTACGGGAAAGTTTTTGACACCGACAAATTTATGTGGTTACAAGGTCGGGAGGTTTGGTTGTTCTCGATGCTTTACAACAAGGTAGAGAAACGCCAGGAATGGCTGGATATGGCTTTGCATGGAGCCGAATTCATGAAAAAATACGGCATGGATGCGCAGGGAAACTGGTATTTTTCGCTAACCCGCGAGGGAAAACCACTAATTCAACCGTACAATATTTTCTCCGACTGTTTCGCTGCCATGGCTTTCAGTGAGTTGTACAAAGCAACCGGCGACGAATCGCACAAAAAACTGGCACTCGAAACGTTCAGTAACATTTTGAATCGTCAGCAAAATACGAAAGGCATTTACACCAAAGCTTATCCGGGAACACGTCCGTTGAAAAGCTTTTCCCTACCCATGATTTTGTGCAACTTATCACTGATTATGGAAGATTTGTTGGGGACCGAACAGGTAAATAAAACGATTCAGCCACTGATTCACGAAGTGATGGACGTTTTTTACGACAAGAACTCAGGGCTGATTCTCGAAAACGTTACTCCTGAAGGAAATTTCAGCGATTCATTTGAAGGCCGTTTGCTCAACCCCGGCCATTCCAACGAGTCAATGTGGTTCATGATGGATCTGGCTGTTCGTAACAACGACAAGGCTTTGATTGATAAATGTATCGAGATTTTACTTCGCACTACGGAAAAAGGCTGGGACAAAAAATACGGAGGCATTTTTTATTTCCTCGATTTGAAGGACCATCCAGTTCAGCAATTGGAATGGGATCAAAAACTGTGGTGGGTGCACGTTGAAACCCTTATTTCGATGGCAAAAGCATACCGTTTAACCGGAAACGAAGCCTGCAAAAACTGGTTCGAAACGATTCATGAGTATTCATGGAATCATTTTAAAGATCCGGAATATGCCGAATGGTTTGGCTACCTAAATCGTCAGGGCGAACCTTTGCTCGAACTGAAAGGCGGTAAGTGGAAAGGCTGTTTCCATGTTCCGCGCGGGTTGTACGAAATATGGAAGATTCTGGAATAGCATATCATTCAGAAAAAATGCTTTAAAATGAAAGAGTTCGCGCTGTTGTTTTTGCTTTTGATCTCTGTTTCGGGTTTTGGCCTGACAAAGGCTGGAAATAATGCCCTATCTAAGAAGCGGTTTACTGCGAAATCGATGGGTTATAAGCTGGTTTGGGAAGATCAGTTTGCCGGTACCTCATTGGATACCACGAAATGGAATGTGCGTGGTGTGGGTCCCCGTAGGGTTGGCTACAACTCTGCATCGGCTGTAAAAGTGGAAGATGGAATGCTTAAACTTTTCGCGTTGCAGAAAGGCGACAGCATTTTAGGAAGTGCTATCGGGTCGGCAAAGCATTTTAATCCCAAATATGGGTATTTCGAATGTAGGGCCCAACTGCAAAAATCGATTGGTATTTGGGCTGCGTTCTGGTTGCAATCTCCTGAAATTTTTAAAGGAGAAGACCCGTCGAAATTTGGAATCGAAATGGATATCTTTGAGTTTTTCAGGGAAATGGGAAACGATACAATCACCCATGCGCTTCACTGGGCATACGGGCCAAACATGAAATCGATCGGCCCCATGAAAAGCTACGTGAAAGGCTTGAGCGAAGGGTTTCATACGTTCGGCTTTGAATGGACACCAGAAAAGTACTCATTCTTCATCGATGGATATAAGTTTCATGAGCAAACAGTAGGGATATCCAATATACCGGAATATCTAATTTTAAGCATGGAGTTACCCGAAACCATGAAAAGTCTGGAAAAGACCGTTTTTCCTGATGTTTTCCTGGTCGATTGGGTAAAGGTTTATCAGAAAAAACAAACAAACTAACCTTATGGAAAAAGATAATTCACGCAGAAGTTTTTTAGCCAAGTCATCATTGGTTGGGCTTTCGGCATTGGGAATGTCGGTTTCATCTTTAGCTGCGGATGAAGCAAAACCTGAAATCTCAGGCGAAATTGAATCGAGACTGATTGTTCCTAAAGCCAAAGGATTGAAAATTACCGGTACTTTTCTGGACGAAATTTCGCACGATATTCCGCACCAAAACTGGGGCGAAAAAGAATGGGATGCCGATTTTGCTCACATGAAAGCAATCGGAATCGACACGGTGATCATGATTCGTTCGGGTTACCGGAAGTTCATCACTTATCCATCGGAATACCTGCTGAAAAAGCACAATTGCTACATGCCGTCCGTTGATTTGGTGGATATGTATTGCCGTTTGGCCCAAAAATACGGTATGAAATTTTACTTCGGACTTTACGATTCAGGAAAATACTGGGATACCGGTGACCTGACCTGGGAAATTGAAGACAACAAATACGTGATTGACGAAGTATGGAACAAATACGGAAGTAAATACAAAAGTTTCCAGGGATGGTACATCAGTGGCGAAATAAGTCGCAAAACCAAGGGAGCAATTGGTGCCTTTCACGCTATGGGCAAGCAATGCAAGGATGTCTCGGGCGGATTGCCAACTTTTATTTCGCCGTGGATCGACGGTAAAAAAGCTGTTGAGGCGGCAGGAAGTGACATCACCAAAGTCAACTCGGTTTCGGTTCAGGAGCACGAAAAAGAATGGAGTGAAATTTTCGACGGAATTCACGATGTGGTTGATGCAGTTGCATTTCAGGACGGACACATCGATTACGACGAATTGGATGCCTTCTTTACGGTGAACAAGCGCATGGCAGATAAATTTGGTATGAAATGCTGGACCAATGCGGAAACATTCGACCGCGATATGCCGATCAAATTCCTGCCGATCAAGTTCGATAAACTTCGGATGAAGCTGGAAGCCGCTGCTCGCGCTGGTTACGACAAAGGAATCACTTTTGAATTTTCGCATTTCATGAGTCCGCAATCGTCGTATTTGCAGGCCGGACACCTTTACGATCGCTACAAAGAATATTTTAACCTTTAATTTATGAGTAAAGATTCCGGACAATTGGGCTATGTAATCTGGCTGTCGTTTGTGGCGGCACTAGGCGGTTTCCTGTTTGGTTACGATACCGCGGTTATTTCGGGAACCGTCGATCAGGTGGCCTCACAATTTAGTCTCGACGATTTTGGTAAAGGCTGGTATGTGGGCTGTGCTTTGGTGGGCTCAATCGGCGGTGTGGTAATTGCCGGTCCGCTGAGCGATAAATACGGGCGCAAAATTGTGCTTTTGCTCTCGGCCATTCTTTTCTCTGCTTCCGGCGTGGGTTGTATGGTCGCTTCCGACCAAACGATGCTCGTTATTTCACGGATTGTTGGCGGTGTGGGTATTGGCGTGGCATCGGTCATTTCGCCTTTGTACATTGCCGAAATTTCGGTGCCGAAGTATCGCGGACAGTTGGTTTCGCTTTACCAGTTGGCCATTACCATTGGATTTCTTGGCGCTTATCTGGCCAATTTTGGACTGCAAAATTATTCAGAATCGCTGGTTCAGGCAGGAGCCACGCAAGGTTTATACAACAAGATTTTTGCAACCGAATCCTGGCGTGGAATGCTGGGCATGGAAGCTGTTCCCGCCTTTTTGTTTCTGGCCGTTTTGTTTTTAATTCCTGAAAGTCCGCGCTGGCTGATCGTTTCAGGAAAAGAAGAGCGGGCCACCGGCATTATGAACCGCATTTACGGAGCTTCTGAAGTTCCGGCGCAAATAAAAAATATAAAAGACCTGATTTCAGGAGAAGTAAAATCCGACTGGCGCCTTTTGTTTCAGCCCGGTTTCAGGATGGCGCTTTTCATTGGTGTGGCCTTGGCCATTCTGGGGCAGTTTATGGGCGTAAACGCCGTGCTGTACTATGGCCCAACCATTTTTAAGGAAAGCGGACTTTCGAGCGGCGACTCGCTGTTTTACCAAGTGATGGTTGGTTTGGTGAATATGCTCACCACTGTAATTGCCCTGATTATTATTGATAGAGTAGGCCGGAAGCAATTGGTTTACTGGGGTGTTTCGGGAATGATCGTTACTTTGATTCTGATTGGAGTATATTTCACTTTTGGAGCCGCCTGGGGATTATCGTCGGTTTACCTGCTGGTTTTCTTCCTGTTGTATATTTTCTGTTGCGCCATTTCCATTTGTGCGGTCATTTTCGTGTTGCTTTCCGAAATGTATCCGGTAAAAGTACGTGGGGCTGCCATGTCAATATCCGGTCTTTCGCTGTGGATTGGTACCTACCTGATTGGTCAGCTTACTCCGTGGATGCTTACCAACCTCACGCCAGCCGGAACGTTCTGGTTGTTTGCTGTGATGTGTGTGCCGTATATGCTTATCGTTTGGAAACTTTTGCCTGAAACTACCGGAAAGTCACTGGAAGAGATTGAACTCATGTGGCAGAAAAAATAGATTTTCGGCTTTATAATATTGGAATTGCCCGGAAGAATGAACTCATTTCTTTCGGGCAATTTGTTTTAAAACTGTCTGGGTTTCTCGGTTTTGATTCAGTTTCTGCGTAAATTGGATCAAAAATAAGCCTGAAAATTCAGGATTTTGATACCAACCATGATTGTTGGCATAGAATTCCTGAATTCACTTTGCCTATTTTGAATCAATAATTCAGTCCTTCAATCCTTCTTTAATTGTATATGAAACTCATTCTCGAAAATATCAAAGAGCTGGTTCAGGTTGATCCCATGCAGCGGCTGTGGGTGGCCGGAAAGTCGATGGCTGATGTGCAGACGATTAAAAATGCTTACCTGATTGTTCAGGATGAGTTGATTGAAGATTTTGGCCCGATGGAGAACCTTCCAGATTCGGATTTTGAGACCGATGATTTGGTGATGGAAATCGACTGTTCGGGCAAAATGGTTTTTCCGAGTTACTGCGATTCGCATACCCATCTGGTTTTTGCCGCTACCCGCGAAGGCGAGTTCGTCGATCGGATAAAAGGGCTGACCTATGAAGAAATTGCTGAACGTGGCGGCGGAATTTTGAACTCGGCCAAGCGTTTGCACGAAATGTCGGAGGACGATTTGTATGAGCAGGCTATGCTTAGGCTCGAAGAAATTGCTACTCTTGGCACTGGAGCAGTCGAAATAAAAAGCGGTTACGGATTGACTACTGAATCAGAATTGAAAATGCTGCGCGTGATTCGTCGCCTGAAGCAAAATTCTCCGCTGATGATCAAATCTACTTTTCTGGCACACGCTTTTCCACTGGATTTTCGACAGAAGCGAAAGGAATATGTGGATTTGCTTTTAAAGGAAATGATTCCGCAAATTGCTTCCGAAGAACTGGCCGATTTTGTGGATGTTTTTTGTGACCGGGGATTTTTTACCATCGACGAAACTGCCCGAATTCTGGAGGCTGGTCTGGAATATGGGATGCCCGGAAAAGTTCATGCCAACGAACTGGCCAATTCGGGCGGGGTTCAGGTTGGGGTGAAATACAATGCTTTGTCGGCCGATCATCTGGAGTTTTTAGGCGACGAAGAAATTGCAGCCTTGATGGGCAGCGAAACCATGCCCACGGTATTGCCGGGTGCCGCTTTCTTCCTGAATATGCAACTGGCCCCGGTGCGCCGAATGATTGAAACCGGATTACCTGTTGCCATGGCTTCCGACTTTAATCCTGGTTCGTCGCCTTCAGGAAATATGAATTTTGTACAGTCGCTGGGCTGCCTGAAATATGGAATGACCCCCGAAGAGACCATTCATGCCACTACCATCAACTCGGCTTATGCCATGGGAATCAGCCGAAATTACGGCAGCATTGCCAAAGGAAAAGTAGCTAATCTGTTCATTACGAAAGAGATTTCGTCGTATGCCGTCATTCCGTATTCGTTTGGTTCCAACCTGATTGAAACGGTTATTTTGAATGGTGAAGTACAATAATGTTGCAAGTTTTCCTGATACCTGAGGCTTGATACTTGTGTCTGGAATTTAATGTCTGATATCTAACGTCTTAAATATGAAACAGCTTATCGAATGTGTACCGAATTTTTCGGAAGGGAGAGATGAAAAAATAATCAAACAGATAACCGATGCCATCGAAAGTGTTGATGGCATCAAATTGCTGAATGTCGATCCGGGCAAGGCAACCAATCGCACGGTAGTGACTTTTGTGGGCGAGCCTGAACAAGTGATTGAAGCCGCTTTTCAGGGCGCAAAAGTGGCCGCTCAGTTGATCGACATGAGCAAACACAAGGGCGAGCATCCGCGCTTCGGTGCCACCGATGTTTGTCCGCTGGTGCCTATTGCCAATATTTCGATGGAAGAAACGGTGGTTTATGCCCAGCGTTTGGCCAAACGAATGGGAGAGGAGCTTGGCATTTCAGTATATTGTTACGAATTTGCCGCTTCAAACGAAGAACGGCGAAGCCTGGCCAATTGTCGTGCAGGCGAATATGAGGGACTGAAGGAAAAACTTCAGCAACCCGAATGGAAGCCTGATTTTGGTCCCGATACGCTGAACGAACGTGCTGGTGCGACTGCCGTTGGTGCCCGTAATTTCCTGATTGCCTACAATGTCAACCTAAATACCACTTCTGTACGTCGTGCCAATTCCATTGCATTTGATGTTCGCGAAGCCGGCCGAGTGGTTCGCGAAGGCGATCCGCTTACCGGAAAGATTGTGATCGACGAAAACGGCGAACCGGTGCGCATCCCCGGAACACTCAAAAAAGTTCGTGCCATAGGTTGGTTCATTAAAGAATACGGAATCGCACAAATTTCGATGAACCTCACCGATATCACGGTAACCTCAATGCACCAAGCATTCGACGAAGTTTCGGAACGTGCCCGCGAGCGCGGAATGCGTGCGACTGGCTCCGAACTGATCGGTTTGGTTCCGCTTCAGGCTATGCTCGATGCCGGTAAGTATTTCCTCCAGAAACAGCAGCGTTCTGTGGGTATTCCAGACGCGGAAATCATTAAGATTGCCATCAAATCGCTCGGACTGGATGAGCTGGCAACGTTTGATCCGAAAAAGCGCATCATTGAATATTTGATCGACGATCAGAAAGATAAGCTTGTTGATTTGACTGTGTCTGGTTTTTCAAACGAAACGCTTTCTGAATCTGCGGCCCCCGGCGGTGGTTCGGTTTCGGCCTACGTGGGCGCGTTGGGTGCCGCTTTGGGTACGATGGTGGCCAATCTTTCGGCACACAAACGTGGCTGGGACGATCGCTGGGAAGAGTTTTCAAATTGGGCCGAAAGAGGAAAAGCCATTCACGATAAATTGCTGAAACTGGTTGACGATGACACGGCCGCTTTCAATGCCATTATGGATGCATTTGGCTTACCCAAAAATACCGATCAGGAAAAGAAAATTCGTTCGGCTGCAATTCAGTCGGCAACCAAACACGCTATCGAAGTGCCTTTCGAGGTAATGAAAACAGCTTATCAGGCGATGGAAGTGATTCAGGCGATGGCAACGATTGGCAACCCCAATTCGTTGTCTGACGCCGGTGTTGGTGCATTATGCGTGCGTACTGCTGTTTATGGAGCTTACCTGAATGTACGCATCAATGCAGGTGGATTGAGCGATAAAGACTTTTCAGGAAAAATACTGGCAGAAGCCGCTGAAATACTGGAGAAAGCGAAAGCGAAAGAAAGCGAAATACTTGAACTTGTGGAAGGACGGATTTAAAAATACAAAAACATGATTGCACAAACACCTGAACCTCCTTATTACGCCGTTATTTTTACATCGGTCAGGACCGATAGCGATAACGACTATGCTGAAATGGCCGACCGAATGGTTGAATTGGCCCGTCAGCAGGATGGTTTTCTGGGTGTGGAGTCGGCGCGCAATGAGGTAGGGATCACCGTTTCGTATTGGCGCGATTTGGAAGCCATTAAGAAATGGAAGGAACAGACGGAGCATAAGATTGCGCAAACGAAAGGTCGCCATACTTGGTATAATTCGTTTCATGTAAGAGTTTCAAAAGTTGAGTACGACTATAGTTTCAAAAAAGACTAAGAATTTAGATTTTTTGTAAACAAAAACCGTTATCAAAAGAGGATTAGAGGTCGATTGAATTTCTGGAACAAATAACTTAACTTAGCCACTGTTGACAGGAATATATCGATTGGTATTTTCTGAATTTTAACCCTGCTTTAGCTCAAATAATAACTTATGAGTGATTATTTGCCATTGATTTGGTTAAAGCACAGCGCAATAATCTATTTGATGACCTTTTTGCACGAGGATGCAGCAATTCTGGCTGCGGCATTTTCTCGGGTTGAACACGGAATGCCCCTTGTGTATGCTTACGGAAGCATTTTTCTTGGAATTATTTCAGGCGATTTGGTAATTTATGGGCTAGGTCATTTCGCCCAAAAAAACGCGTGGCTTCGCTCCAAAGTCATAGGTCCCAAAGTAGAACGTATTAATGTATGGCTTGAATCCCATTTGGTGCGAGTGCTGCTCCTGTGCCGGATTACTCCTGGCTTGTTGTTTCCTACATTTGTGGCTTGCGGTTGGTTCAAAATTTCGTTTAAACGTTTTGCCCTAATAACTATTGCTTCAGGAGTCATATATTCGTCGATTGTACTGACGGCAATTATTCTTTTTGGCGATTTAGTGCTGGTTCATCTCGATTACTGGGCTTGGTTGTTGTTGCTTGCGGTTGTTGTTGGTTTTGGAATTAGAAATGCAATGAAGCCTCGCTGGAGTAGAGCAACCGAGGATGCTATGGGAGATTTGCCTCCTTTGTTTCTGAGAAATTTCAAAAAGTACATGCCTTCTTTGAAACGAAAGTTCAATGGAATGCCATCGGTTGACGGTATGAAAAAGTGGGTTTCGCTTGCTGAACGGTTGCCAAACGGACTGTTTTACCTACCTGTTGGGTTAAGATGGTTGGCACTTTCAATGAAATATCGCAGTCTCACTTTGCCTACCGTTTCGAATCCAATGATTGAAACAGGTGGTTTTTGGGGCGAATCGAAAAGTGATATCATGGGGCAGGTTGGTGCTGATCAACAGGCTTGGCTTGCTGAGTTTGTCACTTTGTATCGTAACGGTGGAGGACCCCAGTCCGACCTGGAAAAGGCAATTCGGATGATGAGTGAAAAAGGGCTGGGCTTTCCGATTGTTGCAAAACCCGACGTCGGTTGGCAGGGATACGGTGTCGGATTAGTTGAAGATCAGGATCATTTGTTTCATTATATTTCAAGTTATCCTGCGGGCGAAAAAATGGTTCTGCAGAGGCCCATCCCGCACGACGGAGAAGCCGGAATTTTTTACGTTAGGATTCCCGGCGAGGAACACGGGAAAATTATATCGATTACCCTACGGTATTTCCCCTATGTGTATGGAGATGGCGTTTCAACATTGAGGGAGCTCATAAAGAAAAATCCAAGATCGCGATTACGTGCCGGTTTCTATCTGGGTGAAAAAGCAGAACATATGGCTTTCGAAAGGGAATTTTTGGAAATGGTTCCGGCAGACGGGGAATTAGTGAGACTTTCGTTTATCGGGAGTATACGGGTTGGCGGGTTGTACCGAAATGCAAGTCATTTAATTACGACTGAATTGACCGAGTGTATCGATCAGATTGCCATAAGCATGCCAGAGTTTTATTTTGGGCGCTTCGATGTCAGGTTTGAGTCGACTGAATTGCTGAAAGCAGGCAAAGGCTTTTCTATTATCGAAATAAACGGGGCAGGGGCGGAGGCCATCAATGCCTGGGATCCTGAGGTCCCAATTCTACAGCTTTACAAAGAGCTGTTTAAAACACAAAGTATGCTATTTAAGGTTTCTGACATGAACCGTTCAAGGGGACACAAACCTATGTCAGTTAGAGAATTTCTGAAGGCGGCCCGAAAGCAAAACAAACTAATCGATAGTTACCCGCCTGCCGGATGATTCTTCTTTGATGGATAAAATATATTGCCTGTTTATCTCTTTCAAAATATTTAGTTTTAAAGCTTAGCTTTGCGCCCTAATTTTTAATTACCGAAAATGAGTGTAGAAAAGGAAATTCAGGCACGAAGTGGCGCGAAATGCGAGTTTTGCGGAGCAACCGATGATCTGAAAGTATATGAAGTGCCACCGATTTCGAACGGAAAAGCTGAAAATTGTGTATTGGTTTGCGAGACTTGCCTTCAGCAAATTGAGAATCCGAATAAAATGGAAGCTAACCATTGGCGTTGTTTAAACGACAGCATGTGGAACCCGGTTCCTGCGGTTCAGGTAATGGCGTGGCGGTTGTTGCATCGCTTGAATCAGGCTGATTGGTCGCACGATTTATTGGATATGCTTTACCTCGACGAAGAAACACTGGCCTGGGCACAAGCCACCGGCGAAGGTGTTGCGGCTGACGATGCAGTGAAACACATCGATAGCAACGGCGTTGTGCTTCAGGCTGGCGATACCGTAGTACTTATTAAAGATTTGGATGTGAAAGGTGCAGGTTTTACAGCAAAACGCGGGACCGCAGTTCGCGGTATTTCGCTGGTTTCTGATAATCCTGAACAAATTGAAGGTCGCGTGAACGGCCAGCAACTGGTGCTTCTGACCAAATTTGTTAAGAAATCGAATTAAAAAATACAATTTGTTTTTACATCAGGGTTTCACTACAAGTGAAACCCTGACTTATTTTAAATTCGTTCTTTTATAGTATGCCAGTTGTGTGTGGTGAAAAAACTTTCGGGAATGAAGGCAGCCATTCTTTCCAGAAATCGGTAGGGCAATGCAAACGACAGCAAATCGGCGGGCATCCGGGTGCGGGCAGTAATGTCGAAGTTGCCGATAATGGCCCGTTCTTCATTATTTCTGGCCATTTTCAATGGATAAGTTATGGTGGCCATGCACGACGAAGCAAATGGGGCGATAATCCGGTCGAAACGCTCCGGTGCATCGTAATGCATCAGGAAACTCAAGGCGCTCAACTGGTCGGCATTCACAAAGAATAACACCGATTCCGGTTTTTCTTCTCCTGAAAAATCTTCCAGCGGTTTAATGACCACGTATTTTTTGTCAGGCTTTACCGGATTGATATTATTAATGAGCGATTTTGCCAATGCCGGATTTTGGATAAATTTTTCGCACGGACGCCAGAAGTCGTCTTTATTCGAAAGAAAATATTCAATTCCTTCAAAAATAGTATCCTGGAATCCTAGATAGAAAGCTGAACATGGCCAGCCGGTTGATTCTTCGCTAACCACATAGGCTACTCCTGTTGAGGCTTTTAAAATCAAAGGAACAATACAGCCATTCCCTTTTTTCTTTATCTCTAGCGCATTCTCTGGTTTGCTATCGCTAAAATAAACACCGCATGGTTTGTATTTTTCGAGTTTCAGATTTGCTGATAGTGTATTTCCTATTTCAGAGGGAGTCATGGTTGTTTTAAATTATTAGGTTTGATGCTGATAAAGTAATATAATTCAGGACTATTTTTCAATAGGAAACGACATAGTTGAATATTTTTGCAATAAATAACCAATACCTGAAATTATGAAAGCCCTGTTGATTATCGACATGCAAAAAGTATCGTTTACACCCAAGACACCGCGCTTTGATGCTGTGAATGTTATTGCGCGCATCAACGCCTTATCGGAGCTTTTCAGGGCAAACGGATTGCCGGTTATTTTTATCCAGCACAACGGGCGCAAGCAAAACTTCTGTGCGCCGGGAAGCAAAGAATGGGAAATTCTGGATGAACTGATCAGAAAGCCAGGTGATCAGGTTATTTCAAAGGAAGCCAATGATGCTTTTTATCAGACACAACTGCATTCGTTTCTGCAAATGAACCGAGTCAGCGAGTTGGTAATTACTGGCTGTGCCACTGATTTTTGTGTGGACGCTACCGTGAAATCAGCTCTGACTCACGATTACAACCTTACTGTTATTTCAGACGCTCACACTACTGCCGATCGGCCTTTTCTGGAGGCATCAAAAGTAATTGAATACTACAACTGGATTTGGGCCGATTTAATTCCTACCGAAGGTAAAATAAGGCTTGTTAAAAGCGATGAATTTAGGCTATAAAACCAAAGCAGGAAATATCCGGATATGGACACTTCCTGCGCTTATTTCTGTTTTCTGAAAAGCTTATTTTTTAGTCATCCCGAAAAGGTACCTTCCGAAATTAAAAGGCTTAATTACAAGTACATAAATTGCCAGGATTATAAACAAGGCACTTGCCGCAATAAACCCGAACTTGTCCCAGTTGCTCCAGTTCCATTGCACAACCAGGAAGCCAATGAGCAGCAAAACGGTTTGATGCAGAATATAAAATGGTAATACAGCTTCGTTCAACGGCTGGCGGTAATTCGATTCTTTGTTCAGGTATTTCATGCCCATGGCAATGATAAAAATGATCCAGCACCAGGTTACCAAAGCACCGGCTACTTCCTGAAACGCATAGTAACCATACACCTGGTTATTCTGGAAAAGCTGTCCGAAGGTAGTTTCTTTCACTGCAAACGAGGCAAAGTACATCACCGTTAATACCAGTCCAATTCCTAACGCGATGAAACGCGATTTCAGGAACGATTGCTTTAGGCCTTCGTTGTTCGTGCATAAAAAACCGAGAAAAAAGAACAGCGCGTATTTGGCAAAATCGGCCCAACTGGTGTAGTTTGGGAAATGCTGTTTAAGCAATATGCCGGCAATGGCAACCGGAATAAACAGCAGAACAACACCTCCTGGAAATGAGGTCATTCGATTGATTCGGCTCATTATTTTTTCGCCTTTCGTATCAATGTATTTTATCAGGTGATAAAACAGGATGGAGATTAGGAAAAGATGCCCCAGAAACCATAAATGGTAAGAGATTGCGCCAATCCAAAGTGTGTCGAACCCCATCGGGTAATTGAAAATTCCTCCGGAAAAGTAAGTTTGCAGAAAATCGAAATACCCACCCGAAAACTTGTTGTTTCCCAAAGCTTCAACATACTTCTGCGGTGGAATCAGGAGCAGAACACCCATCAAATATGGCACCAACAGGCGAAGTGTTTTGTTTTTCAGGAACGATAAAAACGGTTTCCGGGTACCAAAAACACCCGAAGCGCCCGATAGAAAAAAGAAAAGTGGCATAATCCACAGGTTCACGAACCCAAGGAAGAGTAATACCGACTCGGATTGCTGCGGATTCTTGACATGCCAATACATGGGATCGAAAAAGTGCGAAGTGTGGAAAAAGAAAACGGTTAAAATCGCGAGGATACGTAACCAGTCGATGTAATAAATTCGTTGCATGGCTTTGAGGATTTAAATGTTTCCGGCAAAGTTGAGGCAAGTTGCCCGAATGTAACGAATGCGTAAGCAAGCGGCGTGTTCGCGCTGGCAAAAACGGAGTGCTCATTCGCAAATAAGTACCCGTTAATTGTCTGAAATATTGTTTGTTCTGTATTCGGATGGTGTTTTTTTGGTGAACTTCTTAAACGCCTTATTGAATGCTGATTTGGAGTTGTAGCCCACTTCTTCGGCAATTTGCTCAACGGTATATTGACTGGTTTTTGGGTTGGTCATCAGTCGTTTGGCTTCTTCAACGCGGTATTTGGCAATCCAGTCGTAAAAGGTGACATCCATTTTTTCGTTGATTACCTGCGAAATAACATAGGCGGGTTCGCCGATTAGTTTGGCTAGTTTCCCTACAGAAATCAGGCTATCGGTGTACAATCTTTTTTCATCCATCAGGGCAGTCAGTCTTTCCTGAATTTCGATTTTCTTTTCCTCCTTAAGGCCTGAAGTTGCAGCTTTCGGTGTTTCATCGCTAATTTTTTCAGTTTGCAAAACAGACTTGTGCATGGCCGACGGACGAAGCAATTCGGTTAGCGAGCTGCAATATATGATTCCGGTGAGAAAACTGGCGATGATATGATCGCCAAAATCGCGGAAATAAGTCATTTTTACGACCAAAGTCACCACAATTAAAACCGAAATGATGGTGTTAAAAACAAACCACCAGTTTACTTCAAATCTGGAAACGCCATTCTTTGGGTTTTGATGAAAATGAGCCAGCTTTTGAAACGACAACACCAGGTAAATAACCATCTGGAAATACCAGAAAAACATCTGGAAACGCCTGACATTACCCAGTTTGTTTAGCAATTCATAATCCCCGGTGGTTTTCCATTCCACCATGTGATGCACATAGTAATAAATTTCGGCTTTATACTCGGTTGGCGCGAGGTAAAACGGAATGAAAAACAACGTGTAAATCACCAGCGGTATAAAATGCCAACCCCATTTTTTGAGCTCAACCTGGGGATCGATACTTAAAACCAACAGGTAAATCAACGGAGGAATAGCAAACTGAAATGGCTCGGAAAAATCGACCAACTGAATGGTAAAATACATGTATCCGGTGCGATTCAGGAAGATTTCAAGAATAATGCCTGTGAGTAAAAAGAACAATGCCGCCTTAAATTTTTCCTTTCTCCCCTTACGGAAAATGCTGGTAATAAATAGCATAATGCCCTGAACAACGCCAAGTAAAATCACAAAATCGACAAAATTCAGATCGGTATTTCCGGGCTCAGGAATCATAGTTGAGGTAGCTACGCGAAGTTTTTTTCAAATATAATCAATACCTGAAAATACATCGTCTATTCAGACAATTACTTAACCGGTTTTCAAAATCGATATATCCGAATGGAACTCTATGATTACAATCTTTGCCAGTCTTCAACCAGAATGTCTGCGTTTATTATTTTTATCAACGGACTCAGTTCAGGCTTGGGCTAACAACCAATCTTGTAATGATGCGTTCCTGCTGCTTCCGGGCAACAACGATATAAATTCCAGGGGTTAAAAGAGAAATAACAGTCGGATTTTGAAAAGTTTTTTCGAAGGTGTGAACAACTTTTCCAGTTGAATCATAAACGGTTATCAGATATTCACTTAAGTCTTTATCAGATAGTAAAGTTACGGTTGATCCTGGTTGGGCAGGATTGGGAAAAATTGTGAAATCCAACAATTTATTTGGATCTGGCGCTGATGTTGTAATACTCTCGTCGGTCCAGTAAATTCGCTCATCAAGACTTTGAATCATAAATACTCGCCCCGACGAATTCTCTGCAAAATATTGGAAATTCCTCTCTCCGTTTATGTCAAGCCCCAATCCGTAATCATACCTCTGCCAGGTGTTTTTACCTTTTTTCAGAAAATAGGTTCCACCCTGATTTACTGATCCAGCAACAGAGCTGTATCGGTCACCGTTTTTAGCAAAATATACATTTCCCATGAGCCGGTCGTCCCACCAGGTATTGGTATTGGAGATGATAAAAGGCTTCCAGAATGAATTATCTTTAACTTCAGTAATTTTCTTTTTAATGTTCAGTTGCACCAACGTATTCACAGCAATTCCGGAGAGACTCACAATTAAACTGTCATCAGGAGTAACCGTTAGCCCTGTTGTATTTGCAACCTTTATTTGATTGGAAATAGAATTTTTACCATCAATCTGAATATCGACATGTTGCCAGGTCAAACCATTATCTTCAGATAAGAATAATCCGCCATTACCTGTGCCATTTTCATCGGTTACCGTCAAATAAATCGTTCCATTTTTATCGCAGGCAATTCGTTCACCTGATTTGTAATTTCCAAGTCCTGTATTGCGCTGTGTCCACGTTTTTCCCTGGTCGTCCGAAAAAAATACACCATCGCCTACATATCCATTTTCCAGATCAAGGGCGCCGGTAATGGCAAAAAGATGACCTTGCGGGTTCTCTGTAATTTGCTGAACGGGATAGATTGAATTTAATTTGACAGAATCCCATGACAGGCCCTGATTTAAGGATCGGAAGATTTTTCCAGGACCTCCGGCATAAACATTTCCTGAACTTGCTGAAAATATGCTGAATACCGCAGAGGCACGCAATACAACATCAAAATGGTTCCCGCCATTCTTACTTTGCAGTATTCCAAACCGGTAGCTGGCCAGCAAGTTGTTGTCATTCAGGTTAGTAATGCCTGTTTTAGGACCATTGGGAAACTCGTAAGTTGTTAGCCAAAATTTTTGTGCCTGAATCTGATAAGCCGAAATGAAGATAATAACTGTAAGAAGCAGTGATTTAAAAGGGTAGAATGTTTTCATAGTCACATGTTTTTGGGACTGACCGTAACGGCTAATTCCATATCAGTCCCTGTAAGTTTTCTGTTAATTGTTTTTCTAAATAACCTGTAAAAAATAAGATCAAAGATTGTTCAATGCGATTGAATAATTTTAAATATCAACAAGATGCAAGAATATAGCAAAAGGGTTGCGCGGGCCGAATAGCCTGAATGTTTCAGCGATGCAGGCAACCTCCTGTTTTGTGGTGGATATTTGTGACAACGCCTGCAGGTATTCTGAAAGTATTTCTCTGTTTATCTTTCTGATAATAAGTAAAATATATCGATTTATAACCGGTAAAAGCTTAACTTTGTTTAAGCTACACTTTGGATTAAACAGAAAGTTAAAATAACAACATAAACCATGAAAAATTTAATCACTCTTTTGATTGGGTTGTTTGTCGTTTTTACAAGCTATTCCCAAAATAATTTATTTGTCCTCCATCCTTTGGTTGGCGATACCATTAGTCAGACCGAAAAAATCAAGTTTGTGCTTTTCCCCGAAATCAATAACGAAGATTTCCTGAACGGAACCCTAACTCATTCAGCAGAAGGATATTTTCTGCATTATCAAATGCCCGGAAATGCGATGAATACCAAGCAGATAAGCGATTCGGATATAAACCAGTATCGGATAAACCTCGGTAAACTCGACGAATATTATTCGAACCTTAGTAAGAATGACTCAACGAAAAGCAAGGTGAAATCGTTGGTGGAAATTAAAAGCGAACAGGAAGGAAAACTGAATAATGACCTGATTAATGATGAAACCAAAAATAAGATTGTAAAGGAAGCAATCATGGATGCCCGAATGAAAGAAGACGCCGAACAACTGAATCAAATTAGAAAGGGGAATGACATTACCGGAGGCGGTTATATTGAGTTATTTGGCAAGAAGAAAAAGAAAAAATAGGAAGCTTCAGATTTCTATTTGCCTACGTCACCGGAACCTTTTGACTTCCTGATTCAATTACATATTCGAATTTAATTTGAAAAGCCACTTTCAATGGATAAGCGGCTTTTGTATTTTACCTTATCTCAACTGCAACTTTTCTTGGTTCATTTATCAAAATTATTGCCTAAATTTATTTCCCTGAAAAACATCAACTTTTAACCAATGAACGACCTGTATTTAATTGGCAATGGCTTCGATTTGGCGCATGGATTAAAGACTTCTTACAATGATTTTTTGTTGTGGTATCTGAATGATTCTGTAAAGAAATTTTGGGAGAAAGACCATTTCGAAGATGAATTAATGAAAATTGACAGGGTCGGAAATAGGTGGCATTTCCCCAGTAGCTTTGATACTATCCCAAATTTAATCCAATTTTTAGAGCAGCATGATTATAAAAGAAAAGCTAATCATGACTTTTTTGAAAATTTAGTAAAGAATTATCGCGATAGAAAATGGGTTGATATTGAATATGAATATTATACAGCATTAGTAAAGCATTACAAGGACGTTGAGATAAATCCGCAATCAAAAGATTCTACCATAAAAGCTGTAATGAGATTGAATTTTTGTTTTAACGAGATAAAGAGGAAATTGGATGATTACCTTTCAAGTATAGAAGTATCAAAAGATAAGAAAAATGAACTTATTGGGAATGTTTTAATGGAATCAACAGGACCAGTAAGAGATGATTTTAGCAATAATGTTGGCGAGAAGTTGTTTGTGTGTTTTAATTACACTGATACTTTGAAATTATATGCTGATGAATTGCCCCTATTTCAATTTGATAGCATTCATATACATGGAAAGTTAAAAGATTCAAGTAATCCAATGGTCTTCGGTTATGGAGATGAAATGGATCCTCATTATGAAAAGATTGAAAACCTGAATGCAAAGCCATTTTTAGACAATATGAAGTCTTTTGGATATTTTAGAACCAATAATTATCAGAGAGTTATGCGTTTTGTAGATTCAGAAGAATATACAGTCAAAATTCTTGGTCACTCATGTGGTTTGTCGGATAGGATACTTTTAAATACAATATTTGAACATCCAAATTGCAAGCACATAAAGATTTTTCACTATGAGAAAAGTGCCGCTGAAAATGACTATTTCGAGAAAACGCAAGAGATTTCCAGACATTTCAAGGCCTCTAAAAAAGGAGAAATGCGCCTGAAGATCGTTCCATTTGATAAGTATAGCGCAATGCCTCAAAATCCGAAAGATAATTGATCCGTTAAACTTCAGTCATCGGATAAAACACAAAAAGCCGCTTCCCATTTCCTGGAAAGCGGCTTTTTTTGAGCCTCCCCTTTCGGGGGAGGTTTGGAGGGGGCTACTTACACCACGTACGTTCTTGAAGTTGTATCTCCACCTCTTCCTGTCCAATTGGTGTGGAAGAATTCGCCGCGAGGTTTGTCGGTGCGTTCGTAAGTGTGTGCGCCGAAATAGTCGCGCTGAGCCTGTAACAGGTTGGCTGGCAAGCGTTCGCTGCGGAAACCATCGAAATAGCACAATGCCGAAGTCAATGCCGGTACAGGAATACCATTGGTCAATGCTGTAGCACAAACACGACGCCATCCGGCTTGAGCTTTTTCAACAATTTCTTTGAAATGTGGGTCAAGTAACAAGTTAGCCAAATTTGGATTCTTGTCGAATGCTTTCTTGATGTCGCCTAAGAATACCGAACGGATGATACAACCACCGCGCCACATCAGGGCAATGCCGCCATAGTTGAGGTTCCATTTGTATTCGCTGGCAGCTTCCATCATCAGGTTGTAACCCTGAGCATACGAAATAATTTTGGCTCCGAACAAAGCATCTTTCAGGTCCGAAATCATCTGGGCTTTATCGATGGTTTTGTCAACAGCAGGGCCGCTGATTACTTTCGAAGCTTCAACGCGAAGGTCTTTTTGTGCCGACAAGCAACGTGCAAATACCGATTCGCCAATCAAAGTCAGTGGAATACCCAGATCAAGCGCAGCAACTCCGGTCCATTTACCGGTACCTTTTTGTCCGGCAGTGTCCAGGATTTTTTCAACCATTGCTTCACCGTCTTCGTCTTTGTAACCCAGGATGTCGCGGGTAATTTCAATCAGGTACGAATCCAGGTCGCCTTCATTGTATTTTTTGAAAACTTCGTGCATTTCGTCGGCATTCATGCCCAGCAAGTCTTTCATCACCTGGTAAGCTTCGCAAATGATCTGCATATCGCCATATTCGATACCGTTGTGAACCATTTTTACGAAGTGACCGGCACCACCTTCGCCAACCCAGTCGCAGCAAGGCGAACCATCTTCCACTTTAGCTGAAACGGCCTGAAAGATTTCTTTCACAGCAGGCCATGCAGCAGGCGAACCGCCAGGCATCATCGACGGACCTAAAAGTGCGCCTTCTTCACCGCCAGAAACACCGGTTCCGATGAAAAGCAGACCTTTACTTTCTACATATTTGGTACGGCGGATCGTGTCAGGAAAATGCGAGTTTCCTCCATCGATAATGATGTCGCCTTCTTCCAGATGAGGAATGATCAGGTCGATGAAATCATCCACTGGCTGACCAGCTTTCACTAGCATCATCACTTTGCGTGGACGTTCCAGCGAAGCGCACAGTTCGGCAATCGAATGTGCCCCGATGAATTTTTTACCGGCGCCGCGGCCTGCCATAAACTCGTCAACACGAGCGGTTGTACGGTTGAAAACAGCTACGGTGTAGCCTTTACTTTCCATGTTTAGCACCAGGTTTTCTCCCATAACGGCCAACCCAATTAATCCAATGTCTGCTAATTTCTTCATTTTGTATAGTTTATAATTCGTATTTTATTTTGAACCACATATTACAATTAGAAAATAATATCTATGAGGTTTGTACTTTAAATCCAATCTTTTGTAATATCTCCAAAGTTCCTTCCCCGATGTTTTTTGGAACAATGGTAAACGCCGGAAACTCCCTTCTGGTTGGGTAATCGCCGCGTAATTGTTCAAATTTCGACGGATCTTTCCTGAAATCGGTGTCGTCGTTCTGAATGTCGTACGTGTGCAGAATGGCTTTGGAAATGATTTTCTGTTCGTTTAATCCGCTACCATCCATTTCAAAAACAGGCTGCTCCGGAAGTTCAACTCCTGAAGGATGCCAGTTCCCCAAACCAAGGTTGAAATATTTGCTGATGGCATGAACGCTCATTTCGGTTCCGGTGGCTTTCCCATCTTTCGAATATCCGGCGATATGAGGAGTTGCGATTTCGGTCATAGCCAGTAACTCCAGGTCCAAATTGGGTTCGTTTTCCCAGCAGTCGCAAACAAAAGCGGAAATTTGTCGATTTTTCAAAGCAGCTTTCACGGCGTTTGTTTCCACCACTTCACCGCGGCACGAGTTAATTACTACCGGTTTCTTTTTCAGTGCTGAAAAGAATTCCGCATTTCCCAAATGGAAGGTTGCATCTTCGCCTTTTGTTTCCAGCGGAACATGCAGCGTGATAATGTCGGCTTCGTCCATTACTTTTTTCAGACTGACAAATTCTGCCGGACCTTCAGAGCGTTCACGTGGCGGGTCATTTTTCAGCACTTTCATGCCAAATAATTCGGCGATGCGAGCTACTTTGCTACCCACATTTCCAACACCAACCACTCCGATAGTCAGGTCTTTCAATTGCAGGTTTTTGCGCTCGGCTAAAACCATCAGCGTTGAGGCGATGTATTGTTCCACCGATTTGCTGTTGCAGCCCGGTGCATTGGTCCATTTAATTCCGGCGGTATCGCAATAATCGGTGTCAATATGGTCGTAGCCAATGGTTGCTGTGGCAATGAATTTCACGGATGAACCAGCCAGCAGCTTCTCATTGCAAATGGTGCGGGTACGGGTTACAATCGCATCGGCATCCTTCACCACTTCAGGTGTCGTTTTCGATCCGGCCAGGTAAACCACTTCGGCCACTCCTTCGAAAGCGCCCTGGATATAGGGGATTTTATCGTCAATTACAATCTTCATTTCTATATTGTTCGGCAACTGCCTTTTGTTCGTTTGTTATCGTCATTTCTCGACGCATAATAGTTTTTCACCATTTCGTCCAGCACAGCGCTGGTTCGGGCGGCCGTTTTTCCGGTACTCGGACTTTCACCAACGCCCCGTAATTCATCAACCACCTGTTGAATCAGATGATGTTGGATGTTTTCAGGGTTTTGAACCGAGAATTTAACGCTTCCTTGTACCGTTACCAGTTCCATATCCTGGTGAGTAAAACAGGGCAGGATGATTTTGCCAAGAGTTCCGGTAATTTCAATAGTATCGGCAAACGAGGAGCGATCCGTCACAAAGCACCAGCTTCCGGTACCCACCACGCCATTTCCAAAACGGAAAGTGCCGGTTACAGTATCTTCAGCTTTGTAATAGCCTGCCTGATTGACAGCGATTCCATGTACGTCGATTATTGGCCCAAACAGAAAATCGAGGTAATCCAACTGATGCGAAGCCAGATCGAAGAAATGACCGGCACCTGCAATCTCGGGATTCACATGCCACGAGTGTTTTTCCGCAGGCAAATCCTTTTCATTGGCCGCTTTGTGCAGCTTGATGTGAACGGTCAGTGGTATGCCAATGATTCCGTTGTCGATCAATTCTTTGGTTTTCAGGAAGGCAGGCAAAGTCCTCCGGTAGTAGGCAACAAACAATGGCATCCCCGTTTCTTCCGAAACTTTAATCATTTCCTGACACTCGTGATAGTTCAGTGCCATCGGTTTCTCCACATATACCGGTTTCCCGGCACGCATCGCCTGAATGGCATACAAGGCATGGGTATTGGGTGGCGTGGCTATGTAAACGGCATTCACCTCCGGATCGTTGATCAATTGATCGGCATCGTCATACCATTTTTGCACACCGTGGCGTTTGGCGTAATCTTCGGCCAAAGCACCATTGCGGCGCATCACGGCAACAATGCGTGAATGTTCCACCTTGTTAAAAGCGGGTCCACTCTTAAGCTCTGTAACGTTCCCACAACCAATAATTCCCCAGTTTACTTCCTGAATTTTATTCATTCTAATAAGATTAACGATTAGTAATTAACGATTTTTGATTAACGATTTTGAGCAAATCTGCAATCGTTAATCTTCAATCTCTGATCGTTAATTAATACTTGAATCTATCCTTAAACGCCCACAAGCCCAATGCCGGATTGGAAATATAGAAAATTTCTTCTCCATCAGCCATCCTGTTGTATCCGTCTTTTAGCTTTGCTGGATCATATTTTGCGGTCACTTCGTCAATATCGGCATATTTGAACCCAACACTTTCAATTTCAGCCTGAGATAGATTTCCTGCACCTTTTCCTGGGCAATACGTGATACTAAAACGTCCTTCCGAAGAGCCGTGAATAAGGTGAGCAGCGGCACTTAAGTTGTTGCGTAGTTCTTCGTTTTCGTCGCAGGCTTTCAGCGTGGCAGGCGTTCCGAAATAGCCGTACTTGCGGATCAGACGGTCGATTTCCTTGTCTTCACCAAATTCTTTCAGTGCCGGTGCTAAAACGATCAGTTCGCCATCGTCATCAATGGCCATGCGGGTGCGGTAAACCGATTTGTTGCCCAGCCAGGTGCTTTTAAACTCGGTTGGATCGAGGTAAACTACTACTTTTTTCAGTGGTTTGTCGAGCATTTCAAAGTTCACCTGCAATGCCAGTTTAGCTGCTTTATCGAATACCTCAAAGTCGTCGCCAATGTATAGCCCACGGGTTTTGATTTTGCCATCTGTTTTATCCAGGCCAACAACCGTTTGCACATAAACAATCGGCAGATTCTGGGTAAAGTTTTCCGAAGCATAATTGAATATGCGGCGCACCGGCGTATCGGCGTGCCCCATCATTTTTTCCATTCCGTAGGCTGCACCCACAAAATGGCTTTTGTTGATGCCTTCCACGCCACCGGTTCCTACGAAAATATTCTTGTTATAATTAGCCATTCCGACTACTTCATGAGGAACAACCTGTCCGATGGAGAGAATCAAATCGAAATTGCCTTCAAGCAATAACTTATTTACCTGCGCTGGCCATGGAAATTCAACAGCCCCTTTTGAAACTTCTTTCACAAATTCGGCAGGAACAGTTCCTACTGTCACCACATCGTTGCGCCAGTCGTGTTCGCGGATAAGCGATGCCGGCATGGAGCCAAACATGTGAGCTATTTGGTGATCGGTCATGGGGGAGTGGGTTCCCAAAGCCGGAAGTACATCGGTCAACGCGTCGCCGTAATATTGCCAGGTCATTTCGGTCAGTTCACCGGCACGACTGGGCAAACGGGTATAATCAGGCGGAATAGCCAGCACTTTTGTTTTTCGGCCCATTTTCTCCAATGCTTCATAAAGACCCTTTCTCAGGTCTTCAGCAGTTAATTCGTGGTTCACCGAACCTATTTCGTAATACAACATAGAAGTATTTACTATTTAGTTATTTACAATTTACTATTTATTCCAAGAACTATTTTTCCAGCCAAGCTTCTTTTTGTACGATCGTGTATAAACTCGAAATGGTAAATAGTCAATGAAGAAATAGTAAATAATTTATCTTTTCACCCTTGCGTTTCCGCCCCAGATGCTCCAAACCATGTCTTCGTCGGCTGGTTGGGCATAGTCGGTGAGGAATGTGGTTGCAAGTGCGCCGGTTGCCCAGCCAAATTGTGGCCATTTTTCAGGTTCCCAGCCTTTCAGAATACCATAAAGTAAACCGCCAACAAAGCCGTCGCCACCGCCAATGCGGTCGAGTACTCCAATTTTGCGCGGTTCGATCACGTGCCAGTTTTCGCCTTCGAGCATAATGGCGCCCCAAAGGTGTTCGTTGGCGCTGATGACCTGACGCAAAGTGGTTGCAAATACTGATGCGTTCGGGAAAGCAGCTTTTACGCGACCAATCATGCCTTTGAAACCTTCAATTTCGGCTTCGATGCCTTTGCCACCGGCTTCAGGGCCTTCAATACCCAGACAAAGCTGGAAGTCTTCTTCATTACCAATCAAAATGTCAGCAACCGAAGCAATTTCGGTAAAGTTGGCGCGTAATTCAGCTTCGCGGCCTTTCCAGAACGATGCACGATAGTTCAGGTCAAATGCAATGCGGGTGCCATATTTTTTGGCGGCGCGGGCAATTTCCAGACAGAAAGTACTTGTTTCAGGAGAAAGAGCTCCAATCAGTCCTGAAAGATGCACAATTTGCACGCCTTCCTGACCAAAAATGCGGTCGAGATCGAAATCTTTCACATTCAGTGTACGCCCAACTTCGCCGGCACGGTCGTTTTGTACGCGTGGACCACGTGTTCCGAAGCCACTGTCGGCAATGTTGAACTGGTGGCGATATCCCCATGGATCGCCCTGAGCCACTTCCGGTCCTTCGTAATCCATTCCGCGGGAACGAAGGCTACTTTTAATGAAAGAAGCAATGGGGCTGTCTTTCACAAAAGTGGTCAGCACTTTCACCGGAAGACCAAGTGACGAGGAAATGTTGGCCACGTTGGTTTCGGCGCTGGTAGCCTGCATTTCGAACAGGTTGCTGGTATGTACCGGTTGTCCGTTTAACGGTGTGATGCGGACGCCCATGCTGGTAGGAACCAACAGGGAATATTTGCAGTTTTTCTTTAATTCGATGCTCATTATTTTAGATTTTTAGATGTTAGAAAATTAATCAGTTCCAAGTTTCAGGTTCCAGGTTTCAAGTTTTGGCTCAACTTGGAACTTGAAATTTGGAACTTGAAACTCGTTTATACGCCTCCGAATGCGCTGTAGCCTCCGTCAACCGGGATAACAATGCCGGTGATGAAGCTGGAAACATCAGAAAGCAGGAACAATAATGCACCGTTTAGGTCTTCAGGTTCTCCAAATTTGCCCATAGGTGTATTGTTCACTATCTTTTGTCCGCGAGGAGAGAAGCCTCCTGTTTTTTCATCGAGAACGAGGAAGCGGTTTTGGTTCGTAATAAAGAATCCGGGAGCAATCGCATTCACGCGGATTCCCACTTTAGCCAAATGAACGGCCAGCCATTCGGTAAAATTGTTGATGGATGCTTTGGCAGCAGAGTAGGCAGGAATTTTAGTCAGTGGTTTGTACGAATTCATCGATGAGATGTTCAGGACAACACCTTTTTTAGCCTTCAGCATATCTAGCGTGAAAACCATTGTTGGCAGTAACGTTCCCTTGAAATTCAGGGCAAAAACTTTGTCGAAGCCATCCATTTCCAATCCGTAGAACGTATCTTCCAGATGATTGATGCTGTCGTCGTCCATTTGCTCCACCTTTGTGGTTGCTGTTGGGTGGTTTCCACCGGCGCCGTTGATCAGGATTTCAATAGGTCCCAGTTTCTCGTTGATTTCGGCTTTGGCTTTTTGCAGCGAAGCTTTGTCCAACACATTGGCTTCAACACCAATAATGGTAGCGCCTGATTCGGCGGCCACTTCAGCAGCAACTTTGTCAGCCACTTCTTTATTAATGTCGGCAATGGCAATTTTAACACCTACTGATGCCAGTGCTTTCACCATTTCAACTCCCAAAACACCTGCGCCCCCGGTGATGACGCATACTTTTCCGGATAAATCTTCAAAACTTATTGGTTTCATTTTTATCGAGTTTAGTTATTTATAATAGTCGAGATTTTCTTTGGTAATAATGTCGATTGACGTGTAGTTCTCTGAATTTACATCCTTTCGGAGGACCAGATGATCGAACAGCGTGAGGATAGCGCGGTAGCCCTGCTCCTCTGGGCGCTGACAAATCAGGAAGTCAACAACACCTTTATTCAGGAATTCGATATTTTCACGAATCAAATCATGGCCAATCACCCTGATTTCTTGTTTGTTGATCTGCTCAAGTACCCGGCCGAGGTAATAAACCTGCGAGTTGGTTACAAAAATTCCTTTGATGTTCGTATTCGATTGCAATTGCTCAATAATCCGGTTTTGACACCCCGGATCATTCGGATCAGCAATTTCGAGTGTAATCAGGTTCTTCTTTCCTGAAGCTTTTCTGAAATATTCATAGAATCCTTTTTCACGCTGAGCCAGGTGATTCATATTGTCGAGTTCCTTGGCAAAATGCAGAATCAGGATCGAGGCATTTTCGGGAATAGAATAGTCGAGTAACTTGGCCGCAAGAGTTCCCGATTGAAACGAATCCTGCCCGATGTAACTCAGCTTATCGCTGTCCTTGATGTTTGAGTCAATAAATACGTAAGGAATATCTCGGTTTTTCAGCTCGGCAATAAATTCCTTGGATTCTCTGGAAAAAAATGGTGCCAAAACAACTCCTTCCGGATTACTTTCCAGAATCAGTCCGGCTTCGTTACTAAAAGTTTCAGGGTCCGACTGTTTAAACAAATGTATGTCGATGTTAACGCCATATTGCTGAATTTCCTGGAAAGCCTGACGTACACCAATCATTGGCTTATTCCAGTAAGCTTCGGGCGAAATAGGCTCGGGGAAAAGCAGCGCAAACGAGAATGTTTTTTTCGATGCCAGAGTGCTGGCAAGTATATTGGGCTGGTATTCCAACTCGTCAATAATTTTAAGGATTTTATCGCGCGTGACTTTTGAAACCTCTCCGCGGTTGTGAATTACACGGTCAACCGTCCCGATTGAAACATTGGCCTTGAGTGCAATATCCTTTATTCGTGTTCTGTTAATTGCTTTGATAGTTGTTCAGTTTTAGGTAGAAAATACAATGACGAGAACAAAACTAAGTAAATTTTTTCAAGTGTCGTGTTCGTACACGGAAAAACTATTTTAAAACATCTTTGCGGATTTTTTGTTTCGCGAGGTTGGAAAAGCGGGATATTGTGTCTAATTTCGTGTTCGTACACGGAAGGAGTGTTCGAATTTTTATTTGCCAGTAAATTAATACGATATGCAATTAGGAAAATACAGTCTTGGAATTGGTGACCGCTTTTCTCACCAGGGAGTTGCCCAGCTTCGGGCCATCATGAAAGCCAATCAGGCCGGAGTCGACGTGAGTCCGGTGTGGAACAAGTCGAATCGTGAACATACCTATGTTCATTCTCATCCGGCCGATGTGCGTGTGGAAGCCGATGCCGCTGTTGCCAAACTTGGTTTTACCGGTAAATATTTCGTCGATGCCGACCATATTAACCTAGGAACGGTTGCTCCGTTTGTCGAAACGGCTGACTTTTTTACGCTCGATGTGGCTTCGTTCATCGGCAAGGAGAGTCCGGTTGAGGCAGTAAATGCTTTTGTGGCTTCGTGCGGTAAATACATCGGAAAACTTGCCATTCCGGGCATTGATCATCCGATTGAAGTTACCGAAGAATTGCTCGTAAAGATCGCGGGTAAATTTCTGGCTGCAACTCAGCAAGCTTCTGAAATTTACTCCTTCCTGAAAGAGAAAAAAGGTGAAGGTAATTTTATCACAGAAGTTTCGATGGACGAAGTAGAAAGTCCGCAAACATCTGTCGACCTGTTTTTTATCCTGAAAATGTTGGCAGATAAAGGTGTTCCTGCACAAACCATCGCACCGAAATTCACTGGTCGCTTTAATAAAGGCGTTGATTACACCGGTGATGTGGCTCAGTTTGCCAAAGAGTTTGAAGAAGATGTATTGGTGATCGATTTCGCTGTTAAAGAATTCGGATTGCCGGCAGAACTTAAACTTAGTGTTCATTCAGGAAGCGATAAGTTTTCGATTTACCCGGTAATGGCGGCCGTCATTCAGAAATATGACAAAGGTATCCATGTAAAAACTGCTGGAACAACCTGGCTCGAAGAAGTAATTGGATTAGCTCTGGCGGGAGGAAAAGCATTGGAGGCCGCTAAATTTATTTACACCGAAGCTTTGGGACGTAAAGACGAATTATGTGCACCATATGCCGATGTAATTGATATTGATGCTGAAAAACTGCCGACTACTGCAGAAGTCGCAGGTTGGAGCAGCGAGAAATATGCCAATACGCTTCGGCACATTCCTGGACATCCTGATTACAATCCCAATTTCCGGCAGCTGATTCACGTGGGTTACAAGGTCGCTTCAGAAATGGGTACAACCTATACCGATCTTCTGAAGCAGCACGCCGATGTGGTTGGCTCATGTGTGGAAGAAAACATTTATGAGAGACATTTGAAAAGACTATTTTCATTATAGAATTTACGATTTAACCATTTACGATTTACGATTGAAATGAACTCGGATGATTTAAAGAAGTGCCTCAGAATATTTGCACTTCGAATAATTAAGCTTTCTGAAAGTTTACCGAATAATATGACCGGAAATACGATTGGGAAGCAAATTATCCGCTCAGGAACATCGCCTGGGGCAAATTACAGGGCCGCTTGCCTGGGAAAATCAGACAAGGATTTTTTGAATAAATTGAAAATGGTTGAAGAAGAATTGGATGAAACGCTTTATTGGCTTGAATTAATTGTTGAATCAAGTTTAGTTAAGGCAACACTGCTGGATGATTTAATCAAAGAAAATCAGGAATTATTCAAGATAATTGTCAGTTCAATTAATACTATGAAAAAGAAGATCAATCACTCAAAGGATGATTCCAAAAATAAATTGTAAATAGTAAATTAATAAATTGTAAATCAAACTAATATGAAACATTTTATGGACGAAAACTTTCTGCTGCAGACAGAAACTGCACAGAAACTATATCACGAACATGCGGCTAAAATGCCCATTTTTGATTATCACTGTCATATTAACCCAAAAGATATAGCCGAAGACCGCCGATTTAAAACCATTACCGAAATCTGGCTGGCCGGCGATCATTACAAATGGCGCGGAATGCGCACCAATGGCGTTGACGAACGTTTTTGTACCGGCGATGCCAGCGATTGGGAAAAGTTTGAAAAGTGGGCCGAAACCGTTCCGCATACCTTGCGTAATCCGCTGTTTCATTGGACTCACCTCGAATTGAAAAAATTCTTCGGAATCAATGAAGTTTTAAGCCCAAAGAATGCCCGCCAAATTTACGATGCCTGCAACGAAAAACTGAATTCTCCGGAATACAGCTGTCGCGGCATCATTCGTATGGCCAATGTGCACACTATTTGCACCACTGACGATCCGGTTGATTCGCTCGAATATCACCGCCAAATCAAGGAATCCGGATTTGAAGTTGCTGTACTTCCGGCCTGGCGCCCTGACAAGGCGATGATGGTTGAGCAACCCATTTCATATAACCAGTATTTGAATGAGCTTGCTAAAGTTTCAGAGATGGACATCAATACCTTTGATGACCTCATGGTTGCATTAAACAAAAGGCATAAATTCTTCCATGAAAATGGCTGTCGTTTATCTGACCATGGTTTGGACACTATTTTTGCCGATGAATATACTGCCGACGAGATTGATGCGTACTTTTTAAAAGTCAGAGCAGGTTATCGCCTTACCACCCGCGAAATCATAAAATTCAAATCATGTATGTTGTATGAATTCGGACGGATGGATCATTCCCGTGGCTGGTCGCAGCAATTGCATATTGGCGCTTTGCGTAACAACAACACGAGGTTGTTTAATAAACTTGGACCCGATACCGGATTCGATTCAATTGGTGATAAACCTGTTGCAGAACCATTGTCGAAATTGCTCAATCGGCTTGATACCGAAGATAAATTGTGCAAAACTGTTTTATATAACCTGAATCCGGCAGATAACGAACTTTATGCGACTATGATCGGCAATTTCCAGGACGGAAGTGTGCCCGGAAAAATGCAATTTGGTTCAGGATGGTGGTTCCTCGATCAGAAAGATGGTATGGAAAAGCAAATCAACGCACTGTCGAATCTCGGATTGCTTAGCCGTTTTGTTGGAATGTTGACCGATTCGCGAAGCTTTTTGTCGTACACCCGTCACGAATATTTCCGACGCACACTCTGTAATATTTTGGGAAATGATGTAGAGAATGGCGAAATTCCGAACGACATAGAGTTGCTGGGACAAATGGTTGAAAATATTTGCTTTTATAATGCAAAAAATTATTTCAATTTCTAAAAATTAGGTCGTTTTTCCCGCCTTTTGGTACGGGTATAACTTGCTTGAGTAGATAAAAATAGTAGATTTGCAATCGATTGCATTAATTCGATGAGTAAGGCGAAAGTGGCCGAAATTCAGGATTTTGAAATTGCGAATTGTAAATCAATAAATAGTAATAAAAAAATGAAAGTAGTAACATTTGGAGAAATCATGTTGCGTTTAGCCACTCCGGGCTATTTGCGTTTTAGTCAGACAAACACCCTGAATGCCACTTTTGGTGGTGGTGAAGCCAATGTGGCTGTTTCGTTGGCAAACTTTGGTATACCGGTTGACTTTGTAACCCGTTTGCCTAAAAACGACATTGCACAATCGTGCGTGATGGACCTGAAAAAATATGGCGTTGGCATCGATCAGATTGTATATGGTGGCGACCGTTTGGGAATTTATTTCCTGGAAACAGGAGCTGTAAGCCGTGGCAGCAAGGTGGTGTACGACCGTGCCCATTCGGCTATTGCTGAAATTAAATCAGGAATGATTGACTGGGACAAAGTGTTTGAAGGGGTAAACTGGTTCCACTGGACCGGAATTACGCCAGCTATTTCGCAGGGTGCTGCCGATGTTTGTGCTGAAGCTATTCAGAAAGCAAACGAAAAAGGTATTCCCGTTTCGTGCGATTTGAACTTCAGAAAAAACCTTTGGAAATATGGCAAAAAAGCCAGCGAAGTGATGCCTGTTTTGGTTGCCGGAACCGACGTTGTTTTGGGTAACGAGGAAGACGCTGAAATGGTTCTTGGTATTAAACCTGAAGGAGTTGACGTAACCGGCGGACATGTTGAAGCAGCGGCTTACGAATCTGTTTCAAAACAGATTATGGCTAAGTTTCCGCGTTGTAAAAAAGTAATTACTACCTTACGTGGGTCGGTAAATGCCAACCATAACAGTTGGTCGGGCGTACTTTGGGATGGTAAAACCTTGTTTGAGGCTCCAACCTACCAAATTACTGATATTGTTGACCGCGTTGGTGGCGGCGATTCGTTTATGGGCGGTTTAATCTACGGATTATTAACTTACACCGATAACGATCAGAAAGCACTGAATTTTGCAGTAGCAGCATCATGCCTGAAGCATACCATTTATGGCGATTACAACCAGGTAACTGTTGATGAAGTTGAAAAACTGATGGGTGGCGATGCCTCAGGCCGCGTAGCGAGATAATTGTAAGTTGTTATTGATGATTTATTAATGATAAACGCGAAGTCCCGAAGTCGCAAAGATTTTGAAATATAATGCTTTGTGACTTCGCGCCTTTGTGGCTAAAAATAAAAGAATGGCAAGGTTTTCAAGAATAGAAGTAGCATTAAAAATGAAAGAAACCGGCATGGTTCCGGTTTTTTACCATAAAGACGCCAGTGTTTGCAAACAGGTTGTGAAAGCCTGCTACGACGGGGGTGTTCGCGTATTTGAATTTACCAACCGTGGCGATTTTGCTCACGAGGTATTTGCTGAAGTGTCGAAATGGGCAGTGAAAGAAGCTCCGGAAATGATTTTGGGCGTTGGATCGGTGATTGACAGTGCAACTGCAGCACTCTACATTCAGTTAGGCTCTAATTTCATCGTTTCCCCCCTGATTGATGAAGATACCGCCCGTTTTTGCAATCGTCGTAAAATTGCCTGGAGTCCGGGTTGTGGTTCGGTAACTGAAATCAACCGTGCTCACGAATTGGGTGCCGAAGTGGTAAAAGTATTCCCCGGCTCATCAGTAGGTGGCCCTGACTTTGTTTCAGGAGTGAAAGGACCGATGCCATGGGCCAGCATTATGCCAACCGGTGGTGTTTCGCCTGACGAAGCCAACCTGAAAGGCTGGTTTAAAGCTGGAGTACATTGTGTGGGAATGGGATCTCAATTGTTCCCGAAAGATGTAATTGAAGCCGGAAACTACAGTGTGATAACCGAGAAATGTAGTCAGGCTTTGGAAATCATCAAAAAACTCAGATCGTAATAAAATTTAAACCAATACTAATCACTAAAACTAAATTATGCAGTCGACCAATAGCATTGCGAAGATGACGAACTACCGGTGGACAATAGTTGCCCTCTTGTTTGTGGCCACAACTATTAACTACCTTGATCGTCAGGTTTTATCCCTGACCTGGGATGAATTTATTAAACCCGAATTTCATTGGGATGAAAATCATTACGGAACAATCACCTCAATTTTCTCTATTGTTTATGCTATTTCAATGCTGTTTGCCGGCCGTTTTGTCGATTGGCTTGGAACAAAAAGAGGCTTCCTTTGGGCTATTGGAGTATGGTCGGTAGGCGCTTGTTTGCACGCTCTTTGTGGTGTTGTTACTGAACAATGGGTTGGACTGCACTCTGCTGCTGAACTGGCTCAGGCTGTTGGCGATGTGGCTGTTGTTATTTCAACGGTAAGTATGTACGCTTTTATCGTAGCACGTATTGTTTTGGCCGTTGGTGAGGCCGGAAACTTCCCTGCAGCAATTAAGGTTACTGCTGAGTATTTTCCTAAAAAAGACCGTGCTTACGCCACCAGTATTTTTAATGCCGGTGCTTCGGTTGGTGCCTTGATTGCTCCGCTTTCAATTCCGTTTCTTGCCGCTGCTTTTGGTTGGGAGGCGTCGTTTATCATTATTGGTGCGTTAGGTTTTCTTTGGATGGGTTTCTGGGTATTCTTGTATAAAAAACCGGAAAAAAATCCACATGTGAACAGTGCCGAGCTTAAATATATTTTATCTGACCGTGAATCGCAGGACGAATTGGAAATGCAAGCCTCTGCTGTTCAGGAAAAGAAGATTTCGATGTGGGATTGTTTCAAATACAAACAAACCTGGTCGTTTGCATTTGGTAAGTTTATGACTGATGGAGTTTGGTGGTTCTTCCTGTTCTGGACTCCATCTTATCTGAGTACTCAGTTTGGAATTAAAACATCAGCCGGATTAGGTGTAGCGCTTATTTTTACCTTATATGCCATAGCCACACTTTCGATTTACGGAGGTAAACTACCTTCAATAATCATCAGGAAAACAGGACTGAACCCTTATGCTGCCCGCATGAAAGCCATGTTGATTTTTGCATTTATTCCTTTGCTGGTTTTGTCGGCTCAGCCGTTGGGAACCATTTCACCCTGGCTCCCGGTTATCATGATCGGGTTGGGATGTGCTGCTCATCAATCGTGGTCGGCAAACATTTTCACAACCGTTGGCGATATGTTCCCGAAACATGCGATTGCAACAATCACCGGAATTGGCGGTATGGCTGGAGGTATAGGTTCTATGATCCTGCAAAAATCAGCCGGAAAGCTCTTTGTTTACGCCGGTGAAACCAAAATGACATTCTTCGGATTTGAAGGAAAACCTGCCGGGTATTTCATCATATTCTGTTTTTGCGCATTCGCCTACCTGATTGGCTGGACTGTTATGAAATCGTTGGTTCCGAAATATAAACCGATTACAGATTTATAAGATTTTGATTGAAACATAGAAATGAAAAGCAGGTCAGTTGGCCTGCTTTTTTGTTTTCTAGGGTCGATGCAATTTCGTTTTTTTTAAGTATAATTATTCGGGAAAACAAAACTTCGAAACTAACAGATTTGTTTCATTAAAATTAACTAAAGCAGGTACAACTATGGCAATGAAATTTTTGGATCATTTTGATCATCCGGAAAGAAAACAAGGCAAAGAACACTTTATTCATTTGGCTCAGATTGCAAATGCCGATGGCAAAATTGATGAAGCTGAACAGGAAATGTTAAACCGGCTGGGCAGTAAACTGGGCTTGACTGATCTGGAGATTGAAGAGTTAATGACTTCAACCAAACAGTCATCATATATTCCGCCCTACGAGCTGGCGAAACGGTTTGAACAGTTGTATGAAATCGTGAAAATGGTGTCTGCCGATGGAGAAATCAGTGATGATGAACTGAAACTTGCCAACAGCCTTGCCCTAAAATCAGGTTTTGAAGAGGAAGATCTGCCTCTTTTGATGCCCCTGCTCATCGAAGGCATCAAAAAAGGAGAAGATGAAGAAGATCTTTTCGCTGTTTATAAGAAGAAAAGAATGAGCAGATAAATCATCCGATACTTGCCAGCTCTTTTACTTTAGACCAAACACCGTCATCAACCGGAATGCCCGATTTCATATTCTCGGCCCGGGTTTTCAGCGATTGCTCTCCCGGATAATAAATTTCGTGCACCCCTTCGGCCAGGTCCGACGATTTGAGTTGTGCAATGGTATCGGCAATGGCTTGTTCTACAAATTTACCTGAGTTAAACCTGAGCGGATCAATGGCAATGAACACCTGGCAACAGCTGCCGCAGCTTCCAAGTCCGGCTTTGTCAATTTTTGCGGTCGTTAATCCTCCGGAAAGCAATGCTGAAAACAGATCGAGCATTACTGCAAAACCCGATCCTTTCCAGTAACCCATAGGCAAGATACGCCGGGTTTGCTCAATCTCTCCCGGATTATCGGTTAGTGATCCATTGAGGTCGAAACCGCCAGGATAGGGAAGATGATCGCCTTTTAAACGGGTAACCTGAAGTTTCCCGTACGAATATTGCGACATGGCCATATCGAGCACCACATGCCCTTCTTTTCGGGGAACAGCCATGATGAACGGATTATTGCCGATGGCTTCCGATTTTCCACCCCATACAGGCATGCACGATTCGGTATTTGTCCAGCAAATGGCAGCAAATCCTTTTTCGGCAGCTTGCCAGCCATAAGCGCCACCACGCATCCAATGGGTGGTATTGTTCAGGCTAACCATTCCCATTCCGTGTTTTGCAGCAATTTCGGTTGCCCGGTTCATGGCAAACAGTGCATTCAAAATGCCTGATCCCAGATTCCCGTTATAAATTTCGATATTGCCCAGACTATTTTCAAGCGATGGTTCGGCATTTACATCAATCCAACCTTTCCCAATATAGTCGACAAAACGCTCCACCCGGTTCAATCCATGCGAATAAACGCCGTCTCTGCTCGATTCGGTATGAATTTGTGCACAGACATCAGCTTTTGTTTCAGGCATCCCGGCATTCAGAAATGCCTGTTTGATGGTCGACTTCATGTCGTCAAAAGGAATCCGTGTCATGGATGAAAGGATTTATGATTGATTAATGATGATTTTATAATTCCTGACCTTTTCCTGAGCCTTCAACTCTTATTTAATTTTCACTTTCGAAACGCCTTCCCATGTCATTTTTACCGGCTGAATGGTACCGTCGGCATTGAAATACATGCGGTCAACACAAACCACGCGGTGGTCGCGGCCTTTGCTTGGTATCGGGCGACGGTGATAGAAAATGTACCATTCGTCGGTTCCCGGAATATTCACTACCGAGTGATGGCCTGCGCCGGTAGCTATGGCAGGATCAGATTGCAGAATGGTATCCAGTTTTTTGAATGGTCCGAATGGCGAATCTGCAATTCCGTAGGCTGCTTTGTAGCTGTCGTTGGTCCAGCCTCCTTCCGACCACATCATATAATATTTTCCGTTCCGGATAAACATGAGCGGGCCTTCGACATAACCTTCCGGAGTGATTTCTTTGACCATGTTTCCGTCGGGATAGGGCACTAAGGCTGTGAAATCGTCATTAAGTTTTGCAATGTTGCAATGGCCCCAGCCTCCGTAAATGATGTAATACTGGCCGTCTTTATCTTGAAAAACAAACTGATCGATAGGTTGTGCTTTGTTATAAAATTCCTGAATGAGCGGTTTCCCGAGGTAATCTTTGTAAGGGCCTTCAGGTTTGGATGCAACGCCAATGCCAATGCCACCGATTTTATTTTCTTCGGCTTTATAGCCTTGACGGAATGGCGCCTGAATGTCGTTTGCCGAGAAAAACAGGAAATACTGATTGCCTTTTTTTACGATACACGGAGCCCACATCGCCCGATTCGCCCATTTTACGGCTGAAGTATCGATGATATGTGAATATTTTTTCCAGGTTACGAGGTCTTCCGACGAAATAGCATCGAGAAATACCTGTTCTTCGTATTTGGCCGAGTAAGTCGGAAAAACCCAGAATTTATTGTCGAAAATGGCTCCTTCGGGGTCGGCATACCAGCCTTCCATGATCGGATTTCCGGAAGTTTTTACTTGTTTTTGGGCAGAACTGTTGTTCCAGAATGCTGCTAAAATAAGGATTAAAGCAAATAATTTTTTTGTCATGTATGTTCTTTTTAACTGAGGCAAATATATAAAAGCGAAGCCAAACATGCGCCAATAACGGGACCCACGATTGGAACCCATGAATAGGCCCAGTCGCTGTTTCGCTTTTCCTTAATGGGTAGCAGCGAATGCATGAGTCGTGGCCCGAGATCGCGGGCCGGATTAATGGCATAACCGGTTGGTCCACCGAGCGAAAGTCCCAGACCTAACACCACCAGCGCTACAGGTAAGGCATTAAGCGAGCCAAGCCCAACTTCAGGAGTAGCCATGTAAAGAACGGCTAGAATAAGGACAAAAGTTGCAATGGTTTCGGTCAGCATATTGTGAAAATAACTCCGGATATTGGGTGCAGTGCAGAATACGGCCAGTTTCAGGTCGGCATCGTCGGTTGCCTCAAAATGCAAATGATAAGCTAGCCAAACAGCTAATGCACCAGCCATGGCTCCAAGTATTTGTGCCAAAATGTAGGGCATGACCATTTCGATTGGAAATTTATGAGCCAGAGAAAGTGCAATGGTGACTGCCGGATTTAAATGGGCGCCACTGTATGGGGCAGCGATTAATACTCCGGCAAATACGCCAATGGCCCAGCCAAAAGAGATAACAATCCAGCCGCTGCTGTTTCCCTTGGTCTGATTGAGAATAACATTTGCAACAACGCCTCCGCCAAATATGATAATGATGGCGGTTCCGATGAGTTCAGCAAGAAAAGCGCTCATAGTTGAATGTTTTTATGTGTGTGAATAAACTACTCGTTGTTGTCGGCCCATGCATGTGATGCAATAATGGCGCGGTGCCATCCTTTGATCAGTTTGGCAGTCGATTCTTTGTCGAGCTCCGGAACAAAGGTGCGTCCCATTTGCCAGTGTTGACGAAGTTCTTCGATATCTGACCAGTAATTAACTGCAAGTCCGGCCAGGTAGGCCGCACCCAATGCCGTTGTCTCGGTGTATTTGGGTCGTACCACTTTCTTTTGCAATAAATTCGACTGAAACTGCATCAGCTGGTTGTTTACCGTAGCACCGCCATCCACACGCAGCTCGCAGATTTCAATTCCGCAGTCGTTTTGCATAGCCTGCAACACATCGAATGTTTGGTAGGCTATGCTGTCGAGCGCAGCGTGGGCGATGTTGGCGGCCGTTGATCCGCGGGTAATGCCAAATAGCGTTCCGCGGGCATGTTGGTTCCAGTGTGGCGCGCCCATTCCAGCAAAGGCCGGGACGAAATAGATTCCGTCGCTGTCTTTTACTTTTGCGGCCAGCTTTTCGATATCGTCCGATTTTTCGATTACCCCAAGTCCATCGCGCAGCCACTGCACAACGGCGCCGGCGATAAAAATGCTTCCTTCGAGCGCGTAGGTGGTTTCATTCCCGATTTTCCAGGCAACAGTAGTCAGGAGATTATTTTTCGATACAATGGGTTTGTCGCCAATATTCATGACCATGAAACAGCCCGTTCCGTATGTGTTTTTTACCATTCCGGGGTCGATGCACATTTGCCCGAACAAGGCCGCCTGCTGATCACCTGCAATGCCCGAAATCGGTATTCCGGCCCCAAGCAGCCCGGTTGTGTAACCGTAAATTTCGCTTGATGTTTTAACTTCAGGAAGTACTGAAGCAGGAATGTCGAAAATTCGCAGCAGTTCTTCGTCCCAGCTCAGTGTGTGAATATTGAAAAGCATGGTACGCGAAGCATTGGATACATCGGTAATATGCAGTTTGCCGTGTGTTAAATTCCAGATTAACCAGGTGTCTATGGTTCCGAAAGCCAGTTTCCCTTCGTTGGCCAGCTGCTGCGCACCTTTTACATTATCCAGAATCCACCTGATTTTCGTTGCCGAGAAATAGGCGTCAATCACCAACCCGGTTTTATCCATAATAAGCTGACTTAGCCCTTCTTCTTTTAGTACATCGCAATAATCAGCTGTCCGGCGATCCTGCCAAACAATGGCATTGTACAATGGTTTCCCGGTTTTGCGGTTCCAAACTACCGTTGTTTCACGTTGATTGGTAATGCCAATGGCTGCAATATTGGTACTTTCTATTCCGGCTTTACTTAAAGCTTCTACGGCAACTCCGGCTTGGGTCCACCAGATTTCTTCAGGGTTGTGCTCAACCCATCCGGCATGAGGATAATGCTGTGTAAATTCTTTTTGTGCGGTGGCCAGTGCTTTCCCGTGACGGTCGAAAACAATGGCGCGGGAACTGGTTGTTCCCTGATCGAGTGATAAAATGAAGTTTTTCATGTTTATTGCACGCCTTTAACGTTCATCTTCAGCGTATAAACCGAAGTGCGTGCGGTTATGAAAAGGATGTCGCGCTTTTTTCCTCCGAAGCAAACGTTCGATGGTTGTTCGGGGACTTCGATGCGTGCAACCGATTTTCCTGTTTTGTCGAAAACTGAAACCACTTTGTTGGTGAGGTAAACATTTCCCTGGTTGTCGATGGTCATGCCGTCGGAACCTTCAGGAGCAAAGAAGGTTTTATTGGCGAGTTTTCCGTCGGGTTGAATGTCGTATTTCCAGATTTTGCCGTCGTTGATGTCGCTCACATACAAAGTTTTTCCATCGGGAGTTCCAATCAGGCCGTTTGGCTGCTTGTAGTCGTCGATTACACGTGTCACTTTTCCTTCGGGGTTCAGGTAATAAACTCCCCGTTTATCTTGAAGTTCTTTTCTGCCCGGTTCCCAATATTCGCGGTGATAGTAAGGATCTGAGAAATAGATTCCGCCGTTTGGGGCAATCCATAAATCGTTTGGTGCATTGAGCGGTTGTCCGTTGTAATTTTCGGCGATGGTGGTCATTTTGCCTTTTTTGTCGATAATTACCAGACGGTTATGTAGGTCGGCGCACGATACCAGCTCGCCTTTTTTATTGAAGTAAGTTCCGTTCGCTCGCTCGCTCGGCTGCAGGAAAGTAGTTATTTTATTGCCTTTTTCGCTCCAGACATCGATTTTGTCGTTTGGCTGGTCGGTAAAAAATACCCGGCCATCAGGCGCTACCGAAGGGCCTTCTGTAAACTTATAGCCACCTCCAACTTTGGTTACTTTTGAGTTTTTGTCGAACAGTGGGTTATCCTGAGCATACATACCGAGAACCGACAGGAAAAAGACTCCAAACAGTATCAGTTTAGTCATCGTTAAGTTTTTTGTAGTTTAGTTTTTTAAAATTCAGGAAGGAAACTAATAAAATGTATTTTTATGCCTTCCGAAACGCTAAAGATAAAATTCAGATTTTAAAAACGCTGGTAAATGAGGGTAAAATTTGTTGGGTGGCTACTTTTTCTGGTCGTAGTGGGTTTTTCGAAAAGTTTTGCTCAGTCGGGAATTGATGGTTCATATCTCTGGAACTCTACTTCGGTAACTTATGTGTATGACGAAAAAAACGAGTTTACCATTGGAAATAAAGATCACTTCAGCAACCAGATCAACAAGCTGGATTATTATTACTTCGATTTGACTGGCTACCATAAATTTACTCCGCATTTTCAGTTGGGCGCTGGTTATCGCTATAGTGCAACATTGAAAACTGATGTTTGGAATCCTTCAAGTAATTATCTTGGATACTTTGTGTATCTGGCTCAGCCGGGAAGTTTAAAAATCAGGTGTGCCACTCGTTTTGCTTATAAAACATTCAAAACTAGTGACGACCAGTATAGCATTGACAATATTTCGAACATCGATTTTTTTGTAAAATCGAAAAGCCGTTTCCCGAAGCCGTATATTATGGACGAGATTTTTACTGAACTCAAGACCAAACGTTTTCAGAATGTTCGCATTTATGGCGGGTTCCATTTGCTGAAACAGAAATATTTCGGACTTGATCTTTATTATTGCTATTGGCGCTCACATTCTGGGCCAAACTGGTACGATTACAATGTCATGGGTATAAATACCAAAATACGAATCTGATATTCTTTCATTTTTTTGCACTGGTTGTTTGGGTAAAGTGTTGATCAGTTTTATACTTTTGCTTCTGACTAACTGAAACCTACAATCCAAATGATCGCGAAACCATCAGCTTTTATCCGAATCTTAAGCCTGTTTGTCTTATTAGCTGTACAAATTACAACTGCACAAAATGTACCTGTAAACTGGACAAAGCTTGCCTCCGGAGTTTGGGCGGCCAGTGTTGGTCAGCCTGAAAAAGTAAACCTGACCAATACGGCAGGTGTAAAACCCCGGTTGGAAACCATTAATGCCATGCCTGAGGTGGAGTTTCCTCTTCTGCAGGCTGAAATAAAAGTCACTGTTTTTGATGGAAAAACCTATCTTCAGTTTCCGCTTGAAGTTGCCGAAAAAATCTTTGGTCTGGGCCTGAATTTTAAAACCGTTGAACAGCGCGGTCGCATCATGCGGTTGCATGTCGATCATTATGGCGGTAAAGACGATGGTCGTACACACGCTCCTGTGCCATTTTACGTGTCGTCGCGCGGGTATGGTGTTTTTATCAATTCGGCACGCTACCTTGATGTTTGGGTTGGAACAGCTGTACAGAAAGACAGCAAAGTACCCATGAATTCGAAAGACCGTAACACCGATAAATCTTGGACAGCCAGCCCGTATTCGGATAATGTTTCGGTTTTAGTTCCGGCTGAAGGGGTTGAAATTATGATTTTTGGTGGCCCGACTGCTTTGGATGCGGTGAGCCGTTTCAATTTGTATAACGGTGGTGGTTGCCTGCCTCCCAAATGGGGACTGGGTTTCTGGCATCGCACGCCAACACTTTACACCGACGAGCAGGTTTTGAACGAGGTTGGCGAATTTAAAAAGCACAATTTTCCGCTGTCAGTTATTGGTTTGGAACCAGGCTGGCAAAGTAAATCATATCCGTGTACTTATGAGTGGGATAAAGGCAGGTTTCCGAAACCTGCCGAATTTATTTCGAAGCTTAATGCCGAAGGTATTCAGGCTAATTTGTGGATGAATCCTTACATTTCTCCTGAATCGGAATTGATCGGAAAACTAAAGCCATTTGTTGCATCGCACACGGTTTGGAGCGGTTTTGTGCCTGACTATGCTTTGCCTGAAACAAACAGGATTATTGGCGATCACCTGAAAAAATACGAACTCGACATTGGTGTCAGCGGCTTTAAGATGGATGAGAACGATGGCTACGATAACTGGCTTTGGCCTGATGTTACGCTTTTTCCATCGAGAACTCCGGCAGAACAAATGCGCCAGCTTTATGGTGTAATGATGCAGAAAATGACGGACCAGCTTTATCGCGAGCAAAATCGCCGGACGTATGGTCTGGTGCGCGCTTCAAACGCCGGAGCGGTGTCATTTCCTTACGTTGTTTATAACGACTATTACAGTCATCGCGATTTCATTACGGCCCTCATAAACAGTTCGTTTATTGGCGTATTGTGGACTCCCGAAGTTCGCAGTTCGAAAGCGGCTGAAGAATGGCTGCGGCGAATGCAAACGGTTTGTTTTTCGCCCTTGGCTATGTTGAATGCCTGGTCCGACGGCACCAAACCCTGGTCGTTTCCTGAAGTGGAGAAGCAAGTTGCTGATGTGGCCAATTTGCGGATGCAGCTTCTTCCGTATTTGTATACCTGTTTTGCCGAATATGCTTTTTATGGTCGTCCGCCCATGCGAGCCATGAACCTGGTTGATGGTTTTAATGTTCAGGATGAAAAGGTGGAAGGTAAACTCAATTCGAGCGAAAATCCTTATGCACAGGCCACCCGGAAAGAAATAAAAGACCAGTTTATGGTGGGCGATAATTTGTTGGTTGTGCCATTGTTCGAAGGTGAAACTTCCAGAAGTGTAGTGCTTCCGAAGGGCAAATGGTTCGATTTCTATACAGGAAAACTTGCCGGAGAAGCTGAGATAATCACGGTTTCGCCCGGATTGGATCATATTCCGGTTTTTGTCAGGGATGGTGGAATTGTACCAATGGCTGAGTCTTCTCAACTCCAGGCTGCCGGAGCCAAAACCAATCTGATGGTTCGTGTTTACGGAAATCAGGAAACTTCTTACAAATTATACGACGACGACGGTTTGACTTTCGATTACGAAAAGGGTGAGTATTCATGGCGTGAGATTCGGATTATGAAAGGAAAAGATGGAAAGTTGAAAGGTGCCATTTCGAAAGCTGAAAAATCGAAACCTGACAACATTGGAACTGTTTCTTTTCAATTCATGAGTGAATAAGTCTATTTTTAAAAAATACAACATATGAAAGCAACGACAAACCTTTTTGCACTTATGGCAACCATACCATTTTCGGCAATAAGTCTGAATGGCATGGCCGAAAAAGCGGTAAGCCGTCCCAATGTGGTTTTTATTTACGCCGACGATATTGGTTTTGGCGACATCGCCTGCAACGGCTCGAAAACAATCAAAACTCCGAATATTGACTCGCTGGCTGCGCAAGGGGTGCGTTTCACGAACATGCACAGTTCTGCTGCAACCTGCACGCCATCACGATATGCGCTTTTGACCGGCGAATATGCCTGGCGGCGCGAAGGAACAGGAATTGCCGCCGGAAATGCCGGTTCAATTATTCGTCCGGAGCGTTTTACGTTGGCCGATTTGTTTAAAAATGCAGGTTATCAAACCGGTGTGGTTGGGAAATGGCATCTGGGTTTGGGCGATAAAACCGGAACTCAGGATTGGAACGGTCACATTACGCCGGGCCCATCTGATATTGGTTTCGACTATTCTTATATCATGGCAGCTACGGGCGATCGGGTTCCCTGCGTGTTTGTTGAAAATGAGTATGTGTGCAACCTCGATCCGAAAGATCCGATTTCAGTAGATTATGAGAAAAATTTCGAGGGTGAACCAACCGGCAAAGCAAATCCCGAGTTGCTGAAAATGCATCCGAGTCACGGGCACGATATGTCGATTGTAAATGGGATCTCGCGTATTGGATATATGAAGGGTGGTAAATCGGCTCTTTGGAAGGACGAAGAAATTGCCGATCGTTTGACCGGAAAGGCACTTCAGTTTATCGAAAAAAGTAAGGACAAACCGTTCTTCCTGTATTTTGCCACACAAGATGCGCATGTTCCGCGTGTTCCCAATCCTCGTTTCGTCGGAGCGAGTGGCATGGGTGCGAGAGGAGATGCCATTGTTGAGTTTGACTGGTCAGTGGGCGAAGTAATGAAAACATTGAAAAAACTTGGGCTGGAAAAGAATACAATCATCATTCTGACCAGCGATAATGGTCCGGTAGTTGATGATGGGTACAAAGATCGTGCAGTTGAATTGCTTGGAAACCACAAGCCTGCCGGAGAATTCAGGGGCGGAAAATACAGCAGTTTTGAGGGTGGAACCCGTGTTCCGGCAATGTTGAGCTGGCCGGGACAGGTAAAACCGGGTGTTTCTGATCAATTGCTTTGCCAGGTGGATATGATGGCCACCTTTGCCGATTTGCTGAACGTGAAAATTCCTTCACAAGCCGCACCCGACAGCGAAAATTATTTAGCCGCCTGGCTGAACAAGGGCGGAAAAGGCCGCGATTATCTGGTGCTTCAAAATGTGCACAACAACCTGTCGATTGAAAACGGAATGTGGAAATTTATCGCTCCCGGAAAAGGTCCGGCTTACGGAAAAGAAACCAATACCGAATATGGAAATCTTGATCAGGATCAACTGTATAATCTGGCAATTGACAAAGGAGAGAAGGTGAATGTGGCTGCTCAGAATCCGAAAATTGTTGATCAACTTCGGAACAAACTGAATCAGGTGAAGTCAGCTCATTAAATAGTCAGATTCTGACAAAAGGAAAGAGTCAGCAGCCATTATCCTGATGATCTCTGACTCTTTCAATTTTTATAATTATTCCAGATTTAGTTTATCCATTTTTATCTCGTGCTTAATTGTGCGCCTGATTGTACTAAATTTTGGGTGCAACGATTTTGGACGTAACGTACTTTCCTTCAGTAAAAATGCCAAAAGACAAAACAGTCCGGCAATGCAAAGCCATCCATAAATTTCCTTCATACTAACGATCATTGCCTGTTGTTGCAAGCTCCAATAAAGCGAATCAAAAGATATATGACTTGTAACCGGGTTTACATTATCGAAGGTTGAACCAATAAATAGTTCGTTACTCTTCAATGTAACTTTAAATACCGACTTTAGCACTGCTGAACCGAAAAGAGGGCCACAACAAGCCGTGACTATTGTCACAATGTTTAGCGCCTGAAAGAACTGCTGAAATGGAATTGTCCGGAAGATAGCTGACAAAAATGTTATCGGAATCATAATCATCCCTGCACTTCGAAGGAAAATAGGGAAATACAGCGCCTCTTTCGGTAAATTGTAATCAATCGTGAAATACATGATTAGTAAATATCCGACTACTAACGAAAAAGCAATCAGGGTCATGGTTTTAAATTTCCAATCGCGCAGGGCAAGGGTCATGAACGCGAAAGCGCCTCCGCAAATGTAGCCAAGCAACGATATCCAGTTGAGCGAAATCTGGTTTAGAGAATCGTATTTCAGAATAGCTGCCGTATAAATGTGTTCAAGAGAAGAAGAGGGGCTTACAAGAATATAGGCCACTACAAGCAGCAGAAATGTAATCCTGACATTACGAAAACACCAGGTAGAATTAGCAATAAACGGATGCCTGATAAACGATGCACGCCAAATGTTGAGTCCCATTGCTACGATACCGAAAACAGTTCCCATCCAAATATATGCAGATTGATACCAATCGTAATATTCACCGTAATTCAGGACAAAAATGGCGCATAGAGCTGTTACTCCCAGAAGAATGGCTCCCATCCAGTCGATGCCATACAACGGCATTTTTTTCATTGGCAAATGACGGATGAATATTAAGGTGAAAAGCAACATGCATAAAAGAACCCCAATAATGAACCAGTGTACATACTGCCATTGGAAATAGTAAGTAATATAAACGGTAGTCAAACCAGAGAGAAGCATAAAGCCCATAACCGCCGGCTGTATGTAGCTTTGGAATTTAGGCATTGTCCACTTGGGGAAAATCCATGGTGCAATGGTGGTGTTGCACATAAACGTACCCCACATTCGGAAAATTCCGGCTACAAAACTTACAGCTACCAGCAACGGAACGTTCGAAGTATTCAAGCAGATAAGGTTGCATATAATAAGCCCTGTGGCACTGACTATCAGCCCGGTTTTAACCGTGAAGCGAAATTTCAGCCGGTACATCACCGTAAATGTAAGACACAGCCCCACTAACGAAGCATAACCCGCCATCATGATGTCTTCGTGCATGAGCGCCAGCGAGCCCGACATTTGCGATACGGCTGCCATATAGACACCTCCTGAAAACTGAAAAATCAAAAAGAACAGAAGAAGAAACCATGGTTTAACCTTTTCGGGTATAACATCACGAATTGCTTCAATTTTGTAAGGACCACCCCAAGTCATAGTTAATAATTTACTTCACATTCAATATTTTTTCCATTTTTATCTCGTGCTTAACCGTGCGCCTGATTGTACTAAATTTTGGGTGCAACGATTTTGGACGTAGCGTACTTTCCTTCAGTAAAAATGCCAAAAGACAAAACAGCCCGGCAATACAGAGCCAACCGTAAATTTCCTTCATGCTAACGATCATAGCTTGTTGCTGTAAAGTGCCGAAAAGCGATTCAGCCGAAAAATGATTTGCACCCGGATTTACGTTGTCTAAGTTCGTACCGAGAAGCATCGCATTTTTCTTCATCGTGATTTTGAACACGCGCGCAAGAACAGCTGAACCAATTAACGAACCAAGGCACGCACTAATAAATGCCTGTATGGTAAGTGTCTGCGGAAAATTCTGAAAAGGGGTTGTCGAAAGCGCCGTGATAAAAGTTATGGAGATAATGATATACCCTAGTCCCCGCAGCAGTATGGGGAAAAACAGCATTTCTTTCGGCAAATTATAGTCGATAATGGAATACATCACCAATAAGTAACCTACCAAAAGCGAGAAGCCGATCAGTGTCATTGTTTTGTATGTCCATTTACGCAAGGCAAAGACCCGATAAGTGAAAATTGCGCCGACCACAAAGCCAATTAACACGAACCAATTGAGCGAAACAACATGAAGCACATCGTAGCCCAAAATACGTTCGGTGTAAAGATGTTCGAACAAATGGGTCGGGCTAACCAGAATATCGACCACGATGTAGAGCAGAAAAGTTAGCCACACATTGCGGAATCGCCATGTTGCCAATGCAATGAACGGTTCATGGATAAACGAAGCCCGCCACAAATTGAGTCCCAGTGCTGCCAGTCCAAATACAGTTCCCATCCAAATGGATGTAGATTGATACCAATCGTAATAATCTCCATAGTTGAGAACAAAAATCGCACAAAGTATAGTGGCTGCCCATAGCAGACCGCCCATCCAGTCGATCCCAAGCAGTGGAAGCTTTTTCATCGACCGGTAATGGCGAAAGGCAACCCATGTAATCAACAGTAAACTGGCAAGAAGGCCGATAATTAACCAATGCATATATTCCCATTTCGAAAGATATGCGACATAAATAGTAGTCAATCCTGAAAGTTGCAGAAAACCCTGTACGCATAATTGAATGTAGCAAAACCATACGGACATATCGCGCTTGGGAGTTATCCAGAGTTGAATGGTGCTGTTACAGGTAAAGGTACCCCACATGCGGAAAATTCCGGCAATAAAGCATGTTGCTACCAACACAGGAATACTGTGGGTGTGCATACAGATCAGGTTGCATGCAATAAGCCCTAAAGCTGTTGTTATGAGTGATGTTTTGGTTGAAAACCGGAATTTTAGCCGAAACATGATGGTGAAGGTGAGCGCCAGACCCACCAACGAGGCGTAACCGGCCATCATAATATCTTCCTGCATCAGCGCCAATGAACCCGACATTTCGCAAACTGATGCCAGATATACTCCTCCTGAAAATTGGAAGATGATGAAGAAAGCGAAAAGTATCCATGGCTTTACCTTTTCAGGCACAAAATCGCGAATGTCAGGAATGGTGAATGGTCCGGTATGGTGCATGGCGCTAATAATTTACCTCACATTCCACATTCATTCCTGAACGTAATTTTTCCATATCCTGAATTTTATTCTCATCGGTAAATTCAATTCGTACCGGAATCCGTTGTTGTACTTTGATGAAATTTCCGGAAGAATTGTCTTGTGGAAAAAGCGAAAAACTTGCTCCGGTAGCACGGGAAATAGATTTTACCTTGCCTTTAAAAATTACATCAGAAATAGCATCAACCTTAATTTCAACACTTTGTCCTTCATGGATTTTCTCGGTCTGAGTTTCTTTATAATTGGCAATCACCCATTTTTCGGTTTCGTTTACAAAGTCGAGCAAGGCTTGCCCGGGTTGTATCAACTGGCCTTCTTCAATGTTTTTCCGTCCGGTAACACCATTGCATGGAGCCAGAATTACGGTGTACGAAAGGTTCAGTCTGGCCAATTCAAGAGCAGCTTCCGCCACTTTTATTCCCGCTTCATTTTGATCGAGGCGCAACGTTTGTTCGTTCTTAACCAGCGAGGTCGTGTTACGCTGACGTTGCAATTGTTCGTAACGTGCTTTGGCAGCTTCGTAATTGGCGCTTACTGCATCGAACTGCTGTTGCGTAACCGATTTCTGTGCCAAAAGATTTTTGTGCCTGATGTATTCCTTTTCGGCATTTTCTAACCGCACACGGCTTTCCTCAATACCCGATTCTGTTGCGCCGATATTGCTTTGTGTGGTAAGAATAGTGGTTCCCATTGCCTTTTTCCCGATAATGGCATTGCGGTAATCGGCTTCGGCCTGAGCTACACGGTAGCGGTACTCCACATCTTCGATCACCACCAGGGTATCGCCTTTGTTCACCCGCTGGTATTCGTTAAAATAGATTTTTTTGATAAACCCTTGAACACGAGAGTTTACAGGTACAATCTGTTGTTTCACCTGTGCGTTGTCGGTAAATTCTATATCTCCCAAATGTACAAACCTGGCGCTAACCCAAACAATTCCTCCAAGCAACAATAGGCCAACAACAATATTATAAGCTAATTTCATTCTCTTCTTTACCATGATTTCTACTTTTATTCAATTTGTTTATTGTATGATTTTGTTCCCGATTTCCCTTTGCAGCCTGAAATAGCTGTAAATAACCTCGAGCCGGGCATTTACAACCTGCAATTCAGCGTTGAGTTTGGTGTTGCTGGCGTCGAGCATTTCGGTAATCAACACCAACTCGCTCAGGTAGCGGTTGTTGATAATGCGGTAGTTCTCATCAGCCAGTTTCAGGTTCGATTCAAATACTGCAAGCTTTTCCTTCGATTCCTGAAATTTCGTGTAGGCACTGTGCGTCATCACTTGCGCATGTTCAAGCGCTAAAGTTTCCGAGTATCCGGCCGCTTCACGATTTTGTCTGGCGACATCCAGCTTTCGGTGGGTTTTGTAGAGCGAGGCGATGTTGTATTTTAAGCCAACGCCTACGTACCAGTAATTGAAGTTGCTGTTGATTGTTGGTACTTCTACCAAGATTGGCCCGTCGAAATGATTTGCGGCAACCAAAGCGATTTGCGGATAGATTTCGGATTTTACAATTCGTAACTCTTTGTCTGAAATCGTTTTGTTCAGACTTTCCAATTTCAGTTCAGGGAGATTTTTTGTTGCCAGTTCATTTAGGTTTTCAGGAGCCAGTGTGTCCAAATGAAGCTCGAATACTGAAGAATCGGGAATAATGATTGTTTCAGCCGGCAAACCCAGCGTAACAACCATTTGCTGATTGATAATTTTGCTGTTGTTTTCAATCTCTATCAGAGCCAGCTTTAAATTTTGAAGCATCAGTTCGTGTCGGGTAACATCGCTGCTTAAAGCCATTCCTTCTGATTCCTTAGCTTTGATTTGCTTGATCAGAAGTTCAGTTTGCTCTATATTTTTCAGAAATACTTCGCGTTGATTTTTTAATTTATACAGGTCTAAATAGTAGCCGGTCAGCAGGAAACACATATCCAATTCGTTCCTGTCGTAGTTTAATTGGGCAATTTGCTCTTTCAGTTTAGCTTTCTCGATGTTTGTCGATATTGCTCCACCGGCAAAAATTATCTGCGAAGCCTCAATTCCGAAGTTATTGCCCCAATGCGGTATTTTGATGTTTCGGGCACCCGAAAAATCCCTGTCAGTCAGTAACCCATTTCCGATATACGATGCCGAAAAGGTGGCGTCGAAGCTTGGTAATAGTGCGTTTCTCACCATTTGAGTCGCTGCCTGTGATGTCTTTACACCATTTTGGGCTAATTTCAGTTGATTGCTGTTGGCAACAGCCAGTTCGTACACTTCTTTCAGGGTAAAAGTTCTTGCTGTTTGAGCGGTAATGTTTTGCAGGCTCAACAGCATCGCGGCCATAAATACAATTCGATACTTGATCATTCGATTCATTATTCCTCCTTTAATTTTCAAGGCTGCAAAAGTCAGGTAAAATTGAATTTAAAGAACTGTCACTATTTCCACATAAATTATCTTTATTTCCACAATTTTCAGTAAAAGTCGATTTGAAGTGGTATTTTTGGATATAAATTGAGAACATTAAAGCAACATGAAATTTCCAGTTGAGGAACCGAAAACCACTGAATCCGATTTTAATATTTCGTTACGATACAGCGATTTGCCCATCGATTATTCGCCCTGCCGGATTACTGCCTGTTTTGTTTGCGTGTGCTTGAGCGGCTCCGCTGATATCGACATCGATTTGCGGACTTATCATTTTGCGAAAAACGATATTATTGAAGTCTTTCCAGGACAAATACTGGCATGTAACGAAAAATCAGAAGATTTCGCGATAGCCTGGTTTACTTTTTCAAACCAAATGGTCGATGAAGTTTTGTACCGCTTACCAGCTGAATTTATTGGTTTCCTGAAAGATAATGTGAAATATCAATTGCCTGAAAAAGAAAGAGATGAGATGTTTGCTGACTATTTTATAACGATCAACAAAATATTTGCTGATTCGTCGAATATTTGTCGTCGGGAAATGATTTTAAATCTATTGAATAATTTCTACCTAAACCTTTACAGCAAAGTTGTTTTAAACAAGCGAATAATCGCTTCGCCCGACCAGCGAAAACGAAAGAAGGAATTGCAGGATGAATTTTTTCGCTTAATTAAAGAGTACACAAAAATACGAGAGGTGTCTTTTTTTGCTGAAAAACTTTGTATAACTCCTAAGTATCTGTCGATTGTGACAAAAGAAACAACCGGGTCGTCGGCGAAAGACCTGATTGATAAATTTGCCATAACAGAGTTGAAGCTGCAATTGAAATCCACTTCGGTTCCATTGAAACGAATAGCTGAACAACTCGATTATCCCTGCGAAGCATTTTTGTGCAAATACTTTAAAAAACATACCGGCATAACTCCGTCTTATTATCGAAGAGTTAGCCGGTAGAAGTTAATTTATTAAATATTTGGCGGTGATTCAAAAATCTATTTTGTAATTCCGCTTTTCCCCATCCACTCGAACAACGGCTGCATCCACTGGTCGCATGGCAGTTTCAATACAAAACCATGGTTGCCAGCCGGATACAAGTGCATTTCCGCCGGAATCTTATTCCTGACGAGTTGCTGATAGAAGCGGATGCTGTTTTCAACCGGAACAACGGTGTCGTCACCAGTGTGGGTGATCCAGGTTGGCGGCGTATTTGCATTAACCTGCAAATCGTTCGAAAAGAGAGTGACTTGTTCTTCTGTAGGTGATTTTCCCAGCAGATTATTTTTTGAGCCGCCGTGAGTCAAACCTTCCTGCATGCTTATAACCGGATAAATGAGGATCATAAAATCGGGGCGCAGGCTTATGTTTTCAGGATTTGGAATGTACGATTTGTCAAAGTGTGTACCTGCTGTCGAAGCCAGATGTCCTCCGGCTGAAAATCCCATAATCCCGATTTTGGCAGGATTAATCTTCCATTCGGCCGCCCGCTGACGAACGGTTTTAATGGCTTGCTGGGCGTCCTGCAAGGGACCGACGGATTTGTCGGGCATGATGGAATCGCTTGGCAAACGATATTTCAGGATAAAAGCGGCAATGCCGTTTTTCTGGAAGGTTTCGGCAATGTTGGTGCCTTCCAGTTTGTAACTTTCCATGCCATAACCACCTCCGGGACAAATAACAACGGCTGCTCCGGTTGCAATCTTTTCGTCAGGAAGATACACGTTCAGTGTTGGTTCCGAAATGCTTCGGAAGCCAATAAACTGTCCGTTATTTTCCATCCTGATTTCTTTCATCTTATAGCCGGTGCTGTTCGGTATGGCTCCGGAATAAAGCGGAATGATTTGCTGAGCCGAAAGGTTCAGCGTTAGAAAGGCGAAGAAGAGTAAGGCAAAATTTTTCATGAGTTTAGTTTTTAAGTTTTTTAGTCAGGTCGGGAGTTATGGCTTTCATGGCTTCTTCAACCTTGATGTATTTGGCAAGGTCGCGCAACGAAACAACCGCAAAATGGTTTTCTTTTAAATACTGAAGATATTCTTTAAATAATTCGGGCGTAGTATTTACCCACGGGTGCTCGGCGTCGGGAACGCCGTGAATGGTCAGGACAACAATTTTTCCACCGTGCGCTTCTTTCAGGGCGTCCATAATAAGCGGTTTGTTGGTCGAATTCATCGCCCAGCTTGGTACCAGCAACGGATGATCGGTTGCTGGGTCGTATGGACGTTCGCCACCCGCACGCGAAAACAGATAACCTTTATCCTGAAGTATTTTCATCACCGGCAAACTCAGGCTGTAACCGGGGTACGCAAAAGTTACCGGAGGTTTAATCTTCATCGAATCGCATTTTCGCTCGATATATTGCAGTTGTGTGATGATTTTATCATCGGTCAGTTTCGCGATTGCCGGATGGTTTCTGGTGTGATTGGCAATTTCGAAACCCATGAGGTCGAGCTCGCGAATCTGGCGCCAGTTCATGTATTTGGCGGTGTCGGCAAAGTTTGGCGGAAACTCACAAATGAAAAATGTGGCCCCAAATCCGTATTCCTTCAGGAGCGGTGCAACTACCGAATATTGACTGGCAGTGGCATCATCGAAGGTTAAAACCACCATTCGGTCGGGAATATGTTTTCGTACAATCTCCGAAAATGCCGGAGAAAATACGAAAAGAATAAAAAATATGCTGAGAATTTTTTTCATCGTTTAGCCTGATTAAGTGCTACAAATTTAATGGGTTGATCTTAGTTTCCTAGAGAAACGGTACAAAGTGTGTGAGTAATTGAATCATGAATTTTGTAATGTATTTGCTATCTTCCGAAGAAATTAACTAAACCTGAAATTGAAATGCTGAACCGATTTTTACTTTTCGCCCTGATTTTAAGTTCATTTTCATTATTGTCACAATCGCCAATGAAATTGCCGAAAATGTATTTCGGCGATACCTCAAGAACGGGTGTCCCTTATGCCAAAGATCCGTATGTAATTAATTTTCAGGGACGCTATCTGATGTATTATTCCATTCCGCCGTACAAAGATCAGTCGAATCCGGTGCAAGGCTGGGGAATTGGGGTTGCCGAAAGCCGCGACCTGACCAACTGGAAAAAGATTGGCGAGATTGTTCCTGAGGGCGAGTACGAGAAAAAAGGGCTTTGTGCTCCATGTGCGCTGGTAATCGATGGCAAAGTAAATTTGTTTTACCAAACCTACGGAAACGGCAAGAACGACGCGATTTGTCATGCTGTTTCCGATGACGGTATTCGTTTTACACGCAATGCCACCAACCCGATTTTTCATCCAACCGGCAATTGGAATTGCGGCCGTGCAATCGACGCTGAAGTTTTCCGGGTTAAAGATAAATACCTGCTTTTCTTTGCTACCCGCGATCCCGAGTATAAAGTACAGATTCAGGGAGTGGCTTCGGCTCCTTTAACTACCAAATTTAATCGTGAAGACTGGACTCAACTGACCGACTCGCCAATTCTGAAACCTGAATATCCGTGGGAAGGAATGTGTATTGAGGCTGCTTCGCTGGTTCAGCAAGGCGATTGGCTGTATATGTTTTATGCCGGAGCCTACAACAATAATCCGCAACAGATTGGAGTTGCCAAAAGCCTCGACGGAGTGAAGTGGGAGCGACTTTCCAATAAACCGTTCCTTGTAAATGGCGATCCGGGAAGCTGGAATTACAGTGAATCGGGACATCCGCACCTGTTTAAAGATACCAATGACCGCACTTACCTGTTCTTTCAGGGAAACAACGATAACGGCAAAAGCTGGTACTTGTCGAAGCTCGAAGTCTTTTGGAACGAGAAAGGCCCTTACCTGAAGTAGCCGGCTTAGAACTTATTTGAATGAATTTTTCCGAAATCGAATTCGCTGATTGAACGACCTTCGTGCGGACGTTGGGCGTAACCCATGGCCACAATACTTAGCACACGGAATCCTTCAGGAATATTCAACAGTTCGGAAATGTAGTCTTCGCTCATTTTGCCCTCAGAATATTCACGTCCGCGGATTTGAATCCAGCAGCTGCCTAAACCAAGCGAATGTGCCGTCAAATGGGCAACAAACGAAGCAATCGACGAATCTTCGATCCACGCTGAAGTTTTGCTTTCGTTAACCAAAACAACAACAGCGAGTTTGGCGGTTTGTAACAGCGTTGCACCGTGCGGTTTGCAATGAGACAGTTTCTGAATAAGTTCCGGATCGTCTACAAAAATATATTCTCCGGCATTCGAGTTTTTTGAGCTGGGGGCTCGTAAAATGGCTTCTTTCAGTATTTCAAGCTTTTCCGGTTCTATGGGTTGCTCTGTAAATTTTCGTACACTTCTTCGGGTGCGTAGCAAATCGATCATGGCTGACTAATTATTTGTTTGAATACAAAACAAGAAAAATGCCGACTTTCAGGCAACTTTTTCAGGAGTTTGCTCATCTTTAGAAGTAAAGATTTAACATCATGCGGATAATACTTTTCCTTATAGCGTTTGTTTTTGTAACCTGGTCTTGTTCGGAAAGCAAAGAATACGAGTTGGAATCGTCTGATTTGGTAATTAAAACAGGAACCGTTTGCGGCTGGTGCGCCCAAAACGACACTTTAATCATTTCGGGGAAATCGTATCGGTACGTTAACTACATTGAGTGCAGCACAACCAACCCTTCAGTTAAGAAAACAGGACAATTGGAAACAGCAGAATCAGAAATTCTGGTGAGTAAATTGGATTATTCGGAATTTAAAAAGCTTGATCTGAACAGCTGCAACGTTTGTGTTGATGGTTGCGACGACTGGATTTCGATAAAAAGCGGAGCCGAAACACATACCATCCGGTTTAGCCGTAACGACCCAAAACTTCAGTCCATCAAGTCGTTTGTCGATCAGTTGAATGAATTAAAAAGCCGGTACAGTCAAGCGAAATAGGGATAGTCAATTTTAATCTGAGCACAATCTCCTCGTTTTAAATTCGTATAATTGCCCTCAAAAGGGAATTATATTCTGAATTCAGGAGATCTGTGGCTAAAGATAGAAATCAGTGGATCGAGGTTTGGAAGCGGTTTCGGCTGGGTGATCGTTTCGCTTTTAGTGAAATCTACGAAGAGTTCGCCGATGTTTTATTTGCCTACGGAATAAAAATTACCAGCGATCGCGAGCTGGTTAAAGACTGTATTCAGGACCTTTTTTTTAATATTTACCGATATAACATTAAACTTCAACAGCCTGAATACCTGGAGTTTTATTTGTTTCGCTCGCTGAAAAACGACATTGTCCGGAAAATTAAAAACAAAAACCAGCAATCGAGTCTGACGGATGAAAATGTGGTTTTGTTCGACCTGAAATTCCTTGCCGAACATGATAGTCATGACCCCGAATCGGAGGAATTGCGCATCGAGGCACTCCGAAAAATACTTCAAACCATCAGCCCGCAAAAGCGAGAAATGCTTTTCCTGAAATTCAGTACCGGCCTGAATTATGCCGAAATTGGCGAAATTGTTGGCATGAAAGCTGACGCTGTTAAGAAGCAGGTTTACCGCACATTGGATGATTTGCGCGATCGGTTTGGTGAAAAATTACTTTCCTTGTTTACCATTTTTATCAGACGCTGAAAATTTTTTTTAGGAAAAATGTCCCTTTTTCAGATGTTGGTACTCTTAGAGATATAAACATCGAAAAAATGGCTTTTTACGATCAGAAATATATTGAAAATCCAATGTTTACGGATTGGGTTTTTCGGCCCAATCCCTTGTTGGACAGGCATTGGGAGAAATACCTGTTAAATCATCCGGAAGAGGAGGCTCAAATTCTTGAGTTGAAATCTCGTCTTCTTGAATTGAAATATGCTGACGAAACATTGCTCCCTGAAGAGAAAATTGAAATTGCAGAGCATGTTATCGACCGCATTGAATACGAGGATGAAAATCAGAAACGACGCACAATCGTTCTATCGCTGATGAAATACGCCGCAGTTGCTGTGATTTTTGCGGTTATTGGAGGATTGGTGGTTTACCTGAAATCTGACAATGAGTCGGTTTACAAACAGATGGCCGGCCAAATCGTGCAAATCCCGTCAGAAGGAAAAGGTCCGGTGCTGATTACTGCTTCGGGCGAAAACCTGAACCTGAAAAAGACCAGTTCGAGTGTTGACTATACTAAAACCGGAACTGTTGTACTGAATAACGATTCGGTTCTGAAAACGTTTGCCGAAGATTCGAAGGCAATGAACCAACTGATTATTCCTTACGGCAACCAGTCGAAGCTGATGCTTGCCGACAATACGGTTGTTTGGCTGAACGCCGGTAGCCGCCTGGTTTATCCGACTGCATTCACAGGGAAAACACGTGAAGTTTTGTTGTTCGGTGAAGCTTATTTCGAGGTGGCCAAGAATGCTGAGAAACCGTTCATCGTAAAAACATCCGATATTCAAATCAAAGTACTCGGCACTCACTTTAATGTTTCGGCATATGCTGAAGATAAGGTGATTCAGACGGTTTTGCAGGAAGGAAGTGTTGAATTAAGTAAGAATGATGCCGGTATCTTTGGTGAACGAATCATTATGAAACCGAACCAGATGGCTTCGTTCTCGAAAACCACCAGCGAAACCGCGCTATCCAATGTCGATGCAAGCTATTACATTTTGTGGACCAAGGGACTGCTGAGTTTCGATGAGGTTGATTTTGACAGGATTCTGAAAAAAGTTGAACGTTTTTACAATATCTCAGTTGATTTTTCGGAGCCAACCTTCAGGGCTATCCGTATAAGCGGAAAGCTTGATTTGAAAGGGACACGTGAAGAGGTACTGGAATACCTCGAAAAAGTGTCGTCAACAAAAATTAAAAAACTAAACGAAAACCAATACATCGTAAATAAATAGAAAACCGGAAAATGCTGGAACATTTCCCGGTCGAAACAAATACGAGTTACTAGTTCAGTATTTATTATTTAAACAGTTCAAATCTATGAAAAAAAAGTGGTTAACCGGGCATCCTTTTGAGGATAGCCTAAAAAAACTCTTGCGAATTATGCGACTAACTATCCTGTTGCTGTTGGGATGCATGTTGACTGTTTCTGCAAACAGTTATGCACAAAAAACCAAGTTGGACATCAACATGTCTAACACTTCAATTCGGGATCTTTTTGGATTTATAGAAGCAAACTCCGAATTTGTTTTCCTATATAGGAACGACGACTTTAACGTAAACAAAAAAGTGGTCATTAACTTAAAAGATGCTACCATCAACCAAATTCTGGATGAAGCTTTGAGGGGCGAAAATGTGTCGTACGATGTTTACGAACGGCAGATTATCATACGTAAAGCTGGCGATGTAATTAACAGTCAGCAGAAAAGAGATGTCTCCGGAGTTGTTCGGGATGCAAGCGGAGCGCCAATTCCTGGCGTTTCGATTGTTGCAAAAGGTACTACTTTGGGCGCTTTGTCAGATATTGATGGTAAGTTTAAACTTACCTTGCCCGGAGATGCCAAAATATTGGTTTTCTCGTTTGTGGGGATGAAGACTCAGGAAATTCCAGTTGGCACCCAATCGCAAATTAATGTGACTTTGGAAGAGGAAACTGTTGGTATTGAAGAAGTTGTTGCTGTTGGTTACGGTAAAAACTCACGCAAAAATCTGTCGAGTGCTGTTACTTCAGTAAAATCTGAAGAATTGAATAAAGGGGCTATCAGCGATGTTGGTCAGCTTTTGCAAGGTAAAGTATCGGGTTTGAATATTTCATCAAGTGGTGACCCAACCCGCGGAACCACCATCATCATGCGTGGTGCTTCAACCATTAATAGTTCGCAAAGCCCGTTCTATGTAATCGACGGTGTGCCTGGTGCCGATGTTTCACTTGTTGCTCCTGACGATATCGTTTCGGTTGACGTTTTGAAAGACGCCGCTGCAACTTCAATCTACGGTAATCGTGCAACCAACGGTGTAATCATGATTACTACCAGGAAAGGTAATAAAGACAATGAACAGATTGCCTACAACGGATATTTTGGTGTTGAAACTGTGTCGAATCAGTTGGATGTAATGAATGCCGACCAATTACGGTCATTTCTTACAAAAAACAACATGTCGTTCGATCCGAAAGACGACCAGGGAGCCAATACCAACTGGCAGAAATCAATTCAGCGTTCGGCTGCTATTTCGCAGAGCCACAATATTTCGTACAGTGGTGGCACAAACCGCAGCAGCTACATCGCCAGCATAACTTATATCGATAAACAGGGTATTTTGATCAGCAGCGGTCAGAACCGTCTTGTTGCCCGCATGGCTATCGAACAAAAAGCGTTTAACGACAAAGTAAAGTTTGGTCTGAATGTAACCAACTCGAATGTGAAGAACACCAAAGTTCCGCAACGAAATACAGCTTTGTTGCAGGCTGCCAAATATTTGCCGGTTAGCAAACCAAAAAATGATGATGGAACTTACTTCGAAAACTTCAATCACTCCGGATATTTCAACCCGCTGGCAGTTATTGAACAGGCTGACGATGATTCGAAAGTGAATACTTTACTGGGTAGTTTTACGACAGAAGTGACCCTTCCTTTCGGTTTGAAATACAACCTGAATCTGTCCTATCAAAAGAATACATCATTGAATGGTGAATACTACAACAGTTATTATGCTGCAAACTATAACAGTGCCCAGTTCTACAACAACCCTGATCCACCAGCAAATCACTGGATTTTAAACTTTGGACAAAACGGACTGGCCACACGCAGTACTTACCAGAGTGCCAACACTATTCTAGAAAACTTTATTACATGGAATAAATCAATAGGAAAGCATAACATCAATGCCGTTGTTGGTTATTCGTGGCAACAGAATGAAAATGGCGATGGTTTTACTTCCTCGAATACCAATTTCCCGGTTGATGATGTGAGTTACAGAAACCTTGCGCTGGGTAACTATACTTCGGTTAATGGTTTTATCGTGAATTTTGGCGATGCTTACGCTTACCAGAAAACACGACTGATCTCTGATTTTGCCCGTTTAAACTATGATTTTGGCAACAAATATTTATTGCAGGCTTCTATTCGCCGTGACGGAAGTTCGGTATTTGGAGCAAACAAAGAATGGGGTTATTTCCCGTCAGGAAGTATCGCATGGAGAATTGATCAGGAAGGATTTATGCAATCACAGCACATCTTTAAAGATTTGAAACTTCGTGCCAGTTACGGGGTAACTGGTAACTCAACCGGTTTCGATGCTTACACAGCTCAGTTCATTGTTGGTCCGCTTGGAACATACTATTACCAGGGCAAACAAATTTACGCTTATGGTCCCAACAAGGCTGCAAACCCCGATCTGGAATGGGAAAAAACAGCTACTTCAAACGTTGGGTTAGACTTTACCGTGCTGAATGGCAAGCTGAGTGGTTATGTTGAGGTTTACAACAAGAAAACCACCGGAATGATCTATCCTTATGAGGTGAATGTTGTCATGGTTCCTGCCGGCCGGATCACTGCAAATGGTGGTGAAATGTCGAATAAAGGTATTGAGCTTAGTTTAACAGCAACTCCTGTAAAAACCAGTGAATTCAGCTGGACAACAAACCTTAACTTATCGCACAACAAAAACGTGATTGAAAAGCTTACCAACAGCATGTTTATTGGTGGCGACTCGGTACGTATTACCCAGCCTGACGGCGGTGGACAAACAGGAAGTACACTTCAGATTTTAAAAGAAGGAAGACCAATCGGTCAGTTCTTCACACTCGAATATGCCGGAAAAAACAGTGCCGGGGTATCGCAGTATGTGGCCAAAGATGGCAGCCTGACTACAAATCCGGGTATCGGAACTGATTATCATTATATGGGATCTCCACAGCCAAAGGTTCTTTTGGGATGGACCAACGATTTCAAATACAAAAACTTCGACCTGAATATCTTCATCCGTGGCGTATTTGGCAACAAGATTTTCAATGCAACACGTGCTGATTTGTTCAGACCAAGTACAGCCAATACTTCGAATATTCTGGTTGATGCCGGCGATGAATCTCCGACCGACCTGAATGTTTACAAATACTCCTCCCGTTTTATCGAAAACGGCAGCTATGTTCGTTTGGACAATGCAACTTTAGGTTACAATTTTAAAAACCTGGGTAAATCGGTAAAGAACTTACGCCTTTATGTGTCAGGAAGCAACTTGTTTATCATTACCAAATACACAGGTATCGATCCTGAAGTTGAGCAAGGTGGTATTGCACCAGGTGTTGATTCAAACAACTTTTATCCCAAAACACGCACCGTGCTGTTTGGTGTAAAAGCAACATTCTAAAAAATCTAAAAATTGAACACAATGAAATGAGCATGATTTGCAGAATCACTAATCGAAAGGATTATTTTTTAAATCAAGCGAATTCCATGTGACAATAAAAAAAAATAAAAAATAAACACATGAAAAATCTTATAAAATACATCATTATACCAGCTCTCGCGGGTTTAATCGTATCGTGCCACGAAATAGATGTACCAATTACAACTCAAATGACGCCTGATGTTTTTCCGCAAAACGATGCACAGTATGCGCAAACATCCGGTTCTGTTTATTCCGTTTTCAGGGGCGAATACGCGCAGTCTATTTTCTTCATGAATACAATCAGTACCGACGAAGGTATTCTTCCTGCACGCGGCGGAAACTGGTACGATAACGCAGGTTACATGAAAATGCATTACCACACCTGGGATAAAGACCATGGTGCAACAAATTCGGTTTGGTATTCGCTCGAAAAAACGATCGGAGTTTCCAATCAGGCTTATTACATCCTCAATAATGTAATGCCTGAAGGAGCAAACAAAAAAACTACTCTTGCCGAACTGAAGATGATGAGGGCCATTTCGTTCTTCATGCTGATGGATTTCTACGGCAATATCCCATTGGACACTGTGTATGGTGATTTTGTTACCAAACCGAATACACCGAGAGCCGAAGTTTTTAAATTCATTGAAAGTGAGGTTAAAAAATCGATTAACAACCTTAGCGAAGAAACCGGGTTGTCAACTTACGGAAGGCCAACCAAATGGACAGCCTATTCACTTCTGGCCAAAATGTACCTGAATGCTGAATATTACACCGGAACTGCACGCTGGAACGATTGTATTGCAGCATGCGATGCCGTAATTAATTCAGGCAAGTTTGCCATCGAACCCCGCGCTTCGTATCTGAAAATGTTCTATCCCGATAATGGTCCGCAGATGAAAGAATTCATTTTTGCTGTTCCGTTTGATCCTTCGGCCACTGCTTACCCCGGAACCAATGGGATGATGTACCGCTCACGTTATGATGTGCCGCGTTCTGAAAGAGCTAAATTTAGTCTGCCGTTTACCCCAAGTGCTCCAATGAGCACGCTTCCTGAATTCTATGCCAACTTTGACGATGCGGGCGATATTCGCAACGACCAATGGTTAACCGGCCTGCAATTTATGAACGACGGAGTAACTCCGGTTACCGTAACTACAACCAAAAAGGGATATGATCAGTTCTATACCGGAGCAGATGGTAAAGATCCTTATACCTATCAGGTTAATCTTACTCCTGAAATTGTATTGCGTCAGAATGCCGAATTATTCGACTGCGGAAACGACGAAATTGCCTGGAATATGGGCTATCGCAACATCAAATTCTATCCTGATAAAACGTCGACCAGCCGTAACCAGAACAACGACATTCCATACCTTCGGTATTCCGATGTTATCCTGATGAAAGCTGAAGCTATTCTTCGCGGTGGTACACCAACATTAAGCCATACCGCTTTGTCACTGGTGAATATGGTTCGCAGCAACCGTTCAACTTCGCCGGCATGGACAACCGTTACGCTGGAAGATTTATACAAAGAACGTAGCCGCGAATTTGTATATGAAATGTGGCACCGTAACGATATGATCCGTTTTGGAAAATATGAAGGCAAGTGGGGCTTCAAGACCAACTCGGATACTTACCGCAGAATATTACCAATTCCAACCGATGCGATGAAATTAAATCCGCTGTTGGTACAAAATCCTGGTTATTAGTTCGTAGTAATAAGTAGCATTAGTCGCTGCTACTCAAGTAAAGGAGGAGAAGGTTCAAATCTTCTTCTCCTTTCTTGTCAAATGGCAGGTGTAAAAATATATTCGTTTGAATCAAAAATCTTTTGGAATAATGAAATTCAATCAATTAATACCGTTTGGCATTTTTGCCATATTCTTTTCTCCAATGCTGTTATTGGCACAACAAAAGCAGATTAATATTGCTGATTTGGGTGCCAAAGGCGATGGAGTAACCGATAATACACTGATAATTCAGAAGGCGATTGACGACGCTTCGGCCAGCGGCAACGGTAAGGTGATCGTTCCTGCAGGTACTTTTCTTACCGGTGTCATTCACGTCAAATCAAATGTCGAAATCAATCTGGCTGAGAATGCGGTTTGGCTCGGGAGAGCGAAACGCATCGACTATGGTCCGAAAGATGCTTCGCCGCTGATTGTGGCTCAGGGTCAGCACAGCTTTTCGATAACCGGGAAAGGAACCATCGATGGGAATGGTAAAGAGCTGATTAAAGACTTGTATGCCATGCTGAAAGCCGGAACGCTCCAGGATAGCGAATGGCAAACCTATAATCCATGGCACCAGATGCGGCCCGAAGAGCGCAACCGACCCAAGATTATTCTGTTCCAGAATTGTGACTCTATTCGGGTGACGGGGATTACCATTAAAAACGGACTGATGTGGGTTCAGGATTACCGCAGCTGCACCAATGTAACCATCGACAGTATTAAAGTGAGGAGCACCACTTTCCTGAATAACGACGGAATTGACATTACCGACAGCAAAAATGTGCGCATTACGAACTGCGATATCGATGCCTGCGACGATGGTATTTGCCTGAAATCATCACTCCGGAATGAAGGCTGCGAGAATGTGTATGTAGCCAATTGCCGCGTCCGTTCGAGCGCCAGTGCCCTGAAATTGGGAACAGCCTCGTGGGGTGGTTTCAGAAATATAACCATTCGTGACATTTTTGTGTACGACACTTACCGCTCGGCCATTGCCATCGAGTCGGTTGATGGCGGTGTACTGGAAAATGTGGATGTGCAGAATATCACCGCAAAAAATACCGGCAATGCCATTTTTATTCGGCTCGGGCACCGGAACAAGGATAATGTTTACAGCCAGCTGCGTCGGGTACACATTGCCAACGTAAAGGCTGAAGTTCCGCTTGAAAAGCCCGACAAGGGTTATCCGGAAGAGGGGCCAATGGTAAGGTCTCCGCACAATGTTTTCCCGTCGTCGGTTTCGGGGATTCCCGGTCATCCGGTTGAAGATGTGACTATTGAGAATGTCGAGATAACTTATGCCGGTGGCGGCGACGAAAATAACGCCAGGATGGCCGTTGAATCAATGGCAAAAATTCCGGAGCAGATTGCTGAATATCCCGAATTCTCGATGTTTGGAGAACTGCCGGTTTGGGGATTTTATGCCCGCCATGCGATTGGTCTGAATCTGAAGAACATCACCGTTAAAGCGAAAAATAAAGATTATCGCCCTGCCATTGCGTTTGACGATGTTATCCGTTTGAAAACGTCGAATGTTAAGATCGTCGAATCGGCAAAAAAGCAACAGGTTGTTTTCCGAAATACTCTTGACGAGTCAACTGATTTTGATAAAGAACTGGTAAGAAGGGTAGAGTAGTTAAAGAGGTTCTCTCTCAAATGAATTCTGGATTAAGCCCTGATCTTTTTTGATGAGGCTGGCTAAAAAGTCATTGATCTGGTCATCCTGAACTTGTTTCAGGATCCCTGCATTCTGTTTGTCAGATCCCGAAATAAATTTGGGATGACTGTGTTGGCTGGTGTTTTGACCGTTTAACCGGGTTGTTAGGGTTTGGTGTAAACGTCCAATCCACAAACGTTTTAGGAAAACGATTTGACGTTCATATTTTTCAAGCTTTCATTGACGAAATCTTTCCGGCGCCGCGAAATCATTACCGAATCGCCGTTCGACAGGAGCAGAATACCGCCGTCGTTTTTCGATAACGAGGTAACATGGTTCAGGTTGACCAAATGAGCTTTGTGAACACGGATAAAGCCATACTCGCCGAGCAGTTCCTCAAATTCGATAAGCGATTTGGCCGACAAAACCGGTTTCCGGTCGGTAAAATAAATATGCGTGTAATTGCTTTCTCCCTGGCAGCGGATGATGGAGTTCACCTCTACAAATTCAATTCGCTCGCCGGTTGGCAGCCCTATTTTGGGATTGACCGGATGCCTTGTGTTGAGGTATAACTGTCGTAGCTGTTCATTTTCATTTTGCCGGGTAATGCGCTGACAAACCTTCTCAACTGCGGCAATCAGCTCATTCAGGTTGATGGGTTTCAGGATGTAGTCGCTGGCCGAAAAGCGGATGGCCTTGATGGCGTAATTGTCGTAAGCAGTCACAAAAATCACTTCAAACGGAAAGGTTTTAAAATGCTCGAGCAGCTTAAAGCCGTTTCCTCCGGGCATTTCAATGTCGAGGAAAATCAGGCGCGGACGAAATTCTTCGATTTTCTGAATGGCTTCCTCCACCGAGGCTGCTTCGGTCACAATGCGCAGTTGCGGGCAATATTGGCGGATTAACCCGGCGAGGTTCTCGCGTCCGTTCTTTTCGTCGTCGATGATAAGGGCAGGGTAGGGCATGGGCTAATAGTTAAATTTTATCTGGTAAATTTTAGGCCAGAGCTTGCCGGTCACATATACTTTATCGTTTGCCTGATCGTAAGCAATTCCATTCATTTCCTGCGATGATGGATACAGATTTTTTACTTCGTCGGCCAGGGAAGTTAAGTCGAGTAAACCAACGACATTCCCGTCATCAGGATTTATTTTTACAATGGTGTTTGTCATCCAAATATTGGCGTAAATGAATCCATTGATAAATTCGAGCTCGTTAAGATTATCCTTTACATGGCCGTTTTCATAAACCGACAGTGTTTTGGTAGCTTGTAAAGTGTTTGGATTTAAATAAGTCAATTTATGTGTTCCATCAGACATTACCAAGTTCGTTTTGTCTGTAGTCATTCCCCAACCTTCATCGCTGGGAAAAGTAAATTCATTGATTTTTTGGAACGACTTAGCATCATAAACAAATCCAACTTTGGTTTTATAGGTAAGCTGAAATACTTTGCCGTTTAAAAAGGTAATTCCTTCTCCAAAGTATTTCATCCTGTCCAACTCTACTTTCTTTTCAATTTTGCCGGTTTTTAGGTCAACTTCGCCAAACAACGATCTGGTTTGGGGGAATTCTTGCGAAGCGCCTGTACTTTCGTAAAGTTTGCCTTCATATACAAGGAATCCTTCGGTAAAAGCGGAAGTGTCGTGCGGAAATGATTTCACCAAAAAGTAATCAATGGTGGGGATTGCGGGTTGAGACTGAATTGTGTTTTGCGATTTCTCTTGCCTGCCGGTACAGGCAAACAAAAGAATCATAAACGAAATAATCGGAATCAGTTTTTTCACTATTTATCAGATAAGGTAATTCAAACTTGATACAATTATACTTTTAACAGTCATTATGGCGCAGGGTTAGCGGGTTGTTGTTGTCTTTGATGTTGGTTCATAATAAAGCACGATTACTCCTGAGTTTAGTAATTTTGTTTTAACGAGTTTTAATGCAATACTGTTGTTTATTTGGTCAAATAATTGCAGTCCTTTTCCTTCGATGATCGGATGAATACAAATTTGAAATTCGTCAATAAGATTACTGTTTAAAAGCTGAATAATCAAACTCCGGCTTCCAGCAAGAATGTCCTTTCCCGATTGTTGTTTGAGTTCCAAAACTTCTTCGTTCAGAGGTTTTTGGGCAAGTTTAGCACTGTCCCAGCCGGTATCCTTTAGTGTGTTTGAAAAAACAAGCTTTTGAATTTTGTCTATTGAAATTGCAAAGTCGTCCATTGATTTTTTGCCGGAAGGATTTTGCAATAGTGTTGGCCAAAATTGCATGAGTTGGTAGGTTGTTCGCCCATATAAAATAATACCTGCATTATCTATGAGTTCAGAATAATGTTGATGTAGTTTTTCGTCAACAACTCCTACGGTATGGTCGCAAACCCCATCAAGTGTCATGTTTATTGCTCCAATTATTTTTCTCATAGTTTATGTTTTTGCAGTTTCTCTTTTTATTTCTTGTGGCCAATTTCAACTTTGTTTTGGCGTCTTACAATATCCCATGAAGTAGGAAGCTACACGCAGAGCAGAACTTGCTGGGTAGCTGTTGTTGTAGGCATTGCTTTATTTTGATACTTTAGACTTTTGAATACTTAAAGCTTTCTGTTTTATCCATTCAATTGAAATATCAACAGGTGCTGTATCATTGTCAGAAGAAGTATTGTGTCCTAAGTTAGAAAACAAAGTATATTCGAAAGGTTTACCTTGAACTTTCAATGTATTTAATTGCTCGATACAAATCTTTACCGGGATCTGTATATCTTTCTCACCAAAAAGCCAAAGTCCCGGAATTAAAAGTTTATTTAGAAAGTTTTTGGGATCAGTAGCCGTAAATTGATAGCGGTCAGCATCATTCTTGATATGTTCTCGAACATCTGCTTCTGAATGAGTTTTCCAAAAATCGTTATTCCCATTGGTATAAAACTGAAATCTAAGTTGTTCCAGAGTTGTAATTGTAGGACAACTAAATAAAACCATAAATTCAATTTGTGGATTTTTACTTGCAGTAATTGGGATTATCCATCCTGCTTGACTAAAGCCAACTAATCCAATAGGTGTTTTTTTATCCTTCAAATAGGTTCGAAATGTATTTACTGCTGCATTTGCATCGTGAGATAATAAATTAAGATTAGTTGAGTCAATATTATTAGTACCAACAGAAGGTCCTACATATACACCGCCCGATTCTCCAACTCCTCGTTTGTCATATGTCAATACAGCAATACCTTCTTTGGTAAGACGTTTTGCGAACTCTAATTCTCTTTTTACAGGGTCAGATCCGTGAACAATTACAACTGCTGCAATTGTTTTTTTAGGCGTTAAAATTGAGCCGGCAAGAGTGACGCCCTGGCTTTCGAATTTTACATCTTGAATTGTAAAGTCTGTCGATTGAGAAAATGCGATTTTTGGTAAAGTTATTAATACTAACCAAAGAAATAAGTTTGAAAAAAAGTTAATGTTCATTTTTGATTTATGTAAAAATGTTTTTAGTGGTCTTTCTTAGCATTGCCTACAACGTAGGAAGCTGCGCGCATCGGGGGACTGCGGGCGGTTTGGCTATCGCCGATTTTCAATTCCTGTCAAGCCGAAAAACAGCCTGAGCGAAAAGATTCACGCCGAAAACCACTGCTGCCGACCTTGACGGGTAGCTGATGTTATGCCGTCGTTGTTTTTTCACTTGATTCAAACTCCTTTAATGTTTTACCGTCTTTTTGTTTCCACTCGGTCAATCCATTTGCATTTCTACCCATGACAATCACTGCTGCGGTTGATGGACTGCTAAAAATATAATCTTCGGGGAATTCATAATATTCTCCTTTGTCAATTATAACGCCTTGATCGATTAGTTTTTGTCTAAGAGTTATGAAACTTGGAGTCATAGAGTTTACAATTGTTGCTGCTGCTTTAGAACCTTTTAAAACTACAAATCCATCAGAAGATGGTTCTCCCTGTCCATCTGCACCACGAGCAGCTTTGATAAAAAATGTATCTCCTTTTTGTTTTGTTTTATATTCTCTTTTTTCATCAAATACTTTGTGTCCAAGTGTATTTACAAGCATTTTTATGTTCTCAATAAACTCCTCCATTTCTGCTCTGTCAGATTCCGAAATTGAAGATTGAGTCGGTATAATAGAATTCTGAATTTTATAACGCTTTGCGGATTGAGCAATGTCATGAAGTCGATTTTCTAAATATTTAATGTGAGCTTTATTTAGATTGTCATCTTTACTTATAAAAACAACAGTTTCATTCCAAAAGTCTTTTTGATTTAGATGTTGTGTCAATCTTTTAAAAATTGATTCGGCTTCTCCGATATAAACCAAATCTTTTCCTTCTTCATCTTTTCCAAAAAGTAAATAAACTCCTGTACTCACTAAATCGTCTCGGTCGCTGCAGTCTTTTACTTTAATACGGGGAATTTTATAAGCTTTTCCTGTCCAATTTGACAGTTCACAACTCATTCTTCCATTTGGATCTCCATCGATTAGGAATATTTTTATAGTCTTTCCGAATTTCATTAAGTGACGTTTTTAAATTTAGGCCATTGGTTGTAACCGATTGCTGGATTGTTAGATTGATATTTGTTTATGAATTCAACTTCCATTTTGTTAATCTCTTTATCTGACAAGTTCTCAGCTTCAAATATTATTTCCTTTCGAATCGTAAAATCTCGTCTTTGTTCCCTTGTAAAATCCTTTTCAATCAATTTACTGTCAGCACTTCCAAAATAATTTATTGAGTCTACAAGGTCTTTCCCAATGTAAATTTTCCCATTTGGATATGTTATTTTATAAATCACTTTAAACATGCTCAGGCGTCTTTTTACAATGCGGCATAACTAGTAAATAGCTGCAAGTTTATGGTACTTTTTTCAATCGGTTTCTATCCACAAAAGCTTAGCTGATGTTGGCTAGCCGTAGTTTTTTGATAAATATAAAAAGAAACCATCGACAAACTGCCCAAAAGAGTTTTTATTTTTCAGAATGTATCGAACGAGGCATTCATACTTTTAGTAGTCATTATGGCATGGATTTCAAATCCGCGCCAGCAAGATGAAGCCAAATACTAAATGTTGATAATAAAGCTTTTTAACCACGATAAGCCTACCCCTTGCAGCTCCCGTGCTCCCGTTTTCGGGTATCTTCCCTGCATTGATGTACCGTTCCTACGGAACTCTTTGATATTATATCTCTCTTTGTCCACGGATTGAAATCCGCGGCTACAACATGAGTCATCCCTTCAGGATTTATGTGTAAGAGCCATAGGCTCACTTCATATTGTAGGGATGGAATTTATTCCGTCCATGCAGATTGTCATCACAAATCCAATGAGAGCCATAGGCTCGAAGCATTTAGGCAAAACTAAGGATCCGATCTTTTTAAAAAGATCGGATCCTTAAATCAAAGTTATATCAATTAATTGCCGCCACCGCTTGACGAACCCGAACCGCCATTCGAATCGCCACCGGCTTTCACGTCGTCGTTTTTAATACCGCGACGAGCTTTTTTCACTTCGCCTTTCATGTTTCCGAAGCGATACGAAAGGTAAATCCTGATCATGCGGTTGTAATTGTAATTGGTGCTCGTTTGCGAAAACGTGGTATCGTCGTAGGTACTGATGTATTTTGCCCTTTTCCGGAATGGGTCGGAGATGGATAATGACGCCGACAGTTTCTTCTTAAACAGTTCCTGCGACAAGCTCAGGCTGGTGTAATAATAGGTTGATGTTTTTCCCTGCAGCATAATCCGGGGCGAATAAACGCCGCCATAGGCCGAAATGGTTCCGTTTTTCCAGGCGGTGTACCGGCCGTTCAGCGAACCGTTGTAGTTAAATCCTTCGTTTTTTAATCCGCGTCCGTCGTTACTTTCAAGCAAAGTATAGTTTGCTCCCAGGTTGGTATTTACATTTAATTTCTGCTTAAAAAATTTGAACGAGCCAAACAGGTAAGCGCCATATCGCTGATTTTTACCGATGTTTTCGTAGGTTGTGGTTTTAACTCCGTTCGGCTGCATGGTCGAAACCGATTCGATGGAATTATTGGTGAATGCGCTGTTTGCACTTAAATTGAAATTGTATTTAGGCGTGAATTTCCCGTACGAAAGATCGAAGGTGTGCGAAATTTCGGCATCCAGTTTCGGATTTCCATAACTGATGTTCAGCGGGTCGAGGTCGTTTACATAAGGGTTGAGGTACCAGATTCCGGGGCGCGAAAGCCTTTGGGTGTAGGAGAATTTCATGTTTTGCCCTTTATCCATGTTTTTCGAGAGCGTAACATACGGAATCACATTAAACATTTTGTTGGTGAACGACACGTTTTCGGTCGATTTGTAAAGTCCGTCGTTGATGGTTCCTTCGGCCCTCAATCCACTTTTCAGGCTAACTTTTTTGATCTTCATTACATAGCCAACATAAACGCCAAAAATATGCTGGTCGTAATCCATGTCGTTTATCCGGGTTTTGTCGCTGTACCAGGTCGAGTTTTCGAAGTCGTAGCGCGATATGTCGGAGTTACTTACATTTTGACGGAGGATGTATTTTAAACCGCTCTCAATCTGGTGAACTTTGGTTAGCGGATCGTAATAATCAACCTGGAAAGTGTGTTCGGTACCCGAGGCATCGTTGGCCGAGCGTTGCCGGTAATCGGTGTAATTCAGGAAAGCATTTACATCGTTTTCGTTGTCCGAGTTTCGTGGCGAGCGGTCAAGCTTGTATGAAATTGTAAACGTTTTGTCGGGTTTTTTGAAGGTGCGCTGGTAGTCGATGTTTCCGGAAATACTTCCGTAATCCATGTTCATGGTTGTTTTATTCAGGAAATGGCGGGTTAGGGTATTGTTAATGTCAAAATCGCGCGTTACCATCTCTCCGTTACTGTCGTAACCGCCCATGTATCCCCAAAATGAAAGACTGACCAGGTTGAGTGAATCGATTTCGTAGCTTGCTTCGCCCATCAGGAAATTTGCTTTTCCGTTGAACTTATTAAGTCCTTCGGTTTTGGTGTACCGGTTGGTCGAACTAAGAAAATTCTCGCGGGTTGAGAGTGATTCGCTTTCGGGCTGGCGAAACTTGTTGAAATTGTAATTGAACGAGAATCCGAATTTATTGATTTTGGAAGTGGCGTAAAGGCCTGCATTATATCCGCCTCTCGAATCAACACCGGCATTGACGCGGCCCATAAAGCCGTCGATCTGTTTTTTTGTGGTAATAATGTTGATGATTCCTCCGGCACCTTCGGCCTCGTATTTCGACGATGGATTGGTCACCACTTCAATGTCTTTAATGGTGCTGGCCGGAAGGCTCCGCAGTACATCTTTGGGGTTTTGCGACATCATCGACGAGCTTTTCCCGTTGATCAGTATTTTGAAATTGGATGTTCCCTTTACCTGGATATTATCTTCGCCGTCAACCGTTACCAGCGGCACTTTACGAAGCATTTCGAGCGCATTGCTGGTCTTTGCTTCCGGGTCGACTTCGGTGCTGTAAATTATTTTGTCGACCTCCGTTCTGACCAACGGTTTTTTTGCCACAATGGCTACTTCATCAATTTTTTGCACGCCTTCGCTAACTTTAATCACGCCAAGGTCGATGTTGCTCTTTTTTCCGTCGAGATTAACTTCCTTTTGACCGTTTTCGTAGCCAATCGACTGAATAATGATGTTGTACTTTCCCGGTACATTTAATGTAAAATCGAATTTACCGTTGGTGTCGCTGGCAAGTCGCTTGATCACACCCTGGGTTCCGCTTTGAATGCTGATGGTTGCGTAAGGAAGACCTTTGCCTGAAGTAGAGTCGGCAATCATTCCTTTGATTAGAAACTTGTTTACCGGGGCCTGGGCATGAAGGACAACCCCTGAAAAAAGAATCAGAGTAAAAATTAGGATAAATCTTCTCATGGTTTTTTTTAGTTTAAATTGTTTTACATGGTTACTAATTCGTTTCTGTTTTTATGATAAAATTACTGTTCGTCAGGAATAATTATTTCAATTCGCGAGCCTTCCATGCCCTGCTCAACTAGATCAATAAAATTGAATGAATAGTTGCTTCCATATTTTTCTTTCATCATTTGCATTCGTTCCTGGTTCATTCGCATACCCATTCCGTTTGAACTGGTTCGTAGTTTTTTCGAAGCATCAATCCCTATGCCGTTATCTTCAATAGCAATGAGAATTGCGTTTTCGATTTTTGTAACCCGTACCGAAAGCTTTCTTACCCCGGTTTTGTGCTGTAATCCGTGAACAAGGGCATTTTCAGCAACTGGCTGTAGAATGAGCGATGGAAGCATAAACAGGTCTTTGTCAATCTGGTCGTCCACTTCAATGCTGTACTCAAAATCGAAGCGCAGTTTTTCGAGGTTCAGGTATTGTTCCAGTGTTTCCAGCTCCTCAGCCAGCGTAACTTCTTCCTTATCGGAGTTCTTCAGTACTTTTCGGATCAGCCCCGCAAAGTCCGACAGGTACAGGTGTGCTTCCTTGTTTTTGTTTTGCAGAACAAGGTTTTGTACCGAATTCAGGCTGTTGAAAAGGAAGTGCGGATTCATCTGAGCCCGAATGGCTGCCATTTGTAACTCGCGAAGCCGCTTTTCCTGGGTTTGCTGTTTCAGTTTCTTATTCATCCTGATTTTGTACACCAGGAATCCGGCCAGCGAAACAAGCAATAAGAAGCCAAGAAAAAGAATGATGCTACTTAAAACTGATTTGCTTACATCTTTGAAATATTGCCGGCGTCCATCTTCTCCAACCTGTATGGCACCTTCAATTTCACGTTCGATGCCAATTCGTTTTCCTGATTTATCGAAAATTATAAACTTGCCAACGTTGTTCAGAAAAATATCACTTAGCCTGAGCGAGTCGGTTGAAAGGTAAAGCTGGTGAGCAAAAGGATTTGCGCGGGCATTCCATTTTTTCCAGTATTCGTAGTTATCGCCCTCGTCGATATGAACGAAATTGAATTCAGGATGCTGTTTGGCTGCTTCGTCCATTTCGTAGCGCCCAACCGACCAGCTTTTAGCGGCACAAATGATAGTAGGACGTTTGGCAATGAATGAGTGCAAGCTGACTTTTTCACCTTTCAGATTGAGAAAGAGGTTGTCAGGTACGTGTTTGATGGCTTTCCATTTATTGCAGTTTTCAACGATCTCGCGAAGCGAGCGGGTAAACTTTTCATCATTGCATCGTTCAATCATCAGCCCAAACATTTCGTTGATTTCGCTTTGCCATTGGAGGTCGGTTTTCGAGTCGGGTTTTGCACTTACCAGGTAGTTGTAAAGGCGGGCGGTTGCCTCCCGGTACATGGGCGAACCAAACAATACCATTTTGCAAAGCTGCAAACTTTGCTCTGGATCGAGCCGGTAAAACAGAAGAGAAGTGTTTTTTGAACTGATTATCCGAAAGTATTTGTAATTGATGTAAGCTTCAGTAAGGCTGCGCGAAAAGATTCCGTAATCGTTATAAATCCGTTGAATGTTTAGGGTGTCGAGACGGTTGAAAACCAAATCTTTCATATTTTCAGAAATGATTGATCCACCATAACGAGACGACCAGTATAAAGCCGGATCTTCCACCCGGGCATTGAATAAACTGGTATACAAATAAGCCTGTAATTCTTTTTGCAGGAAAAGAGCAGATGCTGCGCACGATTTATCTTCGCTTAACGGCTTTAATAAATTGTCTAATTTTTCCAGGGCGTTGAGATACTCTTTAGCATTCACCTGCGATAAACCCAAATTGAAGCGATTGTAATTGTATTCAAGCGGAGGCAAATCATTTATGCTTTGAAACTGGTAAAGCAATTGAGCCTCTTTTTGTCGGTCACCCGAAAAAGTAATGGTGCCGGGGATGGTTGCTTTGTAGGTATATTTATCTTTCGGGTACTGACTTTCCTTATTTTTTAGGCTGAAGTTTATACAAATTGAGTCGCCCGGACTGGCATACAAAAGAATAGGCACACTGTTGTAAAAATGGTTATTATTCGGATTTACCAAAGCAACCAGACCACTTTCTTCCAGTTTAAACTCGAACCTGAAATTGCCGGCTTTGTCCAATTGCTCGGCTTTTGAATCGAGTTCGGTACCGAAAATTTTTGTTTGTGTATACAGATTTACCTGCGAACTGACAGGGTTGTCGATGTGTCCGCAAACAATAACTTTTTTTTGCTTAGTGTCGGTATGCTCAAGCAATACAAGCCTTTCTTCGGGTTCAATATTTCCTTTATGGCGGTTGAAATAGAGGTTGTCAGACTCTTTTTTTTCTATATTTTTCCTTTTTACCGAAGATACAATTAATCCATGCGTGAGGTCAATTTTGTAATTCAGGTACGATATGTTTTCGTTGGGTACACCATTAATCTCGAGCAGTTCATTTCCGTGGTTTTGTACCAGTATTTTAGTTTTGTTGTCGGTTAACGTATCCTGAATATCCAGGTTGGTGCGGATGTACCGGAAAGGTGCCAGGAAAAATTTGGTTTTGTTATACAGGACACCGTATCGTAACGTGGCCACAACATCCTCTATCATTTTATTTGAATACTGGCGCGATTTTAATATTTGCTGACTCCGTTTAATTATTTCATCCTGGTTAACAAGAGCTATTGTATTTTGCTTTCTGTCCAACTCAAATCGGAATGGAGTTTTATACAGGGTTTCTTCCAATATTTCAGCGGGTTCTCCTTCCTGGTAAAATTTCTCCAATTTAGGATATCCATAGTCTGAAGAATTACCAAAATTTCTGTTGGTTAACTCATTTACATTATGAAGTACGCGGGCTGTAAAAACAATTTTCTTTTGGGCAATGCTGTCAATTTGCAATGAAAACCGAATGACACGCTTTCCCTCGGTTTGAATAGCATTGTAGGGCAAACTTGCAACATTGCTTTTCCATTCGTAAACGAATACTTCGTTTGGCCTAAATTTTACATGTATCCATTTGGCGGAAGATGATAAAGACAGAAGACACAGTAAAAGGGTTGCGACAGTAAAAAGGGAAGTTGTTTTCATGATGTTTTCTGTTTTCTTCAAATATCACAGAAAAACATAAAGATACAAATAGTAAATTATTGTACGGTAGGAATGACTGATTAAACGGTCAAATATTTTGTTAAAAGTACATTTGTGTGAAAGTGTTTTTAAGTTCGGAAGCATTCCTCCAATAAAGCATGAGCCGATGGTCCTTCGTTAAACAGCAAATCCAGAATGCTTAAATCGGGCACAAATCCAAACTTCTCGGAGAAAACCTGCGTGTACGGTTGCGCTTCGAAATGCGGATCGGGATTGATTAAATGAAGCTTTGGACTGATTTGCTCCCTGAAATTCAGGCAATTTTCAGGGATTTGCTCAAAATCGTCAGTTAGTTTTATTGTGGCTTCGGCTTCAATTAGCTCGAGAATAGTTTCGGTAATTTGCTGATTGAAATCGAACAAAAACACCGGTTTCTTCTGGAAGAAAGTTTCAATGTCGTCGGCATAATACTCAAAAAAAGGAGAGGAGTTGTAGGCCGAAAAAATGGTTCGCCAGTGGTTACGCTGCCATTCCTCGTCGTATGCAATGCGCAAATCTTTGATCGATACTTTTCGGTCACGTCCTTTTTCAACCGGCACGATGAGCGAAATGGGCCCGTTGGCGCCCAGAATAACCGTGCGGTTGCGGTAGGTTTGTTTGACGAAGTTCTCGTGTTGCTCGATGTATATTTCAGGATAAGAAACTAGCTTTGAAAAGTACCTGACCGGTGCAAAATAAGCTGTACTGAGAAGAATTCCTGTATGTTGTGTCATTGTTATTCGTTAAAAAATCCGCCCTTGTAATCCTTTCCCATGCTCACGCCTTCCGAGTCAACTTCTTCGCTGTTGGCCGGTTCAATTCTTTCGCTTTCTTCGAGTTCGTGCACTACTTTCCGGAGTTCTCTTCTAAGTCTCATAATGGTGGGAAGCTGGATGATCATTGACAAGAGAAATCCAAATACCAGTCCGGAGAGCAAAATGTAAATCACCGGAATATCTTTAAGTTCCCAGTGAAGGAACCGGATATTGAGCACAATCTGGTTTTGTACAGTGAGGATGACCAACAGCACCAGCAGTATTAAAAACAATATAACTTTCCAGGACATAACTGAATTTCTTTGCAGCTAAAATATATAAAAGACAGAAAGAGCACAAATGTTTATAATTGTCTGAAATAAAAGCAAAAAGAGAGGATAATCAAACTGATCACCCTCTCTTTTTATGTTTTTTTACCGAATTTTAATGTACAAATGAGAACAGTCGGCTCCAGCGTATTTTGTTGTAGAATGGCTGGTCTTTGTCGAGCGATAGCCAGATAAATACTGCTTTTCCTACCACATGATCTTCTGGAACAAAGCCCCAGTAGCGTGAGTCAGCCGAATTGTTGCGGTTGTCGCCCATCATCCAGTAGTAGTCCATTTTAAAGGTATAGCTGGTTGCTTCCTTGCCATTAATTAAAATCTTATCGTCTTTCACCTGAAGGTCGTTTTCTTCATACAAGTCGATAATACGTTGATATAATGGAAGATTATCGATAGTCAACTGAACAGTCTGTCCTTTTTTTGGAATTTCAAGCGGTCCGAAATTGTCGACATTCCAAGGGTATTTGTTGCTGAACGGGAAAATGTTCGGATCCCAGTTTCCGGTAGTTACCTGAGTTGCCTGCACCGATTTTACATTTTTCATGACCTTCAGTTTTCCTTCGTTTTCCAGTGTCAGCGGGAAAAGGTACTGGTTGTTCGAAATTACATGGCGATCGTCTTCAGCAATTTTTAATTGATCCAGTGTGCGTTTGTTGATGCTTGTTCCGTCGGTAGTTACAATATATTCTTTTTGCATTCCGGGGAAATGGGTTTGCTCTTTGCCATTGACGAACAGCTGGCCGTTTTTCAATTCAATATTATCTCCGGGAATTCCCACGCAACGTTTAATGTAGTTTTCGCGTTTGTCAACCGGGCGGGCTACAATATCGCCAAAAGTTTCTTTTTCCTGCCAAACGCGGGCTCGTCCGTAATTGCGAATCAGTGAGTAATAACTCTGATTCTGAACGTTTAGCGCTACAGTATCTCCTTCAGGGAAATTGAACACAACCACATCGTTGTTTTTCACTTTTCCGAAACCGGCAATGCGTTTGTACGGATTTTTAATCCACTCAACATACGATTTTGCGGTTTTCGAGAACGGCATGGTATGATGCACAAACGGGAATGAAAGTGGCGTATTCGGAAGTTTTGGTCCGTACGAAGTTTTGCTCACAAACAGGTAATCGCCAATCAGCATCGATTTTTCCATTGATGAGGTAGGAATGGTATAAGCTTCGATGAAGAACATACGGATAAAAGTAGCGGCAATTACCGCGAAAATGATGGCATCAACCCATTCAACCACTTTAGTTTGCTTGCCGTCGGGTGTATTTTTCTTTTTCCAGAAGGCCCAGTGTACTTTCTTCGAGATGTAAATGTCGAAGATTACTGCAAGCCCAATCAGCCAAAGGAAACTTTCGATCCAGATTACCCACAACAGATAAATGAAGCCAACTAGGGCGAATTTGAACCATTTATTGGTTAATATTTCTTTCATGTGTATAGTGTTATTAAATATTTAGCAAATCGTTCATTGTCAAAATTCCTTTTTTGCCGAAACTGTATTCGGCGGCCAGCACAGCTCCAAAGGCAAAACCTTTGCGGCTTTTGGCACAATGGGTTATTTCAATGTAATCAACTTCCGAGTCGTAATTGACAATGTGCGTTCCGGGCACTTGTCCTTCGCGTTCCGAGACGATACCAAGCTCTTCAGCAACATCAGTTGAATGGTTTACCCACATTTTTTTTGACGGAATATTACTGAGGATTCCTTCGGCAAGAGTAATGGCGGTTCCGCTCGGTGCATCAAGCTTTTGGGTGTGGTGAATTTCTTTCATCTCCACCTTGTATTCGCTGCGGTTGGCCATCAGTTCGGCCAGCTTTTTATTCACTGCAAAAAAGATATTTACGCCCAGACTGAAATTGGTGGTGTGAAAGAATGTGCCGTTTGCAGCTGTGCACAATTGGTGTACTTCCGGAAGTTTTTCGAGCCAGCCGGTTGTTCCGCTGACTACAGGAATACCAGCCTCGAAACAAAGCTTGTAATTGGCAATGGCCGAAGCCGGAATGGTAAATTCAATGGCTACATCAGCCTTTTTCAGATTCTCCAGGTTCAAATCCTCCGGATTGGTAATATCAATTTTCAGTATTATTTCGTGTCCGCGGTCAAGTGCGATCTTTTCGATCTCTTTCCCCATTTTCCCGTAACCGATTAATGCAATCTTCACTTGAATGAATTTAAGTTATTAATTTGATCCAGATTTTCTCCATAGGTATTGCCAAACGACAAATCATTACTGCGAAGTACTCTGCTCAAAAGTTAAATGTTCTTAATTTTTTGGTCAGCAAAGATATAAATTCGAGGCTAATATCCCGATATTTATCATGGTATTCTCGGATTCTGAAATGGAAATCCTGCGAACTTATATACATAATTCAATTCTGATCTTTTGACTGTATATTTTTTTCTCTGTACATTCGTATTTGTAATTTTACTTAATGAAAAACTGTAATGCGTTGCCCATAGGGTAAACTGATTCAGTATAAGATTGTTGTTGTCAGGAGGAAAATGCTGGATAAGATGGTAGATAATAACCGTGTGCTGAAACTTGTTGCAACCGATTTGGATGGTACATTTTTGAGGAATGACAAGTCGATTTCGAAAGAAAATATAGATACTCTTCACTCACTGGGTGAAAAAGGAATATTGCGTGTAATAGCAACCGGCCGTAATCTGAAAAAAACGATGGAAGTTGTTTCGGACGATGTACCGTTCGATTACATCGTGTTTTCGTCGGGAGCCGGGGTGTATGATCGCCGGAATGAAAAGTTGGTTTATCACCAGAACCTGAGCATTGACGCGGTTCAGCGACTTTCGGAGTTTTTAATCGCCAACGATTTAAATTTTCACCTGTTCAAGCCAGTTCCCGATAATTACATGTGCTGGTATCATCGCGGAACGGTTCCCTGTGCCGAATTCGAGAACTATTTCACTTACCTTCAGGCACATTCTGAGCCTTTACCAGAAGGAAAACCCGTTGATTCGGAGGCCTGCCAGTTTCTGGTTGTTTTTCCGAATAACCTCGAACGTTTCCTGAAATTGAAAGACGATATTGAAAGCCAGTTTCCTGAGGTAAAGGTGGTGCGGACGAGCTCTCCGCTCGAAACCGGGTATATCTGGATGGAAATTTTTCACCGGTCGGTTTCGAAAGGGAATGGTGTACGGTTTGTTTGCGATTTTCATCAGATTGAACACAAACATACGCTCGGCATAGGTAATGATTTCAATGATCTGGATTTGCTTGAGTTTACCAACTATTCATACATCGTTGCCAATGGCCCGGAAGAACTGAAACACCGGTTTCTTTTGGCGAAGTCGAACGAAGAAAGTGCGTTTGCACTTACAGTAGAGAAATATCTTTGAAAAACATAAACAATTTCAAAAAACATCATGAAATGAGAAGAATACTGACAGTAGCCTGGTTGTTGACAGCAGCGGTTTGTTTTGGGCAGCCGCAATTCAAGCTGACCGATCCGATTCCTACCGATCCGAAAGTTTCGAAAGGAGTTTTACCCAATGGAATGACCTATTATGTGCGAGCGAACAGTACGCCCAAAAACAGGGCCGATTTGTATCTGGTCGTTAAAGCTGGTTCGGTTGAAGAAGACGATAACCAGCTGGGGTTGGCCCATTTTGCCGAGCACCTTTCGTTTAACGGAACCAAAAATTTCCCGAAACACGAACTGGTAAATTATCTGGAATCGATTGGGATGGAATTTGGGCCTGAAATCAATGCCTATACGGGTTTCGACGAAACCGTTTATATGATTAAAGTTCCGCTCGACAGCGCGAAATTTATGGACAAAGGACTTCAGGTCATTTACGATTGGGCCTGTCAGGTTACCGATGCCGACGACGAAATCGAGAAGGAGCGTGGTGTAATTCATGAAGAGTGGCGCGGTGGACGTGATGCCGATGAGCGAATGATGCAAAAATGGCTTCCGGTTTTCCTGCACAACTCGAAATATGCCGAGCGCCTGCCCATTGGAAAAATGGAAATTGTCGATCATTTCAAGCCTGAATTGCTTCGTAAATTCAGGAGTGATTGGTACCGCCCCGATTTACAGGCAGTTGTGGTAGTGGGCGATTTCGATCAAAAGGTAATGGTGAAGCAGGTTACAGATCTGTTTTCGAAGATTCCGGCGGTAAAAAATCCACGGAAGAAACCGGTTTACGATATTCCTGATCACAAAGAAACACTCGTTTCGGTTGTAACCGACAAAGAAGCCCGTTATGCCATGGCTCAGGTGTTTTATAAACATCCGCTGCAAAAATCGAAAACAATTAACGACTACAGAAAAGGTATTGTCGAAGGTCTTTACAATGCCATGATCAACGACCGTTTGGCCGAGTTGACCCAAAAGGAAAATCCTCCGTTTTTGATGGCAAATTCTGGTTTTGGGGCACTTTTTGGACCTAAAAGTGTGTACAATTCTGTGGTAATTAGTCAGAATGATAAGATTGAGGAAGGAATAAAAACTGTACTTGCCGAAAACGAACGCGTACTGAAATTTGGGTTTACTCAAAGTGAGCTCGACCGTCAAAAAGCAGCCATGATGACTTCGATTGAAAATGCATACAACGAAAGGGAAAAGCAAAAATCAAACGCCTATGCCGAAGAGTATAAACGGAATTTTCTGACCACCGAAGAGCCATTCCCGGGAATCGAAAACGAGTTCAAATATTACCAGGCGTTCATTCCTGAAATTAAATTGGAGGAGGTGAATGCACTGGCGTCGAAATGGATCACCAAGGAAAACCGGGTTGTGATTTTGACCGCTCCTGAGAAAGAAGGCGTAAAAATTCCTAATGAAGACGATTTGCGCCGTTACCTGGACGAAGTTGAAAAAATGCCAATAGAACCTTATGCCGATAAAGTTACTGATAAGCCCCTGATTCCAGCAGAGCCAAAGGCAGGTTCGATTACTTCGGTTAAGAAAATCGATTTGGTTGATGCCGAAGAATGGACTTTATCGAATGGGGCGAAAGTGATTGTGAAATCGACTGATTTTAAAGACGACGAGATTTTATTTTCAGCTTACAGTTTGGGCGGAAGTTCGCTCTACGGGCAAAAGGATGATGTCTCAGCCGATATTGCCCCGTCGGTACTTGCTTTGAGTGGATTGGGCGATTTCGATAAAATTTCGCTCGATAAGCTGATGGCAGGAAAAGCTGTTGGCATTAGTCCGTATATCAGCGAGCTGCGCGAAGGATTCAATGGTGGCTCATCGGTGAGAGACGCTGAAACTTTGTTCCAGTTGATTTATATGCAATTTATGGGTCAGCGCACCGATCAGTCGGCTTACAATTCGTTTATGACCCGCAATGCAGGCGCGCTCGAAAATAAAAAAATGTCGCCCGAAGCCGCTTTCCGCGATACTTTACAGGTGGTGTCGGCCAATTACAATCCACGGCGTCGCCCAATGACGGCCGACCTTTTGAAGGAGGCCGACCTTTCGCGAATCACTGAAATCAATCATGAGCGTTTCAGCGATGCCAGCGATTTTAAATTTTTCTTTGTCGGTAAAATTGACAAGGAAGCTTTGAAAAAACTTGCAGAGAAATATCTGGCGTCAATTCCTTCATCGTATAAAAACGAAAGCTGGAAAAATCTGGGCGTAAAAGAACCTTCAGGAGTTGTTGAGAAAACTGTTTTCCGGGGACAAGACGTTAAAGGTATTCAATATTTGGTTTTTCATGGTGATTACGACTACAATCGCCGCAATAACCTGCTGATTAATGCTGTAAGCATGATATTGACAACCCGGTTGCTCGAAGTTATTCGCGAAGACAAAAGCAGTGTTTATTCGATTGATGCCAGTCCTTCGATTGAACGTTTTCCTGATCCGAAATACAGCATTGCTATTTATTATGGGGCCGATCCGACAAAGCTGGCTGAACTGAAAGAGGCTGTGTTTGCTCAGATAAAAGATATATCTACCAACGGACCGAGTGCTACCGATTTGCAAAAGGCTAAGGAAAAATTGCTGCGCGAGCGCGAAACCAATCTGCGTGAAAATAAATACTGGTTAAGCATTTTGAGCAGCACCTGGATTAACAGCAATGGAGATTTCAGTGGATTCAATGATTATGAAAACATTGTAAATGCATTTACAACTGATGATATAAAAGCTGCTGCCGCTAAATGGTTCGACTTTAAAAACTATTTTGGTGTGGCCTTGAAACCGGAAGCTGCAAAATAAGAAGATACAAAAGTTTTGATGAAGGCCGTTTCTGTATGGGAACGGCCTTCATTTTTTACGCAGCAATTCTTCTGCTGCGAGCAATTGCTCAGGTTTTCCCAAATCCATCCATAAATCCGACTTGTCAACATATGCTTTTATCAAATGCTCTTTGGCAAGTCGCAGATAAAGGTCCATAATGGTGAATTTACCTTCTTCGGTAATCAGGTCCAGGATTTCGGGCTGAATAATGTGTATTCCGCTGAAAGCAAACGGTTCGGCTTCCTCAAATTCCTTTTCGTGACTTATAATGGTGTCGCCATTACTGAAATTTTTCCATCCGGCCAGTTGCAGGTTCTTGTCGAACATCAGGTAACGACTGGTTTCGCGCGAACGAACAACTAGCGTGGCCAGTGCTTTCTGTGCCTGGTGATATTTTAGCACCGCATTCAGGTCGAGATTACTGATGACATCCACATTGTATATCACGATGGGTTCGCTGCCTTTCAGAAAAGTTCCGGCTTTTTTTAGTCCGCCGCCAGTGTCCAGTAGCTGATCGCGTTCGTCTGAAACATGAATGCTTATCCCGAAAGAATTGTGCTCGTTGATAAAAGAGATAACCTGGTCGGCAAAATGAAAAACATTGATGGTAATATCTGTAATTCCGAACGATTTCAGGTATTCAATGGCATGTTGAATCAGTGGTTTTCCGGCTAATGTAACCAATGCTTTCGGTTTATCCTGCGTGTAACTTTTCAGGCGGGTTCCCATTCCGGCGGCAAAGAGGAGTGCTTTCACAGCTTCGTTTTTAGAATTTTTTCAAAAATAAGCATATTGAATTGCCAAACAGGATTTAGCTGTGTTTTTTTGACGAAACAGAGCCGTTGTGTTTAAACCATTTGGCTGAATTTTAGTCAATAAAACCAGAGACTAAAAATAAATGCATGTAACGAACCGTTTGATGTTTGGTACTATACCAACGTTACCAGTAAGTTGCATGTAATTAATTAAAACTTAAAAATATTGGAATGAAAAAATTAGGTCTTTTATTAATTGTCCTGTTTTTGGTAGCAGGGGCAACTTACGCCCAGGAAAGAGGTGGAGGCGCACGTCCGTCGAAAACAATGCCTCAGGGAGGCCCGGGTGCCAGAGGTAATCGTCCTCAGATGAACCCTGAAGAAATGGTGAAAAGGCAAACGCAACGCCTGGTTGAAGAATTGAAGCTCAATAAGGATCAGGAAACAAAAGTGCAGGCGATTAATAAAAAGTATATGGGAAAACAGTCGTTTGACTTTGCTAAAATGCGCGATGCCAGCGACGAAGAACGCCAAAAAATGCGTGATGAAATGATGAAAGTTCAGGCTGAGAGAAACAAAGAAATCAGAGCTGTCTTAACTCCGGATCAGGCTAAAACTTTTGATGAAAATCAGAAAAAACGTGAAGAAATGAGAAAGAATGGACAAGGCCGGATGGGAGGATTCGGTGGAGGTCCGCAATAATAGTTTTGTTGGTTAAAAGAGAAAGGGGCGAAAGCCCCTTTTTTATTTCAGATCGTTACGTAACGCTAACATTTTTATAGCTGTAACAGCAGCCTCATCGCCTTTATTTCCCAGTCTGCCTCCGGCACGGTCGAGCGCCTGTTGCTGATTGTCGGTGGTAAGTACACCAAAAATAAACGGCTTATTGTATTTCACATTCAGGCTGGTAATGCCCTGTGTAACACCTTGACAAATAAAGTCAAAATGACGGGTCTCTCCTTGAATAACGCAACCCAACACTATGATTGCATCAGCGTCGGTGTATTCGGCCAGATATTGCGCGCCAAGTGTAAGTTCAAAGGTTCCGGGAACATGTTTTACCACGATGTTCTCGTCGCTGGCGCCATGCCTTTTTAAGGTATCAACAGCACCCTGAGCAAGGGCTCCTGTAATTTCATAATTCCATTCGGCAACTACAATTCCGAATTTCATAGCCGCTGCTGAAGGAACAGATGTTAAGTCGTATTCTGATAAATTTTTGGTAGCCATGTTTTTAAAATTTTGTCAAAAATAAAAATCCCCTGCAATGAGGGGATTTTATTTATTGAAATGATTGATTTTATTAGCTGTTCATTTTGGCTTTAACGCGGGCAATGTACTTATCAATACTTCTTCCTTCTGTACTTTCAGGGAATTTTTGTTTGATAGTTTCGTAAATTTTTAAAGCCTCATCCTGTTTGTTTGAGCTTTCGAGCAATTCGCCTGCTTTCAACATATAAATCGGAGCAGTCAGCTCGTTTTCATTCATCTTGTAAGCCTGTGTATATAAATCGAGGGCTGCATCGCTTTTGCCAAGCTCGAGTTGAGCATCACCCTGAGCACCAACAGAAATAGGTCCTAACAATAAATCGTCGGTATCGAATTTTTTCAGGTAGGTGATAGCATCGTCGTATTTACCCATGTGCAAATAAGAAATTCCGGCATAGTAATTTGATAGGTTACCGGCTTTGGTCGAACCAAAATCGTCGATAATATCCAGGAATCCCGGATTACTGCCATCACCGTTAAGAGCCAGGTTGAACGAGTCTTTTTCAAAGTAATTCTGAGCCACGTACATTTGCTCCTGAGCTTGTTTTTGACGTGGTTCCAGATAAAACTTGTTCAATCCAAAATAACCTACAGCAACAACAACGATTGCACCGATTACTATTCCAATTAATTTTTGGTTAGTTTCAAGAAACTGCTCGGTTCTTGTTAATGCACTTTCAATTTCAGTAAGGTTATCTACCTGTGTGCTTTTTTTATCTTTAGTCATATTGTGTAAAGTGTTTCAAAAATCGAGAGGCAAAAATATATTATTTTCAAAAATAAACGGCAGATTTTGAAGATAAAAATGAATATTAATCAACACATTGATGTTATTATCCCGAATTGCAAATTTTTATCGGGATTCACTGCCGGAAATTTGTAGTTTTGCCTTACAAAACTGGCTTTGCAATGTACATTCAGGAATTATCGGTTGTTAACTTCAAGAATATCGAACATGCTGAATTTAAGTTTTCTGAGGGCTTAAATTGCTTTATTGGTAACAATGGCGCAGGAAAAACAAACCTGGTGGACGCCATTTATTACCTTTCTTTTTGCAAAAGTTTCCTGAATCCGGTTGATGGTCAGAATATCCGCTTCGATCAGGAGTTTTTCATGATACAGGGCAAATATTCACGGCTCGAGTCAGATGAAACCATTTATTGCGGGTTAAAGCGTAACCAGAAAAAAATTGTAAAGCGTAACCAGAAAGAATATAAAAAGCTGTCGGAGCATATCGGCCTTATTCCGCTGATTGTAGTGACACCCTCGGATACCAACCTGATTACCGGCGGAAGCGAAGAACGCCGTCGCTTTATTGATTCGGTGATTTCGCAATACGATGCTGTTTACCTCGAGGCGCTGATTCGCTACAACCGGGCATTGCAGCAACGAAATAATTTGCTGAAGCAATTTGCTGTCAACAATGCATTTAGTTTTGAAACTATTGAAATATGGGACGATCAGCTGGTGAAATATGGTCGGCAGATTCATGCCGTGCGGAAAACGTTCATCGAGAACCTTCAGCCGATCTTCCAAAAGTATTACCAGTTGATTTCCGGAGGAAAAGAAATTGTAGGATTAAAACATCAATCTGATTTAAACGATCAGGATTTTGACCAGATTTTGAAAGATTCGGTTGGAAAAGACCGTATGTTGCAATACACCACTACTGGAATACATAAAGACGATTTTGAATTTGAGCTGGCTGGGTATCCGATTCGGAAATTCGGTTCTCAGGGGCAGCGAAAAACCTACCTGGTGTCGCTTAAACTGGCGCAGTTCGACTTTATGAAGCAGATTTCGGGCTTAACGCCTATTTTGTTGCTTGATGATATTTTTGATAAGCTGGATAAAGATCGGGTGGAACAGATTGTAAAACTGGTTGCCGACGATCATTTTGGGCAGATTTTTATCACCGATACCAATCGCGAGCATTTAGATCAGATGATTGTTGGACTCGAAACAGAGTCCCGGATTTTTACCATCAGTGGTGGTAATGTAATTTAATTATTCATGAGAAAAAGTAATACCGAAAGCCTTAGCAACATATTGAAAAACTACGTTCGCGAAAATAACCTCGAACGGAAAATGAGTGAACTCGACCTCATTAAATCATGGGAAACCGTAATGGGAAAAACTGTTACTCGTTACACACGGAATATTTACATCCAGAACAATACTTTGTTTGTGGAAACAACTTCGCCTGTTGTGCGCAACGAATTGCTGATGATGAAAGAAGAAATCAGGGAACGGCTGAACGAAGTAGTGGGCGAAGAAATCGTTAAAACGATAGTTTTCAGATAAGAATCTCGTAGAGACGCCATGCGTGGCGTCTCTTTTCTTATAAAATATATCTACGATCCTGAAAGATTAAACACGACCCTGGCCCGCACCATTAATCCAGCCTGAGAGGGAAGTTCACGTATGGCTTCCGGATTGTAAACCTGGTTTCTGGTTGCATAAAAAACAGGTCCCCCCGATAGCGAAAATGAAAGTCTCGATTTTTGTGGCGCCAGATTCAGCGAAGGTCCGATTAACAGTTTTGCGCCACCTTCGGCTTCTTCTTCATCCCAAAAACCTTCCAGGTCTTCACCAATGGCTTCAACTCCGCCGTAGAAATTCTTTGCAAGACAATAATGAGCACCCAGACTGGTTATCACGTCGATTTGGTCACGGTTCGAGGCGAGCGCTTTTTCGAATAAAAGGTTACCGGTTGTTTTCCATTTCGACGAATTGTACGACACCGTAACCCTGCTCAGCAATGATTTAACATCGCTGTAGTCTCTTCTTACACCAAGACCAGCGCCAATCCGAAGCCCTTTGTTTTTATTGCCGCCAAAGAAATTGCGAATAATCTCAGCTTGCTGTGCGCTTGCAACTTTATCGCCCTGTGAAAATCCAAAAGCCGTATAAGCATATAATGTAAGTTTTTTGCCAATATATCCCTTTACAGCCAGTTGCTGGTTTACGCCATCGTACCCGAATGGGCCGGCAACCCGTTCTCCGTAACTGCCTGAATAATCCAGGCTCCATTTTAATTGTTCAGGAGTTAATGTACTGACTGAAAATAAGAAAGGCTCTGGTGTCCGCTCTATGGATAGATTTGTATTGAATTCAGAATTTTGAGCCACCAGATGGCTGGAACTAACAATAAAGCTGCATAGGAACAGCACAAGTAGTTTAGTTTTCATGGTTATAAGTTTTTTGAAAAAACGACACAAACATAACTGCAATTATCGAGTTTTGCCTTGTTTGTGCCTATTTTGTCGTAGGTTCAGTATTGCTTTTAATGTCTTTCAGTCTTCGAAAAGAAAAAATCACTTTCAATAATGGCATTTTCGTCACTGTCGGAACCATGAACCGCGTTATGCGACATCGATTCGGCATATAATTTACGGATAGTTCCTTCTTCGGCCTTGGCTGGGTCGGTAGCGCCAATAAGTTTTCTGAAATCAGCAACGGCATTTTCTTTTTCAAGAATTGCGGCAACAATTGGTCCCGAACTCATAAAAGATGTTAATTCTTCATAAAAATATTTGCCTGCATGAACGCTGTAAAAATCCATTGCCTGTTGCTTGGTTAAGTGCGTGAATTTCATGGCCTTTATCCTGAATCCAGCCTCGTTAATCATCTTTAAAATTGCCCCTATATAGTTGTTTTTAACCGCAATAGGTTTTATCATGGTAAATGTTTGATTTCCTGACATATGTGTTGATTTTTTCGTTTGGTTCTCCGGAACACAAGTTAACAAAAATTAGTTTTGCCGTCTCATCTCCATCGCCTTTATTTTTATATTTGTATCTTATTTTAAAATGGTATAGTTGGAAAGAATTGATATAGAGTTGATTAGAAATTTTGAATTGTTGGTGACCAATAGTTCAAAATCAATTGTAGTAATTCCTCATACGAATCCTGACGGTGATGCTATGGGTTCTGTTTTGGGATTGTGGAGAGTGCTGAAAAATGCAGGATATAAAGTGAAAGTTGTTAGTCCGACCAAATATCCGGAGTTTTATCACTGGATGGACGGGCATGATGAAGTGATTATTTTCAGTCATCATCCCAAACAGTCGGCCCGGGCTTTTGACGAGTCGGATTTGATTATCTGCATGGACTTCAATCAACTTTCAAGGCTTGGCGAAATGCGTCCGTTGGTCGAGAATTATCAGGGGAAAAAGGTGTTAATCGACCATCATCCTTACCCGGGAGATTTTGCCGACCTGATTATTTCCGATATAACTTTCAGCTCAACGGCGGAATTAATTTTCTCAGTGTTGCAATCCACCGGCTTGGCTCAATACATCGACCGCAATGCTGCCACCTCGTTTTTCACTGGAATTATGACCGATACCGGTTCATTCGATTTTAATGTTTCAAATCCGAATACGTTCGAGGTTGTGGCCCAACTAACCCGCATGGGGATTGATCAGCTTGATATTCATTCAAAAGTTTACGACAATTATTCGGCTGACCGAATGCGGTTAATGGGTTTTTGTCTGAGCAACCGCATGACCGTTTATCCTGAATATCATGCTGCTTGTATGTATATAACCCTGGAAGATCAGAAAGCCTTCAATTTTAAAACAGGTGATAATGAGGGTTTTGTTAATATGCCGCTTTCAATAAAAGGTGTTGTCTTCAGTGTACTTTTTACTGAAAAAGAAAAATACGTTAAAGTTTCATTCCGGTCGAAAGGCGAATTTGCTGTAAATGAGGTGTCAGAAAAATATTTTAATGGAGGAGGCCATCGCAACGCAGCCGGAGGAGAGTTTTATGCATCTTTACCAGAAGCGTTGGCTCAGTTTGAAAAGTTGTTGCCCGAATTTGAAGACCGAATTAAAAAATCAATAAAATAACCGACCATGAAAAGTTTGAATCTCAATTTAAAAATCTTTGTTTTCTTTTTATTTCTGGCAGGCATTGTTTCGTCGTGTATGGACAGTAATGATGACTCTGTTTCAACCAATACTGCTGAAACAGAAGCTGCCCTTATTGGTAAATGGAGAGCACAAATGAAAAGCAAAAACATTGCATACGATTCCACTGCAACCAAAATTTATTACGTTATCGATAAAACCAAAGTAGGCTCTGGCGCAAATGTTGCTCCTGGAAATACAGTAACTGTTAAATATACAGGGACTTATATGGATGGTACAATTTTCGATACTTCAGAAAGTTTTACGTATGTTCAGAAAGCTTCCACTTCGCGCATGATTGCCGGTTGGGAAGAAGCCATCGAATTGCTGAATAAAGGTTCGAAAGCTACTTTCTTAATACCATCGGCACTGGCTTATGGCCCATATGGATATTATACTATTCCGCCATATTCTCCGTTATTTTTTGTTATCGAGGTGGTTGATATTAAATAGATGCTGATTTTAATTTGTACTTTCGCAAAAAAATAATTCATGGAAATGAGCATAGCGGTGGGAAACACTAATCTATGCGAATGACATGGGGCAATTAAAAACAATAAATAGACACATGAAACAATATTTGTACATACTCGGATTTATCGTTCTGTTTTCCGGATTTTATACTTCGTGCAAAGAAAATACTCTGGATGCATTGCGTGAGGACGAGGTAATCGCATTGAATAAGTATATTGCCGACAAGAAACTGGAAAGTTACAAGGATGAATCGGGTATTTATTTTAAAGATAGTATAGTTGGAACTGATACTACCAAGGTTCGTTCAGGATTCAAGCTTAAACTTTATTTTAAAATTTCTTTGCTCGACGGATCGACTGTATTTACTACTGAAGATAAATACGGGCACAATTACGAAGAGTACACTTTTTATGTTGATGCCAACGATGCTACGATCAACCAATCGTATGTTCAGCAAATTGCCGGCTTGCATATGGGTTTGAAAAAAATGCACATTGGAGGCAGTGCCTTTATGGTTATTCCGTCGGAATTTGCATTTAAAGCGGTTGATAATTCAAGCATTGGCATTCCGAGGTTCTCAACTTTACTTGCGAGGGTTTATGTCAAGAGCGGACTTTCGCCGGAGGCCCAAAAGGAACAGTAGGTAAAACGAAACATTAAATATTCCCGCGGAACTTCAGGTTTCCCGCGGGATTTTTTTTTCGTATATGAGCAAAACCGAATTATTAAAGAAATTATTGCCGGGGTTTATTCCCTTATTCGTATTTATAGCAATCGACGAGATTTGGGGAACCCGTGCGGGATTGATTGCTGCATTGGTAATTGGTGTTGCCGAAATGGGCTGGATTTGGTTTCAGGAAAGGCGATTCGACAAATTTGTGCTGTTCGACACCGGTTTACTTTTCGTACTTGGTTCGGTTTCGCTTATTCTCGATAACGATATTTTTTTCAAACTGAAACCCGGCCTTGTTGAGTTGATTTTATGCGCAGTTCTGGCTGTTTCATCATTCTCTAAACTGAATATTATTGGGATGATGACCCAGCGATACATGAAAGATATGGAACTCGACAGGCAACAAATGGCCCAATTCAGGAAAACCATGCAGCTGATGTTTTTTGTTTTTCTGGCTCATACCTTGCTTGTATTTTATTCTGCTTTTTACATGTCGGATGCCGCATGGGCGTTCATTAGCGGCGGGTTATTTTATATTTTGTTTGGGGTGGTTTTTATTTTCGAATTCGTTAAGCAAAAACTTAGCAGAAATAAGTTAGTGGCGATTCCTGAAGATGAAGAATGGTTACCCTTGGTTTCTGAAAAGGGTGAAATTATTGGGAAAGCACCGCGCTCACTGTGTCATCGGGGCGAAAAATTGCTGCATCCGGTTGTTCATTTACATGTGCTGAACAATCAAAAGCACATTTACCTTCAGAAGCGACCTTTGACAAAACTGGTTCAACCCGGGAAATGGGATACCGCTGTGGGTGGACATATTTCGTTTGGCGAAACGCTTGAAACTGCCTTAAAACGTGAAGCCTGGGAAGAAATCGGACTTCAGAATTTTTCGGCCCGGTTGGTGAAAACTTACCGCTGGGACAGTGAAATTGAATCGGAACTGGTGTATGTTTTTGTTAGTCATGATTATAAATCCATCCATTTACATTCTGATGAAGTTGAGGAAGGCAAGTTCTGGACACCAAAACAGATTGATTCAAATCTTGGAAAGAGTGTTTTTACTCCGAATTTTGAACACGAATACCAATTGCTGAAGAAGGAGATTTTTGCCTGATTACCTGATCATGTCCTTAAAATGAGGATCGATGGTGTATTGTTTAACCACGCACTGCGCGAATCCACCAGCTTTTTCCAACCTTCTGCTGAAATGACCATCAATTGAAAATTCTGTATAAACTGTTCGTCGATAACCGTTTCATTGTTCCATGTGATGTGATTGGGAGCCTCCTGCTCGATAGCCCTGATTGATTCACGAATTTCAGTATTTCTTCTGATTAAATCGGTTGAGTCGGTTATGGTTACTTGCGCATCCGAATTGTTAATGAATCGCTTAATGTATTTTATCATAGAAAGATCATTCTCGCCGAAAAACAAGGCGATAATTTGATTGAAACTGCCTGTGTTTTTATCGACAAAAATGCCTACAGGAACCTTGGTGTTTGATAAAATTGACTGTGTGCGGTCGTCGAATGGCGAGTTCCCGAAAAGTTTCTCTTTTCCTGCTACTTTTTGCATTAACCGGTCGGGATTTACAATTCGGGTGGTGTAACCCAGAATTCGACCCAAAAGACTGCCTTCAAAAATCGACTGGCCGATACCGATTAAGAGCAGGTCGAAATCGCCCTGGTTGGTTATTTCGGTAATATCGCTGTCGATGTTGTCCGAAGCCTTGAACAATGTGGTAATTTTTTGATTAATTAGTTCCGATTCGTGAATTACCGGCGCAAAACTTTCATTTTCGTATTCATCTAAGTTGTAATGATGCAGTAAATTATTCGGGCAGAGATGCAGGGCTGTGACAGTTGTATTCTCCTTTTGGTTTTTCACCAATCCGTTTGCCAGGCGCAACAGCGAAGTTCCCATTTCAGGATTGCCAAACGATAAAATGATCCTGAATTTTCGTAGTTGATTAATTTCTTCAGAAATAGTACTTGTGGCTTTCCTGAATAGTTTTTCAATCAGATCGAGGGCTGGCCCGGTCATAAAAGTGGTGACCAGCGCCATAATCACCATCATCGAAAATACTTCAGGAGATAGAATGCCCAAATCGTAACCAATATTCAAAACAACCAGTTCCATCAAACCTCGAGTATTCATCAGAGCTCCGATCGTTAGGCTGTCGCGCCAGTTTTGTCCCATTATCCTGGATGCAATTGCACTGCCTACAAATTTGCCGACAATAGCGACTAAAATGATTAATCCGGTTACCTGCCAGAGATAACTGTCGTTAATAAGTCCGATTTGAGTGCGCAAACCAGTAAATACGAAGAATAGAGGGAGCAACAGCACAAGAGCCACATCTTCTATTTTCTGAATGAAAATATTCCTGAATTTGGTGTTTTCAGGCATAATTGTTCCGGCGAGGAAAGCTCCGAAAAGTGCGTGTATTCCGATGATCTCAGTGGTGTACGACGAAATCATGAGCGTTAGCAGAAAGATGGCCACAACCGGTTTGCTCAGGTTTTCGCGCGAGGCATGTAAATCGCCAACACGTTTCAAAAATGGCCTGACTATTTTAATCATGAAAATCACGTACGAAACAGCCAGAAAGATGGTGTAAACCGAACTGAGGAAGGTACCAGCTTTGGCAATGGCAATTATTGCCGCCAGCATACACCAGGCTGAAATATCGTCGACAGCTGCGCAGGTGATGACCAGTGCTCCCAGCCGTGTTCGGTGAATTCCGCGCTCCTGAACAATGCGCGCCAGCACCGGAAAAGCTGTAATGCTCATGGCCATCCCGAGAAATAAGCCAAAAGAGAGGAACGGCACTCCGTCGGGTGCAAAATGTCCGTAGATGAAATAAGCAAGTCCAATTCCCAATGTAAACGGGATAAGAATGCCGGCATTGCTAACCACTACGGCATCTTTTACTTTGTTTTGAAGAACTTTCAGATCGAGTTCCATTCCAACCATAAACATAAACAGGATTAATCCCACCTGGCTTAATAGACTGAGATTGTCCAACGATTTCTCAGGGAAAAGTGCCATCGAGAACTCCGGGAAAAGCATACCAAGCAGCGATGGCCCCAAAGCAATCCCGGCAATGATTTCGCCAATGACCGTTGGCTGGTGAATTTTTCCGAACAGAAATCCGAAAATGCGCGATACAATTATGATGGTCACAATCTGTGCAAGAATAAGTGCTACCGGATGAGCCAGATTCGTGGATAAGGATTGCAGAAATTGGGTGAAGTATGAACTCTGTAGTTGTGGCTCAATTACATTTCTTCCGGTTTCCAGCGTTTTTCCGGCATGTATAATCAGATACATCAGCAACAGAAAAACACTTAATATCCCGATATAAACCAATATATTCTTAAAACTCCTCATGCCGGTTTTGTTAGTATTTGCCCGACAAATATGGGGTAAAATGTTTATCTGAGATTGAATGTTTCCGCAGCAGCAGGAAGTAATGTAACAAGCAGGATAAATTTTGTAACAACTACCTGTTTATTTTCCGGAGGAAATCATTTCGATAGGCTTCGCCAAGCGCAAGCACCAAAGGTTTTTCGGGCTGGAGGTAAATATTGGTGGTTATCTGTTCCGTCGAAAAATGGCTAACCTGATGAAGTGCAAGTATTTCTTTTTTGTTGATCCGGCAAAAGTCAGCCTGAGGTAAAAGGGAGCTGAGTTTTTCGAAAGAAATATTTTTCAGGGTCAGGCTTGTTCCATTTTCAAGAAAGGCAATTTTATCGCGACTGTCGATTTCAGAAGTTTTAATATACAACAGTTGATCGGGATGCAGCAAAGTATTGCCTTTGTCGGTGTTTATACGGATGAATTTCTCAGGTTTATCGAGAACCCTGATCCGTTGCATGGCCTTATTTACTGCTTGTTTGAGGCGTTCGGATCTTACCGGTTTAATAACGTAGTCTATTGCGTCTAAATCAAAAGCATCGGTAGCATAATCTTTATAGGCCGTGGTAAAAATAACCGGTTTGCCACTAAGCAAACGCGCCACCTCAATACCATTGATTCCGGGCATCTCTATGTCGAGAATGCACAAATCAAATTCCAGTTCCGGAATTTCTTTCAGAAAGAGCTCCGGATCATTAAAGGCCCTGACGACTTCCAGCTCAGGTAGTTGTTCGCAAAGTAGTTTTAAGTACGAAAGCCCTGGCAGTTCGTCATCCAGAAGCAAGCATTTTAGCTTTGTATCCAAGCAAATCAATTTTTAAGTGAACGATATAAACGTTGTCTTCAATAAACCGGTCGAATTTAAAATAATCGTTATAGATGATTTTCAGCCGTTGCTCGAGCGATTCGATACCAAAACCGCCTTTGCCCTTTTTTATGGGCGTTTTGTCCGAGACTTTGTTGGCAACAGTCAGCCCAAAAGTATCGTTGTTAAATTCGAAAGTGACCGAGATAAAAGAATCCTGACTACGCAAATCAGCATGTTTAAAAGCGTTCTCGATTAAGTCGGTTGAAATAAAGGGAGCAAGCAGATGCTGATGATACAGCGGCTCGTTTTCGTTTATCTTCAGTTTCACCTTGAGCTCAAAAAGCGGACTCAACTTGATTTTGTTGATTTCAATCAGATTGAGGGCAAATTCAACTTCCTGCTTGGGTGTAACAAATTTCTTCCTGCTTTCATAAAGAATATAATCGAGCACATTGGCAAGCTTATCCAACGCAAAATAAGTTTGATAGGCGTGCGACTGTACCGAGTTGAGTATGTTCTTGAAGAGATGTGGATTAAGCCGCGAATCCAGGTTCTCGAGTTCAATCTGGTTGTATTTGCCTTCCAGTTCAGCGAATTTCAGTTCGAGCAGCCTTTTTTTTGCGGCCAGTTTATTGAGTCGGATGGCCAATAAAACAATTACCGCAAGGCATACAATAAGCGCGCAAATGCTTATCAATGCAAGTCCGGACGTGAACACTGGTTGAGGTTCCATAGTCGATCTGTTTTTAACAAAGTTATAGTTTTTTGTTGCTTAAAAACGAATCCATGGTACCACAAAAATTGTTTGTATTAAAGTGTTTTATGAGTTCCGTCGCAAAAGGGCGGAGTTTTGGTGTGTTTACACTGGCAAAGAAAGGCTTCCTGTTTTTCTTCGATTTTGAACATTACAGGTGTAAATTCGCTTCCGCGATGTGAGCCGTTGCAAAATGGTTGATTGGAGCTTTTTCCGCAGGCACACCAAAAGTATTGCCCCGGTTCGAGAGTGACCTGAGCCGGCATTTTTGCAGCAATCTGAGGTTTTTCCATGATTGAAGATTTATAGCTTTAAATTTATAATTTTGATTTGCTGTATTATAAACAGCGAAGAGTACATTATAGTTATAAAATAAAAAAATGAAACGAGCCCCGAGTATTCGGTACGAGTTCCATACGACACCTAAAGAACAAATTATTCACGTATGAAGAAGTTTATAATCAGTTTATTGTGCCTGACATTACTGTGGTTTCAGGCTGAAGCCAAAAAGCATATTTTGTATGTGGGCACTTACACCAAGGGAATGACCGACGGAATTTTTGTTTATTCCTTCAACGATCAGAACGGTCGGCTCAACAATCTGAAAACGCCTGCTATAAGCAACAATCCCTCGTTTTTGACCATTTCGCCCAACAAAAAGTTTCTTTATGCTGTTGGCGAGCTCGATAACCTCGATTCGAACCAAAGCGGTGGGCTTTCGGCTTTTCGAATTGAATCGGATGGAAAGTTAAGCCTGATAAACCATGTGCTTACACACGGTGCTAATCCTTGCCATGTCGGCCTTTCTCCTGATGGTAAAAAACTGGTTGCTTCAAATTATACCGGAGGAAATTTGTCGTTTTTCAACATTTTGCCTGATGGCAGTCTTTCGGATATGGTTCAGCGGATTCAGCACGAAGGAAGCGGCCCGGTTCCTGACAGACAGGCCAGCTCGCATGCTCATTCGGCTCGTTTCGACTCGACCGGAAAGCTGTTGTATGCTGCCGATTTGGGTATTGATGAACTGAAAATTTACGATGTCACTTCAGGCGAAAAAATGGTGGTTCCACATGCACAGCCTTTCGTTAAAATGGCTCCGGGTGCGGGGCCGCGTCATTTCGATTTCTCGGCTGATGGTCGTTTTATCTACGTGATCAACGAAATAAATTCTACGATTACCGTTTTGATGAAATATGGTGCCGAATGGAAGCAGGTTCAAACCGTTAAAACATTGCCTAAAGATTTCACCGGCGAAAATTCGTGTGCCGATATTCACATTTCGGCTGACGGACGCTTTGTATACGGATCGAACCGTGGGCATAACAGCATTGCCGTATTCCGGAGAGAACCCAATAGTGGTAAACTCGATATGCTGGAAATCGTTTCGGTTGAAGGAAACTGGCCGCGCAATTTTACCCTTGATCCAAGTGGTAAGTTTTTGCTGGTGGCCAACCAGAAAAGCAACGATATCACTGTTTTTAAAATCGACCAGCAATCGGGAAAACTTACTTATACCGGATTTAAAGTGCCAAACGAATCACCGGTTTGTCTGCAATTCCTGAAATAAAATTTATCATTTTATATGAAAAATCCGGAGGAACTGAAAATAATCAGTACTCCGGATTTTTACTTTTCGTGAAACAAACTTTAACCATCAATCAAATAAGTCAGTCAGCCAGTTTTTGGGGCGTTGTTGTTTGTAGTGGTCGTTGTCGTAATGAGGTTTCCGGTACGACTGGTCGTTCCCGAAATACGGATTCTGGACTTCGGAAGCCGAACGCTCAATAATCTTGTCGAGTTCTCCACGGTCGAGCCAAATGCCGCGGCATTTTGGACAATAGTCAATTTCTATCCCCTGTTTCTCGGAGATAGCCAGGGTAACGTTGCAAATCGGACAATTCATAATCAGGATGTTTTAAGTGATTTTAATTGATTTTCTTTTTGTGGGAAAACGAGTGATAGCACTACCGAAATAATGAGGATTCCCATAATGGTGAGCAGTGAAATGGTGATTGGAACTTTAAAAAAGTCGACAATCGTCATTTTTACGCCAACAAACACCAGGATGGCCGATAATCCATATTTCAGCAAATGGAAATATTTGGTTATTCCGGCCAGTGCAAAGTACAGTGCCCGTAAGCCCAGAATAGCAAACACGTTCGATGTGAAAATGATAAACGAGTCTTTTGAAATGGCCAAAATAGCCGGAATTGAATCTACTGCAAAAATGAGATCGGTAAACTCAACAATCAGCAATACCACAAAAAGCGGTGTTGCCACTGTTTTTGCGTTGATTCGGACGAAAAATTTGCCTCCGTGCATTTGGTTGGTAACCGGGAAAAACTTTTTGAACAGTCTCACCAGCGGATTCTTGTCGGGAGCTACTTCATCGTCTTTGTGAAACAGCATCTTTATCCCTGTAAATATCAGGAATACCCCGAAAATATAGATGATCCAGTGAAATTTGCTGATTAAAGCCACTCCGGCAAAAATGAAGATGGCCCGCATGATCAGCGCTCCAATTATTCCCCAAAAGAGAACTTTGTGCTGGTATTTGGACTCGACATTGAAAAATGAAAACAGCATGATGAAGACAAACAGATTGTCGACACTCAGCGATTTTTCTATGAGGTAACCGGTTAAAAACTCGAGCGCTTTTTCTTTTCCCATGTAAACGTATATCCCATAGTTAAAAATCAGGGCCAGCGAAATCCAGACCACGCTCCAGATCAGGGCCTCCTTTATTTTAACTTCGTGCGACTTCCGGTGAAAAACCCCAAGGTCGAGAGCAAGTAAAAGCATTACAAAAGCAATAAATCCTATCCATATAGTGGTGTCAATAACCATAACTGTATTTTTAAAAAGCGTATTTAATTAGTACAAAACCGCCAATAAGCACAGCAGTAAAACCCATTACGAGCTTGTTGAAATATTTCTCGATAAACTGTTTGATGCCCGGACCAAATTTCCAGATCATCCAGGCAATCAGGAAAAAACGGGCTCCGCGGCTGATGACTGATGCAATGAAAAACATGACCAGATTGATATCGAAAACACCGGCCGTAACCGTGAAAACTTTGTACGGAATGGGAGTGAACCCTGCCGTGAAAATGATCCAGAAGTCCCATTGATTAAACAGGGAGCGGATATTCTCGAACAGCGCCACTGTAAAACCGGGGATGTTGGCGAAAAAGAAGTTGGCAAAGGCAGTATATTCTCCGGAAGGAGAAGTCCACATGTAATGGCCAAGTCCGTAGCCAACGAATGCTCCCAATACCGAACCAACCGTGCAAAACATGGCGAAGCGGAATGATTTGGTCTGGCTTCCCAGCGCCAATGCGATGAGCAAAACATCGGGTGGAATCGGGAAAAATACCGATTCGATGAAGGCCAGTACAAATAGTGCGATGGCTCCGTGAGGTGTTTCAGCCCAGCGCAACACCCAGTCGTACATACTTCGGAATAACTTCATTGTCTTTTGATTTTTTTTGCGGAATGCCCACAGAAGTGCATTAAACGGCTGCTCCTATCCAACCAATAATGTTAATGGTTAGTGGAATTAACAGCGCACTTGCAATCAGGAGTACAGCCAAGGCTACCAGGGCCGTAACAATGAGGTAATGCCTTAATTGTTGGTTAGTATGCAGCGATTCAAGAAAAAACTGCCATCTGTAATTGGAGTTCGACTTGTTTCTCTCCAAATGATAGCTAATGGTAATTGGTTGTTTATTATATGTTTTCATAGCATTTAACTTTAATACACGACTGCTGATTATCAGTTGTGTAATTGATTTAACCGAGCCAAACAAAGCGAAGTGTTCGGTTCTCGGAATAACTTAATGATTTTAAGATTGATGAGTTGCCGGAGTTGAAAAGTGGTTCGCTCGTCCGGTTATGCTATGAAAATTGTGGCGGTTGCCAGCTTGTATCAGTATATTCAGATTTAACTGACTGATCGGATAAGGTTACTTTTTGACTAGCCTGATCAGCATATATTGAGAAATCGGATTGCAGGAAGATATGGTCGTCGTCAAGTATATCAAGGTCAGAGAAATTCTGTATTTTTTCATCATTCTCCTGCGTTGTTGTTATTTCGGTGGATTGAGGTTCGACTATTACATGCGAAACCACATCCAATCCGACACCAATCAGAAGCATGGTCAAAAATAAAACCTTAAATAATATATTTCTCCGACTTTTCATTATTTGCAAAAGTACAAGTTAAACAGCGAATTCAGTAAAAGGGTTGTTAAGATTAGTTAAAACCTATCTTATTTTTTTATCCCCTGATCAGCCTGATAAATTCTTCGCGGGTAGCTACGCGCTCGAACGCCCCGGTGAAATCGGAGGTTGTGGTTATGGAATGCTGTTTTTGAACACCGCGCATTTGCATGCACAGGTGCTGGGCTTCAATCACCACAGCCACTCCAAGCGGATTCAGTGTATTCTGGATGCATTCCTTAATCTGCGTGGTCAGTCGTTCCTGAACTTGTAGCCGCCGGGCATAGGCGTCAACCACACGGGCAATTTTACTTAGGCCGGTGATGTAGCCATTGGGAATGTACCCAATGTGGGCTTTCCCGATAAACGGAAGCATGTGGTGCTCGCACATCGAGTAAATTTCGATGTCTTTTACAATCACCATTTGGCGATATTCCTCTTTAAACATGGCCGAGCGTAGAATTTCCTCCGGATTCTGGTCATAGCCCTGAAGCAAAAATTGCATTGATTTGGCAACCCGATGTGGGGTGCGGCTTAAACCTTCCCGGTTGGGATCTTCACCAAGCAGCTCAATGATTTTTTTGTAGTGCTCGCCAAGCTTTGTGGTTGTTTCCGAATCGAATTGCTCAATTTTCCGGTATGTGCCGTCTTTTCCGTTTAATGTAAATTCCATTTTAGTTCCTTTCTGCAAAAATTTAAACAGCAACGCAACCACAAAGGTAGCAAGTTCAGTCTTAATGGTGTTTTACGAGGCCAATTTTGTTTGAAATCGTCAATAAATCAATTAAACTTTAACTGAAGATGAAATCCTGTGAAATATTCTGTGTATAGGTTATCGTAATTTTCTATTTTTGCACCGTTTTGAGTAAGGCAGGCCAATTGAGCCAATTCCTGAAACCATTTTCAGATTGAAATTGTGGGGAAATGATTGGTCTGGCAGGATGAAATTAAGTTAATTTTTTTGGTATTGTATACAATATATTCTTTTAGCTTAAGTTTATATTTATGAAAACAATGTCTCGGAAATCGACTAACATTAATGAATTGTATTTATGATTGTAGTTACCGGAGCAGCTGGTTTTATTGGAAGTTATATCGTCGGGAAGCTCAATAGGGAAGGTTTTAAAGACATTGTTTTAGTCGACAAATACGACGATCCGCTTAAGTTTCAGAATTATCAGACCAAGACATATTCAGAAATGGTCGATCGCGACGATTTTTTTGAATGGTTAGTCGCTAACGAGAAGTTTGTTCAGATCATTATTCACATGGGCGCACGCACCGATACTGTTGGTCAGGAGCCCGAAATCTACCAAAAACTCAATTTAGATTATTCTCAGAAAATCTGGAACGTCTGTATTCAGTATGGATTGCCATTGATTTATGCTTCGTCGGCATCTACTTATGGTGACGGCAGTTTCGGTTTTGATGATGATGAGTCGATTATATCACAGTTGAAACCTTTGAATCTGTATGCTCAATCGAAGCACGATTTCGACCGTTGGGCCCTCGGACAAAAGGAACAGCCTTATTTTTGGGCAGGACTGAAATTTTTCAACGTATTTGGCCCGAACGAATACCACAAGGACCGCATGGCTTCGGTCATTCTTCAGGCGTTTTATACCATAAACGAAAGGGGGCGCATGGATTTATTCCGGTCGCACCATCCGGTCATTCAGGATGGCGAACAGGCCCGCGATTTTATTTATGTGGAAGATATCGCCAAAGTGATTCTGTTCTTCATGAATAACCGCCAAAACTCCGGGATATACAATGTGGGTACAGGCGAAGCACGAACTTACCTCAGCCTGACGAAAGCCGTGTTTAAATCGATGAAAAAGGCCGAAAATATTGGATTTGTTGATACTCCGGAAGATCTGCGCGGAAAGTACCAGTATTACACCTGTGCCAATATCCAGAAACTTCGGAAGATCGGTTATTCTGAGCCATTTTACTCCTTGGAAAATGGCATCGACGATTATGTAACCAACTACCTGATTCCCGGGAACCGGTATTAATTCAATTGATTTTTACCGCGTAAATACCCAATCGTTTTCTCCTGAAAGCTGGTTGTTGAAATAATATCCTTCAGCGTCAAAAGCTTTTATTTCCTCCGGATCGGAAATGTTATTCTGAATGATAAACCGGCTCATTAGTCCGCGGGCGCGTTTGGCAAAAAACGACACCATCTGGTATTTGCCTTCTTTGTGTTCCTTAAATGATGGAGTAACAATTCGCGCCTTGATTTTTTTTGTATCAACAGCACTAAAATACTCATTCGAGGCCAGATTGACCAATATTTTCTGGTCGTGCTGAGCCAGTTCTTCGTTTAGCTTTGCTGTGATTTTAGTTTTCCAGAATTCGTAAAGGTCTTTTTTGCGTGCAATTGGTAGACCTGTCCCCATTTCGAGCCGGTAAGGCTGAATATGGTCTAACGGTTTTAACAGCCCGTAAACTCCCGAAAGAATCCGCAATTTTTCCTGCGCAATACCGAATTCAGCTTCAGTAAATGTTTCCGCTTTTAGTCCCTGGTAAACATCGCCATTAAACATTAGCACTGCCTGCCATGAGTTTTTATCGGTAAATTCCGGAGTCCAGGCCTGAAATCGCTGAAAATTAAGTTCGGCCAATTTGGGCGAAATATCCATCAGCTTAGCCAGTTGTGCCGGTTTTTTCTTTTTCAGAATAGAAACTATTTTTTCGGCTTCAGGCAAAAACTCAATCTCAGTATATTTCTCAAATGACATGGGACATTTGTCGTACAGCGATTTGGCAGGCGAGATAACGATGATCATGGTGCTTTTCATTTTTCAGGAATGAAACAAAGATAGCTTATCAATGTTGAGTTTATTCAGCAAGTTTTGAACAGACAGTTCCTTACCAGGTAAAGCTGAATGAATGTGTTGAGGGGAAAAAAGAAAAGTGGGAAAGGAGGCGTGAACTCCTTTTCCCACTCTCTTTGGTTGACTTGCACTTGTGGAATGCGACTGCAGCTACCACACGAAAGTGCCTACAGCTCCCTGTGGCAATGAGGTGGTAACCGACTTATTTTTAAATTTTATATTGAAGCTTTGCACCGAAGCATTGTCGTTTAACACGATTAAAACCTTTTTCCCATCCGGGGTTTTGAAGGCCACATTGGGCAAATTTCCCGGCAGATCTGAATCAATTCGGACTGAGCCCGGGCGAACAAACTTGGAGGCGTGAGCGAGGATGTAATAGGCCGGATTGCGTGTTACAGCATTCCCGTTGATTGTGATTGAACCAAGGCACTGGTCGCATCCACCCTGATCGGTATGAGGATCGTTCTGTGGGTCGGCAGCCAGGTTCCATTCGAGCACATTGCGGCACCAGTTGCGTGTTCCACCAATAATAAGGGTACGCACGTGCCAGGTTAGGTCGCCGGCCAGATTACCCGGAGCACCCACCCATTGCTCAGTGAAATACAGATTTTTGTTGGGGAATGCGTTGTGCACCTTGCTTAATTCCTCGATTGTTCCGCCATACAGGTGAAATGCCGATCCATCAACATATTTGGCTGCTTCCGGGTCATTCAGAATCTGAAGCGGGTAATCGATCCTGTCGGCATTGTGATCATAAACGATGATTTTTGTTTTAATACCTGCGGCTTCGAAAGCAGGCCCCAGGCTCTTTTTGATAAACTCGGCCTGATCGGCTGCCGGCATATACATACTCGGATTGTTTCCCGGGTGCAGTGGTTCATTTTGAATAGTAATGGCATCGATAGTGATTCCTTCGGCCTTCATTCCCTGAATGTATTTGACAAAATATTTGGCATAGGCATCAAAGTACTCCGATTTCAAACTGCCGCCTTTAAACGAGTTGTTGGTTTTCATCCAGGTTGGAGCCGACCATGGCGATCCCATAATTTTGATGTTTGGGTTGATAGCCACGATTTCCTTCAGAACAGGAATCAAATCAGCTTTTTCAGTTTCGAGGCTGAATTTCTCCATGTTCACATCGGTTTGTCCGGCAGGCATGTCGTCGTAGGTAAACAAGTGGTTGCTCAAATCGGACGCTCCTATGCTGACACGCAGGTAGCTTATTCCGATATTTTTCGAGTCGGTGGCAAAAAGTTCTTTCAGTATTTGTGCACGGCTTGCATTATCCATGCGGTTAAGCAAGGTTGCGCTGCCGCCGGTCAGGCAATTGCCGAAACCGTCGATGGTCTGATAGGTTGTTGTGGTATCAACCGCAATGGTTGGAAATTGGTTTGTGGCAGAGACAAAATTCAGGCTGGTGTTCTGTTTCTCGAACAGCACATTGGTCGCTGGACTGGTTACCCACGCTTCAACTTGTGTTTTTACCGTTTCCGAAGGGTTTGTTGGCCTGTCGGGGTAATTGTCGCTTTTTGTTTTGTCGGCGCAGCCGAAAAGCAATATCAGTAATGAGAATAATAGGTTCATATTTTTCATTTTAAGTTTCTTATAAAATCTGTTCATTCAACCAAAAGCTTATTTATTTTACAATCAACTGATTGATATTTGTCTTTGAGTTTCTTACCTGTACAATTTTGGTGAGAAAACCCTTGTTCCTTTTAAAGAAAGAATCCTGACAGAACCTGAAGATCCTGCCAGGATGTTTGACCAATACCTCTTTTATAAACCTCCGTTATTTTTTCTGATAGACGCGAACATAGTCAACAACCATCGAGCGGGGGAAAATAGTGTCGTCGATGCCCTGTTGTCCTCCCCAGTTTCCGCCAATTGCCAGATTCAGCAAAAGATGAAACCGTTTGTCGAAAGGCCATACAGGATAACCCTTTCCTTCGTTCTTGAATGTAAACACTAATGTGTCATCAATATAAACGCGGTACTCAGCAGCTTCCCATTCGAGAATGTAATTGTGGAACTGAGTATAGCAGTCGGAAATCGTTATTTTACCACTCTTTTGTGTGCCAAGCACATGGTTGTACGATTGTGTATGAGCCGTTGCAAGTATTACATTGGGGTCGTATCCAACGGTTTCCATGATGTCGATTTCACCGCTGGCAGGCCAGTTGCCATATTCCCAGTCGGTAGGCAGCATCCAGATAGCGGGCCAGGTACCTCTTCCATCAGGAAGTTTTGCCCTGACTTCCACTTTGCCATACAGCCAGTCGCCTTTCGAGCGGGTAACCAGTCGGGCCGACGAATATTTTTTCCCTTCAATGTTTTCTTTCTGGGCGGTTATGTACAAGTAGCCGTCTTTAACTTCCGAATTCTTTAGCTGACCGCTTGTATAATACTGGGCTTCGTTGTTTCCCCATCCCGAAGCATTTCCTTCAGTATCGTAACTCCATTTTTTGTTGTCGGGTAACCCGCTGTAATTAAACTCATCGCTCCACACCAGTTCGTATGTGCCAGATGTTGTTCCGGTTCCCGGCTTCACACCTGTTGGCTCCGATTTATTTTCTTTGGCACAGCCCCACAACGAGATTGAGCAAAAGGAAATTGTTAAGAAGAACAAACGTTTCATGCCAGATTTTTTAATGGTTAGAAATAACTCCTGCTAATCCGAAAGGCCGGACCGCAGGAGTTAAAATGCCAATTTATTTATTAAAAGTAAAATCGTCGAAGAAGAAGATTCCGGGAGCGGTGTGTCCTTCAGCACCAAACTGAATTACGATTTTGTCATAATCCTGCCGGTTACTTACAGCACTAAAATCAAAAGTCAGATCAATCCATTTGTCAGATGCCAGGTTGGCCTTCACTATTTCTGTTTGTGTTGTCCATGCGTTTCCGCCCAGGCTGCTGTCCTGCAATTTTACTGCTACCTGATGCTGAAGCTGATTGACTGAGATCCAACTGCCTGCAACATCATAGGTTCCAAGATAGTCATTATATGAAGGAATAAAGACTTTCATTTTAACTTTATTCTGTTCTGTCAAATCAAACTTATAGCCGCTTGCAGTAAAGTAGATGTTTGAATAGAAAGCAGAAGTTTTCTGATACAAGAATACTTTTGAAGAGGTGTTAACCGGCACAGGTGCTGGATTTGAATAATGCGCACTTACCAAGGGACCCATATCTTCGTATTTGAATTCTACTTTGTTGGTTGTTCCTTCAAAATCTTCAGATAAAGGAGTTGCTTTCAATGGGATGATAACAACCGGTTTCACATTCTTTTCTTTCGGAATGAAGCGGTACCACCATCCGTTTCCTGGCTCAACAGTACTTACACATTTAACATACAACTCATCTTCTGTAAGTTTTACAATTTCATAAGTTGATGTGCCGGCATAGTGACCGAAGAATGCACCATCGCTAAGTGTAAGTGTTTTTTCTGATTCTTTCAATGTAAACGTATATGCTGATTTAGGAGCATAAGTTACATCAAAATCACCATCGCCAGGAACTACAGAATTTGGATATCCCAAAGCAGCCAGAGCTACACGACCGTTTTCGTTAGTGTAAACCGAACCGTTGTTTTTCCAGGTCATTTTCACACCTACCTGAGTAAACGTAAATTCCTGAGAATACATACAACTTTTGGTTTTTCCTTCAGCCGGACAACTCCACCATTCAGGACTTGAGCTGCCAGCTGGGCCAACACCAAAATGTCCGTCGTGGTACTGATCGAATACCCAGGTTTTACCAGCCAAATTGCTAGCTCCACCGGTTAATGCTGTGTACATCGGGGTATTAAGCATCGACATGTCGTCGTTTGCAATCGTAATTGTCTTCGTTTTTGATGCCGAACCACCTTTTGAATATAAAGTCATAACAACATTGTAGGTTCCTTTAAAAGGATATTCAACAGTTGCTGATTCGCCTTTGCCTTGTGTATTGTTGCCAAAATCCCAGGTTACAATCCCAACAATCTTCGAGGTATTTTTTATTTCAATAATGTTTGCTTTTGAAGCTGTTGGGGTAAAAGTGAAGTCAAGCTGAGCTTCAGTTGGTGCCTGTCCTATATCAATGGAGCCATCCATTTCTGGTTTGCATGCAAACATAACCAGAATGAGTGCAGCCAAACCGACAAGCTTTTGCATATATTTCATTTTTCTCATTTTCGTAATTTTTAAATATTTAATAAAAACTCTTCGGATGCCTCTTATTTATATGCCGGAACCATTTGTTTTAGCACGCCGCTGTTGGTATTTCTGATTTCGGCAGCCGGAATCGGGAACATACCCCAGGTTGTTGCTTTGAATGTTCTTGGCGTAAAATCGGCCGGGTTTGGAATGCCCTGAGGCACGTTGAAACTGGCGTTGATTTTAGCTGCAGCATAGTCGTTTCCTCTTCTTAAAAGATCCCATTTACGCAAACCTTCACCTCCAAATTCAACACGGCGTTCGTGGTAAATATTGTCGAGTGTAACACTAGCTAAAGCAGCACCAGTGCCAAGTGAACGAGTTCTTACCTGGTTGAAGTAATTGGTTGCTTTGGCAGGATTGTCAGTAAGGAATAATTCGGCAGCCATCAGAAGTACGTCGGCATAACGAATGTCGATGAAATTACGTGGAAAGTTGTGACTTGGGTCACCACCTGATCCGATGTAAGCGCTGAGAGCCATGTATTTCTTGTTGAAATAACCTGTATTCATGAATGCCTTGTTGTATTTGGTCAGTTTTACGTCGGCATTGTACAGGGTAGCATCTTTACGTGGGTCACCGGTTTCAAATTCGTTGGCCAAACTCCATGTTGGAACAGCAAACGACCATCCCGGATAAACCGAAGCATCGCCTTCAGGGTTACGAACACCTAACCAAACGCATGAGAAGTTACCGTTGATTCCCCAGCCACCCCAGTCGCCTGATTTAGCTTTTTCAGAATATTGAATTTCGAGCAACGATTCTTTGGTATTTTGGTTAGCCCAGTTCCACAAATCGTTATAGTTTGGAAGTAACGAATAAGCATTGCTTGAAATGATTTGTTCCAATGCTGCCTGTACGTAGGCTTTATCGATAGTTGTTTTGCCATCGCTCCATGCCGAAGCTCCCAAAACCGGTTTGGCAAATCCTTCGTGATACAGGTAAATACGTGCAATTAAAGCCTGAGCAGCACCTTTCGAGATACGTCCTTTTTCAGAAGAACTGATCTGAACCGGCAATACCGAAACTGCTTTAAGTAAATCGCTTGCAATTTGTGTAAATACTTCAGTAGGAGAGTTCTGTGGTAAAGTTTTGTAATCTTCAACACTTGGCAACACTTCGGTAATAATTGGAACATATCCGTAGTGACGAACTAAATCCCAGTAAAAATAAGCACGGAGGAACAAAGCTTCGCCTTCCATTCTTTCTTTCATTCCTGAAGTCTTCCAGTCGATTTCAGCTTGTTTCTGAAGGTACAAATTCGCTCTGTAGACACCAGAATAGCAACGATTCCATAAATCGCTTGATGAGTTGTTTTCAGGAGTCATGACAAACATTTCCATATCCTGCCACTGGCTCATATCCGAGATGTTTGATCCACCGCAGAAGGCATCATCCGAGAAAATATCAGACATGGTTGGGACAAACTGCCAGTTTTGTACAGAGTAGGCATCGTAAACAGCTGTTAAAGCCAAAAGAGCCTGCTCTTCAGTTTTGTAATAGTTAGCTTCAACCTGGCCTGTTTTGGGCTCCAGTTCAAGGAATGATTTTGAACAGGAAGTGTTTCCCAGAGCTAAAGCCAAGAATGGGATCACATATATTAAATTCTTTTTCATCTTTTCAAATTTTAAATTTTGGCTTTATTAAAATGTAATGTTAACACCTCCAAGGATGGTGCGCGATTGTGGGTAAATACCGTGGTCGATTCCGTTGCTGAATACGCCACCACCAATTTCCGGATCGTAACCTTTGTAATTAGTGAAAGTCAGCAAGTTTTCGGCAGTCACATAGAAGCGAAGGTTTTTAATTTTCAGGTATTCGGTAACAGTTTTTGGCAAAGTGTAGCCTAAAGTGATGTTACGAAGTCTGACATAGCTTCCGTCGTGAATAAAGAAATCGCTTACAGTTTTCATATTCTGGTTATCGTCAACAAATGTTACGCGAGGATAGTAGTTTGAGGTGCCAGGTCCGGTCCAACGGTTCAGCCAGTCGGCGCGATAGTTGGTTCCGTTCATGTCGTAACGTCTTGTAGCATCGTAAACTTCCTGTCCTAAAGCTGCATATACAAACATATTCAGGTCGAATCCTTTGTATTCGAGGTTCAGATTTAAACCACCGGTAAAGTCGGGATAAGGTGAACCCATTGTAACGCGGTCGGCATCGGTAATTTTACCATCAGCGTTGGTGTCGATGAATTTAATGTCGCCAGGTTTTGCATTTGGCTGAATTTTAGCTCCGGTTGAACCTACATAAGCATTGATTTCATCCTGAGTCTGGAAAATACCATCAGTTTTTACACCATAGAATACGCCCATTGGAGTACCAACTGCAGCATACAAAACACCCGATTGTCCGAAACCTCCGTCGCCGCCTTGCAATCTCTTTTCTGCATTCTGAATATCAAGAACTTCGTTCTTGTTGTAGGCACCGTTGATCGAGGCGTTGAAGTATAACTTATTAAATTGTTTTTTGTAGCTAACTTCACCTTCGAAACCTGAGTTACGAACCGATCCGCCATTGATGATAGGAGCAGAGTTTCCAACAAGCATTGGAACCGGAGCAGTAACCAACCAGTCTTTGGTTGTTTTTACGTAGTAGTCCAAAGTTACGCGAAGGCTGCTTCCGAGTGTTGCAAAATCAAGACCAATGTTGGTTTGTTCTGAAGTTTCCCATTTCAGCGATGGGTTAGCAATGCGTGTTGGTTGTGTACCATTGTATTGTGTTTTGCTGTCGCCGAAATAGTAGATGTTTTGGTTACCGATGATAGAAGTATATCCGAAGTTACCAATGTTTTCGCTACCGTTTTGACCCCAGCTGGCTCTTAATTTCAGCAGGTCAACGCCATGTACTCCACTCATAAAGTCTTCTCTTGAAATAACCCAACCTCCGGCAACTGATGGGAAGTAACCGTATTTGTTTTCAGAGCCAAAACGTGAAGAACCGTCGCGGCGAATTGTTGCAGTTAACATGTAACGGTCTTTCAAATCGTAGTTGATCCGACCAAACAACGAAGCTACGGTATGTTCAGAATAACTTCCGCCTGTGCTGGCGCTAAGTGGATTGGTTGCATTATCAAGGTAAGCATGGTCAAAATCATCGAAAATCACATCTGATTTTTCACCTGAAATATTTTCATACATGTCTTTGAAAGCAGTTGTACCGGCCATCAACGTAAAGTGGTGAATATCCAATGTTTTGTCGAATGTCAATACATTTTCAAAGTTCCATCTCGAATAAAGGTTCATGTTTTGCGAAACTTTATCGGTAATGGTAAAGTGCATTGCATCGAGGTAGTAATATGGGTTGTAGCCACGGTAGTTTACCAAAGCCATTTCGCCACTGTATGTCGATTTGAATGTCAAGCCTTTCAGGGCTGGATTAATCTTGTTGAAATCAATTTCAGCAGTAAGACCACCAATAATTTTGCTGGTTTTGGTGTTTTGGTTCACTTTGTCGAGCATAGCAATCGGGTTGGTGATTTCCTGCAAACCAATACCAAAATCTTCGGGAGTAGCCCAAGTGCCGTCGGAGTATTTTACCGGAACAATTGGAGGCATGTTGATTGCCTGCCCTAAACCGATACCAAAATGGGTGTTGGTTTCAATACCTCTGCTATTAATATAGGCAAGGTTCAGGTTTGAGCCGAGTTTCAGGAACCCAAATTCGGCAGTAGTATTCAGGTGGTACCCGAATTTCTCGAATTTCGATTTTCCTTTGGCCACGATACCATCCTGATTGAAATAATTGAGTGAAGATGCATAGCTGATTTTGTCGTTTCCGCCGTTGAGCGAAACAGAGTGGTTTTGCTTTGGCGCATTGTAGTTGAACATTTCGTCCTGCCAGTCGGTGTTAACAGTGTTTTCTGCAATCTGAGCTGCTGAGAATTTAGGGCTGAGGCCACCGTTCATTGCAGCTTCGTTGGTCAGCATCATGTATTCCTGACTGTCAAGCATTCTGAGTTTTCTCCATGGATTTTGTACTCCGTAGTAGCCATCGTAGCTAACAGTCATTTTAGTGTCTTTCTTACCACTTTTTGTAGTAATCAGGATTACACCGTTCGCACCGCGGGCTCCGTAGATAGCGCTTGATGCAGCGTCTTTCAGTACTTCAATTGATTCAACGTCGCTCGAGTTCAGGAAGTCAGTTCCTGCACCGCTCATTGGCAACCCATCGATGATATACAGAGGTTCAGCATCGCCATTTGTTCCGATACCACGAATACGGATCGAAACCTGGTCGCCAGGTTGTCCCGAATTGCTCGAAATAACCACACCGGCGGTTTTTCCCTGAAGTGCCTGGGTAACACGCATGTCTGATGATTTCTTAAGCTCTTCGCTGTTTACCTTGCTAATAGCACCGGTAACCAAACTTTTTTTCTGAGTTCCGTAGCCAACAACTACAACTTCATCAATATCGGTTTGTTCGGTGGCTAAAACAACGTTAATAACTGTTTTCATATTCACAGGAATTTCCTGTGTTTTCATCCCTACGAACGAGAATACCAAGGTTGAATTTCCTTGTGCATTTAAGGAATAGCTCCCGTTAATGTCCGTAATCATACCTAGAGTGGTTCCTTTCACAACCACACTCACCCCCGGGATTGGCTGTCCATCGTCAGCCGATGTAACAACTCCCTTCACTTGTATTCCCTGTGCAAATACAGCAAAAGAATACATTAAAATTAAAAGAGCTAAAACTGCTTTTTTCATAAGTAAATAAATTTTTTAGAATGGTTTCTAAAAGAGTTAATAGTAAACTGCTTTTATCAAACAGACAATTTCCGGCAAAAATATACTATTACTTATTCATGATGAACTAAAATCTTACAGCAAAAATTCATCAATGCTAAAGAAGTATTACATCAATAATACATCAATGAAAAGTATAGATATCTATTTTTGAATGTTTTAGATAGTTATAACGAAAAAATAACAATACAACATGCCGATTTTATCAATACAACAAGGAAATTTACTTACTATAAGTCGATAATCATTCTGGTGAGGTTCTGATCGCGGTCGATATTCAGCTTTTTGCGCACCCGGTAACGACATATTTCAACTCCCCTCACAGAGATATTCATCAACGGGGCTATTTCTTTAGTCGAAATATTCATCCTTAAGTAGGCACATAACCGCAATTCTTTTGGAGTTAAATTGGGGTATCGTTCTTTCAGACGGATTAAAAAATCTTCGTGGACTTCGTCAAAGGCCGTTTCAAATACTTCCCATTGCTTTTTATGATCGATATCTTTATCGATTTTGGTTATGAGCGAAGAAATTTTGTCTTGCAGCAAATCGTCAGAACCAGACTTTTTGATTTTTTCAAGATCCTCTTTGATTTTTACCAGGAACTTGTTTTTCCGAATCAAATCCATGGTCTGATTAGCCAGCTCCTTGTCGCGGTGAATCATTTCAATCTTAAGCTTATCGTTTTTAAGATTGATAATTTTCTTTTCGGCAATTAAAGCCTCTCTTTTATACTCCTGTTCTTTTTGCCGGTATGATTTTAAATGGGCAAGTCTTTCTTTTCTTCTTGAGATTTCAATTCGTTTTAGTAGGTATTGAATGAGTACCATAACCAATATCAGGAATATTACGGCATAAATCAAATAAGCAACAATAGTCTTGTACCAAGGCGGGGTGATACTGAAATTCAAGGTGTCAACCGAACTTTCGATACCTAGTTGGTTTCGTGCTTTAACGCTAAAGGTGTAGTCTCCCGGAGGAAGTTTGGCGTATTGGTTAAACGTAATATTGCTCCATTCCGACCATTTTTCATTATATCCGGTTAGCTTAAAGCTGTATTCAATATTGTCCTGATTGTCGTATACGGGAGTTGTGTATGAAAATCTGAAACTATTGTCTTTGAAGGGAAAGCTAAATTCGATGTGGTTTGGTGATTGGGAATGTTCAGTTACACTGCTGCGTCCCTGATAGTTTCCATCAAAAAAAGTACTGTCGAGATACAGGGCTGTCGCTCTGTTAATGTATGCCTCGAATTTTGGCGCATTATTAAATCGCGAAAGTGGCGAATAGTGGGCAAATCCTTCCTCAGTACCAAAGAAAATATGTTCATCCGAATAGCAATAAACCGACTCGAATCCGCTGATAAACTTTCCGGTTAATAAATCGAACGGAGCACTTATAAATTTGTAACTGTTATCTTCCTGAATGCGCAAAACTCCGGCTTTGTTTTTACCCATGTCCCAGGCAACGCACCAAATGTTGCCGTTTTTGTCTTCTTTCAGAAACGAAACATCCTTCAACGGACTCAGCAATTGGTTGAAGTAGGTCGAACTCTCAAAGCGGTCTTTTGCGCGGTTGTACTCATAAAAACCCAGATTGGAGGTAACAATTATTTTCCCTTTTATTTTATAAACGTTAAGGTTGTAGTTTGACGGTAGTCCATCCTTTTGTGTGAAGAACCTAAATGATGAAATGCTGTCGAGTGTGTTGCCAATATTGATTTTATACACTCCTTTGAATCCATGGCTCATCCATAAATCCCCGTTTTCATCTTCTTCGAAAACCCTGAACGATTCACCAAAGCCCGGTATTTTTCCGGAATATACCCAGGCATTGTTTTGCTTTTTGTAGAGTGTCAATCCACTGTAGGTTCCTCCGATCAGGTAGTTTGGAAAGCGTTTAAGTGTGTGGAATTTCCATGCCCCTGGAATCGAACTGATCTGTCGGGCTTTTTCGCCATCAATTTCGAATGCTCCGTTATTATGCCCGCAAAGCAATACATTGTCGTGAACTCCGAGGTACCAGACTTGCCCGTTTGTACCGGGAATCATTCGAAAATTTTCATTTCGTTCTTCTTGTCCCCAATTTTTAACAAACAATCCCTGGTTTGTCCCCAGGTATATTTTCCCTTTAAATATAATCGAGGTGTATCCTGCGCCAATGCCGTCGGTTTGCTGGAGAAAGGTAATTGGAGAATTTACGTTCAGATAATCGATGCCGTTATCGAGCCCCAGCCACAGATTTCCAACGCGGTCAGCAAAAACTTTCAGTATCGTATTGTTTTGCAACCCGTTTTGCTTATTGATGTGTTGAATGATGTTTCCCGATTCGTCAATTATAATCACGCCGTCCTGAATGGTTCCGATAGCGTAATACTTTTCCTGGATAACTATCGCGCTGAATATCTGTTTTTGCTTTAACAGGCTGTTTATCTGAACATTCCATTCTTTTAATTCTTTCCCGTCATAAATGAATATTCCTTTGTTTAAGGAAAAGATCATTAAACTACTTCCACGATTGAAGGGAAGAACAGCCCATATTTCTTCGCCTTTTATTTTCTCACAACCCGCTAATGCCTGCAAATCGTTGCCGGTATATTCCATTAAACCCTTTTCCCTGTCGTTGAAGAACAAACGATCGTTTACCCGATATGAATTCTGAAATCGTGAAGGGGCTTTTATCACTGAAACAACCGAGTCGCTCCGGAAAAGGAATGCGAAATTGTATGACTGATAAACAATTTGGTTTTCGTATGAGGTAATATTCCAGACATCGTCGAAGTTCAGGTAATCTTTGGGAAGATATTTTTTCAGCGATTTGAATTCGGTTTTTCCGTTTTTCCCGATATCCATTTTCCCTAGCTCGTTGTACGCACCCACATAAATTTTTCCGTTTTTGTCGATAAAAACCGACCGTACAATCGATAAATTGGGCATCCGGTGCATTTGCCAGCTAACACCATCAAAAAGAAGCAATCCTTCGTTGTTGGCAAAGTACATAAATCCATTAAGATCCTGCGCTACCGCCCAGTTTTGAGTTCCGCCCCGGTACTCTCTTCTTGGAAAGTTATGAATGTATGGAACCCCAATATTGATCATTTCGGCGATAGAATCGACCGACAGCGTAAGTAAGAAAATGAAAATATAAAGTAATTTTTTGTACATATCCTTTTTAGGCTATTTATTGCTTATGCAATTGTAGTTTAAAGGATTTAAATAAGCAATGATTTGGAATAGTCAATCCATTTATGGTTTATTTCATTTCAGATTAAAAAAAAGAAGCCGGATAGCACAAACACTATCCGGCCCGGAAAAATCTTTATTTCTAAAATCTTTTCTTTTTTAATTCAGTGCCTTTATTGCTCTTCCATATTCATTTTCGGCATTGATTGTTTTTGCTGCTTTCATGTAAGTTGCTTTAACTTCTTCGTTTTGTGGCATGCGACTGGCAATTTGAAGCAGTACATTGCATTTTTCGAATTCAGAAGATAATTCTGCTGTTTTTTCAATCAGTCCGATCCATTGTTCCTGCGCTTTTATATCTCTTGCGGCAAGTTTTTTCAGGATGTTTGCCCGTTCAAAATCCGACTCAACATGGCCAATCGAACCGAGTAAATTGCTAAAACTATCGTTGGCGTATAAGCCATAGTCGATCATTTCCTTGATGATGTTCGCTTTCTCGAAATCGGAGCCAATACGATCGGTTGCTTCCAGAAATGGATTTACAACTGAGCTGTCGACTTTTCCCTCGTGAATTAATTCCTTCAGGATGTTGGCTTTCTCGAAATCGGACCCTACGCTATTCGATACGTTTATCACCGAACCGTATTGCATTTTACCCAGCGATTGCTTTAAAATATACTTTAGTGCATTTGCTTTTTCAAAATCGGAGCCAACATTTTTAACCGCCTCGAAATAAGCAGTTGAGGTTAACGAATCTTTCAGGTGGGTTGCCGTATATTTTTTAAGCAATTTGCCTTTTTCGAAATCGGAACCGAGTTTTTTATCAATTTTATTGGTGATCTCAAATATTTGAGCCGACTTCAAACTGTCGCTTGCAATAAGATATTCGAGATACATACTTTTGATAAAATCATTGTCGAGCCGGTCAACTTCGGCTAATACAGCGCGTACACCGCCTTTTGTAATGATGCGATTGAAACGACCCTGAGCATCCATGCCGGTAGCAATCATTTGCTGAATGGCATCGGCTATAAATTTCTTGCCTTCCGGACTTTCCGGATTTAATTTTTTGCCATCATCGAATAATTCGTATTTCAAATCGCCTTTGTTGGTGTACCCGGCGTAGAGTTTCTGATCGTTTTTCTGGTATCGCAAATGCCCGTTTTTCGAAATACTTTGAATCGTACTTTCGTCGTCAGTAAACCTGATTTCTCCTGACGATTCGATTTCAATGCGATCTTTCCCGTTGTCTACAACTATTCTGCTTCCAAAGTGGTGGCACGATGCTGTAACGATTAATATCGCCAGCAATAAGGTTAGGTTTCTGATTGTTTTCATGGATTGTTGTTGATTATGGTTTTTCTATTCGTTTCAGATAGGCAAAATATCCCAGAAAGCTTAACGCCAGACAAACTGCAATGATGGCAACGGAATGAATTCCGAATGGGCGGGTTGCGCTGGCCAAACCAATTCCCAAACCAATTCCGGCCAGAACCAGAAACCATTTCAACGCCTGAGTTTTTGCATCGGTTTGTTTGGGCTGTAAAATTTGTTCGACAACCTTATCAGAAACACCCTTTTCAATCATCTTGTATTTCAGACGACTATCGAGTATTAACCTGACAATGGTAATGATGAAATATACAAAAATATAAGCTGCAGCAAGTGTTGCCGGTATTTCGAACAGTTGCTTCGAAAATGAATTTCCATCCACAAAATGATAGCTGTCCTGTGCACTCAAAACCATTGGAGCAAGCAGTACAACGGCAAGCATGATTCTTTTTTTCATACGTATAAATTTTCGTTTGTCATATTACAATATTGGTATTCATCTTTATTGTTTTTAATCGATTAGACTGGCATGTTACTTTATTGTTGCAATTAAATCACGATATATTCAGGGTGTCCATTTGTTTCTGATATTTCCTGAATATTTCAAATCCCTGGAAGAGAATTGTAATCAGGCTAATCGCGATGAACATGTACAGGAAAATCGTTGATGAACCGCTGAATAAACTGCTGCAATACTCCTGAAACAAAATCCCCGAAAACAATATTGCTGCAACTCCGGCAAAGGCAAACAGGTACACCGCAAAGATTTCCCATGAGAATTTAGGTTTGGCAGGTTCGAGTTGCGATATGACCAAAGCAGACAAATCGAAGTCGAATGCAGGCCGCGTCTGTTGTTCGATTGCCGAAAACAACACCTGGTAAACTTTTACTTGCTCACGGCAAGTGTCGCACGATTCAAGGTGTTCGGCGATAGATTTGTCGCAAAGTGTCGGCTCTGAGGCGAATTTCTGAAATTCAACGTCAGAAAGATGTCCGTCTATCATAGGTCGTCTTTTTTGTATTTGCGTAATAAATTGTCGCGTAACGATTTTCGCGCCCTGAATAAATAGCTTTTTACTGTTCCCTCCGGAAGTTCGGTTATCCTTGAAATTTCTTCGTAGCTCATTTCTTCGTTATGGTACAGGGTGATGAGTGTTTTATGCAGGGGCGAAAGCAATTCGATTTCCGTTTTCAGTATTTCGTTCAGTTCACGCTGAAAAATGTCGTTTTCGGTTTGACTAAATAAGTTGCCGATTAGCTTTTTATCGGCCAATTCGGGCTGATCATCTTTTTCGTCGTTATTTCCCGAATACATATCGAGCAAAACAAGCTTTTTCTTTTCGAGATAGGTGAAGCAGGTGTTGTAGGCAATTTGTGCAATCCATGTCGAGAGTTTCGATTGGTGCCTGAAACCCGTTAAACTTTTGTAAGCTTTCAAATAAATGTCCTGCGCAATGTCTTTCCGGTCTTCGGTATTGCTGATCATTTTAAAGATGATCTGTGTAACCAGTCCTTCGGTATTTTGAATAACAGTTACAAAGGCATTGGTGTCGCCATCCAATACCTTGCCAACCAGTTCCTGATCTGCCTGTATATTTCCCCTGTTTTCTTTCACTTAACCGATTAGACTGTCGGTGACCAAAATTGTTGCAGATTCAGAAAAATAAAAAAAAGGCTGAACGGTAAAAAGGCCAGCCTTGAAAGTAGTAAGAATAATGAATTAAGTAGTAAGAATAATAAATGTCTCATTTTTATTACAAGACTCACCCCGATCTCGCTTTGCTCGCTCCGCCCCTCTCTCGCGAGAGAGGGGAAAGGTCACCGCAAGGTGGCTTGGGGTGAGTCAATTTGCAAATACGACAATAAATAATTCTCATTACTTATATCATTTCGCCAGCGATGCGCCGATTGCGTAATGCAGAAGCGTTCCTCTTTATTTCGTAACTCAGTTCTGAATAATTTTGTAAAAATTCTGCATCAGTAAGTTTTATCTCTACTTCAGGAAAACCGCAGTCAATAAATAGTTCAACGTCTTCGCAGGCACACAAAAAATTCTCGTATTCGTCACGAATATTTACGGCATAAATAATCCATTCATCGGCATTGAGTTCATACAATTCTTCGTAATATTTAAAAATAATTGTTTGGACTAAATCAATAAATTCAAATTTTCGTTTTTCTTCCCAATTAAAGAATTCGAGCATCCGTTCGTTTTCATGATCGCGATATGTGATCCATTCCTCATCATTTAACCACCTATATTGGGGACGGGTGTTTTCATCAATCGTGTCTGGTTTATGTGGACGACCATAAAAATCAACCCATTCTTCAAACTTAGGATACTTTTCGCGAATGTTCACACCTTCCTTTTGTCCCTGAACCAGGTTGTACAGTTGAAACAAAAGAGTATGGCCGGTAGTCTCGGCTATTGTGTTGATATATTCTATCACCATTGGTCGTTTCTCTGTTTTAAAAACAGGGTACTGTTGTAGCATCAGCTCGTGTATGGCTGATGGCAACTGCTTCATTACCTTGCGATATACTCTAAACATAAAGAACAACGAATCATATTTATCTTCAGTAAGTTTTATAAATTCCTTTGGAAGATAATTTTTGTTTAGGTTATACCATGCTTCATAATCAATGTCGCCCTCGTCGTCATAAATCATATTCCGATGTATTAATTGTTATTGAACCCTACACTTTACGTCGTTTATAACGAAGGGTTCATGTTGTTTAGTTTTTTAACTCATTTTTGTATAAGAATGCCATAATCTGGATCAAGAGCAGCGCATTTTTGTTCCAGAATAGAACGCTTTTGATCAGGAATACTTCAATCCCTACCAAGAATGAAGTATTCTGGATAAATAATGTAGCATACCTGACCAGGAATGCTACATTATGGATAAAAAATTCATAACCATTTATTCAATCCGTTCGCACATAAAAAAAGGCTGAACGGTTTCCCATTCAGCCTTTGCTTATTCGTTAGTTTCGATTTTATTTCTCAAAACATTTGTTGTTGAAGAACTTAACCGGCTCGCTGCAGTTTTCGCCATCAACCGTCCAGGTGTTGCCCGATTGAAGTAATTCGTCCATGCAGGTAACTTTGCGTTTAGCCTGAACGGTTTCAATCTGTTTTTTCATTTCCTGGTCGTAAATCGGAGCTTCAACGCTGCGGATAACGCCCATGGCAACGGGGAATTCGGGAAGAGCCATATTGATTAAAGCTACCTGTAATCCGAGGTTATCTTCTTCCGGATGATGAACCAGAATGTCGTCGCGGGTAATGCCGTTTTCGCCAATCTTAGCCACTTTCAGACGTCCGTTTTCCAGGATTAAACCTTTGTCTTCCTGTTCGCCGAAAATCATTGGTTCGCCTTTCTTCAGAAAAATCTGACGCTCTGCACGGAATTTCGGATCAGTCACAAAATCGTGAATGCCATCATTAAAAATCACGCAGTTTTGCAATATCTCAACAACCGAAGTCCCTTTGTGCTGGGCAGCATCGGCCAATACTTCCTGCGTATGTTTTACATTGCTGTCCACCGCACGTGCAAAGAATGTTCCGCGCGAACCCAAAACCAGCTGGCCGGGAACAAACGAATCTTCGATGGTTCCGAATGGCGAAGTTTTGGTAATAAAACCTCTGTCGGTTGTTGGCGAGTATTGTCCTTTGGTCAAACCGTATATTTTGTTGTTGAAAAGGATCAGATTCAGGTCGATGTTACGACGAACAAGGTGAATAAAATGATTTCCACCAATAGCCAGTGAGTCGCCGTCGCCGGTAATTACCCAAACAGTAAGATCAGGATTTGCCGATTTAACACCCGAAGCAATAGCTCCCGCACGACCGTGAATGGTATGGAAGCCGTAAGTGCTCATGTAATATGGGAAACGCGATGAACAACCGATTCCGGAGATTACCGCAAAATCTTTGTGGGCAATGTCCATGTCGGCCATGGTTTTTTGAACAGCATTCATGATGGCATAGTCACCACAACCCGGGCACCACCGAACTTCGGCAGCACTTTTAAAATCTTTGGCAGTATAATTGAATTTTGTCATGATTAAGCCTCCAATATTTTTTCAAAATTTTCAACTAATTCGTGTACCGAGAATGGTAAACCTTTCATCTTGTTTACCTGATAATACATGTATCCCGGGACTTTATCGCGCAGGTAGCCGGCAAATTGACCCATGTTTAATTCGCAAACCACAATTTTCTTAAACTTACCGAATACTTCAGCAGTATTTGCCGGTAGTGGTTTGATGTAGTTGAAATGAGCAAGACTAACTTTTTTCCCTTTTTCCTGCATGGCCCGAACAGAGCTGATCATGTGTCCGTAGGTTCCTCCCCAGCCAACAACCAGCAGGTCGCCTTCGGTTTCTCCCACCACTTCCAGTTCAGGAATCATATCAACCACTTTGTCAACTTTAGCTGCTCTGATTTCGCTGTTCTTCTGGTGGTTTTCCGGATCGTGACTTACGCCGCCGGCAACATTTTTCTCCAAACCGCCAATACGGTGCTGGAATCCTTCCATTCCCGGGATAGCCCATTCGCGTGCCAGGGTTTCCGGATCGCGTCCGTATGGTTTAAACAATTCAGGATTGGTTGCTTTGCGTGGTGTAATCGGAGGAAGTTCGTCCATTGTTGGAACACGCCATGGTTCGCTACCGTTTCCCAGGAATCCATCGGTAAGCAATACCACCGGTACCATGCGTTCCAGCGCGATTTTTGCGGCCAGATAGGCGTAATAGAAACAGTCTGAAGGAGTACTGGCAGCCAATACTACAATCGGGCTTTCACCGTTACGTCCGTATAATGTTTGCAATAAATCAGATTGTTCGGTTTTGGTTGGAAGACCAGTTGATGGTCCACCACGTTGAACATTTACCACAACCAATGGCAATTCGGCCATAACCGATAAGCCCAGCGCTTCCGATTTCAGCGCAAAACCTGGTCCTGAAGTGGAAGTAACTGCCAAACGGCCTGCAAATGCAGCACCGATAGAGGTACAGATACCAGCAATTTCGTCTTCAGCCTGGAATGTTTTTACACCCAAATCTTTCCGTTCCGACAGTGCCTGTAAAATATCAGTAGCAGGAGTTATCGGGTAGGAGCCGAGGAACAATTCGAGGCCAGCTTTTTCAGCTGCGGCAATAAAACCCCAAGCGGTGGCATTGTTCCCGTTTATATTCCGGTAAGTTCCTTTTTCGATTGGAGCAGGGTGAACAATGTACTGAGGTGTTGTTTGCTGAATATTCATTCCGTAGTTGTACCCGTCGTGCAATACTTTCAGGTTAGCTTCGGCAATGATTGGTTTTTTACCAAATTTCTTCTGAATGAATCCTTCGATGTAATCCAGTGGGCGATCGAAAATCCAGCAGATCAATCCGAGAGCAAACATGTTTTTACACCGCAGAACGCTCTTGTTGTCCAACTCCAGATCTTTCAAGCTTTCTTTGGTCATGCTGGTAATTGGCACCGGAACCTTTACATAGTCGTCCAGTTTTAGTTCGGCAAACGGATCATTAGTTGCGAACTGTGCTTTTTCGAGGTTCTTTTCACTAAATGAGTCAACATCAAAAATAATAGTTCCGCCCGGACTCATAAAAGCGGCATTCGCTTTTACTGCAGCCGGATTCATCGCTACCAGAACGTGGGCCAAATCGCCCGGGGTGGTAATCTTTTTCTTTCCAAACTGCACCTGAAATCCAGAAACTCCTCCAACTGTTCCCTGGGGTGCCCTAATTTCTGAAGGATAGTCAGGAAAGGTTGAAATGTCATTGCCAAGTAAGGCAGAAGTGTCGGAAAACAATGTTCCGGTTAGCTGCATTCCATCGCCCGAGTCACCCGAGAACCGAATCGCTACTTCTTCTAGTTCTATTACCTTTGCGTCTTTCATTTTGATATATTATTTTGAAATCGGTCTTTCTGCTTATAGTTTGTTATTGATTTTGGCTCAAATTTATAAAACTATAAAAAGCTATGAAGTTTTTATATGTGAGTTCACTTTTTGACGGCTTCAAAAATAACCATTATTTGATATGACAGACAGGATAATCCTAATTATTTATCTCAACTTTTTTTATATAGAGCTCAGTAGTTTTTCCACTCCGTTTTGTGGTAAAATCCTTTAACGATTTCGTTCCGGCGTTACCTTTCTTTCCTATCTTTGTTCGTAAAATTAAAAAAACCAGAAAATGGCTCTGATAAAAACAATACTAGGAAAAACACCTGCGTTTGGCGAAAACTGCTTTCTGGCCGAAACCGCTACCGTAATTGGAGATGTTGAAATAGGGAACGATTGCAGTATTTGGTACGGCGCAGTTTTGAGGGGTGATGTGCATTATATCCGTCTTGGAAACAACACCAATGTGCAGGATAATGCCGTGATTCATGCAACTTACCAGAAATCGCCAACCAATATTGGTAATAATGTTACCATTGCACATGGCGCAATTGTTCACGGATGTACCATTCACGATAATGTGATGGTTGGAATGAATGCCGTGGTTTTAGATAATGTAGTCATTGAAGCCAACTCGATTATTGCAGCCGGATCGGTTGTCAGTAAAGGAACCCGTGTTGAAAGTGGTGCGGTTTACGCTGGCATTCCGGCGAAGAAAATAAAAGATATTGGACCTGAGTTGCTCGAAGGCGAAATTCAGCGAATTGCCAAAGCATATGGCATGTATTCGAGTTGGTACAAGGAAGAAAATAAATAAAATTGGACTGCTGATTTTATTGCTCTGAAAACAAAAAGCGGGAAATTCTTGAATGAATTTCCCGCTTTTTTATTGCGTATTCCGGTAATCGGTATTTCGGATTACAGGTAGCTGATTTTTGCTTTCTCAACCGGTTTGTCGCCAGGACGTAGCGGGCAAATTCGGAAGGAGTAGTTGTAAGCTTTTTCTCTCAGGCGATACTCGTCGTGAGTCCATGCGCCCCAGCTGTCGTCGCCACCAACACCCTGTTGTTTGTAATCGATGTTAACCGAGGTCAGGTCGCGTGGTTTCACATCGTTAATGTGTCGGCGTATCATTTTTAATCCGGCTTTTCCACGTCCGTCGGTACGGTCAGGCGATTCAAAATCTTCCATAATCTGGTGATGAGCACTAACCGAAAGCAATGGCATCCCAACAAACTCGAATCCCAAGCCTTCTTTGTTCGAAATGGCTACCCAACGAACATCAACTTTATTGCCATTTTCCTGCGGACGAACATATGGGAAGTACTGATCGGCAACAGCGCCGGTGTACAGGCCAACTAAAGCGCTGGTATAGCGGTCGGCATACGATTCGTGCGGGCCACGGCCCAGCCAGCTGATCTGATCGAATTCGCGCGGCATAACCAGGTTAACACCAAAACGAATGATTTCAGGAAGAGATTCGCTTGCTTTTTTGAAATCGTTGGTAACAATTACTTCGCCGGTTCCAAGTACTTTGTACGACGATGAATAACTGGCAATGACCTGTTTTTGCTCGTCGTTTAGGTCGAAGGTAAATGTAACAATAGCGTTATTGCCTTCATGTTTTACTATAGCCGATTTTACGGTTTTTTGCTCGCCGGCTTTTCTCCAAACGCGGCTACGTTTATCCAATTCGTTCCCGAAGTCGTTATCAATAGGTGCGCGCCAGAAATTTGGAACTGGTCCGGTCAGGAGCATTTCTTTTCCATCGAGAACATAGCTTTTCAGGGTTGCTTCATCTTTGCTGAAACTGATTTTGAATCCGTTTCCTTCAACAATAATCATGTTTCCTTCTTCTTTCGATTTAACCGGAGCAAGATCTTTTATTGAAGTTGGTACAGCTTTTTTGCTGAATGGAAGTTTCATTTGTTCGTAGGCCAGTTGAGTGCCTGCAGGTAAAATTCCTTTCTGGTTTTTCAATTTGGCATAAACATTCAGGAAATATTCGGTAGCTGGTTTAGCATCAACGGCTAAATCGAGTTTTAGTTTTTTACTTGCAGCAGGAGCCAGGTTAAGATCTTTAATATCTCCTGATTTCAATACCTGACCATCGGCAACCACTTCCCAGGTAAAATTGAACTCATCTAAATTGGTAAACGAGTATTTGTTGATAATTTCTATTTCGCCGGAATTAAGGTTAACTGGTTTAAATCCAATGTTCTGGTATACTTTACCTACTTCGTATAAAGCTGGTTTTGGTGTTCTGTCGGCCTGAATTATACCGTTGCAGCAGAAATTACCATCAGTAGGTAAGGTGTCGCTGCCCAAATCGCCACCATATGCCCAGAATTTGTTGCCTTGTGCATCTTTAGTGAGGATTCCCTGTTCAACCCAGTCCCAGATAAAACCGCCCTGAAGTACCGGATATTTCTCAATCAAATCCCAGTAATCCTGAAAGTTTCCGGTACTGTTACCCATTGAGTGGACATATTCACACTGAATGTATGGTTTGGTTGGTTTGCCTTTAGCGTAGTCTTCCATGTTTTTCATACGGGCATACATGGGGCACATGATGTCGGTGTTGTCGCCTCCGTGAGCTTGTTCAAACTGAACAGGGCGACTTTGATCTACCGATTTCAAATAAGCATAAGTTGCTTCGAAGTTTACTCCGTTTCCTGCTTCGTTACCCAACGACCAGATGATTACCGATGGCTGGTTCTTGTCACGTTCGAACATATTTTTGGTGCGGAAAAGGTGAGCATCTTTCCAGGTCGGATCTTTAGCCAACGATTTTTCGCCGTATCCCATTCCATGAGATTCGATGTTTGCCTCATCAACCAGGAAAATACCATATTCATTACAGAGTTCGTACCAACGTTCCGGTTCAGGATAATGCGAGCAGCGAACAGCATTGATGTTGTGTGATTTCATCAGCTCAATGTCTTTGCGCATAGTTGCTTCGTCCTGGTAATGGCCGGTAACTTCGTTATGCTCGTGTATGTTGGTGCCTTTTACATAAATGGCCACCCCGTTTACCAGCAACTGTGCATTTTTAATTTCTACCGTACGGAACCCAACTTCCTGGTGTAATACCTCAATAGTTTTACCAGCTTCGTCTTTCAGCGTAATAAACAGATGGTATAAATTGGGTTGTTCGGCTGACCATGGTTTGGATGCCGGAATGCTGGCTGCAAGGTTCACTGCTACTGGTTGTGCTGTGGTTTTCACCGATTGATTCATCTCAGCAACTTTTGTTTCACCGTCCATCAACACAGCATCAATAGTTACCGAAGGTGTATTGGCGGCTGAATTAACAACTTCGAGGGCAAGTTTAAAATCACCGTCTTTGTAATTGTTAACCAACTCTGATGATACTCTGAAGTCGCGGATGTGCTGTGGATTGCGTGCCATCAGGAAAACATCACGGGTGATTCCGCTCATTCGCCAGAAATCCTGATCTTCCAGGTAACTTCCGTCGCACCAGCGATATACTTCAACTGCCAGTGAGTTTTCTCCTTTTTTGAGGTATTTGGTAATGTTGAATTCAGCCGGAGTTTTACTGTCTTCGCTGTAACCAACCTGTTGTTCGTTCACCCAAACATACATGGCCGAACTCACTGCTCCAAAATGAAGGAATATATCCTGACCGTTCCATTCCTCAGGAATGGTAAACATACGTTTGTATGAACCTACCGGATTGTAATCTTTTGGAGGTAGCGGTGGGGTTGGCTTAAACGGATATTGAACATTGACATAGATCGGAACATCGTATCCCTGAAGCTCCCAGTTTCCCGGAACAGTAATTGTTTTCCAGTCTTTGGTGTCGTAATTGTCCTTGAAAAAGTAGAAAGGACGGACATCCGGAGTGTGCGAAAGATTGAACTCCCATGTTCCGTTCAGCGATTTAATGTATGGCGATTGCCAAATATCATACTGACTTGCCTGCTCAATAGTAGCATACGGAATATAATAGGCCCGCGGAGTTTCACGGTTAATTTCGTTTACTGCGGGATTTTCCCAATCTCTCGGTGTTTTTTCCTGGAAAGGTTCGTTTTTGTAATTGCTTTTACACGAACTGGTTGCAACAGCCGCGGCAAAAGCCAGTAATAACAAGCGATGCTTCATAATATTGGATTTAAGTTAGTATAATGGCTAAAATTATGCCTACCGGTAGGAACTGGTAGGCATACAAAAATGCGAAAATTTCTTGTCATACCCAAACGATGTGTTTTCAAATATCACATTTTCAAAATCTTCATAGGTTGATGCTCTGGCATTTTTTTGCTTAAACGTAAGCACTGAGCGGCATTTCAGGTTAAATTAAAATGAAACATTTGGCTGCATTGGAGTGCGGATAGTTTATTTATCTAACGGCTCAAAAGTTTGTTAATTTTGTCGGCTCGAAAAAGGAAGTAGAAGTTATGGAACTGAAAATATACCCTGAAGCAAAAGCTTTGATTTTTGATCTGGACGGAACCTTGTCCGACTCGTTACCTGTACACATTGCCAGCTGGCACGCTGTGTGCGAAAAGCTAAACTGCACTTTTGATGAACGTATATTGGTTGAAATGACCGGGGCGCCAACTCTTAGTTTTGCTGAACGGATAAAACGCGAGCAAAACCTTGAAATTGATGCTGAAGAACTGGTGGTAAGGAAGCAGCAGGAATTCTGGAAAAATATCAACCAGATAAAACCTCACGATGCGGTGATTGGGCTGATGAAAGAGGCTCACGGAAAAATACCGATGGCCGTTGGTACCGGAGCGAGCCGCACGAGCGCCATGTTGCAGCTCAAAGAACTTGAAATCGATCAGCTTTTCGATTTTATTGTGACTGCCGACGATGTTGACCGCCACAAGCCCGAACCGGAAACATTCTTGAAATGTGCCGAATTAATGGGTGTCGAACCTAAATATTGTCAGGTATTTGAAGATGGCGAACTGGGAATGCAGGCCGCTCAAACCGCCGGAATGTTGCTCACTGATGTTCGTCCATTTGTTACCGATCCTTTTGCCGGGTCGGATAAGTAATCAACGAACAATCCGAAGAACTAATTCTCCTGCAATAAATACTGCTGGAACATTTTTTCAATCTCGAATTTGCTGACTCCTTTCCCGATAAAAACCAGCACATTTTCCAACGGTTCGTATGGATTTGAGACCGATCCTTCCGAAATGTTGGTCATGCCCCCAACCGATTGAACGATACCGGTTATTGGATTGTCTTCAAAATTTACCAATCCTTTTATCCTGAAAATCTGCTTTCGATAAACCGAGGCGAAATATTTAAACCATTCGCGGAATTTCGCTTCGTTGAGGTATCCGCTAAAACGTATGGTAAAGCTGTGAAAGTCGGAAGTGTCGGGTTCGCAGTAAAACGGTTTGCGTAGTTTCTTAATAAAATCATCCTGCATTTGCGGGTGAAGCATGTATAAATACGATGAATCGAGGTAGGCAAAATTAGTCTCAGCCAGGGGGGCCGTTTTGTTGAGTGCCGTTATTTTTCTCCGCACATATTCCAGCTTCTGAGGATCGGCATCGCCCACCTTGTTTAAAATAATCAGATCGCTAAGCATAATTTGTTTTTGCTGCTCAAAATGTCCGAACTCTTCCTGAAAATTCACGACATCAACCAGGCAAATTGTTCCCCGAAGTTCGAATAAACGCTCCAGTTCCTCATCCTGAAAAAAAGTTTCGATGATTGGCCCGGGATCTGCTACCCCGGTGGTTTCTATAATCAGTTGTTCCAGATGAGTGTTCTTTTTTACCAGTTCCTGAAGTGCCAGCGAGAATTCGTTGTAAATGCTGCAGCAAATACATCCGTTGTTAAGTTCAAGAATGTTTTCAGGCTGATAGTTGGCTATCAGCTTCGAGTCGATGGAGACATCGCCAAACTCGTTTTCAATGATCCCAATTTTTACTTCATAATTCTGCAACAGCAAATTATTGATGAAGGTAGTTTTACCCGATCCGAGAAAACCGGTAACGATGGTGACAGATATTTTGGGTTTCACAGGCTATTCCAGTTAAAATGATATATAAACTATGCAGGCCGCAAAATGTTCCTGACTAAAGTTAAATCATTCTGTCCATTTAATTCTTTCAGAAAGTCGGGAGTATGACTATTATAAAACAACTTTTGTGATTGAAATTTTCAAAAAGAAATGCTTAACTTAAGAACCCCAGCTTTTAAGGTACATACTTTACCTGCATAAAATTTATCCGTATTGATTCGTTATCAACCGGAATGTTTAGCTGAATAAATGATGCGTCGGGCGAGATGGGCGCCAGTATTTTGCCGTGAATAGCAAAACCTTTCTCCAAAGTCGTTTTACGTAGAGTGGTTGATTTCCAGGTGTCGCGCAGCTGATTCAGATCCATGGCCTGAAATTTATTTTCGGCTCCCGCAGCTAATGCAACCGGAAACAAATCGGTGCGCAGATTATCGTTTCTTGGATTGTCGTCGCTCATAACTGCAATACCTGTGGCAATGTCAATTCCGGCAGCCAGTAAGCTTAATCCGAGCTGGTTTTTCTGGTTCGATGCATTAATTGAAAGTTTCCTGTCCAGCTCCATAATTTTAGCTTCCGGGTCAACAACACTAATCGTGTCGCCATTCAAAGGTTCGCCTTTGCCGTTCAGCGGAACAATAAACATTTGCGAAGGATCGATCAGGTAATCCATATTCGACCGGTTGGTAATCTCAATATCAAAGGCATACCATGGTTGCTGAATCTCGTCGAAAGCAACTTTGGCAATGATTCCAAAAACTGAATCGCCCGTAAATTCCTGTCCATAGAACCAGCTGGTCTTTTCGGACTGAGGTTTTAAACGTAAAATACTTTTGGGAGTTGAACAACTGGAAAAAAATATCAGGCAAATGCAGAAAAGTAGGTAAGTAGATTGTTTCATGGTTGTTTGTTTTACGTGTAATTCCAAATATTATGCCAACACTTAAAATATTGAACGACCAAATACGTCTCTTTTATTACGAAATACAAATTTGAATTTAGATAATGAGCAAACTAAAAGTGATTATAACAGGTGCCACCGGAATGATTGGCGAAGGTGTTTTATACGAATGCCTGAATCATCCAGAAATTGAACAAGTTTTGGTGATAACACGCAGTTCAACAGGCTACTCTCATCCCAAATTGACAGAGATTATTCACAGTGACTTTTCGGATATTTCGTCACTTGGCGATCGCCTGAAAGGATATAATGCCTGTTATTTCTGCCTTGGAGTTACTTCTGTTGGAAAGAATGAAGCCGACTACACCCGACAGACTTACACCCTGACACTCAATTTTGCCAAAACACTGGCAGAACACAATCCGGAAATGACTTTTTGTTACATTTCAGGAGCGGGAACCGACAGCACCGAAAAGGGGCGCACCATGTGGGCACGCGTAAAAGGCAAAACTGAAAACGACCTGATGAAATTACCATTTAAGCAGGTCTATAATTTCCGGCCGGGTGGAATCGAACCTTTTTTGCCATTGCGCCCAACGCAAACTTATTACAAAACATACAAATACCTGAAAGTAGTTTTTGTGCTTATGAAATTAATTGCACCTGGAATGGTGATTACACTGAAAGATTTGGCAGCGGCAATGATTAATTCAACCTTGGTGGGTTATCATACAAATGTGTTGGAAATGAAAGATATGAAGGTTTTGGCAAAAGCTAATTTGAAATAATGAGGATGACGATGTATATATTAATTTCGGTAATATTAGTGATTACAATAACTACAGTTGTCATCCTGAATCAGGCCAGTTTTGGCAAACCAGCGACTGGCGACCGGCTTAGCCGGATTCAAAAATCACCAAATTTTCGCGACGGGCAATTTCAGAACCAGAGTTTTACGCCCACTTTTGCCGAAGATGTGTCGAAGTTTGATATGATTCGGGATGGGATTTTCAAGATAAACAAGCGAAAAGCTCCAGCAACATCTCTGCCTTCGGTCAAAACTGATCTAAAAAGCCTTGATCCGGAGAAAGACGTTTTAGTTTGGTTCGGACATTCGTCGTATTTCATGCAAATCGACGGCAAAAAAATGCTGGTCGACCCGGTTTTCTCCGGAAGTGCTTCGCCATTTTCGTTTATGGTAAAGAGTTTTAAAGGCAGCGACATGTATACCCCGGAAGATTTTCCGTTTATCGATTACCTTTTTATTACGCACGACCATTGGGATCATCTGGATTACCATACCGTGCTGAAACTGAAATTGAAAGTGGGCAAAATTATTACCGGCCTGGGAACCGGTGCTCATCTGGAATACTGGGGATTTGACCCTAAAATGATTGTTGAATTGGATTGGAATGAATCGGCGGTGCCCGATTCGGGATTCCAGGTGACGGCCACTCCGGGACGGCATTTCTCGGGGCGTGGGTTCAAGCGAAATCAATTTGTTTGGTGTTCTTTTGTGCTCCAAACACCTGCAAAAAAGATCTTTATTGGCGGCGATTCGGGCTACGACACGCATTTTGCGAAAATTGGAGCTGAACATGGTCCGTTCGATTTGGCTCTGCTCGAATGTGGCCAGTACAATAAATCGTGGAAATACATTCACATGATGCCCGAACAAACCGTTCAGGCGTCCATCGACTTAAAAGCCAAAACATTGATGCCGGTTCATTGGGGTAAGTTTGCCCTGGCGCTTCATGCTTGGGATGAACCGATTGAACGGGTGACTAAGGAAGCCTCCCGGCTAAATGTGCCGATCATTCATCCAATGATTGGCGAAATGGTCAATCTGGACGATTACGGAATTCAGAAGCAATGGTGGAAAGGAATAAATTGATAGATTTGGGCTGAATTTATCAAAAACAAAATTCATGCTTAGCTTGTCCGAAATTACCATTCGTCCGATTCAGCCCGACAACAATCCTGCTTTGGCATTAATCATCCGGAATACATTAACCGAATTCGGTGCAGCCAATCCCGGTACTGTTTATTACGACGCAACTACCGATGCTTTGTTCGAATTGTTCCAGGTGCCACAAGCTGCTTATTTTGTGGCCGAAGCAAATGGCCGGATTTTAGGCGGTGGTGGAATTTTCCCGACCGAAGGATTACCTGAAGATACCTGTGAACTGGTGAAAATGTACCTGTTGCCTGAAGCCCGGGGCATTGGTCTTGGCCGCACTTTAATTGAAAAATGTATTGAAACTGCCCGCGATAAAGGGTATAGGCAGGTTTATCTTGAAACACTGGACGAGCTGCATTTCGCCCTGAAAATCTACGCTAAATACGGATTCGAATACCTGAAAGCCCCAATGGGCGACTCCAAACATTTTGGCTGCGGGTTATGGATGCTGAAGAAGTTATAAGTTTAGAATGATAAGTTAAGGGTTTCCAAATGGCCGAAAGCTCATAACTTAAAATTTATAACTCATTACACTTTGATGTCCATACGCGCAAACGGAACGGCATCCATGCCAACAAATTCGCCTTTTAGGTACTTGAAATGGCCGGTAATGGCAATCATGGCGGCATTGTCGGTAGTAAACGCGAATTTCGGGATGTGCATTTTCCAATGGCGCCTGGCGGCTGTTTCAATCAGGGCATTCCGCAGTCCTGAGTTGGCCGAAACACCACCAGCCACAGCAACTTCACGAATTCCGTGTTCTTTGGCGGCTTTAATCAGTTTGTCGAGCAAAATATCGATGATTGTTTTTTGCAACGATGCACAAAGGTCGGCTTTGCGTTCTTCAATGAAATTTTCGTTTCCCTTCAGTTGATCGCGCAGGAAATACAAAAAGCTGGTTTTCAGTCCGCTGAAACTATAATCAAAGTTAGGGATACGAGGTTTTGAGAATTTAAAAGCATCCGGATTACCTTCTTTGGCCAGCTTATCAACAAACGGACCGCCAGGATAGGGCAGTCCCATTACTTTGGCACACTTGTCGAAAGCTTCGCCGGCCGCGTCGTCTATCGTTTGGCCAATAACCTCCATGTCGAGGTAATCTTTCACCAGGATAATCTGTGAATTTCCTCCGGAAACCAACAAACAGAGAAATGGGAATTTAGGAGGATCGAAGGGTACATTTTCTTCCTTAATAAAATGCGCCAGAACATGCGCCTGCAAGTGGTTTATCTCGACCATCGGCGCACCTGTTGACAGCGAAAATCCTTTGGCAAACGAAGTTCCAACCAATAAAGAGCCCAGCAGTCCGGGGCCGCGGGTAAAGGCAACTGCAGTAATGTCCTGATTGGTTATTCCGGCTTGCTTAATAGCTTGGTCGACAACCGGAACAATATTTTGTTGATGAGCCCGGCTGGCCAGTTCAGGAACTACACCTCCGTAGGCTTCATGAACCTTTTGTCCGGCAATAATGTTCGACAGCAACACTCCGTTGCGGATTACCGAAGCCGAAGTGTCGTCACATGATGATTCAATTCCCAGTATAAATATGTCTTTTTCTTTGTTCATCGGTATCAATAAAAAGCCCGAACTTCCGTTTTATTCATGTTCAGGACTGGTTTTTATTCGTCTATTTGTATTATTTTGTATAAAAATTGGAGCGACAAAATTATCAAAAAAACACTTAAAATAGGGCTACCCATACTAGGCACAGTTGTTGTGCTGCTTTTTTCTTCCTGGCTAATTCTCCAGAGCCCGGTGGTGCAGACCTATCTTTCCCAAAAACTTGCTGCTCAACTTTCTCAAAAATTAAACACAAACATCACATTGAAAGGTGTTTCCATTACTTTTTTTAGGGAAATAATCCTCAAGGATGTTTTGATTGAAGATCAAAAACATGATTCGCTGCTATTTGTTCATGAGCTTTCGGCCAGCATCGATTCGTTCAGTGTAAAGAAAAGGTATGTGAGTGTTAAGCAGCTGAAGCTCGACCAAACATACCTCAATGTAAGCTCCGATTCACTTGGAAAGTCAAATTACCAGTTTTTACTCGATGCCTTTAAGCAAACCGATACTACAAAAACGAGCAAAGAGTTTGGGTTTATCATGAATAAATTTGATTTTGATGATGCCCGTATCCGTTATGCTTACCACGACAGTGCCGGTCAGCACAAGATTTCGCTTGACGACATTTCGTTTGGTATTTCGGATGTAAAACTGGCTGGCGAGAATATCGCCTTCCGGATAAATAAATTTGGGTTGAACGATCAAAAGGAATTTATTCTTGAAGATTTTTCTGCCGGATTTTTATCTACGCCTGATTCGGTTATTATCGATCACATACATGCCAAAACTCCAAATTCTGAAATAACCGAAGCGAATATATTTGCCGATAAACGGAAGTTGGGTGCGGAAATTGACCTGCGAAAATTGAAGGTAAATATTGATCTGAAAAAATCGGTAATTAGCCTCAAAGATGTTGGATTGCTTGTTCCGGCGCTAAAAGGAATGGAAGAGAATATTGAGGTTTCGGGGCAGGTTTCAGGAACTATGACCGATTTGAAAGGAAAAAACATTGAGCTAAGTATGGGCGAACATACCCGCCTGGCGTTCGATTTATACCTGAACGGATTGCCCAATATTGCCAATACGTATATGCATATCGACCTTAAACAGTCATTTGCTGATTTGAACGACTTGAGTCGTGTAAAACTTCCGGATAATTTTCCGCTTACTCAGTTAAAGATTCCCTCACAGCTTCTTCAGGCTGGAATTATTGAGTACAACGGTAATTTTACAGGTTTCCTCAGCGATTTTGTTGCTTACGGAACTTTCCGGTCGAAATGGGGCGTTTTAACCACCGACTTGTCGTTCGTTCCTTCATCAGGAGAGAAGCTGAAAATAAACGGCAAGCTGAAAACGGTGAACTTTCAGCTGGGAGAACTGGTGCAGACCGATTTGCTCGAACGGATTACATTTAATGGCGATGTAAAAGGATTACTCAATCAGCGAACGCACGATTTTAGTGCCAGTGTTTCGGGACGAATTGACAGCCTGTTTATGAACGATTATCAGTACCGGAACATTGAATTGAGTGGCGATATATTGAACAAACGATTTGATGGAAGTTTGGTGGCAAACGATCCGAATCTGAAATTTCAATTCGATGGCGCATTTGACTTGAACGTGCCTGTTCCGGTTTTTAATTTCAACATGCAAGTTGAAAAAGCTAACCTCAAAGCGCTGAAACTGGTCAGGAAGTTTAAAGAATCTGACGTTTCGTTTGCCATGAATGCCAATTTTACCGGGAACAACATTGATAACCTGGCCGGATCAATTCATTTTAAGGAAGGTGCTTACCGGAACGAAAATGGATTTGTGTCGTTTAATAACTTCGATTTAAAGACTTTTAATGAGGATGAGCCCGTTTTACAGATCAGGTCCGATTTTCTGGATGCTGATATTCGGGGCCAGTACCAGCTTCATAATCTGCACAATTCAGTTCTGAAAATTATCAGCAATTATTTGCCGTCAGCCGGATTTAAGTATTCCGACCAGAAAACGATGAATAATTTTGATTTCAGGTTCACACTGAAAGATGTCAATCGATTCACAAAAGTGTTGATGCCTGATTTAAAAATTGAATCGGGCGAAATCGATGGTAGTATAAATTCGGAAAAGAATACCCTTACGGTTAAAGCTTCGTTTCCTGAAATTAAATACCAAACGGCTGTTCTTCGGAAACTGACTGTGACCATGGATGGTGATTCGAAGCTTTATATGCGCAATAAAGTTTCCGAGATTGATTTGGGCGACCAGTTTAAGGTTCATAATTTTTCGCTTATTTCCGAGGCTTCCGGCGATGTTTTGGACTCGAAACTAGTCTGGAATAACTATGACGCAGTTTCGTTTAGTGGTTCTATAAACACCAGTGCAAAATTTTTCAGGCAGAAGGACAAACCGCATGTTGAAATCGGGATAAAACCTACTCGCCTTTACCTTGCCGATAGCCTTTGGTACTTGAATTCGGGCTTAATTAGTGTCGATTCGTCGATGATAAAAGTGAATGAGCTTCGGATTTCCAGTAAAAGTCAATCGATTACAGCCGATGGTTCAATAGCTAAAAATCAAAATGATAAGCTAAATCTGGTTTTTAACCAAATTGACCTGAGATCGCTTAACCAGCTAATTGGTGGCGATCTGGAACTGAAGGGCGAGTTGAACGGCAACCTTTCGGTTATCGACATTTATCAGCAGCCTTTATTTCTTTCCGACCTGAAAATAGTCGATTTCGGGCTGCTCGGCCAGCTGATTGGTGATGCCAGCATTCAAAGCCGGTGGGACAGCGATGCTGAGGAAATTGATGCTGATGTACTTGTGAAATCGAAAGAAAAGGAACTGCTTCACGCGTTCGGGGTTTATAATCCTGGTAAGGACAGCCTTTCGGTTTATACCAATTTCGACCATTTCTCAATTCTGATTTTGCAGCCTTTAATGGGGAGCAGCTTTGCCAATTTTCATGGCGATGCTACTGGAAAGGTATGGATTCATGGGCCTTCAGGACATATTTTGCACGATGGGGCACTGTATGCTTCAAATGCCGGTTTGATGCTTAGCGATTTGCAGGCGAATTATACGCTGAACGATTCAGTCAGATTTGTTGACGATAAAATTGTTTTCCCTGATATAAGGGTTCACGATGATTATGGAAATACGGGTATATTTTCAGGTTCGATCAAACATCAGACCTTTTCGAAAATGATTTACGACATGACCGTAAAGACCGAAAGAGGAGGTAAAATTTTGGCCATTAACACAACGCCGCAAATAAACGAGCAATTCTACGGAAAACTATTTGCAAGCGGCGTTGCGCGCATTACCGGAAAGGGAGCCCAGGTTTTGATTGATGGTGCAGCTCGCACTGAAAAAGGGACGGAAATGAATATTTCGCTGGAATATGAAGACGACGCCCAGGAATACGATTTTCTGAATTTTATTACTCATGGTTATCAGCCGAAAACGCCGGTTGTGAATTACCAGAATAATAACTCGGACGTACAGATGCGATTTGATGTTGAGGTTACTCCTGATGCCAAGGCCCAGCTGATTTATAATTCGAAGATTGGCGATGTTATTCGCTCGCAGGGCTCCGGTAATCTTCGGGTTACGATTGACAATGATTATAATATTTCGTTGTTTGGTGAATATACAGTTGAACAGGGTGATTACCTGTTTACCCTTCAGAACGTAATTAATAAGAAATTCGATATTCAGCAGGGAGGTACTATCGAGTGGAATGGCGATCCGGAAGTGGCAACCATCGACCTGAATGCAATTTATCGTTTGAAAGCTTCGCTAAGTGAGCTCTTTGCCAACTCACAGAGCGGTACCGATTATACACAGCGTATTCCGGTTCTGTGTAAAATTAACCTTACCAAAAATCTGAGTAATCCTGAAATAAAATTTGATATTGAGTTACCTACAACCGAAGACAGGATTCGGGATGAAGTAGGACAATATATCAGTTCGGAAGAAGACATGAACAAGCAAATTCTGTCGTTGCTTGTTTTGGGTAAGTTTTATACTCCTGAATATCTTCGGGGAACCTACTCGGGAAGCAGCAATAATCTGGTTGGATCAACTGCCAGTGAGCTATTTTCCAACCAGCTAAGCAATTGGCTGTCGAAAATTAGTAATGATTTTGATGTTGGTGTAAATTATCGTCCTGGAAATCAGATTACAAACGATGAAATAGAACTGGCTTTGAGTACACAGATGTTCAACGACCGGGTGTCAATAAACGGTAATATTGGCAATAATACCTCGCAGCGAACCAGTGCCAACAGCAACGGTTTTGTTGGAGATGCCGATATTAACGTAAAAATTACAAACAATGGAAAGCTTCAGCTGAAAGCGTATAATCATGCCAACAATAATCTGATTTACGAAACTTCACCCTATACTCAGGGGGTGGGTTTATCTTACCGTGAGGATTTTAACGACTTCAACGAATTGTGGCAAAAAGTGAAAAGTATCTTCAAAGGGAAGAATTCGCGCCCTGCCCGAACAAAACAGAATTAGTGTACGTTTAAAGTACTGTCGTGTATGGCTCTCATTATGATGGATATAGGGGGCGGAAATGAGCCTGGGAATTTATATTTAAATAAATTGTATTTTTGCATGGCATACTATTTGAATGGAAAGCATCGTTTTTGTTCAGGTTAGTTAAAACAAAATACATATGTTAAATTTAATTTTATTACAGGTTGGCACTAATTTAGCCGAAGCATCACAGCCCGCTGGCACAACAAATCATGCCGGTGGATTGATGAGAGAACTTATCCAAACGGCTCTGAAGAGCGAACTGGTGATGGTACCTTTGCTGTTGTTGACCTTGATGGCAATTTTCATTTTTTTCGAACGCTACATTGCTATTTATAAAGCAGGAAGGATTGATTCAAAACTAATGAAGAATTTGCGCGAACATATTTTGGACGGAAGAATTGATTCAGCATTCTCTCTGTGCCGTAAAGAAAATACTCCTACTTCGCGTATGATTGAAAAAGGTATCTCACGAATCGGCCAGTCGGTGGCCGATGTTACCGCAGCTATTGAACATGTTGGAAACCATGAAATCTCGAGACTTGAAAGAAGATTACCCATTTTAGCCAGTGTTGTTGGCGCTGCCCCGATGATTGGTATTATCGGAACTGTTGTGGGTGTTATTCAGGCATTTTACGAAATGGCAAGTTCAGGAAATCCAATTGATTTAACACTGATTTCAACAAACATTTACCAGACATTGGTTACCACTGTTGCCGGTTTTGTTGTTGGTCTTCTTGCATATTTTGCTTATAATATTCTGGTTGCCAGCGTGAAAGGTGCAATATCCAATCTGAAGTCGGTAAGTATCGAGTTTATGGACATTCTGAATGAACAACCTGCCTGAAATAATTCGCAGGATTTTTCGTTTTGATCGTTGTAAGTTGGATATATTCGCCCCAGGTATTTAAAGCTCGTTGATTAATTTGATAGGAGTTATTCGTGGTGAAATACATTGAAGAACATAAAGATGGTTTAATTGGAACACTGGTTACCCACGGTGTATTACTATTCCTTTTGATGTATTTCGGAATACTCATGACAAATCCGGCTCCTGTTGAAGAGGGAATACTGGTTAATTTTGGCGATTCTGAAACCGGTTTCGGAATGGAAGAACCAGCACCCGGCGAACGCGAACCCAGTGTCAAGCCAATTGAATCGGCATCCCAACAATTTGTGGCTCCGCCGCCTCCACAAAAGTCTGTTCCAACAGAAACTGATGATGCGGTGGTAACTCAGGAAGTTGAAAAAACTGTTGCCATTAAATCGCAGAAAGATAAAAAAGTAACCGAAAAGATTGATCCTGAAAAGCAGCGTTTGGCTGAAGCTGAGAGACTCAGAAAAGAAGAGTTATTGCGTCAGCAAAAAGAAGAGCAACGCCTTTTGGCACAGGCTGCTGCCGAACAACGCAAGATTGGCGAAATAAACAGTCGGGCAAAAAATGTGTTTGGTGGCGGTGGAAAAGGAAGTCCTGATTCAAAAAGTACCAGTCAGGGTGTAACTTATGGTACCGGAAATCAGGGCGTACCTCAGGGATCGGCTAATGTTGACCGATACGGCCCAGGTGGTGGAATTGGCAACGGAGTCTCAGCCAGTCTGGACGGACGTACTTCTTTGTCGTTGCCCAAACCCCAATACCCAGGAAACGAGGAAGGGGTTGTAGTGGTTAAGGTAACCGTTGATAAAATGGGTGTTGTAAAGAATGCTGAGGCTGGCGTAAGAGGCTCGAATACAAATGATCCTGATTTGATTTCGGCAGCAAAGAAAGCCGCGCTTCAGGCCCGGTTTAATGTGGACGACAAAGCCCCAGAGTTTCAGATCGGGTCAATCACTTACCGTTTCAGGCTCGATTAATTCATATTGTCGGTTTTCAAATCTTTATTGGTTTTTCATCACTTTGTTTCTGCCTTTCCTTTTTCTGACGGTATGATGTTTATATTCGTTTGAGATGATACTGATATTTCCGTCAGTTTCAAGCACGGCCAGGTCAACCTCCCGAATTTCTGATACACCATGTTCTCTTACAGCTTCGAGTAGTTCTTCACGGGTAATCCGTGCTTTGGTCAAATTAGCCTCATTTAGTTGCCCTTTGTAAATAAGCATCAGATCGTTTCCCTGAACAACAGTACTGAATTTAGGGAAACGGTACAGCAAATATTTAAACAGATAATTTGCCATGAACAGGGTAGTTGCCGCCACCAGTCCACCACTCAGTGAAGAGTCGGAACCAACCATTGCATTTTGTACCGAATTGCTGATTAGTAAAATAAAAACTAAATCAATAATCGATAACTGCGCCAGTTCCTTTTTCCCAAAAAGCCTGATGGCTATGATGATGAACAAATATACCGCTAAACTGCTGAGTGCTATTTTAAGATATCCTTCTGATGGATTCATACCTCAATTGATTTGGAATTCAAATTCTGAAGGTAGCGAAATTGATTTGAAACGTGTTATGCTTTGTTTAAAACAGTAAGTCTGAAACAAAAAACGCAAGCACCCGGTTTTATCCGGAATACTTGCGTTGTATTTTGGCAACTATTCTTTAGCTACACAAGAGTATATCCGGCGCGGTATTCGTAGTGCAATAATTTTGTAGCGGCGCCGTCGGTATCATCAATAAATTCTTCTTTAACCGGATCCCATTTCACTGTGCGTTTCAGTTCGCAGGCAATGTTTCCGAGGTTACAAACAGTTGCGCTGCTGTGCCCAATTTCAACCGGAACCACCGGATCTTTGCGTTCACGAACAGCTTGTATGAAGTTAACCTGATGAGGAATCTTGTTTTCGTACGGAACATTATCTCCGGCTTCTTTGCTTGGTGGAGGCAGGAACTTATCATCCGAAGCTTTAAAATGTTCGCGCGAAACCTCAATCCATCCGTCTTTCCCAATAAATTTTACGCCTTTGGTATTTTTTTCGTCGAATGGTTCGGAAGTCATCACTACGCCATTGGCATACTTGAAGGTCATATACTGTGTTCCGTCGCCGATTGGTGAAGCTTCAACCGGGCCGTTTTTGTCCATTCCGAGACCCCACTGTGCAATGTCGAACATGTGAGCACCCCAGTCGGTTGTAAAACCGCCGCCCATGCCTTTGTACCAGCGCCATGCACCCCAGTATTCTTCGTCTTTGTCGGGATCAACAGTAATAGGCGGATCGAGTTCTTTGTTGAATGGAACAGGATTTGGAAGCGAACCTTGCCACAAATCCCAGTTAAGGTCAGCAGGGATTGGTTCAACAGCAAGATCGAACGGACGTGGAGGAGCTCCAACGTAAGCATGTACTTTTTCAATTTGCCCCAAAGCGCCCGACTGAACTAATTGAACGGCATGCTGGAAATTTGGGTCAGAACGCTGCTGACTACCCACAGCCAAAATACGGTTGGTTTCGCGTACAACACGGCGTAATTCTTGTCCTTCCTTAATGGTGAAAGTCATTGGTTTTTCAAGATACACGTCTTTGCCGGCCTTACATGCAGCAATGGCAATACGCGCATGCGAATGATCAGGAACAGCAATTACAACAGCATGAATATCAGGACGAGCCAATAACTCTTCAAATTTCTCGTAGGTCTGAACCTCAACTTCTATTTGTGCTTTTTTGTAGAAGTTATTTACTCGTTTTTCGAAACGTTTACGTTTCACTCCATAGACGTCACATCCGGCAACTACCCGAATGCCAGGGATTGAAATGAATCCGCTCAGCAAAAACATTGACTGGCGACCCATACCAATGAAACCCAATTTTAATTTGTCTTCAGCTACTTTTTGCTTACAAGCTGATAAAGATGAGAACATTGCGATCCCTGCAACTCCTATTGCAGCGGTTCCAAGAAAATGGCGCCTTGAAACACCCTTTTTTAGTTGATTGTCCATGTGGATAATTTGTTTTTTAGTTTATTAATTTCGTGGTTAACATTGGTAAAAATACCGATTTGACTTTTCCCGACAAAATAAAAATTCGACAATCTCTATATTTCTTTTCATGCAGGTTTCTCTTTTGGCTGAAGTTTGTTTTAATGTAGGGTGAATGTAAGGCGTTGTTTTGTAGTGACTTTTGTAGATTGAGAAATTACAATCGGATTAAAAGATTGGTTTTTTGTTCCCGACTTGCCGAATAGATACTTTTTTTTTTGATTTTTGTGAAGCATTGAAATGCCAAACCTATGAATAAATACATAAGTCTTCTGCAATCGTTAATCTCTGTCTCTTCCCTTAGCCGGAATGAACAAGATGCAGCCCGGATTATCCGCGATTTTCTATCAGGTTCAGGAGTGATTTACGAAACGAGTGTAAACAATACCTGGGTCAAAAATAAATTCTGGAAAGACGACTTACCGGTAGTTTTACTGAACTCGCACATCGACACAGTGAAACCTGCAAGTGGCTACACGCGAAATCCGTTTTCTCCCGATATCGAAGATGGCATTTTATATGGACTTGGAAGTAATGATGCTGGTGGCGCTTTGGTGACATTGCTCGCTGTATTTATGCATTTCAATAAGCAGGAAGATCTTCCCTTTAACCTGATTTATGCGGCTACAGCCGAAGAAGAGGTTTCTGGTTCAAACGGAATGGAAAGCATTTTAAAAGAGCTGGGGAAAATTGATCTGGCAATTGTGGGAGAACCTACGAAAATGCAAATGGCAATTGCAGAGAAAGGACTGATGGTTCTTGATTGCACAGCTCATGGAAAGTCGGGACATGCGGCACGCGAGGAGGGCGAAAATGCTATTTATAAGGCGATGGCCGATATCGAAAAGCTTAGAAACTACAAATTTGAAAAAGTATCTGATATACTGGGTGCTGTTAAAATGTCGGTAACAGTCATTAATTCGGGTACTCAACACAATGTGGTTCCCGATCTGTGTTCGTTTGTAGTCGATGTTCGAACCAATGAATTTTATTCGAACAAGAAAGCTTTTCAGATTATCGATCAGTTAATCGAGTCAGATGTTGTACCCCGTTCACTGCGACTGAATTCGTCGGGAATCCCGGTTGATCATCCTATCGTTCAGCGTGGCGTTACTTTGGGTTTGAGCTATTATGGCTCACCAACAACTTCCGATCAGGCGGTAATTCCTTATCCTTCAATAAAAATTGGACCCGGTGATAGTGCCCGTTCGCACACCGCAGATGAATATATTTATATTTCAGAAATAGAAGAAGGGTTCCGAATTTATGTTGATTTGCTAACGAATCTCAGATTAAAATAAAAAGAGAGACCTGTCCCCCAACAGATCTCTCGTAGAATGCCTCAGAACAAAATCTGAAGCTGGAATATATAACATTAATCGAACAAACAGTTTAATGTGAGTTTTTCAGGGCTCACCAGCGAATTAATCACTTTCGGCCAAAGCCATTTCGTTGTGCTGAGTAATGTCGAGACCGGCGATTTCTTCTTTCTGAGTTGCGCGGATTCCAACAAGGCCATCAACGATTTTGTAAAGAACAAAAGTCATTACTCCTGAGAAAATGATTGTTGCTACTGTTGCTACAAGCTGTATCCAAAGCTGTTTCGGATTGCCATAGAATAATCCGCTGTATGAAGACTGGATAGCTGGTGTAGCCAAAAATCCGGTTAATAAAGCTCCGATAATACCACCAATTCCGTGTACACCAAAGGCATCGAGTGAATCGTCGTATCCAAATTTGTGTTTTACTACCGAAACCATGAAGAAACAAACGACCGCAACAATGATTCCGATTACTACTGCACCTACTACACCTACGAATCCGGCTGCTGGAGTGATGGCTACCAATCCGGCAACAGCACCTGTACAAATACCAATTACGGTAGGTTTCTTGTTAATCGACCAATCTAAAAGAACCCAGGTAAATGCAGCAGTGGCAGTTGCAACATGAGTGGCAAGAAATGCGCTGATAGCTAATCCGTCAGCTGCCAATCCACTTCCGGCGTTGAACCCAAACCAACCGAACCAAAGTAAAGCTGCACCAATTACTACCAATGGAATGTTGTGCGGTGCAGTTGGATGATTGTTGTAGTTTCTTCTGGAGCCAATCATTAATGTCATTACCAGTGCCGAAATACCGGCGTTGATGTGTACTACAGTACCACCGGCAAAGTCGAGGGCGCCCATTTTGAACAACCAGCCATCAGCTGACCAAACCCAATGTGCAACCGGATTGTAAACCAGGATAGCCCAAAGCAGCGAGAAGATCAGGAATCCTTTAAATTTAATACGTTCGGCATACGCACCAATGATAAGAGCTGGTGTGATTACAGCAAACATACATTGGAACAAAACGAACAAAAGGTGTGGTATTCGGGCTGTTGCCTGCGAAATATAATATGGGCTAACGTCGTTGATGTTAATTCCATTCAAAAAAGCCCAATCGAATCCACCAATGAACGGGGCGAGTGCTCCTGTTGATGATCCGAATGACATACTGTATCCGAAGAAAACCCACTCGAGGGTGATTGCTGCAGTGAGAATGAAACATTGCATCAGGATATTTAAAACGTTTTTCTGACGAACCAAACCACCATAGAATAAGGCCAGTCCGGGAATAGTCATCAACATAACCAATGCTGTAGCAACAATCATCCAGGCAGTGTTGCCAAAATCGATGTAAGGTGTTGGTGCAGGCGCTGCCGATGCTGCATCTTCAGCAAAAAGGATGGTAGGGGCAATTAAACCTAGTAATGCCAGTCCTGTATATTTTATCTTGGATTTCATATTGTTATATTCTTGTAGTAAATTTTTCAGATGTTTTTTTTGCTTACTTGTTGTAAAGCGATTCGTCGCCTTTGTCTTTGGTGCGGATGCGGATCGATTGTTCAACTTCGCTGACGAAGATTCGTCCGTCACCGCTTTCTCCGGTATAAGCCGCGTCGAGGATGGCATTTATTGATTTTTCGACATTGATGTCGCGAACAACAAATGAAATGTAGATGCGGGCTACAGAGTTAACATCATATGCAATTCCTCTGAATATAAGTCCCTGGCGTGCAGTGCCTTGTCCTTTTACTTCCCACCAAGACAGAAAGTCGATGTCAGCTTCATGTAATGATGCACGTACTTCTTCAAACTTGGTCTTTCTAACGATGGCTTCAATTTTTTTCATGATGTCTTTTTTTGAGGGTTTTAAATATTTTTTATAAACTAAATCCTACGACCATAAACATTTGATTTTTATCTGGATTGAAGATAACTTGTCCGGTAACGGGTATTGAAAAGCTGTCGGTGATTTTGATTACTTTACCTGTGCCAATACCAACATGGCAGACATTAAAATCTCCATCTGAAGTATGCCATCCGTCACCTGCGCCAACCGATACATTGAAATTTTTGAAGGCATAGGCTGCTTGAAAGTATTTGTCTTTACCCTTAGATGCCGCAACAGAGGCTTCATTTATAATATAATTTGCAGCTAAACTTAAACCTCCGGTAGTATAACCAAGGTTGATTTCAACAGCGTTGGTTGAATCTGCGGTGAATGATCCGCCGGCTCTTGGATAATAATAGTCGGTTAAGCCAAGACTAAGACCATTTGAAAATGCGTAAGAGATATATGGATCTGCTTCCGCATAGCCTGCAGCATCAAATGATCCCCATACTCCAATGGTCAAACCACCTGCATTATATTTTACTGAAGGTTGAAAGGCAGGGCCAGTTCCCAATAGAGAGCCTCTCCATACATAGTTACTGTAAAAATCAGCGCCAACAGTAAACGGTGATTTTTTTTCTTCTTCCTGGGCTTTTACATTGAGGGTACAAATCGCGAGTAATGTAAAAACGATGAGGGTAATTTTCTTTTTCATGATTCTCAATTTTAGGGTTTAACTTCTATTTTCTCCTCGATTCTAATTTGTGTGCCATGATTGAGGGGTGTGTATTGAAAAAAATAGTTTTTTTTCTGGGGGTACCCCTTTTGTTTGACTTGCTTGCTCAAAAGTATGTATTTTTTGAAAGTTTGAGTTGTTTGAGATGGGGGGTGTGTTGAAGTTAAAGATAAATTAACAAATGAAAAGTGTAAAAAATAAGGGGTATTATTGAGAAAAATGAATAAAAAATTGAATATGTAGTCGAAAAATATGGGGTGTAATTAAAAAATTAGTAAAAAATGAATTTGTAATTTGTGGTGTAATCGTGTGATTGTCAAATAGTATGATCATTTAAATTAATACTGACAAAATGATATTTAATTTGTTTTAAATGTAGACATGTGATAATTTTATCTTGTTTATGTAGATAAAATGTAATGTGTATTAAAAAGAAGTCTTGACAAATATTTAAATGAATAATACAATTGTTTTGGACTCCTAAATTTTACAAACCCTGTTTCAGGCAAACTATAGTTTTAAAATGGGGGTGTCATTCCGTTTAGGGCTTATTTTTGACAAATACCAGGATTGGAATGTGATTTTCCTGAATTTTATCCTGCGAGAAACAGGTTTGATGCATTATTTCATACAATTGTCTGTTATACAAAGCTTCGTAGATACAGTTTTTTTATATTTGCACACTTTTATTTTGAGTATAACATGTATATATGACTTTCCTGAAACATCAAATACTTCAGATTTTTAAATATTTCATTTTCTGGATGATATTCTTTTGGTTGGCAAAAGCAATATTCCTGATGTTTAATTTTAACCAGACAAGCCTGTTGTCGGCGGGTGAAGTATTTGGTATTTTTGCTTACGGACTGAAAATGGATATTTCAACAGCTTGTTATTTGTTGGTTATTCCAGGTTTGCTGTTTGTGCTAATGTCAATTTTATCCTCGAAACAGGTCAGCCGCATTATTTATATATATACCCTTATTTTTATTGTATTTGCTACTTTTTTAGCAGTTCTCGATTTGGGACTATACCCACACTGGGGGACTCGCGTTAATATCACTGCTTTTAATTACATCAACGATCCGGTAGCTATGAGTGCTTCTGTTTCAGTAAGCGACGTGTTGTTGGGGATTGTTGTTGTAGGACTTTTGTTTTTTGCTTTTAAATATTTGTACCGAAAGCTCTTTCCCGAAGGAATTGCCGTTGATTTGAAAGCCAAATGGTATGCTTCGGCGCTCATGTTGTTTTTGGTTGCCACTTTAATTATTCCTATTCGTGGCGGGTTCGATACTTCTCCGATGAATCTGAGTTCTGTTGCTTTTAGTACCAAACTATACGTCAATCAGGCAGCAAGTAATTATTTGTGGAATTTTACCAAATCGGTCGAAAAGCGAAAGAGGCTCTCGAATCCCTGCACCTACATGCCGAAAGAAGAAAGTGAAATGCTTTTTAATCAATTTATGCTTGGCGATTCAGTGGTTTCAAGGCCTCAGCTCATCAATATAAATCCGGGGAAGCAACCCAATGTCATTTTTGTTATTCTTGAAAGTTTTTCGAATAAGGTTATTGCTCCGCTTGGCGGAATGCACGGAATTGCGCCCAATCTGGATTCGCTTTGCACAAAAAGTACTGTGTTTACCAATTTCTATTCTACCGGGAACCGCTCCGATCGTGGAATTTCGGCCCTTATTGGCGGATATCCTTCGTTGTTAAGCACTTCAATTATGGTTTCTCCTGAAAAATCAAGAAGCCTGACTTTGCTTCCGGAGTATTTTAACCGGCACAATTACCACACTTCGTTTTATTATGGGGGCGACATTAATTTCTACAACCTTAAGACATTTATACTGCAAAGCAAATGTGAGAAAATGGTTACAAAGGCTGACTTCCCGGCGAAACTTGGCCGAATGACCAAATGGGGAGTTCCGGATGGGTATTTATTCGATAAGGCTCTGGAGGATTTGAAAACTGAAAAAGAGCCTTTCATGAAAACGATTTACACCGTAAGCAGCCATCCTCCATATGACGTTCCGTATTCAAAAATAAAAGGTAATTCGGTTGACGAAAAATACCTGAACTCGGTTGCTTACACCGATAGTTGCCTTGGGGTATTCATCGATGGTTTCAGGAAATCGCCGCTTTGGGAAAATACCTTGTTGATAATAACAGCCGATCACGGAACCATTTCTCCCGGTCCTACAGATATCACTGAGACCGCTTCGTATCGTATTCCGCTGATTTGGTCGGGTGGTGTAGTCGATACTTTGCAACGAATCGAAACCATTACTCAGCAGTCCGATTTTGGAACTTCACTGATTCACCAGTTGGGATGGGAAGCCGATTCGTCAAAGTTTGCGAAAGATTTCTTTACTTCGCGGCCGTTTGCTTTCTATGCGCTCGATTCGGGCTGGGGGTATGTTACTCCGGATGGTGAATATTATTTCGATCAGAATTCGCGCGATTTTGTTAGGAAGCCTGCAAATAAAGCCAGCAGCGATCTTTCTTTTCCAAAAGCCTATATGCAGGTTTTGCACGATGATTTTATAAGCCGATAATAAATAACGATGCGATTTGTCGCGTCAGTAACCGAAACCCAGATAATAATGCAGTTGCAATCCGAGAAAATATTCCTGATTATTAATAAGTATGCCGGCCACGGTGTAGCCGAGAAAGCTGTTGATGTGGTAATTCCTTTTCTGAAAAAGAAGGGATTTGTGGTTGAGTATTCATTTACAAACCATCCGGGACACGCAACTGAACTGGCGGCCAAAGCTTCGGCCGAAGGTTTTAATATGGTTGTGGCTGTTGGGGGTGATGGAACAGTAAACGAAACTGCGATGGGTTTGATCGGTACCAATACTGTCATGGGTATTATTCCGATGGGATCAGGAAATGGCCTGGCACGCGAATTAAGTATTTCGATGAATATTCGAAAAAGTGCTCATACATTGGTCGAAGGAAATAATCTGCACATGGATGTATGCCGGTTGAACAGTCAGCGGTTTTTATGTACCAGCGGCATTGGTTTCGATGCACTGATTGCTGATAAAATGAGCAAATCCTCAACCCGCGGGTTTTTGAAGTATGTACAATTGGTCATTCAGGAAAGTATTTTTTACAAACCTGTTGAAGTAAAGATGGAAATTGATAGCCGACTGGTTGAGAAGTCGGTTTTCCTTATCACGTTCGCCAATGCATCGCAGTTTGGAAATAATGCTTTTATTGCCCCGGGTGCCAGCATGACTGATGGTTTGATTGACGTTGTGGTTGTGCGGAAATTTGCGAAAATATGGATGCCATTTTTTGCAATTGCTCTTTTCTCGAAATTAGTTCCCCGTTTACCTTTTGTCGACTGCTATAAAGCCCGCAAAGTTGAGTTGCTGAAAGCTGATACGCCTTATTTCCATTTCGATGGCGAGCCTGGTAAACTTAGCGTTCCGGCAAGCATTGAAATTGACTCGCAAAAGATTTGGGTAAAGGGCCGAAAATCATGACCTGATTAATCTTTTTGTTTTCCTGCCAGACAAATTATCCGGGCAGGAAAACAAAAACAATTAGGTTTCAGGATAAAGCCTCAGGCTTTCAAACGGCCATTCTTCTATTTAATAACAGATTCATCGGGCGCAGTTCCTGTTAATTTAATCTGGTACGGCCATTGTTCTTCCGGATTATCACCAGGTTTTGCTCCCCATTTCATAACAATGGGCCAGTGTTCAGAAGGGGCTCCCATAACAACCAGCCAAAGGTATTCGGTATTTTGAGGTACTTTAAAAGTTGCAGTACCTTCAGGTGTATTGAAAACATTGCTGTAAACCCGTTTCCCGTTTTTTAACGAAGCCACAAATCCGTAACGCCATCCGGCTTTATCAACTTTTACGGCATTATAGCCATCGGCTCCGGCAATTCCTTTAAAATCGAGTACCACTTTTGTTCCGGCAGCAGGAACCTTGAGTTTGATGCCATTATAACCATAATTCTGCGGACAATTCGAAGCAGCTATCCTAAACCAACCTTCTCCGGCAGCATTAAGCTCCGCTTGGTGTTGATTGGCGTATTGTCGGGCCACATTTTCAATTCGCTTCATGTCCCAGGTGATGAATCTGCGCGAGGCATCAAACATTTCATCGTTGAACTGTGCCTGGCTTAGCGAATTGATCCGTTTGTAGGTCATTACCGGATCTTCTTCAGGCATTGTTGCCCGGCAAAGATTGCCAAAGAATTCTTTTCCGTGTTTGTTCGACCAGTATTCCAGTACATAAGGCGAATGGTACATATTTTTCGGATGCAAAAAAGCATAGTGCGTGCCTTTCATGAAATCAACCAAATGATAGTTTTCAAAGGTCATCCATTCGGGATAAACCTGCCAGAGCATATATTGAGCCGACATTTCCATGATTGGACCACGCGGACCGTGACCGTTATCAATTGACGCAATGTACTGAAACGAATGGCCCAGCTCGTGAGCCAGGGCGCCGTATGGAAATTTGTTGATGCGTGTGGCCGGCGTCCACAAGATTCCGATTTTGTTTTCCTCTCCACCGCCAAAGGCAGTTCCTTCATTTCCGCCAAAAACAAAAATCAGCATCTTGTATTTGTCGGTCAGTGATTTCCCTTTTTGAATGATCTTAAGCTCATCGACATAATAATTGTAAAAGCGTTCGCATTCCTGAAGTGCTTTGTTGACGTCGAAACGTTTCTTTTCATCGGGATTAGTCATCGGATCGTCGCCATATTCTTTGTGCCAGAAAAGAGCCATATTGTCCGACTGAACCATATGCTTGAAACAGAACTCACTCCCTGCATTGTTGAAATCGTTGTTTTCAGGCACACGTTCTATTTTGGCGGGCAGGTACAATTCTTTTTTTTGCGGAATTGACTGATTTGTTGCATTACTTTTTATCGATACAATTAGAGAGAAGAAACAAAGTAAAATTGGTGTAATTCTTCTGATTTGGTTTAGTGGTTTCATTTTTTGATTAGGTTTCTGGTTTTATAAGTTTAGTAACAGTATTCGTGTTGAAATTACACTTATAAATTAATTCTATTAGAAACTAATTAAAATAGAATTGGAATCAAAAAATATACTTCACAGAAAGGTGTTATTGCCTATCCTTCATGGTTTGGGAGGCGAAAGTCAAAATGAATGAATCTCAAGTAGTTTTTTACTTAACGGCAATGTATCTTTTATTGAACGAATAAATTATACTGACATTCCAGATAAAGTCTTTGCTTCCCAATACGTTGGATTTAATGGTTTTATTCACGAGCGAAGAAATGGAAACCGGGCAGTTTTTCTTACTTACCGACAGTGTTGAACCCCAATAGAAACCATCCTGGCGATCGGTTTTCAGATAATAGATTTGGGGATTAAACCTCATGGAATACTGGTCGCTGAGTTTAATGTTTGAGAAATTCGCTCGTGCAGCAATGAAATGCGTATGTTTAATTATGTCGTTCTCAACGCCGTATGAGTAAAGGTAATACGCGCCAATACTTATATTCTTCGAAACGATGAAAGTAGGAGTTAGGTCACCGGCAAGGTAACGCTTAACAACCATGGTTTCGGTCGAGACTCCGTTGACCATATAGTTTTTGGTTTTAAACGAAAGGGCAGGATGAGCGCCCATATTAATCAGAAATTTGTTGCCGGTTAGCAATTTATACCTTCCCCAAAAAAGGAACGACCATGGCTTTCCTTCCAGAGCAAAGCGAAACTGAGGTTCAAAACTGAACTTACCCCGGCCAATTGACAAATCGAATACAACAGCGGGCTTACCCAATGTGAACGATGGAATGGTTGATATACCCTTATTGGTAACCGTTATGGTTCCTGAAAAACGGGTGGCAGGCTGAGGCTGATCTGTATTCTGTGCAAAAGATGCAACCGACCCATTGATAAGCATTAAAATAAGGATTAAGCTTATGGTTTTGAACGAGAAATGCAGGACAGATGAATATTGGCTTTTTCTTTTGCGTTGAATTGCTGGTATCTGTGAATCCCGATTGTGCGTTGATGACAACATCAGCCCGGTTGCATTTCTTTTCATAAATCAATTCTTTTTGGGGGTTAGGTATGGCCGTTTGCTGGGCAATTACATTATACTGGAAATTCGGTTTGTTTTTATCAGTCAGTTTATTTTCCGCATTAAATTACAAAAGAATCTGATTTACATGCTTTAACAAAACAAAATTCAAATCAAAAATTACGAAATTCAAACAATTTATTCCATCAATGTTGTTTTTGACCCTGAACTTCTGATTTGATGGTAGATTTTGCCGAGTTGTTGATTGTTATTGTTTTAAGTTGTGCGCAGAGACAGATTACAGGTGATTTGCGGTCAAACTATACGAAAAGTTAAAGCAGGCCAAGAGCTTTAATAAATTACTTAACCGTTATTGACTATACAGTGTGTTTTGTTGAGTTAATTTTTTAATCATTCCATTGAAAATTAAGCCGTGGAAAGGAAGTACAGAAAACCAATATAATCTTCCAATTAATCCCAATGGCCTGAATGTTGCAGTTTGAATCAATTTGTTTTCAACAATTTTAAACTCAAGCCATGCGTCACCCGGTAATTTCATTTCAGCGAACAGAAGTAACCGTCCATCCTTTTTATCTGCATATAATACTCTCCAAAAATCCAGAGCATCTCCTGCATTTAAAGTATCTTCCGAAGTCCGTCCTCTTCTTAAACCCACACCACCGGCTAACTTATCCATAACGCCTCTGATTTTCCAAAGCCAGTTCCCATAATACCAACCATTCTCACCTCCAATACTCCAAATTTTGTTTATACAGTCAGCTCTATTAATGAAGGCATTTTCTCTGATGTCTTTATAACATCCAAATGATGGTACTTGAATAAACTCTGAAATATTTGAATCAAAATTACTGCTTATGAAAGCATCTTTCCAGCTGGAAACCACTTCGTTTCTTTCAATTTTGCTAAAAGCTCTTTTCAAAGCTTCATGGTAATTCATGGGTTGTATTCCCAATATTTCATTAATATCATGATTGCGGCAAATCACTTCAATTTTCATGCTGTTGACCAGTGCAACGGCGAGCTTGTAAGATGTTGAAGTTACAAAATACAGCCAGTATGAAGAAAGTTTGGGCGTCATTACCGGGATTGTAAAAATATAACGCCTTAAGTTTCTTATGTGTCCAAATTCCAGCAGCATTTCTTTATACGACAATATATCGGGGCCGCCAATATCAAAATCTTTATTATAGGTCTTTGGATTTAGAATTGTTTTTGAGAGCATTGATATTACATCTGATATCCCTATTGGCTGACATTTCGTATTTAGCCACTTAGGCGTTATCATAATCGGGAGTTTTTCTACCAAATCCCGCATTATCTCAAAAGAGGCACTTCCAGAGCCAATAATAATCCCTGCTCTTAATGTAGTTAAATGATAATTCCCCGTGCTAAGTATTGATTCAACGTTTTTTCTTGAAGCCAAATGCTTTGATAAAACAGACTCGTTTGCTATCCCGCTTAAATAAACAATATGCTCTACCTTCGTTTTATTCATTGCATTTCTGAAATTCTCAGCAGATTCCTGTTCCAGAAATTGATAGTCAGCAGAAGCCGACATGGAATGAACTAAGTAAAAGGCGCCATCAATATCTTTAGGAATATTATCTAATGAGGCTTTATCAAGCAAGTCTATTTGAATAACATTAATTCTTGCCTTTAGGTATTCCGGCGGAGTAAATCTTTTTGTGTCCCTAACACAGCAAATAACCTCATGACCACTTTCCACCAAAATGGGTAGAAGTCGTTTGCCTATGTATCCGGAAGAGCCAGTTAACAGTATTCTCATTTTTTTATTTAAATACAACAGTTTGCAGTATGCTTGGTATGTGGGTGCAGACCTTTTGCCTGTCAGATAGACGGTAATCTGACGTAGACCACATCGTCACTCTATCCACCGAACCCCTTACTTGCTATAACGCATTTTAGCGGTTCGTTGTTTATCGCCCTGGTGTTCCCGTTTCTCTAATTTCAACGCTGGTATTTTGTCCGTTTAAAATTGGGCATTTCCTTGCAATTTGTGTCGCTTCGTCAATATTGTCAGCTAAAATAATAATATAACCAGCTACTGAATTATTGTCTGCAATGTGCGGCGTTTCAATTACTTCATTGTTCGGTTTTAATACTCGTCCTTGTCGTGAAAAATGATTTCCACCGTCAGCAAGTTGCTCGTTATCGTCAATTTCATTTATCCAATCCATCCATTGTTGCATATAAACTTCCATTTGCTTTCTGGTAGGTTGTGCCTCTTCATTAGTCACGTCCATTCTGAATAGTAATACGAATTCTTTCATTTGATATGTTTTTTCTGATTAATCGTTTAATGAATTTATACCTTGCTCTTTAAGTTTTGCTAATCCATCTTTCATTGCCTTAAATTCGTACTCCTAGCCATAAAGTTATAGAAGTCTCAGAACATATTGTTGCCTAGGCAGGATTATAAATCCTTTGCTAAAAATATTTATAGTTTATATTAATTATTACAATCTGTCAGGAAATATACATTCGGACTATTCTTCATTTGTAAATCAAAATATCGGTCTGTTGGTGGAAATGGCAAGCTCCAAACACACACCTTTTCCAGCGAATACATATTCTCCATCCACAACAGCCGAAGCTTATTATTTTTTGAAATATCGAAGTGACTGAAGTCGTTGTTTGAACAAAGCAAAGAAAGAAGATTGAGATTATTTGAAATATCTAACATTTGCAATTGTGTTTCCCTGCAATCCAGTGATTCAAGTTCAGGGTTATTCGCAATGTCGAGCGACAATAATGGATTATAGCTGCAAAATAACTCCTTTAAATTCGTATTTTGAGACACATCGATGGAAGTAATTCGATTTAGCATACAATCAAGAATCTTTAATTCAAGATTATCAGAAATGTCTAAAGATGTCAAGTTGCAATTTTGGCAACGTAGTTCTTCTAACTGCTTGTTTTTGCTTATATCAATCGCAGATAGACTCATTGAATTCAAAAATAAGACCTTTAAATACTGATTCTTCGACAAATCAAGTTCGTGAATTCCTGAACCACTGCAATGTAAATTTTCAAGAAGAGGATAGCTTGCAGGTTTGAGGTTACGAATAGTATTTGCACAATTTAAATATTTTAATCGGGGACCACTTGGGAAATCTACTACTCCCGACAACATTAGATTTCCTGCAATATTCAAAGATTCCAGGTTTATGTTATTGATAATGTTCAATTGTTGTAAGTTAATGTTATACGCTGAGTTTAGGTATTTCAGAGATAAATTATTTGATAAATCAAGTTGTGTTAATCTATTGTGTTGGCATTCTAGTTTTTCAATATTCGGACAAGAAGAAATTTCCATTAACTCTATTTTGTTTTCTGCGCAATTAATTTCTTTCAGCTCATTATTATGCCCAAAACGCAGCGCTCTAAGCGCATTGTTACTACATTCAACAGTTTTCAATAAGTTATTCTGAGTACAATCGAGATTATAAAGTTCATTGTTTTTGCAGAAAAGTTCTTCCAAAGCGGCATTCCCGGAAAGATCGAGGAAGATTAAAGGATTATTTTCAATTATCAATTTCTTTAGTGATTTGTTTGCCTTTAAGTCAACAATTTTCAGTTGATTATGAGAACAGGAAATTATTTCCAGATTAATGAAATCCTCAATCCCAGATAAGTCGGAGATACTGTCATAATCAATCTCAAGTATCGTGACAACGGCGGCCTCTTCAAGGCTAATAATACTGTCTTTATCAGTGTCAATGCCAATTTCTATAAGTGCATCAAGAAATTTATTGTCTTTAATTTCAACGTTTGGTTCTGGCTCAAGCCCGTCACGACAACTCCAAAAGAGCATCATTAGCACAAAAAGAATCAACGGTTCAATTTTCAGTTTCATTAGGATTTTGTTTAATAAGCTTGCTGCCATCCCGCTGGTCTATCGCTGGTGTCGATTTGTAATCGACACTTCTTAATAGCGAATCTGTAATTCATACTTCTAGCCATAAAGTTATGGAAATCTCAGAACATATTGTTGCCTTGTTTGGATTATAATACCCTTGTTAAAAAGTGCTGATTACAAATTAGCGCTTGCGGGATTTATGCAGTTAAGGAAGCCTCAACGGAGAATAAGATGAAGATTATGCGTTTCCTTTTCTTTCCGGCATCCAACAAAAAAGGGAAAAACCCTTTCGGATCATTCCCTTTCTATTAGTTTCAGGTTTCAAGTTCAAAGTTTCAAGCCTCAGATTTCAGCCTTTTACTTTATCCTTTTGACTTGTGCTTACTTGCTGTGTTTAATGTTTGCCTGGGCAGCAGCCAAACGTGCAATTGGCACGCGGTAAGGCGAGCAGCTCACGTAATTCATTCCTACTTTGTCGCAGAATTCAACCGAACTTGGTTCGCCGCCATGTTCGCCGCAAATACCTACTTTCAGTTCAGGTTTTGTCGAGCGGCCACGGTTAACGCCAATCTCTACCAGCAATCCAACGCCATTCTGATCCAAAACCTGGAATGGGTCTTGTTTCAGAATGCCACGGTTAAGGTAGTCTGGAAGGAATTTACCTGCGTCGTCGCGCGAGTAACCCAAAGTCATCTGGGTTAAGTCGTTTGTTCCGAATGAGAAGAAATCGGCTTCAACAGCAATGTGGTCGGCTGTTAAGGCAGCGCGTGGAATTTCGATCATGGTACCTACCAGGTAATCGATACGATCGCCTTTTTCAGCAAATACTTTCTCGGCAACACTGCGGATGATTTCAGTCTGATTTTTCAATTCGGCAACAGTACCTACCAGCGGAACCATAATTTCAGGACGGGCATCGATACCTTTAGCTTTCAAATTCATGGCAGCTTCGATGATAGCGCGTGCCTGCATTGCAGTAATTTCAGGATAAGTAATACCCAAACGGCAGCCGCGGTGACCCAACATCGGGTTGAATTCGTGCAGCGATTCCACTTTGTGTTTTACCTGTTCTACGGAAATACCCATTTCAGCAGCCATTTCTTTCTGGTTGGCTTCTTCGTGAGGTACAAATTCGTGTAATGGAGGATCGAGCAAACGAATGGTTACACCATAACCAGCCATAGCTTCAAAAATTCCTTCGAAGTCGCTGCGTTGCATTGGCAACAGTTTTTCCAAAGCTTTTTCGCGTCCGGCAACATCGTCGGCCAAAATCATTTCGCGCATGGCTTTAATGCGGTCGCCTTCGAAGAACATGTGCTCGGTACGGGTCAAACCAATACCTTTGGCACCGAAGTTACGGGCGATCTGTGCATCTTTTGGCGTATCGGCATTGGTGCGAACACTCATGCGGGTATATTTTTCGGCAATTTCCATCAGTTCGCCAAAGTATCCACTCAATTCAGGATCGATGGTCGCAATTTTACCGTCGTAAACTTCACCGGTAGTACCGTTCAGCGAAATGAAATCGCCTTCTTTAAATGTTTTTCCGTCAACCACCATGGTGCGGGTCTTATAGTCGATCTGTAGCGATCCGGCTCCCGAAACACAGCATTTACCCATACCGCGGGCCACAACAGCAGCGTGCGAAGTCATACCACCACGGGCAGTCAAAATACCCTGAGCCACGGTCATACCACGAAGGTCTTCAGGCGAAGTTTCGATACGAACCAGCACTACTTTTTTACCTTCAGCAACCCATTCGGTAGCTTCGTCAGCGAAGAATACGATTTGTCCTGTGGCAGCACCCGGAGATGCAGGCAATCCTTTGGCCAGAACGCGTGCAGCTTTAATGGCTTTTTTGTCGAATACAGGGTGAAGTAATTCGTCGAGTTTGTTCGGTTCAACGCGGAGCAGCGCAGTTTTTTCGTCAATCAAGCCTTCTTTCAGCATGTCGATGGCAATTTGCACCATTGCAGCTCCGGTACGTTTTCCGCTGCGGGTTTGCAGCATCCACATTTTACCTTCCTGAATGGTGAATTCCATATCCTGCATGTCTTTGTAATGCTTTTCAAGGTTCTTCTGAATGTTGAAAAGAGTCTGGTACATTTCAGGCATTGCTTCTTCAAGCGAAGGATATTTGGCGGCACGGTCGGCTTCAGAAACACCAGCCAGTTCGGCCCAGCGTTTCGAACCTTCGAGTGTAATTTGCTGTGGTGTGCGGATACCTGCAACCACGTCTTCTCCCTGAGCATTAATCAGGTACTCGCCGTTGAAAAGGTTTTCACCGGTTCCGGCATCGCGGCTAAAGCAAACACCCGTTCCTGAAGTTAAACCCATGTTTCCGAATACCATGGCCTGCACATTAACGGCAGTTCCCCATTCTTCAGGAATTTGGTTTAACTGACGATAGTAAATAGCGCGGTCGTTCATCCAGCTATTGAATACAGCACAAACAGCACCCCAAAGCTGTTCCCAAGAACTTTCAGGAAAATCGTGGCCTGTTTTGGCTTTAACGGCTGCTTTAAATTTCACAACCAGTTCTTTCAATGCTTCTACCGAAAGTTCGTTGTCGTTAATTACCCCTTTTTCGTGTTTTACTTCTTCCAGAATTTCTTCGAATGGATCGATGTCTGTTTTCGAAGTTGGTTTCATGTCGAGAACAACGTCGCCATACATTTGAACGAAACGACGGTAGCTATCCCATACAAAGCGTGGATTTCCGGTCTTTTTAGCCATACCTTCCACAACAGTATCATTTAATCCAAGGTTCAGAATGGTGTCCATCATACCAGGCATTGAAGCGCGGGCGCCTGAACGAACAGAAACCAACAGCGGATTGGTGGCGTCACCGAATTTTCCTCCGGTTTGAGCTTCAACCTGTGCAATGGCAGCTTCAACTTCCGGTTTCAGAAGTTCAACCACATGTTCACGTCCCATTTTGTTGTAAATGGTACAAACATCAGTAGTAATGGTAAATCCGGGAGGAACCGGAACCCCGATAAGGTTCATTTCGGCAAGGTTTGCACCTTTACCTCCAAGCAGGTTTTTCATATCAGCTTTTCCTTCAGCTGCACCATTTCCAAACGTATAAACGTACTTTGTCATAGAGTGTTAATTTATAAATTATTGATGTGTAGTCAGTTGTTTGTTGAGGATGTGTGGAAAACAGTCATGTACTGTATTTTAAACTAGTTGTTTTTTTCTTTTCACTTTGTTCGAAATCAAAAAACAAACGAACAAACGCCGGTTTTGTTTTTGAGTTTTGAGTGATGCAAATATATATATTCGTTTATCAAGCTAAAAGGACTTTCTTAACTTTAATTTAATGTTCATCCATTTTACAGGTTAAAATCCTGTCGCATAAAATTCTCATATAGCAAAGTCGATTGACGAATAAAAAATCAGGAATAATTCCTGATTCAGGGCTAGCAATTGCCGTGATAATTTTTTGTATGTGCTCTTAACAATACTTAACGATCGTTTAGACCTGTTAACTGAATGTTGAATTACATTTGTAATGTAGTTAAGTAATAGACGCACTTTTAGGGTTTTTTCATAGAAATAGGTTTGGTTAGGTTGAAAAGGATGGTTGGAACCATCCTTTTTTCTTTGTGTCAGGTAGTATTCGGAAAATGAGATTAAAAAATGTGCCGATATGGTGTGAAAGATTTAACAGGCTTTAACCTTCTTTTGCAGTAGTTAACAGGTCTATGTCTTACATTTGTATCGTAAGTATTACACAAGGTTTTTTTCATAGAAATAGGTTTAGTTAGGTTAGAAGAGGAAGACAGAGGTCTTCCTTTTTCTTTTTAAGCTATTGCTAAATGCAAAAGCGGGTTATTGCAGATATAATGAGGGATTAAGATTCTTTAACTTTGGTTTAGAGCCCTTAACACAATCGGGCTTTATATTTGTATCATAGCAATAAAGATGGACGTTAGGTTTTTTTTCATAGGAATAGATTAGGTTTTGTGAGAAAAGGATGAAGTGATTCATCCTTTTTTTATTATTCACGACTGCTATTTTGAACCGGCTTTTTTTACCCGGGAACTCCTGAGAAAGAGAAGTCCAACAGCGATAAAAGGAATCGCAACGATTAACATGTTTATTAAGCTTTGGCCCGCAGAAAAATGGTTTCGGTTAAAGTTAATAAGAAAGACTGCAATGCTGAAAAGAATGCCCAGAACTGTAAATATCCAACCTCCAATATACTCACGTTTCCATGCGATTACTAAGGCTACAATTAGAATATAGCTTGGAATAAGATGAATGAGGAAACCGCCTATTTGCTGCCAAAAGGTTAATTCGGGTGCAAATGCGTCGAGTGCAAACATGCTGATAAATAGAATCATGAAAATACAGAGGATTCGTGGAGCCCAACGGATAAGCTGATTTGATTTTTTCATTTGGTTTTATTTATATTCCTGAATAGATACGCTGGTATTTACTCCAACATAAAATTATAGTTTCATTTAATTCAGCCTATTTATTACTCCGTCTGAAACGATATCGGGCTGAAAGCATTAAATTTTATGTCAAAAATTTCGGTTGAAATGTAAGATTCCTGAAATTATTTCCGTATAAATGCTTGTAATCAGCCAATTTGTCCAAATCAGTGATGTTCGATTTGCTGGCAGGCTGTTTGATTGTTCTATTCCCGAATTTCAATTCAGAAACAATAAAAACAGAAAATATATGAAATAGCCATGTTACATTGTTCACACAATCTGAAAGTGAATATTTATGGCTATTCCATGCGTTGGATACTTATTTGAGAAACAAAAGTTAATACGAAAATTCAACTGTCAAATTTGAAAAGATATACACATGAACTTTAACAATTTCACAATCAAATCGCAGGAAGCCATTCAACATGCGTTTGAAGTGGCTCAGGGCAAGCAACAGCAGGCTATTGAAACAGGTCACATTCTGAAAGGACTTTTCCACGAAGCCGAGAATGTAATTGGTTTTTTGCTGAAAAAAGTGGGTTCTAACCCGGTGGTCATTCAGCAGGCTCTCGACCGCATTGTTGATTCGTACCCCAAAGTATCGGGAGGCGAAGCCTATTTGTCGAACGACGCCAACCGGGCTTTGCAGAAATCCATAGCCATTATGCAGGAAATGAACGACCAGTTTGTTTCCGTTGAGCATATCCTGATGGGATTGCTCGAAGGAGGTGATACCATTAGCCGGATGCTGAAAGATTCGGGCGTAAGCCGCAAGGAGCTGGAAGCTGCCGTAAAAGAACTTCGCAAAGGCGCCAAAGTCGATAGCCAGTCGGCTGAAGATAAATTCGATTCGCTGAACCGGTTCGCCGTTAATCTGAATCAGCGTGCCCGCGAAGGTAAACTCGATCCGGTAATTGGCCGCGACGATGAAATTCGACGCATTCTTCAGATCTTATCGCGCCGTACCAAAAATAATCCAATCCTGATTGGTGAGCCGGGAACCGGTAAAACGGCCATCGCCGAAGGTCTGGCACAGCGAATTGTGCGTGGTGACGTTCCCGAAAACCTGAAATCGAAACAAATCTTTTCGCTCGATATGGGTGCGTTGATTGCCGGTGCCAAGTACAAAGGCGAGTTTGAAGAACGATTGAAGGCTGTAGTAAACGAAGTGATTAGTGCTAATGGCGAAATCATTTTGTTCATCGACGAGATTCATACCCTGGTTGGTGCCGGAAAAAGCGAAGGCGCCATGGATGCCGCCAATATCCTGAAACCGGCGCTGGCACGCGGCGAACTTCGCGCTATTGGTGCCACCACGCTGAATGAGTACCAGAAATATTTTGAAAAAGATAAAGCGCTTGAGCGCCGTTTCCAGATCGTGAATGTGGATGAACCAGATGTGCTGAGCGCGATCGCCATTTTGCGTGGGTTGAAAGAACGTTACGAGAATCATCATAAGGTGCGGATTAAAGATGAGGCCATTATTGCTTCGGTCGAATTGTCGCAGCGGTATATTACTGAACGTTTTTTGCCTGACAAAGCCATCGATTTGATGGACGAAGCAGCGGCCCGTTTACGGCTCGAAATGGACTCGGTGCCACAGGAACTCGACGAGATAGACCGTAAAATTATGCAACTCGAAATTGAGCGCGAAGCTATCAAGCGTGAGAAAGACGAGAAGAAACTTTCTGTGCTGAATGAAGAGATTGCCAATCTGAAACAGGAACAATCAAAATTCAGGGCACAATGGCAACTCGAAAAATCGCTGATCGACGGCATTCAGCAGAAAAAACGCGAAATAGAATCGCTAAAACTCGAAGCAGAACAAGCCGAGCGTGCAGGTGATTTTGGTCGTGTGGCCGAAATTCGCTACGGAAAAATTCGTGAGGCTGAGACCGAAATTGAAAAACTGAAGACGGAGTTGAGCAACAACAAGGAGCAGCACCTGATTAAGGAAGAAGTTGATGCCGAGGATATATCGGAAATTGTTTCGCGATGGACCGGAATTCCGGTGGCCCGCATGTTGCAAAGCGAGCGCGAGAAATTACTCAACCTCGAAGATGAATTGCATCAGCGTGTTGTTGGTCAGCACGAAGCTATTCGCGCAGTTGCCGATGCAGTGCGCCGAAGCAGGGCTGGTCTTCAGGATGAAAAACGCCCGATAGGTTCGTTTATCTTCCTCGGAACCACCGGTGTTGGTAAAACCGAACTGGCCAAAGCGCTGGCCGAATTCCTGTTCGACGACGAAAACATGCTGACCCGTATCGATATGTCGGAATACCAGGAGAAATTTTCAGTCACCCGACTGATTGGTTCGCCTCCCGGATATGTGGGTTACGAAGAAGGTGGTCAGCTCACAGAAGCTGTGCGCCGTAAACCTTATTCTGTTATACTTTTCGACGAGATTGAGAAGGCGCATCCCGATGTTTTTAACGTGTTGCTGCAGGTGCTCGACGATGGCCGTTTGACTGATAATAAAGGTCGTATAGCCAACTTCAAGAATACGATCATTATTATGACTTCGAACATCGGATCCCATCTGATTCAGGACCGGTTTGAAGAAATGAATGAGCGCAATCATGCTCAGATTGAGGAGCAAACCCGTACCGAATTGTTCGAGTTGCTGCGTAAAACTATTTCTCCTGAATTCCTGAACCGGATTGACGAAGTGATCATGTTTACGCCGTTGACAAGGAAGGATATCCGCAACATTGTAAAATTGCAGTTCAACCTGATATTGAAACGAATTCCGGAAGGCAAGTTCACCATCGAAATGACTGACGCAGCCATCGATTGGCTTGCTGCTGTGGGTTACGATCCTACACATGGAGCCAGACCGATTAAACGAATGCTTCAGAAATACCTGATCAATGATTTGTCGAAGGAAATCCTTTCAGGAAGAATGGAAAACCGCAACCATGTAACGGTTGATGTTGAAAACGACGAAATCGTATTTCGATATAAATAAAGAAGAATAAAAAAAACGGCACTGGAAATCTGTGTTACCCGTCATTCTTAACTTCCTGATCGATTGATTAGGTGGGGTTTCAGAATCAAAGCTCTTTGAATAAGAGACCCCGAAGTTAATTTGGGTGACGAGAACATGACCTTCCGGTGCCGTTTTTTATTTTACTGGCAATGAATGTACTTAATTACCAGCGCGCGTGTAGCTTCCGGATTATCCTTTAGTTCATTTGCTAAATTTTCATCCTGGAAAGCAGTAAGTGATTCGACGGTATAATCGATAAGCTGTTTGGGGAACACTCCGCTGTTCTCAAATATTTCACGTTTTGAATTTAGCCGTTTACCCGATTCGACACACGAAGCCGGTAATTGCTGAAGTTTTTGTGCCGGAATATTCCTGAAAATATTTCCTTCCACATAGAGCTGATCGGCCATTTGCAAGGCTTCAGGCATATTTATTCCATGTAATGAAGCAACGATCAATCCAGCCATGATGAGGTGAATGTTGGCGCTTCCGTCGGGTACCCGAAACTCGAATGTTTGACGGCTATCGCCATTTTTTGCGCTAACATGAACGTCGGGATTGGCAATGGCAGCCATGTTTTGTTTGCCTGTCCAGCCCAGCGGAACACGCACCAACGCTGAGCGGTTTCGATCGCCCCAGCATATTTTGGTTGGCGCTTCCTGATTGGGAACCAGCCTCAGGTAGGAGGTAGGTATTGTATTTCCGAAGGCAGTCAACGCATCAGCAGCATCCATAATTCCGGCAATCATTTTGCGGGCCGTTCCCGATAGTTTTTCGTCTTCCATCACAATGTTTTTGCCCTCTTTTTCAACCAGCATGTGAAAATGAAGTCCGCTACCGGCTTTCCCGATTGTAATTTTGGGGGCGAAACTGATTTCTATCCGGCGCTTTTCGGCCAGCATACGTAAAATCCATTTGGCAATAACGAGTTGGTCGGCGGCAAATTCAGGATCGGTCGGCAGAAATTCGATTTCGTGTTGTTCGAACGATTCGTCGCCAACCGTAAAATTGCCCACTTCCGAATGGCCATATTTTATTTTTGCTCCACACGAGGCAATCAGTCTGAGCGCCTCTTTTCGCATGCCTTCGTATTTGGCAAATGGCTCCGATTCGTGATAACCTTTCTGATCGGTTGCCGGAAAAATTCCTTCGTTCTTGCTGTTCACGTAATATTCCAGTTCGCCCATCATCTTCATGTTCATTCCGGTGGTTACCCTGAAATTAGAAATGGCTTTTTGCAATACGTATTCGGGCGATAATTCAAGCGGTTTGCCCTGGTAATCAAAAAAAGAACACAGTATTTCAAGCGACGGAACATCAGCAAAAGGATTCAGAAAAGCAGTGCGGTAACGTGGAATGACATATAAATCGGAGCTGCCTGTTTCCATAAAAGGGAAGAGGCTGGAGCCATCCACCCGTTCGCCAAAGGTTAAGATACTTTCCAGGTGCTCGTGTCCGGTAATTATAAAGTTGAGGGTTTTTAAGCGGCCATCTGCAGCCACATACCTGAAATTCAGCTGTTGAATCTGGTTTCCTTCAACAAATTTGATCAGATCTTCACGGGTAAATAACTCGGCAGGTTTTTGAAGGTAACGAACCAGAGGATTTGGATTAAAAGAGAACAGACTTTCCATAAGTTTCGGTTTAAATTTTTGAAAGCGACTTCGAACTTAGCCTTTTTACCACGTCCAAATGCTGACCAAGGTCATTCGAAACAGATGAGTAAAGTCACTCTTTTAAAGCAGGTTTAACTGCTATTTCCATAAAATAAAAAAGCCATCAGTTTCCTGATGGCCCTGGGGGAAATCGCGTTATAATTACCAGTTGTTTTCTGCTATTTTGCCTTCCTCGATCAATTTCTGAACTGCTTTTATTTCTTCTTTGTCAGCAATTAATCGGATTAATAATTGTGCTTCTTCACGCGAGTCAGTAGTAAATTCAGTTCCTAAAATGTTTTTAGCTCCGTTTTCGACCCAGCCCTTTTCCATAACAATGCGGGTTGCTTTAGCTTCTTCCCGGTCAGCAATTTCTTTGGTAATCAGTTGAGCTTCCATGCGGTAATCTGTCATTTCAATTTCACTTTCGGTAGAACCAGTAGTTTCTGCTGGTAAAACAAAACCTCTTTCCATTACTTTCAGAGTGGCTTTAGCTTCTTCGCGGTCAGCAGTTTCACGGGTCATTAATTGTGCTTCTGCGCGGAAATCGGCAGTTTCGAATGTGTTTTCAGTTTCAGCGTATGAAGAAAATGCTTCTGCCGGGGCAACAAAACCTCTCTCCATTACTTTTTGAGTAGCTTTTGCTTCTGCCATATCGGCAAACCAGCGGGTGATTAATTGAGCTTCTTCGCGATAATCAACAGTTTCATTAAAGTTTTCCGACGATCCAACTAATGCGGCATTGTTTTCTGAAGCGTTTGCACTAAATACTCCTGCAAATGCAAGTGCGCTAACGGCTGCGATGTTTTTGAAATTTGTTTTCATGGCTTTGAGTTTTACTTGTTATTAATTTCTTGTTTTCTGTTTCTGTAAATTGTTTTCTGTTCTAATAGACGCTTAAGTTTTAATTTCGTTACAGCTTGTATAGAACTTTTTTTAAAAATCTACCTTTCGTTACATTGTTATTTGTACTGCAAATATATATCTAAAAACTAATACCATGTAATACAAAGTACTAAATATTTTAAAAATATTTTTCAGATAATTTTTAATTAGTTGAAAAGCAAGTATTTATAAATTAAAGAATTTTATTTTTTTTGAATATTTTTCTTTAAGCAGGTTGAAATCCTGAAATTTTAGGTAGAAATGACCTGAAAAAAATTTCTCAGAAGACGAAAAAAGTGATTTTTGGGGTCTGATTTTGGCAGGGAAAGTGATACAAAATAAAAAAGTCGCCCGATTGAGCGACTTTTTTGACCGGAAAATTACCGGTATATAGTAAATGGTTTTTAACAGCCCCCTCCTGATGATGCTTCTTTTCGCACCGGAATTACAACTTGCGGCTTTTTCTTTTCGGGTTCTTGTTTTTCTGCTTTCGGACTTGCTTTCATGGCTGCCTGATCGAGTTGCAGGATTTCGGTAGCCGCGCCGGTTGTTTCAAAGAATTTATTGTCAGCGCCGAATCCACCTTTCAGCAGTTTCACTTTGGTATAGCCCATTTGCTGCAACAACAGGCACGGAGCCACACTTTGTAATTCGTCTGTTCCGTATAAAACGGCTTCTTTACCGCTTTTCTGCAAGCGGTCGAACAATTCGAGCGATTCGTCATCCAGTAAATTCCTCGCCGGAATATTGATGGCCAGTTCAGCATGACCTTGTGCAAACTGATCCACCGGACGAATATCAATCAACTGTTTGCCCGCAAGGTTGGCCACCGAAACTTCTAGACTTTTATCCGAAACTAAACCTGCCGACTGTTTGTCGTTAGCCTGAAATTCGATTGACTTCGGTTTAAAAAGGAAAGCAAGTAAGACAATTACCAACGCTATTCCGAGTAATCCGAGCCAAAGTCTATTTGATTTGATAAATGAATCCATTTTTGAGGTTTTAAATTTTGCCTTTTTACTTTTACCTTGATTTTAGCAACCTCCGCCCGATTTGGCTTCAGGAGCTTTTCTCACCACCTGAATGTTTTCGCGTTTCTGAACCGGTGCTGTTTTCGCAGCTTCCTGTCCGGCGCCGGTGAAATACAAGCGTGCAGCCGTTCTGAAACTGGCAAGATCGTGATCGGCTGACGATGCGGTTTCCGAAACTTCAGACGGTTTTATAATGGTGTTGAACCATTCGTTCATCCCGCCTTTCATTACGTACAGCCGGTTTACAGCATAACGTGTTCCAATTGCCCATGCTTTTTCGGCGAGTTGATCAGAGTTGGCATATAGGATTTTGTCTTTCCCCGGTTCGTTGAGCAAAGCCAGTGTTGAGGCCGAAAGCAGCGAATCGGGCTGAATATTGATGGCTCCCGGCAACGCAAAAGCTTTAAACTGATCGGCTGGTCGCAAATCAATAAGCATCAGTGTCGGGTCATTCTCAATAATGCGGTGAGTCACCTGGTCAACCGACAGGTAGCGCGATTTCTCGGCAATGGCCGAGAGCAGCGTTTTAGGATCGGTTTCCTTCAGTTCTTTTTTCTTCGGAACCAGCACCAGACCCAATGCCAGCACAATCATCAATATTGCCAAAATGGTATATTTTCTTTCCATGAGATAGTTTCTTAGTATTCCACTTTTTTAACTTTTTTCTGTACCCAGCTGGCACCATAGAACATGCTGACTGCCGCCAGCACCAGGATGAAGGTGAACAGTTCCGGCGAAATTCCGAAAGCATCGTTGATCATTTTGGAACCTTGCGAGCCGCTGTCGTACATTTTCTCCCAGAGCGGGAAGCTTTCAGAAAATAAGAATACGCCGATGAACATCCCGCCCAGGAAGACAATTCCGTCGAGTTTCCCGACAGCCGCAGCGCATAAACTTGTGCCCGGACAAAAACCGCCCATCGAAAAGCCGATGCCCATAATGACTCCGCCAACAATGGCACCGGTCAGAAACGTAGGCTGAATGTACAGTTGCGAATAGTCAACCAGCCCGAAATAGCTGAGGTACAGCAAACCCATCGATGCTACGATAGCCGCGGTGAAGAATACTTTTACTACCACAAAGTCGTACCCGAAAAAGGTTCCGATGATTTTGCGCGATGAGGAAAAGCCGGATGCTTCCAGTGCAAAACCGAATCCCATGCCGATCAGTACGGCAAATATGTTGTCCCACATCGGGGAAACGATTCCTGAAGATATAATTGGTCCGATCATAATTTCAAGTTTAAAGGTTAAATCCAGTTTTTACGGAAGATCCAGGCCGCAATAAATGCTGTTCCAAAAATGGCAATCATGGTAATGTAGCCACCCAGCGAAAGAACCGCCATACCGCTCAATGCTGCGCCACTCGTGCATCCTCGGGCCAGTTGCGTGCCAAAGCCAAACAACAAACCGCCTCCCAATGCAAAAAGCAGTCGACGGCGCGAAGTAATTTTCGGAGAGTGTTCCACTTTAAATTTCAGGCGGTTAAACACTATTCCTGAAATAAACGCGCCGGCCAGCACGCCCAAAACTTCGTAAACCAGCCAGTTGCTCATGGGTTCTTTCCCGTTTCCGGCAAACTGACAGTAGTACGCATTGTGTTCAACATGTTCGGGCGCAATAGTATTGACTGTTGCAGCTACGGTATTTTTGACGGCACCACTGGCTCCAAGTCCGCGCCCCGAAATATAAAAGGCCAGCAGCAGCACTGTTCCCAGAATCACCCCGCCCAAATAAGGGTTGAGGTAAGTGGTTCCATCGGATTTTATCTTTTTCATATCTGTTGTGTTTTTTTGAGTTCCAAGTTCCAAATTTCAGGTTCCAAATCTGTAAAAAGACCTTTGGTTGAAATTATAATTCATCATTAATAATTAATAATTCAATATAGGTATCTCGTGATTTGTCCGGCTTCTACCATCAGGAAGCGGAAGATTAAACCACCAATCAGGATTAATACGGTCGGAACTACTACCGGAACTTTAAAGCCTTTCAGCTCCAAGGCTTCCAGAACGGCCGGGAAAATCAACCCGAGAATTACCACGAAAGCAAAGAATGGTGCTGTGAATTTTCCGCCAAGGAAAAGATTGGCCGCGTTGATCTGTACTTCCGATCCGGCGAGGAATCCCATGAATAAATGGATGATGAAAAACAGTTCGACGATGATCAGCAAAATATCAATTCGTCCGATGATCTTGCGTTCCTTGTGGTCTTTGCTCATCAGCATAATGACAGCCGCCCCGGTTGACATTCCGGAGACAAGGAACAGCGGCCCCAAAATAGAGGTGTTCCAAAGAGGGCGGGCATTGAATGCCGAGAGCAGAATTCCAGTGTAAATACCTAAAATTACTGACAGTACAGCCATTGGCCAGGCAATCAGGATGCGGTTGGCGATCACCCATTTTTCAAATTTCTTCAGGATATCGTATCTCCAGTTCCATTTTGGGAACAATTCGCGCACGTAACTGGCCGCCCAAATCATTGACAGCGGGGTGATAATCATCAGCACCCACGCGCCCCAACTCATGGGCGATTGAATGCGAACCGTGGTGTACAACTGCCAGAAATAAAGCTTGTGCTTCAGGTCGAGAAACAGGAAAAACAAACCCAAAACCAGCGCAAACGGCACAATCATCGGCGCTTTTTTTACGGTTGCTTCCATTTTGTTTTCCTTCCCCATGATGGTGAAAAAGCTGGCAAAGAAAAGGATTCCGGCGGCCAACCCACCCAGGAAAAGGTAGCTTGGAATCTGCCAGTGCCAGATATTTAAATAAGGATCGATATTTGGGATATTGCGTCCGCTTGCAAACAATTCTTCTTTCATGTTTTTTAGTTTTTAGCGGGATTAAACAAGGTAAAAAATTTGTGGTTTTGTTCCGGCTTCGGGTGCCAGCGACTTATATTTGCGGTTTTTCAGCACGTTCACGATTTTTGAATTCGGATCGTCCAAATCGCCAAAATACATGCAACTGGTTGGGCAAACGCTCACACAGGCCGGGTCTTTTCCTTCGCGGACACGATGAATACAGAAGGTACATTTATCGACATAACCTTCAGGATGTGAGTAGCGCGCATCGTATGGGCAGGCCTGGATACAGGCACCGCAGCCAATGCATTTGCTGTGTTCAACCAGCACAATTCCGCCGTCCTCAAAGTGACTGGCACCGGTTGGGCAGCAGCGCACGCAAGGTGAATTATCGCAGTGGTTGCAGCGTTCCGAACGCAATTCGATGCTCACATTCGGGTAGGTTCCGTCAACCACCTCGGTCACCCAGTCACGGCAAAAGCCAACAGGTACATTATTTTCGGTCTGGCAGGCCACCACACAATCGCTGCAGCCTACGCATTTCCGGGTATCAATTGCCATTGCATATCTCATGATATCGCCTCCTTCTTTGGATTTTCTTTAACAAATGTGACAAAGTTGCCACGCATTCCGGTTCCGCCCATAATCGGGTCGATGTTCACTTTCGAAACCAGTTCGGTATCGTTTACCCCGCGGCCAAAAGCATACGAAAGTGGTTTGTGATGATGCCCGAATCCGTGAACGATATACACCGAATCCCACCGAATGCGCTGTGTGACGCGGATTTTAACCGGAAAATTCGATAAAACGCCATCCTGATTTTTAAGCCAGACGTACTGATCTTTTTTCAAGCCCCACAACTCAGCTACCTGCGGATTAACCCACACCGCATTTTCTGGCATCAAAGCCACCAGATTGCGGTTGTTGGCGGTACGGCTGAAGGTGTGCATCGGTGCGCGACCGTATATCAGGCGGTAATAACCTTCTTCGGGTTGATCGTGTGGCGTATAAACCGGCATAGGGTCGAATCCGTTTTCTTCCAGTTCTTTCGAGAATAAATGTATTTTTCCTGAAGCCGTTTTGAATTTGAAATCCGTGCCCGGCTCAATATATAAAGGTGTTTTACGCGGAAGTTTTTTCGCGCCCACACGTTCGAGTTCTTCGAGCGATTGGCCAACCTGTTTCAACTGCCAGTCGAGTACTTCGCGGAAATCGTTGAATTTATAGTATTCGCCCAATCCCAGTCGTTCGCCAATTTGTTTGGCAATCCACCACGATGGTTTGGTTTGGTACATTGGCTCAACAGCCGGACTGCGCAAGGCAATGGTTGGTTCGCGGTGTGGTGAACTGCGGATATCGTCGTATCGCTCCAGATACGTACATTCAGGCAAAACCACGTCAGCGTAGCCTGTAATTTCCATCGGCATGGTGTCCACCACCACCAGCAATTCGAGCGATTGCATGGCCTGCATCAGTTGTTCTTTCAGCGGAATAGCCATCACGAGGTTGGTTCCGGCAACAATCCAGCCTTTGATCTGGTGTTTATTGCTTTCCGAAGGAATAGAAGCTTCAATCAAGGTGTTGGTCACCGATTCTTTGGCCAGCGGATAACGTCCGTTCATGGTATCCTGCCACGACCAGGCTGGTTTTGGATACGCCGGATGTGGAAAATCAGGAATTTTGAAGCCTTCTTTCAGGAAGATGCCGCCACGGTTTCCCCACGAGCCCAGCAAGGCGTTCAGAATAGCGATGGCGCGCGAACGCTGCACATCGTCGCCGTACCAGGTGGTGTGACGTCCGGGGTGAATAATTACCGAAGGCGTTGCATTGGCCATTTCGCGGGCAGTCTGGCGAATTTGCTCGGGTTTGATGGTGGTAATGCCGTAAGCCCATTCAGGAGTGAATGTTTTAACGTGCTCTTTCAGCTCGTTGAAGCCTTCAGCATATCTCGCCACATATTCCTTATTATAAATGTCGTCGTAAATCAGCACATGAATCCACGAAAGCAACAAGGCCAAATCAGTTGATGGTTTTATGGGCAGCCAGAATTTCGATTTGCTGGCGGCAGTCGAAAGGCGAGGGTCAACAGTAATGATTACCGCACCTTTGTCGATGGCTTCAGACATTTCCTGTACCTGACCGTTGTGCATATTTTCGCCGATGTGTGAGCCAATCAGCACCATGCAACGGGTGTCGCGAATGTCGGTCACTTCAGGACTCGAAACCGATTCGCCGAAAGTCAGCTCAAAACCGGTGTCGCGCGGACCGCGGCATTGGGCAAACGAAGGGGCGCCAATGTTGTTCGATCCAAACGAATTCAGCAAATGCGTGAAATGTTTTCCGGGAGTTCCGTGGTTGAACAACGCCATGCTTTCTGGGCCGTATTTTTCCTTGATTTCCTTCATTTTGTTGGCCACAAAATCGAGAGCTTCGTCCCAGGTGGCTTCTCGGTAGGTTTGTTCGCCGTTTTTGGTGACGCGAATCAAAGGCGTTTTCAGCCGGTCGGGATCTGAAAACATACCCACACCGCCAGTTCCTCGCGGACAAAGGCGTCCGTTGCATTGCGGGTCGTTGTAGTTTCCGGTAATTTTCTGAATCTGACCATCCTCGGTAACGTGAGCCCATCCGGCGCATTTCCAGAAACAGACTTCGCAATAGGTTGAGACCATTTTAAGCGAACCTGTCGACTTGGCCCCAATGCTTATTTTATTCGGAACAGGCGCTCCGGTAACCCATTTGATGGCACCGCCAGCCAGTGCTGTTGCACCCAAACCCAGCGAACTGATTTTAATAAAATTTCTCCTCGTATGCATTGTGCTGATATTTAGAGTTTTGTTTGGTATTCTATACTGAGATAGTTTGATCTTTATAACAAGTTTGAGCAAAAGTAAAGGATTCGATGAGTCTGACAACTGACTTTTGCTATAAATATATAGATATTTGCAGGTGTTTATTTAAATATCAGATTTTCAGTGATTTGTGTTTGTGTTAAAATTCTCACATAACTTTATGCGCCAGATCATAAAAAAAACTGATCCATCTCAGTTTTTAGAAAATTGCAAAGAATTGGGGGCATTGTAAAAAGTTATAGCTTTGAATTTATGTTAGCAGGTAATACACCGATATCGCGTAAAACCTTTTTCAGGCTACTTTCAGGAGTGACCCTGGGGCTATTTGTGTGGATTTGGCAATCGCTTTCAAGGTTTCAGGAGGAGAAAGAAAATTCGGCAGAATACCGACACGGCAAGGAACTTCCGATGGGAGTCAGCTTTTTCGAAGGGTATTATATTATCCGGACCAAGGATTTGGTACGGGCTTTTTCTACCACCTGCACCCACGCTGGTTGCCGGATAGGAAAGAGCAACGACACGGTTCTGCAATGCAATTGTCATGGTTCGCGGTTCGAAGCCGAAACAGGCAAAGCCTTGCGCGGCCCGGCCATAAAACCTTTGTCTGAGCTGGATTGCCGGTTTGATGTGACGACGGAGCAATGGGTGGTGAGACTAAGACCGGTTGTTTCAGCATACTCTTAACCTCAGGCATAGTCATAGGACTCCGTTACACTGCGTCCTATGTTGTTACAAAGCGGGGCGTTGCCCCTTGGGTCGCTGATATTTGAGGGTTGGATTACAGTCATGAAGGGACGTTTTGGAATAGCGTCGGGTGAAATGAAACCCTGTGAAAAATGTTGAAATATCAATAAATTCAATAGTATGCCGCAATCATTAGCCAAAGTAATCGTACATATTGTATTTACAACGAAGTATCGTCAGGCAATTATTACAGATGAGATCAGACCAGAGCTTCACGCTTATACCATTGAGGTTTTATCAAATTTGGGTTCATATACTCATGAGATCTACGCGAATCCTGACCATATCCATATTCTTTGCACACTACCCCGAACATTAACAATAGCCGAATTGGTGTCAAAAATAAAAACCACCACTTCGAAATGGTTGAAAAGTAAAGGTATTCCTGAGTTTTACTGGCAGGATGGTTATGGAATTTTCTCAGTCAGTACGTCAAAAATTGAGGTTGTTGCCAAATACATAAGGAACCAGCCACAGCATCATAAAGAAGTTGAGTGCAAAGAGGAATTCCTACTATTTTTGAATGAAAATGGAATCGAGTACGATGAACGCTATGTTTGGGATTGAAATTTTAACGAAAAGGCCGGCCAAGTAATAGTCCTGAAAGGACGTTTTGTATTAGCACAGGATGTAATGCAATGGAATCCTGTGAATTTGAATCGTTATAATTGTAGAATGGATTTTAAAAGAGTTAAGAAGTTTTTTCAGTTCGACACGGCAGGGTGGATTGCCAGTGCCTCGCTGCTGATTTGCGCTGTGAGCGGCATTTTGCTGGCCATTCCGTACGATTTTACACGCGCGCACCAGTCGTTGTCCGAATTGCTGCTTTCCAATCCGGCCGGAACTTTCACGCGCAACCTCCATTACTGGAGCGCGCAGCTTTTCTTTATTTTCTCCATCCTGCATGTTTACGATCATTTTTACAAGAATACCGAGACCAACATCCGCGCGCAACGCACATGGACACTTTTGGTTGTTGTTCTGATTTTTCTGGGCTATGAAATGATTTCGGGCTTTATACTGAAAGGCGATGTCGCCGGAATCCAGGCACGACGTATATTGGCGTCGCTTTTCGGGTCGGTTCCGTTTATCGGCAAATTGCTTAGCTCGGCTTTTTCGGGAACGGAAACCAATGGTCAGGTGGTTTATATCGAGCATGTGGCCACCGGAACCATTCTTCTGTTTATTGCCGTTTACGACCATGTAAAAACCATTTGGCCCAAACGAAAATCATGGCTGATTGTATTGGGTCTTCTATTGATTTTAAGCTTTTTATTTCGCGCACCGCTTGGTCAGGCCGACAGCACCATCGTGAAAGGACCTTGGTTTTTTGTGGGTATCCAGGAAATGCTGCATCTAACGAGCCATCCGGTTTATGTGATAATCCTGATTTTTGCACTGCTGCTTGCTATTTGGTTGTTGCCAAAGCTTTCTCCCAGCAATCGCCGGAAAGTGAAGCTGGGTTTGCTGATCAGCGGAATTGTTTACCTAATGATGACACTTGTTGCACTGTTATTTCGAGGCGAAAATTGGCAGTGGCAATCGTGGAGTGATAGCAAACTTTCGGGAGAGCAACTGATCATTTTTGATCCGGTTGGTTTTCATTCGGCCACCAAACCAGTTGCGGTTGCTGAAAACCGGAAAGTAGAAAGTTGCCTGCAATGCCACGCTGGAATGAAGGGTTTGTCGGAGTCGCACAATGTAGCTACAACCGGCTGTTATGCCTGCCATAAGGGCGATCCGTATTCGGTGAATAAAACGCTGGCGCACCGAAACATGATCCGGATTCCCGGAAATTTCTCGAATGCCCGCCAAACCTGCGGCACGCAGAATTGCCATCCGGATATCACCAACCGCATGCAAAAATCGCTAATGACCACCGAAAGCGGCGTGATTGTCGTCGATAAATTTGTGTTTGGCGAAAGCGCTTCGATGAACGATACTTATCACGTGCAAAATCTCGGGCACTCGGCGGCAGACCAGCATTTGAGCAACTTGTGCGCCGGTTGCCATCTCGGAGCCGAAAAGACCAAAACCGGGAATGCGGAGTGGCTCGAACGTGGAGGCGGCTGCAATGCCTGCCATTTGCTGTACAACGACGAAGCCACCGCCAGCATGAAACGCATGCAAGCTAAAAATTCTGCCGGAACTGCTGAGGTTCATCCTGCTATTGATATTCAGGTTTCGAACGATAAATGTATGAGTTGTCACAGCCGATCGGGGCGTATTTCGCTGAGCTACGAAGGCTGGAACGAAACGGAGAAAAACTCGGTTCAGGCTGGCGCAAAAACCAAGATTTTGCCCGACAACCGGCTAGTTGAATTCGTGAAAGCCGATGTGCACCACGAAAAAGGCATGGTTTGCATCGATTGTCATGGCTCGTACGATGTGATGGGCGACGGGCGTTCGCACAGTCACAAGGAGCAGGCGGTGAGCATTCAGTGTAAAGATTGCCACCCGACCGCAAAAGTCAGTTCGGAAGTAATCAGTTCGTTGCCCGACAAAGAGTCGCAGATGATTGCTTGGCTGCGGAAAACTAACCCAAAAACACGGGTGGTACTGACCGAAAAGAATGCCCGTCCGCTGATGAATACAGCGGTTGACTCGCTGAAGCGGATTATTTTGATTGATAAACTTTCAGGAAAAATCCACGAGTCGAAACCGGCGGCATCGGCCTGTACTCGCGGGAAAGGGCACGACCGGCTGAGTTGCGAAGCCTGCCACACGGCCTGGGTGCCGCAGTGTATTGGCTGCCATAACACGTTTGAAAAGGAAACGCAGGGTTTTGATCTACTGACCGGAAAACGCACGAAAGGCTCGTGGGTGGAATTTGCCGGAAAAACAAAGGCGGAGGCGCCCGTTTTGGGTGTGAATACCGAAACCAACCAGGTGGTAACAGCTATGCCCGGAATGGTAATGAGCATTGATCATGAGTCATTCGAAAAAGGGAAGGGGAAGAGTTTTCACCGCTTGTATGCACCAACGTCGGGGCACACCACACAAAAGGAAGCGCGCAGTTGCCAGTCGTGCCACAACAATTCGCTGGCAATGGGTTTTGGACGTGGCGAGCTGACTTATAAAACTACTGGAAGCACTGGGAAATGGGTGTTTGAGCCACATTTTGCGCTGAATGAAAACGACGGTTTGCCCGAAGATGCCTGGACCGGTTTTCTGCAGGAAGCCAAACCTCCTTATGCCACCCGCGACTGGCTGCGGCCGTTTACTGTTGCCGAGCAAAAAAGCATTCTGCAAGTGGGTACCTGCCTGACTTGCCACGACGAAAAGTCAAAAGTGATGGATCAGGCGTTGGATGATTGGGAGAAAGCGCTGGCGGGAAGGAGTAAAAAATGTTTTTTCAACTAAATTCACAAAATAAACATAAGAAACTCCTCGGATAAGGAATTTCTTATGTTTATTCATGAAGAATATTACAGCGCAAATACGGAATCGTCGATACCTTTATTTATTTCCACACTTGATACTACAATGTCAAATGATTGAGGACCTGCCGACTGTTTGATTTTATATGGGAATAAAACTCCCTCAACATCACGGTAATCCGAATAAAGTGTGGTTACAGTCATCTGTCCCTGCTGTGCTATTGATTTTACTTTCAACCCACTTTTCTGATCATAAAAATCAACTGTATTTATCTCTGCTGGTAAAGTCATCTGAACCTTCCATGCAGGCTGGCCATTAACTTCTTCGATCCCTTTCAGTTCAGGTGTGATCTTCATTTGATCAAGGTACAATTCAATATTCAGGGTCGAATGGATGAGCATCTCCTCCAACTCTTTACCAGTTAGTTCTTTGTTTACCATCTGGCTTTTCACCATGGCTTTAACTCCATTACAAACCTGTTTCGATATGACATTCGTACCCATCAAGGTTTCGACACTTATTTTATTTGGCGCTTTCTGTTTACTGATGATTTCAATGTTCATTCCCTGCATGGTCATTCCCATTTTAATTGCAACATCAGTTACTTTTGCCAATTTATCCTTGCCTCCGATGGCTTCCATATATTTCGAAACAACATCCATTCCGGTCAGGTTTGAAGGTGCTTCCATTGCTTTTACAGGGTTGCCGTAAAAATCACGTTGTTCAACCTTCCCATCTTTTGAGAACTTCAACATGGTTTTTTGAAGCTGGTCGGCATTCCCAACAGCGATGATGTTTGCATTTTCAGGTTTTAGATATTTTTTAGCCATTTCCTGAACATCGGCAACCGAAACTTTGCTTAGTTTTTCGAGATAGGTTGCATAATAATCTTTCGGTAATTTGTATTTTTCGATGTTCAGGGCAAATTGTGCGATGGTTGACGGATTTTCAAGTGACCGTGCAAACGACCCGTTCATTCTGCTTTTTACCTGTTCAAGCATATCTTTTGTTACTGGCTCATTAATCATTCGATTAATTTCAGCTAGCAATTGAGTCATGGCGCTGTCGGTAGCTGCACCTTTCACTTCTCCCGAAGCATTGAATGAACCAACTAATTTATCCGCGTTAAGCGATGAATAAGCGCCATAAGTATAAGAATGCTTTTCCCTTAAATTGGCATTTATGTATGAGGAAAGACTTCCACCACCAAGTATCGAATTCATTACGCTGGCTTTAATAGCATCCGGATTCCCGGTTTTAAAGTCAAGTGGATAGCTAACCATTATGACTGATTGTACAGCGCCATCCCTGTTGCCGATAATCACTTTGGGCGATTTATTCAATTCCGGAAAATTATACTTATTAGTTGGTACAACCCCTTTTTCCCATTTTCCAAAATATTGTTTAGCCTGCGACTGTGCTTCGTTTAAAGTAATGTCGCCGACAATGATCAGGTAAGCTGCATTTGGCCTGAAATATGTTTTGTAATATGCTTTGCATTTGTCTAAAGTAACACTTTCAAAGGTTTTTTCAGAATTGATTTCACCGTAAGGATGCTTATTTCCGAACATTACCGCCGAATTAATATTTCTTGCAATTGAGTTTGCTTCATTCTTGGCGGTTTGAATACCGGAAATATTTTGTTTTTTCAGTTTTTCCAATTCTTCAGCAGGAAAAGAAGGATTATACAAAACATCACTCATGATACTAAGCAGATTACCACTAAATTTTTTAAGTACCGAGCCTGAAATTCCTGTTGAATAAGTATTTAATGAAGCACCAATAAAGTCAATGGCTTCATCGATTTCTGCTTTGGATTTGGTAGTTGTTCCAGCTCTTAAGAGGTCGCCGGTTATTGATACATATCCAGCTTGATCTTCTTCAAGAACCGGGTCGATATCGAGGCTAAGCTGGTAGGTTACTTTCGGAATTTTATGATTCTCTACAACAATTACTTTCAACCCATTATCCAATGTAAAAAGCTTGTAATCTCCAAGTTGGATTTTTGGTGCAGGTCCAGGATTAGGGCGAATACTCCTGTCGAGCTGGGCATTTACTGAAAGGGTTAAGAATAATATAAATATCGAATAAATTAATTTTTTCATGATTATGTTTTTTGGGGATGAGGATTATTTTTTTGAGGGTTTGGGAAGGTAATATAAAACTACCCGGTTGTCTTTTCTGAAATATTCGTTTGCAACACGTTTCAGGTCTTCCTGTGTTACTGCCAGATATTTATTCAGATTGGTATTAATCCTGTTTGCATCTTTAAAATAAGTATAATTCTCAGCGAGGGTATTTGCCCTGCTTTCTATGGTCGAATTTTCAGTAACAATCTGGTTCTCGACTTGATTTTTCAATTTCTGAAATTCCTTTTCAGGAATTAAATCGTTCTGTACTTTTTCAACTTCTTTGTCCATGGCAGCCTCAAGTTTAGCGCAATCGAGCCCCATATTTGGAAGTGCATAAATAATTGCTAATCCCGGATTTTCTAGTGGTAGTGGGATTGCAGCCACTTGGATGGCGAGTTGTTGCTCATCGACCAAAGATTTGTATAACCTTGAACTTTGGCCAGTGGCCAGCAACTGACTCAACATTTCAACAGCATAAAAATCTTTACTTCCCATTGCCGGGATGTGGTAGGCCTGGAAAACTGCCGGCAACTGGATATTGTCATAAATGGTATCTCTGACTTCTGATCGTTTAATTTCCTCAGTCATAGTTGGCCGGTATATTTCCCCTTTTTTTGCGGGAATATCGGTATAATATTTTTCGGCCAGTTTTTTTGCATCTGCAAAATTAATATCGCCTGCCAGAACCAGTACCGCGTTATTCGGGACATAAAACGAATCGTAGAATTTTTTAAATTCTTCGTCTTTGGCAGCCCTGATATGATCGGCATTTCCGATTACATGCCAATTATATGGATGCTTGATAAATGCCCTTTTTAAAGTTTCCTCAAGAACTGATCCGTATGGGCGGTTATCAACAGACTGTTTTTTCTCTTCAATAACTACCCCTTTTTGTGTGGCTATTCCAATGGAATCAACCTTTGCGTGAAGCATACGTTCCGATTCAAGCCAAAGCCCAAGTTCAAGCTGGTTCGATGGAAGAATCTCATAATAATAAGTTCTGTCCCAACTTGTGTTTGCATTTAGAGTTCCTCCGGCGCTTTCAACAATTTTATCATATTGGAAGCGGTCGATGTATTTGGTACCTTCAAACATTAGGTGCTCAAAAAAGTGCGCAAAACCGGTCCGGTCGGGTTGTTCATTCTTTGAACCGACATGGTACATTACTGAGACAGCAACAATTGGCACAGAGTGATCTTCGTGCACGATAACGTGCAATCCGTTTGGGAGGTCAAACTCCTTAAACTCGATTTCAGTTGCCATGGATGTTTTTCCAAAAACAACTACAAAAGCTGTAATTACAAGAATCAGGATTTTTTTCATGATTAACTTCGGTATTTAATGTTTAGTAATTTCTATTTTAGAAAGTGTTGAATTTTTGAAAGTTTGGTTGCCCTTGATATTACTTGTTTCTTTCAGTCTAAATAGTGCATTTTTGCAGATACTGATTCGTAATTTCCTTTTTAGCTCATAAAGTTAACTAAGTTAAGTAAAATGAATGAAATTACCATTCATTAAAATGTAGTTTTCCATCTGTTTTATAGATACATATGAATATTATTATTTTCATATTTTCTGCTACATCAGGTAAAAAAAATGCCGAAAAAGATCTCTGCATTTTACCAGTAGGCACTCGTCTCACCTGCCACGACGAAAAATCGAGCCTAATGGAACGGGCCTTGGATGATTGGGAGAAAGCGCTGGAAGGGAGGAGTAAAAAATGTGTTTTATCTTATTCGGATTAAAAATCCATAGCTGAAAAAGTGCTGATTATAAATCAGCACTAGCAACGGTAATCTTTTGCATATTCCAATTAGCTAGTAATACTATTTCACGCATTATAAGTAATAAAACTGGGTACTAATTATTCAAATTCTGTTTCCCTTAATTTTTTCTCATTTTCTAAAATTCTTAAAAAGGCTCTTGCTCCGCGATATCTACCTGGGTACATTACTAATCCACTTTTTGGGGACTCGTCAATTGCTTTAAGGGTAAGGTTAATATTTTCCAGCATAGATTCCAGAAAATTATGAACTTCATTAATATGAGTTGATGTTCCAAAATCTTTTGTTCCAGTAGTGTAATCTAAATCGTAGTGGGCTAAGTGTTTTCGTCTATAATTTATTATATCCTTATATTCTTTTTTGAGATTATTTAATTTATTTTCAAGTACTATCCATTCTTCTTTGTCATGTTCTTTTAGAACCTCTACTAATGTGTATAAGGTTAAGTTTAAGTTTTGTCCTTGTTTATGATTATCAAGAAGTCTTGCAATCGTTATGAGAAAATTTTCCCAGTAAAAGTCATTTAAATCAAGGAAAAAATCAGGGAGCATATCATTTCTTATTTCATTGATGTTTTTTTCATCTGAAAATAAGATTTCAAACTCCATTACTCTTGTCTTAAAGTGTACCCAGTTATCGAATATTTTTTTTATCCTAATGTCCATATTATAGCTGTGTTAAAAAATGAGCACAAAATCTCTACACTCGCCTATTGCCTGTATTTCACTAATATCTAAAATTCAAACTAGTTTAATTTGCAAAGCTTGGTGTTATTTGGGGGACACTCAAAAAGTCGCTTGATTTCATAAGCGATCAACTTCTGTCGCACTCAAAGTTCGCTATTTAGCTTCAAACAATCATAATTAATCTCACAAAATAATCGGAGCCGAGTTTATTAACTTCTACCAAACAAAAAATGCCGGGTCACCCCGGCATTTTGCACATACTTACCTTTTAAAACACACTTACTATTGAACAAGCTGATTGTCGGGATTTGAAGCCCAATCAGCATACGATCCGGCATAATACTGCACATTCTGGAAACCTGCGATTTCTTTCAATGCAGTGTATAAAACCGAAGCTTTTACTCCCGAATTGCAGTAAACGATGATTGATTTGTCGGGCGTAACTCCCAGTTTTGCAGCGGCTGAAATAATTTCATCTTTCGATTTATAGGCGCCTGTAGCTGTCAGCACTTCCTTGAAATTCATCCAAACAGCGCCGGGAATATGACCTTTACTTTTTTTGGCAGCATCAACACCGTTAAATTCATCTTTTTCGCGTGCATCGAGTAAGAAGCTGCCTTCAGCACGGTTCTTCACATCGTCGGCAGTGCAGGCCTTGAATGTACTTTCGGCTACGGCAAACGTGGTGGCTTTTCCGCTGGCAGGCGTTCCGGTTAACGGAATTTTGGCTGCTGCAAACTGGTCCATGTTGAAATGAAGCAGTGAGGCATCGGCCACTCCGAGCGATTTCAAAATCCACCATACACGGGTGTTGTAACGGTTCGAACCTTCGTCGTACACTACTATTTTGGCTGTGTTCGAAACGCCTTTTTTTCCGAAATAGGCTGTCAGTTCTTCCGGCGTTTTCAGTGTACCTTCAACAGCTCCGGGTTTGTAAAGCTCTTTCAGCGGAATGCTGATGGCTCCCTGGATATGCTGTTTGCCATACACTTCAGGGGTATTGGCATCGATCACCACCAGGTTTTTGTTGCTTTTCAGTTCGGCAGCAAAATCCTTGGCCGAAATAACAGGTCCCTGGGCATATGTTTGCAGCGAGCAAACGGTAATCATCAGGGCAAATAGTCTTTTTAACATGAGTATTAATTTTAATGTAAAATGAATTGTAACTGAACAACAAGCATGTCGTTCTTGTATTCGTTGTATTTAAAATAGTCGGTTTTCGAGCTTCCTTCCATGTTGTAAATGTAATTCACCTGCAGGCGAGTCCAGTCGTTTACATAGTAGTTGAATCCTGAAACCCATGAATCTTTGCGGTAGTTGGTCGCATCGTAATCGCTCAGGTCCATGTTGGGGTCGTAACTCTGAAATTTAACCACAGGTTCTATTTTCCAAGGCGTTTGAATCATCAGTTGAGAATAATATCCCTGGCTTTTGAAAGTGCCGATAACCGGAGTAGGGGTTCCACCGCATCCGCCGCCAACTAGCTTCGAGCCTTCGTCTTTGCCGTAAATGTATTCCGATTGCGAAATAAAACCAAATTTGCCAAACGATTTTTTTAGCTGAAGATCGGCCCCCCAACGGGTTTTCTTATCGGCTTTGGTAATGGTTGCATCCGGATTTTTTTGTTTGCCGGTGTGGAAACTTCCGCCAATCTGGAAGAAGTTGCAAGGAGCGAATACCAATCGGCCAACGATGTCTTTCGACGTATTTGTATCGGTGATGTTTACTCCGGTACCATTGGTAATGGCTAGCGAATAAGAGAATACATTAGGTTTTTCAATTCCGAATATTTTCAGCGAATCGGTACTCCCGGAGAACATGATTCCCTGGTCGCGGAACGGTGAAGCCAATTCGTTTACTACCAACGAACGGTCGTAAGTAAAGAGCGACTGGCAAGGGGTTGATAATTCCAAACCAAAAGGCACTTTGAATTGCCCGGCCGAAACTTTCACGTAATTACCAGCAGCTTTCCAGGTTAAAAAAGCATCGAGAATGTATGGACCGCCCATGGTTGGACTCAATTCGGTCATTACATAGTAGGTGAAGTTATATGGAATCGATCCGGTAACCCCCAAACGGGCTCTGCGGAACGAAAAGCTGTTGGTGCTTTCGTCGTTATCTTTAAATTGAGAAACATTTTCGCCCTGTATATAGCCAATTACCTGCGGACCTGAGGCCGATGATGATGGTTCGATACAACCCTGCGAATAAGCAACGGTGCTGCCCACGAGGCAACTGATCAGGCCTGTCAATAATAATTTCTTCATATCGTTGTGTTTTTATTTTTTGATTTGATTGAAATGAATTCAGATTTGAAATTGATGGATTACTGGTTGGTTACAGTCCATGATTTTGGGCCTTTGTAAATGGTTTTTCCGGCAGTTTTCAGGGTTGAATAAATCATGCGGTTTGCACCAAAGCCAATAGGTTTAGTTTTGTACCCTAAAACATTAAGCCAGAAAGAGGCGATACTGGCTGTTTGACCGGTCCAGCAATAAAGCTGAACTTCTTTTGTGGGATCAAATCCTTTAATCAGGTCGTTGGCAAGCGAAATAACCGGGATGTTGTAAGCTCCGGAATAGTGACCCAATGTGTTGTAGTCGGCGGCCGACCAGTAATTCACGATGCTGTAATTGGCAGGAGTTGCCAGAATTGCAGAACCATCCGAAGTAGAAAATCCGGCAGCTAAAACTGCCAACACACGTTCGCGTAAAATAGCGGCACCGTCGGTTGCCGGAGTAATCCAGCTTGGTTCGGCAAACGAGCCTGTGGCGGGAGCTGCAGTAGTTACCCAATTGGCATGACCAACAGCTAAATCGCCGTTTGCAGGAATTTCGTAACCCGAATTGTTTACCCATGGGCCTTTGTAAGTGGCATTCCAGCCAGCCATTCCCCATTTCAAAACCTGGGCATTTTTCCATCCCAGCAGGCGAAGCGCCATTACTGCCTGTCCTGCTGTTTGTCCGGTATAGCAAACCACCAGAATTTTTGCATCTTTGGCTATTCCCAACGTTTCGGTAGTGGTAATAACATCTTTCAGGACAACATTTTTTGCATTTTTAATGTGATTGCTAGCAAAATCGGCAGACGAACGTAAATCGAAAACTGTGTAACCAGGAACGGCACTTGTTGCATCGTCAACAATGCCACCGGCGCTGGTGCCGTTCGGGTCAACAACCCAGGCAGTCAGCATGGCTGGTAAGTCGAGGTTGTTCGAGATCATGTACGACTTTAAGGTGAAATAAGCATTGTCGGGCATTGGCGGTTCGTCGACTTTACACGAGTGGAGTAAAGACACTAAAATGAACATCGCCAAAAGAGCGGCAGATTGAATAGTTTTTTTCATAATTAGGTTGATTTTTAGTAAAAAAGACTTGTCTTCGGAAGAGAAATATGCTGGTAATCAACTGTTATATTGACTCTTGTATCTCGTCGACCGATTTTGTAAATCTATTGCGGCACTTTGGATTAACCCGAAATTAACAGTTGCTTTATACTGGGATAAAAGCTAATTTCGGTCAGGAAAAAACTGAGATAAGCCAATTATTTTTGTGATCTATTAATTTTTTTGAAATATGAAGCAGGCAAACGATTCAAAAGTTGATTTACATTGTTCCGTGTTCAACTATGAACAGAGTTGGTATGAATTACTAACCCCGGAAGAACGCACATTAATTGATGAACATTCGGTTAGCCTGAAATTTAAAAAAGGAGAAACGGTTTGTAAACAAGGAGGATTTGCGTCGCACATCTTTTTTCTGGAAGAAGGTTTGGTAAAAGTGTACCTTGAAGAAAGAGACAATAATCTGATTCTTACCTTGGCTACCAATCACAGTTTACTTGGTTTACCTTCGATATTCGAAGGAAACAATAAACTTCCATATTCGATTTCTACTTACACCGATTCTCGGATACGAATGATTGATATTCAGGTTTTTAAGCAGTTATTAAAACAAAACCCGACATTTGCGTTCCGGATTATCAATGTGTTGAATGAAAATACTTCCCAAATATATGGTCGCTTTTACTCTTTAACGCAAAAGCAATTGCATGGTCGATTAGCCGATATTCTCCTTTGCATGGCCAACCGTATTTTTAAAAGCGATACGTTTGAATTGCCTTTGTCACGAGCCGATTTGGGCGATCTGACAGGCATGTCAACCGAAAGTGTAATTCGGATGATGAAAGAATTTAAAGACGATGGCCTTATTGATATGCAATGTAAAAGCATTGTGTTGCTCAATATGGAGCGGCTTGATCGTATCAGTCAGTTCGGTTAATCCAGAAGTTAATTCCTGATTTTTTTTGATCTTCTCATAAATTCATTCAAAATCTTTCAGTTTTTTCGAATTTTAACGTATTTTATTAGAAAAAAGCATTGATTTTTCAATGGTTATGCTAATCTGAAAGAAAAAAAAGCTTCTTTATTGAAAAACCATCAATTTATGCACCTAAAGTTTCATCTTAATTACTCCGAATAAGTTACTTTTGGCGCTTTTATTAATACTGAGAATTAACTATGAGTTTTCACAATAATCCGCATACCTTTCACATTCCGGTGTTAGGATTATGCTACACCATGGATACTCCTGTAAAGGTTGCCCATTATGGTATTTCGTCAGTAATTTCGCTTGTTGACGATATTTCGATGGAAAAGATGAGGGAGTTCTATTGTAAAAAGTTTAACATCCCGTTTCAGTCGATTCCGACCAAGGCTGAGGACCACCGTGCCAAACGTATTACAGCTTATTTAAATACCATTCAGGAGGTAGTAAGCCAGAAGTTCGAGAACCTGAAAAATTCGGTTTCACATACCGAGGAAGAGCTTCGGAAATACATTGACATGCTTCCTGAAATGTCGGACATTAAGCTGAAATTCAATCAGATGATTAATGCTGGTGAAATGAAGCAAAAGCTTTCCGACTGGCTGAAGGAAAATTTGGTGGCCGGCGAGATTGATGTAAACATTATGTCGAAACTTGATCGGGACCGCTATGAAAACGGTGAAAAATTGCCCCCGATTTATAGCGACGCCCAATCGGCACTGCGTGGTTTTGCCATGAGCGACCTGAGTTCGTCGATTGTTCTTTCGGCAGGAATGAACCCTCGTTTGTACAGCTACCTGGAAGAATTCGACGATTTTTTTCCGAATGCTGATATGGAATTGAAGAAGAAGGTTATCCTGAAAGTAAGCGATTATCGCTCGGCTTTGATTCAGGGACGTTTCTTGGCTAAAAAAGGAATTTGGGTGTCGGAATATCGCATCGAGTCGGGGTTAAACTGTGGCGGACATGCCTTTGCAACCGATGGTTTCCTGATGGGGCCAGTACTCGAAGAATTCAAGAATAACAGAGAGTTGCTCATTGAAACTGTTCACGATATTTATGTGAAAGCTTTGGCGGAAAAGGGGAAACCAGTTCCGGAGAAGCCTTTCTTAATGAAGATTACTGCTCAGGGTGGGGTAGGCTCGAATACCGAGCACCAATTTTTGCTCGACTATTATAACCTTGATTCCATTGGATGGGGAACGCCATTCCTGTTGGTGCCTGAAGCTGTAACTGTTGATGAGCAGACTTTGGAAGTATTGTGCAAAGCGAAAGAAGAAGATCTTTACCTGAGCGAAGTTTCGCCCATGGGTGTGCTTTTCAACAATGTGAGAGGCAACAGCATGGACAAAAAGAAAGAGGAGCAGAACAAAGCCGGAAAATATGGCTTCCCATGTACCAAGAAATACCTTGCACTTTTCCCTGTTTTTTCTGAAGAAGGAACGTGTACTGCATCCAAAGAATATCAGAAAAAGAAGATTCAGGAGTTGAGAGAACAGAACCTGAGCCAGATGGAGTTTGATAAAGAATTGAATAAAATTACGGATAAGGCTTGTCTTTGCGCTGGTTTGACTGCCTCAATACTGGTAGCCAACGAATTGGATCACAAGATGGAAGGTGATGCTGTAAGTATTTGTCCCGGACCAAACCTGGCTTATTTTTCAAGCACCTATTCGCTGAAACAAATGGCCGATCACATTTATGGGCGAACCAATGTAATGGAGCGCACCGATCGTCCAAACCTGTTTGTGAAGGAGCTGAAGATGTACATTGACTATCTGGGTACCAGGATTGAAGATACGATAAAACCAATTTCGGATAAGCAAAAGAAACACTTCGAAACCTTTCAGGAAAACCTGAATAAAGGCGTTGAATACTATAAAGAACTATTTCAGAAATGCAAAACGCAACTGGAAGATTCGACTTCAAAAAATAACCTGATGGCCGATTTGGAGAAGATGAAACTTGAACTTATGGCTCTGAAAGCAAAACTGGTTTAAAAGAAGTTTTTATGTTACGGGTTGCGTGTTACGCGTTTCGGGAAAACCTGAAACACGGAACTCGTAACCCGTAACTATTTTTACTCGATTGAAATGAGCGCCTGCCTGTTTTTGCCGTCCATAACAATTTTCAGCGGTTTTTCGAATGTAATATGCCGAATGTATTTACCATGTTCGGCAACCGTCTGATTTTTCAGAATAGCCAGGTTTATGCTCGAATCGTTTGAATTGTGCGGGATTGTAAAATAGCCCACATTCATTGAAGTTACATTGTGAAAGAAGTGAGAACCGAGTGACCCGTCAACCGGAAAGTCTTTCAGTCCCATTTCAATTATAATCCGTGCCCTGGAAATATTTGCCCACGCCACAGGAATCCCGGTGAACGGATCGCGTGTTCCCCAGCGCCCCGGACCAATCAGGACATATTCTTTGTTGCAAAAGTCCATTTTTCGGTTAAACTGACTAATTTCTTCAGCCATTTCGCGCGTTTTCATTTTGTCGAAATGTTCCGGATCGACATAAATGATATCGGTAATTCCGGAGATGATGCCGTTGCCCATTCCCCGTTGGGCAAACATGATGGTTTTCGAAGGATCAACATTGCCAATGTTAACCATCAGTTGTTCGTCGCGGCGGATCAGCGGCTTAATCTGGAGCAAATAGAATGTCGGTAAATTATTTTCTCCCTTTTCCAAATCAACGGCATACTCAATCTCGACTGGCGAGCCCATCGCTTCACGGAATAATTTAAGCAACAGCGTTAACGTGTCGGCCAATGGAATGTGTTTGTATTTCAGTATATTGGCAAAATCAATAATTCGCAACCCCGGATTGTCAATTCCCGGAATCAGGCAGTCGTTTTCGTAATCGTACACCGAAGCACAGTGCTGCAAAACGCCGTCTTTTTCTGCATACGAAATTTTCATCTTCTTTATGGCAGCATTTTCGCCACCATTTTCCAGATCGAACTGCGTATGATCCATGTCGATGGCATAGAATTCTTTTTGCGAATCGCGAACGAGATCGTGGTCGCTCAGCGTGTTTATTTGCGGGTATTTAGGGCAAAACCGGTAGGCATTTTCACCGCCAACCACATACATTCCCAGACCAATGGCAGCAACTGCAAATCCATCCTCAGGCTCCATGTACGAAACCGGATAAAAATTATACGATTGGGCCACTCCGCTGATTGACGGGTAATAATGGTCGTTATACTGGTGACCAACCACCTCCTGAACGATCACCGCCATTTTTTCCTCTTCAATTTTGTAATTCACCGCATCGAAGTACGACATGGCCGATTCAGTAAAAATACTGGCATACACCAGCTTAATGGCCGTTTCGAGTTGCTGATAACGAATCTCTATATCCGGATGATTATTGGGAATCAGGTAAGTGGCATATACGCCCGAGAATGGCTGCATGAGCGAATCTTCGAACAGGCCGGATGATCGGATCGCCAGCGGCCGTTTCATATTTTCGAGGTAGCTGAACAGCACTTTTTTCAGCTCTTCGCTAAACTGAGATTCCAAAAAGATGGTCTTTGTGCGTTCGTAATCGTTGCTGGCGTAAATTTCTTCGAACAAATTATTGCTTTCCAGAAACTTGTCGAACTCGCTGGCGCCAATTACTGCAGTGGCCGGAATCCGGATATTTATTTCAGGAAGAATATCGGCAAAATCGATGTTTTCCAGAAAGTTGCACATGAAGGCCATTCCACGGCCTTTACCGCCCATCGAGCCTTTTCCCATTCGTACCACAAAACGGTTTTGCGTAACCAATGTCGGGTCGAATTCAATGATGGTACCTTTCAGTTTCTGAATCCGCACTTTTTCGAACACATTAAGGCAGAATTGCCTGAGTTCATTCGAGTTCTTGAAATCTTCGAAGCGTTTGGGCAGCAGTTGTTCAGCAATGTTTATTTCGCCGCGTGCCATCAGCCAGGTCGAGAACGAATTTCGCTTGCCGTGGTATGCCAGCGCCGATTCGGGCACAATGCGGAACATCTCCTGAAACTCGGCCATATTGTGGGCAATCATTATCGGGTTTCCATCGGTGTCTTTGAATACAAAATTTCCGAATCCAAGCCGTTTGAAAATATAGTTATGTATGTCGAGAGCCAGGCTTTCGGAGTTTTTATTGATGAAATCGGCACCAACGTCAATGGCGCGCTGGGCATTATTTACATCATGACTTTGCAGCAAAACCGGCACGGGAAAACGCAAGGTCGAATTCACGTATCTCAGCAAATCAACACCTGCTTCTTCGTCGTCGACACCGTTTCGCGGAAATTTTACGTCGGAAATAACCGATAGCAGGTACTTCTTGTATTTGTTGATAGACTGAACAGCTTCCTCGTAATTACTGACCAAAATAACTTTAGGGCGGGCGCGCAGTTTGGTGATTTTATGCAACTCATCGGCCGATTTATCTTCCACCAGGTTTTGCGTTTGCGTCATGATGTTGGTGTACAACATAGGCAGATAACGCGAATAATACTGGATCGAATCTTCAACCAGCAGGATAACCCTCACGTTGCCGGTTTTGGTGTCCTGTTCCACATTCTTTTTGTCCTCGATGTATTTAATCATCGCAAGGAAAACATTGGAGTTGCCGTTCCATACAAACACACGGTCGATCGACTCAATTTTAGTGGCCGAACTCTGGAAATACCGCAAATCGCCGTTGTTGTTAACCAGCAGCAGTATCGGAATATGAGGTTTTAGCTTGTAAATTGCATTGGCAGCCAGTATCGGAATGGTTTTATCGACGCCTACCATGACGATAACCAGTTCGAAATCGCGGGCTTTAACCACCCGCAGTGCTTCTTCTTCGGTATTCACGCTTGTGAATCGGGGATAAGTGTATAGGTTCAACTGCAAAAATTCGCCAAAAATGGTGTCGGTAAATTGCCCCTCGCGCACAATCGAATAGCTGTCGTACAAGGTGGCCAGCAGCAGAATTTCTTTTACCTTGGTGGGCATCAGTTCCTGAAAAATGTCCCGGTCGCTCTTTTTAAGCTTGTATATCGATGAAAGTGTTACTGAATCAATGTTTTCCATTTTGAGCATGCTTTTGTTAAAAAAGTTTCAGCGATTTGAAACCGAATCTGAAAAGTATAAAAAATCTGCCGGCAACAGTTCAGAATAAAGATGTTTTAAAAGTTTCAGGGATATTTTTTACCTAATCTCAGAAGAAAATTGCGTTTGATAACTTTTTATGAATGTTTATTTTGATTTGTGAAATCGATTGCATTCTTTTGAAGAATACTTTGAAAATGTCGGAATTCAACTATTCAAAAACCAAAATAAATTAATTCACGGATGAAGACAATACTTATTTCTGTAATGATGTTGTTGGCCATAACCGGCTTCGCCAAAAAGAAACAATCGTTGTTTAACGGCAAGGATCTTACCGGATGGTATGCCTACATGGCCGATCAATCAGTCGATCTGAACAAATATTTTTATGTGAATGACGGTACGATTGAAACCGTTGGAACACCGGCCGGGTACCTTCGCACGAAAAAAGAATTTTCGAATTATCGACTGCATGTAGAGTGGCGCTATCCCGAAAAAGAAATAAACAGTGGCGTTATGCTGCACGTTTCAGGCCCTGATAAAATTTGGGTAACTCACTACCAGGCAAACCTTAAACACCAGAATGTTGGCGATTTTGTTGTTCATGGAGTGGGCGAGAAAGCTACCATTAGCGGAAAAGAATATGTTTCGACAGAAAAAGACAAACCAGCGGTTCCAAAAATGAATCCTTCAAACGAAAAACCTGGCGGAGAATGGAACAGCTACGATATTATTTGTAAAGGAAATACCATTGAAGTTAAGGTAAACGGGGTACTGCAAAACACAGCAACGAATTGCACACTTACCAAAGGAGCCATTGCCCTTCAGGCTGAAGGCTGTAAAATTCAGTTCCGGAATATCTGGATTGAAAAAATCAAATAATGATTGATTTTGAAGCGACAGCAGGGTTAACTTTGCTGTCGCTTCAGTATATTTGCCTTCCATTACCAAAAAACCTAATGTGACTAAACAACCGGAAGAAAAGGGCAGGAGGCATATTGATGAACTTTTTGAGCTCATAAAACTGGGCGATCAGAAGGCGCTTGAATTGCTTTTTGCGATTTATTTTCCCCGGTTAAACGATTTTGCCTGCAAGGTGGTTAGGGACGATGTGATTTCGCAGGACATTGTGCAGGAAGTGTTTGTGAAAATCTGGGAAAAGAGGGCAGAGATTGAACCAATTAATCTGGAGGCTTTTCTGTTCCGATTGGTCCGCAACCGTTGCATCGACTACATTAAGCACCTGAAAGTGATCAACAACCGGATGCAGGAAATCCAGATTTCATCGAAATACGAGGAACTGTACCGAATAGATTTTGTGGGCGACGAACCTTATGTGCTGATTGAGCAGGAGCTGAAACTAAAGATCGAGAAAACCATCGAAAGCCTGCCCGAACGTTGTCGCGAAGTGTTCATCCTTAGTCGGATGAATGGCCTGAAAAACAAAGAAATAGCTGAAAAACTCGATATCAACATCAAAAATGTGGAACGGCATCTTAGCCGTGCCATGCAGGCCTTTCGCGAGAATTTTTCCGAAGAATTACCTCTTGCCATTGTTATTCTGGTGTTGAAAAGCCTTGATTTTTAGTCTCTAAATCGAGATGCAACAAAGGTACAAAGACACGAAGGATTTCCATTCTTATTCAATTCGTTGATTTTGGTGCTGAACTTGTTATATATTTCTTTTTGTGCCTTGGAGTCTTCGTGGCAAAAAAAAAACAAAAATTTTTCATTTCGAATGATGGGTAGAACATACCCGGATCAGTTATATATGCAAAAGCTTAACTAACTGACATGGAAAATCATGAATTCAGGAGCATTGTTTACCGGTACTTTCGCGGACAACTCGACGACAGCGAGTACGAATTGCTGACAGAAAGCCTTCAATTGCCCCGGAACAGGGAATATTTCGATTTGGCCCGAAAAGAATGGGAAAATCAACCCGAGCTTTCCAACCTTGGAAAGCAGAATTTTATCCGGCTGCAATATAAAATCAATCAGAGTAACCATGATGTGCCTGTAAGGCAAATAAGCCGCCGACTCTGGTTCAGGATTGCCTCTGCCGCAGCTATTCTCATTGGCGGATTGTTATTGGGCGGAGTTGCCACTTACCTGCTTTCTTTCGGGAAAAATTCATCAGAACAATTGGTTTTTGAAACTCCGCGTGGTGAAAAATCGATGGTGAAATTGCCAGATGGAACAGAAGTCTGGCTCAACGCCAACTCGCGGCTGGTTTATAATTCGTTTTCAACCAGTTCACGTCAGGTTGAGTTGAAGGGTGAAGCATTCTTCAAAGTTACTCACAATGAAAAAGCCCCGTTTGTTGTGAAAACCAACGAGTGCGACATCAAAGTGCTGGGAACAACATTCAACGTAATGGCTTATGACGAGTTCGGCCGAAAAGAAATCACCTTGCTTGACGGAAAAGTTGATGTTCAATCGGGCAATAAAAGTGAAATTTTAAAGCCTGGGCAATCTCTGATTTTAAAAGATCATCAAATGAAAGTTGCTGAAGTAAACACCTCGCAAGCTTCTGCATGGGTAGATAATAAGTTTAATTTCAAGGATGTCCCGCTATCTGAATTGATTAAGCGGTTGGAAAACTGGTACGATGTGGATATTACGCTTAATAATCCATCGGGACGCGAAGTGAATTATACGGGAACTTTTAAAAATGAAGAAACCATCTGGCAGGTACTCGATGCAATAAAGGTTTATACATTCATTGAATACGAAAAATCGGATACCCGGAAGATTAACATCAAAGTCAAATAAAAGAAAGACGCCAGTAGAGCGGCCACTCTGCTGACGTCCAAATCAATGTGATATAAATACTCATTTAAATCAATGTAAAACTATGAAAAAAAACGATCCGAAGCACCGGCATCGCCGATGTCATGTGCTCAGAAAAATGCTTAACATTATGAAAATTACAACATTGCTGTTTTTCCTCACTCTTATGCAGGTTTCGGCTGTTTCATTCTCCCAAAACAGGATTAACCTGAAATTTGACAAAGAGCGGTTAGAAAGTGTTTTCAATAAAATTGAAGCGAATTCTGAATACTCAATTTTTTACAAAAACGACCTGATTCGTGATTCGAAAGAAGTTACCGGCGAGTACAAAGATGCGCTGGTTTTCGATGTTCTGGATCAGGTTCTGAAATATGAAAACCTTTCATACACGGTGAAAGGTAAGCTGATTATGATTGTTCCGCGCGATGCCGAAAACGGCGAGCACAGTAATCAGCAACAAAAAACAGTTTCCGGGAAAGTAACAGATTCGTCAGGCGGGGGGCTGCCCGGTGTTTCGGTCGTCATCAAAGGAACAACGATTGGTACCATCACCGATGTGGATGGGAAATACTCGCTGCCTAAAGTTCCGGAAAATGGCACGCTGCAGTTCTCGTTCGTGGGAATGAGGTCGCAGGATGTTACCGTTGGAGGAAAAATTACGATCAACGTTACATTGGTTGAAGAATCAATTGGCATTGAGGAAGTGGTTGCTGTTGGTTACGGAACGGTGAAAAAGAGCGACTTAACCGGTTCTGTAGCTTCTGTGAAAAGTGATGAAATCAAAGCGTTTGCTTCATCAAACGTCATGCAGTCGCTTTCGGGCCGTGCTCCTGGTGTTCAGGTATCGCAAAATACGGGTGCTCCCGGTGCCTCGGTAAGTGTGCGTATCCGCGGAACCAACTCAATTCAGGGGAGCAACGAGCCATTGTATGTAATCGATGGGTTTCCGTTTTCAGGAAGTAACCCAACCGTTTTGAGTAACAACGACATTGAAAGCATCGAAATTTTGAAGGACGCTTCGGCTACAGCAATTTATGGATCTCGCGGAGCAAACGGGGTAATTCTGATCACGACCAAACGCGGTAAAGTAGGAAAGACGCAGGTAGATTTTGAGTCGAGCTACGGCTTCCAGTCGCTGCGCAAAAAACTCGAAATGATGGATGCTACCGAATATGCCAAGTTTTACAACGAGCAGGCCACGAACGATAAAATTGCTCCATATTTCACTCAGGATCAGATTAACAGCTTCGGGAAAGGATACAACTGGCAGGATTTGGTTTTCCAAACAGCACCAATTACCAACAATAGCCTGACTGTGAGTGGTGGTACCGATAAAACTAAGTTTTCGGTTTCCGGAACAGTATTCGATCAACAGGGAATCATCACCGGAAGTAACTACAAAAAATACTCATTACGCGCTTTTTTCACCACCGAGATCAACAAAATGTTGTCGCTCGAATATGGCGCTACATTGACGAAAAACACTACTTCGCGTCAGAATTCGGCCGGCGGTAACCGCGGAAACTCATTAATTGGCGGTGCTGTTAGTGCCCCTCCAACTTTAACTCCGTACAACGATAATGGAACTTACAGGGTTCTTCCCACGGCTTATCCGTTCATGTCAAACGTAATTGTGAATCCGTTGAATTATATGAACGAACAAATTGACAAAGGCGAAAGCAATGTGATTCTGGCCAATGCGTCGTTGATTTTTGAACCGGTTAAAGACCTGAAACTGAAAATATACGGTGGTGTTGAAAATACCGATTACCGCAGCGATTATTACCAAACCACAATGTTTGTGAATTCGCAGGGAGTGGCTTCGGTTTCGATGACCAACAACATCAGTTTGCTGAACGAAAATACCCTGAGCTACAACAAAACCATCGCTGAGAAGCACAACATTGGTGCAGTCGTAGGTTTTACCTATCAGGACTTTTTGTACCGTAGTTTGGGCGGTTCGGGCAACGGTTTTTTGAGTGATGTTACCGAGACCTACGATCTGGGATCGGCCAGCACACCAGGCATTCCAAGTTCAGGCTATTCCAAATCAGTTTTGATGTCGTACCTGGGTCGTGTAAACTATTCGTATAATAACAAATACCTGCTGACATTGAGTTTGCGTGCCGACGGTTCATCGAAATACAGCGAAGGCAGCAAATGGGGATATTTCCCATCAGGTGCTTTTGCATGGAAAGTTAAAGAAGAAAACTTCCTGAAAAATGTTGATGTGATTTCTGATTTGAAATTCCGCAGCAGTTATGGTTACACCGGTAGTCAGGCCATTAATGCGTATGCAACATTAAACCAGCTGGCTTCAGGAAAAACAATTTTTGGCGATGCGCTTTATAACGCCATTGCTCCCGGAACAACTTTACCCGGAAACCTGAAATGGGAAACTACAGAACAGGCCGATCTCGGTTTCGATATTGCTATTTTGAACAACCGTTTCCGCTTAAGTGCCGATGCTTACCTGAAAAACACCCGCGATCTTTTGAACTCAGTTAAACTACCGTCATCTCTCGGATTTACCCAGACAATCCAGAATATTGGCCAAATTCGCAATAAAGGGGTTGAATTCTCTTTGGATGCCAAAGTGTTAACCGGTCAGTTCAGGTGGGATGTTAATGCCAATATTGCTCTGAACCGCAGTAAAGTAATCAAGCTTTATGGTGGTCAGGATATTCTTACCGGATCGATCAGTACTTCATTTGTTGAAGATAACTCGAGCCTGTTGCGCGAAGGTTTACCAATGGGGGTTTTCTACGGATATAAAAAGGATGGTTACGATGCCAATGGCCGAGAAATTTACAAAGATTTGTCGGGTCCTGCCGGAACTCCCGATGGTATCATTAATCAATACGATAAGACAATTATTGGCGATCCAAATCCTGATTTCATTTATGGTTTGAATTCGACAATGAGTTACAAAAATTTTGAACTGACAATGTTCTTCCAGGGATCGTATGGAAACGATATCGTGAACGTAAGTTCAATCGGAAATACACTCGACTATGGCTTCGGTTTGAACATGGTAAAAGATGTATTCTACGACCACTGGACTCCTGAAAATACCAATGCAAAATACCCTGTAATTTCAAGAAATGCTTCGATGCGTTATTCTGACCGTCTGGTTGAAGATGGTTCTTTCATCCGCCTGAGAAACATCCAGCTTAATTACAATGTGCCTACTAAAAAGCTGGGCATGGGCTGGTTGCGCAACTTCCAGGTTTACGCTAGCGGACAAAACCTGCTGACCTTCACCAAGTATTCGTGGTGGGACCCCGAAGTGAACTCACAAGGCGGGTCAAACTCTACCGCACAGGGCATCGACCACTATTCGTACCCAACTGCAAAAACAGTTACTCTTGGAGTTAAAGTAGGTTTCTAATCTGTTAATTGAAGAAAAATGAAGAAAATATTATCTATCGTACTTGCATCTTTTTTGCTCTTTTCGTGCGAAGATGCTTTGGTGGAATCACCAAAATCGTTGGCAGTTGAGACCTTTTACAATACTCCTGCCGAAGTTGAAGCGGCTATTGCAGCCATTTATACCCCGCTGCGCGACCAGGGTTGTATGGGCGGATTGTACCCCACTCAGCTCGAATGTTATACCGATTTTGCCTATGGTCGTGGTAGCCACGCAGTCTTAAGCAATTTCCAGGGATTGGACGGAACAAACCAATCGCGCATTGGTACTTTCTGGGATAAATTTTACCTGGCCATTCGTAACGCCAACATTGTGATTAAAAATGCGCCCAATGGATCGAAACTTTCGCAGGCTGACGTTGCCAAATATGTTGCTGAAGCCAGATTTCTTCGTGCATTTACCTATTTTCATATGGTTCGCAGCTGGGGCGGAGTTCCAATTCGCACCGAGGCTAACATGACAGAACAAACAATCAAGCGGAATACTGCTGATGAAGTTTATCAATTGATTTACAGCGATCTTCAGTTTGCCGAGGCTAACTTGCCCGAAACTCCATCACTGGTAGGTAAACCATCGAAATGGGCTGCCAAAACATTGCTTGCCGATGTGTATTTCTATCAGGGCAAAAATGCCGAAGCACGCGACAAAGCCAAAGAAGTAATTGCTTCGAACAAATATTCACTGGTGCCGGTGGCTACTGCCGACGATTTTTCTAAAATTTTTGGTCCTGAAGTGATTACAACAACCGAAGAAATTTTCTACCTGAAGTTTTCTCGTTTAGGTAACTCCATGGGATTTGGGTACCTGATGTACCTTGCTCATCCCGGAACCAAATATTATGGTGGGGGCGGTTATTACACCATTTACAGCACAACCGATAATTCGGTTATTGCTGGCTGGGATAAAAACGATTTGCGATATTCGTTGTGGTATCCATACAACATTGGCCTGGGGTCGAATACGATTTTAACCAAGAAGTTTATCGATCCGCTGGCCCCCAATGCCAATGGCGCCGGAAACGATTTCCCGCTGTATCGATATGCCGATGTTCTTTTACTATACGCCGAAGCCGATTGCCGTGCTTCAGGAGCAATTTCTGATGATGCTATGGAAAAACTGAACATGGTACATCGCCGTGCCTACGGAAAAAATCCGGTTCAGACGAACCCTACAGTTGACTTCAAGGTAGCTGATTACAACAAGGATACATTCATCAACCTGGTTCTTCGCGAAAGAGGTTATGAGACGCAGTTTGAGGCAAAACGCTGGTTCGACCTGAAACGTACAGGAAAGGTGAAGGAGATAATCAAGGCCGCTACTGGTAAAGATGTGGCTGATAAACACCTGCTCTGGCCAATTCCTGTATCAGAGCTGAATTACAATTCGGCTATCGATCCGGCAAAAGATCAAAATCCGGGATACTAATCCATCGGATTCTCAATATTGGGACGATCTTAAACCAATTAAATGCGGATACTTTTTCGATGTACAGCTTTTTAAAAAGCTGTACATCGATTAGTAAATCCGTATAATTGTCTGTTAAGATCGTTTTTTATTAATTTCGAAAAACTAATCCTAATCAATTCAGTATGAGTAAACTTATTTCAATCATTTTTATGGTTGTTGTGGTGTTTTTCAGCTCGTGTAACAGCAAACCTAAAAACCCCAATGAATACGAGGCCGATCTTATTGTTTACGGTGGAACTTCGGCTGCTGTAATTTCAGCGGTTGAGGCTGTAAAGCAAGGGAAAACAGTTATCGTTGTCTCGCCCGATACGCACCTTGGAGGCCTTTCTTCAGGCGGACTTGGTTTTACCGACACTGGCAATAAATCGACCATCGGTGGCTTGTCGCGCGAGTTTTACCACCGTGTTTGGAAATATTACAACGACTCGACTACCTGGAAATGGCAAAAACACTCGGAATACGGAAATAAAGGACAGGGAACTGTGGCTATGGATGGCGAGAACCGTACCATGTGGATTTTTGAACCTCACATTGCCGAGAAGGTTTTTGAAGACTTTGAGGCCGAAAATAAGATTAACGTTTTGCGCGACGAATGGCTCGATCGTCAAAACGGAGTAGTAAAAAAAGATGGACGCATCGTTTCGTTTAAAACGCTTTCAGGAAAGGTGTTTTCAGGAAAGATGTTTATTGATGCCACTTACGAGGGCGATTTGATGGCAGCTGCCGGAGTTTCGTATCACGTAGGCCGCGAAGCTTGTTCGGTGTATAATGAAACATGGAATGGCGTTCAGGCTGGCGTATTTCAGCATGGTCATCACTTCAAAACAAAGGTTGATCCATACAAAGTACCCGGAAAACCTGAAAGTGGTTTGCTGTACGGAATTTCTCCTGAACAGATCGCCCCAAACTGCTCGGGCGACAGCAAGATTCAGGCGTATTGTTTTCGCCTTTGCATGAGTAATCATCCGGATAACCGTGTGCCTTTCCCGAAGCCGGAGAATTACGATCCGGCCAAATACGAGTTGCTTGGTCGTGTGTTCGATGCCGGTTGGCGCGAGTGGTTCGATAAATTCGACATTATACCGAATCGCAAGACCGATACCAACAATCACGGACCGTTCAGCAGCGACTTTATCGGGATGAACTACGATTATCCTGAAGCTTCGTACGAACGACGGAAAGAGATCATCAAAGAGCACGAAGATTACCAGAAGGGATTGCTTTATTATGTGGCCAATGATCCGCGTGTGCCAAAAGAAATTCATGACGAAATGCAGCAATGGGGTTTGGCGAAGGATGAGTTTACCGATAACGGAAACTGGTCGCGACAGTTGTATATCCGCGAAGCCCGCCGCATGATTGGGGTTTATGTAACTACCGAAAATGATGTGTTGGCCAAACGCGAAGTGCCAACTCCGGTTGGAATGGGTTCGTATGCTATGGACTCGCACAATGTTCAACGCTACGTTACCACCGAAGGATTTGTTCAGGATGAAGGCGATATTGGCGTATCGCCTGATGCTCCATATTCCATTTCATATGGATCAATTATTCCAAAGAAAGAGGAATGCACCAATTTACTGGTTCCGGTTTGCGTGTCGTCGAGCCACATTGCCTACGGTTCAATCCGGATGGAACCCGTGTTTATGATTTTGGGTCAATCGGCTGCAAAAGCTGCTTCTTTGGCAATCGATAAAAATCTGGCAGTTCAGGATATTGATTATGCCTTGTTAAAACAGGAATTGTTGAAAGATGGACAGGTGCTGGATAAAACTCAGTTAAAAGTTCAGTAATCGTATATTTCTCAAATAAAAAGCCTGCCTGAATTAAATTCGGGCAGGCTTTTTTTATTGAATTTGCATTTTAGAACTGAAATTTCACCCCGGCAAACCAGGTTCGTCCCATTCCATATTGAACGATGTTGCCGGTATATTTTGCATTTCCTTCAGGAATATTGGTGAATGATTCTTCGATATACTCGGTATCCAGCAGGTTTTGGCCGCCAAAGATGAGGTTTACCCGTAATGATTTCTTTAGCTGAATCAGGTAATTTCCGCTGAAGCCAATCAGGTCGTATTTGGGAATCCGTGTTTGATTGTAATCGCTTCGGTTGGCTAGCTCAGCAAAATCGTAAAGGCCAAATGGCGTATAATTTTGCTCTGCCCGATAATAATTAAGCCTGACATAGAAGTTATGCGCCCAGCGGTATTCAGCCTCGGCAAACAGGCTTAGTTGGGGTGCGTTGGCTACACGAAGTCCGTTCATCCACAACTCATTTTTAGCTGTAATTTCCTTGTTTGCGTTGTAGACAATGCTCATTGCATCTTCCGAATATTTCCAGTCACCCAGCGAGCCATTCAGGTTTAGCTGAAAATTTTTGGTGAGTTTGTAGGATGTTTTCAACTCAACGCCCTGGTGAACTTCAGAAATGCCATTGACGATTCCAAAAGCATCAGCTTCATTCAGATTATCGTAACGCACCATCGACCGGTTTGAGATTTGCATGTAATAGGCCAGAGCTTCAACTTTTAGCCTCCTGCTGAAAATGGTATAGCCCAATTCGCCATCCAGAATTTGTTCGTTCTTAGCATCGGCATTTTCCCAATTATCAGCTGTTGGAAAAAGTGTAGTAAATCGCTTTTGATAGGAGCCGTAGCTGACATGCAGGTGTACAGAATGATATTTCCAGAATTTAATGTTGATTCCTGTTTGGATATGTCCGCCGGGTAAAAGAGAATATTCCGCTTTCCTCTTCGGATCAGTTGTCAGGTAATTGAAATAATCCGTACGAATCATATTTTGCAGTGATGCTGAGCCCGACAGATAAAAAAATATTCTGTCAGTCCGGTGGTTTAACCGAAGGGATATACCTCCAGTTTGAATTTCGGACAAATATGAATAATTCGCCTTGTCGGCCGAATTGTATTTGGTCAGAAACTGAACTTGAAAAAGATTCTCGACCGGGAATCCGGCAGGGCGATTGATGTCGGCATAGCTGGTATAACCGTCAGCACTCAGGAAGTTATTGACTGCTCCGAAGTGATCGGCCCGATAGTCTTCCAGATTCAAACTTGCGCTAAAATCAGTTTGTTTCGTGATGTTTCGGGTAACAATCGTACGCAATCCAATCTTGGTTTGGCTGTCAACTGATGAAAAAACGGTTATTCCGTTCGATTCAGTATTAATAAACTTGCCGCTGGCATCAGGCAAACGAAACGTTCCCATCGGGGTATTCACAAGTCCTTTATTCCAATCGCTAACCTGATCAAACAGGATATGACCAGCTTCGTCGCGCGATACCGAATCCAGCGGAGTGCTGATTGGTTTTCCACCAAGGTTTAACTGTGCCGAACGGTCAAATTGCGCATAAACAATGGTCATTACATACGTTTTAACACGGGGATGCCAGTAATGGGTTAAACTGATCAGCGGACTTCGGCCATAATTGGTGCTTACTGAAAATGGCTTTTCGGCCAGGTATCCCCACTGACTGTTGTACTTGGTGCTGTAACGGTTGTAAGCGCCAATCGAATCGGCAAAGTTCTGGTCGTGCTGTTGGATAATTCCGTTCAGGCTTAACGACAGTGCATGAAACTGATTGAAGTTTTTCTGAATGTTCAGCAAAAAACCGTACTGTTCGAAAGCAGTATTTTGTGCTGCTCCATCTCCCACAACGCGCGAAATCTGTACGGTTGAAGCCAATTCCCTTTTCGATAAACCTGAATGAACCGTTGCGGTAGTTTTCAGAAAACCGTTGTTCCCGTAAATTGCCGAAAGTGTGGCTCCGGCTTTTTCCTGTGGAGCATACGAAAGCACATTAACCAATCCACCCGGGCTTGTTTGGCTTTGCAGATTGGCAGTCTGCCCGCTTGTCACCTGAATTTGTCCGGCCCAGTCGGTTAAGCCCGAAAGCATGGCAGAGCTCATTCTGCCAGTTTCCGGATTATTGAGCAAAATACCATTAAGTGCATACGATGTAAGTGATGCATCATTCCCACGGACCCCAATTTCTGAATCGTTAAATCCGCTTCCGTTATTCAAAAGATTTACCGATGGAATTGAACGGAGTATTTCGTTGAATTCCTGATGGCCGGTTTGCTCGGCAACTTGCCATGTTGTAAAATTTTCGGTGCTTTGTGGGAAAAGTCTTATGTTTTCGTACGAACTGATTTTACGCTGTCTTTCGCGCCCTACCGCGTTTGCCTTCAACTTAATGATAAACATGGGGGTGTAAATGTCGTTCGTGACTGATACGTTGTAAAACTTCTCAAAATAACCCGGACAATTGACCTTGATGGAATAATCAGAGCCGACCAGTTTCATTTTGAATTGGCCTTGCTGGTCGGTCAAAACGCTGATGTACGTTCCAGGAATGGTAACTACGGCCTTTTCGAGAGGTTCGTTAAATTCTTCATCAACCACGAAGCCTGCAATCATTCCAACCCGTGGAGGAGCCGGTTTGTCTTTTTTCTTTTTCCCTTTGGCAAATGCCTGCCCGTTTGCCAGAAAAATAATTAATAAGATCAGACCTATGTTTTTCAAAAATACGGTAAGCTGCTGCTTAAATTGGTTAATTGTTTTCGTTTCTGTTTTCATGACTGATTGAATGCGCTTTTCTTTTCCGGAAATTGCCTCAAATATACTATTGGCACATTAACCCATAAACGCAAGAATCGGAATTTTCAGTATTCTGACTCTTGCATAATCTTTTAAAACGATGACAAATCCTACACTTATTTTACTCGTTCACTTCTAAAATGGAATGAATTTCTATCTGGGGAACGACCACAACTGTTTTGCCGTTTACATAAGTGCAGGTTAGTTCTTTCCCTTCAGGCTGAAGAATAACTTTTGAAGCTTTTCCCAGAATAGTTACAAGCAAATTGGATAGCGCCGGAACCTGATCGTAGCCAATAGCATTTTGATTGGTATGCTCCCCGGCAGCATTTATCAGATTGATGTATGTTTTGCTGTTCAGCTTGTTCAATGCCACATGCACCAGATGAGAACCGGTAACTTCAACCTGTTTTTCCGGCGAAAGTTTATCAATGGTTTCTTTAATGAAGTCGCGGATGACAAAAGTTTTTGATTGGGCGTACGAACTTCCGGCATTGAAATAAATAGCTGCAATCCGGCCTTTACCTACTTTCCGCATCGATGAGGCTATAATCTGGCTCTCGTTTCGGTAATCGCAAACATCGTAGAAATGGGAAAGAACCTGAGCATCAGCAACTAATTTTACGTCAGCCAACGCTGAACTGACAGAGCCCAATCGCTTGGCTGCCGAAAGGAAAATCGGTTTTTCTTCGATGTCTGCGATTGATTCAATTCCCAGTTCATCTTTAAATATTTTGGCAGTTTCTGATCCAATGACCAACAGGTTTCCTCCATTTTGAACGTAGCTTTTCAATTCAGAGAGCAGTTCAGGCTCTATCGATTGGCATTCGGGAATAACAATGAGCGGATATTGGCTGGTTTTGCCTTTTATGTGGTGTTCCATCAATATTTCAACCGGCAACTGGTTGTCGAGCAAGCTGTAAAGAGTTGCCTGAAGCTTTTCGGGAGGTCCTGAAAATAGCGAATTGGAGCTTTGCCGGTACGAAAGGGTGGGGAAGAGCAAAGCTACCTGTGGAATGGCTTTGGCTTTGTGGCAATAAGCCTGACGTTCGCGGCAAAAAGCGCCAATCTCCGACAAAGGCCCGGCCAGCCATGGCTTGAGCGATAAATCGCGGTTTTGCTGAAAATAGAATTGCACGCCGCCGCCCATCGCTATAATTTCTGCAGCTTCCTGTTCTAGTTGTACTACCGATTTGTTACTCATAGGCATTTTAGCGCCATTCCACGAGAATCCCCATGCCATCAAATCCCAGGGCTTTCCTTGCGGAGCCATGCAACGGGCTTCGAAAGCTGAGCGGAATACTCCGTTTTGTGGTGTTACGTCGCCCGATAGAAAATCGACATTGTTTTCAACTTTTTCAGGCATCAACGACGAGTACGACCAGTTGCTTGTAATCTGGAATTTGGGGTCGTAAGCATGAATGGCGTCGATGTATTTGCCCATGTACTGGCGGAACAATCCGCGGGTAAATTCGAGGTATTCTTTGTAATATTTGTCCTCTTTTTTACGCGGGACTTCCTTGATTCCGGTTTTTTCTTTCCATGCCTGAATGGCTTTTGGACTGTAATCGGTTTCAACGGCCCAGCAATCGCCGTCGATCCAGGCACCATCGACATGATATTCGCCACTTAATTCCTTGAGTTGCGGAATCAAAATCTGGTCGAGGTATGGACTGAAGAACGACATCTTTTCTTTGCTCTTTTCTTCTGAAGCTTTTACCATCGCCCAATCGGGGTGCGTGGTGGCGGCTTTTCCGTCCCAAACGCCCGAATAGTGCATGTACAAGCCGACATTGTTTTTGGCCGTGGCTTCGCGCCAGATTTTCAGCGGATCTTTATCGAATCCTTTAACATGATTTCCAGCTTTGGTTGGGTAACTCGAAATACCGGGGTGTCCTTTGCAATCGATCTGGATGAAGTCGGGTTTCACTTTGGTCAGGAAAGTATCAACCATCTCCACCGACAGAGTTTTGCCGGCATCAGTAATGTCTTCGCTGGCATGAAGATCGAAATGGACACCGAAAAAACAATCAGCACGGCGCAGTTTTTCCTTATTTTGCGACAGTGAATTAAGCCCGGATGCAATGAAAAGTAAGATGAAAAGAGCAGTCAGTTTACTCATGATTTGGCTGTTTAGGTTGATTTATTTCCATTTTACGGTTTTGAAGACGATTTGCGAATAGTTGTCGCGCTCGTAAAGTATGCCGATTGTCTTTTTATCGAGTTTTACGATGTCGGAATAAGCAGTAAAACTTGATTTCGGATTGCTTGAATCCTGATCGACCGGAAATGATAGCTGCCAATTTTTGCCTTCGTCAAAACAGATCCGAAGCATCAGGTTGTTGCGTTGTTGGGTATTGGCAGCGTTGCAAAAGGCCAGAATTTGTTTACCTTTTTTCTGACCAATATTTAAAATTGACCCTTCGCAAACGGGGTCAGGCAGGTTGTGATCGAAATAAGTGGTGTCCCATTTTTCTCCGCCATTTTTGCTGATGGCTACAATTCGTGCACGGATATCTCCCTTTTGGTTGCGGGCGTTGAGCATCAGTTTCCCGCCGGAAAGTTCGGCTGCTGTTGATTCATTGCTGCCAGGTACCGGTACATTTTCGGAGAGGTGAAAAGTCTTTCCATGATCGTCGGTATAAAATCCGTGCGCAAAATAGTCTTCGTTAGGTTTTTCAGAGTTTCCTTCGGAATGATTCGCTGCAATGTAAATTCTTCCGGAATGAGGCTTTGAGGTGAGTTGCAGCGCATGTCCCGGAGTATTGGCATAGTGTCGCCAGTCTTCGCTGAAATTATAATCAGCAGTAACCGATGGTTGTTTGGGCTTATGCACTTGCAGGGTAATGTTTACGGCATCCGACCAGGTAATACCACCATCTTCCGAAGTTTTGTACCACACTTCGCGAACTCCGTTTCCCTGGCGTACTTGGTCCTCGTGATTGTTTCCGGTATTGTAGAAAAGGAAAATACGTCCGTCGGGATATTTAGGGTCGAGAAGATCAACAACCGGTGCCGGATTTCCGGCCTGAAGCTTTTCATTATCAACTATTGTTGCAGGCGAACTCCACGTTTTCCCCTGATCTTTGCTTCGTTTCATCACAATGTTTACATCACCAAAATCGCTGGCACCGTTAACGCGTCCTTCGGCAAACGCAAGTAATTCTCCATTAGGCAACTGAATAATGGCCGGAATACGATAGCTTTTATGTCCTTCGGTGCCTGATGTAAAAACAGGCACCATGTTTGTTTGGGCAAACCCCTTTGCGCTTATTGAGAAAGTAAGCCAATATAAAAATAGAAGTCGGAAGGTATTCATCGTTGGTTGGTCAAATTGTGTCGTATTTTTTACTTGTCATTCCAGAGGAAAGCATCCATTGCTTTGGTCGGTTTGCCATTGCTGCCCCAGGCGCTGAGGGCATAATGGCTCCAGCTTCTGGCCCCTTCGGGTTCCCAGTAAAACACGCCCATCCCTTTGTTGCCGGGTACTTCTTTCACTTTTTTCTGAACAGCAACCAACATGTCGTAAGTGTTTTGATCCTTAATATCCTCACCGCCAACTTCAATCACCATGACTACTTTGCCATAGCGGGCAACCATATCGTTCATATTTTTTCCCAGATCGTCGATCGAGAGTGTATAGTCTGGCTTTCCTTCGAGCCAATACGGGTAATACGAAAGTCCAATCATATCGTATTTTGCTCCGTTGGATGTGGCAGCATCGAACCACCACCGGAAACGGTCGTTGTTGTTGCCCTGATCGACATGCAGAATGACTTTAGATTTTGGACTTACTGCTTTAATTGCGTCATAACCTTTGTTGATCATTTGTGCCAGTTGCGGCCAGTTTTTGACGCTTCCTTCCGGATAGATCATTCCGCCTGGAATCTCATTGCCAACCTGAACCCATTCCGGTGTGATTCCTGCATTTTTCAGGGCCGTCATTACGTCGAAAGTGTATGTGTAAAGATCGTTGAGGAGGGTAGGGAAGTCGTGTCCTTCCCATGCAGCTGGCTTTTTTTGTTTCGACGGATCAGCCCAAGTGTCGCTGTAATGAAAATCAATCATAACGCGCATTCCCCATTTCTGAGCCCGAACGGCCATAGCCACCGTTTCGTCTTTGCTGCAATGTCCGCTGGCTTTATCGTCCGACGGATTTACGAAAGTCCGCAACCGGATTGAATTGATCCCATGCTCTTTCAGTATTTTCAGGCAATCTTCTTCCTGACCGTTATCGTTGTAGAATTTATATCCGGTAGCTTCCATTTGCGGCAACCAACTGATGTCGGCTCCTTTTGCAAAATTATTTTCAGCAATGGTTTGTGATTCGGATTGCGACTGGCATTTAACAGCAACGCTTAAAAAAAGAACTCCGATTAGGGTGAGAATTAAATTGACTTTCATATGTGAATAATTTGTTTTTTAATAGTCATATGCCCGCCTGACCCGTCGGGCAGGGAACTCGTCCTGAGTACTCGGGGCTCGTTTCATTTTGGCATATTTAGGTTAACAGAAACACGAATATCGGATAAAATTGTGTAAAAGTCTAGCCTATCGTGTAAAATGAAAATCCCCGCCTGATAACTGATCAGACGGGGATTTAAATTCTTGTTTTGAATATTTTTGACTACAGTTCGCGGATTTTGATGTTGCGGAACCAAACGGGGTATCCGTGATCCTGTAAGCCAATGAACCCTTCTTTCGCAATACCTTCGGTGAAGCCAGGGAATGATTTGAACTTGCTGTTTTGTACCATTTTGTTCCATTCCGGAGTCCATAAAGTATATGAACAAACCAATACACCGTTTTGGGTGTGAGTTACTTTACCATCTTTTACTTTGATCACGATGGTATTCCATGAGCCAACTGGTTTAACAGTTTTTGAGTCGGCAGGAAGCATGTCGTAAAGCGATCCAGCCAGGTGGCTGTCGATTTTGTTGTCGGTTGCATCCACGTTGTCCAACACTTGAACTTCAGGAGCAGCATAATAAACCGGTTTACCAGGGACTTCGCGTACGTTGTAGAAAATTCCGGAATTGGCCATTTTACTTACTTTCCAGTCGATTGAAAGTTCGAAATTTTTAAATTTTTTGGTGCCAAAAACAATGTCGCCATCAGCTCCTTGTCCCGGGTTTTTACCTTCGCCAATGAAAACATTCATAGCATTATCTTCAATTTTCCAGTTAGCTGGCATGGCTGTTCCGTTGCATTTTCTCCAGCCATCGAAGTTTTGGCCATTGAAAAGCAATACCCAGCCTTCTTTTTTCTCTTTTTTTGTCAGCTTATTTACTTCCTGGGCAAATGATGGAAGTGCTATGAAAAACATAGTGACCAGCGACAGTGTAAAAAAAATACTTCTTTTCATGATTTAATTTTTTGACCCCCTTGGGGGATTGGTTAATGGTTATCGTAAAATAAATTGTTGGTTTCGGTTTTATGCTTCAAATTTATATTAATTATTTGCTGAATCTCCATTCTGCAGGGTTATTCAGTTGAAAAAATATGCAAATCATTCCCTGTGGTTTATAAAACCTACACATCAAAGAAAACTCTTTGTTTTTACTGAAGTTTTTCTTTTAACCAGTTAGTCATTTTAGTGTAAAGATGCATACTGGTATTTCCACCGCGGATCCCATGGTTCCGGTTGGTGTAAACCGCCATATCAAATTGCACTCCGGCCTGAACCATCCGTTCGCTGAATTCCATCGTGTTTTGCAGGTGAACGTTGTCATCGGCTGAGCCATGAATCAAGAGGTAATTTCCTTTTATTTTTTCAGCATGAAATAATGGTGAATTATCGTCGTAACCCTCAGGATTTTCATTTGGGGTGCGCATATATCGTTCGGTGTACACGCTGTCGTAAAAGCGCCAATTGGTAACCGGGGCCACCGAAATGCCAGCTTTAAACACGTCAGCTCCTTTTTCCATACACAAAGCAGCCATAAAACCACCGTAGCTCCAGCCCCAGATGGCAATCCGGTTTTTATCGACAAATGAAAGCGTTCCCAAATATTTGGCGGCTTCAACCTGATCGTCCGATTCGTATTTGCCCAATTGCTGATAGGTCATTTTCCTGAATTCTTCGCCACGGGCGCCGGTTCCGCGCGGATCGACACACGCAATGACGAAACCTTCCTGAGCCAGGTAATCGTCCCATCCAATGCTCCACTTATCGAGTACCTCCTGCGAATTTGGACCGCTGTACTGGGTCATCACCACCGGATATTTTTTTGATTGGTCGAAGTTGGCAGGTTTAATCATCCATCCATTCAGCTCAACACCTTCAGACGTTTTAAATGTGAAAAATTCCTTTTTACCAAGCGCATATTCTTTCAACTGATTTTTGAGGGCAGCATTGTCTTCAAGAGTTCTGATAAGTTTGCCTGTCTGGTCGTACAGAGTTACAAGTTTTGGCGTTTCGGTATTCGAGAAAGTATTTATAAAAAACTGAAAGCCTGAACTGAAATCGGCACTATTGGTACCGTCCATGGTCGATAATTTTCCTGATTTTTTTCCATCAAGGCTCACGAAATAAACTTCGCGGCGCATAGGCGTTTCTTTGGCTGCCTGGTAATAAAAAACTTTTTTTACCGGATCGAAACCATAAAAAGCAGTCACATCGAAGTTCCCGTTGGTCAACTGTTTCACTTCAAATCCTTGCCTGTCGTACAGGTAAAGATGCGAATATCCATTGCGCTCGCTGTTTACAACAATGTACTTGTTGTCGGGAAGGAAAATGAAGTTGTCGTAAAAATCCTCTGATATATATCTTTTATTCTTTTCGGTAAAGAAATTCCGGGTATCTCCGGTGTATGGATTGCAAAGTACAATATCGAGTTTGTTTTGCAGCCTGTTCAATTTCATAATGGCCAGGTCGGTAGCATCAGCTGTCCATTTAATTCTTGGAATATACTGATCCACATCAGTACCAATTTCGGCAGTTACGCTACTTTTCGATTTTAAATCATAAATCCGGACACTTACGACCGAGTTTTTCTCTCCGGGTTTGGGGTATTTGTAACTGTAACTTCCCGGATAGAGCTGGTTTTCTTTCAATTCAGGTTTTTGCCCCTGGTATATAGGCATATTAAACATTGGCACTTCGGTTTCGTTAAACCTGATAAATGCCAAAAATTTGCTGTCGGGCGACCATGCAAAAGCCTTGTTAAAACTGAATTCTTCTTCGTAAACCCAATCGGGAGCTCCATTGATAATTTCGTTTACTTTTCCGTCGCGGGTAACTTGGTTTTCGGTACCAAACTTCAGGCTTTTGATGAAAATATTGTTGTTGCGAACAAAAGCCACGCGTTCGCCATCGGGCGAGAATGTAGCCAGTTGCTGCGATCCGTTTGCCGATAGCGGAGCCATTTCTTTGGTTGTTCGGTTCCACACGAAATAGTCGGCTGTAAACGAGTGCCTGTAGAGCGATTTCTTATTTGTTGTGAAAAGTATTTTCGTTTCGTCGTCGCTAAAAGCATAATCACTGAATTCGGAGAACCCAGGATTTCCGATTTTCGATAAATCAAATAAAACTTCAGCCTGAGTCCCGGTTTTATAACTATACTTTACGATTTTGTTTCTGTTTTCTTCGGTGGTGTAATACAACCCATCATTCATCGAACGCAATCCGGTAACACTTTTCTCAATAAAAGTTTGTTTACCGATCACATCGCTGAGCTCTATCTTTTTTTGTGAAAAAGCAGATAATGAAAATATTACGAATAATACTACTGAACTTATTTTAATTTTCATGGTTATGTAAATTGTTTTATTCTTTCCAGATCAAAACTTCTAATTTTTTTCCGTAAAAAAAAGAGATTCCCTCAGTTTAGCTGAATAGCGATTAGTTTAAGGGGAAAATCAATAAATTAGAATTAGATACCAATCCTAAACATCGAAAGTTATATCTTTGTTATTCGCGAAAAATGATAAAAGGGAATACACTTAAAAATTCCAATTATTTAAAACTATTTTGATGAAAAAACTGATTTTGATTGTTTTTGCGGGACTTTTCTCACAGATGGTGTTTTCGCAATCAGATGTTGTTGAATTTTTGAAAGGGGGTAAGGCTGATGCCAATATTTTAGCCCGGGCATACTTAAATCCTTATGCCATGGCTCTTGGCGATGGTTTAAACAATGGATGGTATAATTCGGCAGCAACGCACAAACTGTTTGGCTTTGATCTGAGTATCAGTGTTAGTGCAATACAGATACCCAAAAGTGAAACTACTTTTGATCTGAGCGCACTTGGTTTTACCCGGCTTACACTTGAAAATCCTTCAAACCACATCGCTCCGACAGTAGCCGGGTCAGAAACCGAAGGCCCGCGTTTAATTGTGCACGATACCAGCGGAAAGCCAATAGCTTCCTTTAATTCTCCAGGTGGAGCGGGGTTAGATGTTGTACCGGTTCCAATGGCCCAAATTGGTTTTGGTTTGCTTCCTCATACTGATATTATTGGACGATTTGTTCCTGAAATGAAGTACGACAATAGCGGTGACGAAATGAAGATTGGATTTTGGGGCGTTGGAGTAAAACACAATTTTAAGGAATGGATTCCTGTATTGAAGTCTCTTCCTTTTGATGCTTCTTTGTTTGGAAGTTATTCGGAAGTTAATGCTCAAAGCGAAATGAGTTTCGATCCGAATGATTTAAGTGATGGCAATGTCAGGGTTACGTTTGCTGCTGATCCAAATCAATTTCTGAAGTTTAATACCAAAACAAATAAATTCGGTCTGATACTTTCTAAAAAAATCGGTGTTTTAACTGTTTTTGGAGGAATTGGCCACAGCAAAAGCGAAACGAATGTTGATTTGTTGGGAAGATACGTTATTGAAACAACGGTTTCGGCCGGAGGTACTACTGTTGTGAATAAAGAAAATCTGGACGATCCGATCGATCTTACGTTTGAATCTAAAAATATTAGTCTGGATGCCGGACTTCGTTTAAAACTGGCTTTCTTCAGTTTATATGGTTCAGTTAATAAGGCAGAATATACTTCATATAATGCCGGATTAAGTTTTGGATTCAGATAATCTTTCTGAAAGTAATTAAAACCGGCAATAACAGGCAGATTTGCAGCCCTGTTGTTGCCGGTTTTATTTTTTGATTATTCCTCTCATTTTAAGATTTGAAAAACAAATATTCTTAATCAATTTCGGCTATTAATATTATCTTTGCACCCTGTTTTTTAAAGCGAAATTACCAATGATCAAAATTACTTTACCCGATAGCAGTGTTAAGGAATACGAAAGCGGAGTAACCGGATATCAAATTGCTGAATCAATTAGCAGTCGGCTTGCTCAGGATGTATTGGCCGTGTCGGTTGATGGAGAGGTCTGGGATTTGTCGAGACCAATCAACAAAGATGCAAGTATCAAATTGTTTAAATGGGACGATCGTGAAGGAAAGGAGACTTTCTGGCACTCTTCGGCTCACCTAACGGCCGAAGCTATCGAATTTTTCTATCCGGGAACGAAATTCGGGATTGGACCAACTGTAGATAATGGATATTACTATGACATTGACCTTCCTCAAGGCCAGCAACTGTTGGAAAAAGACCTTGAAAAGATTGAGAAAAAGATAATTGAGTTAGCTCGTGAGAAACACGATATTGTGCGTAAAGATATTTCGAAAAGTGATGCTCTCGAGATGTTTACCGCTAAAGGCGACAACCTGAAGCTGGAACTAATCAGTGAATTGGCTGACGGAACAATTACTGTGTACAATCAGGGTAACTTTACCGATTTGTGCCGCGGACCGCACTTACCAAATACCGGCTTCATTAAAGCAGTAAAGCTGACATCAATCGCAGGTGCATACTGGCGTGGCAACGAGAAAAATAAAATGTTGACCCGTGTTTACGGTATCACTTTCCCCAAACAGAAAATGCTTGAGGAATACCTGATTTTGCTTGAAGAAGCTAAAAAGCGCGACCACCGCAAGATTGGCAAGGAAATGGAGTTGTTCACTTTCTCGCAACAGGTTGGTCAGGGATTGCCGATGTGGTTGCCTAAAGGAGCTTTATTACGTTTACAGCTCGAAGACTTCCTGAAACGTGTTCAGAAGAAATTCGGGTATGAGCAGGTTATGACTCCACACATTGGCGACATCAACTTGTATAAAACTTCGGGCCACTTCCAGAAATACGGTGCCGATTCGTTTCAGACCATCAAAACTCCGGCCGAAGGCGAAGAGTATATGCTGAAACCAATGAACTGTCCGCATCACTGCGAATTGTATAAATTTAAACCACGCTCGTACAAGGATCTACCTGTTCGTTTTGCCGAATTCGGTACGGTTTATCGTTACGAGCAAAGTGGCGAGTTGCACGGTTTGACGCGTGTTCGTGGATTTACCCAGGACGACGCTCACCTGTATTGTCGTCCCGATCAGATTAAAGAAGAATTCAAGAAAGTTATCGATATTATTTTCATCATTTTCAAAGCGTTGAACTTTGAAAACTACTCGGCTCAGATTTCACTACGCGACCCGAATAAACCTGAAAAGTACATCGGATCAACAGAAAATTGGGACAAAGCTGAGCAGGCTATTATCGAAGCTTCGGCTGAGAAAGGTCTGAAAACAGTTACTGTGCTGGGCGAAGCTGCTTTCTATGGTCCTAAGCTCGACTTTATGGTGAAGGATGCCCTTGGGCGCAGCTGGCAGTTGGGAACCATTCAGGTTGACTACAACTTGCCTGAACGTTTCGAACTTGAATACATTGGAGCCGACGATAAACGTCATCGTCCGGTAATGATTCACCGTGCTCCTTTTGGATCTATGGAACGCTTTGTGGCAGTTTTAATTGAGCATACTGCCGGTAAATTCCCGCTTTGGTTAACTCCCGAGCAGGTTGTGGTGTTACCAATCAGTGAAAAGTATAACGATTATGCAAAAAGTGTTTCAGAATTTCTAAATAATTCCGATATTCGCACGCTAATTGACGACCGGAATGAAAAAATTGGTCGTAAAATTAGGGATAACGAATTGAAACGTATCCCTTATTTATTGATAGTTGGCGAGCAAGAGACTGAAAATAAGCAAGTTTCGGTGCGTAAGCAGGGCGAGGGTGATAAGGGAACTATGGCTATTCAGGAATTCGCTGATTTTCTGAAAAATGAAGTGAAAGAACAGTTGTCGTCGTTATACAAGTAAAAGAATATTAACTAATAAAGTAGAATTTGGCCCTATCTGTTAACAAAAGACCAATGGGTGGAGGAAAAGCAGAAACTGCTCCTCAACACAAAATAAACGAACGGATCCGTGCACAACAGGTTCGCGTTGTTGGCGAAAACGTCGAAAATCCGGGAGTTTATTCACTTTCGGAAGCCCTGAAAATGGCTGACGAACTGGAACTTGATCTTGTAGAAATATCTCCTAATGCCGATCCGCCGGTGTGCCGGGTGATTGATTATCAGAAATTTCTGTATCAGCAAAAAAAGAAACAAAAAGAGATCAAAGCTAAAACGGTGCAGGTTGTTGTAAAGGAAATTCGATTCGGTCCAAACACCGATGATCACGATTTTCAGTTTAAACTGCGCCATGCTGAGAAATTTTTAGCAGAAGGAGCAAAAGTTAAAGCTTATGTATTCTTCAAAGGACGTTCAATTCTGTTTAAAGAACAGGGTGAAATTTTGCTTTTGAAGTTTGCACAGGAATTGGAAGAGGTTGGCAAAGTAGATCAGCTGCCGACTCTCGAAGGAAAAAGAATGACCATGTTTATTTCACCTAAAAAGAAGAAATAAATTTCTTAATACATTAATTTTAGGAAGATGCCAAAAATGAAGACGATCTCTGGTGCAAAAAAAAGGTTTAAATTAACCGGCACCGGAAAAATTAAAAGAAAACATGCCTTCAAAAGTCACATTCTGACCAAAAAAAGCACTAAACGTAAACGTAACCTTACATACTGGGGAACTGTTGATAAAGCAGACATCGCCAGCGTAAAAGGTATGTTAAACATCTAGTATTGTTTTCTTTTCGGAGTTTTAGTAAAAAAAGTAATTAATCGAGTGAATTAGCTTTAAGATTCCTGAAACATGGAACGCTAACCATTCTAAAATCAGTAGTATGCCAAGATCAGTAAATGCAGTAGCATCACGGGCTCGCAGAAAAAAAGTCCTGAAGCTTACCAGAGGTAACTTCGGCGCCCGCGCAAATGTGTGGACAGTTGCAAAAAATACCTGGGAAAAAGGTATGCAATATGCCTACAGAGATAGAAAAGCAAAAAAGAGAAACTTCCGTGCTTTATGGATTCAGCGTATCAACGCAGCCGTTCGTACTGAAGGTTTATCTTATTCACAGTTCATCGGCTTGCTTAAAAAAGCAAATGTCGAAATCAATCGTAAAGTTTTGGCTGATTTAGCAATGAATCATCCTGTTGCGTTCAAAGCAATTGTTGATAAGGTGAAATAGGTCATCCCATTAGGTGGATAAACATACATAGCCCCGCAGAAAAGCGGGGCTTTTTGTTTGGTGTAAGTCCGTTTTTTGATTACCTTTCTATTATCAAAGTAAAACCAGCACAATGGAAAAAGAACTGTACGACATTCCGACCCAGGCAAGGCTTTGCTACGAGAAAAACAAAGGCCTGATTTTGCCAGATAAGGTACCCTATATTGGGATGGGGTCGTCGTTCTATGCTGCTATTACTTTGCGCTATTTAGGAGTGAGAATTTTTCCTGAATTGGCCGGAGAATATTTCCATTACATCAGAACCCTGAAACAGTTTGAGAATGCGGTTTTAATTTCGCAGTCGGGCCGGACCACTGATGTATTGAACTGTGCCTCCTGTTTTAAAGAATTCACAGCCGTTGTGAATGATGTAAATTCACCACTGGTGCACCTTTCGAATTTAAAGTTAGCTGTACCTATTTATGCAGGCGACGAGCGTTTCTCGTCAACAAAAACATTTATTAATACGCTAATTGCTTTATATCTTGGTCATGGCTTTGATGTTAAAAATGTTTTGGACTCCATTGACAGGCGGTTCAGCGAGTTTGAGCTGACTGGAAGCTCGATTGCAAACACCCTGTTCAAAAGCATTAAAAAACACCGTGCGCGATGTGTTATACTAGGAAGCGGCCCTAATATTGGAACGGCGTATCAGGCTGCATTAATGTTAAGCGAATCGTTGAAATACCCGTTTGTGGGTATGCCAATGTCGCAATACGAACATGGATATAAGGAGACGGCCGAAGATACGGTTGTTATTGTTATAAATCCTTCGAAGGGTGTGATGTATAAACGGACAAACAAGCTCATGGATTTACTCAGAAATGTAAATGCAAATGTACTGGAGGTGAATGATTCCGAAATGGAAGAGAATTTCAGTCCTCTGACATCGGTTTTGCCATTTTACTTTATGGCTGATTATTTGTCGGCAAAACTTGGAATTTCCGGTTCGTTTATGATTGGGAATAAAGTAACCGAAAGCTCTGAAGAACTGGCCAAAGCACCGAACTTATAAAATCTGGTTAAATTCTAACCTTTCGCCATCGGGTCCAAGTATGTTAAAATATTTACACCCATTCTCCCAGAAAGGCAGAAATACGGGTTGTTCTTCCATGATTTGAAATGACAAACTTTTTAATGTAGCGTAGGCCAAATCAATATCACTGACGTCGAAGGTGATGTGATCGATATGCCCATCTTGCCTTTCTTTTATTGCTTTGAGTTTCCTTTCAGGTAATTGGTAAAGTTCAAGAATCAGGCTTTTATTTTTTAGCATAACACAGGTTCCCGTTTCGCCTTCTTCTTTAAATGGCGATTCCATCACTTTGGTAAATCCCAGCCGGGTATAGAAATCTTCTGATTTGCTCACGTTTGTAACAGGAATGCCAATGTGCTGAAGGTGATTGATAAGGCCTGACAGTTGTGTTTCCATTGCGGGTTTGTTAAAAGTGATTTTTATTCCAAAATTTCCAACCGAAGTTAAAAACAAAATCATTTAATTGGCTTTGGTGCCGCGGTTTATTTTGTAAATCTGCTCTATAAAATATAATAATCACAGATGATTTTGGTATGCTTGTTTTTTTATCTTTACGAAACTAATGTTGCTTTATGGTATGAAGTTAAAGTTTGCCTTTAGGATAAGAATTTATACTATTCTGTTATTTTCGCTGTGTGCAGTAAGCGGGCTGAGGGGCTCCGACACTGATTCTGAAGAATTATATGTATTCAACAAAAGCAAGATTCATGTCGAAGGCGTTATGTCGCCATTCGAGGCTACTGTTGATATAAAAGAGCTTGGGCTGCATAAATATGTACTGAATATTTACCTTCATTCGGCTTATGCGGCGACTCCTCCGGCTTTCAATGTTTCGGTTAAATTTCCCAAAGATAAAATCAATCAGCTGTGGAACTCAAAAACATGGTCGAACAAGTCGTATTTCTCGATTCCTTCGTACGACCGTGCTGCAGCAAATTTTTCCATTATTTCAGGATTGACCATCAACGACCAGAATCAGGTGACATTTGCCTGCAAGGACGTATACAAAGCTAAATTTGTAAGCTCAAACATTAAAGAAGAGAGCGATTCCATTGTTTTCAGCCTTGGTTTTTTCGAAGATAATCCCCCGCTTTCCAATCTACAGGATTATCAGGCTGAAGTGCTGGTCGACTTTCGGAATATCCATTTTTCCAAAGCTATTTACGATGCATCGTCATGGTTTCTGGAAGATGAGTTTAAGAAAGGTGTCGTTAGTGTCGATACCACCAATGTGCCGGTATTTTCTACCTGGTACCCAATGCACCGGAATATTCCGCTCGAAAATATTACCCGCGAACTGGATTCGCTGAAAACATATCATTTTAAATCGGTTTTGGTTGACGATGGCTGGCAGGCATTGGTGAAGATGAAAATTGACACGGCCTATTTGTACGAAGAGAGCAGTTTTAAAACGATGAATTTATTCAAGCAGAAATGCCTGAGCATGGAGCTTCCGTTGTATTTGTGGTATTCATATCCTTTTATCGGTGGAAATCCGGTTGTGCTGAAGAAATTCGATGGAAAATATATTCGTTACCGGGCTCCGCGACAAATGTATGTGCTCGACCCACGTTATGCTGATGTTCGGAAATACCTGGTAAGTACTTATGTCAATTTTCTGAATGTATGGCAGTTCGATGGTTACTGGTTCGATTTTCTGAAAGGGTTTTACCCAAAGGAAGGTGCCATTATTGATGAGGATAAAGGTCGCGATTTTGTTTCTATAGACCTTGCGGTTGATACCTTGTATGCTGCTATGGAGGCACGGCTGAAAGCCATAAAACCAAATATTTTCATGGGGCAGGTATTCCCGGTTGTTGGGCCTAATCTGGTGAGCTACCAGAATTTCCTCACTGGTTTTGTTGGAGTAGAAAATACCCAGGTGGTACGTGAAAAAATGGTGAATAACCGCCTGCTTTACGGAAAGTACACGCCTTTCATGGAGGTTGTGGCAATTAATCCGCGTGAATCAGCCGAAGATATTGCCCGAAAACTTCAGTCGGTGTTGTTCGGAAACCCTTACCTTTCGTTTTATGTAAGTACCTTGCCCGAAACATCGAAACAAACCATTAAGTTTTGGCTCGATTACTGGAAAAAGAATTACAGTGTTATTTTCGATGGGAATTTTGAACCGTTCCAGGTTTCGCGGTTTTATCCGGCCATCAGGGTCGATAATGAACAGAAAACCATTTATATGGTGAGTGAGGATTATACTATAAATTTGCCAGCCTCGCTGAATAAAACAATTGATGTCATCAACTCGAAAGTAACCGGAAACATTCAGTTTATGCTGAGCAGACCGGGCGTGCAGTACAATTACGAGATTTTCAACTGCAAAGGTGAAAGCACTGAAAAAGGTATACTGAAAAGCAAGGGTAAAAACCTGTTTGATGTTGTGGTGCCAACCGCGGGCTTTATCCGTATCACCCAGGGCGTTTGAAAAATATCAGGAATTTAGTTTACCGGTTTGTAATGGCGTTTTAACCATTTGGCAAGCCCGTCGAGGCCCGGAAAGAGCACCCGCTCTGTAATGTTCGACTGATCGAGCTTATCCCTTACTTCGAGTTTCAATTCCTTCGGAATAATAATTCTACGGTACAAACCGGGATGCTGAATCAACCAGTCGTCTAAAATGGCGGTAGGGTTATTCATTACCGAAAAGAGGGCAAACTGGTTCACAATGCGTTCGTCGAGCGATGGCGGTTCGAAAAACAGTACCTGGTTGCTTTGGAACAGGCAATCGAGATCGCCCAGTGAAACTATTTTTTCGAGCATTTCAACGGTAAAAGCATTGCACTTTTCGTATTTCAATCCGTCGCTGAACGGCGCAGGAACCAACTGGTTTACCTTCACAAAATCAACTTTCCAGATGACGCCGTCGGTATCATATTTCTCGGTGTTTGTTGTGGCAAAGTGCATAGCAATAAAGGGCGAATAGGTCCAGTCGATCAGTCGTGTGGGTAAGCCGTGGTGCTGGGCCAAAACCATTGCCCGCCAAAAAGTGTCGGTTTGCTGCGGGTCGCTGTTGATGGAGTATTTTCTGAAATTCCGGAGCAAATGGTATTCCAGTTCGGGCTTTTCGCCGCAATTGCGCAGAAAACTGTTTTTCAACTGGTAATTCATGTCGGAAAGTCCACGGAAAGCATAATCGGAACGGTATCTGCCCATTTCAGGCTTCCATGAATCGTGGTAAACCTCCTCACACAATTGTTTCCACGACTGGATGACTATATCGTTTTGCTCAATCATTTTTAGCTGCAATTACAGCAGTAAATATAATCGATTCAATACTAGTTTACACTGCGCCTTTCCGGATTGTTGTAATTTTTGAGCTTTTTTGCTGGTCGCGGGGAGCTACGCTGGTTTTCCCTGTCGAAACGGTGGTGTCCTTGGCTATTTTTTCTGTTTTGATTTCAGGCGCCACTGGTTTTACTTTTTCTTCCTGGTATGACTTTGATTCGATAGCTGCCGGTTTGTGAATCAAATGAGGCGTAACCTGGATTTGAGTGGTAAGCTTCAGACCCAGTAAATACAAAACGGAGGCACTAAAAAGAATAAGTTTCATGGCTTTATGTTTTGAGCTGGGCTAAGTTACATCAAATCAGTTAAATTATGCTATGTGCATGAAGGTAAAATTCAGGTTTTTATGTGAAACACCTGTTTCTCGGGGCGAATGGCCGGTTTTACCATATGAACGGATCCGTCAGTCGTGTTTTGGGAAGACTATACCTGCGTCTTTTCGTACCCAATCCATAATTTCCATTAAATCGGCTGAGAGGCTGTGTGGCATCCAGTCACTTTCAATTTTTCCTGAATCGAGGCATTCCATCACGTGGGCAGCTTCGAGTTCGTAGCCAAATCCTGCGCCTTTTTCGAACGAAATATGCTTCTCTTCTTCCCAGTTTTTCCAGTAAGTGAGCGACGTTGGCGTGTAAAAGCGGCGGTTCAAACGAACAAACCCATTCTCGAACGAGAACTCGGTTTGGGTTGACGAGTAGGCGGCGAAGCTCGATACGAGCGAGGCAATCTGGCCACCCGGATAAGCGAACGACATCATGATCGATTCTTCGGCGCCGGTGGGGCAGAACTTAGCCAAAGTCTTTATTTCGGAAGGTTTTCCGAAGGCCATGAGCGACATAAAGATAGGGTAGATGCCGATGTCGAGCAGCGAACCTCCGCCCAGATCGACATTGTATAACCGTTTCTCCGGATTGTATTCGGCATTGAAAGCAAAATCGGAGCGGACCATTTTCAGGGCGCCCAACTCTCCGGAATGAATAATGTCGAGCACTTTCAGGAAACTAGGCTGAAAACGTGTCCAGAAAGCTTCCATCAGGAAGGTATTGTTGCAGTGCGATGCTTCGATCATTGCAGCCACTTCCTTTGAGTTGATAGCGAAAGCTTTCTCGCACAATACCGCCTTTTTATGGTTGAGGCAAAGCAAAGCGTGCTCGTAGTGGTGCGAGTGGGGCGAGGCAATGTAAACCACATCGACGGCCGGGTCGCTGACCATTTCGTCGTAGCTGCCGTATGCTTTTTCGAAACCCAGCTCGGTGGCAAAGGCTTGTGCGTTTTCGAGTGAGCGCGAGGCGGCTGCGTATAGTCGTGCGTTGGGTAGAAGTTTTAAATCGGTGGCGAATTTGCGGGCGATTTTGCCGCATCCGAGGATGGCCCAGTTGTATGTTTTGCTCATGGCGGTTGGTTTGGTTATTGGTGTGCAAAATAAGCATCTTTTGCGGATTTCCGAACCATTCTAGTTTAATCCTGATAGGTTTTTAAAACCTGTCAGGATTAATATTTGCAGGAATTACCTTAATGAATATTTTCCGAAGAAAGGAATATATTTATTGTTATTCGATAAATATTTATTATACTTGCGGTATAATTCAAAATTCTATAATCAATATGAAAAGAATTTCAGTACTATTTCTTCAGGCAGTCGTAGTGCTAATCGGCATTGTGGCACTTGCCATTTTAATTCGGGTTCCGTTAACTGAGGGAAGAGCCACAAACCTAGACTTGCTCAGCATATACGCTGACCCATTCATCTTGTATGGATATGCTGCATCCGTCGCTTTTTTTGTTGGGTTGTACAAGGCGTTCAAATTACTTGGCTACATCGGGCAGAATAAAGTATTCTCATCAAACTCTGTTAAGGCTTTAAAGAGTATAAAATATTGTGCAATCGTATTGAGTATTTTAATTGTGGCGGCAGGGCTGTACATAAGGATATTCCACAGTAAAGAAGACGACCCTGCAGGTTTTCTTGCCATGTGTATCGTAACAACTTTTGCTTCAGTTGTAGTTGCAACTGCTGCGGCAATAGCTGAAAAACTCTTGCAAAAGGCCATAGATATGAAATCTGAAAATGACTTAACCATTTAAGCTATACCTGTTATTGCAGGTGTCTGGCAAGATTAATATCTGCTGGAAGAACTTTTGATGATATTTTCGATATGATTTTAACTTTAAACAACATGTCAAGAACAAACAACTTCGTATTTTGGGGCTTATATATTGTGGCGTGGCTCATTTTTGTCGGCTTGAGCATTGAAGCAGGCGGCTTACTGGTAAATTTCTTTTTCAGTCTGTATGAGCCCGAAGCTGTCAAATATCTTTATCAAAATTTAGACTTATCTGAAATGTATAAAGACAGTAGATTCGCTTTTTTCGGCATCTATAGCTTTATTCTAATCGTTTCAATTTTAAAAGCTTGCCTATTCTACATCGTTATAAGACTGATGCACAAAATGGATTTATCAAAACCGTTCAACGTTATTGTTGCGAGACAAATTTTACAAATTAGTTATTATACCCTTTCAATTGGACTGTTAAGTTACATTGCCAGACAGTTAGTTGAAGATTTAACGCATCGCGGTTTTGTTACCGATAACCTGAACCAATTTTGGGCAGACTGTCAGGCATTTATTTTAATGGGAGCTGTAATCTATATTATTGCTACTATTTTTAAAAAAGGAGTAGATATTCAAAACGAAAACGAATTAACCATTTAAGCCATGCCGATAATTGTAAATCTTGACGTGATGATGGCTAAACGGAAAATGTCGCTGAATGAACTTTCGGAAAAAGTTGACCTGACGCTGTCAAATCTTTCGATACTAAAAACAGGAAAGGCAAAAGCTATTCGTTTTACCACTTTAGATGCTATTTGTAAGGTTTTGGACTGTCAACCCGGTGATATTCTGGAATATGTTGACGACGAAAAAAGGACGACGAACCGCTAATCTCCTTTCTGATGCAGCATACAATCCGAATAGGTTTTCGAAACCTGTTGGGAGTATTTGATCCAATTTCATGAACTTCATTCCCCGAATGCTGTTTGTATGCTGAACTCAATTTTTTGTCATGACCGAATTAAAAACAGAGCGGGAGCGGTTGCCGCGCTGGATGAAAGCCCAGTTGCCAAGTGGCGAAAACTACTCGAAAGTGAAACGCCTGATTGCCGATCACCGCTTACACACCATATGCACCAGCGGAAACTGCCCCAATAAAGGCGAGTGCTGGAACGCCGGAACAGCCAGCTTTATGATCTTGGGAGATAAATGTACCCGCAACTGCCGGTTTTGCTATGTTCAGAACGATGTACCCGATCCGGTTGACTGGATGGAACCACTTCGCTTGGCAAAAACCATCCAAACTCTTAGCTTAAAACATTGTGTGGTTACCTCGGTAACCCGCGATGATCTGGAAGATGGCGGTGCTGAATTTTGGGCTGCCACTATTCGCAAAATCAAGGAGCTGAATCCGGAAACGACCATCGAAACCTTGATCCCTGATTTTAATGCTAATCCTGAACTGATTCAAAAGGTGATTGATGCACGTCCGGAAGTGATTTCGCATAACATGGAAACCGTCCGCCGATTGACTCCGAAAGTGCGCAGTACGGCGCGCTATGACCGCAGCTTGAAAACAATTTCGATTATTTCAGAAGCCGGAATTGTTGCCAAATCGGGTATCATGGTTGGATTGGGCGAAACCGAAACCGAAGTGCTGCAAACCATGGACGACCTTCGGCAGGCTGGCTGTAAAGTGCTTACTGTTGGACAGTACCTTCAACCCGATTCGAATTTACTTCCTGTTCAGGAATACATTACTCCCGAAATGTTCGAAAAATACAGAACTGAAGGCATGAAACGCGGATTTTCGTATGTCGAAAGCAGTCCGCTGGTGAGGTCGTCGTACCACGCCGAACGGCATGTAAACGGGTAATTATAAATGATCAATGCTCATGATCTGGAGTCTGAAAATATCCAATAATCAATATTGAATACCCAATCTTCAAATTCGCGCACAATCTTGAATTTGAACTTGAAACTTATTTATGAAACGACAAAAGCATATCGTACAAAAAGTCATCAACCTGACACCTGAAACCTTTATCATCCGGCTCGACCGCGGAAATTTTCAATTTGAACCAGGACAATATGTGGTGATTCGCATCCCGGGACAAAATAAGGGACGGGAATACTCGATATACAGTGGGTTGAACGACAATTATCTCGATTTCCTGGTTCGCGAAATTCCGGAGGGAAGTTTCTCGCGCTACCTGCGCCATCTGCTGCCCGGGTCGGAGCTCGATGTGGAAGGTCCGAAAGGTTATTTTATTTTGGATGAGAAAACCAAAAGCGGCCACAAAGCCATGCTGATTGCTACTGGTACAGGTATTTCACCATTTCATTCGTATGTGCGGTCGTACCCCAACCTGAATTTTAAAATCATACATGGGGTTCACTTTGCCGATGAGGCTTATGGCCGCGAGTCGTTTCAACCCGGAAATTATTTGCTTTGCACTTCGCGGCACGATAAAGGCGATTATTTTGGAAGGATAACCTATTACCTGAAAGAGCACCGGGTTGATCCGGATACTATTTGTTACCTCTGCGGAAACTCCGAAATGATTGATGAGGTGACAGTCATTCTGGAGAATTATGGTCTTCCCCCTGAAAATATAAGAACAGAAGTGTTTTTCTAAATATCTATCCTGAATCTGCCCGGTTCAGGATTTTTTTTGCATCTGCCTTTTGATTCGGGCTAAATTCTTACTTTTGGGTGACTTCAGTTTTACATCATTAAAACAAGAATAACTTAAGAATATGAACCCGATATGCATTAGCGCCGAACTCAAAAGTTGTTGCCCCGCGTTAAGGTTGGGCTGCATCGAAGCTAATGTACTCGTTCAGGAATCGTCGCCAGAATTGTTAACTGAAATGGAAAATCGGATTAGGCAAATGAGCGAGTCGCTTTCCATAGAGTCCATCAGCAAGATTTCTGCAATAGCCTCTTCGCGTAAAGCTTATAAGGCGTGTGGAAAAGATCCTGCACGTTATCGTTTATCGGCTGAAGCTTTGTTGCGCCGCGTAGTCTCCGGAAAAGGTTTGTATCAAATCAACAATGTGGTTGACCAGTTAAACCTTGTATCGATTTCAACCGGTTTTTCTATTGGCGGATATGATGCTGACCGGATTCGGGGTGATGTTGTCTTTGGCATTGGCCGGGCTGAAGAACCATATTCAGGCATTGGTCGGGGAGAACTGAATATTGAGTATTTACCTGTGTTTCGCGATGAAATCGGAGCTTTTGGAACTCCGACCAGCGACTCGTCGCGAACAGGTGTTACAGGTGAAACGAAACGATTTTTAATGGTTATTATTGATTTTGGTGGTGATGCTTTGCTAAATGAGGCCTTGAAGCTGGCAGAACTTTACCTGACTAACCATTGCAGTGCTGAAAAGATTGAAATTAGAACTATAGAATAGCTTATGTGGAGCAAGTGTTGTAAACTAATCCTGAAACTATGGGGCTGGAAAACAGTTAATGGCGTCATGCCGCACCAAAAAGCAATCATTATTGGCGTTCCGCATACCAGCGCCTGGGATTTTGTTATTTCATACCTTTATTATACTTCGGTTGGTGGTGTTGCCAATATTGTGATCAAAAAAGAATTTTTCTTCTGGCCCGTTGGCTTCTTCCTCCGAAAGATGGGAGCTATCCCCATCGACCGCTCGAAAGGGACTTCGGTGGTGAAACAGATTATTAAAGAGATGAACAGCCGGGAGCTGATGCATCTTGCTATTACTCCTGAAGGGACCCGCAAGCGAAACAAACGCTGGAAGGCCGGTTTTCATACCATTGCCAAAGCTACAGGTGCTACGATATACCTAGGTTTTTTCGATTTTGGCCGGAAAGAAATTGGCTGGATTGAAACCCTGGAGCTAACGGATGATGCTGATGCTGATATCAGGCGGATGAAAGCTTATTACCGGGCACGGGGCGTTATTGGAAAGCATCCCCAAGAGTTCTCGGCCGAAGACTAAAAAATTACAAATTGACGATTTACGATTGACTATTTGTTTTGCCCGAAATTTAAATCGTAAATTGTAAATGTGAAAATCGTAAGTTACTACAATGGTGAAGGAAATCCTTAAAATATCGGTTTTTCAGTTCGATCTGATTTGGGAGGTTTCAGGTGCGAATCGAGCCAAAGTTGATCAGTTGCTTGGGCTGATGCCGGCTGACACCGATATAGTTTTTCTTCCGGAGATGTTTAGCACCGGTTTTACGATGAATGTTTCGCAGGCTGCTGAAACAATGTCGGGCGAAACGATTGAATGGATGAAACAGCAAAGCCAGAAGCACCGGGTGGCACTTTGCGGAAGCCTTGTCATACACGAAGGCGATTTATTTTATAATCGGCTTATATTTGTTGATCCATCCGGAAAAGTTAAGACTTACGATAAACGTCATCTGTTTGCAATGGGCAACGAGGATGACTATTTTCAGGCAGGAAGCGGGCGATTGATTGTGGAATACGAAGGGTGGCGTATTTGTCCATTGATCTGTTACGATCTGCGTTTCCCGGTTTGGTCGCGCAACCGCAACGAATATGATTTGTTGGTGTACTGTGCCAATTGGCCCGAGTCGCGCAAGGAAGTATGGAATACGTTGCTGAAAGCAAGGGCTATCGAAAATCAATCGTACGTGGTTGGTGTCAATAGGGTAGGCGTTGACGGGAATCAAATCAGCTATTCGGGCAACTCGCAGTTGATCGATGCGAAGGGAAAGGTGCTTGCTTCGGCCGATGAGCATACAGAAAGCATAATCTTCGCTGAATTTTTCTACAAAGAACTCATTAATTTCAGGATAAAGTTTCCTGTATTGAATGATGCTGACGAATTTGTGATAAAATAATCTGATTTTAAGTTGTTGGTTTTGTGTGCGTTGAATATATGTCCATGGATAAGGTTTAAACGTCCATAGATATTATCGAACGATTATTCAACTTAGCACAACTAATTTAACAACCCGGTATGAAGCTGTTTTTATCATTGGCATTTGTTGCCCTTTCCCTAAATTTATTTTCAAAAGACTATAAAGTTACTTCGCCCAACGGCCAGATTTCGGTTACTGTTTCGGTCGACTCTCAGATTAAATGGTCGGCTACGGTTAATAACCAGGCTATTTTTACTAATAATACAATGAGTCTCGATTTGGGGACTTCCGTTTTAGGAACTAATCCAAAATTGGTTTCAGCAAAAAATACTTCAGTCAAATCAACGGTTCAAACCGTAGTTGCTGTAAAATCGAAAACTATTGATAATACCTATAATCAACTAAACTTAATTTTCAAACCTGATTACACTGTGAGTTTCCGTGTTTTCGACAATGGTATCGCCTATCGTTTCGAAACCAGTCAGAAAGGAAACATCACGGTGAAAAATGAAGAAGTCGGCCTGAATTTCGCCGGTGATTACGGTACTCTTTTCCCTGAAGAAGAAACTGTTTATTCGCATTACGAACGTCTGTATCTCGATCAAAAGATCAGTTCACTGCAAGTAGGCCGGTTTGCTTCTCTTCCAACACTTGTAAAAGCTGACAATAACATTAAAATCGGAATCACTGAAGCCGATTTGTTCGATTATCCCTGCTTGTTCATGGAAGCTACCGGAAAAGCAGCTTTCAAAAGCAAATTCCCTAAAGTTATCCTGAAAGCTGATCCTCAGGGAGACCGTGGAATTAAGAACGTACAGGAAGCCGATTACATTGCTCAAACCGCAGGTACCCGCACTTTCCCATGGCGCGTTTTCATGATCAGCACTGAAGATGCCCGCCTGGTTGAAAATCAGATGGTTTTCCTTCTCTCGAGAGAATGTAAGCTCACTGACACCGGCTGGATTAAGCCGGGTTTGGTTGCCTGGGACTGGTGGAACGAAAACAATGTTTACGGAGTTGATTTTAAAGCTGGCTTAGATACCAGAACTTATAAATATTACATCGACTTTGCCGCAAAAAACAATATTCCGTATATCATTCTGGATGAAGGATGGACCAAAACCACACTGAACATTAAAGAAGCCAATCCTACGCTCGATATTCAGGAATTGATTGCCTATGGAAAATCGAAGAACGTTGATATTATTCTGTGGTGCCTCTGGAATGCTCTGGATGCTGATCTGGATGCAGTTCTGGATATATATGCCAAATGGGGGGCAAAAGGAATCAAAACCGATTTCATGGCTCGTTCTGAGCAGTATATGGTTAATTTTTACGAACGTACTGCCAAAGCTTGCGCCGACCGTAAATTGCTGGTCGATTTCCATGGGGCTTTTAAACCTTCAGGAATGGCCCGCGCTTATCCAAACATCATCAATCATGAGGGTGTAAGGGGTATGGAAAACTGTAAATGGAGCAAAGACATTACTCCTGAACATGATGTTACTTTGTGTTTCACCCGTATGCTGGCCGGTCCGATGGATTTCACTCCTGGCGCAATGGTCAACAAGAACCAAAAAGATTATGCGATCAGTTTTTCGAACCCGATGAGTTTGGGGACCCGTTGTCACCAGGTGGCTATGTATGTTTGCTACGATGCACCGGTACAGATGCTTTGCGACAGTCCATCGAATTATTATAAAGAACCTGAAACTACATCATTTATCAGTAAAATGCCAACCGTTTGGGACCAGACTAAAGTTTTGGATGCTCAGGTAGGTGATTATATACTGGTAGCCCGTCAGAAAGACAACAACTGGTATTTGGGCGCAATGACTGACTGGACTGAACGTAGCCTGGATGTTGATTTTTCTTTCCTTGGTGAAGGAACTTATGAAATTGAAATTATGCAGGACGGCATTAACGCCGAAAAAAGTTGCAACGATTATAAACACATTGTGAAGAAAGTCACCAAAGGCGATAAGATGAAAATAGAATTGGCTAAAGGCGGTGGCTGGGCAGCAATTTGCAAGAAAATTTAGAACCTAACTAAACTAACTATATTTAGTAAACAGGAATACCTAAACCACCTGAAACGCTAAATCAAAAGAAGGTCGCCTTTACGGGTGGCCTTCTTCGTTTTTATTGAATGAGTAAATTTTAAAAGGAATAACTAATTATTTAGTTTGAAAACTAATTTTTTAGTTTTATATTTGTTCAGGATATCCAATCAACTGATTTGCCTCAAAAGGGAACCGATCAATCCGTTTTGGGCCTGAAGGTTAAAAATAGTTTCTCTTTTTTTTGTCTTTTAAAACTAAACTATTAGTTCAGTAACTAACTGATTAGTTTTTGGCAGGATTTTTGATGTTTTAATAATGAATTAAACTGTTTACGTGATGAAAGAATTAACCAGGGCTGAAGAACAGATTATGCAGGAGTTGTGGGTACTCGAAAAAGCTTTTGTAAAAGAAATTGTCGACAGGCTGCCAGAGCCCAAACCTGCTTATAATACAGTTTCGACCATTATCCGTATTCTGGAGAAAAAAGGATTTGTTGACCATTACGCGTATGGCAAAACTTATCAGTATTTCCCCATCATCAGCAAACCGGACTATACGAAATCGTATTTTAAGAATTTCCTCAGCGGTTACTTCAGCAATTCGTTTCAGGAAATGGTCTCATTTTTTGCCAAAGAAGACAAAATGACTCTCTCTGACCTTGAAGATATCATCAAGGAAGTTGGAAAAGATTTGGAAACAGAAAATCCTCCATCCAATGACTAGCTTTGTGAATTACCTGATTGAGTCAGGAATAAGCCTGAGCCTTTTTGCCCTGGTTTATTTTCTGGTTTTACGAAAAGAAACATTCTTTAATGTAAATCGCTGGTTTCTTTTGGTCTCGGTAGTTTTCTCGGCGGTATTGCCTCTACTGCACATTCCTTTTTATGCCTCGCAACCAACAGTTCTCGAAGAAGTTACCGTTACTCCGTATGTAAACCTGTTAAGTACAATTACTGTGTATGGAACGGGATTTACCACCGAAGCCGAGCACTTTGTTTTGAGTTATAGCTTGCTTGGTTACATTTATTTGGCCGGTGTTATCTTTTTTGCAATTAAACTGTGTGTTCAGGTTACTCAGATATTCAGGTTAATTGTTCGGAATGAAGTAGTTTCAGAAGGCAAGATGAAACTGGTTTTTCTGGATCGGGAAATGAGTCCTTTTTCTTTTCTGAATTATGTTTTCGTGAGCAGAAATCTGCATGAAACCAAGGGTTGGGAAAAAATGCTTGAACACGAGCAGCAACATATTCGGCAGGGACACACATTCGATGTACTGATGCTTGAAATAATTGCTATTGTTCAGTGGTTTAATCCTTTCTTCTGGATGTTCAGACGGGCACTTCGCGAAAATCACGAATTTTTAGCCGATCAGGCTGTGATTGCTCAAGGAACTGCACCTTCGTGGTACAAGCAGATCCTGATTAATCAATACGTTGGCGACCAGATTGTTTTAGCCAACAATTTCAATTATTCACTAATTAAAACCCGTATCAAAATGATGTCAAAAATAAAATCCAGAAAAATAGCCAATGTTAAAGTCCTTGTGGGGATTGTGTTGGCTGCTTGTTTAGTTGCAGGTTTTGCTTTCGACCAAAATGTAACTGTTGCACAAAATCCGCAACCAGCAACTCAAACCAAAACCATAATGGTTGATGGTAAAAAAATACAACTCTCGGGAGATGCTATCGGGATCGAAAAACTTTTAAAAGCAATTACCGAATCAGACAATTTCGATTTGAAGGCGAATAAAGCTTCAGGCGAAGTTACTTTGGTGCCTAAAATGAATGTGGTAAACGAAATAACAGCTGTAGCATATGGCTCAAAAACAACACCAGCAAAGAACGAGGATGAGGTTTTTCTTGTTGTTGACGAGATGCCTTTATATCCCGGAGGTATTGAAGCTTTAAGAATGTTTTTGGCACAAAATGTAAAATATCCGGTTAAAGCACAGGAAAAAGGTACTCAGGGGAAAGTATATGTGAATTTTGTAGTTGAAAAGGATGGCAGTGTTGGAATGGCTAAGATTGCCAGAGGTGTGTCTCCAGAGCTTGATGCGGAAGCTTTGCGTGTTGTAAAACTGTTGTCGAATTGGAGTCCGGGTAAGAACAATGGAAAATCAGTAAGGGTTTCTTATACTCTTCCAATCAATTTTGCACTTCAATAGCGAAGAATATTTGCCCGGAAGTGTTCAGCTCCCGGGTTTTTTTTCAAATTTTAAATTTATTAAGCCATGTTCAGAAAATGGATTGCAACATTTCTTTTTGCGATTCCGCTGGCTTGTTTTGCTCAAAACATTGATCTTTTGATTCTGAACAAAAACTACAATGAGGCGCTTGCCCAAATCAAAAGAACATTGGAAGTCAGTCCGGATGCAGAATTGTATTTTAAACAAGGAATGATTTACCGGCAGGTTTCGATGCCCTTGTATGCCGAACGATCAATCAGTCAGGCGATAGCTTTGGATTCTACCAACAGCCGGTATCTCGACGAGTTTGCCGATTTGCAAATGGAATTGGGTAATCCGTTCAAAGCGATCCCGTTTTACCAGCGGGCAGCCTTGTACCAACCTGACGACTATAATCTGAAATTCAAGCTGGGGAAAGCTTTCATGAGTACCGAGAATTTTGAGCAGGCCTATGGAATCTTTATGATGATCAGGTATCAGGATTCAACAAATGTTGTCTATAACCGACAGCTTGGCATGGCCGCTTTTCGGTTGATGAAGTTTGAACAGGCGATTGATTTATTTGAATCGGTTTTGGCTGTTAATCCCAACGATTTAAGCTTATACCAGAATTTAATTGCTTTGTATGCTATGAACAAAGATGCAGTAAATGTTGTGCGGACTGCCGACCGGGCTTTGTATTTCTTTCCGGAGAATTCGTCCATTTTGCTTCGTGAATCCAACGCTTTATACAGTATTAAGGAATTTGTTGAAGCCAAGCCTGTTTATGAGCAGTATCTGGCTAAAAACGATTCGGTATTTGATGTGATGAAGAATTATGGACTTTGCCTTTATACCGTGAAAGATAATGTAAAGGCACGACAGATTCTGGAAAAGTGTTTCGAAGAGGAACAGGATGATCCGATTTTGAATTTTTACCTGGGTATGGTATGCAGGTATTTGTCTGATTTGCCTAAAAGCATTGAATACCTGAATTACGCCATTGAAGGAGGCCGGATTGGAATGACCGAAATGTATCATAGCCTGGGACAGGTTTACGGACTTCAGCGTGAGTTTGGAAAGTCGATCGAAGCATTAAAGGAAGCTTACAAATGCGATCCTCAGAAAACCGAATTTTTAGTGGAGATTGCCAATACTTACGACGAATTCAATCCGAATAAAAAACTGGCGCTGGAATTTTACAACAAATACCTTGTTGAAGCTGGCGATAGCGCCATAAATGCACCATATGCACGCGAACGAATCGATAAAATCAGGGAACTTAGCCTGAAAAATAAAAAATCCGGAATCGCAGCTCAACGCTGATGATTCCGGATTTTTTTAAGCTTTCAGCCTGTTTTATTTCGTGGCATTCGAAAATTTTAGTTTCCCGCCTTTTTGAATGTCTTCGTGTTTGATTACAAACGGAATCTCTTTTCCGTCGAGTTCAGCCTTGTTAAATGTTTTGTAGGTAGCTGTATCGTTCAAACTGATGGTGAACTTTCCGCCTGGATAATATTTCGGATTCAGATTAAGCTTAACTTCCTCGAAAATGGGCGATGAAAGCTGATATTCACCTGTTCCGGGAGAAACCGGATAAAATCCCATTGCTGAAAATACATACCATGCCGAAGTTTGTCCCGAATCGTCGTTCCCGGGAACACCGCCGTCGTAAATCGTATATTCTTTAGCTAAAATGTTTTTCACAGTTTCCTGTGTTTTGGCCTGATCGTCCAGGTAATTGTACAGATAAGGAATATGATGACATGGCTCGTTTGAATGCCAGTATTGCCCCGATTTGAATAACTCGTCCAATTTGTCACGAACTTGCTTTTTGTCGCCTATCAGGTCGAACAGCCCGGGAATATCCTGAGGAACAAACCACATGTGCTGCATAGGAGTTCCTTCGGTAAGATAAGAAGCACGGGTATAAGGATCGAAATTCGGGCTCCAGGTTCCGTTTGCAAACCGGCCACGCATGCTTTTGGTTTCGTCATCGAATACATTCTGATAGTTTCTTGAGTGCTGCGCCAGAATTCTGGAGTCTTCACTTTTTCCATACTTTTCAGCAACTTTCGAGAGCACAAAGTCAGTCATCGAATATTCCAGGGTGCGCGAAACCTGTTCGTTCTTATGAAAAGCCTCTTTGATGCTGTCTTCGAGCGGAATATAGCCATATTGCAGATAAGATTTCATGCCACGGCGGCCTTTGCCGTTTTTGAAATCTTCGCCTTCCGAAACTTCAAACGCATTTTTGCGCATGTAAGGATATGCCTTGTCAATGTTGATATCGAAACCTTTCAGGTAAGCATCACCCAAAGCAGTATTGGCATGGTCGCCAACCATTGCCGAAGTGTAACTGTTCCACATCGGGAAGATAGGAAGCCAACCGCCTTGTTCAGCCTTTAAAACAAGCGATTTCATCATGTCTTCGTATTTGTCAGGAGCAATCAGGCTAACCAGCGGAAGTTGTGCCCTGAAGGTATCCCAGAGCGAAAAATCGTCGTAATAAACGTGTCCCTTTTCAATTTTCTGAGTCGATTTGTTTCCGTCGAAAGCAGGGTAGGAGCCATCAACGTCGCTGAAAGTCCGCGGGAAAAGCAGTGAATGGTACAAGGCTGTGTAGAACTTGGTATAATCTTCAGTCTTTCCACCTTTTAGCTGAATTGACGAAAGTACATCATTCCATATTTTTTCCGATTCGGCTTTCGTTTTCTCAAACTGCCAGTGTGGAATTTCAGCCTCGAGGTTGGCACGGGCTTCTTCGATACTGGTAAACGAGGTGCCTGCTTTTGCCAGGATGACCTCATTATCTTCAATGTCGAATTTGGCATATGCACCAATGTCGGGTTTATTGGCAATCTCTTTTTCTCCTTTGTGGTCTTCCATCTGGAAGAAGCATCCGAAGTTAGAGAATGGTTTATTGAAACGCACAACAAAATATCCGTTGAATCCTGCTGGTTGTCCCCATCCTTGGTAAATGCGGTGTACCGGGTTATATCCGTAAATTTCCTGTTTCTCCGGATCAATTTTAATGTAACCTTGCCCCTCGTCGTTGTTGGGCGAAATCAGGATATAAGATTGGTCTTTGCTAACATACGAAAATCTGAAAAAACCGGCACGCGGAGTGCTGGTCATTTCTACATTCAGGAAGTATCTTGTGAGCATCACCGAATAATAGGATGGTTTTGATACTTCAGTTGCATGATCAAACAGAGAGGCCCTTTCGCTCGGAAAAGTGCTGAGGACACCAGTTATAGGCATAATTGTAAAGCTTCCGTAATCCTGCGTGCACGAGCCACCCAACCAGTGAGTTCCTCTGAATCCCTGTATTTTTTGCGACATGTAATAATACGGAGGCAGACATTTCTTTTCAGTTTCGACGCTCTGCGGGGTCCATTGTGTCATGGCAAAAGGAGTGGTTACTGCTGGAATATCCTGTCCCCAGGCTTCCGTTCCCTGATTGTGAGCAATTCCTGAAGGCCCGGTTGATGGTCCGGTCCCAATTAACGGATTAACAAATTGGATCAGATCTACGGCCTTTTTCTGGCAGCCAGAAAATAAAAAGAGTATTGCCAGCGAAGCTGACAGAAGAAACTTGTTTGTCATCATAGGTATTCAATTTAGCTTTCGGCTAGGCATATTTTTGCGTGAATGATGCTGATAGCCCTTGTTTGCGGGGTTTAAAAATACTGTATTTCTTTTATCCAACTTCAATGTTGGTTTTTTTTTACTGTTTTATGAAACATACCTGTGTGCCGGATGCTTCCAGAACTATTGAAAAATTAAGTTTCAGTAATATTCATTAATTTTTAATTGACCATTAACTAAATAAAATTTTGCGTTAACTTTATCCGCAGCGGTATTAATCACTTTTTCATGAAATCTTATCTATTTGTATTAACCGTTCTGTTGACATTAACATTGTTCCCGGCTTCGGGAAAAGACAAAGGGGGTACCGATTCTTTGACCATAATGACTTATAATGTGCGAAACGGTAAAGGATTGGATGAAATTACCGACTATCGCCGCGTTGCATCAGTTATTTCTCAGGTTAATGCTGATTTTGTGGCACTTCAGGAGCTCGATAGTGCTACGGTTAGGAGCAAACAGAAAGTTGTACTGAACGAGATTGCGTCTCAAACACAAATGATACCTCATTATAGCGCATCAATCCCATTTCAGGGTGGAAAATACGGCATTGGCATACTTACCCGCGAAAAATCACTTAAGACCGAATCGGTTGGTTTACCAGGCCGCGAAGAAAAAAGAAGCCTTCTGGTAGTTGAAATGGAAAAGTATGTGCTGTGCTGCACTCATTTCTCGTTAAACGCCGGCGATCGGCTGAGTTCGGTTGCAAAGATCGATTCGCTCACACAGAACTACAAAAAGCCGGTGTTTCTGGCAGGCGATTTTAACGCGGTAGTGCCGTCGCCCGAAATGGAAGCTTTATGCAAAAACTGGTCGATCCTGAATAATCCGGAGCAGGCAACGTTTCCGGCTAACAAAGCAACTGAATGCATCGACTTTATTTTAGTTAGAAAAAAGGATATTGAAAAGGTTCGTATTACAGCCAGAGTGGTTGGAAATGAGCCTGTGGCTTCCGATCATTTACCGGTATGGATTAAACTGACAATTGACAATGACTAGTTCAAAATCAGCTGACCTATGTTATACAACAAAAATTACGCTGCACATTTTTGGAATAAAAGAATTATCATTGTGTCAGTCTGACGCACTTTATGTCGATATATTAAACTTAACTTCGTTAAAATAGAAAATGAGAATTCCCTCCCGGGATTTTAAACTAATGAACTTTAAACTAAATCAATGTACCAATGAAAAAAAACTCAACCAGCGGATTGAACAGACGTGATTTTCTTGGACTTTCGGCTTTAGGCCTTACTGGTCTTACGATTCTTCCAAGTTGGACTATTGATGGAGTAACTATTGCTCCAAGCGATCGGGTAGTTATGGGCTTTATTGGCCTTGGCCAACAGGCAATTAATGATTTTGGAGGTTTTGCCAGTGTTCCTGGAATCCAGATTGCTGCCTGCTGCGATGTTGACAGTATGAAACAAAAACGTTTCAAAAAGCGTGTCGAAGCCTGGCAAACCAGCAAATCAATGAATCCACGATGCGACATGTATGAACAATACGAAGAGCTTCTGGAACGCAAAGATATTGATGCCGTTGAGGTTGCCACACCCGACCATTGGCATGCCCTGCAAACCATTCATGCCTGTCAGGCCGGAAAAGACGTGTATGTTCAAAAGCCGTTGTCTTTCACCATTACCGAAAGCCTTCAGATGGTAAAGGTAGCTCGCGGGAACAAACGCATTGTTCAGGTGGGAAGCCAGCAACGCTCGAGTAAAGAATTCCAGAAAGCAATCGAATTGGTTCAGTCGGGTGCGATTGGACACATCGAAAAAATATATGCCAAAGTGGGCGATCCGCCAAAACCATTGGATTTACCTGAAATGCCTATTCCTGGCAACCTGAATTTCAATCTATGGATGGGACCACTGAACGATCCAAAAGTTCACTATCATCCTGATCTTTGCCCACCGATTTCGCTCGAACCTGAAGAACGTGAAAAACTTTGGGGAGCATGGCGCTGGTACCGCGAAACCGGTAACGGATTTACTGCCGACTGGGGTGCTCACATGTTTGATATTGCCCAGGCTGCAATTGGCATGGATGGTTCAGGTCCTGCTTTAATTACTCCAAAAGGATATAACGGACAAAAATACCTGACTTATAAATATCTGAATGGTGTTGAGCTAACAGAACAACCTTATCTTGATGATATGCCAAATGCTCAGGGTATTAAATTTATTGGTACCAAAGGCTGGATTGAAGTAGCCCGTGGTTACCTGGCTTGTTCTGATGCATCATTGGTTCCTGCCGAATTGGCTGGTCGCCGTCCTAAAAACCTGACTCCGGAAGAACGCAAAAAAATGTTTGAAGAAATGCAGAAGAGCGCAGCCAAAGGAGGCGGAAGCTTCGAAATCAGCTCGCCACATATGCAAAACTTTGTTGATTGTGTTCGCTCGCGCATGGATCCAATAGCTCCGGTTGAAGTTGGTTGCAGCACCAATATCACCTGTGTTCTTGGAAATATGGCCACTGAATTGGGCCGTCCGGTAAAATGGAATCCTGCAACTTTGAGTTTTGGTAGCGATAAAGAAGCTGCAGCTCACAGATTGTATCATTACGAATACAGAAATCCGTATTGTTTGTATAAATAATCCGGCCTAAAAAAACCTTAAAACCAATATAATTAATATCAAAAATAATGGAAACAAAACGTGATTTTCTGAAAAAGTTATCATTACTCACTGTTGGTGGTTTAATGGCAGGAGGTGTGGCTCCGGTTGTTGCTTCGGTAAAAAGTTCGACCGCTGCTGCAAAAAAGAAATCAATCGGGTTGCAAATATATTCGCTTGGAAAAGAGCTTACTGATAATGTACCGGCAGGAATGAAAAAAATTGCCGATATCGGATATACTACTCTGGAATTGGCAGGCTACAACAATCGCAAAATGGGCCAGTACGAAATGGAACCATACCGCAAGATTGTTGAAGATGCCGGTCTTAAAATTACCAGTGCTCACGTAAATCCTCCGGAAAGAAAGTATACCAAAGACAATACAGGTAAAATTGCCGACTGGTGGAAACAAACCGTTGAAGATCATGTGAAACTTGGTGTTGGCAGATTGATTCAGCCAGGTATGCCTTCGATTGAAACACAGGACGACGCCAAACTGGTGGGCGAAGTATTCAACAGCGCTGGCGAAATTGCCAAAGCTGCCGGATTAAAATGGGGTTACCACAACCACAATATGGAATTCAAAAGAATTCCAAAACCAGGAGAAACTCCTCCATCAGGCCCGTATGCTTCATTTATGCCATTTGGCGATGTGATTTACGACCTGATGCTTGCCAATACCGATCCGAATCTGGTATTCTTCGAAATGGATGTTTACTGGACTGTAATGGGAGCAAACGATCCGTTGGAATATTTGGAAAAATATCCGACCCGCATTCAGGTTTTACACATTAAAGACCGTTCTGTTTTAGGACAGTCGGGAATGATGAACTTCGAAAACATCTTCAAAAAGGCTTATGAAATTGGTATCAATGAGTTTTACGTTGAGCTTGAAAAAGTGAAAACAAACATGACTCAGTTTGAAGGCGTTAAAGGATGTTTCGATTACCTGAACAACGCTCCGTTTGTTAAATAAACTTTGACTGTTTTTACTATCGTGAGATAGGTTTGACTAATTCGTGTTAACATTTAATTCTTCTTTAAAGGAGGTACAGATCTTTTTTAGTGATCTGTCCTCCTTTTATTTTTAGGTATGTTGGCGTGATTAATTCAAGCAAAAATTGTTTTTTCTAACAATAATGACAGAATCATTTTCAACAACATAAAAATAAAGCACTGTGTCAGTTAAACACATTGTAATTTTAGCCGTCAAACCGTCCACTAATAACGAATAAAAAATAAGCTAAACATCCCGTAATCCAAAAAACTAATTATGAAACGAAGACTTGCAATTATTACAACTATCCTATTTTTCAGTATGGCAACATTTGCACAGCAGGCCCTTTTTGGCGGAGCGCCCATTGTTTCTCCTGAAGTAAAAGCCGATCATACGGTAACTTTCCGTATTCAGGCACCTGCCGCCGATTCAGTTCAAATTACAGGCGATTTTCTTCCGCCGATGAAGATGAAAACCCAATGGGGAGTTGTTGATGTTCCCGGTAAAGCTAACCTGATTAAAGACGATAAAGGAATCTGGACATTTACCTCACAGCCACTGGCTTCCGATTTATATTCGTACACTGTAATTGTCGATGGTTTCAAAACAACCGATCCGAGCAACGTTTACATCATTCGCGATGTGGCTTCGGTTTTCAATGTATTTATTGTTGGTGGCGGAAAAGGCGACTTATATCAGGTGAATAAAGTAGCACACGGTTCGGTTACCCGCCGCTGGTACGATTCTCCGGGAAACGGAATGCCTCGCCGCGTAACAGTTTACACGCCGGCCGGATACGAAACAAGTAAGGAAAAATACCCGGTTCTGTATTTGCTGCACGGCATGGGTGGCGACGAAGAAGCCTGGATCAATCTCGGTCGCAGCTCACAAATTCTGGATAACCTGATTGCCCAGGGAAAAGCAAAACCTATGATTGTGGTGATGACCAACGGAAATGTGGCTCAGGAAGCTGCCCCTGGAGAATCGAGCCTAGGTTACGTAAAACCAAGCATGCAAATGGACCACACCATGGATGGAAAATTCGAAGAAACTTTTCCTGATGTTATCAAATTCGTTGAAAGCAACTACCGTGTAAAAGCCGAGAAATCGAGTCGCGCTATTGCCGGTTTGTCAATGGGCGGCTATCATTCGCTGCATATTTCGCGCTTTTACCCCAATACGTTCGATTATGTGGGTTTGTTCTCGGCCGCTATTATTGCCAATGATAAAGTTACTTCAAAAGTTTACGAAAATTTCGATTCAACTTTGGAAACCCAGATGCAAAACGGCTACAAACTGTATTGGATTGGCATCGGTAAAGCTGATTTTCTGTACAAGGCCAATGAAGAGTATCGTGCAAAACTCGATAAAATGGGCATGAAATATACCTATGTTGAAACTGAAGGTGGTCACACCTGGACCAACTGGCGTGTGTATTTGTCACAATTAACTCCTCTGCTTTTTAAATAGAACCGTGATTATTCATTGGGAAAACTGACTTTACTTTTTTCCCAATGAATATTTTCTAATGACTAATAACTCAACCAATGACTCTGAAATACAACTTCCTAAGCATACTCCTTATTTTGTTGACCTCGGTATGTGGCCTTGCCCAAGAGGTTTTTAAAAACAACGACCTTACAATCACCAAACTTGAAAAGGATATGTGGGTGATTGAGACTACCGACAAAACCACCATGTATCTCATTGAAGGTAAAGACAAAGCGATGTTGATAGATACGGGCACCAAATGTGAAAAATTGAATGAAGTGATCCGCCAGGTAACTCAAAAGCCACTGATCGTGGTTATTACACACATGCATGGCGATCATGCCGGAAACATGGATCAGTTTGATGAGATTTACATGCATGCGGCCGACACCGTCTTATTCAAACATGTCAAGCCGTACTCCGGAAAAATTCATTTTGTGGTCGATGGTCAGGCCATTGATCTGGGCGGAAAAATAATGGATATTAGCTACATGCCAGCCCACACTCCGGGTTCTATTGTCGTACTCGACCGAATTGCGGGAAATTGTTACTCCGGCGATGCCTTCGGTTCGGGCCAGGTGTGGCTTCAGCTGAACCCATTTTCTCCAATGAAAACCTACGTCAACTCATGTAAAAAGATGGAAAGGCTGATGGGCGAAGGAATTACAAGAATTTATTGCGGACATTATCCATACGTGAAGAAAGCGTACGACAAAGCTTACATCACCGAAATGCGACAATTGGCCGAAGCACTCATCAACGGAACTGCTCCAGAAGCAAAACCACACCCTCAAAAAGTTTCAATTGGAGCCGAAAACCCGATGATGGTTACATTGGGCGGAGCAACTATTGTTTACGATCCTGAACATATCAAATGATGCCGGTTTTAAAATTGACGACGTAAGTTTTAATCACAATTACCCGGTGCTGAGTTTTAACATGATAATCAAGTAACTAAAATGAAGCAGATCGGCTATTACTTGTTGTGTGGACTTTTTATTTTGTTGTGCCAGACGGTTGAGGCTCAAAGTCCTTCTCATCAAAAAGTCCGCACCATTGTAACTACCGATGGTGAAGTGGACGACATGGATTCTTTTATCCGGATGCTGCTCTACACCAACGAGTTTAAAGTGGAAGGACTGATTTACAGCAGTTCGATGTGGCATTACAAAGGCGATGGAAAAGGAGCTTTGTTCACTTCGGAAATGCCCATGACGGCCAAAATGTATGGCGCAATAACCGATTTGCGTTGGGTTGGAACTACCTGGATGCAGGAAATGATTGACAAATATGCCAAAGTTTATCCCAATCTGATTCAACATGATCCGTCGTATCCAACACCCGAATATTTGAAAAGTGTTATTCGTGTGGGGAATATCGACTTTGAAGGCGAGATGGCAAAAGATACCGAAGGTTCCGATTTCATCAAAAAAATATTGCTCGATAACAATGATCAGCCGGTGTATGTACAAATGTGGGGAGGCACCAACACGCTTGCCAGAGCCCTGAAATCCATTGAAGAGGAGTACAAAAGCAAACCCGAATGGCAATCGGTTTATAAAAAAGTATCAGCAAAAACCATTCTGTACATCATTCTCGATCAGGATGCAGCCTACAAAAAATATGTGGAGAAAAGCTGGCCCGATGTGAAAGTGATCTACAATTCGCGCCAGTTCTGGTGCCTGGGGTATGGCGGCGTTCGCATATTTCCCGAGCCATTGAAAAAGTATTTGTCGGGCGAATGGTTCTCCAAAAATATTATTTCGGGTCACGGTTCATTGCTCGAAACCTACTACCTGTGGGGCGACGGACGCCAGATTGCTGGTGACAAAGAGCACAATCAGTGGAACGAAGAAGTGATGAAAAAGGCAAATATGAGTAAGTTCGATTTCCTTTCGGAAGGTGACTCACCATCGTATTTTCATTTACTTGATTTTGGTTTAGGGCAGATTGAAAATCCATCGTATGGCGGATTAGGCGGTCGTTTTGTGCAATCGCCTGATGTGAAAAGTCGCTGGGAAGATGGGAAAGAATCGGCAGATTACAACCCATTCACCCAAAAACAGGATGCTACCTATTCGCAGGTTCGGTGGTTTGGTGTATTGCAAAACGACTTTGCTACCCGTGCTGAATGGTGTGTGAAAAAGTACAGCGAGGCCAATCATGCTCCGAGAGTTTCAGTCGAAAACAATCAAATAACAGCAAAAGCCGGAGAAAAAATTATCCTGAAAGGCAGCGCCACTGATCCGGATAAAAACCAATTGACATATCAATGGTGGCAATATGCCGAAGCCGGAACATATCCAAAAACAGTAGATATTCAGGATAAAGACAAGCCGGTTGCCATGGTTTCAATTCCTGCTGATGCAGTAAAAGGCCAAACCCTGCATTTTATTCTGGAAGTAACTGATAATGGAACACCCCAATTAACCCGCTTTCAGCGAATCGTCGTTCAGATAAATTAAACAAACCATAAAACTACCTGACTGTGAGAAAAATACTAAGCTCTTTCATTTTGATTTTTTTCGTTTTTGCTGCTGCTGCACAAATGCCGGCAATGGGCAAAATTGAGTATAAAACCATGCCCAGCAAAATTCTGAAGCTGGATCGTGAATATGCCATTTATCTGCCTAAAAGTTACTCAACCAATCCTGATAAAAAATATCCGGTGTTGTACCTTTTGCACGGTGGTGGCGGCGCACATACCGACTGGCCCGAAAAAGGAAGTCTGGCTGGTGTTGCCAATCAGGTCATTGATGCCAACGAAGCCACTGAAATGATTGTGGTTTGTCCGGAGGCTGGAAAGAATTTCATGAACTACTTCAATAATCCCGACTGGATGTACGAAGATTACTTCTTTCAGGAGTTGATTCCTTTTATTGAATCGAATTATCGGGTAATTGCCGACAAGAAACATCGCGCGATTGCTGGTTTATCGATGGGTGGCGGCGGAACACTGGTATATGCCTCGCACCATCCCGAGTTGTTTTGTGCAGCTTACGCTATGAGTGCCTATTTGTATAGGCAAAATCTTCCATGGCTCAATCAGGACGATCCGGTTCGCGAAAAAATGCAAAAGTTGGTTGAAGATAATAACTGCGTGAAGTTCGTTCAGAATGCTTCCAAAGAGAAAATTGAGGCAATGAAAACTGTTAACTGGTTTATCGATTGTGGCGACGACGATTTCACGCTGAAACCAAACCTCGAATTTATCGAGGCGATGCAAACTGCCGCAATCCCCATGCAAATTCGCGTGCGCGATGGTGGTCATACCTGGGAATACTGGCACTCTGCATTGTACATTGCTTTGCCTTTCGTATCCAATAACTTCAGAAACTAAGCTAAAAAATAATGATAAAGACTTTAAAACATATAACCCTTGTTGGGCTTTTACTTGCAACTTCACTGGCTGGAAACGCTCAATTCCCAGGGTACAAACCAACTCCAGGCGACACCTTGAAGTCCATTCGTATTTCTGCCGATAAAAAAGTAACCTTCAGCATATATGCTCCAAAGGCTTCGGAAGTAACTGTTTCTGGCGACTTTCAACAAACGTATGGTGCAGTGAAACTTCAGAAAGATCAAGTCGGCATTTGGTCGGTAACGGTTGGACCTGTAACCCCGGATTTATACACCTATGATTTTTCGGTTGACGGACTGAAAGTAGTCGATCCCAAAAACATTCAGTTGAAAGAAGGGGCTGGCGGATATTCCAATTTGCTTGAAGTTTCGGGTAAAGAAGCTGAATATATGGCCGTGAAAAATGTGTCTCATGGTAAGCTCGAAAAGGTTTGGTTCAATGCCGAAACTTTGGGCAAAACCAGCAGGGTGCACGTTTACACACCTCCGGGCTACGAAAATATGAAAGGTAAATTACCAGTGCTTTATCTACAGCATGGTGGTGGCGATAACGATGCTTCGTGGGCAACAGCCGGACGAGCCAATTTCATTTTGGATAACCTTCTGGCCGAAGGAAAAATGAAACCCATGATCGTGGTAATGCCATTCGGAAATCCGGGAGGAGGTTTCTTTTCGGGTGCAGGAGTGGATGCCGATCCGTACTACAGCTATTTCTTCAAAGATCTGGTGCCTTACATCGAATCGCATTACAACGTAGGCACAACGCGCAAAAGCCGTGCTTATGCAGGTCTTTCAATGGGCGGACTTCAGGCTTTAAATATGGGTATTTTTTATCCGGAAAAGTTTGCCTACGTGTTGCCGCTCAGTACTGGTTTCTTCCCTGAAATCCTGAAATCGATGGAAGAAAAGTATGCCTCGAACCTGAAAAATCCGGAAATCAATAAGCTAAAGCTCTTCTGGATTGCCATGGGTGGCGAAAAAGATATCGCCTACAAAAACGGCGAGAATACCAAGGCTTTGTTCGACAAATTCGGCATAAAATACCAAACCAATAGCTACCCGGCCGGGCATACCTTCATTACCTGGAGGCACAACCTGGTTGAATTTGCTCCGTTGCTTTTTAAATAATTCGCAACATATCCACTACTAACTAAAAACACACCCAATGAACCGTTTGATTGCCTTATTTCTGATCGCTGTTTTCTTTGCCTGCACCACGACCCCGAAAACCGACAATATCGATGTAAATTCTGTTCAGTTGAAATCCGGCAAAGTTTCCGGAAAAACCACTGATGATCAGGTTGTAAAAATCTTCATGGGAGTTCCGTTTGCTGCGCCACCTGTAGGCGATTTGCGGTGGAAAGCTCCTCAGCCTGTTGCTGCGTGGGAAGGCGTTCGCGCCTGTGTTACACCTCCGGCTTCGGCTATTCAGGCCCCACCCAAACCGTTTATGTGCTGGAGTAAAGAGTTTATGGCTCCTGAATCACCACTCAGCGAAGACTGTCTGTATCTGAATGTATGGACAACGGCCAAAACTACACAAGATAAATTGCCGGTGATGGTTTGGATTCACGGTGGCGCCTTTACCGGCGGATCGGGAACTGTGCCGTTGTACGACGGCGAAGCTATGGCGCGCAAGGGCGTGGTGTTTGTTACCATCAACTATCGCTTAGGAATTTTAGGGTTTCTGGCCCATCCCGAACTTTCAGCAGAATCGGAGCTGAAAACTTCTGGGAACTATGGTATTCTCGACCAGATTGCAGCTTTGAAATGGGTAAAAGAAAATATTGCCGCTTTTGGTGGCAACGCAAATAATGTGACCATCGACGGGCAATCGGCCGGGGCTTTCAGCGTGAACATGCTGGTTGTTTCGCCATTGGCCAAAGGCTTGTTCCAGAAAGCCATTGCGCAAAGCGGCGGCATGTTTGGAAAGCAGCTTTCGCTGGGGCAAACGTTGCAGTCGGCCGAAGAAAACGGCAAACAACTAACCGAAAAGCTGAAAATAGCGAACATGGCTGCTTTCAGGGCGGTGTCTGTTGATTCGCTTTTGAAGATTCAGGCGCGATTTGGTGTAACGGTTGACAATGTGGTTATTCCGCCGGTTTATGACACGTTTGCCGCCGGAAAACACAACGATGTTGCTGTGATTTCAGGTTGGAATGCCGATGATGGTGTTTCTTTCGGACCAGCGCCCAAAGCAGCCCAATTTCAGGAGAACATTAAAAAACAATACGGCGACAAAGCAGAAGCTTTCCTGAAACTTTTCCCGGCGAATACCGACGAGGAAGCTTCACAATCGCAGAAGCTGATCTCGCAACTATTCTTTGGCTGGAACAACTATGCGTGGGCACGATTACAGGCTTCGATGGGTACAGGGAAAGCCTATCTGTATCAATTCAAACGCGTGCCTCCGGGCGAACCCAATTACGGCGCTTTCCACTCGGCCGAATTTGGCTACACTTTGCACAACCTGAAGAATTGGGATCGCCCGTTTACAGATATCGATTATAAGCTGGAAGAAAAGATGAGCAGCTATTGGGTAAATTTTGCCAAAACCGGCGACCCAAATGGCGAAGGATTGCCTGTTTGGCCAGCGTTCAACGAAAATAATCCTGAGATTATTGAGCTTGGCGATGAGGTAAAAGCTACGCCTCTGCCATACCGCGAACAACTGAAGTTTATGGACGACATCAATAACTAAAAAGATTTCGACCGGCCTGAAAATTCAAAACAATACAAAACACAATAAAACTTAACCTATGAAGAAATTACTGTTATTCATTTTTGCTCTTGCAATTTTTGTAGGGACACAAGCCCAGGAACTTTCCAATTTTATGAACCAGAAACCCATCGTTTCTCCTGAAATTGGAGCAAATGAAGTTACCTTCAGGTTGATGGCTCCAAATGCTGACACGGTGAAAATTAATGGTGGTTTTACACCAACCGTCAAGATGAAAACGTCATTCGGGACGATGGATGTTCCGAGCAGTGTAAATCTAAAGAAAGACGAGAAAGGCCTATGGTCAATCACCCTGCCACTTCCGGAGCCCGAACTTTATACCTACAGTTTCATTGTTGACGGCGTGGCTGTTAATGATCCGGCAAACATTTTTATGCAACGCGACGGAACCCGCTATTTAAGCGTTCTGCTTGTTCCGGGTAAAAAAACTGAAAATTTTTCGGAGGCCAAACAACGTGGCAACCTGCAACAAGTATGGTACGACTCTCCAACTATCGGACTTAACCGCCGAATGTTTGTTTACACGCCTTACGGCTACGAAACCAGCGGAAAAAAGTACCCGGTTCTTTACCTGTTGCACGGAGCCGGTGGGGACGAAGATGCGTGGAGTACCATGGGACGTGCCCGTCAAATTCTGGATAACCTGATTGAAAAAGGCTTGGCAGTTCCAATGATTTGTGTGATGCCGAATGGAAATCCAAATCAAATGGCGGCTAAAACCACTATGCTTCCTGAAGGAGAATTCAATTTCAGGGATCCGTCGAAGCAGAACTTGTACATCAACAGCATTGCAAAAGACATTGTCCCTTACATTGAAAAGAATTACCGGGTAATTGCCGATCCTGATCATCGGGCCATTTCAGGCCTTTCGATGGGTGGCGGGCATACCATCGCTTTAGCCAACGAATATCCTGGCATGTTTCAGTATATCTGTCCGTTGAGTATGGGTTTGTGGGGTGATCAGCCTGACATTGATGCCAAACTGCAGGGACTGAAAAAAGCTGGATACAAAATGTACTGGTTGGCTTGCGGTAATACCGACTTTGTTTACGAAAGTGCTAAAAAACTGGATGCCAAATTAACTGAAAACGGGTTGAAGCATACCTTCTTTGTTTCCGAAGGCGGTCATACCTGGTCGAATTGGCGGGTATATCTGAACACTTTTGCACCGATGTTATTTAAGTAAAACACAACGAATAAGGTAATGAAAATAAACAGATTAACAATTGTTATCGCAATGTTCCTGATTTTGACAAACCAGGTGAATGCCCAAAAGCATGTATCGTCGTTGCTTCAATACGACAAACAAATTGATGGAATCATAAAACAGATGACGCTTGAAGAGAAAGTTGAAATGCTGCATGCAAAATTTATGTTTGTTTCGGCAGGCGTTGAGCGATTGGGCATTGCTGATATTAAATATGCCGATGGACCTTTTGGTATTCGTGAGGAAATGCAGCCCAAAGGTTGGATGGGGCTTGGCTGGGAAACCGATAAAGCAACATTTTTCCCGACCGGATCGGCATTGGCTGCGACCTGGAGCCCCGAACTGGCTTATAGTTATGGTACCGGAATGGCCAAAGAAGCCCGTTTACGAGGAAAGGACATGATACTTGGACCGGCCATTAATATCCAGAGAATACCAACTGGTGGCAGAACATATGAATATATGAGCGAAGATCCGTTCTTAAGTTCGCGTTTGGCTGTTGGTTACACCAAAGGCGTTCAGGATAACGGAGTAGCCGTGTGTGTCAAACATTTTGCATTGAATAACCAGGAAAATAACCGCGGAACAGTAAATGTGATCATCGGCGAACGGGCCATGCGCGAAGTTTATCTTCCGCCTTTCAGGGCAACAGTTGAAGAAGGCGATGCTTTTGGTTATATGTCGGCCTACAACAAAGTGAACGGCTGGTGGTGTGCCGAAAACGAAGTTCTTCTGGATAAAATTCTCCGTCAGGATTGGGGATTTGCCGGAATGGTTATTTCCGACTGGGGCGGAACTCACAGTACCGTACAATCGGTAAAGGCCGGACTAAATGTGGAAATGCCCGACCAGAAATATCTCGGACAGGCTTTGATCGATTCAGTAAAAGCTGGAAAAGTTTCTCAGGAAGTAATTGATCAACGGGTGAGGGAAATTTTGCGGGTTAGGTTGGCCATTAGACCTATTCCTGAAAACGTAGCCAATAAGGAAATGACTTCTCAGCCAGCCCAGCAAAAAATAGCTTATCAGGTTGCCAGTAAATCGATTGTTTTGCTCAAGAACGAAGGACTTCTTCCGCTTCAGCTAAAAAACAAACCGGTGATTGCTGTTATTGGTGCCAATGCAACTCAGATTATGGCCACCGGCGGTTTGGGTGCCGGAGTGAAAGCTTTGTATGAAATTACACCGCTCGAAGGTTTGAAAAACAAGATTGGCGACAAAGCTGAAATTATTTATGCTCAGGGATATGTTCCTGAAGTATTCACCTGGGGCAGAAAATCTCCGGAACAGCTCGAAAAGGAAAAACAGGAGAAAGAAATCAAATCGCAACACCTGGCCAAAGAAGCTGCTGAAATTGCAGCAAAAGCAAACGTTGTACTTTTTATTGGCGGTGATAACCGCTCGGTTGAAACCGAAGGAAGCGACCGGAAGAACATCTTTTTACCTTCAGGGCAGGATGAATTAATCATGAAAATTGCGACGGTGAATCCAAATATCATCACTGTTTTGACCAGTGGGGCACCCAACGACCTGAATGTGGTAAAACCATTGTCAAAAGCGTTGCTGATTTCATGGTTCAACGGATCGGAAGGTGGTAATGCTCTGGCCGATGTGCTTGTTGGAAACATCTCGCCAAGCGGGCGTCTGCCTTTTACTTTACCCGTAAAACTGGAGGATTCGCCTGCTTATGCCTTGGGTAATTATCCTCAGGATGCCAAAAGTGCCGACATATTTGCCAACCTGGTTTCAGAAACCGAATCTGCCGAAAAAGCGAAGGAACGAATCAAACGTGATGCCCAAAATACAGCCGTTTATTCCGAAGAATCGTTGGTTGGCTACCGTTGGTTCGATACTAAGAATATTCCTGTAATGTTTCCATTCGGTTATGGATTGACATATACAACTTTCAGTTACTCGAACCTGAAGACCGACAAACAGAAATATGGTAAAGACGATGTTATCACTGTTTCGCTTGAGATAAAAAATACAGGAAAGGTTGCCGCCGACGAAGTTCCGCAGGTGTATGTGCATCGCGTCAATCCTTCGGTTGAATGGCCTGAAAAAGAATTGAAAGCTTTTACAAGGGTCGCATTGAATCCGGGAGAAACAAAGACTATAGAACTTAAAATCCCAGTCAAAAGCCTGCAATATTGGAATGAAAAGAAACAAGGCTGGGATGATGACCTTTGTACAATTCAGCTGTGTGCTGGAGCGTCGGCAGGCGACATTAAGCTTAAAAAGGAAATTAGTCTTAAATAACCACGACAAAACCTAAATTTATGAAAACGAACAGACGTAATTTTTTCCAGACTCTGGGAGTTGGGGCTGCCGGACTTGGATTGAGCTCTGTGCCATTTATATCAAGTGGAGCGCCTTCGGAAAAAGGTGATAAAGACGATCAGCAACTGTTTATTGGCGACAATATTGCCATTGCTGAAACCAAATATGGAAAAGTAAAAGGATTCATTCTTCGCGGAATCTTCAATTTTCGCGGAATTCCATATGGGGCAGATACTTCAGGCAAAAATCGTTTTATGCCACCGCAACCTCCCAAACCATGGACCACTGTTTTGCCAACCGTTTGGTGGGGAAATACGGCTCCTCAAATCATGGATAACCGCTATGCTAATGCGTATTCGTCGTTTGTCGACCATTGGAACTATGACGATGTGAGCGAAGATTGCCTGAAATTAAATGTCTGGACTCCGGCTATTGACGCCAAAAAACGTCCGGTACTGGTTTGGCTGCACGGTGGCGGTTACACCAATGGCAATGGTATTGAGCAGGATGGGTACGATGGCGAAAACCTCAGCCGTAAAGGTGATATTGTGTTTGTTTCAATCAATCACCGTTTAGGACCGATTGGCTTTTCCGATCTTTCAGGAGTTGGTGGTGACAAGTATAAAGACTCGGCCAACGTAGGGGCTCTGGATATGGTTGCTGCATTGGAATGGGTGCGCGATAACATTGCCAATTTTGGTGGCGATCCGGGCAACGTAACCATCATGGGACAATCGGGTGGGGGAGCCAAAGTTTGCGTTTTGGCTGTCATGCCAAAGGCCAAAGGACTGTTTCACAAAGCAGTTCCATTAAGTGGTTCCTCTATCAAAGCGATGGACCAGAAAGCTTCGCAAAAGCTGGGCGAATATATTCTGAAAGAGGCCGGACTGGATGCCTCACAGGTGGATAAGCTTCAGGAAATGCCATGGAAAGATTACCTGTTGCTGGCAAATAAAGCTGCCCAGAAGTTTGCTGCCGAAAATGTCGGCGTAGGTGTTCGTGGTGGATTTAGTCCGGTAGCCGATGGAGCGAACATTGTAAAAGGTCAGTTCTTCAGCGAACCCGATGGGCTTTCGGCTGATGTTCCGATGCTCATCTCTACAACTTTCCACGAATGGGGAATGGCCCGCACCATGCCCGAAATGGAACTGATTACCCGCGAAAAGGCAATTGATATGCTGAAAGAACGTGCCGGGATGGGTAGCGGACTTGGCGATAAAGCTGCTGCCGCATACGATGCTTACGCGAAAGCTTTCCCTAAAGCTAAACCGATAGAAGTAATGACTTTGGTGAGCAGCAACCGTAAAGGAGTGATCGACACGGCCAATGCCAAAGCAGCGCAAAAAGCGCCGGTTTACCTGGCCTGGTTTGGCTGGGAACCACCAATGTTCGATAACCGGATGCGCGCATTCCATTGCCTCGATATCTGTTTCTGGTTTGCCAATACCGATTTGATGTTAACACACACCGGCGGCGGAAAACGACCAAGGGTACTTTCCGAAAAAATGTCGGGTGCCTTGCTACAATTTATGAAAACGGGCAATCCAAACGGTGGTGGCCTTCCAACCTGGAAAGCTTACACAACAGACAAGGGAGAAACGATGATTTTGATTGACCAGCCTGAACTAAAAAACGATCCTGACCGCGAAGCGCGGAAAATGTTGGGATAATCTAACAGAATTCCACAAACATACTTCATATAAGTTTCCTGCTTCCGGAATCGCGTCCTGAATTACTTTTCAGGACGCGGTTTCTGGTTGCCCGGGAAGCTTTTGTGCCTGAATTTTCGGTCAGCATGGTTCAGAACACGTGTTTTATAATATATACTTTCAGTCTAAAATGCTTGTAATTTATTCATTTTAGCCTATTTCTGATTTTGTATTCTATTATTAATCGACTATCATTGCGTCGTAAAGACACAGTGGTGAGTTAACCTTAAAATTGCATAATTTATGAGAATTCAATGGCTTCGTATATCAACGGTTTTTACTGTTGTTTTATTAATGGTTTTATCTGTTTCAACGAGTAAAGCCAGCAAAGTATCATCTGCCGACGACAAGAAAATTCAGCAGATTATTTCCAAAATGACTCTCGATCAAAAGGCGCAACTAGTTATAGGTACCGGAATGTTTTTCGAACTTCCTGATTCTATTCAGGCCAAAATGCCTCCGGGATTTGGAGGCGAAATCAGTTCGAAAGATCCGGTATATGCCGAGATGGTAAAGCGTATCCGTAAATATTTGCCGGGTGCTGCCGGTGTTTCTTCAGAATTTCCTGAGTTGGGTATTGCCAGCCAGGTTTTAACCGATGGACCTGCCGGATTACGCGTTCAACCTACGCGCAAAGGTGATAGCAAAACTTATTATTGTACCGCTTTCCCGATTGGAACCGTTTTGGCCTCGACCTGGGATACTGAACTGGTATATAAAGTTGGCCAGGCCATGGGAAACGAAGTGAAAGAGTATGGATCTGATATTCTGCTTGCACCGGCTTTGAATATTCAGCGCGATCCGCTTTGCGGACGTAATTTCGAATACTATTCGGAAGATCCATTGGTTGCCGGTAAAACTGCCGCAGCTATGGTGAAGGGAATTCAGTCGAACGGCGTTGGAACTTCGATTAAACATTTTGCTGCAAACAATTCGGAAACCAACCGTTTGTCGGTAAATACCATTGTGAGCGAACGTGCTTTGCGCGAAATTTACCTGAAAGGTTTTGAAATTGCAGTAAAAGAAGCTCAGCCTTGGACGGTAATGTCGTCGTACAATAAAATTAATGGTACTTACACTTCAGAAAGCAATGATTTGCTGACTAAAATTCTCCGCAACGACTGGGGTTTCAAAGGATATGTAATGACCGATTGGGGTGGTGGCTCTGACGTAATTGCCCAAATGATTGCCGGCAACGACATGATTCAGCCCGGACAACCGAAACAAATTGAAGATATTATTGCCGGTGTGAAATCAGGAAAACTGGACGTTAAAATTCTCGACCGCAACGTTGCCAGGATTCTGACTATTATGATGAACGCTCCTCGCTACAACAAATACCCGTATTCAAATACGCCTGATTTGAAAGCACATGCCCAGGTTACCCGCCAGGCAGCCACAGATGGTATGGTTTTGCTGAAGAACGATAAAAACGCACTTCCAATTCCTTCGGGAGTGAAAAACATTGCAGCATTCGGAAATACTTCTTACGACTTCATTTCAGGCGGAAGCGGCAGTGGCGACGTGAATGAAGCTTACACCGTTTCGTTGTTCGAAGGTTTGACCAACGGCGGTTACACGCCAGATGATGTGCTGACAACTGTGTATACTGCATATATGGATCATATGCGTGCGCAACAGCCAAAATCAAACAATCCGTTAATGGCGTTGATGATGGGAAAACAGCCAATTCAGGAAATGACTGTTACTGCTGATTTGGCTAAAAAATTTGCTGAAAAGGACGATGTCGCCCTGATTACCATTGGTCGCAATGCCGGTGAAGGTCGCGACCGTACTGATGCGGAAGGTGATTTCAGACTGACTAAGACGGAAAGAGACATGATTAAAAATGTGTCGGAAGCGTTCCATGCCAAAGGTAAAAAAGCAATTGTTATCCTGAATATTCCCGGAGTTGTGGATGTAGCCAGCTGGCGCGATTTGGTCGACGCTGTTTTGGTGGCATGGCAACCCGGTCAGGAAGGTGGAAATTCGGTTGTTGATGTATTGAGCGGAAAAGTAAATCCTTCAGGAAAACTTACTGCAACAATTCCGTTTAAGTATGCTGATACGCCTTCTTCAAAAAGCTTTCCTGGCAAAGCAATTGATTCTGAAAAGAAAGACAATGCTCCGGATTTGTCAGGTTTCTCGATGATGAGCCGCAAACCATGGGAAATTATTTATGAAGACGATATTTATGTCGGCTATCGTTATTACACTACCGCTAAAGTTCCGGTGGCTTACGAATTTGGTTATGGATTGTCGTACACTACATTTGATTACTCGAACCTGAAACTCGCAGGTAATAATTTCGCTGGAAAACTGACATTCTCGGTTGATGTGAAAAATACCGGATCGGTTGCAGGCCGCGAAGCTGTTCAGATTTACATCAGTTCACCTTCAGTAAAACTGCAAAAACCGGAAGAAACACTGGCCGCTTATGCAAAATCAAAATTGCTGAATCCAGGCGAATCGCAAACTTTGAATTTTACTGTTGAAACAAAAGATTTTGCTTCGTTTGATGAGGCCACATCGTCGTGGATTGTTGAGGCAGGAAATTATACCCTGAAAGTGGGTGCTTCGTCGCTGAACATCAGGCAAACCGCTAACTTTAGAGTTGCAAAGGAATTGAACGCCGGTAAAGTAATCAAGGCGTTGACTCCTTCACGTGAAATAAATAAACTGGTTATAAAATAATAGTTGTAACAATATTTGGTTGGTTTAGGAATGTAAATCCCTGCTTTTAACCTTAATGATTTTAAACGGGGATTTTTTTAATAAACTAGCACTGATTGCTGCAATAAACTAATAATGAAACCAAAACTATAACGTCTAAAAATGAAAAACCTAACCGAGATTTGCAGAATGGGGTTGATTGCATCGTTGCTTCTTGGCTTTGGATGCAGCCCAAAATGGTCCGAGACTGATAAGGGAACATTTAAAGTGGTGTCGAACCAGGGAGGGCAAACGCTTGGCTATTCGCCGGCTTCAGGTGTGAAAATCCTGACTGTTGACAGACTGGCATTTAAGGACCTGAATAAGAATGGCAAACTCGACGCATATGAAGATTGGCGCTTGCCGGTTGACGAACGTGCTAAAAACCTGGCTTCGCAAATGTCGGTTGAGCAAATTGCCGGACTGATGCTTTACAGCGCGCACCAGGCGATTCCGGCAGGAGGCGGCGGACCGTTCGGGGGAAGCACATACAACTCGAAACCTTTCAAGGAAAGTGGCGCCAACGCAAGTGATCTAACCGATCAGCAAAAGAAATTTCTGACTGATGATAACCTGCGCCATGTGCTGATTACTTCGGTTGAAAGTCCGTTGATTGCGGCACAATGGAATAATAATGCGCAGGCTTTGGTCGAAGGGATTGGTTTCGGAATTCCGGCCAACAACAGCTCCGATCCACGCCATGGCAGCGACGCTTATGCCGAATTTAATGCGGGTGCTGGCGGCAAAATTTCGATGTGGCCGGGCTCTGTTGGAATTGCGGCTTCATTCGATCCAACGTTGATGAAACAGTTTGGTGAAATAGCCTCGAAAGAATACCGCGCTTTAGGTATTGCCACGGCACTCTCACCACAAATTGATTTGGGAACAGAACCTCGCTGGAGCCGTTTCGATGGAACCATGGGCGAAGACCCTACTTTGGCTGTTGATATGGCCCGCGCTTATGTCGATGGATTCCAGACTTCAACAGGTACCGATGAAATTTCGGGTGGATGGGGCTACAAAAGCGTAAATGCCATGGTGAAACACTGGCCGGGCGGTGGTCCTGAAGAGGGTGGCCGCGATGCTCATTTTGGTTACGGAGCCTACGCTGTTTATCCGGGCAAAAATATTAAAGATCACCTGAAACCTTTTACTGATGGGGCTTTCAAACTGGAAGGAAAAACCGGAATGGCTTCTGCTGTAATGCCTTACTACACTATTTCATTCAATCAGGACACCGTGAACAAGGAAAATGTGGGCAACAGTTACAACAAATTCCTGATCACCGATTTGCTTCGTGGAAAATATGGTTACGATGGCGTGGTTTGTACCGACTGGATGATTACCAAAGACACCAAAAACGTATTCGTTTTCCAGGGGAAATGCTGGGGCGTTGAAAAACTGACAGAAGCCGAACGTCATTACAAAGCCATTGAGGCCGGTGTTGACCAGTTTGGTGGAAACAACGAAATGGGGCCGGTGATTGAAGCTTACCAAATGGGTGTAAAAGAGCATGGCGAAGAGTATATGCGCAAACGTTTTGAGCAGTCGGCTGTTCGTTTGCTTCGTAATATATTCAGGGTTGGTTTGTTCGAAAATCCATATCTCGATGCTGCTGAAACCGAAAAGACTGTTGGTAATCCTGAATACATGAAAGCCGGGTATGATGCGCAATTGCGCTCGGTGGTGATGGTGAAAAACCACGAGAAAACACTTCCGCTCAAAAAACAACTGAAAGTTTATATTCCGCAGAAATACATGGCTGGCGGTAGAAACTGGTTTGGTGTTGAAACGAAGGAAAGTTGGACAGATGCCATTAAGCCTGAACTGGCCAGTAAATATTTCCAGGTGGTTGCCAAACCCGAAGAAGCCGATTTTGCGCTTGTTTGCATCGACAGTCCGAAGGGTGGCGTAGGTTACTTAGAAGACGACGTAAAGAAGAACGGCAATGGTTATGTGCCAATCAGCCTGCAATACGGCCCATACAAAGCTGAATTTGCACGCGAAACAAGTATCGCCGGTGGAAGCCCGTTCGAAACGTTTACCAACCGTTCGTACAAGGGAAAATCAGTTACCGCATCTAACCTTCAGGATATGAAAACGGTGAAAGAAACCAAAGCCAAAATGGGCAAGAAGCCGGTTGTTGTGGTTGTAAAAGCTTCGAATCCGATGGTATTTTCTGAAATAGAGAAAAGTGCTGATGCTATTTTGGTGCAAATGGGCGTTCAGTCGCAAGCCATTCTCGATATTGTTTCAGGAGCGTTTGAACCTTCGGCTTTGCTGCCATTCCAGATGCCTGCCGATATGAAAACCGTTGAAGAGCAAAACGAAGATGTTCCGCGCGACATGAAATGTTACGTGGACGCCGATGGAAATACTTACGATTTTGCTTTCGGCCTGAACTGGCAGGGAGTAATTAACGATGCCCGTGTTGCGAAATACCACAAACAAATTCAATAGTCGAAGTTTAGTCTTTTTTTTCTAGTCATTTCCTGCCCTTGATTTTTTGAGGGCAGGAAACTTTTACTGCTTTTTCCAAGGAGGTGATCATTTCCTTGAGATTCGTTGATTCAATTTTAAAATAACCTCGAACAATGTAGGCCTATAACCTGCATTGGGGAAATTTATGTCTCCATTTTATGAAGAGCATTGGTCGTATTTTGCTTATAATCTTAAGTTTGCTGTTTTATAAAAGCATGTCGGGCCAATCGGTTTCGGCCGAGCTGACGAGTATGGAATCGTTCTGGGCATTCAGTGGTTCGTTTGGTACAAAACTTAACCGGAACGGCAGGCTGAACTTTTCGAATACCAGCCGAATCAGCTCTGATTACCCTGGCGCCGAGGAAATGCGCATGTTGATTCTTTCAAACGTGGCATTTTCAATCACGCCGAATTTAAAGTCAACCATGGGCGAAATGTATTCCAATAGCTCTGGTTTGAAACCGACGGTTGGGCTGCAATACATGATCACAAAGAAGCACTATCAATGGATGCTGTTTCCCAACCTCAATTTAAGCAGGAGAACCGATTTGATGAACATTTCAATGTTTCAATGCCTTCGCGAACTTTCTGAAAAAATGAAGTTTGTGTTCAGGATGCAATCACTTTCCATCCTGAATGCGAAAGGCCATGCGTTTAGTACATTGCGTTTTCGCAGCGGTTTTGTTCGCGGCCGCTACCAGTTTGGAGCTGCTGCCGATCTTAATTTCTTTGACCGCAATTTTGAATTTGCCAAAAGCTTCGGACTGTTTTTGCAGTATAAATTGCTGTGATAGAAAGTAATAATGTTTGTTATAACTGATTGAAATAAAATTTGAGGAACCCATTATATTCAAGGTGAATGACAGGTGAAAATTGACCAAATTTCCTAGATTTGTTGTCAGAATAAACCATAAACTAATTCATCATGACTAAACGACTATTTATCGTTCTGCTGTTTCTGTCGGTGGCTGGATTTGTTGCGAAAGCACAGCAGGGAGAGCGGCCGGGCCCGAAACCTGCGCCCGAGACCAACGAAAAATTCAAAGTTGGTATGGCAGGGTATTCCTTTGTCAGGTTAAACGACCTGGATAAGTCGCTTTCGATTATGCAGCGGGCTGATGTTCATTATCTCTGCATCAAAGATTTTCATTTGCCATTTAAGAGTACTACTGCTGAAATTGCAGCCTTTCATGCCAAGCTGAAGGAAAAAGGAGTTACCGGCTATGCCGTTGGCCCGATTTATATGAAAACTGAGGCTGAAATTGACAGCGCCTTTGCTTATGCGAAGCGAGTAGGTGTAAAGCTGATTGTTGGGGTTCCAAACTACGAGCTTTTGCCATATGTTGACAAAAAAGTAAAGGAATATGATTTCCATTATGCCATACACTTGCATGGCCCGGATATTAAGATTTATCCTGATGCCCAGGATGTTTGGGATCATGTGAAAGATCTGGATCCAAGAATTGGTATGTGTTTGGATATTGGTCACGACACTCGTAATGGGAAGGATGCCGTTGCAGATTTGAAAAAATTCAGTTCAAGAGTTTTTGATATCCACATTAAAGATGTTACCGGAAATACCAAGCTGGGTTACTCGATTGAGATTGGCCGCGGTGTAATTGATTTTCCGGCTTTTATCAGAATGCTGAGAGAAGTTGGTTATACTGGCGTTTGCAGTTTGGAATACGAACGTGACATGGCAGAGCCTTCGATGGGAATTGCCGAATCACTGGGATATTTCAGGGCTGTAATTGCCAATACCAAATAACATTCACCTGAATGTTAAAAAGGCCATAAAACCTTGGGTTTTATGGCCTTTTTGTTTGCAGTCCAAACAGAAGAATCAGATTTCTTTGAGTGCTGGTTTTTTGATCGTAATGTCTTTCTTATCAAACCCAAAATAAAAGCGAGTTCCAACGTTTACCTGGGTTTTGAATTTTAGGTCGCTGCCTAGTAATTTGACCAGCCCTTTACTTATTGCCAGTCCCAACCCAAAACCTTTGTTGCCCACCACCATACTTTTGCCTTTAAAAAATGGTTTGAAAATATGGTCTTTACTCGATTCGTCAATTCCGCATCCCGAATCCTCAACAAATAATTCAATACCCGATTCGGTTTCTTCAAAACCAAAATGAATGAATCCCTCAGGAGTAAAAAAGAATGCGTTATTTAATAAGTTTCTGAGGATATGGGTTAGCCTTACTGAATCGGAAATCATGTCGATTCTGGGAGATTTTTCGTTGTTTACCAATTTGAACGATACGTTTTTACGAAGCTCTTTCAGGTCGGAGTGCTGATACTCATAGTACAGTGTTACAAGTAGATCATTCAGGTTGAAATGCTTTCTGGCAATTTCAAATTGATTTTCCTGGATTTTTGAAATATCCATGATGTCGTTGATCAGCTTGAGTAAATCACTGCCGTTTTTAGTCAGATTTTTAGCAAAAACTTTCTTTTCTTCAGTCGTGAACGAATCGTCGAGAATAAGCTCGCAAAAGCCTAAAATGCCATTTAACGGGGTGCGTATTTCATGCGACATGTTCGAGATAAAAGCCGATTTAAGCAAATCAGCTTCTTCGGCTTTCGATTTTGCTTGTTTCAGGCGTTTTTCAACTTCCTCTTTTTTGTGAATTTCTTTTCGGATCAGAAAGAAAAGTAAAACTGAAGTTATAGCCACAAAAAACCAGCCTTTATAAGTCTGCAAAATGGTTATCGTATCGGCTGATTTTACTGTTAAATATATGAATTGGTCAGAAAACAGTATCCACAAGAATCCCAATGCTAAGTATAACATCGTTATTTTTATGGCAATTCTGTTTTTCATTGTAATTGCTGATTATTAGCTTTTTATTAGTTCTCTCTGAATTTTGGGTTTGATCTTAAATCTGATCTTTTTTAACCAATATCTTTGTGTACTGAAAAATATCTGGCTGGGAAATTAATAGTGAAATATATGAATTTAGTTTTAACAGACAATGGATGGAAAGATGAATCCGAATATTCGGTATCATTTTTTCAGTCGGAGAAGACAATATACGAGGTTATTCGTGTAATCGATGGTGTAGCTCTTTTCCTTGAAGATCATTTTCTACGGCTTCAAAAATCGATGCGCATTCAACAATTGGTGCTTCGAATGCCTCTTGCCGAATTCAAAAGTAATATAGAAGAGCTTTGTGAGAAGAATCATCAGCTTAATGGAAATATTAAATTCGTCTATTCCTTCGTCAGAAATGAAGAATATTGGGCTTTCAGTTTTATACCGCATAACTATCCAACACAGGCCGATTATGAAAATGGAGTGCCATCTGATTTCCTTTTTGCTGAACGACAGAATCCAAACGCCAAAGTTGTGCAGCAGGAAATTCGGGATAGAGCCAATCAAATGATAGTGGAAAAAGGTTTATACGAGGTTTTGTTAGTCGATCACGACGGAAAGATAACTGAAGGAAGCCGCTCGAATGTTTTCTTTGTAAAATCGGGTGTGTTTTATACTGCTCCGGCGTCAATGATTTTAGAGGGAATTACCCGCCAGAAAGTATTTGATTGTCTGAAAGAACTTGGATTTGCTGTTGTTGAAGAGGCAGTTTTAAAAGATGAAATCGGCAGTTTTGATGCTGCTTTCATTACAGGTACTTCGCCTAAAGTATTGCCCTTAAACTCAATTGGCAAACTGAAGTTTGATGTTCGGAATGATGCTGTTTCCCGATTGATGGAAAAGTATAATGAAATGATTCAGGAATATATCCGAAATAAAAAATCCTAAGCGAAGAGGTTTTGCCGAACTTTGAGTTTCAATTTCATTTTTAATGAACATCCTTCTCGTTACCTCAAAAAAATAAACGAAGTGCAACTGGCCTAGGCCGGTGAGCCGAAAAACAAGTGAAGACGGCGCAAAGAAATCTTTTCTGTTTGAGCCGAAGGCGAGTTTAAAAGATTTTAGCCGTCGAGCGTAGTTTTTCGTGCGAAGCGGGCTCAGCCTTGACCTTTTTTGGTTACTTTTTTGTGTCCCCGCCTGACCGACCAGTCGGGCAGGAAGCCAAAAAAGTAATTGGGGTTTTGGGGCAACGCCCCAGTGCTAAGGTCTTTTATGCAATCTTACGGATATTCAATTTTCTTTTTCCTGCAACCAGTTCGTCATGCCTGGGCGAAGTACAAAACGGCGGTGCCGGTTGTCGGTTCGTATTTCCAGTTTTTCTTCTTCAGAATAAGGAGTGCGGAAATATACATTATAGGCGGCAGGATAAGGAGTCAGTAATTTTTGACTGGCTTGAGGTGGTAGTACAATGCCCATAATGTCGCAGTAACCAGTTTCTTTCCAGACAATGTCGGTGACCATATTGACAATGAGCGTGTCGGTCGATTCGTTTATAATGCTGATCCGTTTAAATGCACGTTCACTTTGAATGACTTCGTAGTCTGTATTTAATGCCCCGGAAATGAACATATTGGCAAAGCTGAGCAATACATCGCCCACATTGGTGCCAGTGCGGTTTTTGCGCATGTCTTTCTGCCGTTCAATACTTTGTGCATCGGTGAGATAACGGGTGCTGGTGCAGCCACCACTGCAAATGATGACTGCAAGCACCAGCAATATAAAAGAGTTTTTCTGCATTAAATCTGTGAATAGTCGGTAGGTACAAGGAATTTTTTCCGCACTTTGCTTACGGTATCGGCATAAATTGCCTTGCCCGACATGGCTTTCCATTCAGGACTTTCGCTAAATTTTTTCCAGGTAGCGTCGCGATCTTCCATATCTTTAAACCACAACATGTACATCAGTGCAGGCATACATTTTCCGGCCAGAATTTTACTGAAAAATACGGTTTGAAGTCCGACTTTGTCGAATAAATTGATTTCCTCGTCGTTGAACATGGCAATTTTCCGGCGGGCAGCATCTTCGTTGTAACTTTCGTAGGTGCGCAATTCAAGCAAACCACGGCTTTTGTCTGGTGTTCTCAATTGCGGAACTTTATCGAAAGCTTCGGTTAAGAAGGTTTCGTAACGCTCAAAAACCGGCTTGGCTGCAGGCATTTCAAAGTAAGTTTTGGCAGCTGCCAGATATGCTGTATTGCTGGTTAGTTCTTTCTGAACCTGGAAATAAACCTGTGCTGATGGAAAAACAAAAATGGTGTAAAGCTTTGGCGGATCTTCCTTGTCATATTCTTCAAAAGCCCCGAGTTTAACACCAAACTTGCCAAATAGTGGCATCAATGCTTCGGAAAAATAGGCTTTCATTGTGTTTTTAGATCCTCCGCCTGTAAGCTGATAAATTCTGAATTCGTAAAATTCTTTGTCCTGAACAGGTAGGTTAGTGGCGGAGGCAATTCCTCCGGTAGCTGCCACAGCTGCAACCGCAGCCGAGCTTTTCAGAAAATTTCTTCGTTCCATAATGGTTTAAGATTTAGTTTGGCTAAATGTACGCATTTTTAGAAAGGCAACGTAATTCCGCAGGTGCTGATTTGCAATCAACACCTCTTAATTGCGGATCTGTGATCCGGTCTAAATCAAATCCAGAACTTTAAAGTGCCATTTTTGCGTTTGACATTCTTACTCATATCCCGATGAGCGGGTTTATTTTATTAGTTATAAAAAACAAAGTTATTTGCCATTGCTATCCTTCATACTGCAAACTAATTTAAACGAACCATCTGGTTGTCTTTCAAAGATATTCACAGCTGGAACAGAAGTTGAAATCGTATCTCGAGAGGTGGTATCAATATATGTTATTGTACGTATGCCAACTGACATAAAGAACTCTTTTGAAGACCATGTTTTCACTTGTTTAAGCTCTTGATGAATAAATCTAATATCCGCTTCCTGTTTACTTAAAAATTCTCGGATTTCTTCTTTACCTGCATACACTTTCCCACTTCGAATCAATACACCATCATCAGTAAAAAGATCCACATTAGCAACACGGTTTTCACTATTTCCATTCGCTTCCCATACTTCATTAAATTTTTTTAATGCTAATTGATTGCTCTCTTTCGAATATTGTTTTTGACATGATATAGATATTAATCCAATTACAATTAAAGATAAGATGAGTCTTTTCATAGTTATAGGTTTTAGAAATACAAAAATATTCTATTGAAACGGAATTACTAGATTCAATGCAAACTTGTTGCCAACGGTGGTGTATGAAAAGTAGCCGATTTCGAAGCTCTGCTGGTGCTGATTTGCAATCAGCACTTCTTAATTGTGGATCTGTGATCCGGTCTAAATCAAATCCAGAACTTTAAAGTGCCATTTTTGCGTTTGACATTCTTACTCATATCCTGATGAGCGGGGTTATTAGATGGTATTTCTTACAAGAAAATCAGATACTGCATTGAACATGAAAGAAACTTGTTCTTTTGAGTATTCAGAATATTTTCCATGTGCAGCTTTATTTCTCAAATCTAGCCATGCTGTAACATTTTTTTGGTCTAGCTTATTATAAATTTGAGCAGATGCTAAATCAGAATTTAATTTGTCAGCTTTTATAGGTATCATTTTACCTTCTTTTTCAAATTCAATTGCGATTTCATTCTTAATACATAATTGCCTAAGATGCTCTTCAAGCACACTCCCAATCATCACAGCAGCAGGGTCTTTATAACCTTCATCTAATAAATGCTCTGCCATTTCTAAAAAATCTGCGAAAATCTCTGATGAAACAATCCCCTTTGTTGTAAACAGCCAACCACCTGCAACTTCTTCTTTAAGTGCGGTTAGAACACTAACAATATTCTCGGCTGAAGAAGGGTAATAATAATAAGTTATATTCTGGATCTCAGTAAAATAAGGATGTTCTCTGGTGAATATTTTCAATATCAATGACTGCGTTGCAGACTTTAATCCCATGAATTCACTTGAATCTATTCTATAAAATCCATCCTCATTTCTGTATTGTGAATTAACTAGATTATTTCCTTTTACTATTAGTTCTTCGATTCTTCTTAAAATATCTTCAAGTTTCATAATGGTTATATTTCATAGAATTATTAGTCTTAAATGCATTTACCAGTCGCTTTTTATTATTGGCGGTAACGATGGTGTATATTCATGTGAATTCATATCCGCTTTCCAATGGGTGGAGTTGAATATATTTCTCCCAATTGAAATAATAAGAACAGGTGTTATTTGCTAGGTAACAAAATCGCCGGTTTCTCCAAATTTACGTTAACCAGTCATCAAATCCAATATGTTCAGTATTAATTTTGTTTTGAGGAAAGTTTCCGCACGATTGTTTTGTGTGGCATATTAGGTTTGTTTTGTCGTCGGCCAATGTTTGCCTGTTGTCGGCCATTGCACGCCTGTTGTACATCATTGTTTGTCTGTCGTCAGTCATTGCTTGCTTGTCAGATTGTTCTGATCGCTTGTCAGATGGCTCTGATTACCTGCCACCGGTCGTTGTTTGCCTGTCAGGTGGCTTTGATAACTTGTCATCGGGCAAATATCATTCGTCTTCCATTAAATATTACCTGTCATCCATCAAATATCACTTGTCATTTGGCAAATATTACTCGCCATCTTGCAAATACGACCTGTCACCCATCAAATATCGCTCGTCGTTGGGTGCGATAGCTGTGGCGGTGGCCCATTTGTGCCTTCGTGTCTTTGTGGCAAAATATTCAGGCAAAAAAAACTCCGAAGTAACGAGTACTCCGGAGTTTTCAGTATTAACAGCTGGATTTTACTCCTGCTATATATGGATGGTTTTTTTATTCGGCAGTTGCGTAACTGGCAGCAGCCATTCTGGTGTAGCTTGCATATCTCCATTTTGCATTTTCTTCAGCCGCTGCAAATAACTGATCAGCAACTTCAGGGAATGCTTTTTTCAATGAAGTGTAACGTACTTCGCCATTCAGGAAGGCTTGGAATTTCGACCAGTCAGGAGCGTTTGAATCCATTACAAATGGGTTCTTTCCTTCTTCTTCCAATTGTGGGTTGTAGCGATACAAGCTCCAGTAACCTGCTTCCACAGCCAGTTTTTCTTCAGCCTGAGATTTACCCATTGAGGCTCTCAAACCGTGGTTGATACATGGAGAGTAAGCAATGATCAGTGATGGTCCCGGATAAGCTTCAGCTTCGCGGATAGCTTTCAGATACTGAGCCTGGTTTGCACCCATGGCAACCTGAGCTACATATACGTAACCGTATGACATAGCCATTGCGCCAAGGTCTTTTTTACGGATGCGTTTTCCTGAAGCGGCGAATTTAGCTACAGCACCAACCGGAGTTGATTTTGATGCCTGACCACCGGTGTTTGAGTAAACTTCGGTATCCATTACCAAAATGTTTACATCGGCACCCGAAGCCAGAACATGATCTAAACCACCGTAACCGATATCGTAAGCCCAGCCGTCGCCACCGAAGATCCACTGTGATTTTTTAACCAGGTATTGTTTCAACCCTACGATTTCTTTAGCGAAAGCTGCAGAACTTCCGGCCAATACTTCCAAAACTTTAGCTGATACTTCTGAAGTTGTTTCAGCGTTCAGTTTATTGTCGATCCAAGCCTGGAATGCTTCTTTTTCAGCTTCAGTTGCACCGTCGGCAATGGCATTTTTCATGATCATTTCGATCCGGTCGCGTTGTGCTGCAACACCTTCAGCCATACCGAAACCATATTCAGCATTGTCTTCGAACAGTGAGTTAGCCCATGCTACACCATGTCCGCTTTCGTTGTGTTTACAATATGGAGTTGAAGGAGCAGATCCTCCGTAGATTGAAGAACAACCAGTGGCATTTGAAACCATCATGCGTTCGCCAAACAGCTGAGAAATCAGTTTGATGTATGGAGTTTCGCCGCAACCAGCGCAAGCGCCAGAGAACTCGAATAATGGCTGTGCAAACTGTGAGTTTTTAACTGATTTATTCTTTTCAACAACTTTTTCTTTATAAGTAACATTCTTTGCAAAATGATTCCATCTTTCAACTTCAACTTCCTGAGTTCCCAGAGGTTTCATTACCAAAGCTTTTGATTTCGACGGACAAACGTCGGCGCAGTTACCGCAACCAGTACAGTCGAGTACACTTACCTGGATTTTGAAGTTCAGGCCAGGGAACTGTTTGTTTGGCACAGCAGCAAGGGTTTGTGTTCCTTCTGGTAATTTAGCCAATTCGTCTTCGTTGATCAGGAATGGACGGATAGCAGCGTGAGGACAAACATAAGCACACTGGTTACACTGAATACAGTTTTCCGACTGCCATTCAGGAACGTTTACAGCGATACCACGTTTTTCGAAAGCTGCTGTTCCAGACTGGAAGGTTCCATCTTCAGCGCCAATGAATGTGCTAACAGGAAGATCGTCACCTTTTTGAGCATTGATTACATCAACGATTTTAGTGATGTATTCCGGACGATCGCCATCCACACCATCATTGCCTACAACAATGTTCTTCCATTCAGCAGGAACTTCAACTTTCTGGAAGTTGGCAGCACCGGCGTCAACGGCAGCGTAGTTCATGTTAACTACTTTTTCACCTGCTTTCCCGTATGATTTAACGATCGCTTTCTTCATTTCGTAAACAGCGGTTTCGAAAGGAATTACGTTGGTAATTTTGAAGAAAGCCGACTGCATGATAGTGTTGGTACGGTTACCCAAACCAATTTCTTCACCCAGTTTTGTTCCGTTGATGATGTAGAAGTTGATTTCTTTTTCAGCCAGATATTTTTTCATGTGGTCTGGCAAACGTTTCTTGGTTTCTTCTTCGTCCCAGATGGAGTTCAGAAGGAAAGAACCGCCTTTTTTCAAGCCTTTCAATACATCGTAAAGGTTGATGTATGCAGGAACGTGGCAAGCCACAAAGTCAGGGTCAGTTACCAAATATGTCGAGCGGATTGGCACGTCGCCGAAACGTAAGTGCGACGAAGTGAAACCGCCTGATTTCTTAGAGTCGTAGGCGAAATAAGCCTGGCAATATTTATCGGTAGCTTCACCAATGATTTTGATTGAGTTTTTGTTAGCACCAACAGTACCGTCAGAACCTAAACCATAAAATTTAGCTTCGAAAGTTCCGGCAGGAGCAACATTTACTTCGCCGTTCATCGGAAGCGATTTGAATGTTACGTCGTCAACAATACCTAAAGTGAATTGGTTTTTAGGCTCGTTCATTTCCAGGTTGTCGTAAACTGCTAAAATCTGAGCAGGAGTAGTATCTTTTGAACCTAAACCGAAACGACCACCAACGATCAGCGGAGCATTGGCATCATCTTTAAATAATTCAACTACATCCAGATACAACGGTTCGCCGTTTGCTCCCGGTTCTTTGCTGCGGTCGAGAACTGCAATACGTTTTACTGATTTTGGTAAAGCGTTGAAGAAATATTTAGCTGAGAACGGACGATACAGGTGAACTGACATCAAACCTACTTTCTTGCCCTGTTTAGCCAAATAATCAATTACCTCGCGGGTAGTTTCGGTAACCGAACCCATAGCAATGATAATGTTTTCAGCATCCGGAGCTCCGTAATAATCGAATGGATGGTATTCACGTCCGGTGATTTTCTTGATTTCCTGCATGTAGTTTTCAACGATATCAGGAACTGCATCGTAGTAACGGTTTGCAGCTTCTTTAGCCTGAAAGAAAATGTCAGGGTTTTGAGCTGTACCACGTGTCACAGGGTGTTCTGGATTCAAAGCGCGATCGCGGAATTCCTGGATCAGGTTCATGTCGATCAGCGGAAGCATATCTTCTTTCGAGATCACTTCAATTTTCTGAATTTCGTGCGAAGTACGGAATCCGTCGAAGAAAGCCATGAAAGGAACACGTGATTTCAGTGTTGCAAGGTGAGCAACACCGGCAAGGTCCATTTCTTCCTGAACCGAACCGGCAGCCAGCATAGCGAATCCAGTCTGACGAGCAGAATAAACGTCGCTGTGGTCACCAAAAATTGATAATGCGTGACCAGCTAATGCACGGGCACTGATATGGAATACTGTTGGAAGTAATTCACCTGCAATTTTGTACATGTTCGGAATCATCAACAACAGACCCTGAGAAGCGGTGTAAGTTGATGTTAATGCTCCTGATTGCAAAGCGCCGTGAACTGCACCTGCAGCACCACCTTCACTCTGCATTTCGGCCAGGCGAACCGGACGACCAAAAATATTGGTTTTTCCGTTGGCTGCCCATTCGTCAACATATTCGGCCATGGTTGATGATGGCGTGATAGGGTAGATACAGGCTACCTCGCTGAACATGTAACTGATGTGCGCTGCTGCGTAGTTACCGTCACATGTAATGAACTTTTTTTCTTTTGCCATTTTTATAAAATTTTAGTTCGTGTTTTATTTAATATTTTGTCTTTCAATTATTTATTGTCAATATAAGAATCCGAACAACCACAACGGGATAATATTTCCCTCACCAATTTCAATCATATCGGCAGCAGCAAAATTTCCTTCTTCTTCAGGTTTGGTATATTTTCCGCCTACCTTAAAATGAAGCTTGTCGTTCACCATAAAATCGCCTTTGCCCGAGCTTTTCAATTGGTTTTTATAGCCCACCTGATTGTAAAAAAATGTTTTACGCAAAATTGCATTGCTGATGTTGGTGTCGTCAATGGCAAACATCAGGTTGGTATTGTGCAAATAAACCAGGTCGGGTTTTTTTATTTCGTCCTCATTCCCGTTCGAAAACAGTAAGTTAATGATCCGGGCATTTTTCATGTACCGCAGGTAATTCATAATGGTTGCCCGCGATGTTTGCACATCGGCGCTTATTTTACTCACGTTGGGCGAGAACGGTGCCTGACTGGCAATAATCTGGAGCAATTTCCTAAGTTTGGGCAGATATTGCAAATCAATCTGGTTGAGATATGTCACATCAATTTCCAGCGCCAGATTAATATGTTTCAGCAGAGTTTCTCCGTAAAATGCTTTATTTTCAATGTAGTAGGGGTAGTATCCATCCTTCAGGTAATCATTGAAATAAGCCAAAGGCTTCACTTCCTGAACGATATCCTGAGCAATAGTTTTATGGTTGGCTAAAATTTCGTCTAACGAATAGCTCCTGAAGTTTTGGTTGGTTTGGTAATTGAGATATTCCCGAAATGAAAAGCCTTCAAGATGGTAGATTTTGGCAATGTCTTTTAATTCGCCGTTGTCTTCCAAAACGCGCAGTACAGGCGATGCCGAAAAAATAATCTGAAGATCAGGGAAATTATCATAGCAGGTTTTCAATTCTGAAGCCCAGCCCGGATACTTGTGTATCTGTTCCAGAATTAAGGTTTTACCGCCAGTTTTGTAAAATTCGTCAGCAAACGATACAATTTTACGCTTGGTAAAGTAAAAGTTATTCAGATTAACGTAAAGGCAAGTCTTGTCATTCAGAAACTTTTCTTTGATAATGTCGAGCAGGAAAGTTGTTTTGCCAACACCCCTGAATCCTTTGATACCGATGATTCGGTGGCTCCAGTCAATCTCATCCATGAGCTCTCTCCGGATGGTCGTTTGCGTCTGTTCTTGTAATGCGTTATGAATGTTTACTAAACTTTGCATTTAAAGAATTTAGGTCAACAAATGTAATCATTCGATTTATTAAATTGTAATCTTTAGATTGCAATTTTGGTTTAAAAATGTAATTTATAATTGTTAAAAATAAAAGCATATTGCTACTTGAATATTATAATTATAGTAAATGATGCGCTTTCCCTTGACAGATTTGGTTTGTAGATTTATGAATTAATGATTTCTATCCAGAAGCCAAGACAAAATGTCTAAATTTGCCGCATAAATATTTGTGAATGGTTAACTCAAAGCCTGAATTACTTGCTCCTGTCGGAAACATTGAATCGTTTTATGCAGCCCTAAATGCTGGAGCTGACGCAGTTTTCATGGGCCTTCAGGAATTCAATGCCCGGGGAAGAGCCAGCAATTTTACACGGCCTATGTTTCAGCTTGCTGTGATGAAGGCGCATGAAAAGCATGTAAAAGTGTATGTTACCCTTAATGTGCTGATTAAAAACAAAGAAATCGACCAATTGCTTGATATTCTTGCATTTCTCGATGCGGTAAAAGTTGATGGGGTTATTATACAGGATTGGGGAGTTTTCTTTATCGCCCACAAATATTTTCCGCGACTGGTTTTGCACGCCAGCACGCAGATGGGCAACCATAATTCAGTTGGTGTAAACTTTGGCGCTTCCAAAGGAATTGTTCGCACGGTTTTGGCGCGCGAACTCACGATGCCCGAACTCGAAGCGATCGCTAGTAGCAGTAAGGCGGAGCTGGAGGTTTTTGTACACGGAGCTTTGTGTTATTCGTTCTCAGGCATGTGTATGTTCAGTAGTTATTTGGGTGGACAGGGCGCTAACCGGGGAATTTGTAAGCAAAGCTGCCGGCGCGTTTACCAGGATGGGGGAGAGCAGCATGCCCTCTTCAGCCTGAAGGACAACCAACAAATTGAAAACATACAGAAACTTGCTGCAATGGGCATCAATTCACTGAAAATTGAAGGCCGGATGAAATCGGCCGACTATGTTTTTCAGGTTTGTAAGGCCTACCGAATGGTTCTCGATAATCCAAGAACCATTGAAACTGCTTCACAAATGCTCGAATTGGATATGGGCAGGGAAAAGACGTCCTGGTTTTTGGGTGGAAATGTAAGTGATGGAATTACTGACGATCCATCGATTGGGATCCAGGTTGGCGAGGTAACCGATATCAACAGGAAATTTATTTCATTTACAAGTTCCGTAAAGCTTGAAAACGGTTATCGGGTTCGAATTCGAAATGCGAGTGATAACGAACAGTTGTATGTAAAGCTTGAAGATTTCTCTCAGCATGGAAATATTTATCAGGTAGCTTCTGATTTGTACGGGAAAGTTGCCAAAGGTGATGATGTCCTTCTTGTCCGTATTAAGACTCAAAGTTTTTCTTCCCGGTTGGGTAATGTAAATTCACTTCCCGAGCTAAAAAAGGTCCCGGTTCGGAAGCTTGAAGTTAGAAAAAGCCTGACATTCGAAGCAAGGTCTCCGCAAAAATCGATATTGCTCGTCAGGATTGGAAGTCCGGAATGGTTGCCTAAACTGCGTTTTGATGATTATGATGCTGTGATTCTATCATATAAACGCTCCGATTGGGAAAAATTTGATCCTCAATTGTCTATTTACCAGGCCAATAAACAAAAAATCAGAATTGAACTGCCTAAATTTATTTCTGAAAAGCACATCGATTTTTACAAAAGCCTGGCATCAAAAACGTTTTCTTCAGGATTTAACCACTTTTTTATCAGTCATTTATCTCAAAAAATATTGATTCCTGCAGGGGCGAGGGTTAGTTGTAATGAAAATGTATATGTGCTGAATGATGCTGCTGCCCGGATGTTGCATGAGGAGAAAATAACCGATTTTACCTATCCTCTTGAAAATGATTTGGATAATTTGCTGTCGATGACTAATAAGCAAGGCATTGTGCCATTGTATTTTTATCCTCAATTGTTTTATTCGCGAATGCCGGTAAAAATCAACGAAAATGGCGCTTTTGCCGATGAAACGAATAAGAAATTCCGGGTTTTTGTTAAAGATGGGATAACCATTGTCTATCCGTTGCTGCCTGTCGCATTGTTTCACTATCGCAAACAGCTTGAGAAAAACGGTTTTAATCGTTTTTTGATTGACTATTCTGGAGACGTAATGACTGCCAATGTAGTGAAGCGTATACTTAAAAAATATCTGGATTCGGAAGCCGTTCAGCCTTCAACCAATTTCAACTTCAAACTTGGATTAAAATAAAAAAGAGAGCTTTTGGTGCTCTCTTTTTCTATGATGACTTGGTCTGTTATTGGTCATTCATCGAAATCAGAAATTCTTCAACCGAATTGGTTTTCATAATCCGGTTTGAAATAAATTCCATGGCTTCTACTGAGTTCATATCGCTGAGGAAGTTTCGCAGGATGTAAGTTTTATCAAGCACGTTTTTGTTCATCAACAAATCTTCGCGGCGTGTACTTGAAGAAGTAATATCTACAGCAGGGAAAATACGTTTGTTCGACAGTTTGCGGTCGAGTTGCAATTCCATGTTTCCGGTACCTTTAAATTCTTCGAAGATTACCTCGTCCATTTTCGAGCCGGTTTCAGTCAATGCCGTTGATATGATTGTAAGAGATCCGCCTTCTTCGATATTACGCGCTGCTCCAAAGAAACGTTTGGGTTTGTGCAACGCGTTAGCATCAACACCACCCGACAGAACTTTTCCTGAAGCCGGGGCAACAGTATTGTACGCACGGGCCAAACGGGTAATAGAGTCGAGCAGAATCACCACGTCGTGGCCACATTCAACCAGGCGTTTTGCCTTTTCAAGAACCATTCCTGCAACGCGTACATGGCGTTCGGCAGGTTCGTCGAAAGTTGATGAAATAACTTCGGCATTCACATTGCGCGCCATATCGGTTACTTCTTCAGGGCGTTCGTCGATCAAAAGGACCATCATGTAAACTTCCGGATGATTGGCGGCGATAGCGTTGGCAATTTCCTTCAGCAGCATGGTTTTACCAGTTTTTGGCTGGGCAACAATCAATCCACGCTGACCTTTACCGATAGGCGAGAAGAGGTCAACAATTCGGGTTGACATGTTGTCGTGTCCTTTTCCTGTCAGATTGAATTTTTCGTTCGGGAAAAGCGGAGTCAGGTGCTCGAATGGAACACGGTCACGGATATAATCCGGAGTGCGTCCGTTGATTTCGATAACCTTAATCAGTGGAAAATATTTTTCACCTTCTTTAGGTGGACGAATGGTTCCGGTCACAGTATCACCGGTTTTCAAACCAAAAAGTTTGATTTGTGATTGCGAAACATAAATGTCGTCGGGCGAGTTCAGATAGTTGAAATCAGAAGAGCGCAGGAACCCGTAGCCGTCAGCCATAATTTCCAGAACACCTGTATTGCTTATAATTCCGTCGAATTCGTATGGTTTTTCCTGAGGAAGTTGCTGTTTTTGTGGCTTTTGTCCCTGGTTGTCGCGGTTTTCCCACTTCTGGTTATTATCGAAGTTCTTCTTTTTATTTTGTTGATTGTCGTTCCGTTTTTCGAACGAATCTTCCGTTTTAACTTCTTCTACCGGTTGATCTTGCTTAAATTCTGTTTTCTGAATTGGAGCAATTTGTTCTTCAGAAGTTTCAGGCACACTAAGCAGTGTTTCTGTTTCGGCAGGATCTTCAGGGAACAAAATCTCTTGTCTTACTTTCGGATTTGGGTTTGTTTTGGCTTGTTCGTTCTGCCTTTGATTATTATCAGGATTTTGTGGCTGATTTTGTCTTTGATTCGGATTGATATTGGGTCTCGAATTCTGATTCTGGTTTGGATTATGATTTGAAGATCCAGCCTTAACGTGCTCTGTGCGTGGTCGTTTTTTTATCTGGAATTCTCGTTTTCCTTCTTTTTTTTGTTCATTTTCCTGAGGTGCAACAGGCTTTTCGGCTTCTTGTTTTTCAGCTGAAATTTCCTCAGATGCTTCGGGCTGTTTTTCTTCTTTGCGTCGGCTGAAGATTTTGAAGACAGAATTTTCTTCTCGTTTTGGATTTATATCTCTTGGTGATTTTAATTTTTTATCATCAGTTTTTTTCTCGGACGCCAAAATCGCTTGAGTATCCAGAATTTTATAGATCAAATCTTGCTTTTTGAAAGATTCAACTTTTTTAATGTCAAGTTCTTTTGCAATTTCTCTTAAGTCAGGAAGAAGTTTTCTGCTTAATTCGATAATATCATACATAATTTTTTGATTGAATTGTTAATACCTAACAGGTCAAGTGATTAGAAAAAAAGAAAAGTGGGATTGATATTTTGGATAATCGCAACTTGTTCGAAATTCTGTGCAAGTATAAGCAAATCCTAAAATATAGCAAAGCAATAGTCCAAAAATCAAATTAAAAACCTTTTTATAGGTCAATTTGTTCGTTTTTTAGACGAAAATAGAGGTTTAGAAATTGTTTAAAAATTCGTTCATCAGTCCACAACAACCATTCGTGTAAAATATCGTATAGTTCATATAAATTTATGGTTGGATGTAAATAAAAGAAATTGATAATCGCTACTTTCGTCAAGTATAATATTTCTTGATGACTGAAATTTGGTCATGAACCTTCATAAATTTATATGATGAGACAGCTAAAAATTGCAAAACAGGTCACAAACAGGGAAACATTATCGCTTGATAAATATTTACACGAAATCGGGAAAGTTGATCTGATTACTTCTGACGAAGAAGTTGAATTGGCCAAACGAATAAAGAAGGGCGATAAAGAGGCGTTGGAAAAATTAATCAAGGCCAATTTGAGATTTGTTGTTTCCGTAGCCAAGCAATACCAAAATCAGGGACTGAGCTTGCCCGACCTGATTAATGAAGGAAACCTGGGATTAATAAAAGCCGCTCAGCGCTATGACGAAACCCGTGGATTTAAGTTTATATCATACGGTGTATGGTGGATTCGTCAATCCATACTTCAGGCTTTGGCCGAACAGGCTCGTATTGTTCGTTTACCATTAAATAAAATTGGATCGATTACCCGCATAAATAAAACGTTCAGCCGACTTGAGCAGGAATATCAGCGTGAGCCAACTGCAGAAGAGGTGGCTTTTCTGCTTGAAACATCTTCGGATATTGTTGAAGACGCTTTGAAAGTGTCATCTCACCATATATCGATGGATGCCCCGATTCACGATGACGAGGGTAACAATATGTATGATATTTTACTTAACGAAGATTCTCTAAGCCCGGATAAAGGTTTAATGAATGTGTCGCTTTGTAAAGAAATTGAGAGAACCTTGTCAACTTTGTCAGAGCGCGAAGCTGATGTGATTCGTTACTATTTTGGCTTAAGCGGCCATCGTCAGCATACTCTGGAAGAGATCGGTGATGAGTTCGGGTTGACCCGTGAAAGGGTCCGGCAGATCAAAGAAAAGACGATAAAGAAGATGCGAAATCATTATCGTAATAAATTGTTGAGAACTTATTTATAACCAAATAAAAGCTGCTTATGGCAGCTTTATTTTTTTTGTGAGATTTAATGAGACGATAAAATCTTATTTTTGGCATTAAAATAATAAATATATGAAACTCGTTGCACCGTCAATCTTAGCCGCTGATTTTAACAAACTTGGAGATCAGATAGAAATGCTTAACAGAAGCGAGGCTGATTTTGTCCATTGTGATGTTATGGATGGTGTTTTTGTGCCAAATATTTCGTTCGGTATACCAGTTATTCAGGCTGTTAATCAGGTGAGCCAAAAGCCACTTGATGTCCACCTGATGATTGTAAATCCGGAGAGGTATATTACCGAATTTCACAAGGCTGGCGCTTCGGTGATAACTGTGCATTACGAAGCTTGTACGCATTTACATCGTACGGTGCAGCAGATAAAGACTCTGGGAATAAAGGCAAGTGTGTGTTTAAATCCGCACACACCTGTTGCTTTGCTCGAAGATATAATCTCAGATTTGGATATGGTTTTGCTAATGTCGGTAAATCCTGGTTTTGGGGGGCAGAAGTTTATTGAAAATACTTACCGGAAGGCTGAAACCCTGAAAGAAATGATATTGCGACGAAACTCGATGGCACTTATTGAAGTTGACGGGGGTGTAAATTTCGATGTTGGTAAAAAACTTTACGAATCTGGTGTCGATATTTTGGTTGCCGGAAGCTTTGTATTTGGAGCAAACGATCCGATTGAAACTATTGCTGCCCTCAAAAAACTATAAATAGAATTTATACTGATTTTGGCTTCGTTGTTTGTTATTCCCAAATAGTCCAGTCTTTTTCACGTTACAACCCGAAGAGCAGCCACTACATTTAGCTGAGTAAGTTTTTTTCTTTCCAATGTTGAAAAAGGACAGGATATTTCTTCCCAATGCAATGAATGCCAGTAATACTACCAGATAAGCTGCAATGTCGAGAATCATGATATAACTGAATTTCAGATTAGAAAATAAGTTGCAATCCGAAGGACCAGAAATGAAACCAGCCACGCCACTGTGGTTGTATAAACTACAGTGAATAATGCCCATTTCATCTTGCCTGACTCACTTTTTATAGTAGCTATAACACCTATACATGGGAAATAGATCAGCACAAATGCGAGAAATGCCAGCGCAACAGGTATCGAAATTACTTTCTTCCCCGCATTTTCGCCAGAAAGATATCTCTCTTCAGTTAACTTATTACTCAATCCTGTGTTCTCATGGTCTTGTTCTACCTGGTATAAAACTCCCATCGTACTAACAATTATTTCTTTTGCCGGAAGTCCTGCCAGCAAACTTATACTCATCTTCCAGTCGAAGCCCAATGGTGCCATTGCCGGTTGGATAAACTGGCCCAATTGACCCAGATAGCTGTTTTGCAGTTGCATGCTTTTGTTATCCGTTAGGTTATTTTGGCTTGTTTCTGCTTTTGCATAAGCAATACTCTGATTTCCGAATTCAGG